>Ga0209639_1000038_pt1 | contig 212917 bp, 153 predicted proteins | sample EPASupsiteHSE605_FD_187268 | JGI IMG/M metagenome (GOLD analysis project Ga0209639, IMG submission 187268) | Bioremediated contaminated groundwater from EPA Superfund site, New Mexico - Sample HSE6-05 (SPAdes) (version 2) | ecosystem: Environmental > Aquatic > Deep subsurface > Groundwater >... | reverse complement strand
GGCATAATATCAGCAATTTCACTGGCAACTGCAGCTCTCATTTCAATATCATACTGAGATTCAACTCTTTGTTTTGTGACATTTGATGCATATCTTTTAGCAACTCTTCCTTCATATTCACGAGCAACGCGTGATCCGATCCATCTTTCTAACAAAGGAACCATTCCTCTTAAAAAGAACACCCAAACCCTCCACATAGGCCCCCAAAAACCAACACCAGGCCCAGAACCGATGGGTCCTGTATTGAACCGACTATATATAAGGTGTTTTAAGTCTTTGCATTGTCTAACTTGATGCATGAGCTTATATTTATATCTATATAATCCTGTTAAATGACCTGCATGACTTAAAACATATTGAAGTGCATCAGCCAATTCATATGAACCTATCTGTCCTAATCGATATTTCACATGGCAATCAACAAGAATCTTTAAAAATCTAAAAATCTCTCTCAGTAAATGATAGGCATTACCAAATCTACTTTTCCTTCTTTCTTTGGTATTCAAGGTTTTAATTGGCTTGAGACCAAAATTATAATCTAGATGAAGAAATGCCAATCTATGCCTCTTGATCAATAAATTACACATATTAAAACCTTGTTGAATAAGTTGTAAACCTGCTTCAACCCAATCAAGAGTAGTTGAATGAAAGAACGGAGTATTTTTGAATGCTGATATCACACTCTTCTTTCTAACAATATTATACTGTTTTCGGTGATGTGCTCTGTTAAAAACATATGATTTCAAAAGTTTTTGATATGATACTCTGACTTTGACTGGAACTTTAAAAGGAGCCCTTCCACTATACCATGATCTACAAAGTGGGACATCTTGTGCTCTTTGGGTTCTGCCAGATCTAGTGTTAAATGGAGGTGGAGCAAAAAACAGTGAAAGAGTTTCAAATACTTTTTCATTATCACTTTGAATATCATGGAAAATAGGCAGAGATCCTACTTCAAAAGGTTCTAAGTGTGGTGATGGTGGGGGTTTTTCAAGGCCTTTAAGCGTAATAGCCACAATTTTTTCTCCTGCTAAAAAAGGAGGTAGATCTGGTGATTCTAATTCAACGAAATTTGAACATGGATAATGAAATGGAGCTATTGCTACTTTTCTTGGTCTGTTATTATATAAAAATGGATATGCTATTTTCCACTCTGTATTGATTGGAAATCGCACAATAATCTTGTTAACATCATTAAACTCTGTCCAGTCTTCATTAGGATCGCTGTCTCTATATAAAGGTTCAAATCTGGGTCCTCCGGGGATGACCTCGTTCAAAGCTTTTGAAGTAAGTAGTGAAGGCATATCAAATAAAAAACTGGAATTAGGATCAATATAATTGCCAATGAGTTGCTTTGATAATCTGAACAATGTAGACATAACACTCAATGGAAACTGCCATTTTTTGTATGAGAGTCCATTGATATATGGAGTGTTCACTAAACCCAAATGATCATAAAACCAATTGACTACAGATGCATCTTCATCTGGATCAAGCTCAAGATACACTGGTTCTGATGGTTCCACACCTTCTATATTAGACACAAAATCAAGAGGTGGCTCCTCATCATCGAAAGGAGGAAACCGTAGCCTCCTAAAATGATTCCTTTGCTTTTTTTCTCGCCTCATTGCTATCCAACACATTGCCCATTGAGCAATAAACAAAGGAGGAACTACCTTTGGGACCTCATTTACAAAAGTTAATGCTCCAACACTATGATATAACACACGAACTTTCCGGATATCTTCCCAAGGCATTGGCATATTTTCTAAAAGTTTTAAAATTGCATGTGGAGAATATTTCATCGCACCAATATATAATCTCTTCTGCCCAGCAAATTTCCCGTGACTCATATCGGCGTGGGATTTTATTATCTGTCTAACGTGTCCTGGTGGTAATTCTGTACTCATTCCGCTTTTTGACGCAGATCGAACTTTATCAAGAACAAAGTGTTTCCGTCTAAGCGACTTCCACTCATTTATTTGAGTCTGTTTTGCTTTTCTTTTTTCTTCCATTTTGTTTCTCGTAAAGTGTCTGTCAAAATAATCGTAGAAATTAATTTTACAAATATTCGTCTTCTGGTATTACAACAGTAGGATGGTTGAGGAGCTGACTCTTAGCTCTCTTTCTCCTTCTTCGGGAAGTGTTTCCGCGGAGAGAACCAAGGAGATTACGATTTTCTTCTTCGTTAATAATCGATCCATCTGATTCCTCTTCCTGGTGCAAATGGCTATCAGATTGAGTTCTTGGTAATTCATCTTCTAGAGATGGGTCATATGGTACTGGTTGCATGTAGGCAAGAAAGATCCACACAATATACATCTTGTTGGGCATTGGGACAACATAAAGCCCGAGGCCAAATTCAATTAAATCGCTATTTGCAAGATATTGGCCTCTTGCTCTAATCTCTTCAACAATTCCCTCGAATGACAAAAATGGAATGCAAAATGGAGAACCATTCAGTCTATAGTGCTTAAATTTCCGGGAAATTTTGTTAATGTTACTTCCAATATGTAAAAACTGCTGGGTTAAAGATTCTCTTTCGCACAAAGGTAATACATCCTTTAAGGCTTTTGATAAATGATCATTCCATTTAGTTTGAAGATGGATTCGATCTTCTTCTATAACTGTCCTTAGATTATTATAAATCTCATTCTCTATCCGAAGTGCATTTTCTTCATCTGGAGGGATGTAAACCAATTCTTCTTGTTGTAAAGGAGCCATTGGAGGTAATGGATGCTTTTTATTGAAAAAGCTATACCAGCATTTTTCATCTTCAAATTCCCAGGAAATCTTTTGAGGGGAAACCTCATTTTGAATATTAATCCAAATATTATTCTCGTTAAAAACTACTCCAATGCTGAACATATCGCAATTAATATCGGTTGCTAGAGTCACTTTCCCGTTCAAAGGAGAAATTAGAATTGGTCCATTATTAGAAATAGTTAAAACATAAGATGCATTACCAGAAAAAAAGTCATATCCAAGAACAACATAACTATCTCTTCCGATATATTTCAAATAGTTACATAAAAGAACAGCATGTTCTTCTTCATCTCCACATTGCATATCAAGAAATTCCTGAGATGTACACCAAATATCGGATGATGTCCCGAATGTTCGAATATCAGGAACATTTGGAATCATTGAAACAAATCTAACAATCGAGTATGGATCAAGGCATTCAGGAGGAGGCCTTTGCGGAAGAATCATTCTTGATAAAATTACGGGCTCTCCTTTGCTTATCATAGCCATTAGGCAAATTCTTCTCTTTTTGGTAAACTCATCAAAAGAGTATTCTTGAAGAACCCTCTGTGCTTTAAGTCTTATTTCAATTGATTCACAACTTTCCATGATTGGAACACTCTCGGGGATCATAACTTTTGGATTAAAGGACAAATGGGCCATAATCTTCATTGGATTTGGATTAACAGAATAATATCCAAGTTGAAATGTTGGTATTTGAACAGGAATAGCACCATATATTTCGCCAACAGACCATAGACCTCGAAGAGGAATATTAATTGTACCCAAATAACGATCTTCATGCATGAGTACAGTAATTTCTTCATTTTCTTGTCCATGTATTTGAGAGAAAGTCATGTGATCATATATATCAATTCTAATATTTTTGTCAGCAAAATAATTTAAGGGAGGAACTTCGGCTTTCTCATCCTTTAGTAATGGGAACTCAAATGTTTCATCCCATGAATCCATTGTTGCTTTTGTGACCCTAACATCATCAAAGAATACACGAGCAAATACATTGGGAGATGCATCACCTATTGGAGCAGCATAATCCCTTGAAGGCACTGTGTCAGGACCACATCCAATTTGTGTTCTTTCTGGAGCATTATATGGTTGGATTAATCTGATTACAACTCTATGGTACGGCTCTATTACAGTTAAATATGGTCTTTCAATTGTTGAAGGCCTTAATTTTCTTCTCCTAAAGAAGAAATTGGAAATCTTCTCAAATATCTCTCCAAAAGAAGGGGTTTTAGGCATTCTGACTATGTTTTCTAATAGTAGTGATGATCCACCAACAGTTCTAATTTTTACAGTGTCGCCATTTTCCATTATTCTTTGGTTTTCTGTTGTTCTTTCTTGGTTCAGTCTTTGAAGATGCTGATGAATTTGATGGGAAATTGAAGTTGGTGCATAAGCTGCAAAATTCACTGTTTCAATTTGGGGATCCAACTTAAATCTCCCACTTACGCGATCTGATGTATGCCTTGCAACAACAGAAGCAACCATGCTTGACATATATGGATCATTTGGATCATGGGACATTGCCCATTCAAGGAGTTTAGGTACTGACATAAATCTGGATGGATCTGAAGATAGTAACTTTTTGGTTTTATCAAATGAATTCGCTTGGGCCTTATTTAATGCAAGAGACTCTGGATCGGGTTCAATAAAACATTTTGCCATTACTTGTCCAGAAATAATCCTTCCTGACATATCAGGCTGATTTGAAGAAAAATCATATGATGATGGTTCGGGAGGAACTCCAATTTGAGTTCGAAGAACAATTGATCCTATACATCTTGGCTCTATATATCCACTCTCCCATATCTCACAAATCACATTTTGGGGGACTTGGGTTACTTGAAAATTAACAATCATATCAGTATTTGCCGAAAACAAATTATTGATAGGCATTTCATATGATTTAACTGTTGTGTTTTTTCCGATTTTGATGATTAGAAATACTCTTGCAGACTTTAACAGCCTCCTCCGTTCTTTCTCTTGTGGAGGACAAAGTTGATACGGTGTCACGTCTGCATTATCTGCAAGAATTGGTTTCCATACTGGTTCTCCAGGAAGCCTCAATCCTAGATCTCTGTGACGATTCCTCAATCCTTCAATAGTGTCATCAATATTCAACATCTTTCCATTGATTTCGGCAAACCTTACTGTTTCAATTGCCCTCTTTTTAAGAACCTCCTCAAATTGAGATTGTTGCTTTTCTATTTCCGCTTGATTAAAAACTTTATTCTTCCATTTAAGTGATAATTCATTGATGGTATATTTAGCTTGTACTCGATACTCTTTTAATTCATTCCAACATGTAATTAAAGAGTCTCGTAGCATTCTATTATTATGCTCTTCAAAATCTTTGCTATCATATGCTTCAATTAGTTGCTTCAATAGAGCCTTCTCTTTATCAATATTTTCAGGCTTCTTTTCTAATTGTTCTATCTCTGCCCGAGTTGCTTTTATTTTGTCTCGATAATAATTTGACTTGCTAAACTCTTGATCTTTGGTAAAGGCTTTATATAACTGTTTCATTTTGGTAACAAGAATGTCTTCAACCGTTGATAGAGGATGAATTAAAAAACTCACCTCACTCACTTCAATTCTTAGATCTCTGGTGATCTCAATATCTTCAACTCCCCAAACAGATGCAGGAAAGAAATCAACACAAGGTTCGGGTACATTTTCTTCCTTTTTAGAAAAAAATGGAGGATTTGTGTCTCGAATAACTGGAGAATCATTCCTAATTTGGCCATTTGCACCAAAATAGTATTCAAGGTTGGGATCATCCCAAAAAAGTCTGTTTGATAATCTCATGTGGTTCCTATTCTTGCATGCTATTGGATCAGGAATCCATAAGCCTTCTTCTTCAACGTTTCTACCATTTAATATTCTTCTTTCATTTGGCTTATATGGATTGGTAACATTACTAAATGAGACTAAAGGATCCTCAAGTGATGGAGCCTTGTAGTGAAAAACTTGAGAAGGCCCAATGGATGGCTCAAATCTCAGATTCATTCCTTCAGTAATTGGAATATCATCATAATTGTATTGGTATTCTCTTGATTGTGGAGATATTATAGCAGGAGATACAGGAGGTGAAATAATTGGAGAATTATTCGGAAGTTCAGAATTGGCAGTCGATTGTCTAGTATTCTGTCTTTGCAAAAAATACTGCTTGATTCTCGATGGTGCATCTGGATCCCCCTGTGGTGGTTTTACAGGAGATAATGGAGGATTGCTCTCTAATTCATTATCAGCAATGTTGGAATTTACAGGAATTGTAGGAATTGCAGTACTCGAACTGGAATTAACCACAATATTATGGGGCCCGTTTTCTATTTGCTGTCGAACTCTATCCATTAATTGCTCGGATTCTAATACAATATTATCTTCGTTAATCATTTTTTAAGCAACCGTTAATTTATTCTTTACAAAATCACTCCCATTCCTTATAAAGAAGTGGGATAGGATTTAATACAATAAAGCAAGATAGAAAACCCGATTCGAAAAATTTCAGCAATGTATATATTGTTTCTTGTTCTATCTTATGCCGAACTGTTTGCTATGGGATCTGTTTTTGATGCTATTAAAGTCACAAATGGTGATGTAAGTGATCATGGAGAATATATCATTATTCGATACAATAAAAGTGGATCAATTACCATAAATAAGGACTATAGAACTGCCATTGATTATATAGTGATTGGAGGCGGTGGTGGTGGTGGGAATGGAGAGGGATCTGGAGGAGGAGGTGCTGGGGGAGTTGTATCTGGAACAAAGACATTCCCAAACGGCACTATTTCTATTACCATTGGGAATGGTGGAAGTGGTGGGACCAGCTACAAAACTAATGGTGTGAATGGAGGAAATACCATTTTTGGCACATATATTGCGTATGGAGGAGGAGGAGGAGGAAGTGGAGCATCAATAACTGGCAATGGTCGTCAAGGAGCATCAGGCGGTGGTGGGGGAGGTAGAAGAAGCCAAAATGGAGGAACATCTACTCAAGGAAATGCTGGTGGTAAAGGTGTCCAAGAGTCATCTTCTAATGAATGGGGCCAAGGTGGAGGAGGTGGGGGATATCGAAGTGTTGGTAAAAGTAACTCTACTAATGGAGGCAATGGAGGTGAAGGTTTTATTGATACATTATCTCCCTCTACATCATGTTATGCTGGTGGCGGAGGTGGCGGTGCTCATAATGCAGGATATTTTGGTGGGATAGGAATGTGTGGAGGGGGAAATGGAGCAAACGGGGGATCATCAAAGATTAGTGGAAGCAATGCTGTTGCTAACAGCGGGAGTGGTGGTGGAGGTGGTGGTGGTGGATGGGGTACAGTTGAAGGAGGAGCAGGAGGAAATGGGGGAACAGGTATAGTGATCCTCAGAATTAATTATACTTCTATTATCCACCCTCAACAAACGCCTCCACCAACATATCATCCGACTCTGAGAATTGGGAGCTTTAAGGTTTCAATTATCTTGTTGTATGCTCACTATTTTCTTCAATAAAAGTAGTATTCTGTTTGTTCTTTAATCTTTATATTTAAATTATATTCTACTGTAATGTTTCGTTATTCTCTCAGATTGAATGTGAATAAATTTACATTCAATTTATACAATCTTGAAACATTTTGTCAGTGGTTGTGAAAAACTTCCCCTCGCTCTTTCAAATCTTCGTTTTTATTGAAAACATAAATGTAATCCTTAGAAAATATAGTTTTTGAAATTATACTTTTCTTAATGGGGAACTTATTGAATCGCCACTGGGAATCCATAGATAGAGTTTTCACGATTGGAAGCTATATAACATTACTAGTATTCATTACCAGTGTTTCCCATTTAATTTATTCTAGAGAAGGTGTCTTTGAAACGCAAAAAGAATATTTTGAAAAAATCTGTTATAAAAAAAACCTATTTGAGCAAATTTCCGGCTTAAAAGTTGGTTCAAGTTTTGGGATTATTCAATTACGTTTCGCGTGTGTTAATGAAAAAATATCTCAGGGAACATCTTATTTGAACACCAATATTGATGTATCGGATTGCTTTTTTGAAAGAACATTGACATTTTCTGGATCAGGAGGAGTAATATCAATAAATGGGCAATACTACATGAATATATCATTTTCAATGTTCTCTAAATGTTCATGTAGTGCCCAAGGTGGAGCAATTTTTTTCAGAAATGGAAAAGACACCAAACTCAAGGCCATATGTGGATATCAGTGTAGTGCATCATCAACTCCTGCAGGTCATTTTATTTTTGAGGATATAACAACTGTTTCAAAAACTATTGAATATTTGTCTGTTTCAAATTGTCCGAATCCATCATTCTCAAAGCCTGAGGGTATTTTAGTCTTTTTTGGGCAATTTGTAAAGATTGATAACACTAATAGTTCAATGAATACGGCTATTCAAACACCTGGTATTTATTTCAATAATGTTAACACGTTTTCTTGTGCCTATTGCACATTTTCGAACAACAAAGCAACCAATTCGATATGTATTGCTTTTCTTTTTGTTACAGGATCAATGATGTCTTCAAATATTGTTAACAATAATAGCCCTTTGCAATATGGAGTATTCTATCTTTATTATGGAAATCCACAAATTAAGTATTGTGTACTCGCTGACAATGCAAATACTCTTTTCTCTATTGAAGGTTGTACTCCAACAATTGCCCATTGCTTTATTTATAATTGTGGTGGTTTAGCATCAATAGGTACAAATAATTCTTTCATACAAATTGACACTTATGGCATAGCATTTTTCAAATCACATTATTGTTATGCTGAAAATCCATTTTCAATTGAAACTCCCATCAATACGATTATGGATACACCCATTAATACATTTGAAGAGACTCCAATGAACACATTTGAAGAGACTCCAATGAGCACGTTTGAAGAGACTCCAATGAGCACGTTTGAAGAGACACCCATTAATACATTTGGAGAAACTCTCATTAATACATTTGGTGAAACACCAATGAACACGTTTGAAGAGACACCCATTAATACATTTGGAGAAACTCCAATGAGCACATTTGAAGAGACTCCAATGAACACATTTGAAGAGACTCCAATGAGCACGTTTGAAGAGACACCCATTAATACATTTGGAGAAACTCTCATTAATACATTTGGTGAAACACCAATGAACACGTTTGAAGAGACACCCATTAATACATTTGGAGAAACTCCAATGAGCACATTTGAAGAGACACCTATTAATACATTTGAAGAGACTCCAATGAACACATTTGAAGAGACTCCAATGAACACATTTGAAGAGACACCTATTAATACATTTGAAGAGACACCCATTAATACATTTGGAGAAACTCCAATGAATACATTTGAAGAGACTCCAATGAACACATTTGAAGAGACTCCAATGAACACATTTGAAGAGACTCCAATGAACACATTTGAAGAGACTCCAATGAACACGTTTGAAGAGACTCCAATGAACACGTTTGAAGAGACACCCATTAATACATTTGAAGAGACTCCCATGAATACATTTGGAGAAACTCTCATTAATACATTTGGAGAAACTCTCATTAATACATTTGGAGAAACTCCAATGAACACATTTGATGAAACACTCATGAGAACATTTAAAGATACACCCATTAAGACTGTTGAAGAAACACATATCAAGACAATTGATGAAACAAAAATCAAGACTTTTGAAGAGACAATAATAGGAACAAATGAAGATTCAGTTATTAATACACTCGATGCAACCCTTATGTATAGTAATATAGATACTATTTTTTATACAGATATGAACACCATTAATCAAACCATTGATTCAACTAATTCTTCATCATCAACAACAATATTGATTGTAATTGGATCCTCAACATCTGCAGTGTCAATACCCTTATTGATTCATTGGTTCAATAAAAGAATGCATTCAAGTCAAATAGAACCAGGATTAGATTTCTCTGATGACTCATAGTTCAAATAAAATCAATAAAAATATGAATATGTGATCATTATTTTTATTTATCATGAATAAGAACTAGAAATATACAATAATGGCTATTTATTTGTGGCTTAATGAAGCCAAATAAGCAGAGAAATGTATATTTTTGGTTTATTTTTCATCTTACATACATGACCTGCCTGGAAAATGTTTTTTATACTGAGAGTGATTTCGATTTCCAATCGGTCATATTTAAGGATAATTTTAATGCCTTTTATTGGGGATATAGTCATAGACATGGGAAAAAGGTTATTATCAATACTTTTCCCTATCGAGTGTTTAAAGTCGTTGATCTGTTTTACTTCTTATGCAGCATTGATGCTTATTTAAGGATCGAGTCGCAATATTTGCTTCCGATAATTGGGGTCTCTTTTAAAGGGGATTTAATGGTAATTTATTATGAGGCTGAAGAAACGGAGATAATTAACTGGGAAAAGGTGAGTAACAACAATTATATGGATATTTTAATGTCTATATCTTTGGGAATAGAGCATTTACACGAAAATCTCATTCCTCATTATCGGATAAAACCAGATTCTGTGTTTAAGGTGAATAATTCATATAAGATAGGTATGATTCGTCCTCCAACATTTCTCAATCTTGAAGAAAGTGATTATGAGTTTATTACCTTGAACACAACTGGAGAACAATATGACTCTTTTTCTTTTGGTTTGCTTGTTGGAAGTTTAATTTCTGGCAAGAAACCTCAAGATATCATGAAAGAGTTTTGGGAATTCAAAGATATCGATTTTGGAGATTCTCCACTTGGTTTAGTAACCAAGAGATGTCTTAGTTTATCCCCGAAACAAAGACCATCCTTTTCCGAAATATTAGCGATGATGATGATTAATCCAAAGGAAGATAATGTTTTTCCAAATGGAAATCATTCAGAAAAAATTGATCGATTAAACACATCAGGGGTGTTTAGTTTTCTAGAAACAAGATCAAAGAATGGTTGTTTACTGAGTAGCTTGATTATTGGAACAATGTATTCGTCAGGAGAAGTCGTTATGAAATCATTAGAAAATGCTAGAAAGTGTTTAGAAATGTGTATTGAAAAAGGAGAAGCAATTGCAATGAATAATCTTGCAAAAATTTTATACTCAGAGGACAAAGAAAAATCAATGAATCTTTTAATTGATTCTGCGAATAAGGGATATGCTATTGCACATATCAACTATGGGAAAATTCTCGCAAAGCCAATAGATAGGAAAGATAACTCCCCTGATACTCTTAAGAAATGGTTTTTGGTTGCAAGTCACTACCATAAGGCAGCTGATCAAGGTAGTGTTGAGGGAATGTGCTATTATGCAAATATTATTCAGTTTCGTGATATGGAGGAGCATTTTAGATACTTAAGGAAAGCTGCAAGGAGGGGAGATACACTTGCAATTCATATGACTGGTTTATGTTATGAGAAGGGCAAAGGAGTTGAAGAAAATAGAGAAATAATGCTTAAATATTTTAATTATGGAGCCGGATTGAATAGTCCAATTTCAATGAACAATATTGGAACAAACACCCCTGATATTGACCAATCCATCTCTCTTTGGAAAAAGGCTGCTGAATCTGGAGTCAAACATTCGCAATACAATCTTGGTATATCTCATATCAGAGGACGAGGAGTTCCTCAAGATTTTGAAGAAGCTTTCAAATGGATGTTGAAATCAGCTGAACAGCACTTTTATCCTGCTTGCTTTAATGTTGCACTAATGTATCGTGATGGTATTGGTACTGAAAAGAACGAAGAAAAAGCAGAAGAATGGTGTAGGATTGGAAATAATGAATGGCTTGCATTGACATCCAAAGGTCAACTTTATGAAGAACGTCGGAAAATTGCAAAATTGACTATGATTGAAAATCAAGAGGATTAACTGTATATTATCAATATTTGTGATATGACAGTTTGAATCACACCTTCAATTTCTCGATTAGTGTCTTGATATATTTCTTTCAAAATTATAATAAAGACCGGTCGAAACCGAATTCATTTTTTTTAATGATTAATCCAGTTGGTTTCGACAATGTTGCTTATATTAATAAGCAGAAGACCCACATCATGGAAAGAATAAGCCGTTTTCAGGGTAAGTTGTATTTGGAATTTGGAGGAAAGTTGTTTGATGATTACCATGCATCTCGTGTTCTTCCTGGTTTTGATGTTAATGGCAAGATAAAGCTATTGTATGAACTTAGAGAACAAACAGAAATAATAATTTGTGTTAGTGCCATTGATATTGCTAAAAACAAAATGCGCGCAGACCATGGAATCAGCTATGAAATGGATGTTCTTCGTCTCATTGATGATATAACGAATTTTGGCATTTCTGTAAATTGTATATGCATTACTAGGTATACAGGTCAGCCCAATGTTGACTTATTCATGTCCAAACTGAAAATGCGATCTGTCAAGTTTTTTGTTCACCATCCAATAGCCGGCTATCCATATGATATTGAAAAAATTGTTTGCAAAGAAGGATTTGGGTCCAATCCATTTATTGAAACTACAAAACCATTAGTTGTTGTAACAGCTCCAGGACCTGGATCTGGAAAACTTGCAACCTGTCTTAATCAGATCTATCACGAACACCAAAATGGAGTTAAGGCCGGGTATGCTAAATTTGAAACATTCCCGATTTGGAACCTTAATCTGATGCATCCTGTTAATTTGGCATATGAAGCCGCAACAGCAGATCTGGATGATATCAATGTTATCGACTCCTACCATCTTGAAAAATACAACATAACAACTGTTAATTATAATAGAGATATTGATGCTTTCCCTATTGTCAAGACCATTCTTGGCCATATTTTCCAAGGCCAGGATACCTTTTATTATTCTCCAACTGATATGGGTGTCAACATGGCTGGAATGGCAATAATAAATGATGAAATCGTGAGAGAGGCTGCTTGCCAAGAGATTATTCGAAGATACTTCAAGACATTGTGTGAACAAAAAATGGGGGTTGCAACACAGGCTTCTGTCGAAAAAATTATTTCTATAATGCATAAGATAGGCTTAAAACCTGAAGATAGACCTGTTTATAAGCCTGCTCAAGAGAAATGCGTTGAATTAGGTGTTCCAACCACAGCAATGTTACTTCCTAATGGTAAATTAATTACTGGAAGAAATTCTGAATTAATGACTGCATCTGCTGGAGTTATTCTTAATGGGTTAAAGTCTTTAGCTGGAATTGGAGAAAATTTCAATTTGATTGTTCCCATAGTTCTTGAGCCAATGATGAAACTAAAGAGGGATATTCTTGGAAACAAAACATCGATTCTATATGCTGATGAAATTTTAAGTGCACTGTGTATATCAGCAGTTACAAATACCCTTGCAGCTGTTGCAGTAGAAAAACTTAGCCTATTACGTAATTGTGAATTACACTCCAGCCACATGCTAGAAAGAAATGATGAAGCAACACTAAGGAAACTTGGTGTGAGAGTAACATCAAGTCCTGAATTTCCTTCCAAAGACCTATTCTTTTAATAGAAAATAAATCATAACAATTTAATCATCGTATTCTTCCTCTTCAAGATCTATTTTAAAGCCAAAAAGTCTAAATTGAGGTAGTTCTGGTGGACTTGGGGGCTGTATAGATGTATATGTGTGCAAAAATGCAACGATATATGCAGATCCGAAAAATGAACCATCAATATTCATGTATTTTCGGTCTTCAGGTATGTATATATCATTGCAGGAAGGACAATACATGTAAACTCTATGTTGGTCAGGTTCTTCGCTAATTCCATACGGAAGGCAATGGGTATCTTTGCACCCAACATTTGGGCAATTCTCAAACTCTTTCCTCTTGTACTTTTCATGCATTAACTGAAGACCCTGGTTTGTCATCAAAAACCTCGAATGGATAAGCCCATATAATTTTTTTGCTATTTCATCAATATTATCAGGATAATTTTTGGATCTTTGTGATGGAACCACATATGGTTCCCTCAGGTAATCAACTGCAAGCTTGTAATGTTCAACTTTGGCACGTATTCCATATAAATTAAATGAATCTTTCATATAATTACTATCAACTCTAACGAAGCAGCGGCCCTCTGGCTGATCAAGAAACCACTTAACCCAAGAATTCTCACTCTCAGTTTCGTTTATCATTTTGAAAGGGATAATTTACCCATATAATGGTGGAGCTACATTTGAGGAACAATCGTTCCAAATCAATTTCTGAGCGTTATTTGATCTACCTTCATTTGAAACATTGTAACAAAATGGAGATACCCAAAGGGCATAAGATATGGCTTCTTGTAGCATCTAGTTGTAATAAAGTAGCTTTTGGTGTTCTTGCCTTTTATGGTTTGGCGATTTTCTTTGTTTTTTCGATTCTCATTATTTTGTCTCCAGTCTTTTCATTTTTGGGTCATTTGGCGCTGGATGAACACATTATTGCATTTTCAGGGTTCTGCCAGATATTAGTTATAATACCGTTAATTGAATTAATGGTTTATGTATCATGGAAGATTCTAATGAGTATAATGACTGAGTTCACTGAAATGAAGAACCATGAACTTCTTCTCTTCATATCAAAAATAGAAGAAAGCATACAAAACAACTATTTTAATAATCATTGTTTGGCAATGCTACAATTATATGGGTTAACATTGTTGTTCTTGGTGGTTCTATCCTGCATTGTTTTGTATTCATTCTTTGAGTATATTTATTTTGGATACCCATTACTGGTTGTAATTCTAATATCAATATTGTTTTGTGCCCATCGGGTTTTCCAAGTTTTTCTCTTTTCTTGGAAAGGACTATTCAAGGATCAACCTGAAGAAGCCGAACTCACTGCTTTGGACTCTTCATTGGTGAAAGAAGCAGAAAAAGAAAAACAAAACCTTTATAATATGGATCAGTGGGTTCAATATATTGATGATCCAATCTGTAATCCCCTGTTAGACCTACCTTTTGTGAGGGGAAACGGATCGTTCAAGTTTTTGCCTACATTTAGTGTTTGTTTGATTACTTTAATGTATTTATTTTCTCTTGTTGTACACATTCGCCTTTTGATATATTCTAAGTTCACATATTCATTTTTGATTGGTTTGGTGCTTTATATTGTATCAGCTCCGTTTTTAATCAGGTTTAATTTTTTCAAATTGTTCATTAATAGAGATAAATTTGAGAAGCACAAAGACATTGGTTTGATATTCTTGGTAACTTTTACAGCAATCTCAACAATTTTAGTGCTTGTTATTGGCTTCATTGTTGTAGTGAATATGCATCCAGTAATACTTCCAAGTGGTCTTCAATACATTCCACAAAATTCGAGTATACCTATCATAAATAATAGCAGGCTGCATAAACTATCAGCAATTTGTACAGCAGAATATGGATCATTGAGCCTTTTCCAAGTATTAAGTCTCATTACTACATCGTATAACTCAGAGAATTGTAGGCTTTCATTTAACAATAGTCTGAAATACTTTTTTGGAGAACATTGGAACACAAAGCTCGTAGAAAAGAATTTTATAACAAATGGTCCAATTTCATTTGTTCATTTCTACTATCAACCAAGTAATACAGATATTATTGCAATTCGTGGTATTCATGGAGCACCTGATTGGGCATTGTTAGCCGATTTGATAGCTAATCAGCAAATCCCAGATTTGATATATCAATACATTCCTGGTATTAATATGATATTGGATTATATACAGCCATTATTGCTCAAAGTTTATGAGATATCAAGACAGATATTTGATCATAGGCCCCTTCTTTTCTATTATACAGATTATCTGATAGACTATGTCGAAAAGCAGAATTGGACAGAAAAATCGAAAGTTCTATTTGTTGGACACTCAGTTGGTGGTGTTTTGGCCAAACTCCTTACTGTTAAGTATTCCCATGAATCAGTTGCAGTTGGAAGTGCCAAGGTAATGATTCCTTACATAATGAACCTTGGTGTTAAGTCTCAAGAGATGCGACTCGTCTCTAATATTATCTCAGAGGGAGATATGCTGTCGAACATTGACTTCTCACATGGAACAAACTTCATTATACCTACTGTCGCATCAATGCTAATGAGAAATTGTGCCTTTAGTGTTCTCTGTATGGCATCTGTTGCTTGCTCAAAGGGGCATCTGATAGAAGGCTACTGCAATCAGACCATCGGAAATGATCTCTTTTTGCAAATGAATTCTTACTGGGAAACTACAAGATCCTCAAACTAACCTTCAGCTTTGTAATAAACAACAGGTAAAAATCAGATGAGTATCCTTATCAAATGTTCAAACGGAAACGATAAAATCCAATAATTGTTTTTTACTAGACCAATGAACCCGCAAAAGCCCAGATTAGTGATGATAGGTAACTCGAATGTTGGTAAAACCTCACTTGTGTTGCAGATATGCGAAGATCAGTGGAAAAGTGAGTCTCGGGCAACAGTAGCAGCTGCATTTTACGTTTTGAAGGGGGACGAGAACCAGAATCAAACTGATGTTCAGATTTGGGATACAGCAGGAGCCGAAAAGTTTAAAGCCCTTAATACCGTTTATTACCATAACTCACTTGGTGGGATTTTAGTGTTTGATTTAACAAATAGAGTATCATTCGATGCTTTAGGAGATTGGGCCCAAGAGTTTCTTGACTTTTCTTCTCCGGGAGCACTTCTCATTCTTGTTGGAAATAAATGCGATTTAACTGACAAGTACGAAGTCCGGCCTGACGAGGGAGAAAAATGGGCAAAGGCTCATGGTATCAAATTTTTCACAACATCCGCAAAGGAAAACATTAATATTGCTGAACTGAAGGAGTATATTTTGTCATCAATGCCACAAGTCTCAACATCTTTCTTACCATCAGTACAAATAGGAAACGCCAGAGAAAGTCAGAGAACTGGATGCTGTGGTTAGTTAAAATAAACTATGTAAAGTGCTTTACATTTTGTTGTGTCTTCTTCTTGATCTCTCTATTTCTGGTCCGGTTGATTTGGTCGAACACTTTGGTTATGAATAGCGAAACCAGTGTACCTAGTGGTAATATGCGCGGGAAAGCGCCAAAAGATTTCCAAAAAGTATTTGGAAATAGTGCCAAAAAGAATGAATGGCACCCACGAACCAAGCTTGGAAGGCTTGTAAAGTATGGGAAAATAAAATCTATTGAAGAAATATTTTATCATGCAATTCCTATTAAGGAGGCTGAAATTGTTGATCACCTTTTGGGTGATAGCCTTAAAGATGAGGTGATGAGGATTAAACCTGTTCAAAAACAAACCAGAGCTGGTCAAAGAACAAGGTTTAAGGCAATTGTCGCCATTGGTGATAAGCAAGGTCACATTGGTCTTGGGATCAAGACTGCAGCTGAAGTGGCCAATGCTATCAAGGGAGCAACATTGTATGCGAAATTATCTATCTCGCCTGTCAGGCTTGGATACTGGGGAAACAGAATTGGAGCCCCTCACACTGTTTCCAGTACTGTAACAGGAAAATGTGGATCAATTAGAATGAGACTAATCCCAGCTCCCAGAGGATCAGGTATTGTGGCCGGATCTGTAGCTAAAAAGCTGCTTCAGATGGCAGGAATGCAAGATTTATTCACTTCTTCAATTGGACATACAAAAACAACATTCAACTTTCTTGTGGCAACTTTTAATGCAATGGTTAATACATATTCAATCATTACTCCAACTCAGTGGAGTGATTTGGTTATTGAGTCTCATCCATTTGTTTCATAAATAATATGTTAATATCTTTATTTGTTTCATTGGTTGATTTGGATTTATTTTGAGCAAAGATACATTATGTTTGCTATTTAATCACAACAACCTTATTGCGAAGATCATATTCTTCTTTCAGATGAGAAATTTTTGTTCTGGCGATTCCTTTGATAAAACGATGTGGAACAAAATAAGTTGGAGATGCTGGAACAATCCATTTTGGATTGATTACAGAAACAACCCTAATGTAATCAATGCCAGTGAAAACACTTTCATTATACATTACCCACTCATTAGTTGTTGATTTGAGACAACTTGATGGGTGTATAAGTGCCTTTTCTTCGTTAATTAAAAACCTGTACCCATTAATCGACTGATTATAGCAGGCTATTTTAATAAAAGAACCTTGAAGAAATGCTTGCAAAATGATATCATTAACGTTAGGATTCGCAAGTGAGATAGATGTGATATCAACCCCAAGTCGATGAAGCAAAGAGATAAGTTGGTTCTTAGTACTTAAAGCACCACTCAATGTTCTATAATCTAAATAGTGCCTCTTGCACCAATCAAAGGTTTGATTCGCGTAAAAGCTATTAAAAACATTCAGTAGAGCTAAATGATCACCGGTTTCGGAATAAAATTGTGAATGTGCGTGTTCGGCCCTGGCTTTTTCTTCTCTAGGTTTTATAAAAATTTTACCTTGTTGGCTTAATAATGCAACCAGAGTAACAATTTCTTCAACACATCCAAAGTCTTTTGCAGCCACAATAGCCCTTGAATATGTTGGTTCAACTGGAAGACTTGACATCAGCCATCCTATCTCTGTCATTTTCCCTGATATATCGATAGCACCCAAATGATAAAGTTCTTCAACAGCGGTAATTAAGAGTTGTTGGTGAGGTGCATCAATATAAGGGAAATTAATAATGTCCTTAATATTTGATGCAAACATGAGTAATACCACAGATACAAGATCAGATCTGTTTATCTCTGGGGTAGTTTGTTCGGGAAGAACTGTTTGAAAAGTTTCCAAAGAGTATAATCTATAACATTTCCCTGGTTTTGTTCTCCCAGCTCTCCCAGCCCTTTGTGTTGCTGATGCTTTGGATATTGCGACGGGAAGAAGGGATGTCATTCTTTTAATTGGATTATATTGTGTTTGTTTAACAAGACCAGAATCAATAACATATACAATTCCATCAATTGTTACAGATGTCTCAGCAATATTTGTGGAAATAATAATTTTCCTTATTTCGGGTTTGGGAGCTGGATCGAAAACTCGAGCTTGATCGGCAAATGGTAATGATGAATACATTGGAAGACACATGACAGATTTAATGCTTTGGCATTTTGGAATAACTGATAAACATTGTTCTCTGATAGAAGAGCGGACATTCTCAATATCATCTTCTCCTGTTAGAAAAATTAAAATATCTCCTTCTTTTTCATTGCTATGGATTGATACTGCAATGTCGATTGCCTCATTCTTATAATTTTTAATCTGATTCTTAGAATATATGAATTCAACTGGAAAAGTTTTTCCGGGTACTGAGAGATGAGGTGGTATCATATTAGCATCAGAGAAAAACTTAACAAATTTCTTCGCTTCTATTGTTGCGGACATCACAACTACTTTTAGGTTATTCCTTTTCGCCAAAGCCATCTTCAACAACCCGAGAATAATATCACTATTAATAGTTCTTTCGTGTGCTTCATCAATAATCACCAATCCATATCGACTTATTAATGTATCCGACATGAATTCACGAAGTAAAACACCATCAGTCATATATAATAGTCGAGTTTCATCATTATAGTTATAATCATATCGAACAGAATACCCTACTATTCCTGGGATAGATAAATCCATCTCTTGTGCAACTCTACTCGATACACTTGTCGCTGCAACTCGCCTTGGCTGAGTACATGCAATCAACAAATTCGGCTCAACAATTGCTGCTTCCAATAAAAACTGGGGTATTTGCGTGGTTTTCCCAGAACCTGTGCTTCCCTCAATAATAACAACCCTGTTCTCTTTGACAATTGTCACGATTTGATTTCGTTTTTCAAAAACAGGAAGCTTTTTCCGCGATTCTAGAATTTTATAATACTGATTGCTGTATGGCTTTTGGTTGTAAGGATTAATCTCGGTATCTGAGAAAAATCCCCTCGGTCTCATTAAAACTAATATTTAATTATGGGGTGTTCCTCAGCAGTACCTAAGAATGTGCCAAAGAATATTGCATCTACATATCCTAGTACAAAAACCCCTGATTTTTTACCAAGCCCAATACTCAATGAATCGGACCCGAGTCAAGTTATATCTTATGATCTATCTCTTTTGCTGAAAGGGATAGATGAAATTCCTGTAAATTGTAATTTGCATCCTATATCGTGTGTTTCTATGTTTTCAAGTCCTTTAATGATTGATCCTATTTTTGAGATTCTAGATGAAAAGATATTTTCCAGCTGGATTGGTTTTTCTAGATATGAAAGAGGTAGAGTTATTTGTATTGGAAGTATATCCTTATTAATGCATTGTACCCCTGATAACAATAATATGGTGTTTTTTTTAGAGAAGCTTTTGAGGTGGATAGGGGGGCCTCTTCCTGTGAACAGAATGTTGTGTATGCTTAATGTTGAGAAAACATATCATGAAATGCTCACAAATAATATGCAGGGATTAGGTTTTGGTATTGACATTCGTGAAACAATAACAGACCCTATGATATACACAATCATAATGATACCATCTACTTTTAATGATGCAGACATGCTTTTGCCATTTGTTACTAATGGTGGTGGAATAATTTGCTATCCTGTTGAAAATGATAAAGAATTTAGGGTCAATTCTTTGTTGAATACACTTGGGCTCGGATTTCTCAATTCTGCGACAGAATTCTTGTCCATAAATCCAAAAACTACCACATCTCTTAATGATTTATCAAAAGGATCATTTGTATCACATATCGCATCATTTGAGAAGTTAATACAACTTCCTAGTGTTCCCAAAGAGTATGTAGAAAATTATATTTCATTAATAGAAAAAGAGATTTTGTTAGTATCTTCATTACAACATGGTTTACTATTAGATTTGGCTGAATCAAGTATGAGTTACCTTAATAGGACAAATAGTCTTGAATATGGAAATATTTGTCCTTCTTTCTGTGATAAAATGGTCGCCAGACTCATTTCAAAGTGTATTAAGCTAGTTCATCCTGCAATGTTTGGTGGAATTGATATTTCTCATTTCTTTAGTGGATCAACTATGAATGCTGAGTTTGATCAAGTGGATATTTCCATTTATTTCAATGGATCAAAATGGATTGATACAGGGGTTTGGATTCCATCTGGATTGGTTGTTTCCCTATTGATTGATAAAACATTGCCTCCATGTTCAATTCAGATAGGTGCACATGTATATAATGCTTTTAATAATAGCGGTCCTTGGAAAAGATGGCCTTCAATTGATGTTCAATATCCTGTTACTGATCGGCTTATGGAAATTTCTAGCCCTTTTGGAGGAATGCTCTTCATCATACCAAATGATTCTTCTATTGAAAAGCCCAAACCTTTCAAGATATCCATCAGTGATGCATCATCATATCCTATTGTTAGAAGTGATGGTGGTGATTCTTTTGAAGAAGGAGAAGATTATGGAATCCCGTGGGGCCAAATAATATGCAAACAAATTTCATTCATTGTTCCTTCAAATCTGATATATAACAATGAACAAAATCGTCTATTTTGTAATAAAATTGATCGAATGATGAAAAAAATGGTTGACCTAATTGGATTATCGAACAAAGAAATGATTCGTGTTGTATATGATGAAGAGTTCCCTCATGATTTTTCTGTTGATTATCCAATAACAATTGATGTATCAGAGTATAAAGACGTGCTGTATTCTGATACAATTAATCAGTCAATTGTCCATCTTATTATGTCAATTTCATTTTATGTTCTTTCAAGACTATCATTGAACAAAGATTTTCACAGAACTGTTTCATTGCTTCTCACCGACATATTACTATATGAAGTATATAACACACATCTTAATGAATCTCATATCTCGTTTAGTATCCCACAAGCATTCTTTAAGCTTCAAAATTACCTAATTAATAATACCAGATTACTATTCGAAAAAATAGATCAATTTATGAAAAACAACACTGTGAATGATATTGGTCTAGCAGAAAAGCTTTTGCTCCAACTTTCATAAATTTTCAAATGGAAATAGAGCAAAATATGAAAGACATATACGAAGAGGATTGTGATATTATTGAAGAACCCCAAAGTTTTGGAACACTGCAAGTACCTGAAATTGGAGGATCTGATAGTCTTGAGAATCTCAAAGTGTCTCCTTCAAACGTTTCAATTCTTTTACAGCCAAATATGATCGAAGATGATGAAATTATTGGCCTAGTTGATGTTAATGATGATTTAAATGTAGACGTATTCGGACAGTTTCCGATGAACGGCAGTATATTAGTCCCTGGCTTTATTGATGAATCCATACCGATTTCTGACGATATGAATGATGATATATCGTATAAAATTGGTGTTCCCGAAATCCCAGAGCCTGATTCTTTTTTAATTGATTCTGAATCCACAAAACTATTTACCCAAGAATACTTAATTTCCATTATTAGGAAAAATTAGACCGATTTCCCACAATAAAAATGTTTTATCCATTTTTATTAGATTAATCATTCTGATTAATTGATTGTCTTGGCCAATATCCAATCAAATTCCTCCCATCTGCCCCTAAAAACGATTTACCTACTTCCAAAAAACTCAACAATGCCTACTCGCTCCCTGTTTTGGAAAAAATCTCTAAATTTTCGCAAAGACCTTAATATGGATCAAATATCATATTAAAAAGGTTGTGTGATGTGATCCAATAATATCATCGTCATGAGCACACCAAGGATTCCCAAAACTCTTGTTGAAACTTACGACTGGATTATTAATGAAAAGGAAGATGTCATTGAAGTTACATTTAGTTTTGATATAACTTATAATGCAAATAGCATAGTAGTTGAGTTTGCAAATGATAATCAAGATATTGCTATTCATGACAACGAATGGTATCCTTTCCTTTGTGGCAAGCTATTCCAAAGGGTTGAGAGTTTTAAGACTAAAATTGAAAATCAAAACTTCATTGTTGAATTGAAAAAGACTGAAAATGTTAAATGGCCAATTATTATCACAACAAATCACTCTGTGAATAAAGGAATTGATCCAAAAAGCGCTTTCTTGATATATAGGCTGTTTTCTAATTCCGAAAATGAGCAGGAACAAGTTACTGGACTGTCATATCTTGAATACTCTGCCTCTGTATTCTTTGTCCCTTCCACTCGCCATTATGCCAGTCTGCTTCTAAGATCAGAAAATACTTTTCCTGTTGCCATCAAACTCATGGAGATTCTCTCAGAGTCCTATGAGGATGGTGCCACTACATATCATCTTGCGCTGATTTTGATGGGCAATTTGGTATATATCGAACAATCCATCTCATTGTTGGAAAAAGCAGCTTTGCAAGGCATTCCTGATGCTTTGCATACACTGGGCGAGATTTTCTCACCATGCTCAACCATTGAGTATGATAAAAAGGATCCTGTAAGAGCTAGAGAGTACCTATCCAGTAGCCTTGAGAAGAAAGAGTCTTCAATCGCCTACCATGAGCTTGCCAAATTGTATGCATCTGGATTTGGTGTCGAGAAAAATATTGATATTGCACATGAATACCAAAGAAAAGCAGTCGAGCTTGATGATCAAACGCCTGCCTTACCCTCATATAGTGAGAGCAATGAAGCTGACACTGACATTGAAATTCCAGCAAAATTCGATGTCCCAATAGTGAAAACTTCTACAAAGATACTTAGAGCTGCCTTGGTCTCATCCTTTATTATTGGATGTGGGTATTTCATATACAAAAGGCTTAAAAAGAGGGTCGATTAAATAAATCAAATGAAAGATCAACTTAAGAACCTTTTTCCCCAATATTTTCAGAAATTAAGTGTGATATTGATGAAAACTCGATCTTCAATGTCAGAAGAGTATTTTAATAATGTTAACGACTTTAAACCCTACGAAATTGAGATTCATGGACCATATATCATTTGCTCAAGTCACGATAATTCTGGATCAATTAACCGTTATGTGCTGTTTACTCTTCATTATTCTTTTCGTGTTGCAAATAATCAAGCATTGATAATGAACGCAATTCCATTGAATTCTGCCACAAGAAAAGCTTTTAGTTTGATATTTGAATCTAATGATGTACTCAATAGATTTATGGTTCTGATTCATCAATCAAGATTCGCTTTTCTTTCATTATTGTCTATTGTTAAAAACGACTCGCAATCAGATATTCTTATTCCCATTGTTATAGAAGCAAACATGAAGTTTGCTGAGAAAAAGTTCAATAAAATCACACCAATGCCTCAAGAAATTGTGCTAATGCTTGATGATAGAAATACTCATACTATTCCATATAAGTATATCACTGATATTGATTTGAGCTTTTCGAAGTCAACGACTCCTAATGAATATACCTTCATTATTTGTTCCAAAATGAATCCTAACTTGATTATCACATGTCAATCTAAGGATCAGTATTTGTATTTGTTGACTTTTATAAACTTAACCCTTGTCAAGAATTCTGAAGAAGATACAAAGAAACCTTGTTCTGATGAAATATTTGCATTGGATCCATCCTCAAGAGCTCATAGTTCACCTGAAATCCAATTCACATTCCAGTCAACGAGTTTTTTATCAAGAGAATCTATGAAAATGTCCAATAATTATAATAATAGGTATATACTTCCTGCATTTAGACCATTAACTATTCCTCAGAAAGCAAGCTCGATGTTGGAGTTATTATCATTTGGAAACCCAATTTATCGTAGGATTTTTGCTTTAAAGAAAAGGATTCGGAAATCTCAAACAAAAGCCAATATTGGAGTATCCCAATATATAGATTTTAGTTTTGATAACAGTAAATGTTTCTCGAATGAGCTTAATTCCATAAAATCGTTAATGAAAGATGACTTATCAATACAATCATTCAAAAGTAACAAACAAACAAAACACCCATTTTCATATTTGAATCCAAGTATAACAATTTTCTTTAATTCTTCAACAGAGTTACTCTCTAGTAGTGAATCTGTTACTGTTTCGCAGTGCGTTGCTGATCTAGCTGCTGATTTGGGACTCAAAACTGATCCAATTAGACAAATTTTATATGGTTCTTCAACCATTCAATTGGTGTCGAAAAAAATAATGGCCCTTCCAATTAAGGTACAGTATTCCGATGAAAGTTTTGTTGATCTTTGTTTGCTTTTTTCATCCATATTATCAGATTTAACACCTTCAGAAAAATTTGTTGACAAACTTCCAGAGCTTATATTAAAAGACAAAGCCCTACTGAGCTGCATCACTTCGAATTCTCCTACACCATTTAGTTCCATTGTAATATTTGTAGCTCGTCTTTTGATGCATCACAGACTATGCTCATTTTTATCATTACTTTTGCATAACAATGAATGGAGGAGCAATGTATATCGATATCCTTCTCTAATGCGGTATTCTTCGTTTTTATGTGATTTAGAAGCCGTATGTTATCCATTGAACCAAATCAAGTTTACTGGGTATCTTAATCCTCAGTTATACTATCATAGGTTGCCATACCCATCATTGGAATCTAACGAATTAAGAATCAAAGCTGCATGTGAATCTGTTTTGAGTCTCGAAAGAAACAACTCATCATTATCAGAGTATATACCAGTTATTGGATTAATAATAAGTTCCATAATTGATTACTTTTCATTAGGTTTTCAATCACCATTTTGTGCAATTATCCCACAAATGAGGAGTTGCTGGTATGCATTTGCCGCTGCAACTGATTTGGATTCAAAAGTAGCAGAAATGGTTCCATATAAAGCAGCTGTTAAAAAGGCTTCTCTCCTAATGACAGAAGACCCAAATGAGGTTTTAGCAAATTTACTATTCTTAGGGCTTGGAAATGGATTAGCTTGGGCATATGTTATGTTTGCAGCAATAAAAGGAAAAAAGGATGATCTTTATACCAATGAAAGCGGGGTGCTTCAGAATGAAAAAATACTTATGATTGCGGATGCATTATCTATTTTAAGAAATACTTCAATATCCATTGAATTTGAGGAAATATGGCGACACATTGATCAAAAGATTTGATATCATACACTTAAGAATGTACACATATATAATAGAACTTCATTAATAAACCTTTTTGTCTTCTTTTGGGTATTTGCAGGATAGCAAACATCGTCTTGGACATAACTTGCTATATATGTGGAAGGTTCAGTGGTTTCATTAATGCAATTATATAGGGTGGAATAAACGAATCGGCTCAATGGAAAATCAAAAAATGAGTCATGTATTGCCAGATAGTCTGTAGAATTCTTCAGATACACATAATCTACCTTTGAGAAATTTGCTGATCTCTGTAATATTATTAAATTTCGCAATGTTGCCATTCCTCCGATCCCATAAATCAATAATCCATCAGTACCTACTGTGTTTTCAACAATTGTTATGTATGATCCTTGATACGAAGATCTATAAAAGGATAATGAAGCCCCACCCCCATAATCAACATTTTTAACAATATTGAAAAATGAAAAAACACCAATAATCGATATAGCCATATTAAAAGTCGAATATTGGTAATTCATATGATTATTGCTCGAATTAATGATTGTTGATAAAAACTCTTTTCCTTTGATTGTAAAAGATTCTCTATGGCCTCTCAAATCTTTCCTGCAACATTCTGTGATAGAACTTGAATTAAAAACCAAAAGATCGGAAGAATCACGAAATGATGGAGAATAGTAAGAATAGCCGCCTCTAAAGCAGCAATAAACCATACAACAATTCCTAACAGAAGAAAATATAGAGCCGCCTTGTCCGGTTGCATTATTGCACTTGCAATCAAGGAAAAAAGATCTAGAAATAGACAAATCAATCATTCCATTAGAAGCAAAAATAGCCCCACCATTCTCAATTGCAGAACAAAAATAAAGCATGCAATTAGCAATACTATAAGTGCTATTAATAATAACACGAGAATTCAACCACATTATGAGCTACAGTTTTTTTTATTAACCTATTCATCCTTATCCTTGGAAGGAGCAAGATATGGATGACCGATGTGTAACATTAATGATCTATAAACTCTTTCTTTTGTTAGTATAGATGGCACAATGAGGAAAAAAATTGCTATGACTTGAAAGATGAGAATGAAATCAAATATGCAGAACAACAATCCTACAAGAGTGATTAGTATTAGCAATGTGATTGTATCCACGACATTTGGACACAGTAAAGTACGGTAAACAAAGAATCCTAACATCCAAAGAGATGACAATGGTTTCCACAAATGCCTTACAATGGACTTGACTGGCCGGATATGCTTTGGATCATCAATAGGTAAAACAGGCATATCCCTTAGTATGGTTTTAAATAGGCTATTCCCTCCCAAAAGACAGAAAAGTTGAACAACTGGAATAATTGATGCTAAAAAGAACACTGTGGGGAATTTAGATGATACAATCACTTTCAACAAATGGAAAAATCCCAAAACGAAAATAAATATGAAACAAAATAGAGGAATGTTATGTAAATACAAAGCTGATTGCAGATGATCAAAAAATGATGAATATGGAGACAGTAAATCTGTAAAGTACTCACATATCTCTTCCTCTTCCATTCCTGCAAGAGGATACTGATAATTCTCAATCATTGTATTCTTCCTATTTATTCGCATAAAAAATTGCTTTTTAATACAACCTAATTGTTTTTCTCCGCTGGAAGACCGAATTCTATTGATCCCTCATAGAATCCCAGGAGTTCTTGGAGATAATGCTTCTTCATAAGATCATTATCAATCCATTCTTTCTTTCCGTTTGAATACTCAATGACAAATTGTAATTTCCCATTTTCCTTATTTGCTCCAAGAATTTTTATGCTCTTTTTGCTTTTATCGATAAAAGAATCGATTTTTGTATCAGATTTCTCGGATTTCTTTGTGGCTGGCTTTTTAGGAGATTTCTTTGCATTAACAGATTCCCAATATTTCTCTAAAAGAAGATCGCACTGTAGGTCTTTCTCTTTTTCCCAAGTTGACTCATCAACAGAAAAACCTTTCCATTTGAGGAGAAATTCTATTCCATTCTTAGTGCTTCGATGATTTAATATTTCTTCAACAATATATTCATCATCGGTGGCTTCCACAGACACGCTCTGATCAGAATCTTCACTTAATGAACTCATTTATAATAAACGGCCTCTTCCACTTTTTTGTAAACTGAACCCTATTTAGGTCGAATCCTTGATAGAGATACCCGAGCCAGTCTTTTCTCTGGTGCAGAGATTGGGACTTTCTTTAATTGTTCCATATCTTCGGAATTTTCCCATTCAAAATCTTCTCCTGTTTCATCTTTATACTCAGACAATGCAACAGAGAGTGTTTTCTCAATTCTTGGTAATACATATTTAAATCTTCTGGTTATTTTCTCGATTCGAAATAGAGAACCTGGATCATTATTAGATCTAATATCTTTCTTTTCCTGCTTGGAAGCCCCCATGTTATTTTCCTTAATAGCATTATATTCTCTTTTGATCGACTCCCTTTTTTGTATGAGCTCATTGATAGGCTCAACAATGATTAGCATCCTTTTTAACTTTGCTAACTCAACTCCTAAGTACTCAAAGTATAGAACTTGGGGATCTTCTTTTCCGTTGTTGTTCTCGGTTAAAGTCTGGATTTTTTGGAAAATCGAGTCTTTTCTCTCATCAGAAAACTTAAGCTGTTTGCAGATGTTGACAACCTCATTTGATGCTTTATCAATATGGGACTGAATCATATCATTTCTTTGATCTTTCAAAAATTTTATGAGATTAATACATGCATTAATGTCATCTTCTGCAAGGTGAAAATGAGAGTTAAGGAATATCTGTCTTTCATTCTCTCCAACTTCCAATGTGTTCCAGAGATTGGTGATTTCAATGGCAAGCTCGGCTACCATTTTTTCTCTTGATTCCTTAGTTTTTGTGAGCATTTCCATGTAGTCAGAAATCAAATCAAACTCATATTTCTTTATAGGCTTCTGATCAATAGCTAGTGCGATTGCTTCTGGTATCTTTTCGTTTAAAACAATCTTAAGCTGTTTAATCTCGGTTATGATATTTTTTGCCTTCTCATTCATTTCTTCCACTTGTTTTGATAAGGAATTTAATTCCTCCTCAAGATGACTCACTGTTGTTTGAGTAATTTGGTCAAAATCGGTAATCAATACAATTCTGTCTTCTTCTCGCACATCCAAAATATCATAATACTCTAATATCTGACGATTATACATAATTATTTCATTCATATAAGCATTATACACAGGCAAAAATGCATTGTTCACGTTATCAAGGTTTTGCTTCAAGTTTCCTTCTTTGCCACTATTTCTAACGCGATCAATTTTATGTTGAGGTCTTCCCATAATCTCTAAAAGCTTAATATGATTATTCTTAACTTGCTCGATTTCTGATTTTAAATTCTGGTACTGTGCAAGAGTAGCAGAGATGAATCCTGATTTGATTTTTGATATAGATGAGTTAAGAATTTGCATTTCTTCTCTCCTTTCATCTTCAGACATTCCAATCTCATTAAAAAGATCTTGAATTGTCTGCATTAATAAATGGTGATACAAGATTCGATTTACTTACTCTGTAGTTTCTGATGTCATGTATAATAATGAGTTCTTCATAGTATCTAAGAAGTGTTGAGATTGGCTCTTATCAATGAATAGCTTGAGTACTTTAAGAATATCTTGGGTCTCGACCTTTTCGCTCTTTCTTTTGGCACTAACAAGAGATGATGTTGCAATCAACTGCATTGCATACCTTAATGATCTCTTCTTTGCAACTTCTGTCAACAAATCTAAAGCATCTTCATCCATCTCAACATCTTCTTCGCGGCATCTTGTGTCAAGGATCTTCCTTAGATCATCCTCTGAGTAGGGTTCAGTTGGTATAATAGTCAATCTTTGTATCATATCGTATGGAATACCATGAGGGCTAACCTCATTTGTACCCCTGATCTTTGAAAAACCTCTGTTGGATGCCATAATAATAATTGGAGCTGTATCATTTTCCATAGCTCTATTCAGGAATGAAAAGCACTCGATATCGAGCATATGAACTTCATCGATGAATAGAACACCGGGGATAACTTCTGCTTTCTTTGTTTCAACCCATTGTTCGACTTGGCTATTAACACTTTCTCTAACTTCCTGTTTGATTTCACCAGTATCTCCTGCAAAAAGAGCAAGAAATCCTTGGTTTCTACTATTAACAACATCAATTTCGTGTAATGTGAGTGTATGAACAGTTTCTCTCTTTGTCTTAAGCTCATCACTTGGAGTATGTACAAACTTCATTTGTGGTCCAGTGGCATCAAAATCTTGGGCATGAGCGAATGACCTTCCTAAACGTGTCATATTGCCAGTTGCAACATCAATAGAAATGACATCGCCTGATGAAACCTTCAATCTGCTAATTTGCTCAATCATTCTGGGACCAAGATCGTATTCTGCTTCCATATCTGTGGTTTTTAGAACAATTTTCCCTGTTCGGGAAGCTTGCTCTCCAGATGGTGGTGCAACATCAATCGAAACAACTTCGCCTTCGATAATTTCGGAAGCTTCATGAATCTTTACACCAATAGATCTCCTCAAAACCTGTGTGAGTGCTTCAGTCTTGTTCATTTCAAGGCTAAAAACTTCAGATCCAGTTATAGATGTAAAAGGGGTATCTGGACCCAAAGATTGGGAAAGAGCATGTGCTAACGCTGTTTTACCTGTGCCAGGCTGGCCAGCAAGCAAAATGGCTCTTCCAGCAATTTTACCAGCTTTTATCATTTTCATAATGATACCAAGAGCACGCCTCGCTTTGGTTTGGCCAACTAAGCCTTCGGAAGAATATCGTGCTTCCAAAGTATCGTCAAGACCAAGACCACGAACGTGCGAGTGGGCGCTACTGCGATCTGGTGGCGTTGCAGTAATTTCTGTAGGAGTTTTATTAAGCGGAATTTCGACCATTAGAAATGGCCGAATAAACCGTTATAACGATAGAAATAAGTGTTCGAACAGCTATTCAGGTTGTTTAGTAGACCCCATTTGTGATTTCGAGCCTTGGTGGTATTAGTCTGAGAATCTCAGGGTCGTTGATTACGGTGCTCATTTTCTTGATTGGGTCGTATACTGTTCTCCTTTCTGCATCACTTGGTACAAATTCCCTCTGGTTTTGGGCTGCTGTTTTGATATCATTGATCATATTTGTTGGGGTTTGAATATTAAGGCTGGTTTGAACAAGTGGAGCTAGGCACAGACACAGTGCATTCACATAATCATTGAGAACAACCACAGCTGGTACAACTTTTCTTTCTGTCCATGTTCTTGTCCAGAAAAGGAATTTCTTCGAATGGTGTGTTACAAGAACCGAATCAGGTAAACGGAATGCAGAAGAAATAGAGATTTCTTCCGAAAGGCATGACTGCCAATTGTTGATTGGAGTAAATCTATGCATCCAGCAGTTCAAATAACCTATATTTCGATCATAAAAAGTAATTGTCGAAGTTTTCTCCGAATAATCACTTGTATATGCTTCAGTGATCAGAATATCATAAAGATAATTACTTATTTCTGTCATCATGGCAGCATTTGATGATGTTGTACTGGATGATATATCATCAATCATATATTGAACATATGTTCCCATAGAGCTCATTGGAATTGTTGACGTTTCCATTGTTGATATTCCATAAAACTGTCTAAATCGGGTGCCTCCCCTCACAGAATTCAATCCCATATTCATGGATCGTTTAACAGCCAGCAATAACAGAGAATTTTGTGCACTTCCAGACATAATAATTACTGTCAGGTGTCAAATTGAAAACCTGACAAATTAATTTTGTGAAAATGTGATTGCCATCATTCAATTTATTTTGTCAGTTTTACATTGTAAAGTGATTATCACAGAATTTCGAGTACTGTACAAGTGATAAAAAAATGCTTCTCATAATTCTTACATTCTTTTCTGACTACTTCCCAGGAGAATCTGTTGAGCCAAATAACCATTATATTAATAATGTTGTTTTTTCTAATCTTAAAACAACCGTTCGAGGAGCAGCGGTATCTCTAGTCAACTTAGAAAATTCAAAGATTGTTATTGAATCATCTGTTTTCTATTATTGTTGGGCCACAGGATCATCAATTGTTGGGGGAGCTGTTGCAATACAAAACACCAATAACTGTCCTGTTGTAACCGCTAAAGTTTGTGCAGCATATTGCAGAACCGATACAGGTGATGGAGATGGAACGACACTAAGGGGTCAATTTTGTTATATTGAGACAGGAAAAACTGATATTAATAATGCTTTTTTCTTATCTGTCACAAAATGCGCATATATCACAAACAATGGTAGGGATCCCATCAGATTGCAACAAGGGGTACAAATAATTAAGAATTGTAATTCCTCTTTGAATACTGTTGCATTCTACTCGGGAGCCCTTTTTTCCACACAGTCATCTGCCAACTCTTCATATTGTACAATATCCAATAATATTGGTAAGTCAATGTGCTTTGGAATATGGAATTCCGCACTTTCATATCATGTTTTCAACAATATTATATGTAATAATAGCCCTAATGGTTATGGTATAATTCATTCTGTATCATGCAATTCATTTTTCGAAATGTGTGTGTTTTCTTTGAACCAAAATAAATTGTTTTGTTGCTACTCTGGGTCGATGTTGGTTAAATATTGTTTTATTGATACTATTAGCTACACATACACAAGCCCCTCCATGGTTTCTAACTCTGGAAAGACTTCAAGTTTTCTATTAAAACATTTCAACAGCCATGCTTGTCCAGCAGATCACCCTTATCAAGATACATCATATTTGATTCGTCGAATAGGACCCAATTATCTTGTCTTAGGTTTGTTTTATATCCTGTAGAAACAATAAAACTGTTTCAATAAGATCTTTTTTAATGGCAGAGTTCAAAAAGGAATCGTTTTTATTCGTTTCTGGCTTAATAGGTGGCTCCTTGTCACATTATCTATGTGAGGGAATGAAAGGAACAAAAGGTGTTACGATTACCGAAGCAATTCTAAATGGAATTCCTGTAGCTTCCCAACTTTCTTCATTTGCTCTTTCATCTCATATTCTTTCTAAGATATTCCCGTACTATAAGGAACAAATGGATAATCCAAAAGGAAATAAATTAATTGTTTATGGCCTTGGGGGAGCAGGTGCTTCGTTTATATTTACTGCTCTTACATATCCATCAAAGGTTATGATTGCCAAGAAGAAAGATAAGAATGCAAAGATCACATTTCAAGGAGCAAAAAGCTTTTATTTTGATCGACTTGGGATATCAATAGGATTTCCAATGGCCATGGATTATCTGCAAGAAAATGTTCCAATGCCTCAAAATAGTTTAGTGAAATGGATCAGGGGACATGCACTCGTCCACTTATCCAACGTGTCTGGGAGGATCGTTGCATATCCAATTCATCATGTTAAATATGGATCCACATTAAATGGAATGATTTCCAATTACCTCAATAATCATATTTCTGTTTGTTTAACAGGAGATTGTGTATCAATAGTGAAACCACCTCTAATGTCTCTATTAAATTAGTCTTTAGTTTTACAGATTGGGATCGTATCTCTTTTCTTTTGGTATACTCAACACTATTCCATGCTTCCCACACCTTGAGAATTCAAATGGAATCCCTTTTGATTGAAGAAAGTTCACTATTTTGGTTTTTGCGTCCTCTGGATTAGTTGTCTCGAGTTCAATTTCAAATAATTTACTGCCATCTGGGAAGAAACACTCATCTGCCTCAATAAGATATTCCTCAAATGGTATCAATTTTCGAATAGACCTGAAATTTCCTTCAATTTGGAATTTTTTACCTTTGAATTCCTTCAATAACTCATCAATTTGTGGAGGAAACATTTTAACACCTTCGCTTGGATTCTCAAGCATAATTCTAGCAACTTCATTGGATACCTCTTCCTCGATTTCACCATGAATAGCAACACCATGGCGCATTCGGCCACCACTCTTCATAGTAACAACCCAACTAACAGAATCTCCCTTCTTTATCCGCCGGAGCCTCAGAGCAGTCCCCGAACGCCTTAATTCAGAACCAACTGTATCAAAAAATATGTTGCTTTGATCAAGAGTGGCGAGAACCCGATCGGAAAAATGGTCAAGAATCGTCTCAAAGCCCGCTTGAGTCAGAGAAATCTTCACCTCTATCTCAGTCATGTTCCACTTTACAAAAGTTTATTTGCGGTTTGGTCGACCTTTTTCAATGCCGCAAACAGCAGCTCCCCATAAGGAGATTGTCCATAAAAAGACAACAAAGTTTACTAGAATTCAAGCTGATCGCTTCAAACGTCTTAAGTCCGCATGGAGGAAGCCACGTGGTATCGATTCCCGCTACAGAAGGAAGTGGGCTACAACCCCAGCACATCCACATTGCGGTTTTGGATCCGATCTTGAAACCAAATTCATGCTTCCAAATGGTTTCCGTCCAGTTATTATTCGCTGCTTAAATGATCTTGAACCATTAGTCACTCAGAATTCCACACATTGCGCTGTAATTTCTCACCAATGTGGTGGTGCTTTACGCCGTCAGATAGAGAAGAGGGCAGTTGAGCTTGACGTCTTTGTTGCCAACCAAGGATACAGAATGAAGAAAGAAGAGCAATAAACATCCAGTTTTTCCTTAATATTGTTTACATGTTTCTCCTCAGCGCTCTTAAGTTCATATCCAGGTGCTTAGCAATTAATCAGCGCGTTTTTCTAGTTATTATTGGATTTCTTTTCGCCAATTTTCTAGTTTCGCCGCCAATTATCGAAAAAATACCAGAAGTGATTGAAACACCTGCTCCTACTGTTATTCCATATATTCCTACTGCTTTGCCAACTGTAGATCCTACTCCAATTCCAATACCGCCAACTATAATGCCAACTCCTCTAGCAATTATTAGAACATACTCGAAAGTTTCCTCAAGAATCACTAGCATTTGGTCTAAAGAATGGAAGGAGAGCATTCCAAAATCTGTGAAACTGATTTCTACGTTTTTGCCATCCTTGAAAAGCCAAGGAATAGGAAAGATTGGAGGATATTGGAAAATTTCTGGTTCTCCCGCTACTTTTAGTATTCAACTAGATTCCCCTATGAATATAGACATGATTTCCATTGGTCCTGAAACCGAGAACAATTGTGCACCCAAATCTCTCATAGTAATGAATCGGAATATAGAAGTGTTGAATGCTACTATCAGCACAAGAATTGAGAATAAGTTCGAATTGGCTGAATCCCTATACAGCGATGGATTATCATTGGTTATACATAGCATTGGCGGAGATTCTGTCTGCTTAATGAACTACACATTATATACCAAGAATATTATTGTAAATGAATGAATATAAGTCTGATTCTTTTTTGTTTATTAAGATGTTCCCGCATTTTTCTACTCAAAATGATAGAAAAATATCAGTCCCTGTTGAATATGAATATGTTACTCCTGAAGATTTGTACACTTTGGATGATATGCCACAGGAGCTTCAAAATGCCTCACCTGATGAGTTTATTAATTTGATACGAAGTGATTTTGGTAGGTATGGAATTGCTCTAAAGATATTTCAATATTATCTGATCTCAAATAATGATAATATCATTGAAGGCTGTTTTCGGGACAAAATTGTATATTTAATCATGGATATTTTAGAGAATGACAGTTTCTACTCTCAAAACGATATGATGAATGCATTAGAGAGCGCACTTTACCTCTCTCGGTTTTTTAATGATGAGTTCTATTGGCCTCTCATTGAAAAAATCCTTAAAATCGCCGAGAATATTGATTTTCCTTTGATCTATACTGTAATAAATATTGTCAGCAACACAATGATAAATAATTCCGCCTTGATCTCATTAATTCATGATAGACTTTCCAATATTTTTATAGATTCTGTTGTTAATAGACAATATGATAATTCCACAAATGCTTTATTTAACTATTTTTTGGTAATCATTTATCACTCAGTCAGAGATGATTCTTTTATTATTCCAGAGAGCATTGTAATTGCATTGATCAACAAAGCCTTAGGTTATTTAAATCAGAATGTTAGCCAAGTTATTCTTTCGTCACTTTGCCTTTTACATGGGATAGCAATATATCAAAACATGATAGAAATCCTTATTTCAAATGGAATCGAATCAACTTTGTTGACTATTCTCCAAAAACATGTTACTAGTTTCTTAGCTGCTGCTTATGAGATATGCATAATTTGTTATCAGTATCGTGAAAGTATCAATCAAATTCCTCGCTTTGCAATGGATTGTTCATATTATGAATGTTTAGCAAATGATATTGTTGATGCTGATAACGATCTCTTGAAAAGTATATGCATAAATATCAAACACTGCTCTAAACAGTACATTGATGCTATTATATCGAATGGCATTCTTCCAAAAATGATAGAAATGATACCCCAGTCAATTCTTAACAATAAGCTAATTCTGACTGAATGCCTATTAGATATCATGAAATATGTGCCCTCCGAATATATAGAAAATATATGTACAGATAGAATATTCTTCGAAATTGAATCTTACTTTGAGGTGGTAGACATATCAGAGACAATATACTCAATCGATTCTTTAAGCACAATGATTTCTAATAACGATGCAGTTAAACTAATGTGCGCAAACACTTTCACTGAGGATTTTTTTGCTGAATTGATCGAGAAATGCACATGTGCTTCTCAAGAAGAATCAGTATCCTGGTTGCGTAACTGTTTACATAACGATAATTTCTAAATATGGAGAAGAGAATTTCGAGTTTCGTTGACGGGCTTTCCTCAAAAAACTGGCATTATTGGGATGTGTTAAAATTATACTCGGAGTATATAGAATATGAAGTTTTCCAAACAAATCATCAAATAATTGAAAACAATTATGTTGAACCTGAAGAGCGAATTATTCCGGAGCCTAAGAAAAATGACCCAAAATTATGGACATCTGAAGAAGTAGAGGCACTTAAAAAAGGTGTTCAAGAGTTCGGAGTGGGAAAATGGGCCCAAATTTTCCAGAAGTACAAAAATATTTTCGAATCAAATGGAAGGAAATCAAAAGATATCAGCAAAAAATGGACCAGGATATGCAAATCTGAGAAAGGATAATAGGGTACGATTATAATCGGTTAGTCATATGGTTGAAATTCGCATTGATTTTGAAGGCGGACTAGAGAATGATTTTGCATCTCCCAAGGGCCTTAAGATATCCGTACCGGAGGGAATGACAGTTAGAAATCTCCCTGGTTATCTCAGTAGTTTATATCTTAAGGACAAAAAGCCAAATCGCTTTGTTGCCGATGACGGCTCAATTCTTCCAGGCATTCTCACAATGGTGAATGATGTTGATTCGGAAATTGGAGGTGTTGATGTAGCCATAAATAAAGGTGATTCGATAACATTTATTTCCACTTTGCATGGTGGATAACAATAAAGACAATTTGTTATGCAATAACACCATTTTTTGCTAGATGATGTTGCAGCATTTGGAATGCGTCTCCTTTTTGGCAATTGGGGTTGCAGATTGGTTAAGCCTAATGATATCTGGCTCGCTATCTTCCAAAACTATGGTACCGGACACTATCGGAACGAATTTTTGAGGTATTTGGTTTTCTAAGCTATTGTCCTCATTATAGCTTTCAGCTTTCACATCATGCGGAGAAATTACTTGGCACCGTTCCATCGAATCAACGTTCTTTGTATCATTAAAATCTTTCGTGCTTTCTTCGGCATCAAATTCCAAACCTTCGTCTTCCCCAACAACCACATTCTCATCTGGGTTCACAGCTAAATCTTCCATAAAAATAACAGTTTTTTACTAACATGATCATACATGTATATAGTGCTTATTTAGAATAGTATTGAAACAAAATGGATACTGTTAGTGATTGTTGAATAAGAAGTGAAAATCAAGATAGAAGAGGGATTTACAATGTTAATCGGATTGAACAAATCCAAAGAATTCAACACGGGATAAACAGAAATGATCATAGTTGTTCCAATTCTTACTAGTAGATGTGATTCTTATGTACCTGTAATACTTGTTATTAGGTTGAACTGGAAAGTTCTTTTGAGAATTAGGATCATTAAAATTACTATTACTGTTCTGGAAATCAGTAGTATCTACTTTGTTATCAATGATTTCGAATGTTGACCCATCTGTTGATCCCTCAACTTTCCATGACTTGACTTTAAAATGGCTATTAATGGAGTAGGATGTAATAGATACCTTTCTTTGTTTGAAATCATACTGAATCCATGAATTGGGGAGATTCTCGCTGGCCCAGTGACTACTATCATTCTTCAAAACATTTTGAAATCCTTCTGAACTAGAATTTACTGTAGATGCTGTTACATCAACATCACTAGAACCAGCCAAATTCCTACCAAGTTTCTTAGACATACCATCCAAAATACCGGAAAACAGATCTGACTTAAATGGGTATCCACCTTCTCCATTAAGTTCTTTGATTTGTTTAACCTTTTCGTTAATTGTTGCATCTTTGGATTGAATCACCCGCTGTTTCTCTTCTAACATTGAATCTTTTTCTTGAATCTTATTATTCTGCTCTCCTATTGTAGCTTTTGCAGAATTGATCTCTGATTCCAATCTTTTAATGACTCCATCTTGATTCTCTTGCCTCTTATTCATCTCATTAACAGTTTGTTCGTATTTATGAGATAAATTCTTCATCTCAGCCACAGTTTGTTGAATAACCTCAGATAATTTCAAGTTTTCATCTCTCAAAAAAGAGAATTCTTTTTGGAATGATGATAAAACATGATTGGTGTTATCATATATATCATTTGTGTCTTCAATAGACATGATTTGGAGAAACCTGTTCAGTTCAGAGAGATCTGAAGGCTTTTGGTATTTGATGTTATTAAGAAGGATTTTAGCTCCAGTTCCATGATGTTTCATACATCCAATCAAAAATGGTTCTAAAGAAGATAAAGAGAAAGTCTGATCAGAATGAGCAAAAATGCGACATAATGATGGAAGAGAAACCAAACAGAAGCTTGGATTCTTCAAATATGTTTCTATCTTTTGAGTAATTGATCTTTCATATTTGGAGAAATCTATGTTATCATTATGTTCTTGGTTCTGGATTAGGAGGGAGAGAACCCTCTCAGATGAATCATCATTAAGAAGTTGACAAAGAGAATCACAATGAAGAGAATTGCAAATATCATAAACATCACCTGCTTTTTCAACACTTGGATAACTGATTCGATTATGAATCAGATCTAGAAACACTTCAAATGATTCTCTAGAATATGATGAATCAAAGTTAAAAACCATTCCACAACTATTCTTGTACAATTCCCGAAAAACTCCACTATGAAACAACAAACATCCAATATTCACTTCATACTTGTCTCCATTATAAACAACAATTCCATCTTTCTCTTGACAACAAAGACGAGAACAAAAACACTCAACAATTCCAAAATGTGATTCCCATTCTCTCAACAAATTAATAACTCCAATCTGATCATTTCTATCACTAGGAATACTTCCTGACACAATAAAATCAATGAAATGACAAAAAACATCAAAATCACACGAATCACTCAAAATAATCCGATCTTTACCTGAATGATCATCTAGATATCTCTTTAAACAGGATAAAACACTCTTTTCAACATGTTTTGTCTTATCCTGAAACTGAAAAACAACTTCTTGCATCAATAAAAAATGCAAAAACTAAGCGCAAGATCCAGTTTATTTATCGTATACTTTACAACCGATCAGGTTATATCGTAAAAGTGTAATAAAAATGGGTTCTATGATTAGTACTGATGAACCTCTTCCAGGAGGTGTTTTGATTGATGTTCGTTCTCAAGATGAGTGGAATTCTGGGCATATAAATGGAGCAATCCATATTCCTGTGGATAGGATAGAACACAAAATTTCTCAACATGTTCCAAATAAATCAAATCCGATTAATTTGTATTGCTTAAGTGGAAGCAGAGCCAGTTCAGCAAAGAGCATTCTTGTAAGGTTAGGATATGAGAGAGTTGCTAATCTTGGAGGAATGAATAACGCAAGAAAATTACTTCAAAAATGAATAAATTTGGACTGTTTTCATATCTAATCTGTTATCACAGCTCCTATTTCGTGTTTTTTCGAGGAATTTTTGCTTAAAGGAACAAAAGGCTGGAAATCAATAACAGTATCAATTCCGTCAACTTCCATGGTTAATTTGCTTCTCTCATGATACGATATTTTTGAAGTATTTGAGATATCTTCTGATGGAAGCTCTTTTAAGTAGGATTTCCCATCATCTCCAATCGCATACTTATCATTCACTCCTAACATCTTGGGACTTCGTGAGGGCACTAACGGGATTGCTGCCTTTGGTTCAATTTTCTTTCTTGGAGTTGCTAGTGCTCTGGAGGCAGTTTTAACCCTTGGAATAGTAGTTTCGGGCTTAATCTGTTTGGGTTTCCATCCAACGGATTCAAGATATGAATAGAACTCTTCTTTGGTAACCATATTATCAAACTCTTGTTGTGCAATTGCTTGATCAATTTTCATTGAAAGCTTAATTTTGAGGGTATCCATATCAACTTTCATTTGATCAACAGTCTTCAGTTGCTTAAGAAGGGTAGACACATCTTTTTTATCAAGAGACGAGCCCAAAGAATTCAAAATTGAACCCATTTGATCTTCAATAACATCTTGAACCATCAATACAGCTCGACTAACGATCGTATCAACACTCATTTTAGACATATCAGATGATGGCTTCTTTGAATCCAATTTATCCACAAGATCATTCATTGAATCTTCTTGCTCAAAGATACAATCATTAGGTCCTAAGAAATTTGATCCAATTGTTCGGTGTTCACATACCCTTTTAATTTGAGCAATTCTTTTAGATGAATACTCACTATAGCCACTATCAACAGCAATATCTCGGACTTCACATTCAATAAAAACCAATTCCCCATCTTTCGGTCCATTCATATTAGCATTAGATAAAGTAATTTGCTTAAGCTTATCAAATTCCATTTCAACTTCATTTTTCTCTTGATCCACACGTTCTCGTTCAACTGATAGCATATCATACACCTTCTTAATCTTTTCCTCCATTGTCATTGATTTTTCTCCAAAAATTTGAGGAATAATTTCTGGAATTCTTGTTCGCTTTGACTTGGGTAATGCTTGAATGAGCTGCATGAGTTCTGCCACCTGAATATGCTTCATATATCGATCTAATTCACTAACATCGACCTTTCTATCAGTTATTTGACTCACTTCAGCCACTTGTTGCCTAAACATTTCCTTCATTACATTCCATTTTTCATCCAATGAACCCTTTTGTTCATTGACTTCTTTCTCTATTTTCTCTATTGCCAATGTTGTTTCATGTGAAGTTTGCTGAAGAGTGCCTAAATCTTGAGTAAATTGGGAGATATCTTCCTTCAATACAGCTCCTTCAATAATATTTGTTAAATTCTCAATATTTTCATCAGATTTACGAATTCTGTTCATAGCAGTGGATAATCTGTCATTGATTCCGTTTAAAGCATCATCAAGATGTAGCCCATCTCGGGTATACACAGTCACGGGGTTTCTCATTAGATAAGCTTGAACTGCATCATCAACATTAAGAAGCTGATTGTTTAAAAACGTTACTTCGGTTTTAATAGAAGAAAATTTGCCTGATAGTGTTTTCAATCCATTATACAACATGTTTTGGAAATTTATTATTTGTTTCATTGTATTCATAAATATATCAACATTATCTCCTAATTGCCTCATTCCATTCAATGCTGATAGGGGAATTATCTCATCCAAAAAACTATCCATTAACGTGAATGTTTTTTACAAAATTGAACCTAAACTCAATGGATGCTTTAGAATGATAATATCAAGATTAACCAAAATTTCTAAAATCATCATATGAATATTGTCGAAGTGACAATATCAGAGCTTTATACAGCGAAGTTAGCCGACACTGAACATGAAGCGATTAAAGATGATTTTAACAACTTCTCAATGCAATTAAGTAAAGGGTTTAAGAGGAATTGTTTAGATCTTGGTGGTTTGCAAATTGCTTTTAACGTTCTAGTTAGACTCCCAAAACTTTTGAGATACTTTCCATCTATAAGATATATTAATTTATACGGAAATTTAATTCGTGATGAAGGACTGGTGAGGGTTTTCCAAATTGTACAGAATTTAAATTCGGTGTTTCTTTTGGATATAGGATCGAATGATTTAACAGATTCATGTATCGGATCAATATCCAATATTATTGCTAAGACTACTGTTCAAAGTTTGCAGGTCGGAAGAAAGGATCATTTTTTTGCTCCAAACAGAATCACAAGAGATGGAATATGCCATATCATAGAAGCTATATGCAATGCAAATAGTTTAAAGTGTTTTGGAATTAGTGGTTTGGCTGGGATTAAACAGAAGAAAACACAGCTTTATAAAGAGTTCCCACAGTATGTTTCTAGGCTGTTTTCTTCATGTCCAAATCTCGTTACATTAAATATATCAGATAGTGGCCTTAGGGGGAATGATCAAAAAATTGTTTCTGCTGGGATTAGAAGCAATAAATCATTAAGAAACTTGAATTTGAGCGGAAATGATTTTAATCCTGGATCTGAGATTTTATCATCAATTTCATGCATCAAAACATTGAGATCATTGTATTTGAGCAACTGCAATCTGCATGAGTCTTCTTGTAATGTTTTGTCAAGTATGTTCGAAAATCACTCTTCATTGATAATCTTAGATATATCTAATAATCCAATAGGATCCAGAGGAGTTAACATGTTGTTTAGATCACTTTCTCATAATGATCATTTGGTCTATTTAAATGCTTCTCAAACAGGATGTGAAGAGAGAATTGGAAAGAGTTTGGCGATTTTATTGAATGATAATCAAGTCCTTTCTGAACTTGATCTTTCTAAAAATAACATTGGAGATAGCGTTGCATATGTGCTTGGATCTGTACTTTCTAAACAAAATACTCTGGAAACCTTGAATCTTTCTAGTTGTAGGATAACTGATCTTGGAGCATTGTCCGTTGCTAAGTCAATTGAGAGCAACAAATCAATTCACTGTTTAAGTCTTCGTGATAATTTTCTGACAAAAGCAATTGGTTACGAGTTGATTGAAATTATTCAACCAAATGAAACTCTCATCAACCTTGATTTGTCTTCAAACCAGATCGATTGTTTTGCTTTAGACGGTATCAGCGCAATATGTTCTCGTAATAAAAAATGTAAACAAGAACAATCTCTAGAAGAATTAAGAAAGCAGTATTATCATTTATCTATTCAAAAATCAAAAATACCATCAATCAAAGGAAAATTGGATACAATAATGGAAGTCCATAATTCATTGGATGATGAGCTTTCTTCTATCAATAATGCCATTTCGACTATTGACAGAGAAACTACATCACAGATTAATGATCAACAAAGGATTATCAAAGAATTGACCAAAATGATTGAGACTGAAACCAATTCCATTCATGATATTGAGGAATCAATTACTAGTACAAAAAATATTCGTTTAACAATTATAGACCAATTACAACAAAAAATTCAAAAAGAACAAGCAGACACAGACTTTTTTCTCAAAGAATTAGAGTCTTTTGAACAAGACATGTCGAGTTTTTCGGTATCTTCTGGGGTAATGGAAGAAGATCTCATCGGAGAAATAAAGATTGTTGAAGGGTTAACTCAGACAATAAGGCAAGCCATGAATAGTGAGAATTTCCTCAGTTTTAAAATACCAGGGTATCCATTCCCTGATGAAATCAATAAGGATAACCCACATCAAATCGGCAATATCAGCTCAATGCCATCTCTCAGAAAACTTGGAATTTTGAAAGATTTAACAAACCCAAATCTTTTAGCAAACATACCTGAAACAAGTCCAAAAAAGTCTCCTAAATCAAATCGATCCAAGAAGTCTAGAAATGCAAAGAAATAAATGTGTTTTTTTCATATTATTTTAACATTTTGCGAACATGTTTTTTAGATCCTTTTTCCAATTAGAAGATAATTTGAATACGGAAAACAGGCTAAAAAATATGCAGTTGTTTATGGAAAGTGTTATAAAAACTAGAGGTCTATCAAAAGATTGGGGAGATCTTGTGATATCATTAGTGTCTGATTTTGTGAACAATGTTCTGCATAATTTCATATCTTTGAACCGATTTCGATCGCTTTATAAAATTATGTGGGTTAAAGATGGAAAAATGGAACAATCATCATTTGTTAGAGGTGTAGCAATTAATTCGGGTATTGTTAACTGTGATATTTCCCAAATATTAGTTAATCCTTCTATTATACTCCTCAAAAAATGTTTTTTTGAAGGAGTTCAACCAGATGTTGGTCAAATATCTGATATTATTGATACAATGAAACGAATGAATATTAAAATTATTATATGCGAATCTTCTATTCCTTCATTTATGTTTTCAAAGCTTGCTCTTCTTTCAGCAACCGCAATTCAAAATGTTGATCATGCTCAAATTACTATGATAAAAGATTTTTCTGGAATTCAAGTCTTAGAATCATTGAATTCGGTTGATGAAATGATGCCAAATATATTTAATGGCTATTTTTTTGTTACTGCTGGATCATATGAACCATATTTGCCCAATAATATCCAAATTCCTCAAGATGTTGAGTTTTTACTCAAAAATGGATATCTTTCTGATTCAGGAAGACCAATAGCATTCCTAATTCATAATAATCGCACCTCAATGGGTACTTTTCTATTTCGGGGAGAAGAATCGCCACATTATATAGAAGTTCTGAATGATTTACTAATGTATTGTTATCATATGTATTCTGTATCAAGTTTAGGAATAGATCGAAATACTTATATTTGTAATGATTCTACTTCTAATCATACTAATATATGTACATATTCTTTGGTCAGAGTTGATTCTTGTGAGTTTTTTCCCTCTCATATATCTACATATCCATTTTATTCAAATTTAGATATGAGCATAAAAACATTTTTATTAAGCAATATCACAAATTTCGATCAAGAATGTCAGAGCATTTGCATCAAAGATCTTGATTCTATTATTGAATCGGGTTTCATTGAAGCCAATCGATTTTATTATGATAATAATGCCATAAAAACCTTAATTCCATCAAAGTGCTTATCTTTTGATTGCAAAAGACCCCACATTTTCTATTTTTCTGATAAATTTCATTATCATGAACAGTCAAATGAGCAATTTTTGGAAATATCTCTTGGATCTCTCATTGAATTTGTTTTTAATTGTAGTAGGATAAACTATTTTGGGTTTTCATTGAATAATCAATCTTTGATATTCATGAAAACAAAGAAAGCAATTCTTTATCAAATTTGTCAGCCATTCAAACCCGAGAAGACCAATAATTTAAAAGCAGAACCTTTAGGAAGGAAATCACGAACAAATGATTTGATTGAATTCCAAATATGTGCTAATTTAATTTTTTCAATAGAGTATATTTTGGCGCAATCTTTTGCTAAATGCCAAGGGAATGGAGCCAAATACTTCGCCCCTTTAAACCAGTTTGTAATTACTTTTGGGAAAAAAGTATTGAGAAATAATGATAATATCTTTAATATTCTATGTTTCTTTTTTGATCAGATTTATCAATGGTATATAATTCTTGAAGATCTTTCTCTGATATTTAAACAACAAAAGATTAATGATCAGTATAAAATACAAATTGTATCCCCATGTTATTATATAATTCTGAAAATGCTGTCATTTATTGATTTTAGACAAATTGATCAGATTTTTGTCTCATCGACAATAGATGTATTTTTAACAGACTCAATAGATTCAAAATGGTTTTTTGATCGTATTGAAGGAATTAAAACCACAAACCCCTCTATGAGCCAATTTTTAAATAGCATCAAAATTCTGTTACATGAATCCAAATATCATTATTTTTTCCCACAAATACTTATTCAATATCCAATTAATATAAAATATGATGATCCTTTATCATTAGTCAGTTTAGCATTGGCATCCGATAGATTTGCTGTTCATGTTTTAAATCACACTCCAAGTTATATCACAATTAATCCGAATATTGGTGTTGATTTATTAGCTGAAATTTTATCATATGAGAAGTCCCCTACTTTTTCATTTATTATAGACGAGGAAATGCCTTATAAGATTCCCTTCTCAAATCCAAAAATCTTTGTAGATGTTATTTCTCCGATCGAATTCTTGGCATTAAATGCATTTTGGGGTTATGATATTTCTTGTATTGTCAAATCCCTTCAATATGGAAAACCAATGATCACATCTGGAGGAAAATCTGGTTCTCAGTTTTTTGTATCAGGAAATGGTCGATTTCTAATGAAAACAATCAGTAATGTTGAGATGAATTCTCTTGATTCATTTTTACCAAAATACTTCCATTATAATTGCGCAAATTTTAATAATTATTTAACTAGGATTTTAGGTGTTTTTTCAATAGAAGTCGAAGGCCAGTTTTCTTTTAAATGCATATTAATGGAGAATTTGAATTTTTCTGCACCAGGAAAAGTTAGTGTGTTTGATTTTAAAGGGTCTCAAAGAAATAGATGTTTAAAAGAGAATAACCAATTTGTTATGCTTGATACAAATTATGTGAAAAGCCCGATTGATGAGAGAGTAGTTCTTTCATGTAATAACAAAAACACATTAATAAGACAACTTAATCAAGATGCTCATTTTTTGTCATCAAAAAATATTATGGACTATTCTTTGGTTGCTGTAGTATCTCGAGAGAATATGTCAGTTAGATTTGGGATTGTTGATTATATAAGAGAGTACACTTTTGATAAAGCTGTGGAATCATGGGTAAAAAAGACCCCCATTTATCATGATTACTCTATTGAACCAACAATATTATCTCCAGAGATTTATTGCACTCGATTTCTGAATGCAATTAACAAATATTTTTATGAATCTCCCGATTCAAACATCGAAGTAATACGAGATTTAATAACAATACAAGATAATCTTTGTTGATTTATTTCTCATTGGTACTTAATCTATATCCTTAGAACATTGTGAATGGTTGCTTTTTCGAAGTCAACTAGAATCACCAACTTTTTTCGATTCATATCGAATTATATATTTCTGATGTTAATCATTTTACTCAATTTTCTATCACAATTGCTGCATTAATTTGAAATATGAAATTAGTCGATTCCTTCAAAATTTATAAAGATTTTTTTCTAAGTAACATTATTCCAAATAGAATCCCAGAATCGTTCATATTGGACAGAAGATGAATCTACATAGATATGACTCTTCAGCATAATAAGCCTAGATTTGGGTTTTATTTCATTCACTTTTTAAAAAGAATTGAGATCAGTTTATGTTTTTTACATCAAATTTAAAATTTGCCAAGTTATATGTTTCGAATCCCTCAAGAAGACTTGAAATTTCTCCGAGTTTTGGGAAACGGATGCGGCGGAGAAGTAATTTTAGCCGAATCTAAAACTTTTGGGAATGTGGTGGTGAAAAATACGCAATTGGACGAAAACGAACAAATCTTTCAAGATTTCTTGAAAGAAGCTGAATTACTATCTAAAATGAATTCTACAAACATAATTAGTTATTTTGGAACATCAAGAAACAAAGAAGGTGAGTGTATAGTTATGGAATTTGCAGTTAACGGTTCTCTTTTTCATTTGCTCGAGTTGTTCAGGAAGAAAAACCTTGTATCTACTTTTTCATGGGATAAAAGATATCAAATGGCACAAGATATCACCAGAGGATTGATTCTTATGCACTCTAAAGGAATTTTGCATCGTGATTTAAAAAGTTTGAACATTCTGTTGGATCAGAACATGATTGCAAAAGTCTCAGATTTCGGCCTTTCAAAGATCAAGACCAAAAGCCAAACGACATCTTCAAGTCTTCAGAAAAATGTTTTTGGATCATTATTATGGAAGGCTCCAGAGACATTTTCTATTCGTAATCAATATACAGACAAAGCAGATATCTATTCTCTTGGGATAATTTTTTGGGAAATTGCTACTTGTCAAGTTCCTTATGATGGATTTGATGCTGAGACAATCAAAGATTCAGTGAAAAGTGGCGAGAGACTTGGATTTCCTTCAACATGTCCTATTGAGTTCATTCAGCTCATTGAACAATGTTGGTCTCAAAACCCCAAAGATAGACCCAACTCTGCTGATGTATTTGACAAAATTTCACAATTAAATGAGCAATTTCCCAAAAATGATTCCAAATATATAACATCATCAGCCCCTCAATTCTCTGGTAGTATTTCTGATCAAGGGATTTCATTTCTTGATATGTCAACATTGAATAATAAGAAACAAATTCTTTCAGGAAGCAGTCCAAATCGACTTGTTACTGAGAATCAATTTGCTCAAGTTGCTGAATCTGAAATTGAAAGAGAAATTCGAATGACCAAAGAAAAGCTTGAATATTTACTCCGTGAAGAATCTCTTTTGAAAGAAAAAGATCAGAAAATGATTATTGAGAAGAAAGAAAACCTAAGATTAGACAAAGTAATGATGGAAAAAGAAGAAACAATGCAAATTGAAAAGAAGAAGAGAGAAGAGGAAGAGAGAAACCAAGAAAAACTGGAAAGCTTTCTTAAAGAACTAGAGGAAGATAATCTGAGAATTGAGAAAGAATTAAAGGAACATGAAGCAAGAATGGAAATTGAAAGGAAGATAGTAGAAGACGAAAAGAGAAAACATCAAGAAAAACAGGAAAGGATCCTAGAAGAGATCGAGAAAGAAAATCTGAGAATTGAAAAAGAAATAAAGGAAAATGAAGCCAGAATGGAAATTGAAAGGAAGAAGAGAGAAGAAGAAGAGAGAAAACAAAAAGAAAATGAATGGATAAAAAAATGGAAATCGACAAAAGCACCAGATTTCAATGGAGATATTTTCGAAGCAGCCAAAGATGGAAAACTAACAAGTATAATTTATTTGTTGGCTAATGGAATAAATATAAATTTACAGGATAATTTGGATAATGGATGGCATAAATCAAAGTATACTGCTTTACATTATGCATCTAGGTATGGCCACCTTAGTATTGTTGAATATCTAGTTAACCAAAAAGCCGATTTAAATGCCAAAGATAAATGGGTAACATATATATCCTTATTAATTCTCCTATTCATTTGGCTGCTTTAGAAGGCCATCTAAGTGTAGTTGAGTTTCTAGTTAATCAAAAAGCTGATCTAAATTCCAAAAACGGATCATTTAAAATGCTATTTATAATCAAACTCCTCTTCACCAAGCTGTTTTAAATGGTCATCTTAGTGTTGTTGAATATCTCATTAACCAAAGAGTTGATATTAATGCTCTTGCAAATGGATGTCCTTCTGGGACTCCCATTCATTTAGCTGCTTGGGATGGCAATCTTAGTATTGTTGAATATCTCATTAATCAAAAAGCTGATATTAATTCAAAGACAAAAGATATTATTTTATAATATTTAATGAGACTCCTCTTCATTTAGCTGCTCGAAATGGTCATATTAATATCGTTGAATATCTCATTAATCAAAAAGCTGATATTAATGCAAGAACAAATAATTTTAACTTACTTGATTTAATACAACTCCTCTGCATTGGGCTACTATTAATTGTCATTTTAGTGTTGTTGAGTATCTAGTTAATCATGATGCTGATATAAATGCAATAAATAACTATGTAACAAGTTTAAATATTTAATCAAACTCCTCTTCATTTTGCTGCAAGGGAAGGCCATTTAAGTATTGTTGAGTTTCTCATTAATCAAAAAGCTGATATTAATGCAATTAATGATGTCATTGAGTTTTATTGTTTAATCAAACTCCTCTTCATTGGGCTGCCATTAATGGCCATCTTAGTGTTGTTGAATATCTAGTTAATCATAATGCTGAAATAAATGTAAAAAATAAAGATGGAGAAACACCATTGGAATTAGCAAAGCGATATGGTCGGTTGAATGTTGTGGATTTCCTTAAAAGTAGGGGAAATTGCCGAATCTAATATAAATCATTTTCTATTATCCATTTAGCTCTTGTTTTAAGGCGAACAATAAGAGTGACATTATATTGAAATAGAGAATGTGGAATCACAGTAAACTTTTTGAGAGAATTAATGGGAAAGAGATTAAATAAATATGCACAGTTAAGAACAATCATTATCTTCCTTAAGGTCATTGTCAACTCATAATCCAGAATCATATTGATTAAATTCATGTGACTGTCTTTGTTTGAAACAAAGGATTATATCATCGAATAGGAACAAAAACAAGGAGATCTTCATTTCCAATATTTTTTATGGACAAGGAGCTTCTTCAATGGGTAAATAAAACTACTAAACTTCAGCTTAAAACGCTGTCTGATATTAAAACTGGCAAAGAAATAATTGGTTTGTTGTCAACAATAACTAAAAGGGAAGACTTAAAGAAGCAGGTTCTTAATGGTTCATCTATGATTGAAAAGCTCAAAAATTACCAGCTCATACGGGATATAATGTTATCATATAAGAAAAAATTTGATTTTAATTTGTCAAAACTAACTGAAGGTGATGATTCGGAAATAATTCGATTATTACAGGTGATTCGTGAATTGGATGAAGAACAATCATTTGAAGAGATTGATAACACTATAGATGTTTTTTTAAATCAATTAGAGAAGGATTTATTTGAGAAACGTTCAGAAATTCTGAAATTGCAGAATGAAGTTGATGATGTGTCTGTAGAAAGGGATTTCTATTTACAAAAGCTCCTAAACATTGAAGAAGAAACGAAAAAATTCCCTCAGAACGATGTAGCATCAATTTTGCATGTTCTAAGTGTCGCATCAACTGATTTTTTACCTTCTGATCCTGAATAAGTAAAAATGTTTATAATTCAACATAAATCTAGATTTTGTTAGTTCTAGAAGACAATATCTCGGTCCCCCCGGTCTTAAATACCCGAGACTTTCCATCTTGGCATCTCCCAATATACATATCGCCTCTATCTCCATAAACAAAGCATACCTGGCCTTCTCCTTCTCCAATAACTCGCGTAGAAACCGGTGTTGGAATCTGCTTTGTCACATTAGGATCATCAATAGCACCAATTACACCAGATTTAGGTCTTCCGCAACACAAACATTTAATTGGTTCAACTCCACTTGCTGTTTCAGTTGAGTCTTTTTGGATAAGCTGATTGATTGCGTGATATAATTCGGTGGAATCCGCTTTTGATACTAATGCTTTTTTAAGTGAACCAATTCTATTATTAAGCTCTCCCAAGGCAATACGGAATTGTTCGAACAAAGCTTGTGCTGCTGTTTTATCCGCTTTTGATTCATCCAAAACCTGCAAAGCTTTTTGGTGTTGATCAACTGCTCTTTTCAATTGGTAAAGAAGACCTTCTTGTTTTTCAACTTTATTTGCTGTGTCATTAAGTTTAATCTCGTCGGCAGGATTCTTTACAGGAGCAACAATCCGAGGAAGTATTGATCTTTCAACTAATTGCGTCCTTGTTTTTTCAGGAACAACTTTGGACAATTCTATTGATTTCGGTAGGAAATCATCTTTTGTTTCTTGAATGGTATTAGCTAGCTCTCCAAACTTATTCCATATATCAGACATTTCAGATCTGATATGCTTGATATCAGATGAATAATCAGTTGAGGCTAAAGCAGAAGCTTTGGATCCAAGTACTTCAACTCTCTCGTTTAATTCATTATTATTCTCTTGAAGGCTTCTAATATTGGATATCGATTTATCAAGATCATTTTTTAGACTTGTAACAGCTTGGACCATTCTATTGATAGTATTTTCATCCACAGGATCCGGAGCATCATCTATCTGAGTTTTTATTTCATCAACTATTTTTTCGAGGCGCAAAACTCTCCTTTTAATATCTTCAATCGTTTTGTTATTTCTCTCAAGAGTGTCAATTGTATCTGCAATAGATTCTGATGTTTTAGTGGATTCTTCTGATATTCTTTTGTCGATCCTTTCCCTTTCTCGTTTTGAAGACTCATTAATTTGCTTGATTAATTCATTGAGTCCATCAATTTTGTTGGATATCGATGAGGTAACTGACTGGAGGATTGATGGAGAAACAGTGTCCTTCCTTTCTACAGCTTCCACACGATTCATCATTAACTTGATTTGAGAATCATGAATGTGAATCTGTGTTGTTATCGGTGAGAGATCTATTGTATTCGAATCAGATGATGAGATAATTACAGGCTCGGGGGTTGAAATTGGAGAGATAACAATATTTGAGATTTGCTTTCTCAAATCAGCAATATTATCATCAACAATGGTTTTGTGCTCAATAAGGGGGACAATTGAAGATTTGACTTCTTCAATGTTTTTATCGGCCTTTGATAATCGCTCCATTATCCTATTATACTGATTTTCATTTGTTGTATTTGATTCTCTAAGCTCTGCAATAATACTTTGAGTTGTTGTTTGAGTTTTGCTATTATTTATACTTATCTCTTTCCTTAATTGTTGAGTTTCTTCTTCTGCAAAATGCCTAATTGATCTTAATTCTGTTTGTAAATCTTGAAACCTACTACTATCAATGAAAGATGCATTAGTTTTCCGATCAAGCTGAAGAAATGGAGTTTCGGGTACTAGCATTGGAGTTGCTTCAATTATTGGTAATTGATTGTTTGGAATTCTTTCTTCATATTTAGGTATTTCTTCGACTTTTTTCTGGAGCTTTTGAATAAAGTTTTCCATTTCCATCTGTTTTTCTTTAAGATGAGATATTTCAATTTCAAGAGCTTCAACTTTTTTGGATTTTTCTTCACTCTCCTTGATTATCCCACTATAATCGGGCAGTGTGTAAGTAATATTCTGTGCTGGAGCTGTTGGCTGCAAATTAACACCATCTTGAGATAAGGTTGTTCGCACAAGGTTGCCTGCATCAATTAAACATCGGTTAAGTGCGTATTCCATTTCTTCTTTTTGTTTTTTATTGGCTTCAACAAGTTGAATATGCAAAGATGACGTGGTTTCAGTGTTAGATTTGTGCATTTGAAATAATTCATCTAATTTATCATTGACTTCCTTTTGATATGCTTCAAAAGCACCCTTTTCTGCTTTGTTCATTAGGATTTCTTCACTTTTGTGAATACGTTGTTCAAGTATATCAAACTTATAACATAATTCTTCAAATACGGAATCAATATGAGTTGTATCCAACCTAAGTGACAACAAAGACTGAAATTTAATCCTTTCCTTATTATATTCAACAAAACTCATATTCGTTAGTAATTTTTATTCAAGTTTACGATTGATATAGGGAACCAAAGAGTTCGAATCCCCTTAGGCAGAAGATATTATCTCCTTTTGATGAAGTAGAAGTTTGTGTAAACTTGAAAACACTGAAAAAGCCTTCTGAACAGGAGAAAATAGATTCAGAATTGCTGCTACTTAACAATTCAGAATTTGTGATATTGGATATCTCATTCCATCCACCATTAGTATCCTTTGCTTCAAGTTTCCAATTCTTGGGGAATGAAGGTCCATTATGAGCTTTCAGTGTATAATTTGTTGGCTTTATCAAATATCCATTTAACTCAACCATTATCCATGATTGAGCATAATCTTCGGAAACCCACTGTTCATTGTTTTTCCAATATATTAGGCATGATGGATCATGTGTTGTTCTTGAACTTGCACTTACTACAATACTCCCGCTCTGGCCTAAATTTTGAATTATATGATACAGTAATCCTTGATTTTTGTTGTATATTTCGGTTTTTGTGGTTACATGCTTCAATTTGGGATTTAATTGTGTCACATCAACATCCGAGCAAACCCGATTTCCAATCGATTCATAGCAAGATTTTGGAATCAACTCTTTGGGATATGAGGACAAGATTTTGATAATGGAAGCTCGATTCAAGTACTGATATTCGAAAGATTTCAATAGTCTTTGATGATCAAATGATAAAGCTTTGGTTTTATCCACAACTATATTAATCAGCAAGTTATAATCGAGGGGATTTAATAAAGAACTCTCCATTATTGGAATAATTATACTGATTGGCACTCTATTTAAGCTATCTTGCATTAATTGGCCTATTTTATCTGCAATTAAATCTGCAAAAGCTTGAAACTGGATCCCCTGTTTTGATAGAACTTCAATTTTTTGCAAAGCTTTTTCAATAGTTTCAATACTTGCATATTTTCCAACAATTTTTCTTGCAACTGCGCTATTTCCAATGTCATACAAAATATTGGCATATAGAATACAATTCTCGTTTTCTTTATCTTCACCTGACATAAAATCAAGAATAAACTCAATCGCTCCATCAAGATAATCGCATTTAATGTCAATCTTATCAAAATAATCACTTGAAGCCATCTGAGCAATAATTGGTGACAAGTAATAAGCCAAAAACCGAGTGCAAACAACTTTCTCATTCTTAAAAATCATCTGAAAATCACCCTCTTTATGTAAAAACTGCCTTTTTAACTCGCAACAGATGGTTTTGCAATATTTTCTCTCCATCAAAAATGACAATCGAGAGTCTCAAGTTTTGGATCTTCCCGCTTGTCCAGCCTAATCCTGATGATACTCCTGTTGATATTGAGAAAATAAGGAGCATTTGTTCGGTGGGGCTATCCGAATCACCACCAGAAGATCGATGTTTGGCTTGGTTGAATTTGTTGGGAGTGTATCCCAGGAATCCTAATAAGTGGAAGGAAACAAGAAACGAAATTAAGAGTAGCTATGAACTTTTTGTTAATGAATTTCAAATGAAAGACTGGACCAGTCGGAGATTTCCACCTAACATTCAAAAAGAAGCGTTTAAGTTGCCAAATAATTATCTAATGGGCGTTATTCATGGAGATATTATTAGAACAGGGAGGCATCTGTTCTTTTTACCTCCCATGGAGCCACAGTCTCCTGCTGAAATGGAGATTCTCAGTCCTTTTGTTCTTCACATGAGAAGGCTTGAGCGGATTTTATATGTTTTCGCAAATGTGAATCGCACATTGTCATACATGCAAGGATTCAATGAGCTTCTTCCTCCTCTTTACTTTGTCATGCTTCAAGCAGCACCACTATTTGACAATGATGTAGATGAAATAGAAGCTGTATCTTTTAAGTGCTTGCATCAATTGTTGACATCGACAGAAGTTCAAGAATTCTATACAACACAAGACCAATCATCCATAATTTTGCATAAATTGAACGATTTCCAGAACCTTCTTGTGTCTCATCTCCCAGAAGTTGCTGAAATTTGCAAAGGATTAGCCATTCATCCTTTGCTCTACTGCTATAGATGGTTCAACCTTCTTTTTGCGCAAGAGCATGAGCTTCCGAATCTTCTTATGGTGTGGGATTCACTATTTTCCCATATTGAAAACCTGATAAATTATGCTTTCTATCTCGGATTGGCACACATTAAGGCAATATCGGAGAAGCTCAACCCAGAGAGTTTTGCAGATTCAATTGATGCCCTTCAGAATCTGAAAATTCCAAATGTTCTTTCGGTATTAAGGGAAGCCAACAGAATGTGGCAGGCTGATCTTGCAAGAAATAAACAAAAGAAGAAATGATGCCAGGAATATAAAAAGCAACCATTGTCTTATTAAACGGGTTTCGTGTAAAAAAAATCAGTGATGGCAATTCAAAACTCTAATCAGATTTGAATTAAAATTGGAAATTTCATAACTTGAATTACAAATTATCGGTCGCTTTACATCCGGATTAATGAAACCTGTTGATGGGTCAATGGCCTCAACAATTGGATCTCATTCGGTCACAGATGTGATAAATGTTGAATATCGCAAAGCACTATTACATGGTTCTACTTCTTCATATGATATTTGCTTTCCACTATTTGATCAATGTGGTAAGTTAGCTAGAGTTCCCTGGCTTTTTTCATTCATTATTTTAATTTATATGTGCGTTCAGATTTTCTTTGTTTCGTTTTGGCAATTTTCAAGCTATTGGAACAAAGCAGATTCCCAAGCGATCAATATTATTCGAAAATTGAGTATGTTTTGCTATTTATCGGAAGATTTTGTTTCATATGACAGCATGAAATTGACATTTTTGGTTCTTTTGGTTTCATTTATTGTCAGTGCAACTGTATTATTTTCTCAACTCTCCTTTTTTCACAAAACTCATAGGTTTTTAACTTGGACCTTACACCCAACAAGATTTATAGTTGAATACTTATCATTGATCTTGATCATGCCATCCATTGGTCTTGTGTCGACAGGTTTTCAAATCATAATTACTACAAATAATAATAGCGCTTGGGGGTACATACTCATGGGTATGATATTTTATTTATATTTTCTTGCGATATTTGCTTATTCCTATTCATTTACTTGCAAATCTGTATATTTGTCGATAAATCCACTATCTTCTTATACAAGTGAGTACTTTGTTAGACTCTTGGTTTTTTCATCCTTAAGTCTGGGCTTGTCACGAATATTCACTAGTTTTTCTGATTGGAGTTCTCTTATTCTTATTGCAAGTCATTGTTTTTTGTTGATTCAGATTATGTTTCACCCATTAAATTTTTCATTTCATGAGTTTTGGGTTTCTGTTTTCTTCTTGAGCTTTTCTGTAAGTGCGATATCTCTCGACATTTTTGCTTTGGTATCATATTTTTACAGAGAACTTTCATATAAAATTCTAATAATTGGATTCCCGATTGTATTTATAGTTTCTATTGTGATATTTAATGTTATTCTTGGTAGGAAGTATAATAAAATTATATCTGAACTGAGCTCGGAAATAGAAAGCGATGATACCATAAAGTTTGATTACCTTAAGCAAATCGGAATATCCGAGAATGAATTCATTATTAATGCTTATCTTCGAATAGGGTTTAAAGAGGGACTCAAATTATTTCTTGATTGGACAATGATAAGATATATTATACAAAACCATCCCACAGATTCGATGTTTTCTACATGCATATATTTTTTGTCCTTCTTTCCAACTGAGTCAAGAAAGCTAAATGGGATTTTTAACAGTTTTACCTCTCGGAGAAATCTTAATATTGTTGAAAGATTTCAGGCATATCAGGTTTTTCGAATTAAGATTCTCAGACAATCATCAGTATCATCAGATGCTAATGATAAAATATCTGAGCTGAAATCTAGGAATGCAGAATGTGAATCAATATGTCGATCATTTTGGCATCTCAATGAGATTCCAATGTCGTTTTTGGATGATTATTCACGTATTTGTAGGGAAACAAAATCTCTTTGGCTTGAGGCTCTTCGAGATTTCCCAAATAATGTGCGTTTTTATGATGAGTATTGCAGATTCCTTTCTGAATGTGTATGTGAATTTGATGAAGCTATCAGAATGAAAAATAGATCAAATGCAATTGAGATAGGAAAGAGTTTTTCTGTGGATTATTGTTTTAGATCATTGATACGCTCATTTCCACACTACCTTAAGAAACGCATCGTTGATATCAGTGGTAATATAATATCCCAAAAAAGTGGAAGACATTCAAATTCTAGCAATGAGAGAAGCGATAGAAACACTTTTACAAGCAGCACTGGAGAATTAGATGCCGAAATTGAAGAATCTCTTGGAAAACAGATGTATCGGCAAAGTAGGATGAGATTAGCTTTACATCATGCAGTTAAGGGAAAGAGACCAATATCATCAACATGTATTCCTACATTCACTTATGTTTCTCTTATTGTTGGGATTTCAGTGTTTGTCTTTGCATTCTATATTATTGATGAAAAGTTTGAAACAAGAAGAACAAGCACATATAAAGCTGGGTATCTTAAAAACTCATTATTTAATGCAGCATTATCAAATATATGCTTAATGGTTAACAGTGCAATATTTTCTGCAAGATTAACAAATACTCATATTATTGTTCAAGCCGAAATGGCTGACGGTGATGATGTCAGAACATATATTCCAACAACAGATCCTTTTTTGCAGACATCCCAGTTGCTTTTGAATCATTCAAGAGATAGCTTTCATAGCCTTTTGTATGAATTATCTGAGGGAGCAATAAATGGAGATAATGTTTATAAAGTTGCTGAACCAATAATGAACAAAAGCCAAAAAATCAGGTATTGTAAAGGATTATCTCGTGTATCAGATGGGGTTGAGGCTAATTTTAAGAACATATTCATATATTTGTTATATTTGCAAAGCAGACTTACCGGATTTGCTACTGGGGCGCACATGTTTGCTAATGACTATTATTGTGAGTTAATGTTGAATTGGAATGATGTAAGTGATTCTTCATATAAATTATTGGATTCTTTTATAAATGAGCAGATATCCAAAGGAACTGAAATCAAAGAATATTTTAATTCTATAAGGTTAATAATCCCATTTTGTTTGTTTTTTATTTATTGTTTCCCGGTTACCATCTTCACAGCAATATATTCCATTCACATTAAAAAAATCTTTAAAGCATTTAAGAATATTGACAAAGCAGCTAAGGATGATGCTGCCTCCGCTGTTCTTAAAGACTCTGAAACAGAGGAAACCAAATTGATGGAAATGAGACCTCGTATTCCTGAATGTGCTTTATGTTATATATGGCTTTTATTTATCTCAATCTTAGCGGCATTTAATTGCTATTATGTTTTAATCAAAGCTATCAATGTTAATGATGATATTAGTAATTTGAACACGTGGTATGGGTATTCATCACGAAGGCTCACAAGTTCAAGTTTTGTTTTGCACGACTCCCTATTAGTTGTACTTTTAAATGGATCTCTCAATACCCCATTTGTTTCCAGGCAAGATATCGCTGCTAGGGCATGGAAGTCAATGCTAGAACTTGAGTCAATGAATTCATATTTGCTGCTTGGAAGTCCATACGCTCCGGCTTGTTCTGGATTCGATACAGAGCTTGATAGAATCAACCTTCAAGAAGCATGCACCATTAACAGAAGTAGTATTAGTCAACATGACATATACCGTTGTAGGTCTGCCACTGACTCAATTGATGTTCTAAAAAGTATGATATCTGAAGTTGTCAAAATGCCTGATAAGTTTAATGGTGTTTTTGGTGATCCGAACCTCTTGCATTTAATGCACTTATGCAATTCTCATTTATTCGCCCGTTTGGATGATACATCTTCAAGAATTTCTGCTTTGATCTCAGAAAAATGTCAAAGCCTTGATGATTTCGCCCAAATTATGATTATTTTAGGTATTGGGCTTTCGGCGTTGAATATAATCATTGGTCATATGTTCTCTCATTCATTATCATGTGCCTATGATGTTGCATTATCTATGATCAAGAGAATATCTCCAATTAATTTTGTTAACAACAAAGAACTTATTGATTTATTCCTAAATCGGATATCATCAAGAGCCCAGAATTCTGATACTTTCTCAGGAAATGTTATTCAAAAATCACCAGATGCAATATTCTTTACCAGCCTTAACGCTGTTATAGAAATGGTTAACCCTGCTACATCAACAATCCTCGGGTATTCTCCCGAACAGTTTTTAGGGAAACCTTTCACAACCTTTTTCACACCTGATGATTGCGAAAAACTTGAACAACAGCTCAACTTAATAAGATCTGGGCAATCGGCACCTGTCCATGAAGGTAGATATAAATGCGTTTCTGATAACACAACAGAGATTCCATGCAATGTTACAGTAATGGGAATGATGGAAAATAGCTCAGATGTGCACTCCTTTGTATTTGTACTAAGGGATGAGACTGAACTGGTTAAACAGCAACAGGAAGCAGAGAAGGCAAAATCCCGGAGTGAATCTCTTTTATATCAAATTCTCCCCCCTGACATTGTTGTTAGACTGAATAGAGGAGAAAAAGATATCTCTTTTTCTGTTCAGTGTGCATCAATAATATTCATCGATATTGTTAAATTCAGTTCATATGCATCGACATTGACCCCGTTTGAGACAATGACCAATCTTTTTACCATTTTCTCATCATTTGATGCTTTGGCTGCAAAGCGCCCATTGATTACAAAGATCAAAATTATTGGCGATGTTTATATGGCAGCAGCAGGTTTGTTCGCACCAGAAATATCACCCGAAAAACCAGCAGAGGAACTGGTAAAATTCGGATTGGATGTGCTTCAAGAACTTGAGGATATCAATATCAAGCTCAACGCTAATCTCTCTGTTAGAATCGGTGTGAATACAGGCGGCCCAATTATCGCTGGTGTACTCGGAACAGATAGACCAGTATTCGACATAATCGGAGACCCAATAAACGTAGCATCAAGACTCCAAAGTACCGATATTCCAGGGAAAATCCAAATATCTCAATCAACATATGAACATATAAAGGAATCATCGCTCCAAATAGAACCTAGGGGTGAGGTTTTCCTCAAAGGAAAGGGGCAGGTAATGACCTACTTTGTGAGTCCAACAGCCAATTTGATGACTTTTCTCTCAGCTTCAGAATAGATTATTTTTATATAAATTTAACAATTTTCAAAACTATATTGAAACAATTTAATGAGTGTAGAAACACCCCCTCCTCCCCAGTTTTTTTCGAAATATGTTGTTAACCAGGAATTAAGTAATGGATTCATTGGTCGGACTACATTGCTGACGCATAAAGAGAGTCATAAAATGTTCGTTTGCAAGTCTTGGAGCAAAAGTTTTTTTGGAGCGCCTGAGAGTCTTTCGAGTTTTTTGAAGCGCATAGATGATCTCAAACAGCTAAATTTTCCGTTTGTGGTTCATTACAGTGAAGTAATCGTGACAGATGATATGATATTTTTGATTCGTCCCTATATTGACTGTCCGACACTAGCTGAATATGTTCAAGATCCAAAAAAGCGCGATTTAATGAGTGTTTTTGCGCTTTGGAAGATAATACTGCAGTGTTTAAACCATTTGCATTCGAAAAATATTTCTCCCTCGCCTATTAAGCTTTCGAATATTTTTATTTATGATGAAAGATTCATTTCTATAACAGATGTATACGAGCTAAGGTCCGATATTCATTGGGTTTTGCAAACAATGGATACCAGCCATTTGCTCTGCATGCCTCCCGAGTTTTTCGATTCATCATCAATAATGGGACCATCTTCTGACATTTGGTCACTTGGTGTGTTGCTTACCATAATGTCTGGAGCTACCGTCCCTTGGAATAGCAAGAATATATTTTCTATGATAAAGAAGATTACTAATCCAGAGACTCCATCAGATTTAGAACCAGTTCTACTACCAATTGTTCAATCTATTCTTGTGAAGGATCCCAGCCTGAGACCTACGGCAAATGATCTTATCCAGAAAGCATTAATTCCTAATTCTTTAAGAAAAAGGAGACAAACAGATCCAACAGCAGAAGCTCCCAAACCATTGCCTCAACTGAGATCTCCCCATATGATATCAGGACCCAAGGCGATATCTCGAATATCTTCCGCTTCTCCTCCCCCAGATATCCAACAAAATCCTGGGATTATTTCCTCTTATACAATAAGAAGGAGATTCTTTTCAAAAGTACCTTCATCAGCTAGCCATAAGTCTCCACATTAATGAATATGTCAATAAATATGCATATAAAATGATTTATTCGAAATAGCTGAGAAATGTTTCATATTTAAGGTTCAAAAACGACTCAATACATCCAGACATGTCAATATCATTCATTAATGCAAAACATTGCAGAGAATAGACACCCCTTATTCGTTTTCGAAAATCTCCGGAAAATGAATGATATTTGCCTTTTTTGCAAACAATGCTCGATGGATTAATCATCTTTTGTTGAATCAAATGGGAAAAAAGTGATACATGAGCTAATATGGGCAGCTTTTCATATATATCCTTATGGCCTAAATAATAATAGCAAAACAGGTTTCTTCTGGCAATCTCAAACAATATCAATACTCCCCAAATACTTTTGCTAGAGTATTCCTCGATATTCTCTGGATATTTGATTGCCTTTTTATGTGTTTCTCTTAATTCTACATTCAAAGGCTGATTATGGGTTGGCCTTGGAGTTAATTCAATGCTTAAACCTTTGATGTTCAAAGAAAAACTAAAAGGATATAATAAGAAAAGGTGGCAAATAAGCACCATCACACTCAACACATCTTTACAAGTGTTTGCTTTATCAATAATTTTTTTGATTCCTTTTAGAATGATTTGATTAAAAACATTTTCGGAAATAGCTTTGGTTTCATTAATATACTTTTTAAACATAACATCTTTGAATAAACCAAATAATGTTGCTCTGTAATATTCATTTTTGGAATAAATATCAATGGATTTGGAAACAGATAATTTCTCATTATTTTTCTTTATATGAAGATAAAAAGATAGTAACTTATCCAAATCGATTAAACCATCGTTTATAATCTTATATAAATGTTCATTGTTTGGAATATCGTTGAGTTCTTTTTCATCTAAACAAAACAAACGAACTAATTTGTTTTCAAAAATTTCATGTTCTTCAATCCTAATCATGCAAAATTTGGAATTTTCATTTAAACAACTGATATAATCATCTATTGTAGATTCATTGTTGAAAGTATTAATGAAATACAAATTTTGATGTGTATATGAAATTAATTTCGATATATTTTTAAACTGCCCAAAATTATTTATCAAAAACTCTAGTATTTGATGATATCCACTTTGGGGATATTGAATTGTGTCATATACTATTTGCTGTTTTTTCGTGAAAACAATAGATTTTTCGGCTCCAAATAAATTATACAACTTAATAAATGTATCTCTATAACTTTTGAAATTCTGTTTATATGGATCTTGAATGATGAGAATCGATTCTGGGACTATTTTTTTCAAATCCGCCTCAACTATATTTACTTTATCATTTGAATATTCTTGGATTTTTTTAAAGTATTTTTCTTTATCCTCTTTGCTTCCTCCATAAGCAATAGTTAGTGTAAGTTTCTTCATGAAATTTTATTCAAAAAACCGGCAATTTTTGTATTGAACTGTGTCGAGTGGGTGAAGAAATGGAATGGTTTTATTACTTCGTTCTCTTCGGTATTTTCACACTAAAATCAACACCATCTTCATCAAACTCAAAAAACTCAAGAGGTTTGTTGGAAGTATCTTCTGATGTAGATACCTTTTTTGTTCTTTCAGCACTGGCATCGTACAGAAATCCATCGATATCAATTTCCCTTCCATCAAAAATATCATCTTCATCTTCTTGTTCAACATCTGGTTTTAATTTCCCGCCCTTTTTCCCTTTCCCTTTCTTTCCTTTTGATCCCTTTTTCTTTCCTTTTTCCAATACAATCTTGTTGGGTTCATGAGCGTGATCTCTTATTGACCTAAACACAGTACAAAGACTATTAAAAATTGCAGACTCTAACGAAGATTCATTTTCAAGAGACTTTCCAAACCTTATTATAGCAGATTTTATTCTCCTAAACATGAACAAATTCATGCGTTTCTCGCTTTCCATGATTTGGTAAATACAAATCTTCAACTTCTGAGCGATCTCCACGGCTTTATTTCTATTTGCGATTATTTGTTCCTGTGATAATGGCTTATTCATATCTAAAGCTGCTTTTGCTTTATAAAACTGTTTCTCAAGATCTCTTTTTTCGCTATTTAGCCTTATTAGAACTTGATTTCTGCATAAAATATCATTTAAATCTTCAACACAGCGGTTTTGTTCATTAATAGACTTCATATCAATACCAATTATTTTATCAAAATTATTAAACGTCATAAGCAAGAATTTTTCAAAATAAGGCATATTTTCATGAATGAGTTTCCTAAACAAAGCTAATTTAACATTCGAATTTTCATATATCTCTCGCCTCTTAGATATTAGTAGAAAAAGGCACTTTACAATCTTGTCCATTTGTAAATAGAACGTTTTCCCAAAAATTGCTCTTGGTTAATATCAATATGAGAATTTCCTGTAAACTGTTTTATAGCAGTTTTTATTCTTTGAAATAGTTAGTTTATTAGATCTTTTCAATGAAAACAATGTAATTCCCTTTCAAAAGTTCCCATAAAACAAGTTTTTCAATTAACCTTAACAAAAATCAAAAGTTTCAAATAAAAATCAGTTATTCACTTCATTTATGGCTAAGGGTCTGACTGTTCTGTTCTTCGTCATCATTGGTATGGCAACAATTGCTACTATTGGAGCTGGTTATTATGGATTCAAGATGCTCTATTACATTGATCCTTGGTGGCAGTATAGCCCAGGGGAAAGTGAAAGTATTAATTCCTGGACAAAGTTCTTTGTATATGCTTCAATCCTTTGTGCAATTGCAATTGCAGTTCTTTGGTTCTTTGGATCACCAAGTAAAGCTGGAACTGTTCCATTGATTTGCAGAATTGTGATGGGGATATTATTAATTGTAATCTTTGTTGGAACAACTGTTCTTCACTCGAAAGTCACTGTTCAGGGTATTATTAATGCCCAAAAGAATTATAGTGATGGCCGAAAAGACATATGGACCCAGACTCAAAAAGATGAGCTTGATGCTTGGTATAATAAGTTCACAACAGGAATGACAACTGATGCGAGGAAGGCATGGATTGATAATTTCGAGGACAATGAAAGAGATGTTTTCATTAGGAGGTTCCCTCAGAGATTGACAGTTGTTTACTTCTTCCAGATGTTTTCAATTGCAGCAATTATCATCTACTACTCCCATTTCTTGCTATTTGAGGTTAAATAAACCAAAAAATTGCTTTTTATTGTTCAATACGGAAGTACACGTTGGATTTTTCAACAAACATCAGGCAAAGTATGATGAAGAATGGTACTGAGAGAGTAATCAATGCTTTGTATGAAACCTTCTTATAATTTTTAATCTCTAAACCTTGATACTCTATACCAGAATCAGAATCACTCATTTCTCCTACAAGAATCCCAATAACGTCTTCAGAAGGTTGTTCATAATCAACTTCTTGGAAATATGAAATCATTGCCAAAGACAGCAATGAATAAAAGTTTAAAACAGATGCAAAAAATTTAGTATGCATTGGTACCTCGACCTTTTCATGATGAAGAGAGATAAATGGACCAATTACAACAGGTAATAAAAGTAATGCACTGGCTGTCCCAACCAATGGAAGTAATCGATTAGACTTCTTTTCAGAAAACATAATGATTGACTGCATTATACTAACAGAAAACAATATGTATACAACGGAATCTGGAATCTGAAGTTCAGAAAATTCCCCATATAATAAGTAACTCCCGACCACTAATACGAATACAGAAAATGATCCAAACAAAAAGATCTGGGAAAAAACTGTTGGATTCTTAGAGTCATACATATTTAGCGCTATAGATATAATTGACAAACAAAAGTAGACTCTATATGAAAAACTCTGTAATTTAATAATTAATGGACTAAAAGATAAAAACAAAAACAAGGCTATAGTAAGAAGTAAGGTTTTTCGATAAATAAGAGGCAATAATAATATAATCAGGAAAGGAAAGACTCTATAATATAACGAAAAATCTGAGAAAATTTCAAAATATACATTAATTCCGGTAATATATGATGGAATTTTGGAATTAATAATTTTCATGGATCCATTTGGAATATTCTCGAGCTTGAATGATGCCAAAAACATATATTCAGAATTTTTTGAGTTATTTCTATAAGTAACAAGCTTCTTTTCAATCATACTAGACACGTTAAATAACTGAACAAAACCCTCATATCGTTTTTGATCTGCATTATCACTGGTATTTTGCACAAAATGGAAATATGTACGTATATAACCTCTGTAGCTGTCGAGGGTTTGAAACGGGAATTCTTTATTAAAACCAAAAGTGGTATTCAAACCAAACTCTTCAGATTTCACAGATGGCAACGCCCCAAAAATTAATAATAATATTGAAAAGCAGCATACTCCGTACATATAGAAGGAAACATGAATGGGATGGCCTTTCGACAACAAGCCAAACATTTACCCTTTTCAAAACCGTTTTACATTCATTCAAATTTTTCCAAAAAATTGACATCTTCTGTTATTCTCAAAACTGATTTCACAAAGTGATTATTCTATCAATTCCAGTTTTTAACAAATCTATTTATCGTAGTTGATCCAATTTTATTTAATCGTCATCAAAATGATCCTATCATTTCTATTGGCATGGAGGACAACTTATACTGTGAATTCCCTTTTTGATTACACTTTCAAGGACTATGGATTTTATTCCAATGGAACCTATGAGTATGAGATTAGCATTGAGAATCCCAGTACTTCCAAATATTTTGAGTTGTATATGTTCACGCGAGACGAATATCGAAATTCTTGGGTATTTGATTGTGGAATGCAAGCAAAATATCTCACAAAAAGAATTATATTGTCGGAACCAACAATTAAGATTAATGGTACGATTTCCGATCAAGTTGTGTTATATCCGGTTTTTATAAGTTGCGTTCCTGATGCTGTACCATACGAATTTCAGATCAAGGTTTTTTTCAAGAATCCAACTACTTTTCTTGATTATAGAGAAGTTCCATGCCTCTGGATCAAGCCAACAATATTAGTTGTTTACACAGTTATATATTCTGTTTGGATATTGATTTCTATAATTAAGAGGCATGTACATACCAAGCTTAATATATTTTTATATATTCTTTATTCTCTATATCTTCTCTATCAAGTATTTGATTATTCTGTACTTAAGAAACAAGGAGAAACTGGTGATGCAATCTCATTAATACGAATTTTTGATGTAGTTCAGGTTTTATATGAAACAATTCTTCTTTCAATTATCATTATTGCATCAAGTGGATGGTGTATAATTATGACTGAGTTGACATGGCAAAAAGTTTCATTATCCATTCTTTATCCATTTATATTTTTCTCGTGTAATATAATTCCAGAATGGGTGAATATGAGAATGTGGTTTTTTATTATAGTAATTCTTCAACTTGGAGCATTAACAATGATATGCCGAGAGATTTATCTAAATCTCCTAGACGCCGAAAACCGCATCAAAGCCCATTTAGTAGTGATTTCTCGTTCTGGATTTGACCCCACAACGACTCCCATATTTATAAAGCATGAAATGTACAATGATATGATTTATATAATTATTGGATCTTTCTTTGCATATCTTATGATTATGATAATTCTTCTCTTCTTCTACGCTCCATTTTGGATCAAAGACATGTGTGTGTCGGTTTTCCAAATATACATTTTCTGTGCCCTCTCATACCTCTATAGATCTAGAGGAAATGATATAGATGAATATATGAAGGCTGATGATAATACAAATGATGATGATGAAAGAATGCAAGTTAGACTCGAAGATTTGGATAATGATGTTTTACACTCAAATGGGAAAATGCAGTGGAGAACAGGAGCTAAACTACCTAGAGAACCAAGAATCTCCAGCTCACCCTCCAAAGAAACCCCTTTGCTCAACCAAATTACCCATTACAATCAGCTATAATTTATTCAATTTATCTGTTCACTTTTATAAGTGGCTGGGTGTTTTTTCGGTTTTTCTCTCAAATATTAAATTTGGATGGAGAAAGATTTAGAGGGTCTCAGTACAGAGGAACTTAAATCCATTTATGAAACTGAACTTAGTAAAAATGAAAACCTGAAGTCAAATCTCAAGCAGATTACATATATGATTGAAGAAACAGAGAGAAACAACGAGAAGAAGGAAGAAAAAGTTTTGAATTCGTATTCTAATAAAATCCATAAAATCAAGAAACATACAGAGGAAATAATTAAAGAAATACAGAAAGCAGAAAATTACATGAAAAATACGCTTAATAAACAAGAACGAGATCTGATATTAGAGAAAGAGAAACTGGAACAAGATCTTCGATACCAAGAATCGCAAGTTATCAACCAGCTTCAGAATCAGCTTGATAAGCTTGCAGAAGATCTAATAATCCTCGAGAGCGATGTAAAAAGAGCCGAACACCCAAAAATCAAAACAAGCGACGAAAAGATGCAAAAACTGCTAGATGACTCCGAAAAAACCGTACATGACTACCAAAAAGAACTGGCTGCACTGGAAACAGAACACCAGCACCTCCAAACAAACATCAGCATCCTAAACCAAAGAATTGCATCCCTTCAGAACCACAGGAATACACCTCTGAAAGATGTATCCCAAAATCAACTGAGGAAGGTAAGGAGAAATACCGAGTAACCTAAAGGGTAATTATTTGTCCTTCTTTAACGATGGTTTTTTGACCAATCACCCTTCAATTTTTCTTAGCTAAGTATGACCACCATTTTGTATGGAAGGTTTCGACTCGTCTGTCATGATTAACGGTCTCATTGTCCAGGCCACTAATCTTAAGGAGCAAGTACTCCATATTACCAAAGGTGATGAACAACCGTTTAAGAATGTCCCTGGCTTTGTTTATGAAGGAACTAACAAGTATAAGGATAGCGAAGGAAATTTTGTTGCTTTCGAGTCAACTATTTCGCCATTATTACCATATGTTCCAACATCCACTATTACCTCTTTTTGCATTAAAGTTGCTGCAGCAATTAACATTGAATTACGTGCTAAGACAATTTTGTCAATGGTTCTTGGTGATTTCTCAAAGAAGATCAACAATCAGCTTGCAGAAGTTGGTGAGAGGGTTATTTCCGGAAAATTGAACAATGAAGAGGCTTCCAAAATTGTTGCAATTTATTACGCTTTAATGAACAATGTTATCACTCCTTTCGCTATTTTCATTGAGTGTCAGGAGAGAATCACTCTTTCTGAGAAGAATTTTGAGACAATTGCTCAAGGATTTTCCAAACTTATTGGATTGGCTCAATTATCTGCCTCTGCCAAGAAGAATGCTGATAAGCAAGTTCAACGCCTTGCTAAAACAGCTCAAAAGAGAATTGAAGAGCTTGAGAAACAAAAGGCAAAGCTTGCTGAAGATATCAAGAAGGCAGAGTCTGTTAAAATTACCGAAGATGCTACTCTTCCTGCTGCAAAGGTTCAAAAAATTAAGTATGTTGAACCAGGTGATGATAGAGTTCGTGTTTTTGGTTGGGTTCACAGGATTCGCCAACATGGTCAAATTAACTTCATCACTATCCGTGATGGCACAGGATATCTTCAAGTTGTTCTTGAAGGAATCCTCACTCAAACAAAGGATGCTTTACTTGTTAACGTTGAATCAACAATAATGGTTGTTGGTAAGGTTCATGTTGATAAAAGAGCTCCTCGTGAGTGCGAACTTACTGCTGACTATTGGGAATTGATTGGTCAAGCACCAAATGATTTCGAATCTCGTGTTAGCAAGAACTCTGGTCCATCTGTTCTCCTTGATAACCGCCATCTTGTTCTTCGTGGTGAGAAAGCTTCAAACATTATGAAGTTCCGTGATCACCTTACCCGTTATGTTCGTGAATACTTCTTCAAGAGCGATTGTACCGAAGTTGTTTGCCCCATCCTTGTTCAAACACAATGTGAAGGTGGGTCAACATTGTTCGGACTTGAGTACTATGGTGCTCCAGCATACCTCACACAATCTTCTCAACTCTATCTTGAGACTTGCTGTGCTTCAATGGGAGATGTTTTCTGTATTGAACCATCCTTCCGTGCAGAGAAATCAAAGACTGCTAGACATCTTTCTGAGTTTACACATATTGAAGCCGAATATCCATTTATTGACTTCAATGAATTAATGAACAGAATCGAAAACCTTGTTATCTTTTGTGTTGATAAATTGCTTGATTCTGAGTTCAAAGAATTCATTGCAAAGCGTAACCCTGGGTTCAAGAAGCTCAAGAAGCCATTTATGAGAATGACACATCGCGAAGCTGTTGAATACTGCCGCACCCACAACATTCCTAAAGATCCCGAAAACTTAGATGACAAATGGCTCGATACAGATGATATTCCTGAACTTGCTGAACGTACATTAGTTGACCAAATTGGAGAACCAATCTTCATGATCAAGTTCCCAGCAATTAACAAGGCTTTCTATATGAAGAAGTGTCCTGAAGATCGTACCCTTACTGAAAGCTGCGACCTTATTGTTCCAGGAGTTGGTGAAATTGTTGGTGGTTCAATGAGAATTGAAGAGTATGAAGAATTAGTTCAAGCTTACCATAACAATGAATTAGACCCAAGCCCATACTATTGGTACGTTGATCAACGCAGGTATGGACATTTCCCACATGGAGGATTTGGATTAGGTACTGAAAGACTTGTCAGATGGGTTCTGAATGTTCCACATATCCGCGATACCGTTCTCTATCCACGTATGATGGGTAGGTGCACACCATAAAAAACAGTAGCTTTATTATCAACTTTTTGTTTTGCAAAGTATATTTGCCCAAAAGCATCATGAGTTTCTGATATAAATTCCACATTGATGTTGCCAACATGTTCATACACGGCTTCAGAAATTCCAATAGAATATGGTGGAGTAATGAACAACAATTTTTCTGCAAGATCAGGAATCTGGCCTAATAAGAAAGTTTTAATAGATTTTCCTTCAGTGAAAAACATGCAAATTGGGCCACCTGTATGAATTCCAGCACAAACATCCGCCTTTAGATTATTACCACGGAAATAACACATGCATCTATATGCAAACGAAAAAACTTCGGGAATATGGTCATAGCTATCCTTTTGTCTCACAGATACTAACACCACAACGCCATTATATAAAAATATTCTATGTATAGATGCACTTGTCTTCAATTCATCAATACTATGGTAGAAAGTCGATAGCATAGATATGCGATCTTTAGGATCTTGAAAGTTTGATATTCTTATGAAACACACAGTACACTGTGGAACCATCCCATTAGCAAAGTCACGAAAATATGAAGGTTTGATAGTTGATACTATCTGGTTCAATTCTTTGTCAAGTACTTCGTTCTCGGCTTTTAAATTAGTAAAATTGGATTTATCAACAAGAATAATGGTATAATATTGATCATTTGCGTTTTCTTTGTCAGCAATGGATATAATTGACGCTTCACAATTAATAACTTCACCATTATCCTTCTTACATTCAACTTCTAATTTTTCAACCTTTCCATCATAATAGCCGGATTTTAACTTCTCAAGATACCCAATTAATATATCTCCTACAAAAATGAAATTTAAATACTTACCAATAACATGTGATAAATCAAATCCAAATAGAATCTGAAAAGGTTTGTTAATGGATTCGATCAAAAATAGTTTATTAACAAAAATCATTGGTTGATTATAATCCATTAATGTCTGGGCATAACTCGATTTAATATTTGCTGTTACAACTTTATTTCCTGTTAAGAGACCAAGCAGAGACTCGTTTTCAAATATGTCAGCTGGAGATAACCTTAAAATAAATGAGATAGCAGTATTTAAAACGGATAAATAGTATTGCCGAATGAATAAAGATATTATAAACAAAGAAAGAGTTAAAAACACACCAGTTATCGAAACTGCTAATAAATATGAATCAAAAGAGTCAACTATTGATTTTGCATACTGCAATAATAGTCTAGGAATTTCATTTTGTTGATCATACATTACTCCAAGTGACATTTGAAATACGTTACGCATCGTTGTCATGTTCAAAAAAGACTCTTGATTGATAACAGGATACAGTTCATTAAACTTAGTTATGAACCATTGGATGCCAGAATCTAAAGGTAAACAAAGATGATAATTATCCATGAGAATAAGATTTTCTGAAGGACAAGTAGACTCTGTCCTGATTTTATTTATCTGAACAGTTTCGTCCCCATATCCATAATTGGCTTGAATCGATGCCAAATGTGCTTTCTGAAAACTTTCAACAGATAATGGAATATTAACTAGTGTATCATTAAAATACTGTCTCAATTCTGGAATATGCCAGATCATATGTGAGGCAATTGTAGAATACAATAGTTCAAGAGAAATTGTTTTTCTGATTCCTAGATTTTGTACTACAGGAACAATACTATTAAACTCATTATGATAAGAAATCATTGTGCTATACAATAAATAAAAAAGTCCGAATAATATAAAAGTTGCTATAAACTCAAGTATTAATAAACCGATAGAAAAATATCTCTGATTCCTAATTCTTGCGATTGGAATATATATATCATCCTTAAAAAAGGATTCTTTTTTTCCAAATGTTTTTGATACTTCAATAATTGAGTCTTGGTTAATTCCAGAAATAACTGCACTTAGCTTACTAATAAAACTCCTAAAGCGATAATGGAAAAAATAATAAACAAATACAAAAAAAATCATAGAAAATAATCCAGTAATCATCCAATATTGCCTATGCTTGCTCAATTCATTATTGGTTATAAATATATCATTATCAATAAACGAACTGGATAAAGGCTCAAGACCTTTAATCAACAAATCTACTAAAATTACGGATTCAATGAAATATGAAGAATTATTCTCCCAAGAATTTGATACATTAGAAGATATGAATCTTGAGATTTCAAAAAAATACAATAATGTATCACGAAAACAATATTTTGTGCTGAAATGATACTTCACTTCACCTAACTCATTATAGAAATATGGAAAGGAAATGTTGGGAAGTGAAATGGAATCAATTATTGTATTCAAGTGGTTTCCTTTTTGTGATTCCTCAATTATTCTAGTTACAACATCATTCAATAAATTGAAACCTTTTATTGCATATTCCCTTGATGTTGAAATGAATGAAACATTCATCTGAATAGGAGAGGAATAATTATTTAGGGATTTCTTTAAATCATGTATCTCAGATGGATGATCAATGCTAGCAATTTCTAAAAAAAGGGGGAATGATGCAAATATTAGGTTCTCTCCAATTAACGTGGTATTATATATAAACACTGAGTGTTCATATCTATTATTCAATGTTTGGTAATATAAAAAAGAAGCTGTTATCCATAAAGCCAAAAACATACAAAGCATCAAATAACTCAGCATTGATAAACAATTCAGATTATTATTTGTTGTTTCATGAAGGGTTTTCTCTAATTCCAAGCTCAGTTTAGGAAAATTTGTCGATTCGGCAAGAATTTTTTCTTGATATCGGAAATCAAACTCATCAAATGAAACAATCTTAATATCCTTGGCCATTTTAGAAGCAAAATGGGGATAAGAAAGCAGAAACAAAACTTTAAACTGGTCATAGTAAACTGAGTGATCCTCTTCTAATTTTTCTTTGATAAAACCCCATTTAGCAGACTCTTTAAATGCACTTCGACACTCAATAAGATAAAGAGAATAACTATCCGCAATTTCTGAACTATGAGGATACTTTGAAGCTAGTTCTTTCCACCTCTGATCCAAATTTTGCGTGGTGTGCATTATCGACTCAAAAACGGAAAAACAATCAAACATAATATTCTGACCAAACTCAAGCCAAATTTCTCTAATTGTTCGAGATAATTCCACAGAATCGGTTTGAATATCTTTGAGTTCCTGTTGAAGGAAGATATTTTGTTGGGATGATTCCAAACTCTTAAGTTGGTAAAACAAATATGAATCATACTGATTCGGAAAATCATAATTCTTCAAATGAGTTAAAATACCTCTAAATATTTGATGGTATTCTTCAAAGAAAAATGAATATTTCGCCAACATCAACTTTTGTTCATTTGTAATAGTCTTGCTACCATATAAATATGACACAATTGGTTCGGTTTTTGTGGAAAAACCACTATCCATTAAAGTTAAAAATAGAAGATCTATTGCTTCCTGATCTGTCATTTCTAAATGGAAAGATGAAAGCTTTTTCGTAAACTTATATTCAATAAGCTTCTGAAAGATAAACTGAGATAACGTTATTATTATTAGACATAAAATGAACCTAAGATACATTTCATTGAAAATGTGAAATATATGGACAAGAATAGCTGCAAGCATCCCTGCACCAAACGAAGCCATTCTACTATTCGCAGACAATACAACAAAAGGTATATTGAAACACCTAATAGTCATAAAAACTAAAAATAATAATAAAAGAGGTATAGAATAGTATTGTGCTTTAGATGGGTTAATCTTCCCAACAAAAGTTGGTATAATAAAGAAACTGGATCCATACAAAAATAAAAACTGATACAAACTGTCATATGCAACATAGGGCGAATAAGGAATATATATTGATTTCACATTCATATTGATGAAAAAAAAAGATATATATATATGAGTAATATAAAGCAGAAAAACAATTGATCCATAAAAAAGGAACCATAAATTTCTTGTAAGAGTGAACGCATATATTGAATCTCCAATATTAGCTGCCAATGCCGGAAGTGCCGTAAAAAACAATATATTGATGCAGAACCCCAGATATTTAATGGTAAATAGTCCAGCAGTTTGGTTTTTTAAGTATTGATAAACAATAGATGACGTATTGATAATGGGAATAAGAGAATAAAATAGCAAAATAATCCTCCTTACAGATAAAACAGTACTATATTCTTGAGAAACAAACAAAAAATTATGCAAAAAGTTCAAATCACTCACAGATGCAGTGGGATTATAAATAGTCCATGTAAAAACCATAATTTCTTGAAATATAATCAAAAAAAAGTTGATTTCGTGAAATATTCGTGGTGTATATCCCTCTCTCTGTTCAAATGCTAATAAAGGATATAATTTCTCAACAAAACTCATCTCCTTTTCCAATTTGCCCCATTGCTGCTGGGGTCTCCTTCTTGCTTGATTCTCACGCATTTATTATTCGTAAATTTTGTAAATAACATAAACTTAAAATCGTTAAATTTCTGATCAAAGTGATTTGTCACAAAAATGTAAATTTAATAAAAGTTTTCAATTGATTCCTAAACGGCTTATGTAATCTTTTGAAACCAAATTACAGTTTTGCTTTCAAAATATTGAAACTGACCACAGAATTAATTCAAATTGGAATTTCTGAAAATATGAAAGTTATTCATAAGTTTGAAACATGGCTTCAATCAATGGCGGGGCCTCAAAACGATTTATGCCGATTGGATCTTATTTAAATAGTAACGAAACTAGGGCTGCTAATTCTCCAAAAATTCCATCAATAACAGGTTCTTTTGTTGTTTATGAGAACAAGCCCACAAATTTGCCTGATATTTTTACCACATGTCCTGATTTAGTGCGATTTCAACCAAATAGTGGATTTTTTTCACAGAAAATAATGCCTCATATGAGTTTTGTTCCAGTCCCGCATAATAATTTCATTAGTGTTAATTCATTTGATCCTAATGCTCCATTAATTAATCCGTATGTTTCTGGCCCATTTAATATGGGTCATAATCCTTTTACTAACACACAGACATGAACTTGGATTCATACCAGAAACAGAATGGAGTTCACAGAGTCAATCGCTCTCAGAATTGCAGCAAAACTTTTTCATAAGAAGAAATGGAAATGGCCAGAGATTTCCATACAAATTGTACCACGCTCTGTTGATAACTAAAACTTACCCTGCCGCATATTGGTTTACTGGCGTATGCTGGATTACTCCCACTGTTTTCAAAGTCAATTCTCTTAAATTTGCTGCTCTTCTGGGCATTAGAGCGATTCAAGGAGGGCTTTTCCACAAACAAGGAAATTTCTCAAGGCATTTGTTTGTCCAAGTAATGAAAAATAGTTCACCAGAGATTGAAACCCATCCCGATTGTAATGATGTGGATGATTGCAATATTAGACTTTTTACAGATCCCCATCACAGATTTGGTAGAGATCAAACCTATGATATCTCGAAAGAGCCAGCTAATATCACTGATGCCTGATACAGACATGTTGATTAAATAAACAAAATATTAACAACATCCTTTATCCTTATTAGTTTTTGTTGCAACATTGACAGAGTTCGAAGGCATCTTCGACTTTTCATCTTTCTTCTTCAAATGTTCAGATATTGCAATTTCGAATAGTTTAGATATACCATCTCCGTTTGACGCGCTGGTTTCGACGTATATTAAACCCATTCTCCGGCTGAGTGACGATATTGAATCAATATCAACAACCTTTGGATCAATATCGCATTTATTACCGCATAATAGAAAAACAATAGATTCACCAACATTTTTTTTGACATCTTCGACCCAGGTTTCAACATCGTTAAATGAGCTCTGATTCGACAAATCAAAAACAATAACCGCAATATCAGCATTTCTATAATACATAGGAACAAGATATCTATATGTTTCTTGCCCAGCTGTATCCCAGAGATTGAACGTACACTTGACTCCATTTAGCTCTACCTCTTTCGATGAAAAGGCAGCACCAACAGTAGGCTCTAAGATGTTAGAAAATGTACCATTTATGAAACGCGAAGCAATAGATGTTTTGCCGACGTTGGCGTTTCCAACAAATATTATTTTCACTTCAATAGACTCATCCAACATTTTTATAACCGCTGTCACTTTTAGTAAAGTTAAATCCGATTATTTTTTACAAATATTAAAATCTAGTAAACAGGAGAAGCAATAGAAATATTAAAAGCCTCAACATACTTATCTGGCTTGAGGAAATCTCCGATTGAGTCTGAGTTAGATTGTGCCTTTCTTGAAAACATCAAATCAAAATCGCCATCTTCATCCAGAGACGAGTGGGCATACACATTATCTTGATTAAACTCTGATTTGCTATTGGAAATTCCATTTATTATATCGAAATCATTGTTAACCAGTGCAATAAATGGATATGCAAGTAACTCTTCTTTAGGCCTAGGTGGCTCACTTAGAACTCTGTTTGATCTCAAAGAATTGGTCATTACTGATGTAAACATACTACCAAATTCAATTATAAATTCCTTTTCACATTTGGAGCACATAACAGTTTTCCTCTTCTGACTACTTATAAGATTATTGACGTTATAATAGCCATTAAGCCGAAGTGTCGATGGAATGACTTTTACAACATTCCCTACTTTTTTCAATTGGTTACCACGCTCAATAACATCACCCGAAATACGAAATCTACCACAGTTACACGATGTGTTCCATTTTTGGCATCCAGAGCATCCTTCTTGATTCATTTATGAATTATTACCTCCCCTCAATTTTGAAAAGGGAAGTCTTTCGAAGCTAACGATTGATTTATGCCAAAACACAATTTTGAGGAGAAAAAAATGTAATATTTGAATACTTTGGCAAAATCTTCCTTCAAATTTTGTGTCAATATTCAAATAAAAAAGCCAGATTATTTAGAATATCGTAATTAGATCTTTAAATAAATTATTTAATCGTTTTGAGTTATACATAGTAGTCCAGTTTCTTTAGACCAGACAATATTACATCGAATGAGGCTGTGACAAAGCCAAGCGATTCTGATTTTATGATTTCTCTTGACTCACTCCCTGCAATGAAGTTGAATGATATACTCTCAGGCATTGATCCTGTGAACCAGCTCTTTAGTCTCTGTGTGAATGATGAAGGTGCTCTAGAGAACAGCGGAACATTCATCTCGTGGTGGCCAGGCTGCAAAGGCACATGCACGGCTCCATATCCTACTACGGATTCGTTACCGAATCTGTTTTCTCCGTAAACTGCAATAATTAACTGCGGCCAGCCAGATGGTTTGGGCGACTGATAAACTATTTCTAAAGGGAAGTTCCAAATTGCTGTTCTTTCATCATTTACCCTTGAAGATTGGGTAACTCCGTCATCTATTCCAGAAATAATGGACCATTCTTGGCCTGCGTGGAATGAAAATTTACAAAACAAATCTGATGTGTTTTCTGTTGTGCATGATATGATCTGCCCCTGTACAGAAAGAGAAATCTGTGCAGACATTAAACGTTTAAAAATGAAATGTGATTTAAAAAATACTACTGAGAGATCATCTGTAGAGTCAGAAGGGTGACATGAGAGATGAACTTGTATGGGATCAGTAATTGAGCTGGATCTGGCACATTACATTCTGTTGGTGGCTCAGGAATTGTTTGGCATGGTGTTATTTCTGCGCCTTGAGGATCTGGAGTGGGTTCTTTTGATTGTGCTGGTGTTGGAATCTCACAAAATGCACTGGAATAGTGTGTGAACTGGTATGTTTCAGTCCAAAATCCATCATCAAGGATCACATTATTGGTTGAGAAAATTTGCACATTTGATCCTGTTGTTTGAAGTGATGTTGTATGTGAAATGTAACATGTTGAAATGGTTGCATATCCATTAAATAGAATGCGATAGTTTTGAAGGAATATGCAAAGTTCAAAGAAGACATGATATGTTGAAATGTCAATATTCCCAGTTGTGGTATGAGGTGTTGAATTATTAACATAGTTAAGGTACTTATTCATGGGATTTTGGCTGCATGATGAATAACATAAACAGTATCTATATGTTCCATTGTTATTCACTATTGTAGAGAATAGTAAAGAGTAATTGGCTGCATTTTGAATATTCATTGAACCATATTGATATGCAACATTATTTGATAAATTCATGTTATTATACAATTGATATCCATATCGACAATACATTGGAGATTGAGTTGTTGCATACAAAGATGGAGCACATTGGACAATACTTGTATCAATATTATATAAGAAATCAGTGGTACTTAATTGAAGATATAAAAAATGACCAGATCCAGTGGAAATGTAAGATCTATAAGCACAGGTTTTTGAAATTGCAAATCCGCAGCATGTACCAGTAATATAAATTGATCCCCCATTCATCCCAGAGCCAAGGGCAATATTCGAGAATGTACATGATTCCACAACTATCCGAACCTTATAATCAATGGCAATTACCCCTCCATGAGCTCCATTCATAACACTATTTGCAAACAAGCAATCACGAATATCCAGTTCATATGGATCTGTATTTATGCTGAATCTACTGTTGCAAATATCCCTCTTTGGAAAGAAATCGGTGAAAGCAGTCAAGACATGAAGAACTGCAAGAGACCTCATTAGAATTATTTCAATTTTGAATTTTTTTATTTAAAAATATCTTAAACACAATTTTGAGAATATTAAACGTCATATCCACCAGCTTTTTGAAAAAAAATGTATATAAAAAATCGGAAATTCTATTAAAACATGGTAATGCTCAGGATCCTTTCCTCTCTCTCACTTATTGTTTTGAATTCTTATCAGGATTACTTCCCATATGAAGAAGCATGTCCAGGTAGATATGATTTAGTGTCCTCTGCCAGAAAGTATGAAATATCTAATTGCTTTTTTACTACAATGACCGTTAATGAAAATGGGGTTGTGCTTCGAGTTGACGCTCCGCGTTTTAATATATATATTGAATCAACAGTTTTTACAAAAATTTCTTCTCCATCTTATCAAGGTACATTATATATTGGAAATTGTAACACTGTTATTACGAAAGTTTGTGCATTTAATTGTACCCTTAACCAAGGTCATTTGCTTTATGGGACTAGTCTTTCAGGGAAAATTTGTATTCAATCATATGTTTCCATGGGATCATTCTATGGAAGCTCAACATCAAGTCCCATATTTCTATATCAAGGACAAAACAAGATTGAATATTCAAATTCCTCAAATCACAATATTATGTATTCTTCTGTGTTCTCTGTTCAAGCTCCAGAATCATTTACTGTAGAATTCAATAGTTTCTTGAAAAACACAGCATCTAGTTACTATTGTCTGAATTTTGTTTCAACACCACAGAACACATCTTTAAAACAATCAAATATCATCAATAACACACATCAGAATAGTGCAGCTTCATATGGTGTAATACAAACAAATTCAATGATCGAAATATCAAATTGTTACTTTTCGGGCAATTTGTACTATTTGTTTGTTGGTCCAATGTATTTATTGGGAAATTTCATCAAACATCCAAGTTATATTTCAAATGGAGCCATTGTAACAATCTCTCCAAATGGTGTTAACGATGGAACTTATCCATTCAATTGCATGAACAAAGATGCTTGCATGATTTCAACATTCTCAATCAGACACTTCGCTTCTGCTTTTTGTGAAACACCAATTCATCCAATAACACCTACTTCATCAATTGATCAACAATGTCTACCATGTCCTACTGATCTTCCAGCTCCAACACCAGCTCAAACAATACCGCCATCATGCAATCCATATTCTAACTCTCAAAGTGGATATCTCATTCTCTCAAACATATTCCATCTCATCATTGTTTCTCTTGTAGCCTCTGGTTTCAACTAATACGATAAAATTGACAAATAAATGCTTTGTGGTGGTGTTTTTGCATTTAATTTGCAGTATGAGGATTTGTTTGTTTGTTCATTCTTTAAACAAAATTAATGATATTGTCAAGATTGAATATAATGTGAATTATATTTAAACAAACTGGAAGGTCAGGAAAGCTAGATGAACTTTGTAAATGGGGATAAAGAATTGGGCAGGATCTGGTATATTGCACTCTGTTGGCATCATTGGATAAGTTCGACCTGGAGTTGGTGGATAAGGGAAAGTTGCACATGGAGTTATTTCTGAACCATGTGGATTTGACTGTGGGTCTTTAGATGGTCCTGGAGTTGGAATTTGACAAAAAGCGCTTGAATAATGTGTGAACTGATATGTTTCTGTTACAAATCCTTCATTTAGAACCACATTGTTGGCAGAGAATATGTATACATTACTGCCAGTTTTTTGGAGTAAGCTTGAATGAGAGATGTAACATGATGATAGAGTTATTAATCCACCAAATAAAATTCGAAAGTTTTGAATGAATATACATAGTTCAAAGTATATTGTATAGTATGAACTATGAATATTCCCTGATGATAAGTGTGGTGTCGAATTGTTGATATAGTTTAGATAAATGTTTAATGGATTTTGATAACAATAATAATAATATATTCCATATTCATTTGTTCCCTTGTTATTTTCTATAGTAGAAAATTTTATGGATAAGTTGGAAGCTTGAGAAATACTCATTGATACACGATTATTTGCTATATTTTTGGATAAATTCATATTATTATGTAATTGGTATCCATAACAGCAAAATATAGGAGAACTTGTTGACAAATTTAGACAAGGAATGCATTCTATAATACTTGTGTCAGTATTGAAGAGGAATTCGTTACTACTCAGAGAAAGATACATAAAATGTCCAGATCCTGAAGATATGCATGATCTATATGCACATGTTTTAGATATTGCAAATCCACTACCTGAACTAGATAAATATATTGAACCACCATTATAACCAGACCCCAGAGAAATATTTGAGAACGTACAATACTCTACTACAATCCGAACTATGCTGGAAATTGCAATCACCCCTCCATTTGCTCCATTTATGATGCTATTTTCAAACAAAGTATCACGAATATCTACTTCATATGGATTACTGTTATACCTGAATCGACTATTACAATAGTTACTCCTCGGGAAATAATCAGTAAAAGCTGATAAAACATGGAAAACCGAGAAGGATATTAACTTGAAAAGACTTTCACCTTTAAGCATATTGTATCCAATGATCATGGATTGGTTATTTAACGATTAATTCTTAATGAAAGTCCCATATTTCTTAGAATAATCATTCACAAAAAATAATTTTCCAAAAAATGTCACACTAGATTCAGAAGAAAATGGCAATATAACTGTCAAAGACGATTATTCTAATAATTTCAACATAGAGCCATCATGTTGAAGAATCTTGCTGCAATTTCTATTTACCTCTTGAATGCATATGAAGACTATTTCCCTGTAAATAATGGAATTCTAAAGAGATACGACTTAATTGCATCAATTCATAAATATGAAATTGTTGATTGCTATTTCTCTTCAATATATATGAACGACAATGGAGTAGTTCTTTATATGAGCTCTGCTCCATTTAATATTTATATTGAATCAACAGTATTTTCTAATATATCGTCTCCTAATAATGATGGTACTCTGTATATATCAAGTTGTAGTTGTGTGATTAAAAATGTATGCGCATATTCATGTTCTTTGAGACAAGGTCATTTGATATATGGGATTAATCTTAATGGGAAGATATGTTTGTTATCATATGTGTCAATGGGGGGCTTTTTTGGAACCAGTACTCAAAGTCCAATATACTTAAAAGGAGGGCAATCCAAATTAGATTACACAAACTCATCAAGACATTATATTGGGTCCAATTCTGCATTTTATATTGAATCCCCATCTATATTTTCTGTTGAATATATTAACATAATCCAAAATTATGCATCTAGTTATAACTGCCTTAATTTTGTCTCTCCTCCACAGAATACCACATTGAAACTATCCAATATCATCAATAATACTCATTCAAATAGTGGATATTCATATGGTGTGATATTAACAAATTCATTGGTTGAAATAACATATAGTTATTTTTCTGGGAATTTGTACTACTTATTTGTTGGTACAATGTATGTAATGGCTTGTTTCATTAAACATCCTAGCTATTTGGCAAATGGTGCTATGATGATATCAGCCAATGGTGTTAATGATGGAACTTATCCATTCAATTGCATAAACAATGTTGCTTGCATGATTTCAACATACTCAATCAGACACTTCGCTTCTGCTTTTTGTGAAACACCAATTCATCCAATAACACCTACTTCATCAATTGATCAACCATGTCTACCATGTCCAACTGAATGGCCAGTTCCCACTCCTGCTCAAACTATGCCTTCATAATGATATTCAGACAGAATATCCAATTCTCATTCTCTCAAACATATTCCATCTCGTCATTGTTTCTCTTGTAGCCTCTGGTTTCAACTAATACGATAAAATTGACAAATAAATGCTTTGTGGTGGTGTTTTTGCATTTAATTTGCAGTATGAGGATTTGTTTGTTTGTTCTGATGGTGTTGAAATGACACAAAAAGAGCTTATGAATATATCTCGAGGAATAATTAGTTTATTGCACCAGCATCCAATTCAGCCCAATGGACGAAGAGTTCTTTTTGTTGAAGCGTCGACCACTTTGATCAAAAATTCTCGAGGTTTCATTTTGGGTGTTTCAACATATCATCCACAAAGCATTCCTCTTCTTTCATCCTTCATTTCGAGGTTGTATGCTGCAATCTCGGTGATTTCTCCTGGAAACAGTGAAATCTCTCTTGAAAACTATCATTTTCGCTCATCTTTATTTAGATGCATTCGTAACATGTTAGGAAGCAATTCAACTGTTTTATCTTCAACCATCTCTCGTGCTTTCAACTCAATTAATGATGTTAATATGAATATTCCTTACTCTCATAAACTTTTACCAGAAGCAAAGGGCGACTCTCTAATTGTTCAAAATGTTGTTCCAAATGAAAGGAACGAGGATCAGGTTGATGTTTTTCTAGCTAATCAAGGTATGTCATTGCTTCAACCAACTGATATTACTATTCCTGATACTTTTGTAGATATATCTTCTGTTCGTTTTGGAATTACTCAAGAGTTGGAGTTTATTGTTAAGGATGGAAAAGCACACGACATTCAAGTGATTTCTAAGGTGAAGGCGGTATCAACATGCAAACCAGAAATGGGAAATCTCTATTTTTCTGTTCTGTCGCCTCATTTCCAAGATTCTGAGATTTTAGCAAATCCCAATTTTGTTCAAAAAGGAGAAGAAGAAGAATTTATTTGCATCAATCCGTCAAACAGCATTGCATCACCATCATTATTGGTATATTGTACAAAAACATTGGAAATAGGAGTACTTCCATTTGATGTTAAGTTCGATATTCTTCAGAACCAGTCCCATGTTAAATTCATAGTCGAGATCACATCCAGAACAGAGATTTCTGGAATTAAAATAGGAATTAGATGTAAGGGTATTGATTTCACTGAAGTTCATTCAAAAGATTCCGATGTTTCTGTTAATAAGGATATGATATTGTTGATACCAAATGATCCACAAGAAATTGAACCTGTGGTGTCTTCGTGTTTTTCTCCAATAATTGGTGATTATGAGAAACCTAACTCTATTGCGATACAGTGTAAAATTCATAATACCCTATATGAAGATATAAATATAACTACTCGTCCAGGTGGAAGATTCCGTATTGATTCTATTTCTAAGTATCTCTTTGTATCCAAATCTGAATGGGTGTTCGATAGTAAATTTTAAATAGTTTATTTCTAATCAAAATCTGGATTTTCGACCAGATAGAAAAAGTGATTTTGTTTCAATTTGTTGTTAACACAGATTTGTTATGGGAAACACTCATTCTGGCACACTAGAATTCCGAAATGGAGAGAGGATACCAATTTTCCAATCTTTGAAGAGCGTTTTTAAAGGGAATTTATGTGATAATGGGGTTGTTAAACTTACTGTTTCCTCATCTGCCTGGAATAATCCAAAAAATTTGATTGAAGGAAATTGGTCTGAGTATTGGTATTCAAAGGACGAGGAAAATCAATGGATTCAAATAGAATTCATGTCATGCTTAGTCTCAATTAAATCATATTCTATAAAAACATACCATGCCCTTAATGATGGAGGACATTTGCAATCATGGATTCTCTCTGGTTCCAGAGATGGTGAAAAATGGTTTGCTATCGATGAACACAGAAATGATTCAAGTTTAAATGGAAAACTCAAATCCTATGAATGGAATGTTGTAGAAACCCCTCCTTTTAAGTATTATAAGTTGACTCAAACAGAGAGAAATACATTTAGAAAATTAAGACACAATTTAATTCTAAAGGGATTGGAGTTCTATGGGAGTATAAGCCCATTGCCTGTCAGAAGCCAGCCTATTCCTCCTGTTCACAATTTAATACATTCTCAGAATATTATTGAAGCATATATTTAAAGCTCTTGCGATAACAATAAATCTATCTCATTAAATACCTCTGATTCAGCATCAGATAATGTAATGAGTGAATCTCTATATTCTAAAAATGATGAATCACATAATTGCCTTGCAAGATGACAACTCTTATTCCAGTATCCAATTATTTTCAGAGTTTCAATTAGATCAGACACCATGTGAGCAATGTATTGATGATCTTTTGTATGTAACTGAGTGCAACTAATTTCCCCTATATTTTTAACAACATTGTAATCTTCAAGGTATTGAATTGTCTGTTCAATAATATCTCTAGATGTTATTGTCTTTATAAATGGCAGTAAACGAGTCTTCAGTGAGAATGCTCTTGTTTCGAATGCTTCGAGTAACACATTAATGGTTCCTATTGGAATAATGCTTTCAATATTGTTGGGGTTAAGTTCAAGAACAGAAACGCATACAAGAGATAAGTAGTAAAAATCATCATCAGCCTTAATACCCGATTTTGTAACATCCCCAATAATATCTATGACATGTCCATCTTCCCACAGTTGTGATAGTTGTCCTTTCCTGCATACTTCTAAAATCAAAAGAAGGATACTTTGGCGTATCTGGTTCCCAGAAAATGGAATAATATTTCTTAATACAGGGAATTTTGACAAAATGAGCTGAGAAAAGTCTTCATCTGTACTATAATATAGAATCAAAGAAATTAACTTGATAACATTAGGGAGGGATCCTCTATTTAGGTGAGAAAAATAATCTTCGTAAAACTCATCTGGAATTTTCATCGGAGTTGTGAAAGGTTTGATGTGATACTCAAATAATGCAACGGCGTGATTGACAATCATGTCTTGTAGCTGCTGATCAACCTCATAGTGAGCAAATATTTCAATTAATAAATTACAGCCAAAAATTGAAGGATCAGAGGAACTTTTTGGGGATATTAAAGCACATATTCTATTAATTAGTCCTTTTTCAATCAGGTATTGGGCAAGTGGACGGTGATTCTCAATAATTTGCTTAATCACCTGCGTTGACCAGCCTCCAAGAACCATTAGCGAATTCATAATCACTTCAGAATCATCCTCGATAAAAATTTTAAGTATTTGATCTTCAGAATGATGAATAACTGACCTTAAAAATGAAGAACTGCTGCATACTATTGACGGATTCGGATTTGACATTTCTATAAATGCTAACCGAATTAAATCATCCTTAACATCAACCCCTTGATTGCTCATATCCTTAAGATCGTCATAAACTCGACATATCTCTCTTTCACTCAATTTGCCACTTTGAATCGATTCAAATGCTTCTTCTTGATCTATAAACTCTTCTTCTTCATAATACTCGCTATTTATACAATGTAATCTACTGGAATGGATCCCCTCGTGTTTGTATACAATATCCAGCATAAATTGAACTTCCAAAAACGATATTGGAGAATCATAATTGAATTAATAAGAGGGTTTTTTATTTGTAATTTCAACAAATAATTCAATGAAAAAAAGTCGATGTCTTCAGAAACCAAACAACCCTTGTACCTGTTTTTTACTTAAAAATTGGCCTTTTATTGAACCAACCGATAAGTCACATAACGTCCAGAGGTTTCAGGGTTCCTTGTTATTTCCATTACAGTTCCAGCTTTTACCCCAAAATATTTTGCCACCGGGTCTGTCACAAACATCACTGGGATCTTATCTTCTGTAATTTTATATGTTGCGAGAACCTCAGCTTTCTGCTCTGGAGTGAGAGGAACGTGCTTTGGTACAAGAATATGTCTAGTTATATTAAACAACAACTGTTGGTGTGTAAAAACTTCAATGAGTGAATCTTTCTTCGCATTGAACTGATTAATGCGCTTCATTGATGATGCAGAATGAAGGCTTTTGTGGACAACCAAAATAAATCTTTTCAGACTATTATTCTGAATTTGTCGAGAAATTTCGAGGATCAATTCCTTGGTGATTTTCGATTTCAGCTCATAAAATACCATAATTTTTTCATTCGCTTCGTTTTCATAAATAAGATCCTTATTCAGCTTTGATAAATCAATCGGGCTTCCGTAAGTCAGAATAAAGTCATCGAACTCGGAATTCATCAATTCTTCATCAACTCTATATCCTCTATCCTTTAGCATTTCAAGTGTCGTTTTCACCATTCTATAATATGTATTGTCATCTGTTTCAAAGCTCATGAAAAAATTTGGACCAAACCGTTTATTATTTTACAAAAAATGTGTCCCATGGGATATTTATCAAGAATCATGTGAGATACAAAAATGAGAACACTACACTTATCTCCCTGTTTGACTTTTGAAATGTACACAATACTTCATCATATGTTCTCGGTGCATTGTTCATTGGGGTAAGAGGAATATCAGCATTACAATAATGGGAATTAAAGAATTGAATTTGATAAATCAAACAGCAGGTGAATGAATTATTTGTTGTTGATACTGATGCTGATGTGGAGAATGATGATGAATGATATATGAAAGAATGAGACAATTCAAGAGAGCCTGCTTCCAGATAAAACAGATAGTTTTGATTATTTTGGAATATGCAATAGGTCAACATTTTCAACCCTGCCCCATTGGAAAACACAACTCCATCGCTGGGGCTGTTGTTATGAATGATGTTAGCATTTGACATTGATATTTTCCCTGAGTTAGAATTGAAGTATATACATCTGCTACTTGAGGCCTTATTGTTTGAGAAAGTGCAGTGCGAGCTTGTGAATGGAGATGGAGAATTGACACCAATACCTGAAATGATATTGGCATTGTTCATTGAACTGTTTGCGTTGTCAACTCTCTGATTACCTGATTGAAAGAAAATAGCACAATTTCCAGATGTTGTATAAGAGCAATTCGATACTGACAAATATTCGACTTGATTAGCCTGAGAAGAACCAAGATGTGCAAAATGATACCATGAAGCAAAGCATCTATTAGCACATATCATTCCTAGATATGAATTTGAAGAGTATGAGTATATTGCTCCTCCATAGTTAGAACAAACACAATTCTTGAACATTGAATAATTAATACTCATGGAGTATGTAGCTCCATCAATATATATCACTCCACCATTCCCAGTGTATGATGATGTTCTTAAGAAAGAACAATAAGAAATATTGATATTATCACTATCATGAGACCTTCCTTGGCTGATATTTTCATTTACGCATCCAGTAGCAGATACTCGAATTATTTTGGTGATACATAATGGTGGAAAAAAATCATCTGTGTTGTCTGGGTTTATAACAAATATGAGCCATTTTCGTTCATTTTGTATTCTAAAAATATTCACCAAATAAAATAAGAAAAATGAAACCGCGATCCATGAAATATTTTTTGCTTTAAAAGTATTATCAATTTTTCTGTTTTTGGAGTCATTTCTCGAGAATATTTGGAGATAAATCAAGGATAAAGATGATTTTATGGAAATAACGAAATACTTAATGATTATGATTTCATCAAAACCAAGAAATTCAATTATTCTTCTCAAATAACAAAAAAACACTAAATTCAAATCAATGAGAACAGAAAATGCTTCCACGGTTCGAAAAAAAGTGTTGTTTTGTTCATCAATACAATACTATTCCTTAATGATGATAAATGAAAATTCATGGATAATTGCAATAAAAAACATAACGCCAAATATATATTGTTTGTATCAAAGATCAATTTGGGTCCTGTTAGCAAGTTAACAATGTTGGACTTTGAATTATACATTGTTGATATTGATTTGAAACATTTCCAACGATAATTTACAGAATCCATACAATAATTTGAATACTGAATGAATAATGGTCAAAGATTTGAAAATCTGCGGAAATAGGTAACTGTTTGATTGAGCAAAATGGGTGAAACCTTGCTTTTGTACATTATTATAAGAAATAACTAGTGATTGAAGTGGGCTTAGCTTTATGAATATAATGAATGAGGAATGCTGTAAGCAAAAGATCAAAATTTAAGTCATTTGATACAAATATCATATATAATGAATGATTATATCTTATTGGTTGAACTATGTTAATTTGTTGTTTCTATGTCAAATATTGATAAATAATTCTCAATCATATCCCTCTGACAAAAAATCCCAAAAACACTTCAGCAAAATGCTCCATTTGCGTAATACCAGATTCCTCAATGTGAGTTAGAGCTTCATAAAATGAATCTTTTTGGAAATACTCTTGATATTCATCTAATGTTCCATTATCTTTTAATATCATAAGGTATTCAATTGCTTCAATTATTTCTTCTTCTAAATCTGATTTGAGAAGATCAATGAGAGCCTCGAAGTATTCTTCACTTGATAATATACTGTTTCGGAGATTATTGTTGTTCTCAATTAATACTCCTGTGAATAGAACTACTGTACGGGCTACAACATGGAAATAAATATGATGAAGGAATTTCCACAACACCAGATATAGTTTAGAGGATAAAAATGCTCTTGTAACATCAGGGGTATTAATATATATTTGACTTACTAAAAATATGTGATCTTTGCAATCAATCTGATCCATTCTATCGAATTGAATGGATAAATCATCAAAAAACTGTTTGGTAAATACCAGGCTGGATTTTTGATTATCTTCATAAAGTTCTGATAAAAACGAAAGAATGTGTTGTGATTCATATGGATCTTCCGTCAAAATCGATGAAATCGCATGGGAAACAATATTTGATTCATCCAAATTATATCTAATTAGTGGATTGCTAATCATGAGTAATCTCATGCAGGAATAAACATCAGCGCTATAATTTGAATTATTCATATATCTCTCAAGTATAAAGAGTATTTTTCTTGCCATTTCAAGATTAACACAGGGTTTAAGAAAACGTTGTATATACCTAATAATGCTAAAATGCAATATAGTATCATGATGATTATCCGATGCTAAATCCAAAATCTTCTCACTGATATTATTTTCAATTATCAGTGCCATGAAATTAGGATTTTTATCAACAATTAGGTTAATTAAGGAAATAACATCATTATTGAGTTGGGAATTCTGGAATACATATATTAATTGATCAAAAAAACCATATTTAGACATTATATCAATCAAATGATAGCTTTCTAAACAATATTTCGCTAAAAATTTGGCAATCTGAATATTTGCAATTCTTTCAATTAGAAACTTATGAAATTCATATTGCTCAAAAACCTCAATTGGATAAAAACTATTTTTATCCAATATATCACCAAAATCTAATAGTAGCAACTCAATTTCATCTTCAGTACAATCTCTTAACTTTTCGAGGAGAGCAACGAAATGAGATTCATTGTTTTGATTAAAATCCGATTTTTTCACGATATCATTCAGGATCCTATTCCTTAGACCTTCTTGCTCTTTACTAATAAATGGTAATGACATACGTTTAAAATGAATAATACAGATTTGCAATATATTCAAGAAGAAATTGCTGAAGCTCAACATGAATTCGATAAATGGTTTGATATTCAAATGGGTAGTTTGAATCAAAGGAAATCAATTGTTGAAAGCATCAAAAAACAGAGGGAAACAGAGATATTTAAGTTTGAACAGCAAAAAAAGGAAATTAAATCAAGGATTACTCAAATAAAAAATACTAAAGAAGATTTAAATGAGTATAGGAAGATTAAAGAAGAAGAATCCCAACGAATAATTTCATCGATATCTGAGATTCCACAAGAATGTGAATACTTACAGACCAAAATAGATCTTTTAGAAAAGAAAATAACACGGAACGAATGCAATGGAGTGTCAAATAGTCATATTATTAGTGAAATGAATGCATATGAGAAACTATATGGAATCAGAATCACTGTTGAGCATGGAAAAATAATGTTTTTCTTTAAAAAATCAGGGAAAACGCTAGTCCTAGGTCAGGATCATCAAAAATTTAACTTGGAATCGCATGATTTGCCAATTAGTGTACCAATAATGGGTTTAATCTCTAAGCTGAATGAGGATCATCAACTATTAAAGTTTTTACGAGAAATTAGAACCAAATTATAGTTTATTAAACAGAGGCCGCATACTCCGCAATTCTCCTTGATGGATCAACCTCTTGTGGGGGATGGCTGATTGCTGAATAAAATGCTGTTGCTACTTTCCTCACTTTCATTAGCCAATCTTCTTCTGGTGATGAAGTAATAGTTTTCATTTTTCGATTGAAATACAAACATGATTCTTTTGCAAGCTGAGAATAAATGCTATCTTCACCATTGTATTTTCTGGCATTATCCCATATAAGATTAACATCTTTAATAAATGATTTGAGATCATTGTATTTCATATTCTTTAAATTTGACAAAACAACCCTCAAAGCCATTGGATTAGAAATCATATCAAAATATCCAGGAGCATCAGTTTTTAATGTTTCAAGATCTAAAAATGGAGCACAAATTGGCCATGATATAAGTTTTTCGATGAGTTTAATACATTTTTCCTTCTGGAATTTGGAAAAAGACATTTCGATTTTTAACAACGGTTTGGAAAAAGTCCCGGATACTGTTCAGCTACTAAAAGGACTAATAAAGCGCCATTAGTACTCAATGGCAGAATACTCAGAAAAAAAATTAGTCATTCAGACAATTTTCATGATATAATTCTCCATTTGGCTTCCTTTTGATGTAGTGATATCCAAGTATTTTACCACATTTCTGACATACATCACTGTTATCGAGAGAAAAATGTTGGTATTTTGTTAAAGAAAGTGAATAAATAGAATCATTGATCTGGGATTTGGAGAATTGTGTGATTACTTGGTAGTTTTCCCTAATGCCAACTAAACTATTATATGCTTTTTCTAACATATCAGCCAAATCATCAACTAAAGTTTTAGAATCAAAGCAATTAATTGTATTATCAATATCAATGTATTGAATATTCTCTATGAAAATCTTTTGAAACTCTTTAGATGTTGGTTTTATACGAAGGATAAGTGCTGTAAATGCTTTTTGCTGATTATGGCTGTTTTTACAAAACTTCACAGATTCTTCTATGGGATTTATTGAGGATTCCCATATTAAATTAAAAGCTTGATCAAACATATTTGAGGCTAGAAATATTTCTATTCGCAAATCTCTATTTGGTAGATGATCCACATATTTTAATAGAATTGGTTTTTCTATACAATTTTGATACTTTTTTGTCACCCTTAGTAATAAATCAGAAACAGATGATTCGATAGTAGCAATATCAGTATCAATATTTATATTAAAAAATTTCAAAAACTCAATTGATGAATATAAAAAAGAATCCGATTTAAAACTGGAAACAAGGTCACATAAATTAATAAACAGCTCATTTGATACCTTTTTTGATAGAAAAGAATTAGTATCAATTGCAATCAATAAAAAAAGTATATGAAACATAGGATAGTTTTCTTTTATCTGGTCAATTATTAAATCAAAAAACTCGGTATTGGAAGAAAAATACTTTGATGAAAGGACAGGATCAATTCGAAATAAATCACCAAGAAAACATAATATTTGATATACCTCTCCTGTATAATTCATCAACTCTGAGAAAAAAACATCAATAAAACACTTTCCACAATTATTAGAAACTATGAAACTTGTTACAGCTTCATTCAAATTACCTTCAACAAGATTATAAAGAGAATAACAACATTGTTGAGATTCTTTTTGGAAAAACAGTCTCATTGATTCATGATCAATATTTTTATGATTCTTGTGATATTCAATCATTCTTGAGTACTGCTTCAAAACAATTAATCCTTGATAAATAGTTGTAGATATGATTGTATCCATACTATTATGATTGTTCTTCATTTGTCTTTCAATCATATACTCCAAAACAAATATATTATTTGTTTTGTTAGCATTCATTAAAAGTTGTGGATCATGGCCACCCATTTGAAGTAACTTTGACGAAAATGAAAAAAAATCAAATAATAAAAATAAATTGATCACTAAATCCTCATAATAATCAAAAAAACAAATACAATTCTTATAAAAATCATAATTTGGATTAAACTCGATTATGGAATTATTCCAAATATATTCTATGAAAGCGAATTTTGTAATTCGGTTATTCATTGGCAACCTTATGTGCACATTATTGAATCGACCATTTTTGAACTCGTTTAATGATTCAGTCATATCGTGAAAGAAAAATAAACCTTTGTTTGATCCAGCAACAAAAAATGGTTTCTTTGATTCAACATCTTGGTATGCAACAATTGATTGGCAATTCTTAACATATGATTCTATTTTATTTCCATTCAAGTCGTAGAAAAATATGCTGTTTCGGCAGAATGAACAGAATAAATCGCAGTTTTTGCAGTGTATTCTGGCTTCCGATGGATAGCTCAAAATTGGTGTAACTTTCTGCTGTTTTGAATCAATTAAAATCGCTTTTTCTTCTGAGGTCACAATAAATTCATCATTTTTCACGAAAAAAAGAGAAGGTTTCATTGCCACCAGCTGAATACAACACTGTTCAATGCTAGTCACTATGTCAAGGATTTTTAAACACGAATCTGTTAGATAAACTAATATTGGATATTGAATGCAGATTGATCTAATATTTTCTGTAACTCTTTTTCGATAGAACTCTGTAGGAGATGCTAAATCAGTTCTAATTACAATAATGAATTCCAAAGTTGATATGGCAACATATTGCATAGAATTGTGGAAGCATATTACATTGTATTGAAGTGGTTTTACCTCAAAATTCTCCGAAATCATAGAAATAAACGAATTTTTTTTTGATTGGAGATAAATACCAATCCATGATGAACTAGAAAATACTCTTTTCAATATATATCCAGAATTTCGAATTCTCTTCCCAGTTATTTCACCAAATAATTCAAATCCGTTTGATTTCCTGATTATCCCCAAAATATACATATCTCCATTCTCCATCGCAATTACAATTCTATCCTTATGCTGCACAGCGTCGGAGAACTCAGAAAAATCGAGCTTTAGTGGTACTAATACTGGAACAAAAATCCCAAAGCTGCTCATGGTTAATTCTGCTCCGTTCTCTCCAAATTGTTTGTTTTATCACAGGCAGAAATGGGTTCGTCACAATCCCGAACTTTTGAATCTTGAAATAATCGTTTATCAATTTGAATATGGAAGAAATTGATATTCACGTTGCTCAGGAAGGAGAAACATTGCCGGTTATTGCTGCCAAATATGGATTGTCTATACTGTGGCTTACACAAAACAATCCAAGACTTGCTGAGATCCGCACTGGTGATAGGATTAACGTTGCCAAACCGTATCTTTCCAATGAACCTCTCAGTCCAATTGATTCACAGATATTTGATAGAATTGTTCCTGTTGATGGTTTTCTTACTTTGAACGATCACTATATTGTTTTTGAGTCAAATGAAGATGAAGATTCAATGAGAATTAACTTACATGGGTACTTTGATTCGGAATTAGTGCTTCATCCATGTGAGAGTAATGAATGCGATAATTCTCTCAAAGATGATTCTCTTGCCTTGATTACAGTTCATTATTTGGACATTCCAGATGATCCCACGTCAATTGAGATTATCACGTTCACCGGCAAGCTGAAGGAGCTTCGCAGGTTTCGAGAAAAACTGGAAAACATTGCTCATGTATATCAGACTGATATCGGATACACAATTCCTGATCTCATGACTTATATCCAATCAACAAGAAGATCTAAGCAACAAGCACATTTTAAAGTTAGCAAACTTGATATGTGCGGGGAATCATCGAAATTATTGTCTACAAAAGAAATCAATTTGATAAGAGAATCATTTAGTGCAAGATATCGATCATGTAAATGGCATTTGTGCTTCAGATTGTCGAGAGATGGTAGCAGTTACACCCAATTCACTCACCAAGTTAAGGGGAGGGATTCTTCCGTAATGATCATTAAAACCCACAAAGGAGATATTATTGGTGCTTTCTCCGCATCTGGATTTAATCCTGAGACATGTTCTGTGTTTTCTGGTGAAACATTCGTATTTACTTTTTATCCTAGTTATTCTGCTTTTAAATGGGCCAAGACAACTCAATTTTACATATCAATAACATCTGATGAACTTATGATTGGTGGTGGGGGAGGAGCTGCAATATGGTTAGACGGACAATTCTTGAGTTCTTTTTCCGAAAAATGTAATGCTTTTAACTCTCCTCCATTAGCATCATCTGTTCAGTTCAATGTTGTCGAGATGGAAATATGGGAAATTAAGTAATTGTTAAAAACCCCGAGTTTATTTTATCGTAACAAGAAACGTGACATAATTATGACTACGTGTCCAATATGTAAATCTTATATGTCAATCAAGAACTCATTATTTGCTCATTATTTGAGCAATCATGATAAGGGGCAGATTGTTCGGAATAAAATATTTGATGATGGAAAATGCATAATATGCAAAAAAAATTTTTCCAGTTTCGAAGAATTTTTGAATCATTTGATGAATGAGCATGTTAATAAAACAATAGAAATCTTTTCTACCTCAAAGAAAATGATTGAATTCTTCAAAGATTTTGTCCAACCAATTTCTCAAGTAACTATTCCTGAGAATAATGAAGAACAATTAAAATACTTTCAATTTATTGCCTCCGATGTTTCATGTTCTTGTATTGATTCCGAAAAGGTTGTTCTTAGCAAAGTAACACCATCGAGAATAGCTCCCGTTGAAAAGGAGAATAAGCCTGCGGTAAATAATGATTTCTGGAATGACCTTGAGAAAATCTATACGTCATGTTTTGATCACATTGATCTAAATCCCGAAACTAATATGTATCTTTGTAAAAGATGCAAAACTCAGTTTGATTCAATGACAAAGCTGTTCCAACATCTTTGGGAGCATCACCAAAAAGAAGGTTCAAAATTTAAATAGTATTTAGATTGTTTATTCCTTTTTTAGCTTCTGAAAGTGTTTCTGAATGAGTTCTTCTGGTAAAGCATACACTGGATTAACCCTTGGCACCTCATTCCAGCCAAACAAGGATAATCCTGCGCAGCCAATGAATGTATGAAAAGGATCAGGACAATTTCCAGGTCTATCGGCAATACCACCATCTTCATCCTGTGCTGATAAAACAAAACTAATTAGCTTGGGAATGTCTGCATAATGTGATTTTCCTATCATTGCCAAACTAGAGCCAACCCACCATGTATAACATACATCTGGTAACTTTCCTGGTCTTCCGTTAAACCCTCCTGAAGGATCTTGCCTCTCACTCAGCCAAAAGCCAAGAGCTTCGATATCTATTTGATCAATTGCATTAGCTATTGAAAGTGCTCCTAATGATGTAAACACTTGGCCTGCATGTGACTCACAACCTTCTGTAACACCAAATCCTCCATCAAAATTCTGGCATCGTTTAATCCAACTTACTGTCTTAGAGACATCTACTGAATCAAGCTTTCCACATAATGAGAGAATGGCCAATGCACAATATGCAAAACGAGTGTCAACTTCTCCCCACTTATCACCACTAAAAGAACCATCTTCATTCTGAAGTGAAGAAACCCATTTAGCCACACCATCTACATCAACTTTATCGAAAGCATCAAGCATTATCAACGCTTGAATTGCAGAAAGTGTTTGGTGGATATGAGGATCATGTCCAGTATTTCCACCAAATCCTCCATTTGGCGATTGGCATGATAAGAGATATTGGATGGCTCCTTCTTTATCAAGTTTATCCATTCCCCCAAATAGATAAACTGCCCCAATTCCCCAGTAAAAATTATTGGTTCTAATAGGAATCGTCATCCAATATTCATAACATTCCTTGTCCATCATTAACTTAGTGATGAAATCGATGTGCTTCTCCTTGTTCAAAACAGTCATAAAATAAACTTTGTAAAGTTAGCACTTTTTATAGACTGCTTAATTTAACACAAGCAGCTCTTGAATACATATTAATACGACAAAAAATGGATACATAGGTTTTCTTCCTATAATATTGGTTTTGGTGATGAAACCTTCACCTAATGTATAGAACCCTGACAATAAATTCTGACTATTTATAGACATATTGAGCCCAAACATTGATACTGTTGGAACATGATATACATTTTCTAAAAACAATGGATCTGAGCTATAATATAGGTTTAAAGAGTAGTGTGAATTCAGTAAATATGAAGATGTAAAGGCAAAACTAATAACGCCACTGCTTGATTGATTTAATTGAACATACCATTTTCTCTGTAGCAAATGATTAAACAGGGCATGAGGCTTAAATTCTAAAGTTTCATTATTATGTGCTGTAATAATATAATTTCCATTCTGCGACAAAAATGCTCCAGAGACAGTGTCACTGCTAATCTTAAGAGACCCAGATGAATATGCAGTATTTGTTACAATATCACTCTGTGTTTCTCGGCCAATACCCACAAGTTCAACCAATTTAAAGCTTCCATTGTATTGATTCGTTAGTTCAGAATTATTGTAGCAATTACACATCATTGATTCATATGCGGCAAGGATTTTTGTTTCGCTATCTAATAAATCTTTCTTGTATACGATAACATCAGATATTCGGCCTCGCCAGTTTTCATCCCATGAATTAGCATTACTATTACCTCCAATAGCATAACCTGGTGAACCACCATGACTTCCTCCTAGATTGTTCATCGTGACTTGTTTGGAATTGATATTCACTTTATGTGAACTCACACCAGCAAGTCGATAAATAATTGAGTTCCAATCACTAGGACCTCTCTTTGATGGAAGTTCACTTGAGTGAAAGTGGCTTGTTCCCCCATACATGATTACAATTCCGGATTTTTCATACGTTTTGATGTGAACAGATAGAGTAATCCTTTTTCCATTCAAATTCAAGGACAGGATTTGGTTTGTATATGGACTTCCTATGAGAAGCCAGTTCCCATCATGAGTAACACTTGAAACCACTGAAACAGGATATGTGCTGGCAATAGCAGGCATTGACAATTCGCCAGTTCCATCAAAATAAAAGCACCCGCCATTAAAATTTGAAAACTGAACTCCGTTTGTAATTGTAATATGATTATTATTTCCACTAAAATCATACCATATTTTAGAAACTTGATCATAACTAGAATCATATCTCGCATCTAACCATATTGCTAATGATGATGAATCGATTCCTCCTGGAAAATAGTCCCTGATGAAAAATATTAAAAACATAAAAATGAGTTGAAAAATTTTGGCACAATTTATCTTTTAGATGCGGTAATAGCTCAATGGCAGAGTGCATAATTCTAATCTTGTCATTAAATCATGAGATCCAGGTTCGATCCCTGGTTATCGCAGTTTTTTCAAAATTGGAACAGTTTTAAGTCAAATAACTATTAAGAGATAAGAGCGATTTTCTCATTGAAAAGGATTGTATAAATATACTAATTAACACTTTTAGAACACAAAAATGATGCAATTCCTAAAGAAAAAGCTCTGATATTACCTATGCTAGGATGGGCATCAATTGTGAGAGTATTTTTTGATGTTTTCCTTACATATATATTGTATTCATTTCCTTTTAAAACCATGTTTTTTTCACTTTTAATTAGCTCTCTGTTTCCAAAAGAAGACTCCAATCCTGAATCGAAACTAGTATCATCAAAATGAATCCGACACTCTCTTTTATCATTATTGCTTTTTTTGAACATAATAGTTGTAATAGAATCATTCTCATTAATTACAAATTTGGTCGAGTTTTCCTCAATTTGAACTCTAGCAACATAGTCTCCATTAGAAAAATGCATTGATCTCCCATTGGACATATATACAACTCTATCATTGATCCTCATTTTGCTATGCAAAACATGGTTTCCGTTGATAAATAGTTGGAAATGAATTCTAGCCACAATTCCATATGATAGCTTGACTGTTTTAACTATTACAAACTGTATCTCAGAACAATTCTTCCCAAAATCAAAATCTCTTTCCGAATTCTCAACATTTCTCGTAACAGAACCTAAAAATTGATCATATTCAATAGTTTTTAAATGATTGTAATTGCCTTTAACATCAAATTGCACATTAGGTTCATCAATTGTTTCTTGAAACTCCCCTTTTTCTTCATCCCACGAATCCAATTTTTTACTACCCTCAGATACTATGCGAGTTCTTATACCCCTTGTTCTCCCTGGTTTCTTACCCCCTGTGGGAAGAGTTATTGTCAAACTCATTGGAAGGTTCGATTAAGGTTAAAGTATTTTTTTTATTTTTTGCGGTTGGTCATTTTTCTCATGGCTACAAAAGATCAATTTGGTAGGATAGCTCGTGAAAATCCTGAGAATGAAGATGATTTTTCTCTTTCCCGTCATATATATGATTTTGTTCCGAATCTTGATTTCCTTGAAAAGTACACAATCGACTTAAAAGATATTGCATTCAAAATTTGCCGAAAATTAATGGTAATTTGCTCCACTCGAAGTCGACCAATTGTTTCAGATATTAACGAATCTGCTAGGAATATTTTTAGTGATTTTGCAGCCCATGAAGAAATCGTTTTAGATATGTTTATGGCATCTGTGACTAACATGCCAATTCAAGTGGAATCTTTCGCTGCTCTTACAGGTTTCTTCGTTTTTGAGTTCTCATCTACAAATAAGAAAAAGCTGATTTCTCACAGAATCCCAGAAGCTTTGTCAAAAGCGATACGCAACGATCATTACTCTGTGTTAAAGCTGCTTTTGAGGTTTTGTGGTGCTTTTGTTGCCTATAATATGATTACTAAGTCTTCTTTCCATTCTTTAGTCATGAAACTGTTCAGTGTATTTGATAGAATATCTGATTATCGCCAAGAAGGTATTGCTAGAGCCATTGTATCATTTTGCAAAGTTGCTCCTTCTTGTTTTTCTGATGAAGAGCTTAATGTTTATCTCGAAAAGATTGATAATTATATACACAATAGGCGTGATAGCTTTATTAGGAGGTTTTCTCCAGATAATAGCAGTAAATCCATTGTGGATTATCTGCATAGGTCTTCTAGACTTAATGGCTTATGTGAAACATATGTAGCAATGTTTTCCAGATCAGTTCCAGAAGATCTCCCTGAAGTTGCCTTTGAATTTAATGAGATCGATTTGGCTCCTCATCCATCTTGTTTTGTATCTCATGGCTTGCTTAACACATCATTTTATCCTGTAATAGCTGATCTTGCATTAGATATTTTTGCATTTTTTGGACAAGACTCTGAACTAGTTGCCCATCAGCTTCTCTCTCTACCAATGATAATTAAGCAAGAAAATTCTAATGCAACTCTCCCATCATTAATGACAGATAATGTATCTCATAAGAATTCTGCTGTTTTAATTCCTATTATTTTTGTGGCATACTTTTCTGATTTATTCCGAATCCCAACACCATATCATAAACCAATATTCCATGTTGCTGTACTTGTTCAATTATTCAAATACAGAGATGATTTAGTGTTGCCTGCTTACTGCGAATTTATAAAGGAGATTGTACAGAGAGCCTCAGCATTCGATGTTGGGTGTCTTCAAAGATTTGGTAAGATTGTAGCTCATTTTGCCTCATCAACCAACGTAAAAATTTGGGATCAATTTGTTGAGATCGCTTCTTGTTCTAAAGAAGATCCTGCGTTTTTAACTCTTGAATCCATTATATATGAATATGCAATGTTCATACCATACAGCAGGGCACAAAAGAATCTCCCTGAGAAACTACAACCACTTCTTCCCAAAGAGCCAACATTCCAGGATCTAAACTCCAGTCAAAAAGAATTTAGGGAGTGTATAGACAAAAGGCCTGATGTTTTAGAGAACCTTTTTATAGAAATGCAATCCAAATCAGGTGCTTTTGATTCGATTCGGGATTTCTTCGTAGCAATATGCTACTCAGCAAAAGATGGTGATTTTGGTTCTTTATCTCGGGAATTGGTTAAGTTAAATGATGTTATAAAAAAGGTTATCAATGAAGAATGGAAGAAAGAGGTCATTTTTGAATCAGCTTCAATTGTCTTTTTGAATCATCCATCAGTGTTAAGGCAATTCTTTGTGTATGTAATATCAGCAGAGATCTGTACAGTAGAGAGCTTTATCCGTTGGTTCCTCCGATGGGATGATTTGTTGACAAAGCCATCGATCTGGCACATATTCTCAGATACAATAAATGGCTTAATGGCTCTGTACAAATCACATAAGCAGTATTCTATTATGCATGCTTTTCTTGTGAATATTTTTATTATTGCAAATGAGAGGATCAAGAAAAGTAATTTGAATCCTATAGCTAAGAATTATCTTTTAGGGAATATTAAGGAAGCAGCTCGTCGAAACTATATCTTTGTCAGGTTTATTAGGGAAAAAATTGTCGGTTTCACATTATCAGATACAATCGATACTGATTTCAAGTTAATGATTGAAGATGTGGATTCAATTTGTTCCCATTAAATAAAACAAATGGTGATTGACTTTTTTAGATTGCATCATAACTTGCTGAAGCGCAAGATGTCTTCTTGCCACATGTTCCAACAAATGCAGCACCGGCAACGACACATTCCCAGAATTCAGACCAGAAAGAAGCATTTGGTAAAGCAACACTACCATTCTTAAAGAATCCAAAAGCAACTCCTATGAAAACATACATAGTGGCACTAATTGTTACAACAGCAAGGAATGTAGCTCCAAATGTTGAAGCACGGACCTTACTTGGAATATATGGACAAACTGCAGAAGTATGTGCATAAAATATTGCTACTTTTTGGGGTGTCTGTTCACCAACAGGTGCGAACTTGATGGATTTCTTTGATACTGATTCATCACAAACGAATGTGATATATGTCTCATAGCCACCTAATCCACCATGATAGTTTAGGTGGATTCCTTGGTATGGTTCGTTTCCTTCGAATTCAAGTAAATAACGATAGTCTCCAATTGGGAAACACTTATTCTGTCCATTTTCATCACGGAAACATTTCCATACGTTTGCAGGTTCAAAACCTTGGCAGTCATAGTTCTTCAAACAAGACACACGATTCTTTGGCGAATACAAAATTGTAGCAAATTCGTAGTATGTATGGTAACCAAGAGCAACATCGAATGTATATGATCCGGAAAACTTGTTAAGATCAACTTCCCAGGTAAGATTTCCTTGTGTGTATTTAGCACTGAAATTAACAGTTTCATAATATTCGGGCTTTGGAGTCGATGTTGGACGATATGTGGGTTGAACAGGTTTATGGAAGGCTGATGGGCATGACAAAGATGTCTTCGAAATAAATGAATATTCGTATCCATTGGATCCCGAATGGAATGCAGCGTTAGATGTTAAGGGGAGATCTCTTGACATCGATGTAACACATTCGGCTCTGATTTCAAGGTCAATATCATATGCACCTTGGTAGCGTAATATTGCACCAAGATCAAGATTCTTGGCATTCATTGGTTTCATTGTAACGCCATATTTGTACATACCTGATGGGAAGCATAATTTCTTATTATCCTCGGAAAACCAACAAACCCATGATGATGCATTAGTAAATTCTCCACAATCGTACCCACGGGGGCATGGATAATCTTTGAATGGAGCCCAATAATGCTGAATGTTACCAAGTCTACCTTGTGAAGCAATAACAAAGTTAGAAACACTTTGTGTTTGATCAGGATTTTCAAGATCTATTAATATATAATGAGTATTATTGGTATAAAACATCAATGCATTTGGGGATGGGAATGGAGTGGGAGTTGGGGTGGGTCCCTTTGTTGGTCTTGGGGGATAGAAATTAGGATGAGGAACTGGAGTTTGGCCGCTTGCACAAACATTCTTCGAATAAACATTATACTTTAACAGCTGACCACCACCTGAGACATCAACCCGATTGGGAAGAGTAACTTGACCGGCAGCCATATCAGGATCACAAATATATCTAACTTCGGCTTTGAGTCTATCACCACCAGTGTATCTCATAACAACACCTTCAAATATATCTTCAGGATTATATGGAACCATTTCAATGTTTTTCTCATAAAGACCATATGGAGCGCATGAGAAATTATCGTGAAGAGTCCTAATATCATCACAAAGCCAAATATGAGCATCTTCAAATTGATCACAAAAGGCATCCTTAGGACATATTATTCCTTTACATGGCTGATAGTGAAGCCATCTTGTTGGATCTCCAAGCAAACCTGTTGTTTCAACTTGAATCACATAGCCGGCTTCACTCGAAGAATCAATTGTTGATGCATCAAAATGAATACTAGTTGTTGATGATGATTGGTCGTATGTACAATGGCCTGCTGGAGGATGTGGAGGAGGCATTGGCCTAACACATGACTCTGTTGAGTACATAACTAGATCCAATTTAAACCCATCACCTGATATGTTAGCAGATTTGAAGTCTATTTGATCATCAAAGAAACCTGTATCACATCCCAATGTGATTTGAGTACTTCTTCCACCATCCCCACCATTAATTGTAATTGTAACAGGGTTATTAATATCAACTTCATCTCTATGAATAGTCATATGATCATCAGCAACACCATAGCTCTTACAAATTTGTAAACCTGGGGTACAAATCCAAACAGAGGCTAATGTGGTATCAGATGGATCACCAGGATTTGGCATGCGCTCACAAGGTTGATAGAAAACATATCTTGGATTTCCATTGATACTATCATACCACATATGACCACCTGGACCACCATTCAAATTACGAAGATTCATATCAATGCCTCTGTTAATGATTGGATAATCACGGGCATCAAAATCGCATTGAGGAGAATACTCAGGAGTTGGTTCGGGAAGTGCGTGGTCGAGAGGGCAAGCACCATCAAACTCGATTTCATAATACAACATGTTAATTCTGTGTATTGGTGAATATCTTGGTTCGACTTTAATCTTAGGATCCTTTTGATTGCGATTGCACCTGAAAAGATAGTAAACTTGCCAATCTTCAATATCACCAAATGCTTTAATTGGTTCAGCATCAAGAGAGAGAACAAGACCCTTGGAGAAATCCTTTTCATCGATTGGTTCATAATCAAGAGAAAATGTAGCTGCTAATGGATAGCAAACTTGTCTATTATCCAAACATGCTGCAAAAGAATAGTACTGATGATTGCGGAAATAAGATGGAACATCATCGTTCTCAAAACTACCACATATTTTGGTATAGTATGTAATATTGAGCCCATTGTGATTAACTGTATAAACATCAACAGGGCGTTGGTCTGCAATCTCATGAAGATCATAAAATGATGAGTTAATTACAGCACCACATGAATACCTCTTTATTGGCCATTTTGTATTAACAGAAACACTTGTAGCAAATAAAAGAGAGACTAACATTAGGAATTTGGAGATAACCGCTGTCCTCAATTTTCAAAGAATTGACTTCATTCTTTATCAAATTTTGAATGGATGTCATGTTTTGTAAACATAAAACGATAAAAACAGATCAAAACGATTAAATAAAATGATCATGTATAGTAGTCAAAATCATCATCGAAAAAGCTGTACATTCCGTCCGGTTCCACCATTTTGTACCATTCGTCCGGAGGATACTTTTCGATTAGCAGTTGTATTGAGCATTGCAGAGCCTGAATAAGATCAGCCAAATCTTGGTAATCATAAAGCTCCTCAAACCTTTCATTGATATGTTCATTGAATGTGCTGGATATTAGATGCCAATTAACTGAAGCTGATTTTTCTCCAATAAATGGGGGCAATAATTCCAAATTCTGGTCAAAGTCTAATGGAATGCTGATAATGCACATTAAGCAACACAGAGTTTCTTTAACAAGATCAACATTTGATGAATCGAACATTTCAATCAATTGTTCAATAATTCTCCGATTTAACATACATGATTGAAAAGAAAATCTGTCTTTAAGCCTATTCAATAGGCAAAAATATGAAATAACACCTGATTGTTGTGTTTTAAAATCACCACTCATCATTGAATCAATAATAAACTCGAATAGTGATGACAAAATGTAATTTTCGATGTTGATTGCAGGCTGATTATTAAAGAACTCATAAATAATCTGTGTTGCTATACAATATAATGCCTTTTTATATTCATGATAATTAACAACATCGATTAGTGTCCTAAAACAAAGATCTTGACAAATTCTCTCTCTTACACTTTCTATGGAGCTTTGGCAAAATAATAAAACAATTTTTAATACTTTTCGAACTAGAGTTAACTTTCTGGAAAAGAAAAGTTTCAAAAAAAGCTCAATATTAATCCTTTCAGATAGAAACAATAATGCCTCTGGGGAAAAATCCGCAAACATATAGATAAGATTCAATGACTCTTTCGAAAAATAGCACATATGATTAATGATGTAACCAATGAATTCATAATATAGCTCCATACATTGAAACTCAAAAAAAATCATATTCATGAATAGCCTAATGCAATCGACCCCAAAAACATGAAAAGATGCTTCAGATTCGCAAACAAACTCAATAAATTGTGGAAGAAATCCAGAATTAACCATATTTTCGACAAATCGAATGCTATCATGAGATACATTGTTGATTACATTGAGTAATATCTTTTTCATTTCATATTCTTCTGAATAAAAAAAACCATTAAACAACCACATAACAAAGCTCTGATCTGCAAATATATCATTATCATGATTTTGATGATATGTTACTGCAATAAGCAAATAAAGCGCACTATTGAGTAGATCTAATTCAATTGATGTACACATATCTTTCAAAAACATTGCAAAATCTGTCCCAATAGATATAGAATCAGAAGATCCTGCACTAATATTCATCATTCCATACATTTTAAAAAGGATATTCTTAAAATCTTCAAATTGTCCTTCATCATACGATTTTTTAATTTCATCGCAAAAATCGCTTAAAAATATGGATTTATAACATGGAATACTGCTAATATCACCCTTATATCCGGTGTCACTATTACTCATCTAGACGAAACGATAGATCAGATTTATGGAACAATCTGTCAGTGAGAGCATTGTTTATCTTACTCATTCTTCACTTGATCCTATTGAAGAGAACATGAATGGATTGATGTATGTTTTATTTTTATAATCCCAGAGGAGCACAAAAGGAATGTTTGGATTTTATTTCCAGAATTGAACCTCCAAAGATGGAGGAACTTAGAAACACCGTATGATTTAATTTTAACAACAGATGCAAAAAATTCCTTCATATATTTCTAAAATTGGCAAGATTAAAAGTGAAATGGAATCATGCAATGATTTGATCATTAAAATCCAAAAAGGCATTTCAAAAATCAAATAAAAGTATTTTGTTCTCTTGGTTTTCGTAATTTTACATCTGACAATACTCTCTTTCAATTCATTCATCCATTAATATAATGACATAATCGAAATGTTGTTTTTTTTTAAAAAACAATCTCCTGCATGTTATGTCTCAGTGTTCATCAAAGAGTTCTCCAAATGTTTAAGGATGTCCAATTCAAACACTGTATATTCGTTTATATGAAGAAAATTTTTTAGCTATGGTGATTTGGAGAAATATTTCTCCCTATATTGCAATATAATTTGCATAACATTTTCCGTATTTGTTCTTGGTGTATTCTCTTTTTATGAATCTTCGATTATTTTCTTTAAGAAATCAAGTTACTCAGAAGAGAATTGAATAATAAATGATTGGGAAATTCTTATTGTCAATTGTTCATATGTGTTCCTTCAATAACTCAAAGAGAATGATGAAGATAAATCAATAATAAAAAGGAACACTTCTAGAGATACTATCCCTATTGGTAAGTACTTTAAAATTTTTGTTTTCATTGTTCACACTTAACCGGAGTGAGATCAGCGATTTTTCCATAATTTAGGAAAATTAACTCCTCAAATTAGTATCAATTATGGTTCTTGATCAATTATTCCAACCACATACTCCATAAACATCAGGAGAGAGGGGTTAAACCATTATTCTACATAATCGTTTTAATCTCAAAAAGTACTAATGTCACTGCCTCCTCCTCCCCCTCCACCGCCACCCCCTCCCCCTCCACCAGCTCCAAAAGTAGTTGAAAAGAGCGCTGATAAACCAAAAGCACCTAAAGCTGAGCCAGCAGCTCCTCAAGATATTTCTACATTATTGAAGCAGAAGTTTGCAAATAAAAATGTAGACAATTCCGTGGTTCCAATTCCACCTCCTAATGTTCCACCACCACCTGCTACTCCTCCAACAGTTCCACCACCACCACCCATGATCCCCCCTCCACCCCCTCCAGCTACACCTCCAGCTGTTCCACCACCCCCAGCTACACCTCCAACTGTTCCACCCCCAGTACCACCCGTTGTTCCACCACCCCCAGCACCACCTGTTGTTCCACCACCACCAGCTACACCACCAGCTGTTCCACCCCCAGCACCACCCGTTGTTCCACCACCACCAGCTACTCCTCCAATTGTTCCCCCAGCAGCACCACCTGTTGTTCCACCACCACCAGCTACTCCTCCAGCTGTTCCCCCAGCAGCACCACCTGTTGTTCCACCACCACCAGCCACTCCTCCAAGTGTTCCTCCTGCAGCGCCACCAAATATACCACCACCTCCTCCAAAAGTTACTCCTGAGACCCCTGTCTCTAGTCCACTTAAGACAGAAAAGACTCAATATTCTAGTGCTGAAGAATCAGAGAGCCAATCCGATCATGGAATTGAAAAATTAGCTTTAAACAAAGAAGCTCGTGATAAAGAAGAAAAGGCATTCAATAACTCTACAGATTGTTTTGTGAGTATTGAAAACAATATCGATGAGTTTATCCAGAAGAATGAGGTTAGTAGCACTCTTGAAGAGTTTCAAACTGATTTAACTAGAATTAGTGATCAATTTGGATTAAAGGATTTGTTCACTCCTCTCAATGATCTTAAAAAGAGTATGCATGATAGAGCTGAACAAGTACTTCAATCATATCTTTCGAATCCTACACTTCCATTTGATGACCATTCTCGAGAAATCAGAGCTTTCCTTTCTAATTTCAAAGTTGAGATCGAAAAGGCTGCACATGGACTTATGTCATCAATTGATTCTCATGCACAAAGTTTAACCACTATTAGGGAATCCATTTCCGATTGCCAAAGTGCATTTTCATCGGCTCGGAGTGAGGCGCTATTCAAAGCTTTGGAAGCTACAAGACAGCCATATCCAACTTCTTCATCTTCATCTTTACCAATTTTACCATACAATACCGAACCATCTTCGCTATACATATTTGATTCCGGGGTATCAATCAAGACAAATTATCTAAAATCTGTCGGAGGTGATTTCGAGAATTTGCAAATTGATGACCTTGTAAAAGTTGTTGATTCCAACCAGGCACCAAAAAGACTATTCAGTTCACCTCTTGATTTCTTTGAAATTGGAGATTCTGCTCATGGATCTAAAGACCCATTCTGCCCTGAAAATATCTCTCTTCTAAAGAGAAAACTCAGGCCTAACGCTATACAGAAGCAAATACATGTTGATGATGATGATGATTTCCATACCATGGAATCATCAGTTGCTCCACTAGTTGCACCACCTCCACCCGGATCTGGTGCAATACCTGCTCCTCCACCAGCTCCTCCAATGCCAGGATCTGGCTCTATTCCACCCCCACCCCCAGCTCCTCCTATCCCTGTATCAGGGTCAATTCCACCTCCCCCACCCCCACCTCCAATCCCAGGATCTGCTCCTCCTCCACCTCCTCCACCCCCACCTCCTCCAGGCTCGGCTCCTGCTCCCCCAGCATCTATTCCAGCACCTCCTCCACCTCCACCTCCTCCACCAGCTCCTCCTGCAAATCTTCCACCACCACCTCCTCCTCCACCACCACCTCCACCACCACCAAAGTAAAGAATGGAGTTCTTATTATTTTTATCAATGAGACCCTGCTCATTTCTCCAAAGAGTGATTAACTTCGTAGAGACCAGTGAAGAAGAATTTGATTTTATTACTCCAAGTAGGGAAATGCTTATTCTTCAGGAATCCAAAATCCTTCCCAAGTTTTCCATCGATTATCATGATTTGGATTCTTTGAAAGGAAAATCTTGGCTAAATGATTCTGTAATCAATACATATTTATCTATAATGAAATATCATAGTAATGAATCTGTTGGGTCAACAAATACATTTTTTTACAATAAATTATCAAGGGACGGTCCTGAAGAGGCATCCAATTGGGAAGGAATTAAGAAAGTTCCACTTAATGTTTTCGATCATTTCTTGATTCCAATATGTGCCGGATCTCATTGGATATTAATTGATGTCAATTTTAAAGAGGAATGCATTGATATTCTTGATCCTTTAGGTGGGAATTATCGATCTCACTACCGAAAGATCAATGAATTTTTGGAATTTCAGAATATTCCCCCATTGCCAATTAGATACCCTCAAGTTGCTCAACAACAAAATGGATATGATTGTGGTGTATTTTTATTGCAAAATGCCTTTTGCATATTTTACCAAAAAGATTTTAGGTCATATTCTCAAGCTGATATTCCAATGATACGCAAAAGGATATATAAGGAATTAGAAACAACAATCTCTAGGTAAAAATTGTTTTTATTACTGCAAATGTTTGTAAAACCAGAGTACCCAATGGAAATGTACAATGTTTTAGACAATTCCATTGATCATATTAAAGTTGCAATTGCTTCAAATGACATTATTTCTGCGATAGAATTATATACTGATCGAATTCAAACCAAAGAAACAGGCAATATTGTAAATTATTACATTAATCGGAGTATTGCATATCTGCATATCGAAATGGCTAGATCATCAATAAAAGATTGCAAAAGAGCCATTGAGATTGATAAAAAGTGTGGAATAGCATATTTTATTATGGGAATTTCTTATTTATGGATTGAAGATGAAGATAATGCCTTAAATACATGGAAAAGTGGCATTGAGAATAGTGTGAATCATACATTGTATTATATTATGATAAGTTTAGTTAACAATCATAATTGCCGTTCTATTTTTTTCCAATATAGATTTAACACGAAGAATTTGTTTAATGCTATCGAATCATGGGATCCAAAACAAATTTATACTGATGGAGAGGTTCAAATGATTTATTCTGAACTTAGGTCTAATTTTGCTCACTCTGCTGTGAATCATTTTTCAGAAATTCTTGCCTATGATCCTAAGAACACTCATGCGATAATTGGGCGTGGAATTGCCTATTATATGATCGGACAGTTTGAAAAAGCTTTAAATGATTTGAATGCTGTATCTCTTCAGTCATCAAATCATGATCATACACCTCTTCTGTTTAGAGCTTTTGCCCGAGCTGCTATGGGGCAACTTTCGAGAGCCATAATTGATTTATCTCAGTATTTGGCTTTGTGTCCATATGATTTCGGTATTCTATATGAAAGAGCATTAATTCAGAAAAAGAGATGTCTTTATAAATCAGCCATTTCTGATTTACAACGCATCCCAGAAGAAAAGTATACATCAAGGCACTGGGTTTTATTTGGAGAATGTTTTTATGAAATTGGTGACTTAAAATCATCATTGGATTCATTGAAACAGGCAGATCAAAATGATTATCGAACACTTTATTGTTGTTATTTGGTGTATAAAGATATTGGTGTTTTTGATAGATCGATTGAGAAGTTACAACAGGCAGCTGAAAAATCATCAAATTCATATATAACAAAACAACTTGGTGAACTATATCTTGAAACAGGAAATGCAGAAATGTCATCATTTTTCTTCGAACAATCTATGATGAAGAATCCAAATGATTTATCAACAATATTGTCTTTTTCTCATTCACTTTTCTCTGTTGGTAGATTCAGAGAAGCTTCCGAGTTATTGTTTTCGTTTTCTGATTGTTTTACCGATAATGTGATTAATTGCGATACTATTGTTGATCCAATTCGGAAAATGCTAGTTTCAACAACTAGTGCAGATACAATATATAATGGGCTCTCTGATTGTTATTACTATTATGATATAATTAATCATATGAATACCAGTCTTTCTGATATTTCTCACTCGCTTAATTCCAATATGTACTATTCTGAGAATCAAAATCATTTTATTTTTAGCTTGCCAAGTGAAATACCCAAAATAGATCAGAATCTGAATGCTCAGGAGATCAGAATGATTGAGAGCGCGGATAGAATAGGCCAAAGATGTCTGTCAAAGAGACCCGAAATAAGTCAAAACCCTAGGCTGTATAGAGCTTTAGGTTTTTGTGTTTTAAGGCTTATTCACACTTTTAGGAAATGTAAAATAGAGAAGACTGATTGGGATTTTTTGGTATCTTTGAATGAGTTTATCAAAATCATTAAGTTTTCTCATGTTCATTCAAATATTATGATGAATGCAGAATCAAGGGGGTCCATAACATATCCCGTCTATCATATTATCTCTGGGGAGAGAGTTTCGCCCAGGTTTTCATTTGCATTTCGTCCTGCAATAAAACAATTGGTTAAATATGTCAATAGCTCAAAAAGAGGCTCATTAGAACTTGATCCCCATTCCATTAGCAAGGTAGATGACCTCTTAATAGCTTATCAAAAAGATATTGTAACAACAAATGATTGGAAACCCATTAGCACAATTAAATTAACATCTCCACATCTTGAATTACGTTCTATAGGTATATATGGACACGAACTATTATTAAGATCTCATGGAGATTCTGAACAATGGGTATCAGCAATCCAAAATATGAAACCTGTTTTTAATGAAATAATCGAAAAAGATTATCCTTTAGATGAAATCTCAACATTAGTCACAATGATGTGGGTAGGGCAGCCACTTAATGTTTTCAATATTGAAATAGGTCACGTATTAATATTGGCATATATAATCGAAAAACATAAATGTGAAATAGTTGAATTTGATTCAATGAAAGAAGAAGAGTTCATATACCAAATGATTGAGCCTAACATCTCTCGATTATCTAAGAACATTGAGTATCATATATCAAACAACCAGCTCAATCTCCTTCTGAAGGACGAGTCCGTGGATTTTTGGGAAACAATCCCATCACCAGCTACTATGTCCAAGTTGCTTACATACCCCTGTGATCAATAAAGACATGTAAAATACCAGAACAGCCAAACAAAATTTCATACAGTATGTCAGCAACTCCGCCTCGAAGAACGGAGATGCCAAAACCTAATTTTATTGATGTTGATATATCGCCACAAAATAATGAAAAATCCACCGACAACTGCGTTACTAGGAATAGTTATCCAACTTTGCATATTCCCTCACCAAATAGTCCCATTCGAAGCAGCTTATCTTCATCAGATAAAGCATCACTAAAGTTTTTTCTTTCTTTGATAAGTGGGGTAGAGAGTTCTGCCGAAAAGCTATATAGTTTTTGCGAGCACCATTTCAACGAAGATTTGGCTTCTCTTGCTGTTTCTGTTTTTGAAAACCAAATGAATTTATTTAAGGATTTGCAAACTCAGATTATTTGCCAGAAAGAGTTTGAGAAAACACATGCAGAATCACAAACACCATCTCCTGTTTCTTTTTCTATTGGAGCTTGGAGAAATTTAAGTAATGATGAATGGCCTGAGGCTACATCTGAAGACTGGGTAGAAGTGGCTGTTCGTCAACTTAGAGGCCCAATTCAATCACCTGATAGCCCAAAACGCGACTCAATATCATTGGAAGAAAAGTTAAGTAATGCGGATGAAAAGAGAAGGAAAATTGAAAATCTAAAAAGGCTTCAAATCCGAAAACACACTAACAAAGTCAGGAAAGTTATAGAGAAGAAGAATCAAGAGAAGGTTGAAGCTGAAATAACTATTAAAACCAAACAGGAAAATGCTCAAAAGAGGAGAGAAGAAATAATTAAACAGAAGCAAATGAAAGTTCATGATGATCTCGAAAAAGTACAAGAACTCAAGTATATACAAGAATTGGAGACCGAAGGGAGAAAAGCTTTTCTGGAGCGTAAGACAGATGAAACAATAAAAAGACATGAAGAAAAAGTAAGGCAAACACAAGAACAAGCAAGGGAAAGATCACAAATGAAAACATCTTCATCAAGAACATCAAAATCCCCCCAAAGAAGTGGGAGAACCATCAAAAATAACTCAATGACGTTATTACAATCAATTGGGTGTGGTAGACTCCCAGGGGATCTCTTTTGCGATGATGATATTCCTGAGTTTGATTCCACAATTCCAATTCCTGTTATTGTTGAAACTCCAACAAAACTTTCATCTCAACTTTCATCAATGTTACAAAAGATTCGACAAGATTCTGCAGATCCATCAAGTCTCTTAAGGTTTTTGAAAGCTGTTGTTGAGCAAAAATCTCAGATTTCTGCATATGATCCGAACGCAGAGATTATTGTTATCAAAATTCGAGATCTATTAAATGAGAATGCTCCAATAGCAGAGCAGGCTCTTCATCACATTTCAACTATGTTAGCTAGGGGATCTATATCATTACCGTTTCGAATTGGAATAGAAACACTATCTTTGTTTCCATTGCTTTGCGAAAAACATAACTCCTTAAAAAGTGTGAGCGAGTTTTTATCATTATGGAAAGGTTTGCTTTCTCCCAAAATCCCAATTGAAGCCAGATCGTATTTTCTCAAAAGACTTTCACACTCTGTTGTTTTTGATAGAATTTGCTTTGTAATATCAGCAGTAACAATCGAAGATTTTGAAAATGAATCTCTTAAAGGGATACTCAATGAGTGTATTCAACTACTATTATCTACCGCTAATTGCTTCTTTGAATTCCCAAAGCAGTTTGAAGATGTTCGAGAGTATATTGTTGAATGTATTGACAGAATAATAGGTCCATCTTTGTTAACATTTTTAACAATGATGTCAGTCAGTGATATTAAAGCTCCATATCCAACGCTTATTGAAGCATCAAGAACTCTATCTTTATTCACAATATGTTTTGGAGAAATAGTATCAAGCTTTATTGATGATCAAATCGCTTCAACAACTAACAAGTTCATGCGAGCATTTCTTTCATCGACAAAAGTACCCAGAGAGCTTGTTCATGAGATTATACTGCTATATGGTCTCTTATGCCACAATTCAAGTACAATGATGGAGAGTTGTTGCTGGGTTCCAACGCCTACTGTTCTTTCTCTTTTGTGCACACAACCATTAGTATATTTCCTAAAAAGTCCCAATTCTGAAGTCCTAATCCCTACTCTTATAGCATGCTGTAGGGATTCTCCTGTTAATACATCTTTCGTTCTGCAGAATGTAAATGGAAAAATACTTTCAAAATACTTGTCAAAAGATCTAGAAGAGTTCTCTGGAGTATTTGCGCCTCTATACAGGATACGAAAGGAAGAAATACCTAAGTACATAACCCAGTTTTGTTCAACTAATATTTAAACAGAGTATGTGAAAAATGCACTTTTATGACTTCGACTTTGTCATCAAGCAATATTGATTCTTTGAAGATTCTTGGAACATTAGGAGAAGAAGAAGTAAAAATTGTTGTTGATTCCGCTATTCGAGCATTGATTCATCCTGAAAACGAAGAAAAACTCAGCGAACAGATAATTAATGCACAATTCGGAATTGCCTCTCTTATATGTATATTTGCTCGTCAATCATCCATTGCTGATGCTTTGAAGCCTGTTTTAAAGGATTCAGGTTTATCACAGAATAGCATTGATTACGTGATGAACGCTTACAGCGCCAATGTTGATATTATCAGAGGGAATCTCGCAAACATAACTGTTTCATATCCTAAAATAACTGGGTGTGATTGGAGGCTTGACTATTCTGTATCTAACAGTGAAAGTGGATCAGTTTTAAAGCCCATTTTCTTTATCAAGCTCAGCTTAGAAGGGAATCAATCTATTGATTTCACATGCACTGAAGAGGAAATGACAGCTCTTGTCACATCATTAAAGGATGCAGTTGCTGAAGCATCAAGAACAACACTCTAAAATATCAGTTTTTTATTGTATTATTGCAATGATCCCGAATAGCCACATTTTTTGAATTTTGTGTGTTGATGTTGGTTCCTTTCCAAGCATATAATTGTCGCAAAGGTGTGTTGAAAAGAAAGAATTTGGATAAGGATTTGTTGTTCCAAAAGTAACTCCTTGTCGAAGGTCTGAAGGAATATTTCCAATATTAATCCAACATTCAGTAAATAAAAAGCTTGAGCTTGATAATAAATTCTGGCTTTGTGTCTTAGCGCAATCTAGAAAGATAGTTTGTGTGAATGAAGTTTTCCCACTTCCATACTGAGAAAAAACGCAATCATTTGTATCTGATACAGAATTGTTGATGAAATTATCTCTATAAAAACATGTATTGCAACTTTGAACTTCCAATATTCGGGCCCATGCAGCATGGTTGTTACTGATCGTTGAAAAACTGTAATTGCATGATGTAGCTGAAGAAATTAAAGCTATAAGATATGATCTCAATTGATTATAAGAAGTATTAGCTGCTTGTACATGAATTATACCGCTACATAAAAATAAAACAGATGATTGTTCATGGACCGGCTCATTAATTACACATTTTGCAAAAGAAGAATCATAAATCAGACAATTTGAATGCTGTGGTGAATATAGAAACGAACCATATGAATAACCTGATGTTGTCACACAACTATAACAGCAAACTCGTTTAATTCCAATACTTCCTCCAGAGCTTTGGTAAAATACTGCTCCTCCATTGGATGATGATGATACTTGATAGAAAAAGCAATCACCAATCACCAATTTAACAGATGATGTAGAACAATAAATCGCTTTGTTTGATAATCCAATAAATTGGCACTGGCTAATAAGCCAGCTTCCACCAGACACACTATAATAGCTGCCAACTCCATTTATAACAGTATATCCACCAGTAAAAAACTCCTCAAAACTAACAAGAGAGATTAAAAAAATCAAATACAACATGAAAATTTATGTCTTGCCAGCCCCGATTCTCAGACAACCTGCATTCTGTATGATCTATCACAAATTCGTTAATGAGATTCTTGTATAAAATAATTGTTTTTAGACTCCAAATGTTTCGAAAAGATATGATTTGAAGAAAACAAAACTTTTATTCAAAATTGAATTTAAAAGTGACATTTTTGCCAATGATTAATGAACTTGACCTGTTTTTTTCAAGTTTTCCTAATATTGGACTAAGGAAGAAAGAAAGAAATGAAAATGGAATTATTAATAATTCTTATGTCCATATCACTGATGATCAAAGAGAATTGTTTTCTCAATTTGTTGACTCCATTTCCATCAAAAAGTATAAGAAAATCCTTGTTTTGGTTCATAGTGTTGAAAGTAGCAAAAAGATACTAGAAAAATTCGAATATATTGGCTTAAAAGTACAAGAAATTATTGAACATAAGAATTTAATTGGTGAATTTAGTCCATTGGATTTGAATTCAATTGATATTATCATCACAATGCCAAAGATTGTTCTTCACTTATTAATTAAATGGGAAAAACTATTAACCAAATTTGGCTTAATAATAATTTATGAGGCAAACAGAGTATTTGATGAATATTGTTGTTATGGGTGGAAGTCATTCATGAAGATTTTTCATCAAAACACTAGTTATATTCTGTTCTCTTCCAAGCTATCATTCCATTTTTGTTCATTTTGTAAGAGATTTTTGAGTAATATTAAAATCAGTGGAGAACTTGAGAAATGTGCCGAATATTTAATTTTTCATCGAACAAGATTGTTATCATTGGAAAATAAAATTAGTTTTCTATATGAAACATTTACAAATTATGACCGAATTGTTGTAATCACAAGTTCTCAGGGGATCTCAGAGTTGCTTTATGGACATTTTCAAAATATTAAAGTATTCGAAAACCAAAACATTTCCATTTTTAAGTCGAATCAATTGGATACATCAAACTTCTCTCATTCGAGACATATTATTTTTGTTGATATTAAGTTTTTCGAAAAGAATCTCATTGTTCATTCAGATGTTTTTATAGTTTTTAATTTTTCTTTTCATTATTGGGATTACATAATTCTAATCGAATCAATTTCTAAAAATCATCAGTTTTGCCTATTTTATAATCTTGTTGAGATTAGAGACATGAAATTATACCTAGAATTGAAGGAAAAATATCAAAAAAATTTTGAAAATGAAGAAATAAAAGAATATACAAGTATCTTATCTGAAGAGGAGAATGAAACAGTTAGTCGAAGTATGAATGCTGATCTTTATAAAAGTTTCGATCAACTTTTATCAGATAATGGTCATGATAATTTTTCTTCGGAATATGAACTCATTCGGTTGTCTTTAAGAAAAAGCATTGATTTTTCAATTGTATCTTTTCCAGAGTATATGTTAAAGAATTCTTATTATGTTGATAAGAGTCGATTTCTTGAGCCCTTTTTTAACGATTATGATTCAATATTATTCACTAGGCCTCGAAAATTTGGAAAAAGTCTCAACTTGAGTATGATCAAGACATTTTTTGAATGTCATCCTGATATGCCAAACTATTCACATCTTTTCAGCAGTCTTTCAATAAGTCGCCATAAAGATGTTCATCAATACCAAGGCAAATATCCAGTTATTCTTCTAAGTTTTTCAAATTTTAAAAGTGATTGTTCAACATTTAATGAATTTAAAAAAGAAATTGGCAAAAGAGTGGCAGTTGCTTTTCGTTATCACAATTATTGTACCATATCTTTGGATGAGCATCAACATAAACAATATTTACAGTATTCTGATCCAGAAGGAACAAATATTGATTCTTTTTCACTACATACTTTGAGTTCTATTCTATTATCATATCATAGAAAATACTATTATGGGAGCAAAGTTATAGTGTTGGTTGATGATTATGACTTACCATTACATAATGCATTCGAAAAGGAATACTATGAGGAAGCCATTATGTTTTTAATATCTTTCTATGGATGGGTCGCAAAGGGAAATTCAGATATACATTTTTGCTTATTTGTTGGGGTTGTCAAAGCTCAACTAAATACTTTTTTTACTGGAGTGGATAACATGTTACCTTCCACAATACTTGATACTTATAGATTTCTAGATTTTTTTGGATTCAATGAATCAGAAATCGATGCTCTTTTAAAGTACTATAATCTTTTTAGTCGAAAATCAGAAGTTCAATCAAATTATTGTGGATATCAATTTTCAAACCATGAAAAATCCCAGGAGATTGGCAATCCTTTTTCAGTTTCGTATTTTGTTAAAACTAAAAAACATGATAATTATTTGAACATGATTGCTAATCATCCTTATCTTAGAAAGTCTATTCAATCAAACTCTGAATATATTCTATATGAAATCAGTCAATTCTTAGTTGATACAGGCCATACTATTGATTTTTCTTCAGATGATTTAGGTTCGTATTTAGATTCCTATGGCTCAATTCCATTATTGTTTAACACAGGATTTTTAACCACTTGTTTTTGTGTACCATTATATAAATATCATATTTTGCTTTGTTTGACGAATCAGGAAATAAGAAATACTTATCGACAAATGTTCTATTCCTGGTTCGATATTTCAATAGAAGAACATGATTTAAATGAGATTCTTATTCAAGGCGATATTCTCAGGTTTTCTGAGTCAATTGAGAGAATGTTAAAAAGATTTTTGCGTTTATATGAAACAAACTCATTTTTAGAAGATCAAACATTTCGGAACTTAGTTTCAGGAATATTAGCCATGTCCCAAATATCATTTGATATGTTTTACAATACTGACAACCGAGAATCCACTGTATTAATCCTTCCATTATCTAAATCAATGAATGGATATTTCATTGAATTCAAAGTTAGTAACACAAATAATGTAACATTAAAACATTGGGATAGAAACATTATTGACAAATTGGAGCCAATTTATATGAATAATCATATTCCTTTAGAGAAACCAATAGAAATTGGGGACACTTCAATTCTGTTTAATGTATGTTTGGTATTAAATGGTAGAAAGATTTTTGCTATGTATAACACAAACAAAGAGGGTAATAGAAAAAGTACATTTGATCCCATGGAAGAACAACCCAAATAAGAATCGCATCAGGAGCTCCATTTGATGAAAATTCTCAAGTAAATCTGAATGGAACACAATATTAAAAACTTTTTCTCATCATGCTAGGGTTTAAAAATGATCAATCTCATAGATCAATCCAACATTGGATGGTTTTGTATTAACATGGTGCGACATCGTTTAATGAGTATCGAAGTTTATCTTTATAAGGTGGACTATAGCAAAAGCAGAAGAAAATATGATTAGTACCCACGACACCCAGTCTTTGAATAGGTTTTTCTTATGATTTAAGAAAATTAAGTGCAAAAACAAATGAACAATCATGAATAAATCCAAACCAATCACTATATTAGACTTATGTTCATATGAGCTAGTATTCATGGCTAAAGCAACTAAAGGTATGTGAATTAGGATAAAAACCACAAACCCTACTTTTTCATCTAAAACAGAGAGTCCTGGAATAATTGTCCATTCTTTGCATCTAATAGCATCCATTTCATGTACCAGCAGAGTAGAGAGAGCAAGAATAAATACAAAATCCATTATTAACAATTTATTGTTCGATCAGACATCCCCACTCAGTACCTTTCAGCTGGTTCCTAAGCCGTGGATATTGATGAAGAATGGTTGTTGCTTCCTTTATTTCATTTCCTAGAATTAGGAGGGCGACACTCCACACTATCCATTGGGATTGAATCATTGCGTTTCTTAATTGTATCTTAGTAACATGAGACATTACTGCATTCGTATACAATGGACCCAGATTCTGGAGAAGTGATAACAGAGTGAATTTTGTGTCGAGATGAATATTTGATTGTAAGAATTCTAAGAAATTACACCGAAAACAATGAGAAAGAAAAATGGCAGTATGGGGTTGATATCCATGTAACAGCTTGATTAAGCACAAATTTGTTGTGAGATACAGCATTTTTTTTATCTCATTATAATTATACGAGTCAATAATTATGCCAACACAATCATATGATCCATTTGGTAAAACTGTTGGACTAACTAAAACTGGGTCCATGAATCTTGACAGAGACTCAAGGGCATCAACCGAGAAATATAACAATGATAAAACATATACAGATGCAGGAAAGGCAACTAAAGGGCCTTCTTCCTCCATAATGATCGGAAGAAGTAGAGAAGAAGTCATAATAGATTTCTGATCGATATCTGAACTCGATGAAAATGAATAAAGACCATGTGAACTTACGGTTACTCTAGATTTAAGAATACTAGTGAATAATGCTGATGGAGGGCCAATTGAACGAAACACTTCTGTTCGTTCTGGGGATTCAACTGATCTCAACGAAAAAACTAATACCTCATCAAAAAAGTCAGGAAATGAATACAAAAGTTCAACAAACTTGTTGCCTTTATGCTTTCTCAGAGAGTTTAATCCAATCCTGCGAAGAGTTGATGTAAATGTTGGGGTGCCTTTTAAAGAGGATAATAATTGTAAAGCAGATTCAAAATCTGAATACTGAGATATCAAAGAAAATTCAATATATGGTATTGTGTTAAACTGAAGAGACGGAAGAGAATTTAATTTAAAAAAAGCCATCATTGAATTCCGAGCAAAAAGCCCAAATAAAACATCTGATGTTTCAGTTATGCTTGTGAAGCTATTTGATCCAATTGTTGAAATAGAGAATAACAATCCCTGTTGGATTATAAGCATACCACTATTTGTATCAACAAAAAAGTTAGACACATTTTCATTGATATATTTCAAGCATTGTGTTTCTATATTCAGTGAAAAAAGTTGACTACTTTTAAGCAATAAATAAATAGATTTGAATTCGGGATATGACACTACTACAATTGGCTTTTCAGGAATTCTTAATTCTTTTGTTGTACCATTTTCATAGAAGAGTATAAGTATATCATCGAAAACAATTATGCATTTTTCATCATCAGAAAGTAGCTCAGAAGGTCTTTTGGGCAAAGAAAAGATTCTTTGAGGATGCATTGAACTACCAGAAATCCATACAAGTCTATATTCCAGAGACACTTTGTTAAATGCCAAAACACATATATATGATTTCATCCAAGTTACCCCACGAGGGTATAGCCCATTAATATCAAGATTTTCCCATTTATTTTGACGGATGCTGTGATAGATAACACAATTTCTGCTAGCCATAACTGTACTTTCAATAGATTCATTGTAGGATAGATAATCGATGTTGTGAAATTCAGGATGCTCGTGATATGGTATAGAAAATTTCTTTTGGTTGACGCTATTTTGGTCAAATGTTATAATTGAATAGTCTAATGGACCGAAAAACGAAGGAGAATGCCTGGAAATCATACATATTGACAAATCAACAAGCCCTCGTGATGATGAAGCCACAATATGTCCATTTGAATAGACTGCAGATTTGCATGATTTCAATTGAGCCATAGAGTATCTTCTACACATTAAAGTACCGTAATACCAATAATAACAGGATCCGTCAGGATATATTATAATCATATATGCAACAGATTTAACCCATATTATCACTGATGAATAAGTTGGCTTAATTTTGGTTTTAAATTCATAACCAGCAAAATTAGTAACAAAAAGAAAACCTTTGGGATCAACCATTGAGCCTATTCCGTTTGTAATGTTAATTGTAACAGCTGATTGATATATCTTTCTAATACAAGTTATTGGAGATATATTATTCTTAATTAAAAATGAATATACAGTGCCATCAGCAGCTAAAGCGAGCCCATTCATCCCACTTATGCTAATTTTTTTTATTGGTTTGTCCAATAAAGGATATGAATTCGATGAATTTCCATATATAACAAATAATTTACCAGAATCTGTCGCGGCCACAATAGTGGATTCGAATCGGGCAATTGATGTTACAAAATCATCGCATAAAGAAACCTTGGAATGATGAATTCCTATAAAAAAGTTCGTTGTATCAAAAGAAAAATACAATATTGACCCTCTAGATGTCAAAACAGCCACAGAACATTCTCCAATCCATGAACACTGCTGAAACATTCCATATTTGTTAATTTGATCCGAATTCATTGTATATTTACTTAAAAAGCTTCTTTTTTGGCTGCTTTTCCATAATGATATATAATCTAATGAAACTATTAATAAATATTCCATTTTTGGGCATATTTGTATATCTAAAACAAGTTCCTCAGGAGACAATACATCATCTTCACCACAAAACAAAAAGCACATATTTTATTATCTTCTCTAAAAACAATTAAAACCAAATATGGATAGAAAACGAACCCAATTCTTGGTTAAATGATTCTTCATTTTTAAACTTAAACAAAATGGTAAGTTTAATGTTTATTTTCTCATATAAACCATAAATATGATCAAAAAGCATTTAATTTGATGAAATTGGAATGGGTGATTACAAATAATTCCAAAAAATCAGGTTTAATAGGAATAAGATAATACTATCAACGAATATCTCATTGTTTTTGTATTTTGGTTAATAAAATATATATTATTCTATTCAATTTCAAATCTTGTTCCAAAAATTCCCAATTAATCTAAATTTAACGTAATTATCTCCAATTTTTTGAAAAACTGTTTAAATTTCCCCTATTTTGTATGAGAAATCATGATATTCTATTTTAAAGGCTTTCCTAGTCTTTAATATTGACTTTTTTATATCTACATTTTCTAATGACTGATTCAGTATTTATTATGTTTTCCTTTATCAGCCCTTGTCTTTAGAGCTATTTTTTCTGTTTGAACATGTTAATGTTGATTTGGATGATTCAAAAGAAAAAAAAATTGGGATTCACAAGTTCAAAATACATAGGGGGTCTTCCAAAACGCAAAATCTCAAATTATTAATCTATATGACAAAAAGAATTTAGTTTTTCTTCATTGTACTTATCAAAATCATACCATGTATAGTTTTTTTAAAGCAGCATACACTTAATAATTATGGTATTGTTCAATCACTGGTTAATAGCTTAGTCTAAACCTTAGACTCTAAGGTTTTCTGGAGTAAAACATATTTTTATGCAGCAGAGACTTTTTGTTCTTTTTTTAATGGGAACTTTTTTTTTAATACTAAGAAACCCATCAATATCGTTTGGTTATAATAATACGAAGTTTTGGAGAGATTTTAATGGTTTTTATTTGGATAATGGAGAATTATTATTGAATCGGCCTTTTGAAAAAAAGATAATAGTGTTATCTGCATTAAATTTTGATGTTAAAATATATGGGATTCAATATTCTAATCGTGAGTTTACTTTTTTGGTCTCAAAGAGAGTTTTGGCATCAGATTGCATATTTTATCAGATTTCTAATAGAAACTCGATCCTTATACTGGGATCTGTTTCACATACATCATATATTTTAATTCAAAGATGTATATTTTCATTCAATTCAAAACCAAGAGCATCAGCTGATGTGAAACTATCATCATGTGATGCTAATATCCTATATTCATGCTTTACGAACAGTACTGAAAGTGCTATAGATATAATGATGGGGCAAATATGTTTGGTAAATCAAACATCTATTAGCAAAATCACAGGGTTAGGTTATTCACAGAGATTGCATTCTGATAATGTGTTTTATTCATGTATGAATTCTTCACATATAAATACATTTATTGTACTTCGAATAGAGGGTGTTTATAGTACGTTTTGTTATGAGAGTAATCTCCAAAACAATTCATGTAATGACATGTTCCAAGTATATATGTTTGAAAATATCAATAATGTTTTGAAAACTAATATAATATATAATAATGCTGATAGTATGCTTATACAACTCCAAGGAGTATTTAAGTTTATTCAAATGAGTGTTTACTCAAATACATATAAAGTACTATACAAGCTGTTTTCATCTGAATCATCACTCATAATATGTGACTCATATTTTGATTATATAACAGAAAGAGAGAATGTAACTATTGTTTCCGCAATTCTCACATTGTTTTCAAACCCAGTGAATATCGAAATCGACCAAATGTGTCTTTTTAACCTTCCAACACCAACACCACATCCCAATGATTCTCATTTACTAAACTATTTAACAATAGGGATGATTATAATTGTCATAACAATTATTTTTTATATTCTTGTAGTGACTTGCAGATATAATAAAAGACATACAGACCTTGAAGAGAGGGCTTTGATTAGCATGGCTGTAAACAATGACTTTGGATGATTTCAAACACAGTAAGTCAATTTATAAATGAAAAGTCACAAAGACACAATAGAAACACAAATCAAAGCATTAGCAAAACCGATCGAAACGATCACAATGAATCAAATAGATGCCATTAACAATGAGCATATGGAATTAATGGAAAAAATGAAAGCCCTTTCATCACAAGTTGATCAGTTGTTACAACTGTTTCCTAAAACTGATTTAACACAAGAAATTAACAAACTTAATTCCATTTGCGATAGATTCGAGAATTGTAAGAAAAGAGTGCAGAGGGTCACTGCAAGGGCCGAGAAGCTTCTTAGCACTCTCCCGACCGTTTAGAATTAATAAACGATTATTTTGTAAAAAATGGAGACAATAGATGATACACCTCTTTTCTTTCTAGCTCAGAGTTTCTCACCTGATTCCCTTTGTATTACGTCTTTTGTGAAGTCTTTGGTTTTTTTTATTCTGTTTTCGCTTTTTTCATGCGTCTTGTTTTGTTCCATATTTTTTGTTTTCAAAGGTCAGTATATTGGTGGATATTTTCCTTTTTTAACGATAACAATGAGCTATCCAAATGATTTAATATTTACATATGCAATTTCATCAACATCAGCGGCAGTTTGTTTACTATTTGTGTTTTTTTCGTCGGCTTCTTTAGTTGGAGGAGATTATTCGAAGAATATGGGAATAATTTTTAAAATATGTGCAGTTTTTGGTACATTCTTTTATTTTTTCCTCAATTTCGTGTCAGATTCTATTGTTTGTATTTATCTTTTTTGTTTTTCATTCTTTTTGTTTAGCATCTTCCCAGTTTTTTTGCCTTTGAAGCCAAAACAATTCAAAGTTTATGTTTTCAGAAGTTCCATCGTGATCATTGGTTTCCTATATTATCTCATTGATCAGAATGAGAATCGAAAATCGATGTATATTCAGATAGTTATATTTCTCTCTTTTGCAATATTCTTGCTCTCATGGCTCTTTGAGCTATCTCAAGCGAGTTTTGAAATAATTGTTATAAACTAAATAGTTATAGATTTTTAAATATTTTCATTTCTGGACGAGTTGATAGCTAATTCGGATAATTCAAATGTGCAATCTGCCCAAAACTTCATATAATAGTCCGTTTTTGTACTCAAAGAGTTTCTACATACAATAATAGTCCAAGGATCTGTGACTTGATCAAATTTCCATGTAAATGATTGTAGAGATTGATTCGAACTTATTCCTTCAGATTTATACACATCCCCAGCATATATCTTTTTAACAGCTTTTCCTTGATTATAAACCGCATATACCCAGCAAGGGATTTCATTTCCTGCTTTTTCAAAAGTTACTCTTACCATACATGGCTTTGATAGTCTCAAAAGATACTGAGGCAGGTTTGTTGCATCAGGTGAGTTTGTAACAGGCTTTGATCCATCTAATGGACCAGGTAAAAGGGAATTCCAAATTTCTTTAGAGAACCAATTCCCTCTTTTATGAGTCAGACAAACATAAAGGGATGAATAATTCCTTACAAAATCATCAAAACTCATCCAAAAAACTCCATCATCTACTTCTGAATGACCCAAATCACGAGCAATTTCTGGATAGCGATTCCATAATGGAGATCCATCAGACCAATCACCATTCCATTCCATATCTCCCCAAGGATTTCGTAATTGCATTAGTTTATATCCTTTAATTTCAACAACTCTATGAATGGAATATGCATGTCCCAAAACAATATTACTTTTGTTTCTTGATGTATCTTTTCCAGAATGAGATCCACAGCACAAAAACTCATCGTTGTTATTCCATTCAAGCATAGATTTCCATAATGATCCGTTTGAGATTTGCTCTTTCATTTCAAGAGACTCCAAATGGAAAACTTCAGGCCATCCACCAATCATTCGGTACAAAGCATCATGAGAATTACCACCTTCAATCGCTGAGTAGCTGCCATTCTGTTTTGCATATGCTTTTTCAACAATTATAAACCACCAGGGTGTTGGACTTTTCTTTGGGCTTACAAATTTAGGCCTATTCATCCTAACAGGTATTTGTGTATCAACAATAACAGAAACTCTTTTCCCCATAATATTAAACCCAACACAAGCAGCTCCACATTGTGAATCAACAGGACTATCAAAAATTTTTTCAATAAATGATGGATAAGTAGATATTGCTGACATTGCAGCAACAAAATAGCAATCTCCAATCTTTCCCTGACAAATATCATATGGTGTTGTTTTCCCAATGATCTCATTCCCGTAAAGCTGGTCTCCATATGTCCAAGAAATATCACTCATCAATTCAGGATTCTCTTCTGCAATAGCTTTATGGGGGTGGAATTCACTATCTTGATACTTTTGGCCTCGACTCCTTAGTAATTGATATAGACTACTAAATTCTTGATTAATATTTCTTGATTCGTTTATTAGTTCAAGGGTTTTCCGTGCTCTTTCTTCTTGCTGTTGGCGAACATATTTCTCATAATAGCTTTGATCTTTCTTTGAAGATATATCAATAAGATCAATTTCATTTCTTAATTCAAATACCTTTATTCTTTCAAAACTATTAAATTTTTTATGATTTTGGAGAGAATGTGTTTGGATTTTCATACCAGATAAATATCTTATTATTTCCGCTTTAGCAGACTCAAATGCCACTTCAGATGTTATATAAAATTGGGCTTTGAGTGCCGAAATGAATTCGGATTTGCTTTGATAACTTACTGATTCATTATGAGAAAATTTAATAAATTCATCAAATGTGGAATAATTTTTCATTTCATGTGTCTCTTCAATTCTCACATTAGCAGACTTCATGGATTTTCGAATTGCGAATTCAATTATCTCTTTATGCATAAAATTCAGTGAATCTAAAGTATAAGAATCAAAATTATATAATAAAGATAGGACAAGAAATGAAATAAACGAAAATGCTGCTGATGTTGACATTGCACCAAATTGGGGGTGAATGAAAAACACAGAAGCAAATAATCCCCATGTCCATGGTGAAATAAAAAACATGATAAAAAAGAAAGTAAAAACTTTCATATCACTTAAAGAACCATTGTAATATTGCCTGACTGGGAAAAATATATTGGTAAAAACCACAACATTTGTTTTAGATCCAGAGTAGAGTAAAGCTAATACAATAATCATGGAAACCAAAAAAGAAACTACAAAAAATGTAGTGGTTACAATAAATGTTGATTTGACTTGAGAATATAAATGCAAAACGGTAACTAAAAACAATATGATGAAAGAAATAGATAATCCCCATGAAAACGGAGAAGTGTTCCAACCACCTTTTTGTCCAAAATAATATATAGTAGAAAAGAGCATCATAAATGATGAAAAAAGAAAGACATTAGCTGTCACGAATTTATAATCAGTTTGAAAATAAATAAATATTGAAGAAACAACAATAACAGCTGATGATGTAAGCCATGTTACAAATTGAGCCTGAGTTAGCTCCCTATTATTTAAGATGAACCAAATATATAGAAATGTCAACAAGCATATAAAAGCGAAACATCCTATGATTGCTACTGATAAACCAATTCCTGAAGTGATTTGATAAAGCAAAACAAATTCAAATACAACAGTTATACAGTAGGATAAAATTAAAAGTCCTTCAAAACGATGAATATATTGATTTTGTCGGAAAGATAATACAAATGCAATGTATAATAATGTGGAAATAATGAACAACATAACAAGAACACCAATATAACCATTAACAATAGAATTAAATAATGGGTAAATAATTACAAAAATAAATGAAATCACATCAATAATAATCAATAAACTTAAAAATGTATCATTCTTTGACCCAAAAAATGATCCAGATGTCCATAACACAAAGTTATTCCCATGATAAACCAAAAATATTATGGCTGACGTATGAAGAGAAATGATAGTAAAAATTATTATTGTTCGATACTTAGAAAGGCTACCTAGATTATTCATAAAAAATACTTGAAACAAGAAAATAATCAGACCAATAAAATATGATAATAGGATTGAATTAGAAAGCTGATTATTGTTTTCATACAGAGAAACTATTGAATTAACAACAAATGCAATAGAAAATGCAAAAATTATCAGAGAGATTACAGCATTATGTTGAGAGATTGATTGAGATATAACCTCAAGGTTTTGAGTATCAAATGAAATAAACTCAATAATGATTGAAACGAAAAACACTAAGAATGCTCCTAATGACAAAAAAGCTTCATGTTTTTCTGGGGAATTTCTTCTTGGCTGTAATTCGTTCAATTTGGCTTCAATTTGAGGAGGTAATGTCACAACCGATAATTCCGACTTTCCTCTATTTGTTTCGTTCATTAATGTGATAAAAAGCCAATTTAAAAACCTTGACAAGAAAAATGAACCCAAAATCATAAACATTATCCCGTGTCCAACGAACCAAAACCTCGATGAGAATGCTACAGATGCAGTTTTAACAACATATCCCAAAAACAGAATAAACATTGTTTGTCGGTGTGATACAGTAGAAAATTGAGATAGAATAAGGAGGAAATCAACCAAAATTGAAGATCCAACGGTACCTATTGTCGCTGTTCTTTGAGGTTTATCCTTCCATACAAGGTAAAACACTCCGTTGAATGTAAGACTAGAAAGAATGACAATAAAAGCCCATATCCATCCAAATTTTCCATTTCCTTGTATCCATTGGCCATAATCATGCCGAGATAAATCATCAATGAAACAATTAAGACTGTTTTCCGACTCCAATATTCTATTTGCTGATTCGTCTTTCAAACGTCTTCTTGATGCACAAACACCAATTGCATACACAAGCAATGATGGCCATACTAAAAGAAATCCATATGACATCCATGATTGTGGATCCATCATAAACACAATACTAGCTGTTAAACCATAAATCAATACTATACTCGATGATATGGTGATTATTACTGAGTTGGTTAACCTAAAACCATTTTTATAATAATTCATAATACTTAATATTATTAATAAAAACGACGACGGAGCTACTCCGATTACTATACCCAAAATTGGAGGCTTAATTTGAGAATAAACAGAATAACCATATAAAAAACATACTAAAAATGGCAAAACAAACAAAAGCCACCATAAACCATATACGGTGTTAACAATTAACGAATTTGATGGTTTTTGGAGCCAATTAATGATTATTGGTTTCGAAAACCTAAAAGGCCTCCATTCGAATATGTTGCTCAATAAAAAATACCACAAAACGAGGACAATAATTAATGGAATCCCATATGACAATGATAGTTTTCCAAATGTTGACCTATCAAAGTCATCAATACTGATCCTTGACATATGCAAAAAACTTGGGGTTAAAGGTTCGAAAGGCACCACCGTTTTATTTATTTTATTTGTCCATGAGTTGGAGTGGAACTGGTAATGAATGTTGGAGTAGTTTTCCAATATCTCAATTATTGGCAATTTCCGGTCTTGGTAACGATATTGGGGAAGAAAGAATAGAAAAAATTTGCCAGAACGTTGTTGAAAAGCATTTAGTAGTTTTTATTGGTTTTATAAAGGAATCAAATTCATTGTTGACAAGAAAAAATGTTCTTGATGTGATGATATGTTCAATAGCCTTTTGTTGTGATGAATTTAACAAAAATTGTCAAGATTTGATTATTCAAAGTTTTACCCCTCATGATACTTTGCAAATTTTGGCAAATACTTATTTTGTTAAGAATCCTCTGGAAAAAATTGAAGGTCATGTGGCCTCTCACTTTGATTTGTTCATAGCATTAAGAGGTTTTGAAGACCTCTCATTTGATATGGTTTATCGGTTCTTTTGGCATCATAGAGTTAACAGCTCTTTCAATGAGCTATTTGGTGATTATATTTGTCGAGTTGTTAAAAAATTTGGTTCATATTCAATGGTGATTTTGTTGAATGTTGACATGAGTATGCTCCCTATTGAGTTTTTTATTAAATTATTAGCAATTCCAAATATAAATGTTAATCTTATTATGCATAAAATTGTGGATCTTCTTGAGTATTTTTCCGAAGGAAAAAAGCAGAATGAACTGGCACTCTCACAATTCAAACTATCAACCAATACTAATGAGTCTCTAATCAAAACATTTCATACTTCTGAAATCAATTATACGAAAAAAATTGAGGAATTAGAAATGGCTAAAAAGAGGAGATTAGAACTTCACGAAATTATGACTGAAGAAGAGAATTCAGAAAAATTATTGACGAATGAAGTTAACAAGATTTATTTGGAAATCGAGCAAATATCTAAATCGATACATGTTGAAACGAAAAAAGAAGATATGTTGCAACAGGAAATAAAAATCAATGATGAAAATCTGATTCAAGCCCAAAAAATAATATCTCAAAAGCCTAACAAAGAAACATCAGAAGATTCCACTATTATCAGCAAGCTTAAACAGTCTCTTTTTGATAGTACTCGGCAAAAAATATATTCTATTGACGTCAAAGATGTTCATAATAGTCTACAAAATAATATCCAACACATATACAAATTCATTGAACCACCATCAACAATCCCGGATCTTAGTCCATATTTTTTCAAAACACAACATTTTGAGTATCTGTGGAATAGTGTTACTGAGAATAGCACAAAAGCATGCACCTTATATGCCTCATACTTAGCAATAATGGGAGACGATTGTGATGATTTATCAATGAATTTACTGATACAATCTTCTGAAAGGGGAGATTTGTATGCAAAACACAACCTTGCAATGATGATAATGCTTCAAAGGGGCCAACATATGGATATTGGTGATGCATCAAAGCTTTTAGTAGAAACTGTAGAATATGGATTCCTTCCTTCTGTAGAACTCATGAGAGAATTTGGGATAGAACTCAAAAGCATTTAATAGAAAAACTTATGTTTATTAATGGGTTGTTTTCTTCCTCCATATTCTACTAAATACCATAGATAATACTACCCCAATTGTTAATCCACCAACTGTGTAATATAATTTTCTTAAATCACTTTTTGTTTCAACAATATTTTCAGTTTGAGGAGATTCAAAGAAATCTCCACCAATATTTTGGACTGATGCTTCATTCATACAGCTGGTGTTTTGGACACCTAACTCGCTTGTTTCATTATCAATTTGAGTACACACATCACCATGATCTGAGAGTTTTATATCTGGCTCTGTACCCATGCAGTTGAAGTCTGTACAAAAAACTCCAGCTTCTGATTGTATTCCAGAATCTATGGTGTGATTGATTTGTGTTTCAATGTTTTCTAATATCACATTGGATTCATTATTTTGTACCTCCATATCAGAAGTAGTTGATCCTTCTCTTTGTATACCCATATCGGTAGTGGTTGATCCTTCTCTTTGTATACCCATATCGGTAGTGGTTGATTCTTCTCTTTGTATACCCATATCGATAGTTGCTGATTCTTCCCTTTGAATACCCATATCGGTAGTGGTTGATCCTTCTCTTTGTATTCCCATATCGATAGTAGTTGATTCTTCCCTTTGAATACCCATATCGGTAGTGGTTGATCCTTCTCTTTGTATACCCATATCATATGTATCAACATGTACTTGAGTTTCATTGGTACTCAATACAGGTTTTTCATGATCTTTTTGAATTGAACAATTGATTAATGGTTCTTGATCAGCAAACTCCCTCTTGAGCTGAATTGCAACCTGAAGATCCTTCTCAGTACCTATTCCATTCTCATAATACCAAGCAAGATTAAGACAAACATCTTTGTTTCCTGAATCATGAATTTCCTTTAGAATAACAAAAGCTTTTTCTGGCTTTGGCATCTGGCCTTGTGGCGAATAAAAATCTGCTAGGATGACTTTGAATTTTGGAATTTCACTTGAAACTTCAACTAAAAATTGCTCAAGCTTTTCTAAATTGCCCATTTTCCTATACAAATCAACTAATCTAAGTGAAATCTTCTCCCTAGTTTCTCCATTGCAGATAGATAAATAAATCTTTTCACTTTCAAGCAAATCTGTGGGTGCATACTTATTATTCGAATCAGCTAATGCATCTGCAACAAAAAGTCTTCCTGGAAAGAAACCAATATTTGAGGATTTCATCATGTAGTCCCAAGATTTTTCATAATTTTGCAAAGCATCATAATACATTGCCAAAATAAAGGATGATTTCCCATCTATCTTTTTAAATCCCTCCTCTTTAATTAAAAACTGAGTGTTTCTTTGAACTTCTTTACCGATTGTACATTCAATTGAAGATTCAGAAAATTCAGTTCTTATATCTTTAGAATGACCATTATTAACTATTCCACTGACAAAAACATTATCCTCGTCATCAGTAATTTGAATATCTTGTGTATTCTTATTATAGTGAACCGAAAACTGATCAGGGCGCTTTCTTCCACAATTTATTTTCACATAGAGGTTATTTTGATCCTGTGAGAATTCATAGGTACCTTGAAGGCCTTCAGGAAATACAGAATGTTCAAAATCCATAAAAAAAATTAACGTTTAGAATTAATTTGTTAGTATAGGGAAAGGATCATTTGCTTTAAGCTTGATCTCATGGGCAGATTGGTCTATATATCCATTTATAAGCTTCTCATAAATAAGGGTAGCTGCTATTGATGTAGCTTCAGAAAGTGAGTATTCACGATGTATTGACAAAGCTGCTTGAAAGATGGTGATAGGAATTGTGTTATCGAAAACATGATCATGCACAATTGTCAATATTCTAAGAATAATAATGTTCCTTATTTTCATTAAGAGATCAAATATACCCAGTTTGATAAAAAGAATCTGATTTTTTGTGAAGGCATTCTCAAAGAGATTGATATCTCCCCATTTCACAGAATTAATAATGTCAACAAACATACCCAAATTATACTTCATTATCAATTCTTCCGAAGGAATCTCTCCGAATGAAAGCTGGACTGGAATAAGATAAGCCAAAACTAACCTTCTGTTAGCAATTGAAGTAGGTGGAATATGATGAAATGATTTCAATAAAAACTCTCTTGATTCATTTATCTGGCAACTTACAACTTTAACTCTTCCCACTAAGAAATAATGGCATGCAAGTTGATCTAGTGGACAGCCTTTAAGACATGCTGCATCATCAGAAAGCTTTTGAATGCTCTTCAAAAGCATTTCTGCATCTTTATATTGGTTTCTCATTAGATTTAAAGAAAGGAGTTCATTAACTACATATATCCAATTCACATTTGGGTTCTTTGATGACTGACTTTTAAGTGCAATAGGAAGCATTTTTTTCAATGTAGAAACACTATCATTGTAATTGACATTAGATCCGAAATATTTAAGACCTTTTGCTATCGTTTTCAAAATAGGAACAGAAATTCCAATTGTGATTGTGGAAAAATTACGTATCAAAGGTAAAATAGCTTGAATATATAAGGATGAAAACTCTTGGAGACTTGGGGACTTTGGGATTTGGAAAATAAAATTCATCGAGTCCCTCCAAATCTCAGATTTTATCATTTTCACATTATCTTCTGATACCTCGGAAATTGTGTGCTTTTTTTCGGCTAAAAAATATATATCATAAAATTTGGCAATTTCTCTCCCATTATCAAGACTAATAGCTTTGTTAATAGATTGTATAATATAGGACATATTTGGCACTTTTTGTGGTTGTAGCCTTAAGAGTTGGTTTCTTTTATCAGATCTCTTTATAATAATGTTGATACTCCATTTTCTTCATATCTGAATGAACATCCTTCTTATCAATCCAATTAGGTGATTTCTTGATTGATTCCATCTTATTAACCACAAAATATTTATTAAATATATAGCAAAGTTAACAATATCATTCATATAACAACTATTTACTCAATAATACATCATTATTATAAATGTATTTATGAAAGTGATTGATTTTGTATATGTTTGATCAATTGTATTCTGTTTTTTTGATTCAATGAAAGGGATATCAGCATAACAATGTAGAGAATTGAAGAATTGAATTTGGTATGTCATTCTTAAAGTAAGTGAATTATTTGTAATAGATACTGCTCTTGAGGAGAATGAAGATGATGAATGGTCAATGAATGAATGAGACACTTCAAGAGAACCTGTTAATACACAAAAAAGAAAGTTTTGATTACAATAGAATATGCAATACATCAACTTTCTTGACCCTACTCCTTCAACAAGTATAACCCCATACATAGATGGACTGTTGTTATGAACAATGTTAGCATATGACATTGAAATCATTCCAGATGTAGAATAGAAGTAAATACAAATGCTATCAGAAACCTTGTTGTTTGAGAAAGTGCAGTGTGTGCTTGTAAATGAAGATGGAGAATAGACATCAATTCCCGAATATGCTAATACATTGTTCAATGAACTGTTAGTATTGTCAACTTGTTGATCACCTGAGGACATGTAAATTGGAAAAAAGCCATATGCTGTATCAGAAGAATATGACACTGAGAGATACTCAACGTGATTCATCTGGGAAGCCCCTAGGTGAGCAAATAGATAATATGAAGAAGCTCCACAATAACATCTATTTGCACATATCATTCTGAGAAAAGAATTTGAAGAGTAATAATATATTGCTCCTCCATTATTTGAACAAGCACATTTATAGAAGACTGAGTAATTGAGATTCATTGAGTAAGAACCACCATAAACATAAATCACTCCACCATCTCCAGAGTATATTGAAGTTCTTGAGAAGATACAATTTGAAATATTGATACTTCTATCCACATAGGATCTTCCCTGATCAATATTTTCTCTATCACACCTTAATACAATACCCCTTGAATTATCATAAACATTCATCCATAATATAGGACCAAATACCTTGTTAATTGAGTTTGAAACTTTTTTTTGTTGTTTTGAATTACAAATTTTCTCAAATGATAAAACTATAAGAATTATCAATACTTTTTTCGTTAATATTGCTCCTTTGAGGATACCACAATTTTGAATGATCATTGAGTTATGTTTTTTTCGATTTATGAGTTCATTTTTAGGGATCATTAGGGGGAAATTCCAGAGAAAACCTAATTTTGAAGTTATTTGGAGCAAAGAAAGGTCAAATTTGGCCCAATACTTAAATGAAAAATTAATTCTGAAATAATTACAAAAGAAAACATTGAAACAATTGATGATATGAAATATGAAGAGGAACCAATTATCATTTCGAAGACAAATATTCTGATTTGTGTTCATTTGTTGTTTCAATAAAAAGAATATCTCAAATAGTATTAATGATTCCATAAAATAAATCATTATTATGATATATTGGTCCATATTATCATATATGATATGGAATATACCGAAATTAATCATCATCATGACGAAATCTGTGGGTTTTTAAAGAATCTTCACAATGATTCAATTCAAAACATTTAATTCTATCAAATAAAAAAGATTTTCAATAATTCATAAAAATGTTTTTAGGCGATTTCTCATTAAATGAATGAGTTAATTGTTGTGTGAAAGAAGATTTCTTCTTATTTTATAGAAACACAGTTATTAATGATTAAAATTGAATGTTATTCTTATTTTATTTGCTGCATCAAATCTTTGACCACAATTAACTTCCTAATCCCATTAATTAATGACTCATTAAGAAAAAAACATACCGGACTCATCAATTTTTGCCAAAAAAGCCCTTTTATTGACAGAGTTGGATCTTTATTTCCAATAATTGATGAAATTTTTCGTACTCTTCTCGATTGTTCTAATCAACCTGAGTTATTGCCGGCAACAAAAAATTCAAACAAAGCTGAATATCATATTGGGTTTTGTTTATTTTTTAATGCAAAACATTACCTTAATATTGCGAATTCTTTCATTAAGTGTTTTGTTATTGTTGGATTTATCCACTTGGCTGGCGTTTATCACTCTCTCAACAATGGTTTTTGAGTTTTCAATGAAAGAATGCCCTCCAAGATTATTCAATTTAAGATCCCTGATCAAGGTGTTACCCATTATATTAGTTACTTGGGTGCTGTTACTTAAAGTCATTAGGGACTTTAGATACTCATATAATGAGTCAGATCCCTCAAATAAACCATAAACAAATGCCATGCACAATCTATTCATTATATACTCAATATTGAAAACTGATCCAGGATCACTTAATGATCTCTCTTTTAGGAACATATAAATAACTAAATAATTCTCAAAAATATCTTTGTTAATTGATTCTATATGTGACAATGGACCATTATCAGAGACAGCATAAACCAGCTCATTATAACCAGTTTCTAAAAGAGTTTTGGAAATTAATAAAGAAAAATCACGAATTGTTTGAGATTTTCTATTTGGGAAATAGTTAGGAATAATCTCCAAAAATTCATTAATTGTGCCAAGATAAAATGACTCAATTTCACTTTGAATTTGGGTATGAGGGGCAAATTGATCTTTAGGATTGACATTTTCTTCTCCTGAAATCATAGGAAAACAGCACATAATACATCCAACAAATAGAACCATCATTAACATCGTGGATCCAGCAGAAATAAACATTTTTCCTAGTGTCATTAAATATATAGAAAAACAAAGAAAACCAAAAAAAACTATCCATCCTATTATCCAAGGAGGTGTACAAGACGAGCACATTCCAAACTCCAGTGGTTCCCCATTATAAACTCCTAAATGGTTGAAATATTGGCGTTTTTCTGGGAAATAGTACTCACTTGTAACATCATTCTTGTTCCAATAGGATATTTGAAGAGTTGAAACCTCATTATTCTTAAAATCAAGGCAGGGAACGTGAATATTTGGGTCAACTCCATTTCTGATTCTCTGGATTGCAGTTAAGTTATACAAGTTGATGCCTTCAAGGGTTTGGGCAATCCGTTCAATTCTAGAATATTCTCCAACATTCATTAATTGGATTTCCGACGCATTTTTTAAAACAGCAGCAGGTGATAAAGCAATAAATTTCCTCTGTTGAGAAATCTCTTCTAAAACGCTTCTTATTGTTGTTTTTCCCTCATACACAGGCTGGTATGGTGATAGACCTTCACTATATGGATTATAATCAAATAGAGGAGACTTCACAGTCATTTAAACTATTAAAAAGTTCACACAAAAAGAAGAATATCAGAAAAATTGAAAATTTTCACATAAAATGATTATTTTTTAAGAATTAGTGGGTAATTCACAAATAAAACGAAAGATATAATAAAACAAAGACCTTGTGCTTTTGATTGATACTCTTATTGTTAGTTTTCTTATATGTAGCTTTTGGTGTCTCTAATGGGGTTCGCATTGGGGTGAGTTGTAATGATTCCCCAATAAAAGAATTAATCCAAATTTTGATATAACTGATTTCACCACTTTTTGTAGCCTCCGATGATGTTGCTTGGTCATCAACTAATAAATTATATAAAGGTCTCCCCCCTGAATCATTTGGTTTGCAATAGATTGAAGTATCAGTGTTGTTTGCAACTCCAACAACCAAACCATTTTGGATAATAAAAATTGAATTCTTTTGGATAGTTGTATCACAGCTAAAAATAACATCAATAAAGGTGTTTTTTGGAACTGTGATATAGGATGCATACGGGTAAAACCTAATATCATCGCTATAGTAATAAAGACCATGGTCTGTGGAGCGACTCTTAAAATCAACGATCTTCCGATATCCTGTGGCCGAAGGATATTTGATTCTCATTCCAATCGAATACTTTTTCAGTATATCAGGATAATTTGATGGCCCCTTTAGCAAAAAACCACTTCCTCTTGCATTTCCCGATGTCCATGACAGTCCATTTTGATTATAACTATAAGATGGTGAGTCAATTGTTTCAAGATTCAAACAATTTCCTAAAGAATCAGCAAGATTATTTTGAAATTTATAATGACACACCAAACCATCATCTAAATTAATCGATAATGCTAATTGGATAAAGCATAATAGCATTTTATATCTATGTCAATATTCTATTAAATACGACACGTCTACAGTTCCACTTTGAATTATCTACATAATCGTATAAAACTCAGACACAACAAAAAGGAAAGATATTGGAAATCGTATAAATTGAGAATATTTGGGAGAGATTTGAGCCTGATTTACTGGGTGATCTGCATGACAGTATATTGTCTGGAAATATGATACTTGATAAGAGTTTTGGTGAATGAAGGTGTTGTTGTTAGATGACATTACAGATCCATAATCTTGAGTGCCAGTATGAGAAATATAGCTATGTTCAATGATTATTGTACCAGCATCTCCACAAAACAAAGTATTGGTGTTTTCATAAAAAATGCTATATCGAAAAGTTGGAGAGCCACTATATGCTCTAACCACTCCATATCCATTTGGACTATTATTACCAATGATGTTGCAATACTCCATGTTGCCATTACCTGCTTCTAATGAAACTATTCCACTGGCGTCATTTCTTATATGGGAACAAAACTTAGTTTGCTGGGTTGCTGCTGCAAAATTATCAAAGCTAGACCATCTTTCAGCAGAATTAAGAGAGATATTTGAGTAAGTATTAATTTGATTGCCGGAATCCATCCTTATTGACTCAGACTTTGTTGATAAATATGAGCATTTTGTCATTGATAAATACTCAACATTATTTTGTGAATTGGCGTTTAATATAGCGAAATGGTATCCATATGAATTGGCATGGCAGGATGAAGCACAAACAAACCTTATATTTGAACTACTTGCATATGAATGGATGGCTCCTCCATCTCCAGAACATGAACTTGAATAAAACACAGAATAATACACATAAATATGAAAATTATTATTCGCAATATTAATCACACCTCCATTTCCACTAAAAAGGGAGAATCGCCCAAAAAGGCAATAACTAATGTTCACCATTTCATTATAATAAGATCTTCCAGAGTTAATTTCTACATTTTGGCATTCTTGGGACAAAAGAGCGCCGAATTTTGAACAAATAAAGAAACATAAATAACCCAACATTATTTGAATTTTTTTCTACGAATTGTAAGTTATGAAAACTCTTGTTAATATGTTGATTATTGAAGAAAACCTTTTTATAAGCTCCAATCTTGATGAAGAATTACCCCAAATTGTTTCACCTTTGAGATTTTTTTCTAAATGTATGTGAATATACAAACATTAACTTCAGCATTGTAAGTTTGTTTGTATGAACATAATAGGCATGTTAACATTTATATGTACATGTATACCAGTAAATATTTTATTATCATGAGCAAACATAAAGCACCCAACCAAGATCTGTTCTTTCAATTTTTTGGGCTGTCATTATGATTAGATATAAATATGTTTTAGAATCTCTCCCATAAAAGAAAATATTGAATATTCTCCCAAAAATCTGCCTCTCTTTGCTCCTTGGAGATAATCTATTTATAAATATACTCCATAAATGTTTTGTGATCATTGATTTCATACATTCTCTCGAAAAACTCAAATTCAAAAAAAAACATGAATATTGTTTATAATTTCAGATTTGGCAATCTCCTTGTCTTTGTTCTTCTTCTTTGCTCTTGAGGATTTGAACAACATTAAATTTTGCTAATCTCAAAGGTGTTTTTTCAATCTTTATTTTTTGCATTTATATCAGCATTGTGATTTACTAGAAATTCAACTACACTAAGATGACCATTTTGAGCAGCAGAATGAAGTGGGGTAATACTAAGCACTAAAACCCAACACCAATATTTTTTCCATTTAATTTAGCTTTTTGATTAACTAGATATTCAACAACACTAAGATGACCATTTTGAGCAGCATAGTGAAGAGGTGTCATATTAAATATTAACACTCAAGACCATTGTTTTTCGCATTTATATCAACTTTTTGATTAACTAGATATTCAACAACACTAAGATGGCCATTTTGAGCAGCAAAATGAAGTAGTGTTTGATCATTAACACCTTTTGAATTCATTTCAGCTTTTTGATTAACCAGATATTCAACAACACTAAGATGACCATATTGAGCAGCTAAATGAATGGGAGTTTGATTAAATAGAATAACTACATATGTTTTCTTTTGAATTTATATCAACTTTTTGATTAACTAAATATTCAACAACACTAAGATGACCATTTTGAGCAGCTAAATGAATTGGAGTCATATTATCTTTATCTTTTTCATTAATATCAGCATTATGATTGACTAGATACTCAACAATACTAAGATGACCATTTCTAGAAGCATAGCCAAGAGGAGTCAGATTGATTAGCAAAACTCAATACAATCATCTTTTGCATTTATCATAGCTCCATTTTCTAACATGAATACTAACAAAGATAGATGGAAAAAGGCTGATGCTTTGCAAACAGCCTTTGGTGTTACAAATCGTTGTCCTTCACACAAATGGAACAATTCAAAACAGCCACTGCAAACAACCATACATGTTACATTATCATTAATCTCTAATCCTTTTATTAACAGAAACTTAAAACACTTTATTGCCCCAAAAAAGCCTGTAAAGGATAATAAATCAAGATACTCTGGTTTATAACCCCATTCAAAAGGACTCCATCTAGCTTCTTGGTTTAATTTATCAAAAACAACTAAATCATCAATCATATCATACTTTAAACAAAACTCTATACTCGATGTATGATAACCATATTTGATCAATTGATCAATATCGCTCACATTTTGGAAGAATGATTCATCAAAATTACCAGGTTTGTCCTTGCTTTGGATAAAACTTTCGAAATTATTGATTTCTTTATAAAAATAATGGCACAGCAAGAAGGTGTCTTTGTTTTTCAAAAATGGTTCGATTTTATCCAAATACTAAAACACCCATCTTGTGCAATTTATATATCAAAACTGGACACTCATTTGACTTTCCTAATAATTTTCCTCGGAAACCAGCCAATTTGCAATATTCAACGGATAACCTCACTGCATGTTCAAGGCTGTGAGGCCTAACCTTTGGCAACATAATTATTCGATCAACACAAAACTCAATATCATCAATAAAAACTTCATTTTCCCCTCCATAAAGAAATCTCTCAAATGATATCAACCCTTCCATTTGATAATAATTTTATTTTGGTTCATAAAAAGAACCAATATTTAATTGAATTTTGATCTCCACCCTTTGAACCGGTCTTAGTATAAACACAGATTGGCAGAAAATAAAAAAGCCATTACCTATTATGACAAAATCGCAATTAAACTCGATTGTTTACCTTGTGCTTGGACAAATTCAATCATCTTAATGTTTTTCCTATAATCTTACGGTGGAGCCATATGCTTCTACTCATCTAATTCATCTCCCAGAATGATATATGCTAATACATGCTCTGCTTCTATTATTCATTTTGGTTATCTAATTGCTTCTCAGGTGATTCAAGTGGAGTATCAATCAGTATCTAATTGTTCTCATGCTTCATCTGGATATTGTTCTATTCTCTTAGAATCAGGTAATCAGAGAGTTGACAACACAAACAGTTCAATGAACAATGCTTTTCAGCATTCTGGTGCTAGTATCTAATCTCCATCTCCATTCATTCATCTTTATTATCAATCCAATGGTCCCTCCAATTACTTCGACTAACTGACTACTTTTTTTCACAATCTCTGCGAGTATAATAATAATAAACTGGATTTCACTTTTACTGGAGAATTTTTAAAATCAGTTTTGAAAAATTCAACATTGTTACCAACCCCATTATGGAGAATTTATCAAAACTCGCCATTTATTTAGTTTCTCACAAAATTCAGAAATGCTTTATGTGACCACTTATTTAAGGCAGGCATGAGCATTGATCCAATACGAAACCTTTTAGAACTTGGTCACGAAATATCTGCTATTCCTTTGTTTAGAATGCCCAAGGATATGAAAAAGGTGTGTTTTATTTGTTTGAATACTCCAATAGCTTTTGAGCGAAAACTTGGAGTTGAACCACTTTCATATTCTGTTCATATGGCCAAAACAATGAAAAAAATTGGTTATTCAATATATATTCTACAAAATCCTCACTCAAGAAATTTAATGGAGTATTTAGCTCCTTTTCTTGAGCAGACTTTGGAGAAATTGGTTTTCTTCTATGCAGGACAACAAAACCACAAAATGACACCAGAAACGCATTTTCAATTCGATGACGGCAAAATTGAAGCAGAAAAATTCATCAGATTTATAAATGAGAAGAAAAACCCTCAAAACAAGGTCATATTGATTTCTGATTTTTCTCACAAAGGATCTGTATTCGATATTTATTCATTTTCAAATTTGTCACCAGGGATTTGTTCTATTTCTACCTTTCCTTTGAATGATAAGGTTATCAATGGAAACGGAATATTTGTGTCCAGGCTCTGTCAGTGTTTGTTGGATGATTTTGGTATCACTTTTGCTCAATTATCTGAGAAAATGAAGAATTCAATGAAGAAGTTTAGTCAATATGTTCAAATAGGATCAAGCTCAAATGAAATACTCATAGAAAACTTCCTCTAGTAAATCTTGGTTGAATAATGAATTTTTATACAACATTATCATTTTGATATTTGAAACTCAAATGATTTGATAGATTTTTCAGATATTTCTAAAAGATTTTTATGTGGTATAACAGGTTTGGATTTTCGTCTTGAAGAGATATTAATCATCATTGGAACATTCAGATGCTTAGAATCAGTATTTTTTTGAACTTGTTCAGCCTCAATGCCATGAAAGGTGACTTTATTGTCCTTTTTATTCATACAATTTGATGGGCATGGAGGGGCTTCAATATAAAATAATTCTTTCATTTCTGCTTTCAGTTTTTCCCTTCTCATAATTAAATATATAATATGTAACTCTGAACTTTTGTCAAACTCAAGATCATCGATAATAATTGGACATATCCCTATTTTGACCATTTCACTTTTTATCTCGGAATCGTATTGATGTATATCAGCAAGACGACGTAATCCATGTTTTATCATTCCATATTCTTCACTTTTTTGAATAAAGTTATGTTGAATAACATCTTCAATGAAAGGCCTTTCCATTGGATTCTTATTAAGGAGCTTAAGAATAAAACTTGATAATGAAGAAGGAATACTATTTGGTATTTTCACATCTTCATATACAATTTTATTCATTAAGCCATTAATTTTCGAATCAACAAATGGTAAATTCCCCACTACCATGTTATACAATATAACTCCTAAACTCCAGATATCAGATGCTTTTGTTGCAATTTGTCCTTTCACCAATTCGGGTGATGCATATGCGGGAGACCCACAATTACTTTGGAGAAATGGATTTTCATCAGTGAAAACTTGACTCAAACCAAAATCAATCACTCTTATATTCTCATATTCATCTATAAGAATGTTCTCAGGTTTGATATCACGATGAGCAATTTTTAATACATTATGAAGATAATCCAATGCCAAAGCAATCTGAATGAATATTTTCTTAGCCAAAATATCAGATAATGCTCCTTTTTTGTGGATGTATTGCTGCAGATTTCCTTGGCTCACATACTCCATTACAATCACAAAATAGTGAGGAAACTCAATCCAATCGTAAAATTCGACAATAAATGGATGGTTGATTTGTTTTAAAATATTAATTTCCCCCTTGAGCTTAGCCATATAACTTTGGTTATTATTCTCAACAATTTTAATGGCAACATTTTTTTTCATTCCAGCTTCCTCACACAACCATACAGAAGAAAAAGCACCAGTTCCAATCGGCTTCAAAATAGTGTAATTTCCAATATGAGATCCAATATTTAACGATTTTCGCATTAAATTTTATTTTATCGTTCTTTCAATTTAGAATAAAAAAAGCTCAATTTTAAAACTCAGAAAATTGAAAGATCTTGAAGGATTTTATTGATCAAGAGCCCTTATTTTCATTTCGAGCTCCTTTATAAGAGACTTAGCCAAGAGAGCCTCTGAAGCCTTGAGTTCGATGTAAACGGAACCAAGAGATGCCTGGATGGTAGTAATGACCTCATGTTTTTGGGATGTCTTTGAGTATATTACGCGAGTTGATGCATCAGATGCTTTAGCTAGGTTTCCTCTGAGTACATTGACGCAGCATTGAAGAACATCACGAGGAGAAGCAGATGTTGTTGGCTTAAGTTTCTCAACAAATGTGCATTTTTCGGCTGCTGCTTCAATTTCGTCTTGCGGTGCAGACATCAAGAAGTATGAAGGAAAGATTCTTAGGCAGGATTCAAGGGTTTCAACACCACCATCTACGGGGATAAATAGAAGTTTGAACTTTTGTGGTGTGATTATATTGGATAGCTCGATTACTATTTTATGAGTAACGCTTGTTACTGGTTGAATAGGCGCTGTGATTGATGGGATTTCTATTACTTTGATTGAGTTACCTGGAGATGGAGCAGACAAATCTATTGAAGATATGATGTTCTCAGTCTGATTATGAATCTGAAGTTCAACTTCAAGATACCCGGGTTTTTCAAGGGAGCAATTGAATTCCACTGCATTAACGATTAATGAAGAGTTTTCACCAATTGTCTGAATGCGAGATCTGGGTTTTGGTCCTGTGACTTGAGCTGGGGCGGATTGTGGTGGTTTTGCCACGGGAACAACAGGGGTTTCTTCTTTATGGTGATGTTTGTGTTTCTTGTGGGATTTAGATCGTTCTTGTTGTTGTTTTAATAGTAAATCTTGGTTATAAGGCATGGGTCTTGGAAGCTCTCTTACCTCACTATCAGCTATCTCGGCTGTTAAATCAACATTTGCTAATGCTTCAGAAATAGCTGAAGCTTTAGCTTTTGGCTTGGGAGCAATTACGATTGGTTTTTCATTGGCCTTTAAAACGATAGGCTTTTCTGCAACCTGAGCTTGCTTGCGACGAGGTCTCCTGATTTTGGAATTTTCATTTGTCTCAACTTTGGCCTTTGGCTTATCTCCAAGAGGATCATCTTGTCCAACCTTTTCAACAGCAACTTCTTCTTCTTTAAACAGTAAAATAGGATCATCAAGACCATTCGGGCGCTCGATTGGTTGAAACTCATCCGACTCAGTAACAATAAATCCACTTTGAATGGAAGAAAATGTTGAACTCTCAAAAGAAGCTTGGATGATTGATAAAAGAGTTAGTGCTGATTGGGCACGATCTTGAACTTCGGCATAAGTAGATTGAACAAACTGAGAAAGCAATTCGATAAATGTATTGGAAAATTCTGCTTGTTCAGAATCAATATGCTTAATAAACAACTTCAGAGCAGAAGATACACAGCTACACTGGACTCTTTCATCTGTTTGAAGAACAAACTCATTCAATAATTCATTAATAGACCCGATATCATCAGAAAATTCTCCAATAATATATGAAGCAGCCAACAAAAGTTTTGTCTTATCTTTATAGTCATAATTCTCAAATAATGCACCCATAATATCAATTAATGTGGGTCTGGTTGCGGGAACTCTATTTGACAGATCTAACATCTGTTCAGCAATGGAATCATAGGCTGTAAAACCTCCTTCTTCAAGAAAGTCAACTAAAATAGTAATATACCACTCAAAATCAGTAATCAATTCATAATCATTCTTCGAACATATCTCAATAACTCTTCGGAGTATTTGATCTTTAAATTGTATCGACTTTGATTCTCTAAAATGATCGAACATTTTGGCAACAATCCCATCAACAGTTTTATTATTTGCCAAGGCAGCTAACAGATCGAGTGCCAATAAACGAGTGCTTTCATCACTTGAATCTAGACATTGAGTAATCAACTCTTTGTGCTCTGCAACTAATTTCGGTTGAATTTCAATTAGTTTAATGAACAAAGACAAGCATAAGAAACGAAGGTTTGGATCTTTATGCTCAAGGAATGCTTGCATGCGCTGTGTAGCATATGTTAATAAAATTGGATTGGTAATAGGAATCTCAATTATTGTCCTGACACACTCAAAAAGCACAGTAATAGATGATGTTGTTTCTAAAATTGTTGTAAATGGCCCAACAAGTTTCTTTGGAAGTCGTGGTTCAACTGCAGAAAGCATTCTCATTATATTGATCAACCTTACAGATATCCAATTTGATGGAGATGTTTCAAGCATTTTATGGAACTTGGGAATCATTCCAATAAAATTCTGTGGATTATGAGCACAGAGTTCGGACATAACAGTAAGTGCAGAAAACATTACGGAATTATCAGGATCATCAAGCCTATTCTTCAAAGCGGTAAAACCAGGTCTTAAAGCATCAGGATACTTCAAACATATGTGATAAAATGTCATTATAGCTTTTTGCCTTAATTGAGGGCGGGCTCCAGACATTAATGCAATAACATCATGTGATATGTACTGAGCCAACGGAAGAGAAAGAAATGGGGCAAGTGATGTCAGAACAGTCCCAGCAACAAGAGGCATAATCGAAGTCAAATCTCTTTGGATCCTATTTGTTGACATTAAAACAACATCTGATTGGGTATTCCACATTTGGGTTGCGGCCGTATAAGCAATCTTCTTACAAGAAAAAGTATCACTTGACATCACTTCCAAAACTGTAAAATCAGCCCATGAGACATCATATCCAACAAGATTTATAAAAACAAGCTGCTGAATAATATCAGACTTTTCTTCAATTGTGTAGGATGTAATTTCTTTTTGCATATTGCCCATCAACTCGGAAATATACTTTTCTTCATTATTCTGTGCCTTATTAGACAAATATCCACGAATAACATCGTATAGAGTTCGCGACATCATCGAATAGCCACTTTTCTTGAACCGAATACGATTAAATAAAATGAAGAGCAAATTTGGGGTTTAATGATAAGAATTTCAATCAAGAGGGTAGCAAATTTCGTGAGAAGAAACATAGAGATTATGGATGTTTAATCAAAATATGATCAGTACCTAAACTTTCTTGATGATGATCGATAAACGTATTCAAACCAATAAAGTGGCCTGTTGTTATGAACAATGTGATCATTTGAAATAAAATATTGCTACTGAGCTAGATGAGATGTGCATGCAAATGCATCAATATACCTGCTGTTTGGGAAAAGGCAGTTTAAGCTGTTGTATGAGTGTGAAATATTTTTATTGGGTTTCTGTTGAGTTTGAATAATATATTTAGGTATATATTATTGACACAATGGAATGAAATGTACCCAAGCAGCTCAAGGATTAGTTTAGAGATCAATCTGGATAAGGACGTTCCCAATCTCACTTGAATGAGATTGTTTACACATTTTGACAATAATTTTAAAACAATATATTTTTCTGAAGGAGTTGTCAAAAGAGTTTGCCAATGTCACAACTTGGCAATTGACATTTTAATGTTATCATTCCTGTTAGCATGTGCTTTAAGCATCCGTCCCCATAAGTGCACCCGCATCATTAGGTGTCCTCATGATAAACAACAATGTGATGATTCGGAAAAACTTATGATCAAGATTTGCAATGCAAAGGTTGTTCCAAAAGTTGAAGAAAAGGCAAACTTTTATAATCCAATCCAGAGACCACATCCACACCCACGTCCATTTCCCATGCCACGCCCTTATCCACACCCAATTGAACTCGAAGAAAACAAAGGTGGAGTAAAATGCTCCTACAACTCAAGACGTGAATGGGTTTGTGAGGCTTCATACGAATGGTAAAGAGCTCATTTCTTGATTATAATCTATTATTGTTCTTTCAGACGTTCATTTGCATAAATATCAAGAATATGGTGTGCAACAGGAGAAAGATGACGAAGATTAATACTCATTTCTTTATCGTGATGATTAACTTTAGTGTTACATAGCATCAAAACAGAAGAAACAACTTGAATATCACTGTGATTTTGCAAAAGACGATATTTTTTAACTAACTCTTCAAGTTCAGCATCAGACTTGAATAGACTTCCATCAATTTGTCCCTGAAGGCCAATATGAACATAAAACAATTGCGAAAGCTTCTTGCAGCGCTTAGAAACATGTTGAGACCATGCTAAATTAGAAAGTCCATTCTTATAACAGAGTTTGTGAAAAAGATTGTTGTAATACTCAACAAACACCCTAATATAATGAGAAAATTCAGCTGAACTCTCTTTAAAGGAGAATATACTATTAACCTCGTGATACCACTCGGAAATATAATTGTATTCCCCATTTTCAAGCTTTCTTTCAACAGTATCTACACCAATACGATAAATCATAATATCTTCCTTATCTTCTACATCTTTACTTTCCATAAAAAAACTATATCCCGGATGTTCACTTAGTTTTTTCATCACCAATAAGCATTTTTCGAAAACTCTTTTTTCTTCCATTTAATTGGTGGTGTTTACAATAATCGGCAATCGGATCCAATCCAATTAGTAATGGGAAACCCTTTCCAGTAATTAGTTTCCAATGTAGATGCTATTTAAAGAATGAAAATATGGTAATACAAAAAAAAAATTAAAAGTGTCACACACCATCTCTTATGATATTCTGTATTCTAATGCTTCACCGTTTCTGGGATTATTCTCAGTCGCAGCCATCATTATGTTTAAATATTGCTATAGGTGGCTTTGAAGACAATGGTAAGGTGATCAAAGAGGTAGAACAGTCAATGAAGCAATTTTTAGCATATAGGTTTTTTGGAAGAGTTAATATATCGCTTGATGTAAATATTATTGGTTTAAAAGAAGATTTTATGACACAATTTAATGGAATTTTAGAGAAACCAGATGACTTTTTGAAAGATGACGTATTTACCATATCACCAGAATCGCCATTTTATGATTTATTGCATTCGAAGTATAGTATTTTATCATTGAATTCTAAATCAAAATATACCTTGTTTATAATTAATGGCAAAAAAGATTCTCTCGAGTTTAGATATGGAGGATCGAAAAGCCAAAACCAATGCTTTCTTCTTGGAATGAGGGCTAGTTTTTGCTATGTTTCTTTAGATGCCAGATTTGCCATTCCACATATTTTTAGAAAAATTAACAACTTTTTAGATGGCTTTCTGCCCCCAGAGCCTCAACCAAGTTTTCATGTTCCTTCTTCTATTGTTTTATCAATAGTTACTTTCGGCCCAAATATTAATTCAGCAATGCTGCGCACTCATATGGAATCGGTTCTACCACCAAGTGTTGATTGCCATGTTTTAGTAACTCCAAAAAATCTTTATGAGTTTCCATTAATTGTGGCTGGATTATACAGTGATTCTTTTTCTGATTTAATATCATCGATTAAAATGTCGGAACATGTCCTGGGAGTATCTGCAGCAAATGCATTTGAGACAAACTCTTCACAAAAAATTATCCCTGTATTTGTTTTTGAAAAACTCGATATGTATAGTTATGATTCTCCTGTGTATAGTGACAACAAAATGGCAGCTATTTTTGTTGAAAATGATGATCCAATGAGATTAGTGTTGTCAGCTGTTTCGAGTTTCATTCCAGGGTTGAGCGACAAACCCACAATATCTGGTCATCACCCATTATACCCTGCTGGGGGATATTCTGAGTTTTCACCATTAATAAGTGATTCAGTAATGTTATCTTATATATTGAATGATATGCATTATACAGAGGACATATTTTATGAGGCTCAGACCGTTTCCGAAGATATCAAAAAGCTCGATCTATCATGGATTAATACATCATCAATTGAATCTCTTTACCCATCATTAGAATTATCATATAAAGCAACAATAAATAATATAAATCAGAACAAACTTCTTCAAGCATTGACAACAGTCAGTACCTCCAGGAAAGTTGCTGAAGATATCTTAAGTTCCTTCAAAAGATTAGCACAACAATCAGAGATTTTTAGTCGCTGCTGTCCTGTATCATACTATGTAGCAAAACCCAGGAGCACTATATCGACAATTATCCTAGTGTGCGGCTTCCTGCTAATGTTTGGATGGTCAATTTACAAGTTTTATATGTTGTATAGTCAGAAGAAGTATTCATATATTCCTAAAATGCTCGATTTTTAAAAATCTGGATTTATGTCTCACTTTTTTTAATGAACAACTTGGGTTTCATTCAGAAAACTGCCATTATAGTAAGTAGAACAAGGGATCAAATTGATGAAAAATTATTGGCGATTAAGGATTACCTGGAATCTACAGGATTTGGATATAAAAAACCATTGGTTGATAATGAAGGGTTTCCTTACCCAGACATAGACCACGTGAAAATTTTATCTGAGAGACAAAGAGCATCTAGAATGATTAACGATAGAAAAAGGATTACTAATTTAATGGATAATCTTACAAATTCTGATCAAAGTCCACTTTACTCTTTGATGAATGCTCATCATCCATTTGCAATAGCAACAGAAGTAAGACAAAAATCTCCAGCAGAAAATTCTGGACTTATGGATGGAGATCTTGTGATAAGTTTTGGAAAAGCACACTCGTTACACCAAATTAAAAGCGAGATCATTGAATTTCAAGCAGTGGAAATAAATGTAATACGGTGTGAAGGCTCTGAGTGCCAAGTAATTAGTCTTGAAATAACCCCAAGGCCCTGGGAAGGTGATGGACTAGTGGGGTGCCTATTACTCCCTCTGCTCTAATTTACAAAAAGTGGAATCCAAACGTTAAGATTAAACTAAATGAAAGATAATGCACTAGATTTTATCAGAGTTTCGACAAATCCGATTATATTTCGGGATATGGAAAGGGGAGAGACTGATAGTATTCAATTTGTAACAGTGAATATAACTAAAAAGACTCTTGTTGTTCGATTTTCGATACCAAATGGCTCAGGTTTTCGCATGAATTCCATAATTGATGTCAAAATACCTCCTGGATTACAAGAGATAAGGGAAATTTCCTATTCATGTGTAAAAGATGAATTTGAACAATCTGATTTGGTAATATCTTCTCCAATGTTCAATGAGTACAAAGTTCCAATTATGTTTTATCCTCAGTCGCCTGCTTTTGATGTTGATAACAAGAGTTTTGATTTGGGTTTGGTTAATATAAATACCACACATAAGTGTGTGTTCACATTATCTAACTTCGGAACCAAGGGTGGAAACTATTCTATTTTATGCACAGAACCTCATGTTTCAATTGATCCATCATATGGATATCTTGATTCAAATCGGAAAGAAAAGATTACAATTTCTTTCAAAGTTACATCCATCAAGAGGATATCATTTGCTGTTAAAATAGTACCTAAATCATCCTTTTATGAAGGCCCAACTATATCTATTCTTGGAGAAGCTTTCGAGCAATCCATTTACCTTGTATCAAATAATGAACCAATATCCACTATTGTATTTGGTAGAGCCTTTTTTGGAGAAAAAATAAAGAGAACAGTAACCCTCATTAATAAGTCTCCAATTAAAAGGTCATTTGTTGTCCATCCATCTCATGAACCCGGGAGGAAAAGTCATAATGAACCTGCTTTCACTGCAATTCCTTCAGAAGGAGAGTTGATTCCGAATGGTTCAACAGAAATTTCCTTTTTCTTTCAGCCGGCATATCAGAAACTCTCGGAAGATGTTGAAGTTTTTTATTCTCAATCTACTAATATTGAGATTGTTAAAACCCAAAACTCTGTACCCATTACTTTTGAAGGATCTGCTGTACAAATGCTTTTCAAATTGAGTTGCGTTGATTTTTTGTTTGGTGAACAACAAGTTGGTTCTAATAGCTACCAAACTTTGATGTTAAGTAATAATTCTCAGTTTCATGGTTTGAATTTTAACCTTAAAAAAGTAGCTCATTTTCACTTTAGACCAAACCATGGAGTAATTCCACCAAATTCTAATGTTGATATATCTGTTTCATTCGATCCCAAATCACTAGGTGATCATTCAACTACAAGTGTGCTTGATTTGTGTAATGGTCTTTTCCAAAGGGAGTTACATCTCTCAGGATATGCTATTCATAATGGAGATTTGAGATCACCAAGGCCAACGAGAGCATTATCAACAGATACAATTGCTTCGACCTTATGTTCTGAATATAAAACCCAAAACACTACTTCAAGACAGAGAGATAACTTTATTGAAGAGCTTGCTTTGCAAAGATCTAACACACTTAGAAAAGGAAAATTAAAAAAAATGGCATATAATGAAGCTCGTCATATGCTTGAAAAGACCAATGGACCTTTCTCTGTGTCCGATATTGAAGAATTAGCAAAAAAAACCCTTGAGAATAAGCTTCTTGGTGGAGAGGATCCAATTGAACTAGGCTTAGGTCATTGCGAAGGGATGGAACCTCCAGAACCACCTATTTTTTCTCCTAAGTCTCCCAAAATATCTTCATTAATTGATATTCAATCACCAAGATCATACAAAATTGAAAAGAAATCCAAAAATATCCGTCCAATTAAAACCAAGCCAACAACACCAAATGAAATTGCTGATTGTTCCAAAGCTTTAACTCCTTCACAACAGCTCCTGTTTTTACTTTCAACCGAGAATCTGGATTTTGGTTCAATATCTGTTTTGTCAGATGAAAAAAGGGATTTGATTATCACCAATAATCTCTCACAATATGCCTTTGTTACTCTGAAACTTGATGAAAAGCCTGAGCTTTCAAAAACACCATATCATTCACAAGTCATTCCTCCAAATTCCACTTCTGTATTTGAGATAACCCTTTCTTTGCCTCTACCACAAAGGTATTCTGCGACTATACCATACATTATAAATGGAATTCATGAAGGAATCATAACATTGTCAGCAATTTCTGTCCCAATTGATGTTAAGCTTTCCAAATCATCAATTGAATTCGATTACCGAGAAAATATTTCTCATACTTCAATGAAAGAATATCTCACCTTAACCAATAATAGTGGCAGCAAAGCTAATGTTAAATGGATTGGTTTTACAGATACCTTTTCAATCTCTCCATTGTCTGGTATAATACAGCCAAAATCAACTTTGTCATGTGAAGTTGTATATAAACCTGGTATTGTATCCCATTCTGATGCATTACTAACTCTTCAAGTTGAAGGGGGGCCTCAAAGATTATTAAAATGCAAAGGAATTGCAGGGGAGCCAAATATTTCTATTAAAGGCTCACCGGTTAAGTTTGATCTGATTCCTTTAGGAATAGAAAGGATTATTGATGTTACTTTGAAAAATGATGGTATTGATCCAGGTTTTTTTATTATTGCCCCTTATAAGTATGATTTTATTAGTATCAAACCATCCAATGGAATTATTAAACCAAATGAATCACAATCATTATCTGTAATTGTTAAATGTACTAAACCAGGTGTGTTTGATGCAGATATTCCAATTGAAGTTTATGGACAAAATCCAATTAAACTTAAAGTTATTGGAAATGCCGAAAACCCACAAATACAGTTAAAGTTCTCCAATCTTGATTTTGGAAAAGTATTTATTGGAACTTCTGATAGTAGAATAATTAATATTCGTAATGTTGGACGTATTTCTGCTGTTGTATTTCTTGATTTAGGATATTATAATCAATTTAGTTTAGATTTTAATCAAAATTTGAACATTGAATCATCTGAGAAGCCTAAAAATTCTATTACCATTGTCGATAGCATTGCAGGCGATAATAGATCGTCATTTCAGTCACTATCCAAAATTCCAACACTAAACAAAGCATCAGGCCCTGTGTACAAAATTAATCTTGAAGAAGAAAGCTCAATATCTGTTAGATTGGTTTTCAAACCCACAATCATTGGTGACTTCTCATTTGAACTGCCATTTATGATGATTGATAACACATATATCACATCTGATGTTCAACCAATGGTTATTGCTGAATCGATCCAAGCTCCTATTGTTTCATCTATTAGTTCAATAGATTTTGGGGTAACACCATTATATGATCCTTTGAATCCAAATATTCGACCTAATATTAAGCATTTGACATTAATGAATAAGACTAAGGATCCTGTCAATTTTGTTTTCGAATGCTCTGATAACAAAAGATTTATAATTGAACCAATATCAGGAACAATAGAATATGGATTTGAAATTCCAATTGTTATTGCATTTAGACCAGATAGCGTTGATCCAATTACCACAACAATCAAATTGAATTCGGTTTCCAACAATGAATCTGTATTAACCGGATGTATTACGCTCTCTGGAGTAGGCTATAATAGACCATACAAAGCATCACAAGAATGCGTCTGTCTTCCTCCGGTTCCATTGAATTGCAAGGTTGAAACCACAATTTATGTCATCAATACTCTTTATATTGAATCCAATCTCCAAATTGTACTACCAATAAATGAGAAGTCTTTTCCCCTTTCGATATCCTTTCCTGATGGGAATAGGCTTCTACATACAGTTTCTCAAATCCCTCTTAAGATATCCTTTTCTTCTGATAAGCCATTGAGTTTTTCTACTCTTGTTGCAATTATTGACGATTTGGGTGATAGTTATAGTTTTTCCGTTTCTGTTTCAACTGACAACTCAATATTTTCATTATATCATTTGTTCTCTCCATTGGACATTTCTTTGAGCGCAGGACAAGGAAAGCCTATTATGGCATCATTACCGTCATCATTTGTTAAGAACTCATTTATTGGTTTGTTTTCTTCATATCAAAACCAATTTGACAAAATGGAGAAACTGAGATCTCATTCAGTTTCTACTGAAAATGTTGCTTTTGTAACAAATTTTTTGAATTCATTTGCATCTGGATCACGAATTGATAGATTTCCATATGACATGATCAAGTATGAAGGTCAAAAGGTAATAGAAATGATCACATATCTTGCTGGAAGCAAAAAGCCTGCTAATATGAAACTAAATGATACATCTAAATATTCCAAAATGAAAAGTTTGATTAACATATTAGTTTCTCAAGGTGCAGCTTTATCAATGCTCAGGCCGGAGTATTTGTTGTCAAAAGAAGATTATCTAGATTTTTATCGAAAAAAAACTATTCGGTTTTTATTAGGCATAGACTATTATGGAGCTCCCGAAATGTCATCATTTAATCAAGAATATCTGAGTAGATATATTTCTACTTCTGATTTTAATGAGTCTGTTCACAACATCCTTAAAATTTATAGTTCTCTCTTTGATTCATTAAGTGTTGAGTCGTGGTTACTTGTTGTTTATCAAATTATTAAGATTTACGTATATCCAAAAATAGATATTGAAAGATTTTCTACAACTCCTGGGTTATCAGATGCTTTGAAATATCTTAAAGAGAGTATTGATGAGGATCTCTTCAATGAGATAAACCGGAGTCAAAAGAGCCTAAATACTTCGAATGTGTTTTCTGCTCAAGAATGTGCAATTTTGAAGTGGTGTTCAGTTTATCATCATGTTCATTTTAAATCCAAGGGTTCAGTGATATCTTTTAATTCATGTGAAGATATGAAATCTTTTTTCGCATTATTTAAATCACACTATCTGAGTACTGTTCCAGAGATAAACGAAAACGATAAGAGTGAATTATCAAAAGCTGTAGTTGAATGTTTCAAAAATCTTAAGCTTGGTTTTTCTCCTTCACTTGATGTGTTGTCATCTGGTAACCCCATAGTATATGCATTATTGTCTTTTTCTCTTTTTCAGGTTCTTCCTCACTATATTCCATCTTCAGCAATTGAATTTGAAGCAGAACTTAATAAAACAATGTCACAATCTGTTACACTTACTAATCCCTCAAAACAAGAACTTGTTTACAATGCTTCAATTAATGGGAGTGATAATTTTTCTTTGGAACAAAACAGAATTGTTTTACAACCACAAGAGAATACAGATTTGATTATAAAATATTTTGCCAGATCACATCACAGCGATACGGCCACATTAATAATTGTACCTGTTAAACAAATTGGTATGAATCAACCTGTTTTATCATCAACATTGGTTATTTCTATGAAATCCACAATATTGGTTTCCAATCCACAGAAAGTTTTTAATCTTGAAGGACCTATTTATTCAACAACTTCAATGAAAATGAAAATTCGCAACGAAGTTTTAAGAGCTGGATTGTTTAGAATTAATGTTCAGTTCTCACATATTGTTGATGATAAACCATGCTCACTTCGTCCATTAAACGAGTTTGTTGTTTGCCATAAAAGTTCATCATCTTCTGTATTCAATAACATATCCAAATTCGAACAGAATATATTACAACACTCTCCTTTTATTCTAAGTTCACAAGAGATTGAGTTTCCTGAACAAGACTCTGATGTAATGCTGAATATAGAGTTTGTTCCAATATCTTTAGGTGATTATAGATGTCATCTTCTCTTTCATAATGATTCATGTGGAGAGTTTATATATGAAGTGAATGGTCATTCAACGCCGCCGACTCAAATTGAATCCAACACTATTGTTAAAACAGAAGCTAATGTAAAAGTTGTTACCAAAATTAATATTGATTCTACAAACAAGAATCTCGCCTCGGCACTAGCTTACTCAATGGCCAAAACAGATTCTTTAATACATCCAGGGTATATTTCTGATGTCAAGTTTAGAGAAATGATATTGTCAAATACAAGAGAAATAATTGCTAACATGGCCAAGTCACCCCCAATTACATATTATACATCTTTTTCTTCGCCATTTTTCGATTCACAAAAAGATATTGTTGTATCCAAAGGAGAAAACCATGCATTATCAGTATCTTTCTTGCCAAATAAACCAGGAACATTCCCCGCTAAACTTGTTCTATTGAATGACTTTGATGTTAGGGTTTTTAAGATTGTAGGAACTGCAATAGCTCAAACAAAAACTTTTACCATTCAAATGGAAACAGCATCAGGAAAAGGTATTACTCAAGAAATACCTTTTCAAAATCCATCAGAACAGATTTGGAATTATAAGGTTTCATTATCAGGTGATCAAGGATTCGATTGTATCCAAAGGTTTTCTGTTAAACCACAATCAACATTCAATCTTGTATTGAGTTTCAAAACTAGAATGATTGGATCATTCAGCACATTTTTATCGGTAGTTAATCTGGTTAAAGAAAACACTGTAAATTACCAAATCAATGTTGATGTTGGCGAACCTCCTGCTGAAGAAAAGATTATTCTGTCATGTCATGCAAGAGAGAAAACAAGACATACTATTCATCTTCCAGATTTTATTGAAAGTGGGACCATACAAGTTGTTAGTGATATTCCAGTAATCACATTTCCTAGTTCTGTGTATTTATCAAAAGGTCTATCTTCCACTTCATTTGAGTTCGAAATTTATGCCCTTAGGAGTGGGATATCAGCCGGCACGATAAAATTTTTAGATCCTTCAACCAATGCATTTATTTGGTATATTATTGAAATTAGCATTGAGAAACCAGTTCCAGAACAGGTAATAGATATTTCAACACCAGAAAGACAGCCAATAAATGTTACTTTTCCTGTGGATAATCCAAAATCAAAAACTGTTACTTTTCATGTTACATTATCTGATAATGATTTGTTTGGAGAGAAAACTATCCAAGTGCCACCAATGTCTCATGTAGTTTATTCATTGGTCGTTCATCCATTAAGAGTTTTTAAGCGGACATCCTCTGTTTCATTCTTTAATGAAGATGAGGGAGAGTATATTTATTTGCTTAATATCAATGTTATTCCTTCTGAACCATGTATATTAGCTCCTTTGAAAGCTTCTATCGGAAATTATTCGAGTACTTATATACAACTTGATAATCCAACAAATAAGCCTGCTTCATTGAGAGTAGAAAATACCATATCTGATTGTTTTAGGCTTAATGTTAAGCCGTTTTTCCAGATTCCAGCTGGAGAAAAGAGGAATATTGAGATCAAATACACCCCATCCAAAGTTGGAGTTGTTCAAAGTGGTATTATATCATTTAGATCACGTGAAATTGGAGATTGGGTATATAAAGTTACTGGAATCGGCAAACCCCCAATTCCTGTTTCTCCAATGATTGTCGAGTCGTCAATTGGTACATCGACTTCAGGATCTATCATGTTCAGTAATCCATTTTCTTTCCCATCAACTTTTGAAGCCATTCTGTTACCTGACAAAGATTCATCTTTCAAATTTTTGTCAAAGAAACATCAATACACATACAATGAATATGGAGAATCTCAGCAAATATCATTTGCCTTTTCAGCAAAAGCTGCTGGTCAATTTCAATCAAGTATTATGGTATCAACAGTGGGAATTGAGCCTAGAATTTCTTGGCATTATCCTTTAATAGGTGTAGCAATTCTGGGCACTGAAACAATCATTCCCGAACTCAAAGGTCAAGTTGATCAAGTCATCCAAAAAACATTGGAATTGCCATTAATTGGAGAGACTGAAGGCTTTTCTTTAGATAATTATATTGTGAAGGTTGAATTACCTATTGGATATGACTGGATGACTAGATACATTGATACAACTGCACTTTCATTAAGGAAATCATTAGGGGCTTCTATAATGAAGATCTCAATGAGATTCAATCCAAGAAGAAGAGTATCAACCGTTTTTCACCTTTGCATTGAAAATCCAGCAAGTCAAAAATGGAGATTTCCTGTTTTTACCAAAATAGAATCCGGAGGAATGTTAAGAACAATGTATATCGAAAGTACATTGAATAAAATTTCAATGAAAAAAGTTGTCATACCCGAACCAATAACGCAAACAACCGATTTCCATGCATATTTCACTTCAGGTTCATCTGTTGAGTTATCTTTATCGCAGAGTGATGGTATAATGGAACAATCATTTGCTGACGAAAACGAAATATCTTTGTCTATTGTGTTTCATCCAAGAACATACGGGAAACTCGTAAAGGGAATTCTCATAATCGAAACCGAAGAAATTGAATATAATTTTGAAATTATTGGGAAAATGCCTGAATATGTTCCTCCTGTTATCTCCAAATCTGCCTTAATCAATACATCCATGCCTGAAAGTGCAAGGGCTTTCAACAGAACCCATAGAGGGAAAAAGAGAAACATTATTAGGGAAAACATCCAGAAAGTCAAGATAATGAAGCCGAACTCAGCCCGTCGGCAATAAGCTCAGAAATTTGTTATAAATCTTTTTATTAAATAATCATTGTATTGAGAAAAAAATCACCGAACCATTTATGAGTTTCTTTAAGAACCTTAAGGGCCTGAACACTGATAGTGTTTTTAGCTCAGCTAAAGACATGATATCTGGAGCCGCCAAGCGCACAGCAGATGAGCTATCCAATAGGATGCTGAGAGCAATTGGGATTGACGATTTGAATGGAATTGGTATGAAACTCGTTTTTTCTCAGAATTTGCCAAAAGAAAGCGATGTTAGAGCCATTCCTCCGCCTGTTATTCTTGATGAAGGATTTCTTAGAGAAGTGGTTCTATGTGCCAAGTTATCTGATCTTGTATATGAAGAATCTGAGAAGAGAGTCTATCCAGAAAACAGTGGGATGGTCATATTTGAGAGAAAAAATGTGGAGGGAGAGCAAATTCCTTTCTTTATTATGAAAAATGATCAAAAGAAACTGTTTTATCTTGTGTGCAGAGGTTCATGGACATTTAACGACGTAAAAATAGATATAAAGGGAAAGCCTGTTGAGTACAATGGAGGTTACGTTCATAAGGGGGTTTTTGCAGCATCTACATTTGTATTTGATACCTCCTATCAGATTCTTCAACATTTGTTGGTCGACTACCCAGACTACCGAATTCTAGTAACGGGACACTCCCTTGGCGCCGGAGCAGCATCTCTTGTGACAATGATGATGAAGCTCAACTGCCCCACATGGAACACTTATTGTATATGCTTTGCACCTCCACCTGTTGTAAGCCATAATTTGCATATTCAGACTCAGCAATTTGTTACAAGTCTCATCTTTGAAAAGGATCCTGTTCCATATCTATCCCTTAAGATCCTTACAGTAATGAATATATCTGATTCAATTAATAATTATGTCGCCAATAATGTGAAAGCAGATCTTGTTCCCCCTGGAAATATGCTTCATATCCGAAATGAACCCAACACAACTCGCTACTATGTTGGAAGAATTGAGGACATGAACTACTTTGCACAACTAATCGATGGACTTAATGAATCGGATCATTTCATGACTAAGTACATTGCTGCACTCGAAACCTTCTTTGATAGGGTATAAAAGTGTCCATTTGTTTCATGTTTTTTGGTTCATTTGTTTTAGTTATAACCCATTTATTCGGTTTTTTTATTATCCATAGTGTTTTTAGAAAGAAAATTAGGTTTTTTGAGCTTATTGGGTGTTCTTTTCCAATTGGATTACTGATTATTTCATTTGTTGGTTTAATTTCTTCAAGTATTTTTGGAAATGGCAGAGTTAATTTGTTGTTTTGTTGTGTTTTTGCTCTTTTTTGTTCAATTTTTATGATAATAAAGAGCAAATTCCAGGATATTTCTATTACGTTGGTTCCTTCACGATTTTTTGCTCTTTTTGTTATTTTTATTGCTTTTTTGGTTTATATTTCATACATTTCCATTTTTTCACATCCAAATAAGCTTATTTCGACTGCAGAAAATGATATGCTATTTGAAATATCCCTTGTATCTAGCTTTGTCGTGGGTTCAAATATAAAAAGCTCGATATTTAATGGAATCAATAATCCTCTTATAAGTAACAATACTGTTAAGAGTGAATTCATAGTTCCATATTTCATATCATTACTTAGGGTCTCTGGAATGTCACTTCAGATGTCTTATCTTGTCCCAACAGTGTTGTTAATAATTTCAATTTGTGTTTTGGGCTACTCTATTACTTATAGAATTTATAATTCTGAAATTGCCTCAATAATTTCTGTTCCATCTATATTTTTTGCAGCTGGATTTGGATTTTTATCTTATCCAAGCGATCAATCGTTCAAAAATAGTTATGCAGACTTCGTTTTTATCATAGGAAATGGTATCTACAATCCTTGGGGTCACGAATTGCTCCATTGTTTGATAACATCAAGAACAGTTTTGTTTTCCATGTCTTTATCATTAATTACATATCTTTCTCTTGAGCTTAATAATGATATTTTTTCGGGCTTTCTTGTTTTTTCATCATCAATTGTTCATGCTCAGCTTTCTATTCCATTACTATTTATTTATATATTCTATAAAACAAGGGATATTGGATTCCGTATATTGTACTTTTTAGTTCCAACATTTTTGTTTTATCAATTATGTGATATTAATGTAGATTATGGAATCCTATTCCAAATTGATTCAACCAGATTTCCATTTCTAAGGTTTTTGTGGTATACAATTGGAATCATTCCCCTGGGTTTGGTTTTTTCATTTATATATGAGCCAAAACTTGCAATACTATCATCTGCATTCTCTTTTATTGCAATTTGCTTTGTGTCGTTCCAGAAAGAACATCGTTTTAATTTCTTTTCTTATAATGCCTCAGTATTACCATTATTTTCTGTTTTTTCAGCTGGTGGTTTTGTGAAATTTGTTCAAAGATGGAAATCTAGAAGTGCAAAAGGGTTCTTTAAGGTAATAACAGCAATATTGGTACTTAGCATGTGGTTATCATCTGTTATTGGTACATTGAACAGATATAACCAAAAGTTTAATTGTTGGCAACGAGGTCATGAAGAGGTTACAGAATGGATATTGAATAACACTGAAATCGATTCTGTTTTTCATTCAATCATGGTTAGTGGATGGTCACCAGCTATAAGCAAAGCTGGAAGAATTGGTTTTGTCCCAAACAGTCAAGCACTTCAGTTTCTATCTTATAGTAATAGTGATCGAGCAGGAGAATTTCAAAACTGGCTCAATAACCGAACCTCGAATATATCTATTGATTATATTCTTATTGAGAAAAAGGCTCTGAAAGATGCTACTGTTGATACACAACTGCAGAATAAGTGCGAAATTGTATTTACTAACAAGTATTTCATGGTATATAGGAATATATTTAAATAATCATTGTGTTATTTCTTTTTGTAATGTATCAATGAACATTGTTGACGCTTGAAGTGTTGATAATGCATATTCAAATTCAGCACATAACCCTGTTTTTGGAGAAAACACTTCAATAAAGCTAGAAACAGATTCAAAGTCTGGCAAAAATGATGAAAATATTGCACCTACAAAATCTATGAATATCATATCAAATGGAACAATAGTTGATTCATTCAATTTATTATTAACACAAAGACCCTTTTTCACCCATAATAATGATTCACTTATCTCATACAATGAATCAATGGGATTTGTGTATAAAGATGAAAAAACGAGATGATTGCCAGCCCTAATAACAAAATCATTATTCATAAAATAATCCTTAACCAACATTTCAGAGTCTGTTTCGGTGATATGCTTCATTTTTATCTTATTACACAGCTCTGAAGTCAAGTTTGTATTGATTGAGAAAAAAAATGCTGGATTCAATGAATAAGCAAGGCCAAATAAATGCCTTATCATCAAAATTGTAATGATGGATTGTTCCTCAGGAGATGATATTTGCAATGTTGTGATAGTTCTGTGAATAATTTTCATTATTCTTGGTAAAAATTCTTCTTTTGGCTTTAGACTAAATGATGATAATACCTTTGATATATAGTTTTGGATTTCATTGGAAAACCAAAAAACAAGTGAGTCAAACACTTCTTGGTGCTTTGTTGGATAAATATAATATGTTTTCGGATCCATTTGCATTGATAATTCATTCAATAGTCCATTAAGGGTCTTTTTAATCTGATCAATTGTTATATGAGGCAGATGATACATTGGTATTTTTTGCGTATATTGATATAAAATACTAGCTTTTTTTGATGATAAGGCCTTTAAAATCCCATCAATATCCAAATTAATCAAGATACCACTAGAAATGGAATTTTCATCATTTAATATTCCAATAATCTCTATGGACACCTGTATTTTTCTCTTTATATCAGCTTCTTCATACTTAAGTGCCGAATCTAACAAAAATTTCTTTTGATATGCTTGACCATATTTCCTATTATGAACAATAATCATTTGTTCTCGTAATTCTAATTCTCTGGATTGAAATTCTTTAAGTTTTTCTTCAAGAACATGAATATAATACCTTCTTTTTTTCGAATTTTCATATTTCATTTTTTCTTCATCTTTCTTCGAAATTGAGGAATTAATAACGTTAAAATCAATAAATTTCTTCAAATTCTCGTTTTCCATCAACCATTTACACAATTTCTTTGATTTGCATAGAACGTTTTCGTTCATCCACCAAAAAAAATGCAAAATGAACTAAAAATTTTACTGATTAGTCTGTTCCTCTTCCTTGGGAGCAACTTTATAAGCATCTTTCTCTTCCTGTGTCATCTTTTTCCATAACGCAGCAACTTTCTTAGAGATCTGTCCAAATTTAAGCTTGGAATTTTCATCTCTGAGTTTTTTAGACATAACTTTAGAGAAATTAATATAAGGATTTGTGCCAGTGTTGGATTTCATCTTCTTAAAATGAAGTGAAATAAAATCTTTTTCTAACAATTTAAACGGTTTTATCTACAAAAATAACCGTAAAAGGGTTAAAAATTCGAATGTTTATTTTAGCAGCACCCATCTTTCTTCTTGTTGTCTTTAGCCTCTGTAAGTTTGACCTTGCTTGGGTCACTATTTCCACCGGGCTGTCTTTGCTGAAGGAGAGTAGAGATAGCAAGTTGGAACATTCTTTCGACGCCTTGTCCTGTAGCTGCACTAGTTTCTGAGTAAAGTGCTCCATTTTCAGTCGCCATTGCTTGAGCAGCTTGGAACTCTATGCTTCTCTTTTCTTCAAGGTCAATTTTATTGCCGCAAACAAGGATAACTATTGACTCTTCAACGTTGGTCTTGAGTTCCTTAATCCAGTACTGGACAGAATCGAAAGATTCTGCCTTGGTGACGTCGAAAACAATGAAAGCAATCAATGCACTGCGATAATACATGGGTGCAAGACCACGGTAAACCTCTTGGCCTGCAGTATCCCAAATGAGGAGCTCGAGTTGTTGCCCATCAATTGTCACATCTTTGGTAACAAAAGCTGCTCCAATTGTTGGATTAACGTTTTCGGGAGCACTACCAGAAACATATTGTGTTACAATACTGGTCTTGCCAACACCGCTGTCTCCAAGTAAAACCAGCTTAATAGCATTGCCGCCGTCAGCCATGATATTTACGATACGGTTTTTATCAAAATTCAATTAAACCGATGGGTTTATTTTTGTAAAGTACCAACGATTATTTTGTAAAATAGTCAATTGAGAGTCTCGTTGAGATTTGAATATTTTAATGGGTGGTTTTAATTCAAAGCCAATTCCAGCCGGCACGTTTTCCTCAAATGCCACTGGTGAGGTAGTTGATAGTTATTCTATTCGTCGCCATCCTAAATATGCAGATGGTTTTCTTCAACTTCCATCTGACCTTCAGAATGCGCAAGTTTTGTATTTGAGATCAATGGAGAAGTTTCGGGATAGGGAGTATATTGGGAGCCGTAAAGTGGTGAATGGAGAGCGACAGAGCTATTTCACTTTTATGAAATACGGAGAGGCTGATAGGTTTTCAAGGTCATTTGGGTCTGGGCTCAGGAAGCTTGGTGTTATGAACCGGTCAATGGTTTGCGTTTTTGCAGAAAATAGGCCTGAATGGGTTTTAACGATGGGATCAAGCTATCTGTTTGGTTTTGTCATGGTTGCATTATATGATACATTTACCACCGAAGCTTTAGAGTTTTCGATCAAGAACAGCCAAGCGTCTTTTATTTTGGTGTCAAGAAAGAACCTTTCTTCTTTGATTAAGGTTTCTGATGAGACATTAAGGCAATTCAGGGTTGTTGTTTCTTATGATGATTTGAATATGGAAGAAGATTTGGCTGCGAAGGAAAAATTAAGTGAACTCGGAGTCCAAACTTACGATTTTAGAACAGTTTGTGAAATGGGTAATCCTGAAGAAATGGATTTCGCCAAAATTGATCCTGAACAGCTTTTGTATATATGCTATTCTTCAGGAACAACAGGATTTCCTAAAGGAGTTATGATATCACATCGCTGTTTTATTACCAATCTTCTTGGAATTTGCAATGAAGGGTCAGAGGAAACATTCCAAAGGCATCTTTGCTATCTTCCTCTTTCGCATGTTTTTGAGAGAATGTGTACAAGCTGTGCTTTGTATTATGGAGGAAAAGTTGGTACTTTCTCAGGAAATGTAGCATTATTAACACAAGATTTGGCTGCTCTCAGACCTACTGTGATGATTGTTGTTCCAAGAGTATTGCAAAGAATTAATGAAGGAATTCAATCGAAACTTAGGGAAGGAGGGGCTTTGACTCGGTTTGTATTCAAAGCTGCATGGCATGGGAAAAACTTTTGTCTCAAAAGAGAAATGGGAACATTTGTTTTTGATGCAATAGTATTTAATAAGATTAAAAGAATGTTTGGAGGCTGCATAACCCAAATTGTTAATGGAGGCGCAGCTCTACCAGCAGATATACATGAGCTTATGCAAGTAATTCTTGGTACTCCTATTAGACCTGGGTATGGTTTATCAGAAGGAGGAAGTGGTAATGTTTTGAATCCTTTGAAACTACAACATATCAAATATGGAACAAGTGGTTATCCTCTTTCTAATGTTGAACTTCGTATTCTTAAAGTTCCAGAGTTTGATGATCCTGGAGTTGGCGAGATTCTGATGGGTGGTTCAGGGCTGTGTAGTGGTTATTTGAATGATCCTGAGGCAACTAATAATTTATTTACCGATTCAACTCATACATGGATCCACACAGGTGATATTGGGAAATGGGACGATGATAATTCTCTTGTTGTAGTTGATAGAATGAGATCAATATTTAAACTTAATCAGGGAGAATATGTTGCTGGTGATTTGTTAGCAACATACTTTGAGGCTGCTCCCTTAGTATCAAATATATTTGTATATGGAGATTCAACAAGGCAGTATTTGATTGGTATTGTAATTCCCAATATAAATAGTGTGAAGAGACTTTACAATAAGCCTAATATGACTAATGAAGAGTTTGAACAATACTGCAATTCTCAAGAACTCGAAGAAGCAATAATGTTACAACTAACTAATATTGCTAAAGAGAAGAAATTACTTGGGTACCAAAAAGTAATTGCAATTAAATGTGTCAATGATCAGTGGACTGTTGAAAATGGAATTCTATCTCCAACTTTTAAACCAAAAAGGAAGGTTTTAACAGCAAGGTATTCTACACTGATCGATGAACTATACTCTAAAACGAATAAAAACTAAAATGATTAAGGATTTTCACAATATTTCAATTTAGAGATGCTCTATGAATTGGGCTCATTTTGACATCCAATTTCCAACATTCGAATTTGGAAATTCTATTTCAACTCCTTTATCAACAAAATATTCACAAAAACCAAACAAGGTTTTCTTATCTCTTCCCTAGTCTATTGATTAAAATATTCCCATTTCTCTCCCAAAATGCATACTTTTATGATCTTTTCCTAGCTTCTGTTTTAACTCATCCTCATTTCTCCCTCATAAACTTATTTCCCATAACGTCTGTTGATCCATGTCTTCCAAAATGAATTATACCAAAAAATTCAAATATTCATTAATTGTTTCCAATATTTTATTGCCCGCTCTTCCCTCCTTATCCTCAAACTTTAACCCATCACATATTCTTCAAACATATATTATTGTTTCTCAAAAATTTATTCTCTTATGATATCTCTTATTTACTCCGTTAATGTACCCTTTAAAAACAGTGCTTGAACACATATTCAAAAAAATCTTATGAATTTGGTTTTTAATCCTCTTCTGATTTATTGCCCTCCTTTACTCTTGAGGAATTCAACAATGTTCGATTTCCTTTTCTTTCTATTTTTTGAATCAAATAATTTAATCTCACTTGCTAATGTAATTGGAGTTTTCCCATCATTATTTTTAGAATTTATATCAGCTTTTTGATTAACTAGATATTCAACAACACTAAGATGACCATATTGAACAGCTAAATGAAGAGGAGTCTCATTAAATATAAAAACTCAACACCACTATTTTTTGCATTTATATCAGCTTTTTGATTAACTAGATATTCAACAACACTAAGATGGCCATTTTGAGCAGCATAATGAAGAGGAGTCCAATTAAATATAAAAACTCAACCTTGTCGTCTTTTGCATTTATATCAGCTTTTTGATTAACTAGATATTCAACAACACTAAGATGACCATATTGAACAGCTAAATGAAGAGGAGTCTCATTAAATATAAAAACTCAACATCATTATTATTTGCATTAATATCAGCTTTTTGATTAACTAGATATTCAACAACACTAAGATGACCATTAATAGCAGCTAAATGAAGAGGAATTGAATCATATTCATCTTTTGCATTTATATCAGCTTTTTGATTAACTAGATATTCAACAACACTAAGATGACCATTTCTAACTGCTGAATGAAGAGGAGTCTCATTAAATGATGTTTTTGCATCTATATCAGCTTTTTGATTAACTAGATATTCAACAATACTAAGATGACCATTTTCAGCAGCAAAATGAAGAGGAGTCAAGTTCATCATCCCTCCCCATTCATCATATTCATCTTTTTGATACTTTTCATCCACATTTGTTCCATTTGCCAAAAGATAGATTAGGCTGGTAATTTTTCCTTTCGCAGCTGCTTCAAAGATATTTGCTTCGAAATCTGGTGCTTTTGTAGATTTCCATTTTTCATTTACAATACCTACTAATTCTTCTCTTCTCTTTGCTTCTTCAATAAACTTATTCCTTAACTTTTCCATTTGTTGATGAAGCAATTCGATTCTTTGTTGATCTTCTGCTTCTTTTTGCTTCATTTTCTGATTAAGTTCTTCCATTCTCTGTTGATCTTCTTTCATCCTTGAATTTTCACTTTGTAAATTGTTGATTTCATCTATAAAAGCAGCTTTTTTCTCATGAAAATTGGAGACAAGAATACCAATTCCAGGTAAATACGGAGACATAGCTTGACCAAACTCATCAATTTCCTCTGCAGATTGAATTTTGAGATTTATGTTGTTGTATAGTACTTGAAAACTAGTCTGATGTAGGTGGAAATAGTTATCGAAGAAAAATCTAATGTCGGAAAAAGAAAAAGCCTCTTTGTTTTGTTGAAATAGTCGAATCAGAATAGGAAGAGGTAAAGAAGCAAATTCTGGTTCATTCAAAATTTTTTTGAGATTTTCACTCAAATATCTCTCAAAAAACGGGAGATCTAATCCATTGATGATGTCTTTCAATATCATTTTCTTCATATCGAATAAGTGACAAAGAGAATTACAACCAAAAAACTCACAAATCTATAAACTTCATAAGATTTGCCAATCTCATGAACATATTTAACTCCATGAACAACATCCAAAAACTCATTGAAAGAATCTTCATTAGTATTAAACCTAAATTCTAGACCACTAGAAGGATTGATCAAATATAAATCTCTAAACACTGAACTATGGATCAAAAAACGACCAAAGTTGACCTCATAGGCTTTTTGGTTAAACATAATTGGAATTTTGCTCTCCGAAATGCGCCATAGAAAGCTGTCTATATGGGTAAAATGGAATTCCCATTCGACTAAAAGACTAAAAACAATTTTTTGTTTTGTCTGGTCATGTGGAACTTCCCCTTTTTCCAAAAATAGGAAAAAATCTAAATAATCCGACCGGCTTGTTCTTTCCAATCTAATATTCCCATCTCTCGCAAAATCCCTACAAAACCTAGCAGAACAAAACATTAAATCCTTTCGAATCAGTTTTTTTCCCTCTTCAAACACGAAAACAACTTCTTCTTCCATTTAAAATGTCAATAAAAGTCGAAAAAAAATTGTTTTCTGTTTAATCTATCAATTGTTTTCATCACAATTTTCCTTTTTTGAAATAAATTCCACTATTAAAAAATGTCCTGTTTTCTTTATGATTGATGATTTTCGATTTTCTTTTCCATCATCGAAATCAATCTTTATCCAACGTCTTATTTTGAATGAAAGATCAAATCATTAGCATTTTATGCAAGCTATTTCCCAATTTGAGAATTGGGATATGACCACCCCCTTAAAACTAGCCTATACCAAATTAAAAGCTTTCTCAGCTCAGAGTCTAGGAAATGATTCAAGTGATAAAAATGCGAAAACACAATTCTTTAATAGTATTTTCCAACTATATAAGTCATTAATGCTCTAGTTCTCAAAAACATCTTATATAAGTAAAAAAAATATTTAAACGTCCTTTAATGAAGAATACTGGAAATGATGATAGTGACATAGATGAAGAGTTGCTTTTCGCGGAATTTGGTATTACTGGTGCAAAACCACGCAAAGAAGAAAAATCCAATTCGAATTCGTCCTTATCCGTAAAAAAGCCAAAAAAAAGAGCACCAAGGCAAAATGCAATCTTATTGGAAAATAATTTGAATATTGGGAGTACATTTGATTCAATTAAAATAGATAATAATAAGTCTTTACCTACATTACCAATTATTGGCAATTCGAGCTCAGCTCATGAACTGGAGTCTAAATTGATGGCTTATTTATCAATACAACTGCGTTCGATATATCATGAATTTGTTGCTCTGATTGGTGATTGTTTTTCAGGTGATTCATTGTATCAGACAGTTGTAGTTCCATATATAAATGACCTTTGTTCAAGTGTTCGTGAAGCAATTATGATTAAAAATCAATATATTGCTTCGCAAGCAACACCAGCTTTTGTTGAGCCATTATTTAATAGGTTTTATGATGTTTTCCATGAAGCACAGCAATTCATTGAATCGAATTCTCGAAAAACATTCAACTATTCCCAATTACAGATTCCAACTGCGAATATGACGGTTAAAAAACTCTATAGTGGATATACACAAGTTTTGAATCGTGAATTGAATGAATTAGATATCATCAAATCGACAAGACCAATTGCAGAACCTCTATTAAAAGATAAATGCAATGAACTGAATATCAAGAAAGGCGAGTTAGAATCCATTATTAGAATTTTGAAAAAAGAGTCTTTGATTATAGAAAAAAACTTAACAAAGTTAACCAGTGAGTTTAAAGCATATTCTGAAATACAAGAAGATTTACCTAATGATGAGGATTTTGAAGAATCAATAATGAATGATATATATAGTATTAAAGAGAAACTCACTAACAGATCGTATCGAATCAATGCATCTCAGCTTTCTGAACTATCAAGCCTCCTCGACGAAATTAACTCAATGAGAAGCATGACAAATTACTATTCAAATCAAATCCCCCAATCAAATAATATAGATGAGTCATCTCAAAATGAATCTTCAAACATATCTGACAACCAAATTGATATTGATATTCTGAAATCAGTCAGAAAAAGACTCGAATCTGCTCAAGATCAAAGAAACGTAGAATTGTCTAACGCTACAACCTTTTTGAGTACAATGAAAAAGAGGGAAAAAGGTAACAAAACAAGGTACTAATTTGTTTACAAATGTAAAATAATCGTGTTCTGGTAATTTTACCCTTATTTATTTCGTTTCACAACGTTTTTGTATGAGCGAAAGCAGTAGCGAAACCAACAATAGTATGCGTAGTACTTTGCCAGATACACGAAAATCCCTTCCTGTTTGGAGGAAGACGCCGAATAACAAACGACCCAGCTCTTCTGCTCCTAATAAAGATGTTGTATCCTATTTAGAAGACCCTGAATGTATTCAACTAAGACAAATGACATGGGATAATGCTGATTTCCGAAATACAAGTGATGAACTGTTGGGGAAGTATTTGGTACACTTGAGAGAGTTTGCAGCTTATTCTGCTGGAAAAGAAGATTTTGCCAGTGCGAAAAAAGCTACAGCGATGTGTTCCAGTGTTAAAGATGTAATGGTGAATAGGTCATCAAAAGGAGACCATTATGTGGCAAAACTTAAAAAGAATGAGAATTCGGCATCGATCATCATGAGCAAGCATCAAATGAATTTGAAAAATGTTGTTGAAAAATATGAAAAAAGAAGGCAAATACTTGAAAAAAGACACGAATTGGAGACAGAGCGTTTCGAAACTGATTGGAGAGATAATAAGCCTCAAAAGTTCCGAAAGCCTTCTCTTAATCTGTTGCAATTAAAGCAGATCGAGAAATCTCTAATCAGATCCGGCGAATATGATAGAGCTGAAGCTGTTAATAATCAGATTAAGGAATTGGTTGCCGTTGAGACTGAAGAAGCTCAAAAGAATTTGGCTCACCAATACAAGATAGCAAAAGCTAAGTTGATTGAGAGTCAGAAAGCCGAATTTGATTTGCTTCAACAAGAAAAAGAGAAAGAGATACAATTCATTGAGCTTGAAAGATCACAAGAATTGGCTCTTGTTGAAACGAGGAAAGCTGTACTACGGCAAAAAAGTATGGAAAGATCAAAACCTTTAACAAGATCTGTGTTTATCAAAGCCAGCAAGATTGCACATGCCTCCGACGGAGGAGAATTAGTTCTTCTTCCTCCACTTCAGGCTCCAAATGATCCTGTATATATTGAAGAAGAGGAGAGAAAACAAAAGGAGATCATTAAGAAAAAGAAAGAATTTCAACAAAAGAATCAGTCTAATGTTCTTTCAAGATATAAGCCAAGGGATGAAATAATTCAAAATTATGCTGTTCAAACCAATTCTCAAAATAGTCCCGCAAAAACTTTTGAAACACAAATCTCTACCACAGAGCAAAAAGATCAAACAAAAAACAAGGAAAAAGAATCATCGAAGATCCAAACCATTAATAATAGTAAGAATTCTATAGATGATAAAAGTACAGGAAAACCAAAACCAGTTGAGCAGAAACCAATTGAACAACCAAAACCAGTCGAGGAGAAACCAATTGAACAACCAAAGCCAGTTGAGGAGAAACCAATTGAACAACCAAAGCCAGTTGAGGAGAAGCCAATTGAACAACCAAAACCAGTTGAGGAGAAACCAATAGAACAACCAAAACCAGTCGAGGAGAAGCCAATTGAACAACCAAAACCAGTTGAGGAGAAACCAATTGAACAACCAAAGCCAGTCGAGGAGAAGCCAATAGAACAACCAAAACCAGTCGAGGAGAAGCCAATTGAACAACCAAAACCAGTTGAGGAGAAACCAATTGAGCAACCAAAGCCAGTTGAGCAGAAGCCAATTGAACAACCAAAACCAGTCGAGGAGAAGCCAATAGAACAACCAAAACCAGTTGAGGAGAAACCAATTGAACAACCAAAGCCAGTTGAGGAGAAGCCAATAGAACAACCAAAACCAGTCGAGGAGAAACCAATAGAACAACCAAAACCAGTTGAGGAAAAACCAATAGAACAACCAAAGCCAGTTGAGGAGAAACCAGTTGAAGAGAAAGTAATTGACAAATTAGTTTCCCTTAATGAAAATTCTAATCAGATCATAGCCCAGGAACCACCAATAACTGAAAAGTCATCTAATGTTGATTCTAAGCCAAAACTAACAGAATTATCAGGAAACACAGCAAATTCCTTACTAAACGATTAATTGTATCAAAGAATAAATCAAAATGGATCCAACATGCTTTATTATATTCCATCTTCGTCTTCATCTCCCATCATAACAGTCTCTTCTTTCTTCTTTTTCTGAGCTAACTGTAAGTATCGGTGGCTTTCTCTAGTCAATGTATGCTCTGAACCGGCTGTAACTTCAAACATTTGGCTAGCTTGAACAAGTAATCGAAAAGCATCTTTCCACTCACCGATAACACAGCTAAGTAAACCGTTTGCAAATATTGCTTGAGCAACAGCAATTTGTGTAGGGCCATGCATATCTGTCTGAGCTCCAATAATCTTTTTAAGTATCTGTGCAGCAAGCTTGGCATTGTTAGGTGTCCAGTCTGGCGGTGTTGTGACAGATCCTCCGGTAAAAACGGGAGTAATACACTGCTGAAGAAATGGGGTCCAAACAGAGAGCACTTTATCGAATAGAGCAACTGCACTCTTATTATCATGCTTGTCAATGAAAACATTACCCATTAAATATAAGCCCACTGATGTTTCGATATGATCAGGTCCTTTGAGCAGAGCTGTAAAATAAACATCTGATGCGAAATGCTTCAATGCTTTGTCGTGTTGACCCTTGGAAGAGTATAACTTACCGAAATTACGAGACAGCTGTGACTTCAAGGATGGATCGGCTTTTGGATACTGCAAAAGTATCCACTTTGCTTGACATAGATGCTCCTCTGCCTTATCAAAAAGCCTTGCTGCAATATTTGCTTCTGTAAGTAGCAAATAAGGAGGAACTAATTCAATTGCATTCTTTCCAAACACATCTGCTGCATATCTCAATGCTTGAATACATGCAGGGTGTGCTAATTCAGGATTATTCTCGTTTAAATGCTTTAATGCTTGTGCTTTACACACAGTCAAAACATGCTTCTTGGTTTTGATCACTGTCTCTGTTCTATTTGATCTTTGTTCTTGGGTTGATAGAACTGGAGGTGGTGCTCTCAAAGCTCCAATATAAGGACAAATCTTCGAGTGAACCGACTTCCAATCCATATCCTGATGCTCTGCACAGCAATAATAAGTCCTTTTACACAAAGAACATTGTAAATGCGATTCACGAGAACAAATCTCGCAATTAAAATGTTGCCCTTTGGGATTTGATAAGGGATTATGGGTTAATAACTCTGGAATTTTGTGTTTTTGGGAAAATTCTTCCCCGTCCAATGGAGTCAGACCATCAAGCAGCACTTCTTGAAGATTCATTTTAGTTAAAAAACGAAAAAAACCGGTAACCGATTGTAAAGTGGAGTAAAATTTGTGGATATATCCATACTGTTTAATTAAGGTTTTTCCTTAGTCTAGTTTTTCCATACAACAAATCTGTTGGAGTATCAGGTATCATATGTTTTTTCATCTTTCGGAATGGTTCTGCATAGACTCGAAGACTTCTTGGGAAACACTCATTTGTGACAAAATCTGACGGATTCAAAGGATGTACATAATTGCATGAATCTTGTGCCGCACATTCTCCATTCTCTATTCCTCTGCATATACTATTAGATATTCTATTAAGGGGAATAAGAGAAACCTTAACTTTTCTACCAGCATAATAACAGCCATCCAAAGCAGCTAAAGCAGCATACGCCGCATCAACCTCTTTGAACATCACAAGCACATTTCCGTTCAAATGGTCGCTTTTATTGCCACATATTACAACATCTTCAACAGGACCAAATCTGTTCACCATTAAAACCACATCCAAATAAAAAGCGTCAACCATCCTCTGTTTTTCGGTACTTGATATGCTCAATACTCCTTCAGGCAACATTTTTGCAAAAACTGTTGGATCAGGAAAAAGATGGTGAAAAAGTAAGCATCTACTTAGTGGGTATGTACGGTGAATCCTTCCGCATAACTCTCCTTTCCCACAAGTCCCAGTTTTCTCATAAAACGCGCATAAAGTCGGGTCTCTTTCTTTGTCTTCGCTCATCTATTTATCCCTTTTACCCTTCAGTATTATGAATCAAGATAAGCTCTTTCCGCGTGATATTATTGTTAGAATACCGAAAATTGTAGATAAACCTCATGATATGAAGACAGCAAATAAAAAATCCCACGAAAAAAAGCAAAACGGAATGAATGATGATTACAAACTTTTTGTATCCTTGGTGAATCATATTAATATGAAGCCGAATTAGCGAGAAGCCAATTAATAAAGGTTGTTTTTCTTTTTCTTGTTTTGGCACTTTTGTGTGATGAATGGATTTAGATCAGTTTCTCGGAATAAGAGAAGCAAATGGGGCCCAAACGAGCCAAAAACGGTGATGAATAATATTGCTCATATTCTTCCTTCTAATTTATCACCAGATATTCTTCATTCGTTGCTGCTTCGTTTCCAATTTGAGGAAGTTCAGTATAAACTTGAACATCTTGAAGAAGAAGTGCCAAATGTGTATCTAAATGATAGTGGATTTTATGATAATAAATCTGCTGTTCCAATTGACGTTAGGGTGAGAGATTCTCTTGTAAATGAAAGGAGGCAAGTTATTGATGCCATTGAAAGAGTTTTCCCTGCTTTTCGTGCACCATTGTCTATTAGATTAACCTCAACAAAAATTGTTAAGAAGATTACTGTTCAATCATCAAGTATCTTTGGAAAAATCGTTGGTCGAAGGGGTACCACGCTTGCCTCGCTCGAACAAAATAACAAAGTTAGAATATCTCTTCGTACAGCTCCAAAAAGCCCTGATGGAGTCGAAATAGAAAACCAGGCATTTATTTTAATCATTGGTACTGTAGCAGATGATATTAATAGATGTGAGCAGCAGATTATCAAGCTAATAGAGGCAGAACAAGGGAAAAATACTGCAGAAATAGCTCATGTGGATCCAAAAACATATGCTCTTTCGTTTGATCCAGAAGAGAGCATCCCACCATGGGCGTATATTAACATACAGAACCTGTCAACAAAATCTGAAATTGATGAAGCTTTATCCGATTTCTTTAGCGAGAAAGGACAGGATAAGATAGAAGAAGAAGTGAATATTCTTAGCGCACAAGAAAGAGAAAAGTTCAATATCGATATCTCAAAGCATGACTTATCAACAATACTATCAGAACCATATCCTCCAGGTTATATGTAAAATTGTCAACCTGTGTTTATTATTTTGTAAACCATCTTCTTTTTTGTATTAATCTTTGAATATCCGTAGAGTATTTTTTATTCAAATCTGCCGCCACAATTCTTGTTAGGTGATTCAATTTTTTATTAGCCACAGTTTTAATAGAAATATTCATATAAATCCTTAACAACTATCTCAAATTTGATATAATGTCAGCCACAAATGTTTGTTGGCCTGATTAGCATCTCAAACCTACTTCGAATTAGGTCAGATTATTCATCCTATTTCGAAGGTACTCCAACCATATATGATCAATACACGGTATCCATTAGCCATTCAACCCCTCCCAAGGCATGGATTTCCAATTCTGCCTTTTTTTCATTTTCTGCGACCCCTGTAACGCTTAGCCAAAACAATCTCCATGCTCTAATAAGTGATACAAGTTTCTTCAATTGTTCGTCAGCAACAAAGGGAGGTGGTTTGTTGTTTAATTCTAATAGCGGAGGTCGGATAGTCATGGAAAAAGTATGCGCTTGGAGATGTTTTTCTAATGTCTTCGGCCAGTTCTCACATATTTCATCTGGTAGCGATCTCAATGCTGTTTTGACCAGCTCAGTTCATTATTGTGGGAATGGGTTAGCCGGTTCAGAGGCAACTTTTATGATTACTTGCACCCAACCAAAGTTTTCTTGCAACAATATAACCAGAAATTTATGTGAACTGAATACATGTTTTAAAGTTACTGGAGCTCCTAGATGGAATTTTAGCTTTATTTGCCATAATGTAGCTCTTGGGTCAAGATGTGCTGATTTTGGAACATCTGGATTTGTTTTTCAATGCTCATTCATTAATAACACAGTGACTTCTCCCCTTTCAACAGTTTTCATTGGTAATTCATTGGTCGTGGAAGAGAGTAACTTCATTGATAATGGAAATAACCTTCGTGGGCTTTTCTTCGGTATACCATTAGTTCAATTGAATAATTGTCATATTGGATCAGATCAGAATATTTCTGATGTATTGATTGGTGCAACAGTTGTTCAAGTTAGTGTTCCTCATCAAATACTCTCAACATTCTTATGCCAAACTGAAGAACTTAATACACCAATTCCAGAACAGACACCAATGGAATCACTAATTCCAGATCAGACACCAATGGAATCTTTAATTCCAGATCAGACACCAATGGAATCACTAATTCCAGATCAGACACCAATGGAATCTTTAATTCCAGATCAGACACCAATGGAATCACTAATTCCAGATCAAACGCCAATGGAAACACTAATTCCAGATCAAACACCTATTGAATCACCAATTCCAGATCAAACACCTATTGAATCACTAATTCCAGATCAGACACCAATGGAAACACTAATTCCAGATCAAACACCAATGGAATCACCAATTCCAGATCAAACACCAATGGAATCACCAATTCCAGATCAAACACCAATGGAATCACTAATTCCAGATCAAACGCCAATGGAAACACTAATTCCAGATCAAACACCTATTGAATCACTAATTCCAGATCAGACACCAATGGAAACACTAATTCCAGATCAAACACCAATGGAATCACCAATTCCAGATCAAACACCTATTGAATCTTTAATTCCAGATCAAACACCAATGGAATCACCAATTCCAGATCAGACACCAATGGAATCACTAATTCCAGATCAAACAGCAATGGAATCACTAATTCCAGATCAAACACCTATTGAATCACCAATTCCAGATCAAACACCTATTGAATCACTAATTCCAGATCAGACACCAATGGAAACACTAATTCCAGATCAAACACCAATGGAAACACTAATTCCAGATCAAACACCAATGGAATCACTAATTCCAGATCAAACAGCAATGGAATCACTAATTCCAGATCAAACACCTATGGGATCTTTAATTCCTGATCAGACACCAATGGAATCACCAATTCCAGATCAAACACCAATGGAATCACTAATTCCAGATCAAACAGCAATGGAATCACTAATTCCAGATCAAACACCTATTGAATCTTTAATTCCAGATCAGACACCAATGAAATCACCAATTCCAGATCAAACAGCAATGGAATCACTAATTCCAGATCAAACACCTATGGAATCTTTAATTCCTGATCAGACACCAATGGAATCACCAATTCCAGATCAAACACCAATGGAATCTTTGATTCAAGAGTCATTTTATCCATCACCCAATGTGACAGAAGAGGTAAAAACCAGTGCCTGGGGATCAGCTGGTGTTGTAATAGGTGGCGCAGCTGGCGCAACTGCATGTCCATTTATTGTTTATTATGCTGCAAAAAGGGTCTTTGCTTCATCAGTTGGTATTGACACAATATTGTCTTCATCATCACCTGGATAGTAAAACCTCAAATCCGTTTAAAATAATTAAATGGAAACAAATCTTGAAAAAATCAGTGATGCTTCAGTGACACAACTAGAAGAAGAAGTTATAAACAAAGAAGAGGAACTTGAAAACATAATTTTGGAATTAGACAGCGATCAAGAAGAGATTGAACAATATCAGGCAAAAAATGCAGAGTTGCTCCAAAAAATTAATCATGCTACGTCCACTGTCTCCGAATCTAGGATTGTAAATAGGACAGTGAAATTGAATACCCTTTCTGGTTCTGTTCAAGCAGGGTTTTTACCTGAAGAAATACAGTTGAATGAAGAGCACAAAGATATTATATCCAAAATGAAAAATGATATAATAAGCCTAAGAGATGAGTATGATAGAAATTATGCAGCTAACAAAGCAATTGAAGATGAGATATCAGGAATTATCTCTTCCAATATGGAAATTGAGATCGAGAATGAAAGAATTAAGATTGCTTATCAGGCTGAGAAAAGAAAGCAAAAAGAATTAAAGGATGATATTGAAGCATTTGAGTATCAATCAAAAGACATAGAAAATAAGATGCAAATGCTATCTCGTGCAATTAATGATGCAGAAAATGCTTTCACTGGTCTAACAATGAGAAAAGAAGCTCTTAGTATGCATAAAAATAATCCTGCTTCGTTAAGAAAGCAAATCGAAGAGACAATAAAGCAAATCGAAAGTGAAAAAGCGAGGATAGTTGAACTTGAAAACACGACAAATAGTTTAATAGAAAACCAATCATCAATGAATGAACAGTATTCAGCAGATGTAAAAAATACTATGAAGTTTATTGGATGGGAGAATGAGCAAAGCTCCATTTCAAACGAAATACAAAGCACTGAAGTGTTAATAAGGGATCAAATCGAAGAGAATGCTGAATATGAAAGAAATATCTCTGTTTTGACGAAAAGATATCAAAGATTGAAACCAATAGTTGAAAAGTATTCCATAGATGACATCAAAAACCATTATACCAATACAAAAGACAACATTGATGACTTGTTGAAGAAATCTGCTTCATCGAGGATCAATGATAATATAAATGAATCCACAATTCGAAAGAGAATCCAAGACACAAAAGAATCCATTCTGATCAATCAAGAAAAATTAGAATCATTCAAAAGAGAATTAGGTAGGGTTTTATCCCTTTCACGCCAAAGAGAACAAAACAAATATGAAGCCATTGATGAGAAGAGACAGCAGTCATTTGATATCGAAAGCGATCTGATTCAAAAGATTAAGGATCTTAGAATCAAAGTGGCAGCCAAAAAAATTGTTACCAAAAAATAAAACTTTGAAATCATATTAATTGTCACATTTCTAATTATCACTTACAGCATATATAGGATTATCAAAGAGAATAATGGAATGGATAGAATTGGATCCTGACAATTTTAGGTATTGTCATTCTCTAATGACATATTTTGGATATTGTCAAACGAATCTTGTTGCTTTTTATAACTTTGAGTCTTCTGTAAATCAGATTGATTTGGTTTACCATATTCATTCTCCTTTTGTAATTAAGCCTCTTGGAATTGGAAAACTTAACGGTAAAATGGGATTAATTGATAAATATGCAGAATTTATGGATTATAGTTTATTTTTCTTAGTTAACTGCTCTAATCGAAAGGGATATGATAGTAATTATTTGTTAAGCATTATTTATCAAATTGCACTTGGAATTCGAGATATACATCAAATGGGTATTATTCATATGAATATTCAACCAAAGAGTATTATCTTAAAGAATAGGGGGGATAGTGTTAGAGTAATGATCATTGGTTTTGAACAATCGGTCGATACAAATTCATATGAATCAGAGAACGTGTTCTGCTATGGAACTGAACAGTATAATCCACCAGAAATGGATCATAGAACTCCTCTTACTATGGCAGCAGATATCTATGCTTTTGGTCTTTGCATTTTGTTGCTTTTGATGCCCAAAATCTCAAGTTTCCCAACATCTCATGATTTTGAAGTATTTATGAAGATGGAACAATCATTTTTCCCCGAATTAGATCCACTGAAGGAGATTTTAACTAGAATATTTGTTGAGGCTCCAGATGAAAGGATCACCATAAATGAAATTGTTGAGTTCGAATTCTTCAAAAACAATGTTACATGTATTTTCGATGACTTTGATGGTTTCTTAAGATGATAGAATATGAAACCCATTTCGAACATCATTATTTCTTATCTTTATCTTTTGTAAAACTAAATGAGCGAAACATCACAATGAATCAACCAGTTTTCCAAAAATCCCCAATTGTGCCTCTATTATGGTTGAATGATATATTTGTATTCTCAAAAATGAAAGTATAGTGGAGAAAATATTGATATCATCAAACTTTCTTATAAATAATTATCTATCATTAATGGAGATGGTATTGTCATGTACACTGATGGTGTTTCCTAATCAATGTTAATTAATTTCATTTCTATTTTTGTGGAAAAAATACCAATTTTTATATATCACATTTTAGAATGATATGTTTCAACAATTGTTTCGACCAATAAAATGTAACTTATCTCCATTTTTTCTTTGTCATATTTATGAGTGCAAACTTTGACCTAAATGCAAAGCTTAAGGAGGATATGGAACATAAATTGAATAAACTTATTAGATTCTTGGAGGTTCAAAAAGATGAACAGGAGAAAAAGTTTCGAGAAGAGATAAAACATAATGATGAGTTGATACAAAAATGCAAAGTTGAGTTGGATTCGATTCTTACACACTAGGGGCTTAAACTTTTGGGGTTTTTGTTCCTATTGTGAGAATTTGCTTTTCAATATCGGAGAAACTTGAATTAGTAATTTTAACCATTTCTTGAAGCCTCTCGTATAAAGAAAAACTTTGAATTAAATTTTGATTCGATATTTGCTTCATATTGTCTATTGTTGCAGATAATTGGGAGTTTTCAATCTCCAATTGAGCAATCTCGTTCAGAAGTTTCCTATATTCTTTTGCCAACTCTTCGGATTTTTGATAGTTCTTCTCTATTTGGCTTGAATTGATATCATCATTTTGTGATAAGACAGAGATATCTTGTATTGATGATCTAAGTCGCCATTTGATATCTCCTGTGCTATCATCGACAATACTTTCGAAAAATGCCAATGAACTTCGATTTGTATGTAAAGAAGATAAAAAACCCATATATGCTTTTTTTGGTGATCCAATTTCTTTTATAATGTCTAGATTTTCAATATATGACCAAATAACATCCTCTGGAATAAATCCATCATGGTAATTTCCTTCCTGATTAAGCTTTTCTATTGCATTTCCTATTATTGATTCCATATTGATCAAAAAAAAATACCTCTAATACTCTATTTAGCTCTGTAGAAGCCTTTTGATTTGATTTGCTTGTTGTCATGAGACTTCTTTTGACTTTTGTCCTTATTTTTGGCGATGGTTGATGGTTTCTTCTCTGGTACACCACCAAAATCAGTTATTTGAAAGTTCTTTTTCATATATGGCTCAGCCATCTCTGAAAATTGGGAATTAAACTCTTCAACTCCTGGTTTTCCTCTAAGTTCAGGCATAATAGGAAGTCGTATAAGACCAAAAGAATCACCTAAGGCTACTAAATCCAGCTGCTTTAAGCGTAACAGCAGTTTTAACTTGTGTTCACTATATGAGCGAACATAAGAAACCATTGCTTTCATTGATTTAATATATAAAGCCTCACTTTGTGATATTGCTTGCCTTATTTTTTGCATTATTTCATCACCATCATTAGGAGACTCAATAGACATTTCTTGCATGGTAATCTGATCTTGTCCCAAAAAGTCAACATAGGCATCTTCATGATCTCTGAGGAAAAGAATTGCATTTCCGCTGTTTCCAATTCTAGCTGTTCTACCTACTCTATGAATAAACATACTTGGATTTTGAGGAGCATCAAACTGAATAATCCATTCGATTTCTGGAATATCAATTCCTCTGGCAGCAACATCAGTGGCTAGTAAAATACCAGATTTACATTCCCTAAAAGAGTTTAAGTTAGCAGAACGATCATTTTGTTTCATTTTACCATGTATTGGGAATACTTTTGTATCAGACCCAAGTGCAATACGAAGAGTTTCAGCAAAAAAATCTACTATTGCTCCGTTAAGAACAAATACTATACTTTTTGATTCGGCAACTCTGGTCCTGAGAAATTCCACAAGTTGTGTGAACTTCTTTCTTGGATCTACAATTGCATAGAAATTGATTAACTCAATTGGAGTGATGCTATCACTCGATTTAATCCTAACAAACGTTGGATTTCTCATACCTGTTTTGATAATATCATGTAATGCAGGGGTCATTGTAGCAGAAAACAAACCTGTTCTCCTTTGCCGAGGAATGCTCTGGAAAATGGATGTGAGATGTGCTTCCATCCCCATTTGTAGAATCTGATCAGCTTCATCTATTATAAATAATTCAATCTTCTTAAATATGTCATTCATCGAATCAATTAGTTCTCTCAGTTTCCCTGGTGTACCAATAAGAATTGTAGGTTTAATCTTATTATAATGTTCAATATCCTCAACAACTTGTGATCCACCAATCATAAATTGAGGAATAAATCCATCGATATGTGATGCGATCTTCGTTGCGACATCAAAAACCTGTTTAGCTAATTCTCTTGTGGGAACTAAAACAAGAACATTTAATCCACTTTTGAATTTCAAGATTGTTTCAAGAGCGGGAATTAAATACGCCAATGTTTTTCCCGATCCAGTAACGGCTTCAACTGCAACATCCCTTGATTTCAAAAAATATGGTATAACAGCCTCTTGAACAGGAGTCATGGTTGGATAACCCAGCTTTTCCAATAAATCAATGGTTTCGCTCGATAGAATTGGAGAAACTTCATTAAGCTCTTTCCAAGATCTTGTTGTTATCATATTGGCTCTGTCACATTTTGTAAAATAAAATCTAGAATTTGATTTTAGAAAGAAATATTAAAGATTTCATGGAAGAGTAGATGATATGGGTAATTATCTTTGATATTTCATTTCAATTTTTGGTAAATGATAGAAGTATTTTTCATTTTCCTTTCATTTGTTAAAGGATTGGAAGAGAAAGAATTTGCTAATTGCGAAAAGGAATATGGAACAATTGAGTTTAGATGGGATAAAAGTGGTACTGAGAATTATTGTTTTCGAAATACATTTTTTTATCGAATATTGACCACTAATAATCATGGAGGAGCTGTATATATGTCTAAAGAAAATGCAAAGATGGGTTTTGATGAGTGTTCTTTTTTTGTATGTGTTGTTACAGGGAAATTTCATGGTGGCGGATTCTATTTTGCTGGGAAAGAGTTAATAGCAAATAGATTATGTGGAATTGGATGCAGTTCTCAAGGAGACGCATCATTTGGGTTTATCATGTGTCCAAATGCTCAACAGAATCTTTCTTCGGCTCTAATGTGCCCCAATAACCCAATGAGCGACCCAGATGGGATTATTTATTATGCAAATAGCTTTTCTACATGCAATTATCTTAATTTTTCGTATAATGATAAGGGTGAATTGGAAGTTGGTCACATAGCATTTCGAAATTCTAATGTGAAAATCAGCTTTTCAACTCATTTTAAGGTTAAATCATATTGGGTGTTCTCTCTCATCGATGAATCGAATGTAGATTTCTTTTGCTCAAACTTTGTTGACAGTATTCTAAGTCATCCAAATGGTAACATTTTTCACTGTGAGCAATCACAATGTATTATTCGAAATTCTACGCTTATAAAGTGCTCTGGTGGGTTTGATTTGTTTAACTCTAGTGTTACATTGGTTAATTGTGTAGTAGATATTAAGAAAAGCTCTTTGTTTGTTGTTATCACTAAGAATGTTGTTTTAGTCACAAAAACTTCAACCATTTCAATATCTCACCCATATTTCGATTTTTGCCATATAAGTCCTTTTTCTCCGACTCCATCTGCAGCAATAAATGCAACATTGACTCTCCCCTACCAAGAAAAAAATGAAAAACACATTCTTTCTCCTCCCAAAAAGGAATTTGTGTATTTATTATTGATGATTGCTATCCCATTCACTGTTTTTACTATTCCAATTCTCATTTTATGTTTAACAACTAAGAAAAAAAATTCAAATTTTTTAACAATAGATGATTCTAATATATATGTTAATGAGTGATTCTACATGTACTGAGATCCATCAGGGAGGATAAACTCTGAATGTGTGCTAAAACCAGGTGATGATTCAAATGTTTCAGTTTTGTACTTTCCTTTTTCAACATTAAAGGGCTTTATCTGAAAATCCATCCCAATACTTTGTGGTGGGTTATCGTGTTTAAAATCAACCGTGTTGAGCTGAATAGGCTGAGCAACTGAGAGTTTTTGCATTCGATTCGAAAAGCTCGACAAATCTTGAGCAAGGTTGTCCCTAAGTGCTTTCATTTGATTGCTTGGCTGAAAAGTGAGCCTTTTTTGTGATTGAGGATTTAGTGGAGCCCTTGGTTTCAGTCCAAGATCGAAATTTTCTGTTGATTTGGGTGATTCTATTCTAATTTCCGGCAAAGTGGACAAACTTGGAAGAACAGTGTTCATCATATTATTACCCGATGATGGAACAAGAGCTCCGGACATTGGGGGACGATAAACCTGTGGTGCCTTATTCTGATATGGATTATTCCTTTCGTTTTCATTAACCCTGTTCACGGGAGGGCGAGATGGAGAACTATCGCCACCACCAAATATATTGGAACTCATATTTTTCCGTTTGTTCTCCTCAACAAACTCCGTAGTATTGCTGGGACCCCATTCCTTCGACATTTATAAACGTATATAAATCGTTATTTTACAATTTACTCATTTCAATAATAATAAAAACGGAGCACAATTTTCTTAGAAACTATCGAAAAAGTTGTGAGAGAAATAATTATAATGATTGGCGGGGACAAACTGGTGATTGATGCTCTTTTAGATTCTCGACAATCTGATGACAGATTGTTGTTTAAAAATGATGGCAGCCAAAAGACATTTCCAATGATTTCGATTATTTCATTATTGCTCAAGGTTGCAATTACAAATGATCCTTATTCAATGCATGCAGGTTTTAAAAGCGGTATTATATTCAACGCTTGTATTTGTTTATTTGTTTTTTTCGTGACAAATATTTCATTTCATTTATTTGTTAAAACATGGTTGTATTCCACATCTTATTCCTACAGTTTGATTTGGAAACTCTGTTATGGTGCGAAAACTATAATAATACCATCTTTGATGATCATTTTCGCATATTATTCAATTAGTTCTTTATGCACTGTTCAATTTTATGAGAGTTTTAGTAGTTTCTCTAAAATTGCTTTCAAGACTGACTTTTCTCTCTCTGCTTCTAAGTATGTAATAACCATTGTAATATCTTTAGTTACAGTGATCCCTTTTATTTTGAAAGAATCAATGTTTGATCTCCTATTGATTTCCAACATATCCAATTTTTTGCTTATATATTCTTGCTCTTTTGTTGGATACCATTTTGTGGTCAAAGTTTTTAGAGATGGTTTTGATCCCACTCATAAACTAGTCTACTGGAACCCAGATCATAAAGCTTTCCTCAGCTCGTTTGGCTTATTTAATACTGCCTTTTTTATCCACCCATTTATAAGTGTTTTTTCTCAAAGACTCGAGAATGCTACAGAATCCCGAGTTAAAAAACTTGTATGGTTGACTACTCTCATCACAGGTCTTCTTAACTTTTTAACTGGTTTTTGCGGGTATGTTTTGTTCAATGATTTTTCGAAAGAAACAATTATCGAATACTTCCCAGCCAGTAACATGTTTATCGACCTTGCAAAAATCGGAATGGCTGTCTCAAATGTTTTTGGAAACACAGCATTTTCATATTATCTAGCATTCCAACAGTGCGATTTGATATACGAAAAAAGCGTGAAATCCATTCCAAGCAGAATAATAAGTGGAGTAATTGTTATTGCATTCAACACATTCATATCATCAATGCCAGAATCAACAGTCTCCTACTTTGGCCTACTAGGAGACATATGCTTTGTGTTCCTCGCCTTTGTTTTTCCATCAACTTTCTACCTTAGAGTTTCCGGATTCAAAAATATGACTATGGGGATTGTAGCAATCCTTATCATTATTATACTAGTGCCTATATCAGTGTTCCAGATCAAAGAGGAGTTCTAATAAATGTCGTAAATTTTGATAAGTGGTCAAATCAGTTTTTTGGTGATTTGCACATGAATTGTGCTGAGGGTCCTCGAAGCGCTTTTGGCTTTTACTCTGATTTAACTGGAAACGATATTATTCAAGGAAATCCAGAAATAGAACGAAAAGGACTTTGTAAACAATTATATGATCAGTGGACAAAAATGAATGAATCTGAAAGGCAGCCATATTATGATTTGGCGCAAAAAGATAAAGAAAGGTGCGATAATGCAAAATTTAGGAAACACTTGAATCAGAAATGCTCTGATTATTCCAAAGAACTGAAGCGAGCTAATTCGGTGGACGAGAGGAAGTTCCACTATAATATGAAACAGAATGAGTGCGCCAAAAAATGCCCTGAGAAAAAATCAGAACAAGATAGTGAAGATTTTTGCCCATATTGCGGATGTCCTTCTAGTTTTTACTACTGGCAATACTACTACAATTGGTGGTACTATAACTACTACTATGGTTGGTAAACATTTTTTTGGAATTTTTTTAATCTAAATATAGGATAACAAAATGCTAATGGGGTTTTCCTACTGAACTAATTGAATTCCTTGTCTAAAGGAATTACATTTCATTAATGAATGGTAGAAAACCTTAGTATAAATCACAACAAATGCTTAAACTGAAGATGTTTTCATAAAATTCAAATATAACGATTGAGAATGATCATAATAAAGATAATTTTTGCCAGATACTAAAGAGGTAACAATTTCAATCCTATTTTTGGATTAAAACATTATTTTTATTTCTATTTTATTGTATTGTGCCATAATATACATAATTTAAATCACATATTAAGTTTTTAATTAATTTTTATGGAGAAATCACTGTTTCAATTTGAAGAATAAAAATCCAATATCTACCAAATTTTGAATGTTTTGAGTGAATCTTTTTTTAACAAGACATAGACATTACTAATATGCATATAGATAATATAACCATAAATCAATAAGTATATTTAGCAAAGTGATAATGATGAAAAACGCATTTTTCAAATTTGAACAGATTTTTATCGTTCTTGTCAACACGACTTTTTTTCCCATACAACCATCCTATAAATGAACTTTGTGACTTTGGGCTGGGTTTTAGGTAGCATAGCCTTTTCTACGTCAATTATTATGTTGAACAAGCATTTAATGAATGGATTTGGATTTGATTGCCCAATTTTCCTTACATCTTTTCATTTCTTCATGACATGGCTATTTTTAGAAATTTTGTGCCGTTTTCGGTTTATTGAGAGAGCTACCACAATATCTACGTATGATAGATGGTTAGTCAGTGGTTTAGGAATAGCAGCTGTGATTTTCCAGAATTTAAATTTATTATTCAATTCTGTTGGCTTTTATCAACTATCCAAGCTTTGCTGTATACCTTTTATGGTATTATATAAATTTTTCGTTGAGCACCAAGCTATTCCAGGGAAAATTTTGTTTTCTTTGGTATTTTTGTTAATAGGTATTGCTATGTTTACTGTTAATGATGTTACATTCAACGCATTAGGCACAATAATTGCACTTGTAGCCATACCTACAGTATCACTTACTCAGATATATACAAAGACTATTCAAGACAAGTACGCAATTAATGGACCAGCACTCCAACATGCTACAGCATTTCCTCAGTTTTTCCTAGCACTAATATCTGGTTTTTCATTCGAGACATACGGAAAGTCTAACATTTTTACTTACACTTTCAAACCTATTATTATTCTGTTAATTGTAATCACTGGATTTTTTGCAGTTGGATGCAATGCATGTGCATTTGGTTTAATTGGAAAGACGTCCGCAATCACATTTCAAGTTGTTGGGCATGTGAAAACCATTTTAATATTTGTATTTGGTTTGGTAATGTTTAGAAATCCACAAGAAACAGTAACAATGTTAATCAAGAAAGTTATTGGACTCTCAATTTCAATGGTTGGCGTTGTTTTATACACCATATATGAATTACAATTAAAGAGTATTGAGAAAAAGGAAGACAACAATCCAATTCTAAATGAAAAAGAAGAAACTTTAGGAAGCGATGAAGAAGAAGAAGAGTTTAAACAATTTCCAGAAAACGATGAATAGTAAAAAATTTTAAGTATCACATTTAGTCCTATTTAAGCTTGTTGAGAATTGAAGAAACAAACTGTGCATAGTTCCAACTATCGCCATCAATTCTTTTAAAAGAAATAACATAAACATTCCTAAAACCATATAGCTTACATACTTCTGCATTTATATGAATATCACTCATCACTAGCGAAAATTCAAGTGCTGAAGGTTTCCGATATGAAATACCCATTGATAGTAACACATTTTCCAATTTTAGAGCAACTCCATTTGGATCTCTATGGCTAATAGTTTGAGAAAGAATTGGTCCTCTATGGGTATTGGTTCCATCATCTGATTCCGCTTCACTCATTGCATTCGTATTTAAAGATATTGACCTTGGTTGAACAGGCTTTTGTTTTCTGGCTGTGAGGGATGGTTTTGGTAGAGGTGAGTGCCGAGGAGCAGGTCCTTCATCTTCATATATTGTTTCTAAAGTATTTGTTGGTTCTTGTTGTTGTATTTGATTACTCTGCAATAAATTAGAAAAGGAAAATCCTCCCATTGAAAGAGATAAACGGGGTTCTGGTTTCTTTTGCACCGGTTTAGGAACATGAAACACATTACCAACACCATTCAACCAAGGATGAACCAAAATCTCCTCAATAGAAATCCTTCCTAATGGATCTGGATTCAAAATAGATCTGATTAAATTCAAACATTCTTCAGATAAAGCTTTTGGAGGGGCAAAATCACCAGTTACAATTTGGTTATACATTTTTTCAGGATCCTCATAATGCCAAGGCAACGATCCATCAACTAATGCATATAGAATAACACCAAGAGCCCATATATCGGCTGGTTTTCCAAAGTAAGATGTGCTTGTTAATGCTTCCGGGGCAATATAACATGCAGACCCACATCGGTTTGTCAGAGCTTCATTCGCCATATTCGAGCATAATCCGAAATCAATTAATTTAACATTGTTTGTTTCAGTAAGCAGAAGATTCTCTGGTTTCAAATCTCGATGTACAATATTCTTCATGTGGATATGAGAAACAGCGAGAACTATTTGTTTAAATAACCTCTTGGCTAGTGGTTCTTCAACTCTATTTCTTGCTATGATGAAATCAAAGAGTTCTCCGCCACCACAATACTCCATTACAATATAATAAGCGAAATCATCTTCAATAAAATCGATAAGTTTCACAATTGCTGGATGGTCCAAACTGCGCATGACTTCAACCTCTAAAAACATCCAATTCAAATCGTTATTATTAATATTTGGCGATTTGTTGATTATCTTCACCGCAACAGGTGCTTGTGTGAATATGTTGTACCCTAACTTAACAGTCGAAAAAGACCCGTTTCCAATGACTCGAAATAGCCTGTATGTCCCTATTAACATTATGTATAAAAAATAAACGATGGTTTATTTAGCAACACTTAGACTCCGATTTCGCGGGTGCAATTTGTGCCATTGGGGATGTTATATCAGGCTCAATGAACTCTGACATATAAGGATCTATAATAATTTTGTCAAAAATCTCTTGCACATTCTCACCTGTCTTGGCAGATGTCTCTATGAAGAATTTCGCTTTAACATGGTTAGCAAAACTAATTGCTTCATCATGAAATATGACTCTCTCACTGATTAAATCTATCTTATTTCCAATGAGAACAGTGAATACTGGGGTTTTCAGGTTTTCCATCAGCATTTCGTAAAACATTGAGAGTTCTTTGAATGAGTCTTTGTTTGTGACGTCAAACACGAACAGCACAATTGAGGCGCCTGTGAAATATATCGGAACAATGCTGCGGTACTTTTCTTGTCCTGCTGTATCCCAGATATTAAACACTAGCTCTTTATTATTCACTATTCGGCTAATAGTCGCGTGAGCAGCACCGATCGTTGGGCTCAAAACATCTTCAAAGATTCCATGAGCTGCTCGTCTAATAATACACGTCTTCCCAACACCAGAATTGCCTAGCAAAATCGTTCTTATTGGTTTCATTTATTATTTTTAGATCATTTGTCATGAGAAAAACAAAGAATTTGTTTAAATACCCGCAGGCTCGAATTGCATTGGTTGTTGCTGCTGTGACTCTTTTAGCTGTATACGGGATGTCTTTGCTTCGTGATAGAGTGTCTGGATTTGACAGGGCGTATTCAGATGGGATTACAATTGATGTTCGCTCCAAGGAAGAGTATGATAGCGGCCATCTCGAGAATGCAATGAATATACCACTTCAAGTGATAAAAAACATCATTGAAAAGCATGTTATGGATAAAAATGCCCCAATAAATGTGTATTGCAGGAGTGGAGCAAGGTCAGGGGCTGCAAAAACGACACTTAAAGCAATGGGATTTAAGAAAGTTGCGAATATTGGTGGATATAAAGCGGCAAAATACGCAATTGAGAGGGCAATGAAAAAAAAGAAGTAATTACCTAAAAACTATTCTCCGTTTCGATTCTTCGTGTGTTTTTTTCAATGTTTTAATGTATTTTTCCCTATTTTTGATTAAAGCCTGCTCTTTGAATATCTTTTTTCGAAAATACTCGAATTTGGATTCGATCTCACGATATGCACTCGATAACGCACCATCCAATTCATTATTCATCTTTGTTTCAATGTTATACAATGAACGCTCCAATTTGGAGGAAATGGCTTGAATCTCTTCTTTTTGATGCATAATTACTTGCTCTCTGCAAAGAAGAAACTCATTGGTTATATCAAAGCGGTTTTTCATACGAGTTTCAGCTTCTGTTGCTTTAGCCTGATCTGCAAGCCGTTCAGCATCATTAAAAAAACCAAGATGAGCCTGATGTTTTGCTCTTACAGAAATTTCTTCACAAATCGGATTTGGACTCTCAAGAATGCTGCAGTATCTGGCTAAAAAATCCTTTTCAAACTCAATCAACCGATTGACATGAGAAATCTGTGTATTGTGAAATAAATCACTTATTTTTGTCCTAATTCGTAGTTCTTCATTCCCATATTTTTCTTTAATTGACATAACAGAATCTTTATAATCCTCATTTATAGAGCTCGTCTCTTTCTCATATTCCATTATTATCTGATTAATATAACTATCATTTTGTTTTTCTTCTATGCTCTTTATCTCTTTCATGATCTCGCCAGCTTCAATAAAGTTTCTTGATTCTAAGCATTCTAAGTATTTGGCATTAAGTTCTATATTTGTATCTTGCATTCTGAAAATTACTATAATCTAACATTTACTGAGAAGAGATATTAATATCTCAGCATCTTCAAAAGATATTAATTCATAGTGTGAGATCAATTCTATTAATGAAGTATCAATCCCTATTTTAATCTTTGAGCATAGATTGATAGCTGCTGACAAACACATATCAATACTATTCCGATTCTTTATATAAGTCATTATCATTTTCAAGAAATAGAACCAATTATCTTGAAAACAATCAGAAACCAATATCTCAGTGGTTTTTGAATCAGGGAGTATCTTTAAAATTAATTTGATTTGGTTTGTAACTGCTTGAAAAGTATCATTGTTTGATTGAAAAAGAAACAATGGTGGGATTACTGGCCATAAAAGTTCTGTGGAAAACTCAAAATCATTAATGACTTGCTGAAGTATTGTGATATTATTCTCTAAATCCAAAGAAAGTTTCGAAAAAAGAGAGGTAAAGAAGCTAACTTGATGCTCATTATCTATTAAATTGAGAAGTAAATGAATACAAGATGTGGATTCTCTATAAAAACAAATATTTTGAACAATAAACTGAATAATTATATCCATATAGATCGAAAACGAATCAATTGGAATTGATTGAATTGCAATTTCGAGAGATACAAGAATGGTAGGATCTGCGAGTTGTGTTGGTATATCTTCAAAAAACCGTTCAAGAAAAGCCAATGATGTCTCTTCTGATATTGAAGCAAAAATCACACATAAATTGGAAAAATGAGGAATAAAACCTGATGGAATTTGATTAAGGATTAATGTAAATGCTAAAGGTCTTTCTGAGTTAAGATATTTGGCATACTCATAAAGGTTGTCAGAATCAAATCCATAGAATAGAACCTTAAACAATGGGGAATTAACACCATATTTCTGCTTAAGGACACTCATGAATAGTTTTACCCATGAATCATTATCTGCAGTCTTCATTGCTGGTCCTAAGAATGGAAGAACAATATTAATAAACCAATTATTATTGTCAGAAACTTCATCAGCAATCATATCAGACACAGATGACAATAAAAGGCTGGTTATCTTCTCATCATTTGTTACTTTTTGGATAATAGCCATCATAAAATCATCAGAAAACTCTTCTTTGTGAGATAGAATTGTTGAAACGATAGAATAAAGCCTCATTGTTGCTATCAAACCAATAATTTCCATCAAAACATTATTAATGTTTTCTGTTTCAACTTTTGATGAACGGGCAATCTGTAAAATAATATTTGTGTCATATCTAAACTCTTCGCTACCACGGTCTCTGTACAAAAAGTATATAGTATTTACAGCTCCATACTTATGTTCTTGCCTAATTCTTCCTTCTCCTAAGCATTTTATCGTTTCATTTATAATTTCGAAAATTTGAGATGTAAGTAAATGCTTAGATACAGATGAACACACAGAATTCATGATCTCTGTATTGGATAGATTGCGGAAATCAATTAAAGAAGGCCTTATAGATCGTGGTAGAGAAAGAATCTGATTCCTAATTGCACAGTGAAATGCAATTAAAGAATAAACTATTTCATATGCCTGAGCACTTATCTCACCCATCACTAATGGAAGTATTGAAACAAAATATGATGAAATATGAGAAATGACTTGAGAAAGATAGCTACTTCCTTGTGATACTTTAATTTTTTCCCATTGTTTGCAAATCGAATGCAAAAGAATGCAAATTTCTTTCCAATTAGAATGTGTGAGTAATGATTGAAATAATGGGGTAATAATACTTGTAAAAACGTATAAATTATTAAATGTTTGTACAAGAATATTGTAGAACAAAGTGGCTGATTTTAGGATTAGATTCAAATCAACACCAGAAAATTGCTGAAGAATTACAGATGTTAACTCTATTGATCTTTCATGTTTATCAGAAATTCTTATAGGTTTGAGAGGTAACAACAAAGATAATGTTGTAAGAATTGGAGTAATAATGGATAAATACTTGGTATTATCCCCTGAAAAAAGGCTCCCCCCTACATCAATATAGTAGCTACACACATATTGAACTAAAAAATCTTTAAAAGGAAAAATGTGATCTGGATGATGATCTTGGTATTGAGATAACCTAAATGAGAGTTTTCGTATTGCAAATAAAGCTGAGAGGTAAAGATCTATTGATTTTGATTGATGCGTCAAATGCTTGTTTAATATTTTTGTGCTAAATAATAAAAAATCATTTGCAAAGAATCCCTCATCAATAAATATCGAACAATAACCAATCAACCTAAATATTGCTATTAAAACCGGCTCCTCTGATTCTATGGACCGGAAAAAATAAAAAACTTTCAGTTTCGGAAGGGTTGTAGAAATAAATGACTCAGTAAATGTTAATGCAAGATCTGGATGAGAATGGGAAACTAAAGCAATCATTTTCCCGAAGATATCTGGATTTGAAGAAGCATAAATACTAGCTTTTTGAAGAGAATCTAAAATAATATCCCGTGGCAGCCTTTGAAGAGATACGGCCAGAAATAGCATAGCTTGACCAGGACACATTAATAAAAAAGTCTGTGCTATAGTATATAATGTTGGTAAATCCAGTGTTCGAAGAGCTATTGAATATGATGCAATAAGTTCCAAATTTGCTTTGGTTCTTTTTTGAGAAGAGTAAGATGATACAAGATCATTTGCAAAATCTTGAGATATCGAAGAAGCTGCTAGAGGAAGAAGTGAGAAAAAATCCGGATTAGAATCGATGTTGGATATAATATTACAAAACAAGGTTATTGCAGGAGTCGGAGCACTAAGAATTATGGGATCATTTTGAGGCGATAACACAGTCCCAAAATCAGGGATAGAATCAAAATTTGAATCAGAAAACTGAATTGTATCATTATCAACTATGTTTGGTGCTTCGGAAACAAATTTAATGTTTGATTGTATTAATGATGTAATTGTTGAAACAAATAGCCCACACTTTTCTGATGTATGAAAAGATTTAACCAACTCAGGGAAAACAAAATCAAATGGGATTTTCCCTTCTAATAATAGTTTTGATGCTAATTCAGAGCCTTTTTGAAGACCCTTGAGCAAAAATTGAAGGCATACAATTGTTTGAAGCTCATAAGAGCATTTATAACATAGAATCAAAAAACTTTCAAAAAGTTTCCCTTCAGAACCACATGACAAACTGAGTTCATTGATTATTGTAGAAATATCAGACAAAATGAAAAATTGATTATTGTTAATATCAATTAAATGATACAAACAAGAAATAACGCCCATTGTGTATACTGCAACTTTTGACATTAAAAATGAATCAATTATCGAAATTGTCAACTTTTCAGAAGTTTTAGTAATGAAATTCAGTATCCATTCATTAGAAGTTAATGATATTGAATAACCATTAGCACAAATACAAGTATATGATTCCAATAATTGTAGATATGTTGATAATAACTCATCTGATATTGGTTTCAAAAAAGAACGAGATTCTGGGATTTCAATTGCAAAAGAAAAGAAATCTGTAATAACTCTTAAAATATCAGAATCCTTTTTAAGTTTTTTGGATAAGAATGATACGAGTGGAACAACTTCTTTGACATTAGATGAGTTTGTAAGTGTAGTAATACATTTCAACATCAATGGGAGCGAAATATTCAAAAGATCATAATCTGTGAATGATTTAAACAAGGGAATAATGCTCTTAAGATTAAGTTGAGTTTCGACTTGATATCCATTTGCAACAAGCTGCATAATTGAAAGAGATATGATATTGATTCCAATTTTCTGCTTGAAAATAGGCTTAAGAATGCTGACCATGTCAGAATTATTCGAGAAAGCAACAAGAAAAACTAGAAACGCAATTTGGTAATTATTCGCAGGGAGAGTGCTAATTCCAGAAATAAACTCTTGTGCAAATTCGGCAATGAAAAGAGATGAAGTTCTTACTAATGAAAATGTATTTGCATCAATTTTGTTAGATGATGATGGAAAAAGAACACCAATCAACTCAAAAACTGATTTTGAAACAGCTAATTGATTGATTTTTAAACTCTTGGAACAATTTTTAAAATATTCATATAGTTTTTTGATAAATAGTGCGGAAAAATCAACACGAGAAAGCTTATTAATACTTTGACATATAATTTCAACAGATTCCGGATATTCTATGACTCGATCAAATATCATTGAAAAAGATCGGAAGTTATTACTGGCAATTGAACTATCTATTAGTTTTTCTATCATATTCTTCCTCTCCATTTTTCCACAAAAATAGTTTTGACGGTTCCTGGATTTTGCAGATTTTTATGGTCAACAGGGAGCTTCTCCAATCTCTCCATTCTGTCTTTCGTTTAAGCCAAGTGAATGTTCTTTGGTATGATGCTGTTCTTAAAGTAGGCCAGAGGAATTCTCTTAAACCGAGGCTTTTTGTGATATCGTCCGCAGGGATTTTTTTGATACACGATAATAAGTATGCTTGGCAATCCCATTTAATAACCTATATATCGTATTTAGATCTTATTTCTATATATTATTCTAACCAAACAGCAAGTTTTTCCAGCCGTAATAAACAGATTAGAATCAAATCCGAGCACATACAAACAATTACATCTTTAGTTTTTTTAATTAGACAGTCGCAATTTCCTACGGATTTGGTTCCTCTAAATTTGGATTTTGGTGAATTCGATTTCCAAAAGCAGCTCCCGCCAACATCATTATATAAGCTCGATCAAATATTTTTAGATAGAGTGATTTCTTGTGTTTTATATTTGGGAATCACGATCAATGACACAGTTGAGAATCTTATTGGGACTATTGAACCTCTCTCAAGCAGGAAGTACTACATTACTCAAGAACTCATTGATTCCCCGCTATTCCCTGCAATCTCGCTTTCTATATCGTACGAACAAGAGATTCATAATTTTCATATATCGAATTCATCTCTTTCCAAAGTGATTTCTTCATGTGTTCAGATATTCAAAATTAATCGATTTGTTAAAACTGTGGTGATAGAAAATTGCTCATTTATCGATTCCGCAGCAGCTATTAAGAATTGTTTTTCAGTGAAACATAATTTCAAGCCATACAATTGGGAATTTTTGAGATGTGATTTATCCAATTCAGATTTCTTATCATTTTTTGAGAATCTTCATATTATTACTTCAAAAGTATCAGCATTAAGTTTCAAGGAATGTATAATTAAAGATTCAAGAGGTGTATTCCAAACCATTTTCTTTGATGATTGTTTTCATCATTTAGAGTCTGTATCAATTGATCCTTTTGTAAACGAGCCATCTCTAAAGGCAGGGATTGAGGAATTGACTGGTTGTTCCTGGATTTTTGAAAATAAATGCTTGAGAAACATTGAAGTGAAGAATTGTAAAGTGGAACTCAGTGAGTCTGTAACTACCCTTATAAGATTCAATATTGGTTTGAGTTACATCAATTTGTCAGGGAATTCCTTTCTTAATCCCATTCATTGTCAAATCAATCAAAAAATCACCTCATTAGTAATATCAAATTCTGAAATGAATTCATCGTTTCTTCAATCATTGTTTTCTTTAATATTTTCTGGGCAATTGATGGTTTATAACCTTGATCTGTCAGAAATGATAATATCTCAAACAAACCACAAGTATTTTTTATCAACAGTGATTCAAGGAGATAAGAAGATACCATATTTGACACAGTTTTCTTATAATAATAATGAAATGGACTCCAATATGTCGATTAATTTTTCAAAGCTCATAAATAGGATGGATTGTTTAACATCACTATCATTAAATAAATCAATAAGTATTATGGATTCTCCTGAAGGTTTCATTAGCTTAATGTCAGTTTTATCTTCAAAACAAATTACTTGGCTTTCAATGATAGGTGATGGAACAATGAAAATGAGCTTAGGACAACTTTTGGTGAATTATCTTCCCAAAATAATCAATAATCTCAGATATCTGGATGTATCATTTCAGTGTATTGGATCAAATGGTATTCGATTTTTATTATCCATTCTGAATAAGGGAATAGAAGAAATTTATTTTGACGGTTCAATGATTTTGTCATATGAAGAATTGACTATCTTCTGTGAAATGTTGTATAAATCTAGTATAAAGTGTACTGAATTCCCATATTCTGATTTTCAAAGAATTCTTAAATATGTTTCTCCATCTCTTGATATCAGCGAATTAACCCAAAACATATCCACTATTCAAAAAGCTTTTCTCGCTAAGTATAAACGAGAGAAGATCAAAGTCATTATACCAAAAGATTCAATGAGAAATACCCAAATCTCTGTTCAAATGGTAACCAAAAAAGCATCTTTCCCCAGTATTAATCCCCCACCCCCTATTCAATTAGCCATCACACGTGATCCTGAACTTGAAAAACTCTTCAATGAGTGTATTGACACAAATGATCCATCATTCATCGAACCCATTTATTCACTATGGAAGGGAATCCATAACCAGGTTTTGTAAACTTATCGTTATAATACCTCATGACCACAGAACTGTTTTGCACTCATATTCCTGAAGACGCAACTCTTATTGATATTCTATCTGCTATTGAACCATTTGGAAAGATAGTTCGCATTGCTTTATCGAAAAAAATGAACAAGGAGGGGGACGCTGTTGAGTATCAATCTGCATTTTTAACGTATGATGATCCAGAAGTTGCAAAACGTTTGTTAGAGTATGGCAGTAACGAGAATAAAGGAAAATTAGTTTCAGAAAAATTGTTATCTGAGAAAGTCATAAAAATTTTAGATGAGCCCGTTTTGATTCTTGAAAAGAAGACAAGAGAAGAGTTAGCTCAACAGAATACTAAGGTTGATAAGAGAAATCTTCATTTAATGTATGAAGGTCATATAACTGCTGAAAATGCTGTTTCAATGGGTGTTCCTCCAGAAGAAATGGCTAAAAGACAAAAACTATTTAAAGATAAGCAAGAAAAGTTGATTGATACAAATTTCTTCTTTGTGCCAACAAGGTTATGCGTAATGAATGTCCCTGATGATATTGGTACAGGAAGACTCCGCAAGATATTCGCCGTAGCTGTTAACAGATATTGTAGAACTCATAAAAAAGAAGAGATTGTTAAAGAAGCTGCTAAAAACACAGTTAGAATTACCGAAGTGCGTCAGGTGCCAACTCAGAAAGGCCTGTTTTTCATAGAGTTCACAAGACACGATCACGCTCTCTGTGCATTAAGACAAACAAACAATAATCCTGATTATTTCAAAGACAGAAGAATGATTGTTGAGTTTGCCATATCCAGTTCCTTTGTATTGAAGGATAAGAAAAAGAAGGAAATTAAAAAGAAGGAAGAACTTACACGAAAAGTAGAAAAGAAAAAGCAGTTCGTTCCTGTTAAGTATGGATTCGACACAGAGTCCGAGCATTCAGACGAAGAGTAAAAGTATAATTCAAAGCATTACAAAGTCTAAACAGACCGAAACTCTGATTAATAGATGCAGAAGAACCAGGAGATTGGTGACTATGTATTGATAAGGACAATCGGAACTGGTGCATCTGGGAAGGTCAAATTGGCTGAGCATAAGACAAAGCACACTAATTATGCAATCAAAATTATTAAGAAGACTTGTTTTGAAACTAAGCCAGATCTTCAAGTGAAAATAAGGCGCGAAACTGCGTTGATGAGATTATTAGATCATCCCCACTTGCTTAAACTAGCAGAGATATGCGAAAGCCCTAGACACCTTTACATTGTTTTGGAATATGCAGCCCATGGTGAACTTTTTGATTATCTTATAGCTAGAAGAGCTTTAACTGTGGATGAAGCTATGAAGTTTTTCCGACAAATCATATACGGCCTTGATTATCTCCATTCTCACTCTATTTGCCACAGAGATTTGAAACCAGAGAACATACTTCTAGATGAAAATGACAATATAAAAATTGCAGATTTTGGTTTCGCTAGATGGATGAAAAGAAATACTGTAGAAACTTCATGTGGTTCTCCTCACTATGCTGCCCCAGAGATAGTTAAGGGAATTCCATATGATGGTAGGATGGCTGATATTTGGAGTTGTGGGGTCATTCTTTATGCACTTCTGGCCGTATGTATTAATGAGGGATTTCCCTCATTCTATTTGTTTATACTAACACGCAGGGTAGACTACCTTTCGATGAACCAAATATTAGAAATCTGGTAACAAAAGTCAAATTGGGTCAATTTAGAATGCCAGATTTCCATCCTGATATTCAGAATTTAATTTCCCGAATGCTGACTGTTGAACCAACAGAGAGAATCACAATAGAGCAAATCAAACATCATAAAGCTTTTAAAAAGGGGTTGCCTAATCGTTATACTGTTCCATCTCCTCTCCCTGTTCCCATTGTTGAACATCCAATTGATCCTTCAACTGTTGATCAATCAGTTTTGAATGTTATCAAACAAATTGGGTTTTCTGATGATAATCTGATCCAACAACTGAATTCAGAAGGAGCATCTAGTGCAAAGTCATTTTGCCTCCTTTTGACAAGACAAACATCTCTTGATTCTCTTCCTTGGGAAGAATATTTTCCGCCATCATCACCTGAACAAGACATTGCATTTTTAATGGCTGCAGAACCACCTCCACCTGTAAATTTTGTTTTCCCAAAAAATGATCCATTTTTCAGAAGAAAGTTTAATGATTCAGGGAGCTTGGGAGTTTATTCGATGATTGAAAGATCATCTGTTTTTGAGAATTCATATTTATACCAAGGAGATCAATCTTATATTATCCCGCCGATGGCATCATCTTTGGAGAATATTGTATCATCAGTTCAAGGATTTCTTCTCGATAGTGAATATGACTGGTTATATCCAAATGATATAACTCTTTTTGCTCGAAAATCCAGATCCCAAGGACCTTATTACGCATTTCATTTTGTATTCGAAAAAGACTATGCCATTAGCATCAAAATTTTTGTACAAGGTGGATCAAGTTCATTCGAACAGTTCTGTTCCCTGATTGTTAATGCAGTATCTTCAAATCAATAATTGTTTTATTATAGAGTTCTCTTCTGTTTTAAGAGTTTTGTTCTAGCCGATGAAATTCCCCCAATATTTGACACATTTGTGTATCCCATTGACTTCAATTTTGATTTTGCAGAGCTTGCGCGCATTCCACTTGCACAGTAAAGATTAATTGGTGTTGTCTTATCTGGAACTTTTGAAGTAATCATGCTTCCAATTGAATAGTCAGGAATAAGAATAGCTCCATCAATATGGTCATAATCCCATTCACCTTTTGTTCTAACATCAATAATCACACCATTTGGTAAAGGATCATCACTACCAAAAATCAGGACTTTAAGCTTTGGAACTAAAACAAATAGGAAAATGGCAATCATTCCAACAAATAATATTTGATTCATAAGATCACCATTGCTGGAACCCTTCATGATTTGTGATTTAAATTGCTGATCTGAACTTTCAATTTTTTTAACAACATTTTATTCTTTTTGATAAAAATAATAAAAATAATTTTATCAAATATTTTGAATTGATTTACGATAAAAGTGGCTACTCTACAAGATGACTCCACGAAATAAAGTTGTAATTGTAGGAGCAACACATACTGGAAAAACATCTATTGTTCAGAGATTCATCAATGACCAATTCTCATTAAATACAATCACCACTAATCAAGCAGCATTTTTCAAAAAAGAAGTAGTTGTTGAAAACACAAATGTTGTTTTGGAAATCTGGGACACTGCGGGACAAGAAAGGTTTCATTCATTAGCACCTATGTATTATAGAGATGCTCAAATTGCAATAGTGGTTTTTGATATTACTGATGCAAGCAGTTTTTCAAAATCAAAACAATGGATTAGTGAACTTAAGTCGGAAAGAAGCGACGGGATTTCTCTGTATTTAGTTGGTAACAAACTAGATTTATCACCTTTTAGAGTAGTTACCACAACTGAAGCAACTCAATACTCAAAGTTATCATCAATTGAGTATTTGGAAACAAGCGCAAAACTTGGTTCCAACATTGAATTGTTGTATACATCAGTCGCTCGCGATTGTATCAAGAGACAAATGGGTATTCAACAAGAGGCACCCATGCCAATTGATCATCCAGGTGTGACTACATTCTGCTGTTAAATTATTCGAAAAACTGACACTTTAATGGAAGAACCATTTATTGAGTGCAAAGTTGTGATTATTGGATACGTATCTGTTGGAAAAACGAGTCTCATGTCTCGAATTATCAACGATTATGTAGACAACGGTATTAAGCCAACAATTGGAGCATCTTACATGTCTAAAACGTTTTCAACCGAAAAAGGTAAAGTTAAAATGCAAATATGGGATACATCTGGTCAAGATAGGAGTTTGACTGTTATTCCGATGTATGTCCGTGATTCTTCAATTGTATTATTTGTGTATTCAGTGGATTCAAATATGAGTATCCAAAATATTGAGAAATGGTATGATGATTTGCAAAGGACTGCTCCTAATGCGAATCTTATTTTAGTAGGCAATAAAATTGATTTAGAAAACAGGGAGATTACGAAAGAACAAGGACAACATCTCGCAAACAAGTTTCACGCACAATTCTTTGAAATCAGTGCTCTTCAGAATACTGGTGTTACAGAGCTTTTTAATGCAATGACTGATATTGCTACCAATCAGTACGATCAGCAAACTACTGCCACACGTAGAAGATCTGCAACGGTAATCACAAGACCTCCTGAAACACCAAAAAAGAGATCATTCTGTTAAAAACAGGTTTATTTAAGCTTTTGTATCATATTAATTTCATCTTGAGCTACTTCAATGCATTTCTGAATTGCATATATCTGTTGGCGCAGGTTCTCATTGTGATTCCTCAGGCTAATGATTTGAGGTGCTTCAGTTTCCACAATTTCTGATTTGACTATGATTGGCTCATCTAAATGTTTAAAAAGAGAACTCATTTCATCATTTAATTCTCTCTGCTTACTAAACATTGATGACTGAAGCCTAATCGAAGCTTCAAGATTATTCACTTCATCTTGTCTTCTATTTATATGATGTACCAGTTCATTTTGTTGCTTTTTTAAAGCCTCATTTTCTTTTTCCACAAGATCCAGTTCTTCTTTGAGTTGTGCCAAGCGCTTTTCCTGAGTGATAACTCTCTGAAGAGCTTGAACTTCTGATGGAACAGAATCCTTTTTCATTAAAAATTCGCTCAAAGATTTCCTTATCAAAGCACCAAACACTTCATCATTATCAGCAACCTTTTCTAAAAGCTCAACAAACACTCTAATTCTTTCCTCACTGCCTTTTTTACTATTCCGAGCCCTCTCACGAAGATTTCTCTCTAACCAGAGTTCAAGTTCTATCTGGCTAGATTTATCTCGCTGACTTAGTGCCGATTTGCTAGTTCCAAAGTTTTTTTTCATTTATAAATACGTTAAATATATGTCCATCACAACAAGATCCCCTCGTAATTTCAGCCTAATTCTTGAAGGGACACCATCAAATATTGGTCCTGGCTCTTATGAAGTTCCTGCTTTAATTTCAACCCCTGATCCTTCACCTTATCCATTTAATTCTACTACATTGAGGATGAAAGAAATAGAAGAAGAACGTCCTGGGCCAGCAGACTATCATCCTGTTGTTCCAAAATTAAATTTATATACAAATGGTGTGTCAATGCGATCATCCTCTCCTCGAACTTCCTTTATTCTTCCAGAAACCCCATCACCAGCAGAGTATTCGAGCATTTCTGAATGGAAAAAATTAAAATCATCGCAAAGAGAACCAATGTCATCAAGGTCACCAAGAAATTTTCGCAAAGATGATAATTCGATTCAATGTGGTCCTGCAGATCATGATATTCGCTTTCCAATGAAAAAAGGTCATGTGATTCCTAAATCTGCTAGGAATAATCCTAAGAATTTTTCATCTCCTGGTCCAGGGTACTATAATAGCACCGAATTAAAGCCCCAAACGCCAAACAATCCCTCACCGCAGTTTCTTTCTTCTGAATCAAGAGATATTTTTCGAATTCCTAAGTGGGCATCTACTTCACAAGATGTCGGTTTAGAAGAATGGAGCATAAAATCTAAGAATATGGCACCATTTGGCTCTAATGCACGTAGAAAGCATTTTTGGTCTTCCTCGAAGACCCCATCTCCTTGTCAATACAATGCACAGACTAAGAAACCTGTTGCTCCTAGTGTTGCTGCTTTTGGAGTCGGCAGTGAAAGAGAATTGTATAAATATTCCGACTCACCTGGACCAGCAGATTATAAAGTTGAGCATAAAAGGAAGTTCAAAGATGATCAGAATAGACCATTTCTTCAACGGTCTGCTAGATTCCAATCAAAACCACCGGAATATACAGCAGAGGTCGGAAAATATGATATAACTAAGAGTATTGAAATCAATAGAGAAAAAAAGCTTTCTATTTTGAGCCCTGCATTTAAATATAACGGAGATAGAGAGGTGTACAAGGTTGACAACACAATACCAGGGGTTGGATACTATTATCCCGAAAAGTCACCAAGAAATCATAAACTCAAAATATGCATTGATGGAACAGAAAGAGCAAAGCCCAATTCTTTTGCTGGTGTTGTCATTCAACAGACTCCCAGTCCTGCTGACTATACACAAAATCCTGTGCATGTAGCATTTAAAAGTGATACAAGGGTACATATCAGAAATTCTAAAAGAATGGAATTTGGTCTTAACACGTGTTCTCCCTCTCCAGACTCATACAAAGTATCTGGATCAATGCTAAAACCAACATATAACATTACCTATAGCCTTGGGAATTTTTAGTAAAGTGTCACTTTTCATCAATATACTCAAAATGTTAACTTTAAGATACCCTGTTTTTGAGATTTTATCATTAAATCAGCAAAATAGTCTCGAAATACCGCAAAAATTACTTTCGACTGATTATGCTGAACTTTTTGAGTTTCAACGTTTTGATAAGAATGTTGTTGAAATGGCAAAGTCGAAAATGGGATCTCAAAGGGATTTATTAGTGGAAATTGGATATAAATTTCCTTTTGTGCCCAATGTTATGCAAAAGATCTCCTCCAACTTTTGTGATTCCGAACCAGAATGCACATTTCAAGGGTTAGCAATTTTAAATAGCTATTTGTCTTGGCTCATCATTGAAGATATAGATGCTGTTGAAACAGTATTGGATTCCCTATTCTCATTATTAAAGACAAAACTTGCACCAATTACTTCAATATGCATTGAAAACTGCATATCAATATGCCTAGAATCGAAGAGTATCATTAACAAAAGCTATTTGTTTGAATATGTTCAGAATTTTTTTCTCCAATTGCCTAGTATTGCTTTTACTGTCCAGAATATTCTAGTTTTAATGATGAAATTTCTTAATCCACACCAGAAAAAAGAGAATGACTCGCTAGCATCGAGATACATTAGTTTTCTGACAGTCTTATCAAATGAGAATCAAAATCTGTTTACTCAAGAAACAGCATGTGCTTTATTATATCATATGAATGATAGAATTATTAAACTTGAACCAGAAGTATTATCAATATATGGTGGCTTATCGAAGGCCCTCTCTGATTCTGCATCTGTTTCCATAGCAATACTACTGCCAATGCCATTAATCAGCTATATTGAATCATCAAAACCATCATTTCAAATTTCCGTATCGAATAAAGTCATTGATGATATTGAAGAATACATTTCAACTATTATTGAACCAGATTTTCCACAATTTGAGGTAAATATTCAAGGAAAGTATTCATTCCCAGAAAAAAATACTTTCTCAAATGGATTAGATATAAAACTTCCATTATTTTTGAAAGAACAACCATTAGTATCAATGATAAGAGCAGATCTATTGAGTAGAGTTCAAATGATATCTCGTGCTGTTAACTCACATACCGAATCATCAGAGGTATTAATGACTTGGCTTTCTCAATATATCAAGAAATCCAAGTGTTCTCCACATATATTGGACCTTATATTAGTTTTTATAGCACTCTTTTATGATAATTTGCCAAAAAAATTATTTCCTTTTTTTTGGGATACTTTGATTGAAACAGTACTTTTTGATAGCAGAATCAATGAGTTCAATAAGAATGAGGCTTTTTATGCTATTGATCAAATTCGGGCTTTAGCATTTAGTATTGCATTAAACAACTCTGATTTCATTCAAAAAATGCTGGTATCTTTCTATAAGAAACCTCCTCTGATTGCCGAAGTGATGCATCGGATTCTTGAACAATTAGATAATATACCAGAGAGTGTTTTAATTTCGAATCAAGTAGTGAAACCAGTTTCATCTTTGATGATTTATTTTCAATCATGTCATTTGAATTGTAATAAGGATCAAGAATTAATGATTGAGGTAACAAGATCATCATTATTTCTTTTTGTTTCCAAGGTTATCGAAAAGTATGCTTCTGCATGGTTTAGTTTTTCCTTTTTTTCAACAGCAATATTTACAATGTTATTTGAACAATCTGTAAGAGAATTTGTGTTATCCTTGATTAAAACTTATTTGATTATGCAAAAGATTCATATTTCGGTAGAAATTATCAAAGAAATAATTAATATATGCCGTTATCTGTTTCAACATTTTCCTTCTACTAAGCATTTAACAATGTCTTCATCAATAATAAACACTCTTAATGAAGTATTATCTCATAAGCATAATGATATGTGTTTATTTAAAGACATTGTTGATGATTTATGCGAAGCCTTAGAAAAACTTGAACCGAGATCTGATTGTGAAGAATTTTTAAACAATGGACTTAGATTTTTTGCTATTGTTGCCCCTTATCATTCTTTAATATCTGCTCAATTTTCCCTAATATCATCTTCTATTTTGAAAGTCACAAATCACAATATTTCTGATTCCACTTTTTCTAATTTGATACAAATCGCTGCGGGAAATCAGATTTCATCCATATCTCCTTACTTTATAATTAAGCAACCAAAAGCTTTAAAATCTTTATTGATTGTGACTAGAAACAGTAATCAAATGAATAGATCTCTCGAGTTTATTCATTCTCTAATTAAGTTCTCATACCATAATGCAAGAATGGCTAATAAATCAGGAATTGACAGAGTCCTATTAGATATGATTGAATCAAAAAAGTCAGATGATGATCAAAATAATGAGGTTATTCAATCAATATTTAATATTGTGTCTGATATCTGTATTCATTCGTCTTCAATCCCTGTAATGCAGCATTTCTTTCGATTATTACGGCCTATCGAAGGAAGGTATCTTAGCAATTATCATTCATTGTTTATTAAGAATCTTATTCAAATTATCAATCAGATTCTTTATACCCCATCATACTATATTCCTCTTGATGGGTCATTACATGTTGTTATTGAAGATATTTCATCATTTGATATTGGTAACCAATACGAGATATCATTATGGTTGTATGTGGATAACCATTCTTCTCAAAAACAGATTTCCATATTTCAATTACTAGATCAAAATGATTGCGGTCTGTTTTGTTATATCTCATCTGGTACTGTTTTATTAAAGTGTTCTACATCTATAATTGAATCTACAGCAAAATTTGATATATGTGTTCCCACTGGAGTATGGACATTTCTTTCTTTTTTCATTAATTGCCCCAAAACTCGAACTGGAATTTTTATAACATCCGAGAGGCAAAAATCTAGAAAAGTTGAATTTGATTGGAAAGGATTTGTTCCAGGTCCTCTGAGGTTTTTCATAAGTTCACCAGTTTTTCAGAACAGAGAAGAAATTGTTCCAATTTTTTTGTCTTCTGTTTTGTTCACTAAATCGATTACTGAAGACGAACTTGAATCACTCGCTCAAAATGGTCCCAATTATAGCCCAGTTTTAGATTTTCCTTTTTTTAATTTGAGTTTTTTAGAAGAAGAAGGCGAAATAGCATATAATACCAGTGGTTCTATAAATATTCAGCCTAAGATTAATGGAAACAAGCAATTCTCAAATCCTTCCTTTATTGATGTAATTTTATCACTATCCAAAAATTCTATTATAACTCCTCTTTTTTCCTTTTTTGACGTTAAATTTAAAAATGGTAAGGACTATCCTGAAATACCGGATCTCATATGTGATCTTCTTCATTCTGTTTTAAAAGTCTCTGAAGATGTTCAGCGCTCTTTTGCAGAGTCAAAGGGGTTTGAAATGATTTCATATATAATTTCCCAATCAAAAACTTTTCCAAGAACTTATGGTATATATTCCAAATTTGTTATGATGCTGCAAACCTTTACTGTTCACGAGTTACAGTTATCTATTATTGACAGTATAATAACCAATTTTAGTATTCTGCTTCTTTATAATAGAGTCACACAACTAAGGATTGTAAAGCACTGGAGAAGAGTTTTGTTAGTTGAGTATCCTGGTTGTTTTGTTTTAACCAAACCTGCACATGTTTTACTGGCTGCTTCTCGGTTATATTTTGATAAGAATGATGATTTGTCCCAAAGTATTAATGAATGTATAATGCAGTTAGTTGTTGATGTTTCAAATATATCATTCTCCTTAAATGCTTTCATGATGCTTATCATTGATGCAATAACAACAACAAATCAACCCAAACTTGAAACATATCTTAATGTTCTTCAATCAATTGTAATGAATAGTGAATCTATAAAAGGTTATGTTGGCCAAATATCTAATATTGTTCTATTGAATCATGTTCTGGCTTCAGGAAATGATAATGTTTTCTGTATTCTTGTTGATATTATATTAAAAGTGCATGCATATAAACTATTGCCAAACATATCTCTTTCTGATCATATTGAACTATTAATGCATAAAGTTACTCAGAAATGTTGTACACACCATTCCATACATCATCTTTCATATTTAATCAATAATAATAATCCAGAATTTGTTCCGTTGGCATGTTTTATTGCGTCTAATATTGGGGAAGATTCAGTTTATTCTTTATTTGATGTTCTTCAGCCAATATACAAAATGTCTATCACATGTTTATTGTGGATTGTTGCATCGGCTGTTCGACCTGCCAGTGATGTTAGGAGAAAAATACTCAATTATTTAATACTTTGTAAATCTGATCCAAAGGAGATTTGCTATCTGATTGATATTGCCTGCGAATCTCTTGATGAAGATAGGAATAGTATGATCAATGAATTTATTCTTTTATTATCAGACAATCTTTTATTGAACTCTTGTTCTGATAGTATTGCAGTTGAATCATTTTTTTCAATATCCTTTGAAAGAATGTTTTTCCATTCGTTTATTCATTCTCTGGTTTTAAAGAAAGCATTTTCTGAGTCACCCTACCCATATTCTGATGATTCATCAGATAAATGTTCAGGCCAGTATGAATGCTCTTTTTCAAAGATTAAAACCAAATCATTAATGTCTCAATCCTTTATTTTCATTGATAGTAATGATGAATTAGCAAATGAAATCAAATCTTCAGAAAATAAGCTTCAAAGATGTAATTCTTTATGTAAAACTCAGTTTCAAACAGTAAAAGCAGCTTCAAAGAAAAGGAGACAATCAGATATGAGTGATGTAAATAATATTAAAATTAAATCCAAAAGAGGGTTATATGCCGATTTGGCATCTGTCGTATTTAGACCAATGTCAGAGACCAAATTTTCATTTCCACTTGACTCTTTTTATGAAAGAATAGAGAAATATTCTATGTCGTATAGGAATTGTGTGTTTATTATTCGGACTGATAGAAATGGGAGATGGCTTGATCATGACTTATCCATTAAATATCTCCAGCTTTTTTTGGTTCATCCTATAACAGCTCATTATCGAAATGCATTATTAATAGCATCCATTTTGGTGAAGTTTCAACCTGGTTTTTTGGATTCATGGATACCATCATTATCACCTACTCCTTCTCAAATCAAGACTTTTCTTCCTTTCTTTCAGTATTTGCATAAAAACTTAGTCAAATACCATAAAAGGCTTAAACCTTCTTTTCTTGATCAGATTCAAGATAACAAAAGTAGCGCACTAAATGTATTTGGGGATAATACTAACCCTGACTCGATAGAATTTTCCATGCCATATCGGATTGCACATGATATATCCAAAAGGAATGTTAGAATTGTGAATTGCATGCTCGAATTGATGAATTTAGAAAACCCAGATACTATTGGCTTTAGTCTTAGAGAAGCTAAAAGATTAATGAGCAATGAAGAAAAGAGAAATGGAATGAATAAAAGAGAGTGGAATGTTCTTTGGAGGTCAATGACTCTTGATCTTTCTCCATGGGAATCATCAGGTTCAGTTTATCGAAGTGGCTTCGAAAGGGATTGGACATTGTGTAAAGGTGTTGCACCTATGAAAATACGAAGAATATGGAAATTATCTCAGGATTTATCCGTTTCATTTGCATCACCAATCTCGTCAAATGTCTGTATTATGGTTACATTGATTAGGGAAAGAGAGTCTCAATATGAAATCTCAAAAAGTTTTTTTAGTATAAAGTCAGGACAAACAACGAAGACAATTTACTACACATCAATTAAGTTTTGTTTGCTGAGAAATCGTATGGGAATCAAGAATTGCCTTGAGTTTTTCTTTTATAATGGTCGTACTCTCTATTTGTCTTTTCCTGATGAGAATTCAAGATTTGTTTTTTTGAAACAAATCTCATCCTATTTGGTTTGTTCAGAATTTGTTTCTGTTCATGATTCCACCCCAAACGATTTTTTGGAGAAAATGCAAATTTTCCAGAAATGGAAATGTAATGAAATATCCAATTTTGAGTTTGTAATGTATATTAACATGGCATGCGGAAGATCTTTTAAAGATCGGTATCAATATCCAATATTCCCTTGGATCATATCCGATTATCAAATGAATAGTTTTTCAATGTCAAAAGAAACATTAAGGGATATAACTAAGCCACTAGCTTTATTGAATAATGATAGATTAGAAAGATTATTGAAAAAAGGATCTTTAGATTACTCCCCTATTACATATCACAACCTCGAATCATACATAAGCGGATCGCTTAGTATCAGAAATTTATATCAGAATTCTATCAACAAAGATGATGATTTCAAAGAATTGATACCTGAATTTTATTCTTATAGTGGTTTGTTTAATCAAAATCAAATGCCACCATGGGCAGAATCCACCTTTGATTTTATATATAAAAATCGTAAAGCTTTAGAAATTGGAATCTCGAAAAATAGTCTGATTCGATGGATTGATAATACTTTTGGTTTATTGCAAAAAGGACCAAACTCCACGTTCCCTAATACTCTTTATAGTTCATATTTAACAATTCAAAATCACCATAATAAAGAACAGGAGATTACATTTGGATCACTACCTATGCAAGTTTCTCTTATTAAGCTTTATGAGGGTAAAAATAGTATTTTTGAGGTTTCGAATGACTCCAATCTTATTTCATTTAATACTGAATTACCTGGAGTTGTTTTTGCATCATGCAAACCCCTTAGTTGTTCATCAAATATTGAGATTACTTTTATTCTCCAGAAAGGGCTCATTCAAAGCATGGGATTCGAGATTCATGGAGACAAATCAAAACAATACATCATTCCTCAAAGCAACATATCATTTGATCCGTTTTTTGTGTCATCATCAATGAATGATAGCATTGTACAAATTAATTACGATACCTATTTATTTGCAAATGGGATTTCGAGTTCTTTGCTTTTATTGCATGGTAAGCAGACTTCAAATATTAAAGCATCCCTTGGTATGATTAAATCTATTGCTGGTGATGGGAAATATTTTGCTGCTGTTGGTAGTAATATGGTTATTAAAGTATGGAATATTATTGATATGTCATCATTTGAGTTTATTCCATCTTATAGAGATTATACACTATGTGTTTCACTCAGTGATCAGTTTTCTCTTATTGTTAGCGGAACACGAGATGGTTCGATTCAAATATCTTCCTTACCTAATGGTGTCACACAAAGAGTTATTCCATTAGATAATCGTAGACCACTCAGGATTTGTATATCCAAAGTTTTTGGTTTTATTATTGTATATTGCGAAAAAACAAATGATATTCATCGAGGAAAAGAATTAATACTTTTTACTGTTAATGGTGACAAACTTAAAGAACTATCACTTCAAAGTGAGCTTATTTGTTGGACACAATGGGAAGAATCTGGTACTGACTTTTTATCAATAAGTCTTAAAAATGGTAAATTATATTCATTTGAGACATATTCTTTCCAGATAAATACATTTATTCATCGATTCACAACTCCACCAACATCAATATCTCATGTTCAGAAACCAAATATGATTGCCGCGTTTTCGAAATCCGGGATTGTAACAATGATACCTTATAATGTATAAAAACAATAATTGCGTGATGTTTATTCTACTTACTCAAAAACCTGAAAATACGAAGGAGTACCTTCTTTTGAAGGAATATGGCATGGATGTTCATGGCTTTCACATCCTTTGTCATCTATATCTCTTATTCCACAGCATGTCCAGCGCTCTTTTTCAACTCCATCGAATTTCTTTCTCATTTTGCCATTTTCAAATGGTACCTTTTGTCCAGAATGGAAAATATTAGTGCAACTTGATTTTATGGATTCGGAGAAAAGATCTTTACATATATCGCACTTAAAGACATATAAGCTCCTTGCAATAATATTAATGCGCTGGAGGAATACACTGCGATATTCTTCATTCTCTTTTCCTTTTGGTATCAAAGCACGAATGCTAAACCCACCAAAAAATTTGGGATCTTCAACAATCTTCTCTTTTACAAAAATAATTTTTGTATTGTTTGATAATTCACGGAAAACAGTGCTGTCCAAAGCACCCGCATAATCAATATAAAAAAAGGAAATCTTTGTGATGGTACATAAATTAAATATTCCGAGTGCAAATTCCACTTGTTTTCTGGCTTCAGTTGCTGATACCCATGAAAAGCTTTTGAATGAAGCTATGACTTTAGAAGCTTTAAACTCAAAAGCAACTGGAAGAGGAACCAAAATGGATAATTCATACACTGTTTTGTTTTCGAAGAAATCTTTCTCTAACTGACATCTTTTAGGAGGAGGTATGCTTCCACACATTACTTCAACTAATAAACTTGCTTGAATGATATCTATTTCCATTGGAAGCTCAGTAAAATCTTTAGGATTGTAAATCTGAGCTTCATATTTCTCCATTAGAGAAGTAACCAAAGCTGGATACGCATCTGCATCATATGATTCACAAAATCGTTTCCCTAATAACAATCCTAAATAAGACATTGATGTTTGGTTGTAAGAAAATGAATAATCAACAATTTCAAGACTCAGATTGTTTAAAACAAAATAAAAATTCTGCTCGTGGTCGATATATCCACTAGGTGGAATGATTTCAATTTTCCCTGTTTCAAGATCCTTAATTCTTATTCTGAATGTTTTATTACCACTAAACTTGGGACCAAAAGCCATTGTCTTAACAATTCCTTTGATTTTAAGAATCATTGGATCAACAACAATTAGGAATTTCCTGTTATCGTCCATTAATTGGTAAGAATACTTGGTTTTTAAAACTTCAAAAACAGAGTTTTCCATAATAAAAATGAGGCAAATTTTCCCTTTTAGTACGATTAGTAAACATTACAATTATTAGTGAGTTTTAATTAGTTTATGGGGGGGGGTTATTGGGACATTTCACTCAAAATAAACCATTGAAAATTGTAACCTAGTGATTTGGCTGAATTCAATTTAACAAAAAAATTTGGGTGCAAGACAATGTCCCTCTATGAATATACAGTTGGGTTATTTCCCTCTAACAATAGACAGCTTTGGTACTCATGAACTATTTGTGACTTTTTGATAACACCATGAAATATTCTTATCTTTACATTTTTCCTTTAGAATTTTGTTAACTTAATCCATTAACCAAAAAAAATCCCAAATTCCCAATGCATTAAATCATTAAAAATCATCAGGTTCAAAAATACTAATCATCTTTTAAGACAGTTCATTTGGTGCATTTGCAGGTTTAACATGTTTCATTTATTCTTTTTAAAACAAAACGAATGAAGGGATCAAAGAAGCAGTAAAAAAGATTGAACATGAAAACAAAAAATGATGTTCACAATTTATTCTGAAGAGTTATCAAAAAGTCACAAATAGTTCATCAGTACCAATGCTTTTTATTAGGTTTAATGTAATATAGGCCATGATTTTACAGGTACTCTTAAACGAAAGCCCCCTTATTGTGAAGGGGTCTCAAAAAAACCACTTTTTCTGATAAAACAATACAAAAATATTCGAAAAATGATTTTCCCTTGATGCTCTGATTTGGTTTATAAGAGGATCTGTTTATTGAAAAATGATATAAATTTGGATTTTGGTGCAAATGAAAGATCTTAAGGTAATAACATTCCCATTTCATGTTGATAATTATTTGACAAGACCAAAAATATAGCAAATAAACCCACATGAATCACCATTTTTATGTTTCAGAAAAATTGAGACCCCTTCACAATAAGGGGGCTTTCGTTTAAGAGTACCTTTTTACCCTACTACAAAAATTTTTAATTTTTTTATTTTTTAAAAATGAAAAGTGAGCATATTTCTATGCTTGCTGAATATTGAGTTTCCATTTTACTGTGGTGGAAGGAGCTTTGTCCTTGGCTTTTTTCTTT
>Ga0209639_1000037_pt1 | contig 215697 bp, 150 predicted proteins | sample EPASupsiteHSE605_FD_187268 | JGI IMG/M metagenome (GOLD analysis project Ga0209639, IMG submission 187268) | Bioremediated contaminated groundwater from EPA Superfund site, New Mexico - Sample HSE6-05 (SPAdes) (version 2) | ecosystem: Environmental > Aquatic > Deep subsurface > Groundwater >... | reverse complement strand
TAAGCATACTTCTGTGAATGTTAATAATCATGATATCACTGGTTGGACACCATTGCATTTTGCATCCTATAAAGGTAATCTTGACATTTTGAAGATGTTAATAGAACATAAAGACCTTGATTTCGGTGCGGAAACCGGTACATTTAGGACTGCTCTTCATTCATCTGCTGAAGGATCTCAAATAGAAATGATGAAATATCTGATCTCTCTCAACAAGATTGATGTGGATAAACAGGATATCAAAGGAAAGACTGCTTTTTCTTTGCTAAAACCTGAAGATGTGAAAGATCTGTTTATTAATAAACTATAACAATGGTTTTGATTCATCATTGTTGTTTTCGGTATCTTTGTTCTGTGAAAAATCTGTATGTCTTTTGCATTTACAGACAAAAACATCGTCGAGTTGATCATTATCACTGTAGGGTTCATATGAGAATCCATCAACATATCTAGGCAATTTAAATGGACAACACCAGCACGGCCAATACTTTAAACTTCCGCAGACTTCTTGCCATCCTGCATTATATCCGTTGAAGTGGCTTCCAATATGACCTTTGAGCCTTTCTAATGTTGTGAAATTAAAAGTCACTTGCCAAAACTGAGTCCAAAACTGTGCAAATAAGAATGTACCAAAGAACCCACCATATAAAAGAACAAATATAAACAACAACCAGCTCATTCTATTCGTCCTTCTGAACAAAGTTTTCAAAAAATCAAGGGAAAAGAGAATGGAATAGAGCATGAGAGATGTAACTGCGATTAAGAAATATCTGTGATTCTTAAGCCCAACCCAATTATTCACCCACCCACAATAATGATCTGCTCGTAGTATATATGTCCCTGATCTAGTGGAAAAGCACGCCCTGGCAGGTCTTTCCGCTTTTTTAGCCCACTCAAATTGATCATTATTAACAGCTGTTCCTTCTCGTAGTTCTTCTTCAGTAAAAACTCGTTTCTTTTCAATTGCCCAATTCCATGGAACCACACCAGGATCAGTAAGATTTGTAACAATCAAAAAAATAAAACCATAACAGGATAAGAAAATTACCAAGCACATCCTGAAAAAACCATATCCTTCTATTCTACTATATATATGTTTATACCATACCCAAAGCGATAAACTATCAAAGATTAGCCCAAGGATTAATGGTGAAAGTCTGCATAATACTCTTTTATACCTGAAGACTTTTTCACCCTCTGCAACCCAAAAAATATCATTCAAATAAGATTTCCATCTAGTAGGACTTGGAATTGTCCCCCCAGAAGGAGCCTGAGATTCACATACTTCTGGATCCATTTTTATAAATGAACGAAAATGTTGTTGTTTTTGATTTTGGCGGGAGCACATTAAAAGCAGGATATGGTGGTGAATCTGAACCATCTATTATTATTCCTTCGACTGGTCCCACGACGACAGTCCATGGGCAGAATGGGTTATCGGATAAGATTGTTCCACTATTAGGGAACGGCTTCAAGAGCCCGATAGAAAATCGTGTGATAAACAATTTCGAAAATATGGAAAAGCTACTTAATTTCATATATCAGCATGATTTGCGAGTCACACCAGAAAAACAATCTGTACTTTTTGCAGATTCGCCACTTTCGTCTATTCAATCCAAAGAAAAACTCCTCCAGATATTTATGGAAACGTACAGAGTTCCATATTTCTGCTTATCAAATGCTCCTACACTCTCACTGTACAATTCTGGAGTGACTTCAGGGATTGTTATTGATTCAGGCGAGTCTGTAACAGATATTGTACCAATTTATGAGGGATTTACCCTAAGTCATTTGATTCAACGTGTTGAAATTGGGGGTAGGCACATAAATGAGTATTTAAAGAGATTAGTTGTTTCGCAAAATCCTCAAATTTCTGGCGAAAAAGGTCTTTTCAGGGAAATGAAAGAGCAAATTGGTTGTGTACAAGAGTACAATGATCAAAAAATATTAGGAAAAGAGTTTGAAACTCCAGACAAGAAAAAGATTATTGTTGGCGATTCGAGATATTTATGCAGCGAGATTCTTTTTAATCCATCTCTGATCTCATCTAACTCCACAGGTTTAATAGCTTCACTAAATCAAATCATTGGAGATCTTGATCTTGATATTAAGCCCCAAATGCTCGACAAAGTATTACTTTGTGGAGGTAGTACATTGCTTGAGGGGTTTTCTAATAGAATTAAGAATGAATTGAAACAAGACAATGGAATTTTGGCTCCTCCTAATCGGAAAATTGCAAGCTGGGTTGGTGGTTCCATCTTTTCATCAATCGAGACATTCAAAGATATTGCAATATCCCAAAAAGACTATATGGAATATGGTCCAAAAATTATAACAATAAAAGTGTATTAATGATGCAACATACTTTTTATGGTGGCACAATAGCTTTCGGAGGATTATAATCATTTGAATCTGATGCTTTTGCGATTTGGGCAACAATTTGACTCGTTTCATCTACCATCATTTCAATTGCAGAGATTTCTTCCTGTGTATAATGTATGCTTTCTAGATTCAAAATGGACTCGATAATTGAAGAGATATCCTCTGGCGGCGTTGGCAAAAGTTCCATTACTTTTTCGATTCCAATAACATGAACCAATGAAGCAGCAGCTATTTGTCCTGGTGGGTAAAGAAGTAAGGCCTCATTCATGAGCAAATCTTTGCATTTCTCAACAGCATCCTCAAGCACTTTCATTTCAAGTTGTTGGTTAGAAATCGCAGAAATTAGATTAAAAGGGAGATGTATTTTTAGATGGAATTTAATTGCATCTAAAACAACAATCTCGTTCTTGGATACTTTTTCAATTAGATCACTCATACTGTTTATCTTTTCTCTGGGACATATTTCTTGAATCACTTCAGCTAAATTTGATGGCATAACAAACTTTGAAACCAAAAATATGCAATTTATACTTGCAAATTCAGGAGGAACATCCCATATCGATTTATTGATATAAATCCTTTGGTAAAACATTAAAGCAGTGAATTTGTGAAATCTATTCCAATTGCGCATCATATTACCCATTCGGATCAATTCATCAGCGTAAAACTGAATATACTTTAAATACTCCTCAAAACTAAGGCTTGCTCCATATTTGAAAACAGCCTCATCATAGATTTTCCTTTTCTTATTAAACAACTCCTCTGATGAAAAAAGCCACTCGCGTGCTTGAGTAGACTGAGAATAAGACATTTAAGTGCTATTTACGATGTAAAATTGCCTTTCTGGCTGAGCAGGAATTCTTCAATCTCCCGATGTCTTTTCAACTTAGAGATATCGAGTGGTGTCTGACAATTTGGGAAAGATTTGATTTTATATTGGCTATGTTTGTGTCGGCCCCATTTTCGATGAGAATTCTCACAATTTGAGTGTGTCCTTGTGTTACTGCATTATGTAATGGAGTATTAAGATTGTCATCTTGGGAATTGACTTTTGAATTATTAGACAATAAAAACTGAACACTATTTGTTCTGCCTAATAATGATGAATGGTGAAGAAGTGTTTGAGATTTTTGCATTCGAAAATTGATATCTGCTCCATTCCTTATGAGGATTTCAGCAATTTCATAATCATTTTTTTCCAAAGCATAAAATAGAGGAGGAAAACAATTAGTAGTTAAACTAACTTCCCATTTTTAGCATTAATATTAATGCTCTTCCCGGTTAGAATTAAAATTATGTCTTTGTTTCGGGCCATTACAGCTAAATGAAGGGGAGTATTACCATTGAAATTTACATTATTTGATCATTCCTAGCATTTAAATCAACTCCATAATCTAAAAAAATTCGTACGAAATCAATGTAAGCTTTGTTAATTGATATATGCAAAGCATTATTATGGAAATTCGAAAAAAAACTCTATTATCAGTAATCATTGGATTTGCATTATTTTGTAAAAGTATATTCGCAATATCAATGAAGGATTCTTTAAGAGAAAATAATAATGTGGTATTTCAATTAAACAAAAAATATCATTCGGATCTTTTTGATCAATTTTTGCCCCTTTTTTAATAAGTTTTTCAACAAATTCAACGTTTTTATCTTTTGTTGCTAATAACAATGGAAATTGACCAAAATTTGTATAACAAAATCACAATTCATTGCATTTGCATTTGCTCCTTTTTGCAATAACAATTCTGAAATGAAATAGTTATGATTGAGTAAGGATAGAAGTAGGGGAGTATTTTGAGAACAAAAAATGATTCTCTCTCATCTAATTCTTCAATAAATACACGTTTTTCAATAAGAAGCCTGACAACATCTATATCTCCGGTTGTGATTGCAGCTAAATAATAAGATTTCACATAAGTATGATTCTTAACTTTAATTTTTTGCTATTAAGGCATGCTCCATGCTTAATTAATAATTCTATAATCAAAAAATTCTTGGTTTGAATAGCATAATGTAGTGGAGTTTGATCAAATTATCAATTATTTCTTCTTTATTCACAGCATTAACATTAGCTCCATGTTCTATTAAACACTGAGCGATTTCATTGTGTCCATTTATTACAGCGTAATGAAGTGAAGTGTTTTTGGAATTCAAGTCACAACTCCTTTGGATATTTCATTCACAGGTGATCCGTTATGAAGTAAAAACTCTACAATGGGCAATCTTCCTTTAGATGAAGCTTCAATGATCAGCATTTTAGAATGCACTTAAATAAAACCTTTTTTTCTTTGAAATTATACTCAGCTTTATAGAATACAAAAAGCTCCATGAGCTCAGTGTGTCCATTTTCAATAGCATATAAAATAGGAGTCATTGAAAGAATATTAAATTTATATGAATATCTCTGTAATTGATATTTGCTCCTTTTTCATAGAGAAGTGTAACAAGTTCTGCTGATCCTAATATTGAGGCAAAGTGCAATGGTTGCTGCCCATTAATAGTTTCTGAGTTTACATCTGACCCGCAGTTAATCAAAAACTTCGCTAATTCAATGTGATTATTCGTCAATGCAAGATTGAGTGGTGATTTTAATAAAACTAATAAAACTCTCCATGATATTGAACTTCAATATTGGCTCCCAATCGGAGAAAGTACTTAACCAACGAAATATACCCATATCTAATAGCAAAATGAAAAGAACTATTCATAACTATCTCAGCTTGATCATTGGATTGTGGATAATGAACTAAATACAAAACACACCTTAAATAAAAACTAATAAAACTCATCTCAAATGTGCTGTTTGATTGAGATATAAACCAATTTGATATACTTTCATGGCAATATCTTAATGGATACTTTAAATCGTACTCTGGATTTATTGTTGAACACAAATGGATTATATCAAGATTACCCCCATAAACTGAACACTTAAATACATTTTTAGTGATAACAGAATTCAATGATAATAAGTACCTAAAGCATTTTACAGATCCAAAATGACTTGCAATAGCCAAAGGAGTAAATTCTTTTGGCTCCAAAGACCATTCAAATGGTGTCCATTCGATGTTCTTGTTTAATGAAAACTCCGGACTCCCGGTCATGCACATCAAGGATTCCAAGTCATCATATTTAATCGCATAACCAATGGATCCTTCTTGAAAGCCATATTTGATTAATGAATCCAAGTGGGGATGATCGATAAACTGTGTGTACATTATTTGCTTTCTGGAAACATCAAATTCCTTAATGAACAGCTCTGATTTAGAAAAATAGAGAGATATAATGTGATTCCATTTAATCTTTTGGAGGTTTATCACTGTATCAATTGTGATTGCACCATTTTGATATAACCTATGAAATAATACAGGGCATCTATCAAAACACTCCTTAACAAAAGATTTAACAAATAATTCATCCTTAAAATACTTAATAACGCAAGAAAAAATGCTTTCCAATTTAAATGGTCGAATTGAAACCCCAATAATGATTGTATCAGTAAATAATTTCACATCATTAAGCGAAATTTCTTTCAGTTCATGTGTATCACCAAAAAATTGATCTTGGAAATCAATCATTTCAGCTAATTCTTCAGGAATTGGCACCAAACTCAGATTATATATTCGATTCATCCAAAAAATTTGATCAGTATTGGATGAAAATGAAGGATCTTTAGGGATTTTAATATGTTCAAGAAAGAAAATAATAAAAAGTGCAGAAGAAAAATGGACATTGCGCCCCTGATTAAGTTGCATAAAGAGATTCAAGATGATGGTTTAAATTTTTATTTTAAGAGTCCTAATTCTACAAATGGTATATATATTGATATATCGAAGGATTTAGACGAGATTTATTATAATCTCGAGAAAGGGTGTTTTCATAGCCCTTCTGAATGGGCTGAAAGTGTTAAATCATACTATGAGTTAGTTTTATCCAAATGCGAGGACGATACTGTAGAAAAGCAGGTATGTGAGCATTTACTCAAGAAAATTGTTAAAAAAACCAAGATCCTAAGAAATAATCCTTGTGAGTGGATGAATCAGTTGATCAAAAAGTCGAACGATGTGATTAATCATATGAAATCAAGACCAAAAACACCCATTGGTTTAATTGATAGACTTCGCAAGATTTCATATGATGACAACACCCAAATGACCCCTAAAATCATCAAAGAGATAGTGATGGCACTCAATGAAAAACTTGAGAACCCCAAAATGAGAGAGGAACTCCTCCAAATGCTGAATGTACTAGAGCAAATACCAATCGAAGAGGCTTCCAAAAAGCCAATTGACCTTGAAAAACTCTCCCCAGAAACTCAGAAAATAATGAAACAATACGCCCTCCTCTAGGTACAGTACATACGTTTATTTCACAGCTTAACGAATATATAAATTTATATAAACTTAACAAAAGTAGAATATGTGACGAAATTTTTGTGAGAGTCAATGATTATTCTGGCTTTTTGAAAACATAATAATGTCGATTAAATCTGGGTGGGGCACAAAGCTTGGAGGATTTGTCAAATCATGGAAACGCCGATGGTTTGTTCTTTTTGAGAACCGGCTTGAGTATTATACTGGTCCAGGGCAGAGAAAGAAAGGGGAAGTTTCTTTGAATGATGTTAGTGAAGTATCTCCTTATCCGGAGTGTGTCCATCAACATGCTTTTAAACTTGTTATTCCTAATATTAGAACGTATCAAATATATGTTGATAACAATCGGGAGATGGAAGAATGGGTGAAGGTAATTCGTCGAGTCCTCCGGATGTTATCAAGGCCTAAAGTCAATGTTGATGATTTTGTGATTCTGAAAGTAATTGGAAAAGGCACTTATGGAAAAGTACAATTAGTGAAATGCACAATTGACGGAAAATTCTATGCAATGAAATCATTGTCGAAAAAACATATATCAGACAGCAAAGTCATTCAGAGAATTTTGCAAGAGAAAGAAGTTCTTATTGAAGCCACACATCCATTTTTGGTGTCTGCTCATTATGCTTTTCAGACTGAAGCAAAAATATTCCTTATTATGGACTATATACAGGGTGGAGACTTATTTAACAGGATTAGAGAAGAGAGGAAATTCAGTTTTAAAAGAGTTCAACTTTATGCTGCACAATTGACACTCGCAATCGGTCATCTGCACTCTCTATCAATAATGCATCGAGATTTAAAACCAGAGAACATACTATTTGATAAGTATGGTTATATGATGTTAACAGATTTTGGCCTCGTTAAGCGATTTGCCAATGAGAATGACACGGCCACCACATTTTGCGGTACACCTGAATATGTTGCACCTGAGATGGTTCAAGGATGCGAATACACAAAATCAGTTGATTGGTGGGCACTTGGAACAATGATTTATGAACTATTATATGGGTTTCCTCCTTTTTATGATACAAATACAAATGCAATGTATCGATCAATCGTGTGTGAACCAATTGAGTTATCAATGGATGAGAATCCTGTTACAATAGATTTTTTGTGTAAAATTCTAGATAAAAATCCATATACCAGACTTGGATCAGGTTCAAGGGACTATTTAGAGCTAAAAGAGCATCCATTCTTTGAAGGTGTTGATTGGAACAAATTATTAGCAAGGGCAATTCCAATGGAATGGGTTCCTCATTTAGAAGGAGAAGTTGATGTCTCTCAATTTGATTCTATTTTTACACATGAAATACCAAAGCTAACTCTTGAAGATCCAAGCTTGATTGGTTCCGATGTCCAAAAACAATTGGAAGGGTTTACATTTGAGGGAAATAGTGTTATTTGAAATAAATATTTGAAAGGTACTTTATTATTTGTATAAAACTCTTGTTCCAAGTGAAAGAACTCTTACACCAAGCGTGTTACCAATTCTAAGCTCAACAGCATCAGCAAATTTTCTTGGATCATTATCACCATGAGATTTAATGGTCATTGGCTCCAAAAACGTGATTTCAGCACTTATTCCAGGAATACAAAGGAATGCAAGCCAATGCTTTGGATAGTTATGGAAGAATGATATATGAGAGAATTTTCGTGATACACCCCATAAAGTATACCTTATGGTTGCTGGTTGGACAGGGAGATCTGATAAGAAAGCACCAAGGTGATATCTTAGCATATAATCGCCAGATGTTGATGCTCCTTCGGGCATAATCATTATTTGAGGCCTGCTTGTATCCTGAGCATTAGAAATCAATTCTTTGGTCAAGCCGCATGACTTGGATCTATCGACTGCAATCCCATGATATATTTCACACATATCTCTAATGCAAGGAACATCAAGAAGCTCTTTCTTTCCTAATGGACGAGGTAAGAAAGGCAAAAATAACCATCCATCAAAGAAACAAATATGGTTAGCTACCATAAATCTTGCATCAGGATCAGGAGAATTCTTAAAAGTAATTTTGTAGAATCCTAATAAAAACAAAAATACTCTTGCAAGTATAGCCCAAAGCTTTTTAAGTGGCATTCTCCATGATTCAGGTTTGCCAAATGATCTCCACATTGACGCAGCTAAAATAAAGAATCCACCAGCAATTAAACCATAAACAAGACCAAAAACTATCTTAGGAATACCAAAAATCATGGTTAAAATCACCTGAATGATTGTATAGAAAAGATTGTATTTCGGAACTTCACGATATTTTAATAATTCTTCAACAGATACTTCAGTAACAGCCTCTTGATTATATAAAGAAACATCTTTTGGCAAAGGAGGATGAAAGTGGCCGAGTAATGGCTCTTTCTGCATTACAAACAGTGTTTGACCAAATAAAGTTAAATTTGAAAGAATTCATCCGATCATGTAGCGGAGGATAGAATTTTGATATTGTTTTAACAAAAATGCTCAAATCTATTCAAATAGATTTCAATGATATATTTATCGTTTTTTCTTGTCTACATAATCGTCGTCAGATGATGAAAGCGATTGCTCGTCCTGAGAGTCGTTAAGGACAATTCCTTTGGTTGTGATAACTAAGGAATGATTACGCCTGGTGAACTGCATTGGGTTCATCGTGTTGAACTCAATCAACTCTATTATTGGGCAGAATGTGGGTTTTTCTTCCATGTATTTGACACTTTTATATGCTCGTTAATTCGTTCTCTCGCTCTATTGTCAGGATAGATAAGTGCGCTGTTCATAATATTTATGGTGATGAGTGGTTATGTGTTAATAAAGGCGGGAAAGGTATTTTAATGTCAACAGCTGATGGATGCTCGCCCCATCCACCAGATTATTTGCTTATGGCTCTCGGGTCATGTTCTGCTGATGATGTCAAGATTGGTTTGGAGAATAAGGGTCATAAAGTTAGGAAAATAACAGCATTTGTTGATGGTGAGATTGATATGAAACCAAAAAGAAGGTTTAAAGATATTAAAATTAGGTTTGAAGTTGATGCTGATGGGATCTCAAAGGAGGAAATAAGGGAAGTTGCGACTCATGTATTAACCAATGTTTGTCCAGTTGCGAATACTATTATTGGCAAGCCCAAAGTTGTCACAAGGGCTACAATAAGGAGCAGTACTAAGTAAACATTTAAGCAAATACTTCTTTTTAATATGAATGTTTGTAACATTGACCATTTGATTCAGGTTACTTAAAAATATGTCTTAAAGATCAGAAATATGGGAAATAATGGTTTTAATATTCATGATTAACGTAAACGGATACTAGATCAATTTATGGGTTAAAATCTAGAGTAGTTATAAAGGAGGATTGATTTCATCGCTCTTTGGTAAATCCTTTATCTGATCATTGGTTTCTTCTTGATCTTTTTCGTCGCCGGATTCAGCCATCTCAACTGGATGGATTTTCTCTTTGTTAAACTGAAGAAATATGAAAAATACAATAGTAGTAATTGTTATTATAATAAAAGCTACATATTTGGAGAGTGCGCTTTTTGGATTAGGCTTAAAGTTCTTTATGTTATTAGAGTATGTCGAATTAACCGATAAAACTGAATAAATTGTGGCATTAACATCTTTCATTGTTGAATTTTGTTTAAATACAACATAAAATGACTTAGCTGAAATACTGTTCAGTGTTTCATTGGAATAGAACATTTTTCGGGTGTAAGAACCAGAGGAAAACACATAAACATGGAAATAGTCATCTCTATTATTATTATTTTTTTCAAATCGGAATTCTCTAGTGCTATTAGAAACAACCCATAAACATGTTTCGTATGTACTATTAATTTCAACGGTTCTATCTTCTACCTTCTCCTTTTCGCCAAAGAGAATACTATGATCATATCCCAATGATATATACATATTCCCTTTGCATTTATCGAATTTTGAACTTATAAAACAAGATAATGATAGCTTTTTGGTAGCATTATTTGGAGTAAGAATAATATGTCGTCCAACTGATGGAAACAAAACTACTCTATTATTATTTAGGCTATAATTACTGTTTTGTTCAATCCCCTTATTGATCTCAAAAACACTATAGTCAAAAGAATAATTCATTTCATCATTGATACAAATATAAGTATCTGGGAATGGCAGAATTAACTCAACTCTATTGTATTTTTCAATGTCATACTCATATTCCCCTGAATAAAAAAGATGGAATGTGATATGGGAGGTACTATATGGTTCATTTTGATTAGAAAAGCTGTTTGAACTGGTATAAATTTGCAATTCGTTTCCGTAGTCCTTGATAAAGTTTTGCATTCGAAATGAACCATAATCATATATTAACTGGTTGTACTTCAAAAAAACTTTTGTGTGAAATGTACTGAAATTTGTTTTCCACAGAAATACAAGAGGGCGATCTGATTCTAAACTAATTGATTTTATTCCAGAAACTACAATAGGATTTAAAGATCTTTCAATTGTTTCTGGGGAATACAAACTAATAGTATCATATCCAATATCAGTTTTTGATTCAATTGAGAATTTTGTCATTGTTGATATTGGAAACCATAAGCAATATTGGAAATCAGAATAGTAGGGTATTTGAACATTTGAAGAACTTTGAAAAGAAGATGAAGATATTTCTACTGTTCTACTCTTGCCTGTTGTAACAAGTATTCCATTTGTACATTTATCAGAAAGTTGAGTATCTGATAAAATCAAACTTGCTACATGAACCTTAATAAAAGTAATTGATGTGGTGGAAAGCACAATATGAAAAATCTCTTCTCCTGATTCAATAATTGCAGAAGAATGGGATTTGGTTAAGTTTTGAGTAAAAATTATGGAATTATTAAGCGCAATACCATTGATTATGCAGTTTCCATCTGCCTGGATGTGTAAAATGGTAAATCTTTTCACAATTTTTAACTCCATTGTCACAGTATTAGATATTCTATTATTGATAGATAAACTATTATCTATGGAATACTTGGTTTTCATATCGTCAGGAGAAGGAACTGCAAAATTGCTTTTTTGATATTGAATGCCTAGATTTCTGGGATCATTTGCTTCAAAATAATCATTTGGAATTGCATGAATAGAAAAACCATGATCTACAGAATTCTTAATATCCCACATAACTAAAATCGATTTAGAGTAAATTCTTTCGTTATTCCCTGACACAACTGAAGACCCTTCAGGGGATATAAGTTTTGCCAAGTTTGGAGTAGATAAGTGGTTTTGAAAACTATACTCTAAAAGAATTCTGGATGTCATCCATAAGCACCCTGTTTCGATTCGAACTGTTCGATTTACATTTTGAGATGAACTTTGAGATATATTATATTGCTGATAATCACCATAGGAAATTGATCTATGACTTTGACACAAATTGTCCGTATCGACAATAGAATAACATATTAAAGAGCACATTATTTTGCTTTCTTCTGTTGAAATAGTGCAATACCCTGTAGAAATTCCATAATCAAAAAAAGGAACTGCACTACCACCCATCATTGTGTAATACTTTCCATTATTATCCAAAAAATCTGCATAATAATAATCATTATGAATTGCTAAAGACGAATCCTCATAGGCAAAAAGGAAACAGAATCCAATAAACTCAGAAGTAAGATATTCGAAATACTGTTGATTCTGGATGCAAACGTAAAAATACTTTTCATCAAGAAGTTTCAAACATTGGGGCTTAGTCTGAGCTAAGTAGTATACATTTTGATGAGAGAACCCTGATGATGGAGAACTAGAGTTGATTTGAATGCCCTCTGAAACAACAGAAATATCTGTGGCCCAATTCAATAAAAGATTGGCTGTATTAATGGTTAAATTTCCAATGCCAGAATAGTGATCTTGATTATTGTTATATATCAAATAAAATGAATCAAAATCTTTTTCTGTTTTATACTCTATAGAATAAGGTTCATTAAATGGGGATGCAAACCAAATGCAAACCTTCATATTATTAGTGTAGGTAATAGAATTGGTATCTTTTGATCCCTCGGGTTGAATTGAAAAAACATGATTGGTTCCAATGTTGGCCCCGCGAAATCCAGTACAAAATGAAGGGAAAATAATTGAAGAATAATACAATTGTTCAATATTTGGAAAAATCTTCTCAAGAAAAATACTCCCTGTCTCATTTCCGAAATCAATATATATCATATCATTGGAATTCTGATATATCTCGAAATTATTAGGGGTAACAGAAACCTCAAAACCACTGATATTATATAAAACTACAGCCATGCCCAATTCTAGGATATTAAACTCAATTTCCGTCTCAGAAGTAACATCAATAGAGTCGCTTTTTGTAGAATCAACATCGACCATGATGATGGACACAATATAAAGCAACAACATATAATTTGACTTAAGTATTTTTATGCTAAACGACAAGGATTCTGAGACTTCATCATCTGGGAGTTTTGATTACTGGTTATATTTATTTAATTCTTATTTCTATCTTATTGTGTGGTATGCTGTCGGATGCATTTTGGCATCATTTGTAATTCAAGAAATGGTTTTCTCCGTTATTTTAGTTGTTTCGGCTGGTTGTGCAATATTTTATTGGAGTATTTATAGTATTATTGATCTTATTTATAGAATATTATGGCTGTTCACAAATTTTGGTTTTCAAATCGGATTATTGCTATATTTATGGCACTATATATCTTCTTTTGCCACAAATGTGTTTGATTTGGTACAATTTGATAAGAAAAAGTTTCTGAAATTAAAATTAGAAAGTAATAAATATTATAGTGTGGGTTCGGTCATAGTCATACTGGCAATTCTGATTATTCCATTTTTAAATTTCATGTTTTCTTTTTCAAAGATCAATTTAGTCGATTTGGTGATGGTTACTCTTATAGTTTTCCAAGTTGCTTCCACAACCCTTTATATTAGAAAAGTGAGGAATACAGCCCGAGAGACAAAAAAGAAAGCAAAAGACTTTATCAAAAAAGACTCTAAAAAGTATCATATATTTGACCCTATTAACATCAGTCCACTATTAGCTTTATTATCAGAGTATAAAAGGAAAATGGATAATTCTACTGGGGTCAACAAAACCACAAAAAAACTTACATTATATTTAGGAATTCCTTTGACATGTGTTTTTTATGTTTTTGTTCGAATGAGAAAATCATTTTCTTATGTTGATCCAATAAATTGTATTATATATATTACCATTCAATATTTTCTCAGTGATTTTAATTCATCAATCAATTTGCTCTCGTGTTTTTCTCGTGAGATTGATTGCTGTTGTTGTTGTCGTTTATGTTGTTGTTGTTGTCGTTGTTGTCGTCATAAGGAAGAAGAAGGTAAAAATCAAATTACCAATGAAGTTAAACAACTTTTAAAAAAGATCAAAGTTTCGAGTTTTATTAAGTATGTCATTTGGATATACATAATTCTAACTTGTGTTATTATTACTTTATTATCTGTATGGGGGCTGGTATGGCAAACACCAAACAAAGCGGTGGAAAGTGATACTCTATTTTACTCTTTTACAAATGCTTCTGTTAAATCTCCTTTTCAAGAATCAGCCCTATGCAAACTTAAAGGTGGAAACTTAAATATTGTTCAGCTTTCGGCACTTCCAACACTCATGTATTGCATGAATAGAGGAAAGCAAATTAATTTGGAAATGAATGACTTTCAAAAAAAGAACCTCAAAGTTTTACAGCAATATATATTTGGGGACTATGCAAGCCGGATAAGGGTTAACTATAGTACTTTGACTCCTTGGGGTGTACAGATAATTGTTCCGCAGGAAAATAAAACGAACAATAGCGATATAGTGTTTCAGATTTATGGAGGATATAGAACACCGTTAGATTGGGCTCTGTTTTTGGAGCTATTTACATCTAAGTACTTATCATTGGTGTTTAATTCGGCTATCAGATTTTTTGATATAATTACCAGCATGTTCGGGTCTTTCTACCAATATATTTTGGGATTTGGCAATGGTGTCTTTTTAATTCAACCCTATACTGAAGATATAAGCAATATTCTTAGAAGAAATTATATAAATTCTCGTCGAGCAGATGTTATTGTGGGCCAAGGAATTGGAGGAATGTTTGCTAAGCTAATTTGGGAAAGGATTGAACCTCCACAAACAGAGATTGCGTTTTCTTTTGAATCATTGAAAATTACTAGATTTTTAAATATTGAAGCACTATTCAGTTCAGAAAATATTTCGAAATCTAAGCCATTAATCAATAATGTATTCACCAATACAATGTATTCGGAATATGAGCCATTGGTTGATAATAATTTCAAGAGAAAGGGAAGAGATAGTGCCATTAAAGCCGATGAAGCATTCACTACTTTCTGCTCAACAGCTGCGATTTGTGCAGATACATCTTTGTTTGATCCTCTCTGTTTTGAAGTTGGAAAAGACTATCTGGAACAAACTACTGATGCAGAAAGGCAATACATTTATTAAAAGTGACATTTTTCGAAATGAATCAAGAACTACCTCTATTTCAGACTCCTGTGTTAAAATGCCAATTTAATGAATCTATTCGCTCTATTCTTTGTACTGATACATTTGCATATTTTGTTCTTGAAAATGGTATAATTTTTAGGACACTTAATGCAAACCTTCGGTTACCAATTGACATTTCTAATATGGAAAATGCACAACCATGGGGTAATTCTAATATAAAAAAAGTTATGAGTTATTATTGGACATCTACTCCGAGAAAGTTTTATCTATTATGCCTTGTCGATTCCAACCTTTACAGTATTAGCGAAGAAGAATTCCCTCCTAAGCAACGGCCCAAACCCATTGCCTTTACAGGTGTGACTTCCATTGAAGACTTTTCAATATCTTCTAACAATGATAGAATTTGTTTAGTATCAAGAAAAACAATCGCTTCATATTCTTTGAGAGGAGTTCCATTATACTCACCAATTTCCAGCATTCCAGTTGAAACTTCAGATAGCAGCATTGTTGCATCGAATGACCATATCTTACTATATGGAAAATCCGTGAGCATCACAGCATTTGGACAAGCAGAAAAGGTTGAAATTCCAAATATATCTAATCCTAGATTTGCAGGAATATCTATAGGTTATGAAACATCTGAAATTGAGAGAATGTCAGAAGGAAACACAAAGCATCAATTCTTTGTTGTTAGTAAGTCCAATGTTCAAAAGAACCACGAGGTTATTTACTTAAACAATGGACCCTATTCTTCGTTTAGGTGGATTATTCCTGATACAATAGCCGATTTTATGATCGTATATCCATATGCTTTTTCTACACATGGATCATTCTTCCATGTCAAATCGGTCATAACAAGCGTTGATCAGAACTTCAATGTGAACTCGCAGTTTTCAAACCGTACTTTGTGTGCTTTATCAAATAATGCAATTGTTTTTGGAAGCAATAAAGATCTTTACTATGTGCAGATGATAAGAGCAGCAGATCAAATTAATAACTTAATAAAGAAAATCAACAATGGCGAAAATGCCCTACTGCCCAATGCTATTCGAATGTGCCTTGCATTCCCTGAATATGAACCTGAAATTCTTCCTGCCCAAAACAAACTCTTTCATAAATATGGTGAAAGGCTATTAGAAATGGGGGATCCACAAAAGGCTTTCTATTATTTCTCGAGAGATAATCATAGTCCAATTGAAGTTTTATCTCACTTTGGGTGTTTGATTCCTTATGATTATTACAAGGATGCCTCAAGGCTTAATGAGAATCAAAAAGGGTCTCATCAAAGAAGACTGGTTGCAGATTATTCCTTGCTCAAAAATAAATCTGATAAACTTGAAAAATATGATAAAGTAGCTCTAAAAGAGGTACTTACATATATTAGGCAAGTTATTAATACTTCAAAACCAGATATTCAAATTAGGAAAGCATTGAACACTACAATGATGTTTTGTATCGCTGTTGTAGAACCAGAAAACCTTGATAATTTTTTGAAATCAGAGACTAATCTTTACTTTACTGAATCTACTAATTTTTTTATTATCAATGATATGGTGTCTTCTTACTCAAAGTTTTGTCAGATTCATAAACAACATGATCACGCAATTAAGTTCTTTCATGATAAAAGAAAAATGTCAGATCTCATAGAGTATATCCAATCATCTACGGAATTCTTTGATTTGGCGAGACGAGAGTTTTCTTATCTTATTAAAGAAAAAGCAGATGTTGCCTATAAATTATTCTGTTCGCCTCATATAAAAGACGATCATCCAATGAGTATATTATCATTTATTGAAGACCTGGATGTGTCGAAAGAATTGAAGTGTGTTTCTGAGATTAATTTTTTAGTGTTTTTCTTGTTTACTATGCAAAAGAAGAAGGATATATTAAAGAAGAAACTCATTGAGTTATATATTCAAATTCTATCTGAGACTGCTAAAACCAGAACCAACTTAAATGATTATATTCCAATTCAATCAGAAATGGAGCCAGTAAAAACATACCGACAAGGACTTATTCTGGTTCTTGATGAATTTGATGGACTTGATATCATGCCGGAAATTGATCCATGTTTCATTGAGGAAAAATTGGTTGCACTAATGCTTCATAATGATTTTTCTCAGTGTTTTACCTATCTCACTCACCCTTCATTGGATTTTTCAATAGCAATTGATTTTTGCAACAAAGTTGTTAAGAAAGGAGGTCCCCATTCACAGACTATTTTTACAGAATTGTTTATGAAACTTACACAAGTAAACACGGAAACATCTCGGACAAACATTATAAAACTCATTAATTCTAAAGCAGACCTGATCGATATTTCTGTTGTGATGCAAAAGATCCCAGTTGATATAAAACTTAAAGATATTCGTCCTTTCCTTACATCAGTAACAGTAGATCGTGTCAATAAAACAAGATTACTGAGCCTTGAGAATGCACTTATGGAATCAACCCTTGGCAAAAAGCAAAGGCAACTCTCTTATTTGCTTGGAGGATATGTCGAAATGAAGCATACAACTTGTTGCGCAGTGTGTGGAAATCAATTTATTGACCAACCTTTCATTATCCAACCTGATAATACCATAATTCACCTGTTTTGTAAGGAAAAAGATGAACAACAGAACAAATAGTCTTCTTTTTGCTTTGATACAATATGAATCATTAATTGTTACTCTTCCATATCCAAATGCACAATTTATCTAAACAACTTCAGTGTTTTTATAAATATTGTTAACGTACTTCCAGAATGTCTCGTAGATTGTTTAATGAAAATGATCAACAGTATAAAAGGGCTCCAAGACACAATAGGAATCTTGGGCAAAAAAGAGGACCCGCAAATGAAAAGATAGAAACATATGCGGATATATATTTTCGCGAAAACCCAAACGCTGTTATTGATACAGATCCGCCGGAAGTTAAGATGGCCAAATTAGAAGAAAAACTTTCCTCTAATGAATTGGAAATATCGGAAAAATTCACCATTCTGATTCAGATGAAAGCTATGATCACGATTCTTTATGGAGATGAGTCAATAGAATCGTTAAAAATTCATGCTAGATTAGGAAGGTTATATAACGAGAATCATAGGCCACAAAGTGCTCTTAGACATTTGCAATTGTCTCAAGAGATTTCCAAAAAAATAAATATAGATCAACAAGAATCTATATCAATAGCTGTAGAAACAGCAGAAGCTCACTTAGCTCTCAGAAATGATAACAGACAAGAATCACAGAAGCACATTACCAAAGCAATGGAAGTTCTTAGTCCCTTCTTAAACAGTCCGATCAGTGATTTAGAACTTCGATATCGAAGAGATTTGGTTAATGCCCGTGTATATACTGCAGGCCATAAATTCGAACTTGCACTTGAGCAATATCAACATGCCAGAGAAACTTTGGAAAGCGCTAGTCAAGGCGAAGCTGGCCTACAAATTGCAAAACTGTGTGTGGAAATATCCGAAGTTGCTGAAGCAATGAATGATATTGCCAAAACCAGAGAATACTCTGAAATGGCATATGAAACATTCATGAGATTAGGAATGAGCGGATCTGCAAGCATTGTTAAACCAAAAGTATCGCAAGAAAAGATAGCGGAATGCGAAGAAAAGTATGGTGGTCAAGTTGATTATGAAATCATGCCCGAAAGTATTAAAAATTTTGAATAAGTATCACATTATCATTTATTGCTTAGCCTCAAGCTGTTCAATAGCTGCTTGAACCTGGCTCTGCACATGGAGAGACCATGATCTAATATCACCAATCTCCTTCACTGCATTGTCCAAATCATTAATCATTGATGTCCATTTCCCTATTTCAACATTAAACTTTTGCCACTCATCCTTAACTGCTTTGCATTTTCTGTCAATCTCCTTTTGATTGTTCACAATAACATCAGAACCTTGGGATAATTCACAAAAAACTGCATCACAGAGTTGAGGAATCGATTGATCAACTATTCGGGTCTCGAGTTCTTTCATATGAGCCTTTTTTTGTGACTGCTTCTCCTTATGGGCCTCTGCTATCGACTTAAACATTATAGAAACGGTTTTTATCAAACATGCCGGTTACTACCTTCTGTGGGTCCTCCCCAGGATCGCCTTTCGGTATAGTAGGAATACGCATATTATTGTTATGGTGAGGACTGCCACGATAGCTCCGAATACGTGAGGATTTTTGAACCTTTCGTTGAGGGAGCTGATAGCTGCCCTAATTGGAGCCAGTGGGGTAAAGAGTTGAGTGATTGGTACATGAATGCATAATTCGGGGATGTATGTTTTAGTGAAGAATGGGAATAAGTCTTCTTTTCGGAATATGCAATCCTCATGGAGTACATCAGTATATTCTGCTCCAGTTCTTGACAACAATATCTGATCACTGAAATCGAACAGGCACTCATGCATGTTGAAATGAGAATCGCTTGTCACTGTCGCGAATAACGAGAATTTATTTGAATAAAACACAAAAGAGTCTGCCTGTGCATAGCACTGAACGTGAAACAGCTCCTCCTTTAATGCATTATTATTGGCGAATGAACACATTTTGTACAATTCAGCAGTAACTGGCAACTCTTTCCGAACAAAAACGGAAGCTCCCTTATTTTGATAAAACAGAAAATAGCTGACTGAGAGATTGGAAGGGGAATGTGATACAAATCCTGTTCCAGTTTCAAGTTTGCTAAAAGATACATTACAATTATCGAAATATTGTCTTCCGTTTGAGGCAACAAACACATATTTGGATTTTTCATTCTCTGATTGAGAAATAGAGCATAAATACACCGATAATGGTTTCCATTTTTTGGTAATTGCGGATACCGAAAACGTTTGACCATATCCACTTGATTTACATAGATGAAAACAAGAATAGCCAATCGAGGTAAAAGATGATTGGTGAATAAACACAGCTCCTCCTGATGATTCAGAAAAGCACTTATAAAACTCACATAAAGTCATATTAAAGCTATCTAATGGATTGATACAAGATATTGCACCTCCAGATTGGGCATCATTTGTGCAATTGACAAAAAAGCAGCTTGTTGCAGATAAATATGTATCTTTTTCCGAAATTGGATTCTTATATAGATCCTTTGAGTATTCCGCTCTTTCTGATTTAATAGGAGCTCTTAGAAAGTTGTTAAAGCTGCATCCAATAAACATTGCTTTAATCGATGATTGGAGTAGAAATGCAGTGGAAAAACAATTTGAAATGGTACTCTTGAATAAATAGCGGGTATTTGTTGAAGAAAATGGCGATAAAGAAATGTGATTTAGAGAGAGAGAAAAAATGCTGCAATTCATAATAATTTACATTGTTTTACAAACATTGTTTTGACGACCCTATTATTGCAGGCCATCTTGGCTCTCCGCTTTCTTTGACACTTTCTACTATTGACATCATAGCCTTGAAGATATGAGGGATCTTATCTGCAGAAACAGGGTATAGCTTACCATTAAATAACTGTGATACATTTAAATCACAAAATAAAATATATTTCCCTCCATATGAATTCCATATAACCATTGGCCTCATTTTTTGGGATTCCTCTGCAATTTTCAATGCCATTTCGCATCTCTTCTTAAATTTCTCTGGCAGGTTTTTAATTGAAAACCTTTTGAAATCTCTTGGATTATTTCTGTTAATAATATCAACTTCCCTGTTGGTGTTGACTTTAACTATTGTATCGTGTTGATACATGTCTAAGATTATGCATCCATCATCGTTTATTTGAACATGTCCATTTTTTAATGGGCATTTCAATGGTTCTATATTTGTCTTTGAAGAGAAGAATGGATGGGAAAGTATTTGTTTCATTGAAGGGCGTTGTTTCTGATCCTTTTTAAGACACTGAAATAATAAATCCGCTGCTTTAGGATCTACCCAACTTGGAATAGAATAAGAAACAGATTGAGATTTCTGAACAGTCTCCTGTGGCATATCGCTCATGAATGGGGGCTTACCGACAAGCATTGTATACATAACCACTCCATAACTCCATATATCGCAAGCCCTAGTAACTGCTCTTCTTTCGTATATTTCAGGTGGCATGAAATTAAGAGTCCCGCATATAGAATTACCACTAGCTTTCAACTGTACCACATTAGTTGACAGTCCAAAATCGCATAATTTCGCCGTTCCGTTTTTATCCAATAACATATTTCCGGGTTTTAGGTCTCTGTGAACAACACATTTGTCATGTAAGTAATCGACAGCTTCAGCAAGATCCCTCGCGTATTCTTTCGCTTCAAATAAAGGAATTGGACTTCCTCTTTTTAATTCTTCCCTATCAGTAACAGTTTTATTAGGACAAAACTCCATAATTATTGACTTTGACACCTGATCAGAAAAAAAACCATAGTATTGTACGATTTTTGGATGATTCAATTTACTATGGATCTCGATTTCTCGATCAATACGTTCAAGTTTCGATAAATCCCCATGATGATACAATTGCTTTATTGCCACAACCTTCTGATCAACAGTGTCGTAAGCTTTATATATTTCGCCAAAACCCCCTTGTCCAACCAATTCTGAAAACTCAAATTCGCCTTTGGAGCGCTTACGGTGTCTGTTCATTCATAAAAGACGTTAAGACACTTATTTACTTGAGAATAAAATCAAGGATAAACAAAGAAAAATGAACTTTCCTCGTTAGAAACGCAGTATTAATTAAATCAGATACGCAAACGGTGATAGATTCCAAAGTGTTCACTGGAACATTGGATATTCCAAAAGAGCAATCCACCTGGTTTGCAGTGTATGTAGTATCTGAGACACAAGAGTTAAACAGAATTGTACCATCAACTCTCGATATGCAAAGTGATCCTGTGTTTTTAATAAATGAGCATCGAGTTATCTCGTGAGATTTTGAATAATATCCTATTATATAGGGCTGAGTATTATTGATAATATTGGAATACTGACACCTTCGAGATGGAGCTGATGTAGAAGACGAAAAATCTAGTGTTGAAAGTGTTGAAGTTATACCATTGAAGTTAGAATAACTGACATACCCATCATTTGCATATGATCCAATATGAATTGCGACATCATTCTTTGTATGGCTAAAGTTACAAAATGTGAAGTATATACTTCCTTTATGTACATTGCATGATGATCCTTGTTCGGTGCCAACCCTAAAAAACTGTGATGAACTAAGATTAAACAAATTTGAGAAATACCCCATCAATACTGTCCCTTTGTGTGAATCCATGCTAAAACAATTACGCGATCCAGAAAAATCTTTGCAAGAGGCTCCAACAGACCCAATTTTTGGACTACCAAAACCTGCAAACCCTGAAACATAAGTGCTCGAACAATTCTGGAATAATGAATCAGACAAACCAAACACACATGAGCTCCTCTCTACACAAATTGCGCTTGATGGAGTGGTACTACTGAAACAATTCACAAATTTGCAGTGAGTAACATCTAAAGAGTCTACATTATTATAATATTGGCGCGAATAAAATTCTTCATTTGATACTAAAATGGAATTAATGCATATTGGAGCCTGCAAAAACCTTGAAAAAGTCATTCTCGATAATATTATGTTATTCGAAAACGTTGAAAACACAAAAGAGCTGGTAGAAAACTTCGCATTTGATAGACCCAAAAAGCAGTTCTCATTGCAGCCCACAACTATAAAACTTGATGGTTTTAGCAATTTTGTTGTAACCAAAGAAAACACCGTGAGATTCATTATAATTTAAGTTATTGCTTAACTTTAAATAGTTTTCTCATTTGGCTCCAAAAAACCTTTTTAATGGCGGCAAAATTTCTTCCCCTTCTAGGATTCATTGTGTTGTCATTTTTATATGGAACATCATATTCTTTTGTTTCTATTATTCTGAAGCATATAGATGAGAAACTTTTCAATGCTATTCGTATGATATCTGCAATGATTGCATCAATAGTATATTTTGGTCTCAAGTCGACTTTTGAGAAGGGATATTATAAGGGAGCAATGGATTCGATCAAAAAAAGGGATACTCCTGTATTCCATAGCTTCATATGTGGGATTTTGTTTTTAGGGATTCCTGTTTCATTGATTACCATTTCTCAACAATCAATACCTTCAGTCATAGTCACCCTATCACAACCTTGTATTCCGCTATTCACCATGATCTTCGCGCATATTGCTTTGTCTGATGAGAAAATCTCCATATCCAAACTTTATAATCAGTTGGTAGCATTAGTAGGAGCATTGCTCACACTACTCCCCACTATCAGCCCTGAGTCGAATTCAAAAGATTTTTACATTTCTCACTATATAATGCTCTTAGTTTCTCTCATCCTTTTTGGTATTGGATCTGTTTTTATAAAAGTATATTTATCCAAATCAGATTCGGTCCTCTCATGCACACTTTCGATATTGGGAGCTGGATTATATTCGTTGGTTTCCTCTATGGTTAGAATGAATGCTTCAGAGCTTGTTTCAAGTTTTCAAAAAGCCTCATGGTCAGTGATTTTTGGAGCAATAGTAATGGGTATTGTATTTAATTGTGTACCAACATTTATGTTTTTGTATCTCATTAAAACCCTTGGTGCTGTTAAAGCTAACCTCACTAATTTTGGACAAATTATAATTGGAATTATTGCTGGTGTATACTTTTTGGATGAATGGAAAGATTATCAACTGAAAGACAAAATTCTCAACTACTTTGGCATTTTTCTTATCAGTATTACCCTGACAATGGATTTCTATAATGACATGAAACCTGAGAATGATACCAAAAAGCGCCATGATACTGACAATGATGTATTGTTTGATGAAGAACATTTGTTCAAATCTGTTCGGGGATCCGAAGAAGAGTGATAATAAACATCATAGTAAGTTTTTATTGATTGAACTGACGATTCGGATTAACCAAATGATATCCTCCCAAATTATGTTCCTTCACCATACAAATAATTTTGTATCATTGGAGAAATGCAAATAGAAAGAAGTAAAAAACCATTAATTCTTGAAATTTGTATTCAGGATTGAATGATGGAACATTTATAGATAATATGGAAAAGAAAAACAAAACAGAGATTATTTGCTGATTCAATATTCCGTTGAATTCTGAGAATTGGCAATTAGTCTGATTATTCAATAAATAATGATTTTTATTAATTTGAATAAAAAATGTTGGATTTGGTTCTCTGGGATACTAACATTTATGAATCTTATTTGTGGAAAATTATGGCTGTTCAATAGTTTGTAGTCCCATATTCAGTCAAACAGAATTGATAAATAATTTCCATTAATTTATTCCTTATTTCATAATAGAACTGAGTCATTAAAAAAGGGTAACATCTAAAAAAAATATTTCTTCTGTTAGAAAAACCATAAAAGTCGTCTTTGAGCAAGAACAAATATCATACAACCATTTCTAGAACAAGTTAAAACACTTTATAAGAAAATGACAAAGTTAATTTTGGTCATCCTTGATCAATAACAATCCCATTTACCCACCCCATTAATTCATGAAATTTGTATTCAGGATTTTAAATTTTATAAGCAAATGGAATATAATTCTGATCTCACAAATCAACAATTTGCCAAATCTAATAAGGATTTTATGTTTGATTTTGCTAGATGAATTATAAATTTTTTCGTAATGTCAAAAAAAAAAATAAAAAAATATATATCTGATAATAATATTATTGGGAATATTAGGATGGGGGGGCAAACAAAGTATAAGAAGATCTAATGCATTTAGTACAAAAAAAAGTTTTTTCTCGTGAAATTATTCCATTTCTGGAAATGGTGTTTCTGCATATATCTCCCAATGAATGCTAGGTGCTCAAAAAACTTTTTATATTGTATCACTACTAGGCTTGGACGATCGATCATGATCGATCAAATTTGCCCAAGCCTAATCACTACTTACAATCCATATTAGTGTAATATGAATGGTGAATTTCTTGGGAACGATAACGATAAAATGTAAACAACAAATGCTGATTTCTAAAAAATTGTATTTATTAGCGGTTTTGTTGGACAAAAAGGCATTATAGTAAAGCGAATATGAGTTTTGATTAACGGTGAATAAAATATTCCTCTTCAGAGGAGAATTTTTTCCAATTAGAATAATCCTCTTTTTCCTCAATGGCAAAATAGTAATATGGTTTTGATCATTTTACCACTTATTTATATTATCTCAAATGTTCAGATTACCATCATTTGTCATCCAAAATATCATCATTCAACAAAAAGCTCAAATATTTTCTATATTTGCCTTATTATGCCACATATAGATACAAGCAAGTGTTTTCCAGTATTTATGTTTTTCTAAAATCCAAATTTTATTTTGAATACTTTAGATGGCCGAACACTTAAATCAATGTTGAATTCTGCATTTGGTGTCGATTTTGGTAATCAGAACTTTCTAGTATCAATGCAAAAAAATGGTTCTATTGATGTTGTACTCAATGAATCATCAAAAAGATTGACTCCTACAATGATATCAGTAGATAATGATCGCAGATATGCCGGAGAAGCAGCAATGTCACAATATATGATGAATTTAACAGGAACAATTACTAATATGAAGAGATTGGTTGGATTGAAGTATCAATCATCGGAAAGAGAGAATATTGAAAAGCTTGTGCCTTACAGATTAATAGAGCTCGAAAATGGGCTTGCAGGTGTTTTAATTAACTACAAAAATGATTCGCATATATTTCGAATAGAGCAGATTATATCGATGTTGTTTAATAATGTGTTGCAAATAGCTAGGGAGAACAGTTCTCTTGATGATGAATTTGTAACAGTGGTGTCCCCTTGGTGGAATGAAGAGCAACGAAGAATTATTATCGATGCGGCCAAAATATGTGGATGTTCTCAAGTTAGGCTGCTAAATTCCACAACCGCAGCAGCGATTGCATATCTTTTCTATCACAAGGAAAAATTACCATCAGAACAAGATCCAGCAATATATTCGGCAATTGTTGATTTTGGGGATTCATCTCTCAATGTTTCTATCACAGAAATGAAAAAGGGATACTTACGTGTTAAAAGCATTTCATGTGATAATACGGTGGGAGGGAGTGATTTTACTCAAGCTTTAGCGAAATATATCATCAACATAATCCAACAAAAATATAAAATTGACCCCAGATCCAACCCCAAAGCCATGATTAGGCTTTATTCAGCTGTTGAAAAACTCAAAAAGGGGCTTACCGTTAATCCTGTAATGTCATTTGAAGTCCAATCACTAATGAATGATATTGATGTAAGTTTCTTGGTTAAAAGAGAAGAATTTGAAGATCAAATACAAAACCTCATTGAAAAAATTAGACCTCCTGTGGAATCAGCAATTGAAAAAGCAGGAATACCCAAAGAACAAATAAGTGTTATTGAGATTCATGGAGGAGCTTCAAGGGTTCCTGCTGTGAAGATGCGATTAAAGGAAATATTCGGAAAAGATCCAACCCAGTCTTTGAATCCTGATGAATGTTTTGCAATAGGAGCAGGATTCCAAGCTGTTTCGCTATGTTCTCAGAAATACCACATTAAATTGGATGTTAAGGATGCATGTCCTAAAAGAGTATATATTGAATGGACATGTCCTAATGGTGAGCAAACTAAGCATGTTTTATTTGATCAATTTGATCCCATTCCTTCAAAAAAGATTGTTCCTATCAAAGTTCAAAAGAACTCCTCTGTTAGGATTTCTAATGATGATGAGCTTATCGGAAATGTTGAACTTGATACACAAACAGAAGAGATATTGAATGTTAGGCTTACTGTGAAAATGACGATGGATTGCTTAATAGAAGTTCATGAAGCCGAGTTCACACATGAAGAAGAAGTGGAGCAAAAAGATGGAGATAATGTTCAGAAGAAAACCATTAAGAAGAGAATTGGAATCAAGTTTAATTATCAAAGTGCTTTTGGACTATCACAAGATGAAATCCAGAAGTACAAAGATATTGAGAATAATATGAAAATGAATGATGAAAATGAGAAAAAAATAGATAACATGAGAAATGATCTTGAGAGTCTGATTTATCAAACGAAAAATGTTATACAAAGTGATTTGAAGCATTATTATACTGATGCAGAACTCCAGAAACTTGAAAATTCTCTAGAAACAATTGAAACATGGTTTAATGATAATGAATTTGAAAGGATGCCTTATAAAGAGTATGATCAAAGATACGACGCATTAAAAAAGACATTATCTCCAGGTCTCAATAGAAAAGATACCAGAGAACTTACCACTGCCAGGATTCAATCACAAGCTAATAAAGTTGAATCTATGTTCAAAACAATACAGCCAGATTCTCCAAAAGAAGCTTTAGAATTAGAGAATAATCTTAAAAACATTATGGAAGACCTCAATGTCCAAGCCTCAAATATTCAAAACAGTACCCTTTCCTCGGATATCGAAATTCCGAGCCTTGAAACCAAAATTGCCGAAATTGAAAGAAAACTTGTTGATATTTTATCAAACCCTCAAAATAATCGTCAACAAGGATAAATTTACCCTAAATGTATATCTTATATGTCTTTCTTTAATCGCTTTCGAGCCTTCCCTGAGTTTGAAGATATGATTGATTCTCTTAATCTTAATCGTGCTGATGAAGTTGGTGTTATTGAATGTGAGAATAAAGCATTTGATAACTGTTTCAAAGCCTTTATTGATTCTCAGCCATCTGAGCTTCAAAATGGCCTCAGTGGCATTTACCAAAATGGAAAAAATCATGTGCAATTACTTCAAGATACATTTTTGAAGCTAAAACCATTTGTTAACGATATTACCCAATTGAAGAAGTTGTTTATGGAAAAGCGTGGAAAAGAGATTGAAATCGAAGAAATCGACAAAGAAGTTGAGAAATGCAAGAAGGAAGTTGAAAAGGCTCAGCAAAGACTGGATGGGGCCAAAATTAAAGCTAAACAGCCTGATATTGATAAGTGTGAAGCAAGCCTTGCTGCACAAAATGAAAAACTATCATCTGCAGAGCAGAAGAGTCAAACGTATCATCAAGAGTTTGTTAAATACTGTGAAGAATACAAGACAAGGTTTGCAGAAGCCATTTCAACAATGATGATTGCTTGCTGTGAAACTAAAGGAAAGGCATGTACACAATCGGCAGCACTTGGTAACGAAATAGCTAACTCGGTGTTACTCCTTTCAGAGTATTCTGATGCAACACTTCCTAAATTAAGATTAGCTCTTGAAGAATTTGAGCAAGCAGTAGTGGAGTAAATATCTTTGATTCATTTTCTTAATGGAGATAAAAGATGTCACGATTGGATTACGACATCGAGAAATTTCGCATTTAATTGAGATTCTAAGTGAGCCACAAAGCAAAAATGCTCAAAAAATTAAAGCCCTTCGTCTTCTTCATGAAGTTTTACCCGGAAGACAACAAGAAGCAATTTTTCATAACATTATTGGAATAACAAAGGATTTTTTGCTGCAGAAACCCAATGGAATTCTCCTAAATACTCTTGTCTTGTATAATATTCTGGTTAATGATCCTAATACGGCTCATCAATTATCACCTTTTATCCCAAAACTTGTTGATCTCATCTCTCCTGAAGCCGAAGTACCTATAAAAATGGAATCAATTTCTCTGCTAAGGAGAATTTCATCATTTATTGGACCAGTTGAAGAATTCATCACTGAAGGTTTGCCAAAGACCCTCATTTCTCATGTCTCTTCCAGGTTTAACGACCAAGTATTCTTACAAGAAGCCTTTGTTTTGATTTCAAGATTGATATCAAGTCCCACATATATGGGCATTATCATTCAAACAAGTTCTTTTTTAATGCTATTGGTAAGGTCATTCTCAAACATTAGCTTAAGATCACCAACAATTTCACTTGCTTCTAGTATTGCTATGGAACCCTCACACAAAGGAAAAATCGCTTTAATACAAGCTGATGTTTTCTCAAGTATAAGTCCATTTCTTGATTCCAGAGATTCTGAATTAAAATTCTCTATCCTCTCATTAATAGCACTACTTACTGTACCAAGAGAAGGAAAACACAAGGTATCAACAGATCAAGAAATCCCAGATCTTATTAACAGAATTTCTCAATATGATAACAATGAAAAATGCCGGAAAGTTGCTGAGTCAATCAGAATTCTCGTATCTGAAATACCATTAGGAGAAGCAATAATGGGTCATGCACAGACAAACACACAATATGATAATTAAACCAGTGTTTGATTATGATCTATCTGTGCATCATTAATCATTCTTTTAATTAGTAAATATAATGCTTTTGATCCTGTTCCCGCGCTATTACCTTTTATTGCTCTGTTAAAAGTATCATCATTGAAATGAACATAAGTTGGAGATGAAAACTTACACCAGAAGTCGAGGAAATCATTATCATAGTCTTCCACAGAGAGATCAGATGGCAAAGGATTCCATTCTGGGTATCTATCATTAATAAATCTCTTGAATGATCCTTCTTCTTTTGATGCATCAATATTATCAGTTGGATTGAGTACCATTAATGATGGATCAAAAAATACGATATCTCCTCTTTGTGAAACGGATGAAAATGGTTTAGAATTGCATATTTTTGTTGGCTCTTTATAAAATGCTCCGTTTTTTGATACAGCAATGACAGGATTGCATTCTTTCAAGGACCAATGAAGCAATTCTGAATATTTTAAACCGTGATTATACCCATTTATTACAGAAAAATACTTCGAAACCTCGCTCAAATTATGCTCAGTAATATTATCCAAAAAAAACGCAAACATTTTAGGAGGCTTCGAGCCAAGATGATTCAAAGAATGCCCTAATACAACAGCCTGTCTAATTGAATGCGAGTCAAAAATAGTAGAAATGCAGCAAGACTCAATTGCCTTTTCAATTATATCATTTTCTACAAAATATGGAACTTTTCCTATTTCAACATCAGGAGTTCGTAAAATAATCTCATAGGACAGAAATAAAACAGACAATAATGCAAAAAACCATGAAGTCCATCCAGTAAAAATCTTCAGCATTCTATTTTTTAAAAAACAAGTGAGGACTGTTTTATTATTAATTGTTCAAAGCACTCATTTAAAATTAACAACAAGAAGTTGAAAAATTGGTTAAAATGAGAGTTTCTTTGAGCTATTCTGCCATTTCCCACCACGAAGTAAGAAAATGTGGAAATTCACCAGTGTTCCCACTCAATACAATTGTTCTGAAATTAACTATTGGCCCACAATCCATTCATTCATATGCCTAAAAGTCCTAACATCTGAAACCATTAATCTATGCTTGATCAAAAAAACATATCCAATACAGGATCTCATGGCAATTCGGTCATACATAAACGACACCAAGTTTGGTAATATATTTTCCTATAAAAAGGGTCTACCGTGAAATGAACCGACAACCCTGATTTTTATGTCAAATTGTGTTTACATTGTGTCAATTCCTGATAGTTCAAAAAATGAGCAGTGGGTCAAATGGATGGATCCCATTATCAATGAGGGAATCTTTGTCGACGTGGCATATTGTTGGTATATGTTGTGCTATGTTTGGATTCCAAATTGCTTCGAGCGCAGTGTTTTCTTTGGCTGATCCGATTATGAATAGTCTGAAACTATCAGATGTTTCTTCTCTCCTCGCATGGTCATGCGGGCCAATCGCTGGATTTTTTGTTCAGCCAATTGTTGGCTATTATTCTGATAAGAGCAGATTTGCATGGGGCAGGAGGAGACCATATATTCTTATAGGATGTATTGGAACAGCTATTGGTCTTATTTGCCTATTAGCATTGAAAGAATTTGGGAGCCAATTATCAAGGAATACCAAGGCTTTTTGGCTGATTGCCATTCTTTTTGGAACTTTTTGTTCAACAAACATTTTCCAAGGAACATCTAGAGCACTTGTTGGAGATATTGTGCCAAAAAATCAACAAGATCAAGCAAATACAATTGGATCAATTTTAATTGGTGTCGCTGCTGTGGTACCAAATCTTATTGGAGGATTTGGATACTTTTTAACATCACCAACATATGCATCCAAAGTTGATACAATAACTCTTATTACTTCAACTATTTTTACAGCAATATGTGTCACAATCACTCTTCTCTGCGGAGCCGAGGAACAAAATGTTGTTGAGGTCGAAGGAGCTAATCCTTTCAGCCAAATTTTTAAAGCTGTCAAGAATATGCCAAAAGAAATGATTAGTGTTTCTTTAGTTTTGTTTTTAAGCTGGATCGCATATTTCCCATTCAACATTAAAACGACCAGTTTCTTTGAGCGCGAAGTATTTCCTCCATCTGAGAAAGAAAAGGGTTTATGTTTTGGTATGATTGTTCTTGGTGCATCTTATACATTCGTGCTAATATATGGCTTTTTCCATGTATCAGTGATCAATACAATCGGAACAAAGACAACATATGCTCTCGCATTGGTATTTGAAGCATTATGTTTGGGCTCTGTTTTCTTTGTACATAGTAGATGGGGTCTATTGGCAACATTTGCACCAATAGGTATTTGCTATTCTATTATGAACTCCGTACCATTTGCAATCGTAGCAAAAACCGTCCCAGAATCCGAAATGGGAGTCTATATGGGTGTTTTGAATAGCAATATTGTTATTGGGCAACAAATTGCAAATATTTTCTTAGTGTTTTATGGAGGAAGACTATTTGACAAAATCAAAAAAGATACATGGAGTATTACCAAAATACAAACAATAATAGGATCAAGTGCCCCCTTGGCACTCATCGCTGCTTTTTCTTGTCTATTCATTCGGGTACCAAAAGAAGATACCTATCATGCACCTTTGATAGATGCCCCTGCTGCTCCCTTTGTCTAAACGATAAACACAAGTTTATTTAATCGTCATTTTTATGAAGAGAAGCGAGAGCTGTGATTCATATGATGCTGAGGAAGAAAGAGTGGATGAGCCACCAAGGAGCGTTAATCCTGCATTTTCTAGTGATATCCCTGAGGGCGATGTTTGCAAGAGAGGAGACTGCAAAGTTTGTCCATTTAAGAATCCAGAAGTTCTAAAGGAACTTCTAGAAAAGAACAAAGAGTATGTTAAAATGGCACAAGAAATGCTATTGTGGAAACGACCAGTTGCCATGTGCTTGTTTGTTTTAGGAATTGAATTAGTATTCCTAGGATTAAGAAAATTGAACTTTGGATTTTTGGCTAATGTTACACTTATGGGAATCGTATCTATTGTAGTGAAGATGTTTGTATTGCCTCATATTTCCAAAGTTTTACGTCCATTCTTCTCAAATGTAGTTCAACAAGGCGAAAAAGGAGAATCAAACCGCATCAGAGAGCCTGAAGAAGTTTCTGCTTTTCTTTCAAGCATAATTAGCAAGATTGTTCCAGTAATTAAATTCTTTAAAGAAATGGCTCAAGATCAATCCACCATGAAGCAGCTTCAATGGGCTGGATCTCTTTTAGCGTTCTTTTATTTAACAATTCTAATTGATATGAGAAATCTAATCCATGGAATTATCATTTTAGTCGTTGTCCTACCAGGAATCGTTTTGCATCCAGAAGTGAATAAGCAAATTAAGCAATTGGTAGAACCAAAGCCAAAATCTGATTAAACCAATCTTGGTAATCGATTTCTCTTCTTATTTTCAAAATTAACAACCCCAGAGGGCCTAAAACACAAAAGACCCTTGCAAATATTTAGGGAATTACCGTTCCTTAGTAACGGCTTTCACGGCGGTCGCCGCCTCTACGATCATTGTAGCCACCTTCACGGCGATCACCACCTCTGCGATCACCACCATGGAACCTATCACCACCACGGCGTTCGCCACCGCCACCGTAACCACCACGACGATCACCACCACGGCGTTCACCATTATTCTCTCTTGGCTTGGAAATGTTAACCTTAATGTTTCTTCCATCAAGTTCAGCTTCGTTCATATCGCAAGCTTTATTAGCATCTTCTGGATTGGAAAACTCAACAAATCCAAAACCTTTGGACTGTCCACGGTCATTTTGGGGGATACGGACTGAAGAAATTTCACCATACTTGGAAAAAGAACTTCTTAACATTGCTTCATCAACGTTCCAGGAAAGGTTACCAACATATACTGTTTTGGAGGTATTATCAGCGCCAGCGTTGTCGTCAGACATCGAAAATAATGGTCATGGTCTAGTAATTGATTGAAAATTCTCAATCAGAGGTTTATTTTAAAATTTCTGATAATATTGTTTTTATGAAAGTTTGGCGGGCTTTTTAAGACAAATGAGACATTTACTTAAGTCAGGAAAGGATTGAGCGATGAAGCTGGTATTAAATGGGATGATTAAGTTATTTTCTTTTGATTCTCAATGAAATTGTGAAAAGATTTTCTAAAATGAAAAATTCCAACTTTCTCATTTTGTTCGTGGCTTTGATTCTAAGTGATTCTGTGTGGTGGGATTAAACCTGAATTTGATGAAATCATAATAAATCATGTTAAGAGCCATATTAATTCTATTCACAGCCTTCTTTCAGAATAAATCAGATTATTTGATCATTTAACTCCACTTTATTGTAAATCCACTTTTCCACGTCGAAATTGAAAAAGTGCCCGATCAACCTGAAAACACTGTCTTTTAAACGTCTGACTGAAGATAACAATTATCGTCCAATAAACGTTTTGTTGGATTTATAAACACAGAGTGAACAGATGATAGTTTCATCTATATAAAACCTTCTTTGAACATACCCCATGCTTTGTGGTGGTTTGATATTGTCAAATTAATTAAATTGACAATGAAATTTCCTACAGACAAACCAATAGCGTTTAATACACACCCACATAACTATTTAAATTTTTCAATGTTGTATTTAAGTTTTTGTGAATGTTTTGAAAATAATTAGATTTCTTAAACCAACCTGTACTTTTAATTACGGAATAAACTCTTTTTCAATGAAAATTATTCTTATTTTAAATGATATTAATTCAAAATTCAATGTCAGTTAAACTTAATTCATTGATTGATATCAAACTGTATGAATACTTAATTAAATGTAACATCACAATTTCGTTTTCAAATAATTGAGAACTATTTGAATGAGTGGTGTAGGATTTCTAATAAATTTCAATTGTATTCATTATTATTGATGAATAGTGCCACACCTTTGGCTGATGTTATATTAGCTAATTCTATTAAAAACAGAGAAAAGATATCTGATGAAGAGAAGGAAAAACTTAGGATTTCAATTCTAAATCGAATTGAAGAGAAAATTTCTGCTCAAGAGCTAAAGGACACAATGATGAGGATAACAAGGAAATCACATTCTGCAGATATGCTTGAATCGGTTCTTTTTGTGAAAGAAATAAGTGACTCAAACCCAAATAAAGTGATTAAACACAAATTCAATCTATGGAGTTCCATCGAAGACTATAGATTACTTCATGCAATTCACAAATTTGGTCTTTTGAACTGGGATAAAGTAGCAAACTTTGTGGGAAATGGTAGAACAAGGGCTCAATGTTCCCAAAGGTGGAATAGGTGCATGAATCCTACCTTATCAAAGGATGTCTGGACTCAAGAAGAAGAAGAAAAATTGATGTCACTCATTGATTCTGAAGGAGTAAGAGGGTGGACACAAATTGCCAGAATGATGGGAAATAGAAGTGATGTTCAATGTAGATACAGATATAACCAGATTCTTAAGGAAAATAGATACAAGAAAATAGAAATCAAAAACAATCCCGAAAGCAAAACCCAAGTACCAGAAAATATTGATAAAAGTATTCTCAAACTCCAGATATTCGAGGCAGCAAAACTCTTTGATTTACAGTCAGAAGGTTCATTCATAATAAATAAGCAATCAAGATCGAACAAAAAAGCCGAAAACGACCACAATATCATGGAAATATTTAGTCCTATGTTCTCTTTTGGTGAACTTCTGATCTAGGTGACCTGGTCAAGAGGTTATTTAAAAATGATTTTTGCTCTTCTGTTTTTCAAAATTTGGTCTTCGAATGCTCCTTGGAAGACTGGTATTAAACTTAACGATCCCGAATATTTACCGGTGCCTCCATTATTTGGATTAGTTAAAGTGAAGGATAATAGTGATGCAATTATTGCAGATCTTTTAACATTCGCTCCTGGAGAAATGACGAATGATACTCTAAACATTGTTAGAGAGCTTAATGAGAGAATAAATTCCACACAAAATCTGGAATCTCTGAATGATTTGTGTTTTATTAACAACAATTCACAGGCATGTTTGGTTCTTGCTCGAATATACGAGTTTGGTGCATACGGAAAGCAGGAAAACCATACACTATCATATGAATTATACAAAAAAGCTTCAGATTTGAACAATACTCATGCGCTTTCTGTTTTGTCATATTATCATCGTTATCCAACAAACAATGACCCAATATCATCAATTATTGAATCCGATGCTACCATGTATTCTATTGATTCAATACTTGCCTCATCAATCCAACACTCATCAGGGAATTTAAGGCCAAAATCGTGTTCAGCAGCAGCAAGAATATTGCTACCAGTTGCACAATCACTTTGCAGCTTGTATCTATTTCCAAACACGAGCCCTGTCAATCAAACAGAATTAGAGCGTATTCAAAATAGTACTCAACCCATGGATTTATATACCAAGGCAATGGCAATGATATATGTTCCATATCCTTCAAACAAAGAGAAAAGTTTTGCCAAAGATCTTCTTAAGCAGGCCTTTGAACAAGGGTATCAGAATGCAGCAGCACCATTAGCAACATTGTATCTCAATCAAGCCAAGCCTAATATATCCAAAGCTATTCACTTTTTATCGAAAGCTCTTGTTTTGAATGATCCAGCTGCTATGCTTCTTGCAAGTGAACTTTTTTCAATAAGTGATTCTAATCTCCTTAACCCAAGCGAAGCAAAAAGACTTGTAAAAGGAGCTGCTTCCCAAGGTTATGCCCCCGCTATTCACAAGCTTGGAATTCTTACATATTATGGACTCATAGGAATACCAAGAAGTGCTACAAAGGGATTTGAACTGTTTTCACAAGCAGCAGCAATGGGATATCGGCCATCTATATTTCAAGTTGCTCAACAAATGATTGGCGGAGATGGAGTTGTCGTAGATTGTGAAAAAGCTGTTGAAATGTTGAGAAGAATTGTTGATACCGGGCCCTGGTCGGATTTTTACGATAAATATGTTTCTAATCATTCATTGCATGCATATACTCTTATGAATGATCTCGGCTTAACCCCATGTGAATATGTTGAGAGCTCCAATGATACAAAATGGAATTCTACTGAGTCTTTAAAGATTGTTCGAGCTGCTCGAGATGGCAATATCACTGCTATTATTTGGTTAATATTCAACTCCAATCTAAGAGATGCTGAAGGCCTTTTTATCAAACTTCGTCAGCTTGACCGTACAATGGCAATTATTGAAAAGCCACTCAGAGCATATATCATTATAAGGGGCTATTTTTCGTACATGCAAGGAAAACTTGACCAAAATGAATTACCTTTCTTAATGTCAATGGCTTCACCATTTTTATCTATGATTCTCAAGTTATTTACATTCATTTTACTCTCCATTTTAATTATTCTCAGGGTTCAGGCTTGGAGCCAAATTGAATAGAAAAACATCAAATGTCGTAATTCAAATTTTAAATAAAATCTTTATATAATCGAGAAATACTGTCATTTGTCATTAGAAATGGAAGAATCTCTTTTAAAGGATAAGAGTGATATGGATTTTACCACATCAGATTCGAGTTCGATCGATAATTCCAAAGAAGACATCAAGTTTGGCCTTTATCACCCATTCAAAACACTAATGATGTTGACACCAGGACCTTTAGTTTTTGCTTTCTCTTCAACATTTCAAGATTTTATGGATTTATTTTTTATTAAGAAAAGATTTATGGAATATGGTGTGTCTATTATTGGAATGGCTGCAATGATTAGGTTTATATTATTAGCAATGGCGAGTTTCATGGGATCAGCGATTACAGTTCGGATTTCTGCTCTTGTTGCCCAAAAAAAGTTTGATGAAGGAGGAAAACTTTTAGTCGATACTTTTAAGGTGATGCTCTGTGTTGATATTATTGTGCCTCTTTTAATATTTTTCTTCACCAAAGAATTATTGTTGTTCTTGGGTACTGTTGAAGAGAATATTAAATATTGCTCGCAGTATTTATATCCAATTATGATATCAATGTTTTTTGTTACTGTGTTTCAGGTTTTCTGCTGTGCTTTATTAGGAGAAGCCAAATCGAATCTATGTGCTTTAATCCAAATATTATCTTTATTTGTCTCGCTCTTTATTGCAGATCCTTTATTTATTTTTGTTTTCAAATTCCCCCTATGGTCACTTGGATTTGCTTATGTTTCTGGACCCATTATTTGCGGAATAGGATTGGGATTCTTTTATTTTTCTGGAAAATTCTCAATTAAGCCAAAATTGTCCACATTTTTATCTCCATTTTCTCCAGAAATAATAACAACACTGAAACTTTCTCTTCCTTCTGTAGTTAGCATTTTCTCAAGTGTGTTTCCACCCATGTTAATGATGAGTTACACAAATGCAGCTGCCAATGCAATTGGCAAAAAGAGAGAGGTGAATGTTGTAATATCAGCTATGGTAAAACCATATAATCTTCTTGCATCTTTATCAATAGGATGCTTTGCAGGATTGGCACCAGCTGCGTCATACTCATATGCTGTAAATCGATATAATAGGACCAAAAGGCTGTTTTTATACAGCATGATTATTCCAGAATCATTGATTATTGTTTTTGGGCTATTAATGATTATGTCTCCAAACACTGTCATGGGTATTTACTTTTCAGATCAATCATCTTTTGAAATGTCGAAACTTTTAGTTCCAACGTTGTATTATACATTTTTCTTAACCCCAATTTCCGAAGCATGTTCTTCGCTTTTGTTAGCTACAGGCCATGGAGCACTTGCAATCATCCCACCAGCATCCAGATCGATTTCTATGATAATTGGGAGCATAGTTATGTATCATTTTAACAAAACTTCACCTCAAAGAGTATTAAATTCATTCCAATTCATGGATTCTGGGTTGTTCTTGGGATCAGTGATAACTGGGTTAGTTCCACTAAGAAAGATATGGAACTCTACTCCTTCTGATAAGGGATATAGTTCTACTTTTGAGCCACTAATAGAATAAACATATTACTATGTCAGAGAGAGTTTTAATTGTAGGTGGCAGTGGATATGTAGGGCAGTATATATGCAGGGATTTGCCGATTTATTTAGGCGATAGATATGAATTTTATGCTACCTATTGCAATACTAATGTTTTTAACGAACACAAAGAATTATTCCCAAAAATCAAACAATCTTATAAAACTGATTTTGAAACCGGGGAAAAAGAAATTTTTGAAGCTATTGATAGGGTGAAACCTACTTTTGTAATTAATCCTAGTGCAATGAGCGCAGTTGTACAATGCCAAAACAATCCTGATGCTGCTTTTCGAGTCAATGACCCTTCATGGTGGGCTTCTCATGCTATGCTGAATGGATGCAAAAGATTTATACATATTTCAACAGATATGGTATACAAAGGTGATAATCCACCTTATTCCGAAGATAGCATTTCTGAACCCCTAAAATCGATGATTTACGGCGTTTCTAAAAAAAAGGGAGAGGATAACCTGCTCAAAACCATCCCAGCAACAATTTTGAGATCAGCGTTGGTTATTGGAAGGCCCTCAGTATCAGGGAGTGGTAGAGGATCGTGCCTTGATTGGGTAATATCTTCCCTAAACAAATCTTCACCCGAAAATCAGTGCAAATTTTTTGATAATGAGGAGAGATCCCCATTGCTTGTGGATGATATGGTTAGGGTAATTGCAGGCATCATCACCAGCCATGACCGCCTTGAATCGCCTCTTCTTTTAAATGTTGGTGGGGAAACACAATGCTCAAGATATGATATAGGTAATGCAGTTGCTCAAAGATTAGGAATTCCTAGTACACACTATATTCCATCGAAACAAGAACCAATAGCTGCAGGCATTGAAAGACCTCTTCATATTCAAATGTCCATCGAGAAACTTAAGCAAAAACTTGGGATACAAATGTGTACACTGGATCAAAGCATGGATTTCATATTCAGCTTGAAGCCATACCCTTTTAACTTCAATGGATCTAAAGAATGAACTTGATTCTATTTCTAAAAAAATTGAAATTATGAAGAAAAAAGACATAAAAACAGATAAAAAAGTGTTTTCTCAAACAATAAATGATGAAAATCCGATGAATTTAAACTATAAGAAGGAATTTCCAAACCATGCTAGCATCTCATCGCCAGATGGCGATTCAAACTGCGTATCATGCATTTGGAAGAATGATTATTCAATAATATCCCATAGAAAGTCGGATGACTCGGGAATTATTTTATTGAAAGACAATGAAAGAAACGCAGTTGTATTCGAGACACCATCTTTCTCGTCCAAAATTATTGATGTATCAAAGAATGATAATTATTTCCTCTCAGGTACATATACAGGTATGATATCTTTGTATGATATAAGATCAGGATGCCTTCCTGTAAAGATGACATCGAATCCAAAGAAGAGACATCATTGCAAAGTATCTGGTTTGGGATTTTATTCAGATAATCACTTTGTTTCTTGTGGTGTTGATGGATTATTGTACTATTGGGATGTATATAATATGTCTACTCCATTTTGCAAAGAGTTTTTATCAGAAGATACCATGAGAAATGACAAAATTACTGTAATGTCAATCAATAGATGGCAGCAGATTATATTTGGCACGGAAAATGGGAAACTTTTAACAAAATCATATGGAATGAATGAAGTCGAATTATCTCAATACTCATCACCAATCACTGGTATTGATACAAAGTTGAAAACATATGATTACATATGTGTATCAGCACTTGCTGGAGATATAGAATTGTTTGAAGATATGAAATCAATATATAAAGATGTCAATATGTCACAAATTTATCTCGGTTGCTGTTTTTCCCCAATCAGCGATATATCAATAGCCACATTTTTTGAAAACGGGTGTTTATCAATACTCAATACTAATACTAAATCCAAGAAAATATTCACAGCCTCTTCATCTCCCATTGCATGCGGCTCTTTCAATAAGACGGGTAATTTGCTTCTTACAGGACACCTTGATGGAACCGATAAAATAATCGAAATAAAATAAAGTGTATTTACCCTTAATGGGAAATTAATAATGAAAACGAAGAAAATACTAGAAGAATCCGAAGATCCATTTCTTATAGATGCGGGGACTGAACCAGGAAATTTGTATAGAACTAAAAGAGCCATTGTTCGACTTGAATCAATTGATATGGACAATATGGCAATAATAAAGCAATTAAAATCGGAGAATCAGAAACTAAAGAAGGAATTACAAAAACTCAAAGAAAAGGCTAATGAAGTCGATAGAATTGAAGAAAAGTTCATTCAAGTTTCTTCCATAATCCTTGAAAATAGGGTCTCCAAAAATGATAAATCTGATCTATAATGATAGAAGAGCATCTGGAGAGCATTTTCTTCATTTTTTGTTTAACTGAATAAACGGTTTTAAAATGATTCAAGAATCTGTTATTGAGCAGATTGCCTCTTTTTCCGATTTTTTTAAGGATCCTATTACTCTTTCGATAGAGAAATACTGCGAGAAAAATGGAAATGTAAAGAACAAAGTTGAAAATAATCCCACATCCAAACCTACTGATCCTGAAAAGGTTGAAGCAAGCAACGAGACAATCGGAAATAGTCTTCTTTTAATTAAAGAAGATTGTAAATGCTTTTTCGCTCAAGTTAAGCGAGAAGGATCAAAAAGGGGGCATAGAGAATTTCTTTTGTTTGTCCCTCCCTATTATGCTATTTTGAACGAAGATACTCCAGAGCTAGAAATACTTCCTATGGCGTCAAAATTCTATCGAGACGGTCGTTTTATTGTTATGATCAATGGGGTAACAGAGCGTAGATTCTCAATAAAATCCAAAATTGAGCTATTTGATGCGATAACAAAGACAAAATATCATTCAACTTTGTTACCTTTCTTTCTCTCATTGTTGGCATCCGAAAAAATGCCTCCCCCTTCACATCTTACCCTCGCATTTATTAACCTTACTGTATATTCAATAGATTTCCTCAAAGCTTTCTCTGTGCTTCCAGAGAAACTTATTGATAGTCCAGATCTTTTAGAATCATGGGTTAGGGCATCAGATCCTATTCTTGATGAAATTCTTAGTATGCTTTATGAGCAATATTTCTCTGTAATGCAAAAAGAAAAGACAACTTTTCAAAAATCTGAATTTGTGTTCAAAGTTTCAGTGCAAATATTATCAATGGATGAAACTTATAATAATATGCTCAGTGCTCTTTCGAAATCCAATGGTAATTTCGTGTTTTCTTATTTAAGGCTGATGGAAACAGTCCCATTCAATAACAGAACATTTATGATGCTTCACCTCCTGTACACGGAAGCGAATAAAAGGTTTCCAGATACACAAGCTCCATCAAGGGTATTGAGCAGTACCATTTGTGATGGACATTTGCTCGCAAATCTAAAAGTCCTTGCACCAAAGGCTAATTTGTCTGAATTAACCAATTTAGTTTCCTTCGCCCAAACAGCAGTAAGTCTCGAAGATTTGAAGAGATATGAATCAATTCTCAACCAGTATAAGAAGCAACCCAAAGACTTCGAGCCAGTAAGAAGAGGAGCCTTAACATTCGAGGCATTTACACAGCTCCTTCTTTTTGCGGAAAAGATTCCTTTGGAATTTGTCAATATATTTAGGAGAAATGAGTCCCAACACATGCAATAAAAGTATATCAAGTGTTTAACCTGGAAAAGGTGTCCGTTAAGAATTAACCGCTGGCGTTAAAAATGAGTGGAAGACATAAGCAGACAAATACACAGAGCAATTTATCCAAAACGCAACACGAAGAAATTGAGAATGCTTTCCAGCTTTTTGATTCAGATAAAAGTGGATATCTTGACAAACATGAGTTACATGCAGCATTGAAATCACTAGGTTTTGAAATGCGGAGGAGCGAAGTTGCTTCACTTGTTGTTGAAAATGATCCTGATAATAAAGGTGGAATCGATAGAAAAACTTTCCACAGAATCGCTGAAGATTATGTACTAAATAGAAATCCAATATCAGAAGTTAAAAAATCTTTTCAAAGATTCTCTCAAAGCGGTGAGATCGACTTTAAATGTTTGAGGAAAATAGCCAAAGAATGCGGAATTATTATTACTGATGAAAAACTTCATCAAATGATTGAAGAATTTGATGAAGACGGAGATGGTATTATAAAAGAGCAAGATTTCGTGCAAATATTCGCCCCAATAAAAAAGTGATTATCATCTACAGTTATAATGGGTTATCTTTTTCAAAGGCATCATTGTTTCTCACAAAACTGTAACAGTTCTCAAATATGCGATTGGATAAGGATGTGACTCAAGAATCGATCTTCACTAGTTATAAGCATTCATTGTCAGTAGCTCAGAGTGTGATTTGCTTAATGAATGCCGCAATTGGAGCAGGTGTTTTAAAGCTTGGTTATGGATATCGATGTGGAATATTGTTAGCCCCAATTCTTACGGCATTGATTGGTTTAATGAATTATATTTCATATTGGTTTTTATCATGGTCTATATATCATACAAAGGGAAATTCCTTTGCTGAAATATGGATTGAAGCAATAGGCTCCAAGACTGTTGTTTTCCCGATTCTAGTGACATGTTTGGGATCTTTGGCTTACACAATGTATTACATACAATTTATTATCGATTCAATATTCTCCCTATTAGAAAATCTTGGTCTTGAACAAGACTTGATTAAGTTTAAAATCCGGTTGATCATTAATCCAGTATCCATAATGTGCATTGTTTACTTATTCCTGGTTTTACCTTTGATTTTTAAGGATTCTTTGAGATTTTTATACAAAATCTCCATTGTATCTCTCGGATTATGCATTATTCTTTTTTTTAATACATTCTTTTGGTTCATTAAAACCACACTTCAAAAAGGTTTCAATCCAAAAAAACAATTGAAGTTTGCTTCATTTGATTCAACAGCAATATCATGCATAAATTCATTATTAACTGCATTCACTACATACCCTAATGTATGGCCAGGGCCAAGACATTACTCTTTATTGTCAATTGAAAAACTGAAAAAAATATTTGCTTGGCAGTCAGTATTATGTTGGCTTTTATACACTATATTCGGGACAGTATCATATCTAACATTATTTGATGAAAATGAAGGAGGATTAATTCTGAAATATTATCCCAAAGGCGCAATGCGTTTTTTTGCTGAAGCATCATTGGTGTTTATGATGGCATTTACACTCCCAATGACTTTAAATTCATGTAGGTATTCTATTCTCGAAATTGTTTCTCCTATAAAATCATTTGAAGTGGACAAAAGGATATGGGTTCCTTTGGGTTTTCTTGTCACAATTCTTTCATCAATGTTTGCAGTATCATCTTTCTTAAGCAATTGGCTCTATCTTCTAGGAGACGTTGCCTCACCAATAATGATTTTCATCCTACCCCAAATACTCTATCTATTCTCAGTTCCCACAAAACAACCATTACCCGTTTTTATTTCAATTTGTTTCATTTTGTTTGGGTTATTTTATATTCTGTATGTTATTCGCCAATATGTGTAAAATATCCAGAAACCCATAGAAAAGGGTAAAAGATAACTCTAGGGTAATTATATCATAATGAATGATGTAATTGTTCCGTCTGTCATTGAAGGATACACATTAGAGAAGCAAATTGGTGTTGGTACCACTTCTGTAGTGTGGCTTTCAACGCATATAAAAACAAACATGCAAGTTGCAATAAAGATCATACCAAAAGTGCGGATTAATGATACCAGATGTATTGCGAGGTTTTCCAGAGAAGTTAATTTACTTAAATCAATGGACCACCCGTTAATTGCACAACTTTTCCAAATATTTGAAGATGAAAACAATCATTATTTTGTTTTAGAATTTGCAGAAGGAGGAAATCTTGTTTCAATGATAGAGGAAAATGGAAATCTCGTCGAGAGCGTTGCAAAACAAATCTTTATACAATTGATTTCTGTGTTGGAGTATATGCACTCTGTAAAAAACGTTGCCCACAGAGATATTAAAGCAGAAAACATACTTTTGGATAAGCATCGTCATCTAAGATTGATTGATTTTGGATTTAGCCGATCATTCACATGGGAAGATCCGACATTGATTACTGCATGTGGCTCTCCAGGTTATATTCCACCGGAAATGATCAAAAAACAAGGTTATACTGTGTCAGCAGATATTTGGAGTGCTGGTGTTCTTTTATACACAATGGTTGTTGGTCATCTTCCTTTTGAAGGAGACACTGTAATACAGATACTTCAAAAAATTGCTTATAACGAGCCTAATATACCAAGATTTTTATCACCCAACATTCAGGATTTATTGAAGAGAATGTTGTGCAAAGATCCTTTACAGAGAATAACAATCCGTGGGATTAAAGAGCATCCATGGTTTTCTGAACCAATATATAATGAATTATTAGAAATGATTCCTTCATCACTGACAGTAAGAGAAGATGAAGACAGATTTCCCTATGAATTTGATGAAGAAATCGGAACAGAATTGCATAAATTGGGAATTGACACATCAAATATTGAGTTTAATCTTAACAATCGCATATATGATGAAACCACAGCATCATATCTAATCTTATTCAAGAATAAACTTTCCAAAGAGATGGCTCCTTTATTTAGCCTCCCTCCTTCAATGAGAGATAAAGACGAAAAAAGGAAATCCCCAATACCAATAACCAACATCGAACATCACCCTACATCTCCAAAACAAACAAGAAACAGATCTAACACCCTGGAAGGAAATTTTTCTACATCTACAGAGCTTAAACAGACTTCAAGCAGGAAGCCTTCGCCAACACACTCTCCCCCTTTAATCGCCCCAAAAATACCTAAGAGGGTCTCGTCATCATATGTTACATCAGGTTTTGAGTAAAATTATTGTTAACATTTTATTTTATGAGCTCAAATGATGATCTAAACAACAGGTACATTCCCAATGACAAAAACATGATGAATAATGATCCATCAGTGAATAATTCCGTTTACGATGAGAGTAACATGTCGTTATCGTTTGAACCTGAAAGACGAACGTCAAATAGTTACCGAAATGGTTTTATCGATGAAGGCAGTGATGAATTATCTGGTGACGCAGTTGTTATTGAGCCACACCATCCAGCTCCATCAACTTGTTGCATAATTCTATAAATACATGTTTATTTTTTCTGAATTCCCAATGGATCATCGATTGTTTCTTGATCTTCCATTATTAATTTTTGTGATTTTTTATGAAGGGCCTGAATATTGATCTGCTTCAAATACGTGGTGATTCCGTCAAGATGACCCATAGAGTATTGAATGTGGGGGTCATCGCAAGAAATATCTCTAAAGCAAGCGGCGTATTCCATAAGAACAGGGAGTTCTTTAAGGCCAGATGCGAAAATGCAAACCAACAGCAAAGAGAAAAGTTGGTCGAAGTCGATTTCAAATCCCTTCGAGTTCTTTCCTTTTCGAAACATGATTTTTTGTACACATAATCCTGTCTCATCAATCACATTCCAGAATATTCTTGCTATTTTAAATGGGTTTATCTCAAAGAGAATCTGCGATAGTAACTCAGTGGCAGATTTGAGTGGCCAGTCAATTCGAACAATTTCTCCGAAAGTCATTAACTGGTATTCTTTTGGCAAATAAGGAGGATCAAATACCTGAGGAACAATCTCAGTTACATCAGGTAAGTATTCAACAGTTCGAGTAACAAAAGGAAAGGGAGAAATAACCCATGCAAAACCAAACAAAGCTTCTTCAACTTCTTCCCGCTGGAATCCTTTTGAAAGTGCTTCAAGAATTACAGAAAGATCTTCAATCAAAATATCAGAAAAGTTAGCACGAAACCTGCTAATAATTTGTCCTTCTTTAGTAGAAGGATCACAAAATGTAGTATATATATCGTTCATGTTTGGTGATGGTACCTTGAAAGGTGTGTTTTTAGCATCAATCTTTTTTGTTCTTTTGTTAAGCAAATCTTTTCTTGAGGGAGCACTGAATATCTCAACCAAAAACTCTTGTGTTTGAATCACATTATATGGCGGTAATTTCCCAATATACTCAATAAATTGCTCAATTTCCATGACATTTTTTCTTACCCGTGCAATTTCATTAGAATAAAAGTCGAAAATCTCATTAGATACAGCTATTTCGAATTTGAGCAAATGGCGAATCGCCCTCGCAGGGATTTGAGGGTTACCCCTTATCAAATCTGCAACAGCAATTAATCTCTTCATCGCATTGGTTTTTGCTTCAGTGTTAAGAAACATTTCGATGCTAATTGCTCGTATCAACTCCCTGAGCTCTGTGACTGCCATATCAATTGGAGATCCCTTTCCTTTCACTTTTCCACCAGTCACAAATTTCTCATACATATAATACTTGTTATCTATGGTATTCCGAACCTGTTCCTCAACAACCTCAGTGGACCCACCAAGTTTTGATGAGGAAGTAAAGGAATCAAATAAAGTAGCAGAACCAAACAAATCAGCCTCACTCGCTTTCCGAGGTCGCTTCCCCATCACAAGCTGGTGGTCGGCGCCACTGATGGTGCTGGATCGATGAGGCCTGACGGGTTGCATAATTTACGAGAGTTTATTTGTAAATCCTGACAAATTGCCAAAAATGTTTTTAGTGTTTGTTGCACTTGTTTCGTCGCTTCGCCACCGCAGAAGCAACCGAATTCGCTTCGAAAACGCATCATCAAGGGGAGGAAGGAGTCAGCATGCTCAAGGATCAGGCAGCGGCTCAAGTAGCTACGCTAACTCTGAGCCTGAAGAAGAAAATTTGTTGAAAATCAAAAACCCATTCCGGAGAAACTCACCATCATCTAAAGGCCATACCGGGGGCCACGGACACCATGATCTATTCGACAGACCCTGGAGAATGTAAACACCGTTTTAATCGTTTTATCGTTTAAATAATCGTCCAACTATCAAAATTGATTTGGACAAAAAAATTCAATTAATCTTTCCGACCAAACTATAGAAATTAAACTGAAAAAGATCGGCCACATTCTTCATGGAAGAGTTCGAAATCCACCATGCCGATGCCGGTTCAGAGGAAAAGTCATCAATCCCAGTCAACAAGCTTAAGAAGGGTGGCTATGTTATCATCGAAGACAGGCCATGCCGCGTTGTTGATATTGCCAAGTCCAAGACAGGTAAGCACGGTCACGCCAAGGCTAGCATTGCTGGTTCAGATATCTTCACTGGCCGTCGTTATGAAACCCACCTTCCAACATCCCACGATATTGAAATTCCATTCGTTGATCGTTCTGAATACGCTCTCCTCAACATCGATGGAAAGCACACTCAATTACTTGCCCTCAACAATGAAATTCGTGAAGATGTCGAAATGCCAGTTGATGAAGAAATGTTCAAGAGAGTTACAGAATTATTCGCAACAGGTGATGAAGTTCTTGTCACAGTTCTTTCCTGCAATTCAGAAAGTGCCATCATTGATTGCAAGAAGAAGGATTAAATCATCCTTATCGCCTAATTGTTTTATGTCTTTCGAATTCTTATCACAGATTAAGAATCATATTAGAAATTGCAGTCTTGTTGCAGGAAGTTATGCTTATTTGATTTCCAAGCGATTTCTTTCTGAGATCGAGGATTGCATCAAGAAAAATGTTCCAATTTTTGAAATATGTAATGCAGACCTTTTTAAAGGCAAGACAATACGTCATGATTTAGTTTTTGGTAAGGACTGTATTGCAGTTAATCAAGAAACCTGGTCATTTTTAACAAATTTGCTTGATGTTGATAAAGAATACAGATGTGTTGTGCTTTCTGATGGATCAGTCGAAATATTACCGCTTGAGATTAGCGTTAGTTATAATGGCCAAAAGAAGGGAGTAATTATATCAAGAGGGTCCGATATGTCGACATTTTTACAAAGAATTCATACTCAATTCTTAATATCAGCTGAAAAAAGATTAGAGTTGAGTGAAGAAGGGAGTTCTTTAGCAATTTCTCTTGATGGAACTGTTATTAGTTGTTTAGGAGAGATAAGGTGCATAATTGTGAAAGAAGAGTCGAAAATACTCATGGGAGAATCTCGAACTACTCAAGTTTCAATGAGCAATATAATGGAAAAGAAGCCACGAAAGCCAAATGGTATCTGCAATCTTGGGAATACTTGCTACATGAACTCGGCAATACAATGCTTTGCCAATCTGCCTCATTTCAGGGAAGCAATACCTAAACTATATGAACAAAAGGGTACAACAACCAGGGTTACATCGTCTTTGATTGATATAATCACCATGATAGATCAAGTTAGAAAAGAAGCCATTAATCCCAAGCAGTTTAAGTCACTGATTAGCGAGAAAATGGATATATTTCGAGGAAATGGTCAACAGGATGTTCATGAGTTTTCTTCAGGACTCATTGATATTATGCTGAATGAGTTCAAAGAATCATGTATTATCAAAGATTTGTTTTTTGGTTTATCTTTGACTACTACTAGATGTTCAATATGTGGTACAGTGTCAAATAATAATGAATCGTATAGTACCTTGTCTTTACCAACCACAGGTAACATGAGGGTGATATATATTCCTTTTTGTTTCGATGAGCCAATGATCCGATGCCCAATTCCTCCTTCTTCAAAAGAATGTAAATTGTATACCAGGATGAACAATGATTATCAACCTGTTTCTGATATATATAATCAATCTGATATCATTGCTTATGAGATTCCGAATATCAAAGAGAATCATGCATTAGTATTGATAATATTGAGAACAAATACTGGAAAACCAATTGGATATCCAGTATTGGCCGAAGTTCCAATCCACACTAGATTAACTCAATCAAGGCTGATTGGTATTGTAGGCTCCAGGATAGAGAATTTATGGGAAAAATCATCAAGAATAGCAGCATCAAGGAATTGGAGATTATTATCTAATATATTAGAGTTCAAGTTGCAAAGTGATGACAAAATTATCACTGAGAAATTGGTTGTTGAAATCCAGCATCCATTTTATGAATCTAAATATGGGTTTCGTGACTTGAGAACAAGGCCTTTCACAACAGATCCAGATATTGATATATTATTGAATTCTTTCTTTTCCGAATCAGTACTTGATCAGGATAACATGTGGGAATGCCCACATTGTATGCAGAAAACCTGTGCAACAAGAAACACTGATCTTATGAGCCTTCCCTTATGCTTACTAATACAAATAAAGAGATTTTCTCAAACAGAAAAGGACAATACATCAATTAAGATCCCACATATAATCGATTTCTCGAGACTTCTTCATCAAGAAAAGCCAGTACAATACGAATTAGTGAGTATTAGTAATCATTCAGGTTCAATGGGAAGTGGGCACTATACATCCATCGCAAAGAGAAATAATTACACATACAATTTCAATGATTCAAAAGTCTCATATGTATCTGGTTTCCCAGAGTATTCAGCTAATGCATATATGCTGTTCTACAGCCGGGTATAAACTGTATTTTTACAATGTATTCGAAAACTCTTTTCGATATCTACAATCGGATTAATGAAAGAATGACGTCTGGCATGGAGTGTTTTGATGCTGTTGTTAGGTATTTAAACAAGAGGGTTGATGCTGAAGAGAAGATTGCTTCAATAATCAAAGATCTCACACCAGAGAAGTGTGATCTAAATGACCCAATCATTAGCACCATTAATGAAGATTTGCAGGTTGAAATAGGTCAGCATCTTCGTCTAGCAAACGATATGCGTCTTTTGTTGGTTGAACCACTTAAGAAGTTCTCCAAGCTCCAAAAAGATAATCAGACATCAATTGATAAATTACTGTCCAAACAGCTGAAGGATATAGGTAAAGCAATTAAAGAAGTTGATTCAGCTCAAAAAGATCTTGATTCCGAACAGACTCGATTATCAACAACAAAACCTGAAAAAAAGGCAGCACAACAAGCCAAAATAGCCAAATGTTCTAATGATTTGAAGGACAGATACCAAAAAGCGGAAGCTCTCGCCGAACAGTCTAAAAGGGATCAAATGGAGCTAATCAAGGGATCTTTCAGCGATTTTGACTCGAAGAGATTGAAATCTATGTCCGACAATATTCTTGTGTTTACTCAGTTGAAGTCCAGATACGCTGATTCAATTAAAGGTTCATTTACCAAAGTCCAGAACAAAATGAACAAATTTGATGCCTCAGATAGGTCTAAAAGGTTCGTCCACAACACATTTGATCCGAATTCCACATTTGTTGGCGAGAACGAAGATATCTATGGTGTTGCGTTGTTCGACTATGTTAGTGATGAACCTCAAGATCTCGAGTTCGTGAGAGGAGATAGAATTAAAGTTTTATTACAACACTCTAGCGGCTGGTGGGATGGAGAACTTGATGGGAAGAAAGGTACTTTCCCATCCTCATTTGTTGACATTGTTGGGAAAGCTAAGGACGAGTCTTCAAGCGTTAATGCAACACTGCTTTGTATCTCTGACTACAAAGCATCGAGACCTGGCGAGCTTAACCTTCTTGCAGGTGACTTTGTTTATGTGCAAAGAACCGAGAAGGGTTATGGACTTGGTAAGAACCTGAGGACTGAAGATACAGGTAGCTTCCCAATGAGGGTTTTAGAAATTAAAGCCGATTAATTACTAAATATCATCTTTGATTACAATTACAGGTGTTGAGGGTTTTGATTTCGGCGAACTTTTATTAAATCCACTGATTATTTCTTCAACAGTCACCCCTGCTTTGATAAGAACATCAATTTCCTTAGGATTTGTATGATATTGGAAAGCAACAGCAATTGCTTCATCGCAGCACCCGATTGTGTCTTCAATACAGAAACCATTTCTGAGAATTTCTTGATGTTTCTCGTATTTTTTTTCATCTTCATCGTCATTTTTGGGCATAGTGTTAGCTTTGATTCGCAAATTCGGCTTTTTACATAATGGGCATAATTGTTCTTTATTCAGAGGCTGGCAAACAGCCGCTAGACACTCCGTACATATAAAGTGCTTACAGCATTCAGTTCTGTTCAAAATTGGATAATACTTATAGCATATTGGGCAAAGGCAGCAACTCTTGGAATCCGATTCATCCGTTCCAAAATAAATATTCGATATCTGGCGCCTTTTTATATACTGCTTAACTTCACCGATCTTCCATTTATAGTTCTGGTAAAGGCCAGTAAAGGTTGTGCTGACACCCGACATGGAAGAGAAGTTCCTCAATGGGACTTTACATGACAGAACTCCGGCAAATGTTTGTTTGCATTGTGAGCGAGTCCAACCCATGTCTTTGCCTTGATGTGTCTGAAGGTCCCAATGTGTTTTTGCGGGAAAGGAACGGAGGCGAGTCTCAGCATTTTTTGCTGAATAGGGGACGGATTGTGTCAAGATCCCAAGAAAAAGCTCTAGAGTCTTCAATTATCTCTGGTAAGCATGTTTTGATTCTTTCTAGCAGTTCTAAATCCAAGTCACAATTGTTAAATTTCCGAGATGACAAAACAATTACCGATTTCGAGGGAAAATGTTTGGATTGCGAGAGTGGCGAGTTAGCAGAAGGCGAAGCGATCGTTTTGGCTGAAAACAAAAACACTCCTTCGCAGAAATGGAGAGCGGTTCGTTTCGATGATCCATTGAACAGGGCGCTTTACCATTGGAATTGCGCAGAATCATGCTGCATAATTTTCTAACAGTTCTATCGATATAAAATCCTCCAAAAAGGGTTTAAATTTTCTGAAGATTCAATTTTTATCACAAAAAACACCGGTACTTGAGAGAGCGTCTTCATTTCTCTATATGCACGTCAATATAGTGTGCGACTCGAATACCAAGCTCTGTTTGGACATCAAAACCAAAGGGAAGAATGCAGGCAAGAAAATAGTCCTTGAAGAAAGGAAGGGATCTGATTCTCAAGAGTTCATTTTGACTGGAAACAGGCTTGTTGCCAAGTCATCAGGCAAGGCAATGGAGTTCAATGCTGACCCTCAACATCCAAAAATCCTTCTTGTTGAACAAAACATGACATCAAAGCAAACATGGAACTTTTTTGATGATATGACCATCAGGAATACTGATGGAAAATGCCTTGATACAAAAGGGGGAAAAATTAAAACAGGAAGCAAATTAATCCTCACAAACCAATCCAATCAACCATCCCAAAAATGGAGAGTCACCCGGGCAAATGATCCTCAGTGTAAAGCGATAGCCCCTGCCGAGCTACTCCTCTCTCAATGTTGCCTTTTACTTTAAACGGGGTTTTTATTTTGACTTTTTCAGTAGCATTAATTCAGAAATTTTTGAGTCAACCAATAATTCAAAGGAATACGTTAAAATGATGAACCAAACAATATTAAAAAACTTTTTAATGACCAGAACCAGAGTGGGAAGCTTGCTCGACCTTGTTGCCATTGCAGAAGAAGCTCCTTGCGAAGTAAGCACCACCACCAACTGCAGCTGTACCACCGACAACACCACCGATTACAACAGCGTTACTTGTTCCAGTTTCTGTGGCTGTTGGAAGGATTTGGGAGCTACTAGATGATTCAGAGGATTCGGTGTCAGATTCTTCGGCTTGAACGTTCTTCTGAGCTTCTTCTTTTGCTGCACCATAGATTGGATAGTTCTCTTCGCCTTGAGCTACTTCTTCTTCAACGATGGCGTTTTGCTGAATTTTAGACTGAACCAAGAATAAGTATAAGATAAATGCCATTTATCAAAATGAGCCAAGAAGTTTGTTAGAATTATTCTCAATTGCTGACACTTTTGTTTTATTTGTAATTCAGAATTATTTCTGATAAAAGCTGAGTTTTTGTATACAGTACGTTATGGAAATAACGTGTTTATCGTTATATAAAACCGTTTATAATATTTCCATTTGAACTATCATTATTAGAAAAATACTGGAATTGAATGAATTTGGGAGAAGTGAGAGTAGGTGGATTAATGACAAGTAATTGAAGGAGATTATGTTATGACTGGAGTTTGGATGAGAAAGGCTTATTTGTGAGAGCAGTGATTGAATGAGAAACATTGGAAAAGATCCAGAAAGAATATAATGTATGGTCAAAATACATGTTGCTGATAATGAGATCAATAGCAAAATGTTTTTTGGATATAATGAAAACCGTGTTAGGGAATTTTGCCAATAGGTAACAAAGGCAGATTCAAGTGTAGCACCTAATGAAGGCTGGGTGAAGTTTTGGATGTGGATCTGGAATTTTTCACTATGATTCAACAAATATGGAGATATGAAGTCTTTTTGGGATCCACACATATGAATATGAACATGATTCTGAATTAATAATGAAAAAAGTAAAGAAAACAAGAAAAAAAGGAAAACTCTTCGAGATATTACCATGCAAATTATAATTAAGAAATTATTTTGATCAAATAGAACTGCTAGCAATGTAACCAGGAGAAATGCCCAAGGAAACCTCATTTTATTCCGATAATCATACAAATAAAACAATATTTGGGAAAAAATTACGCATAAATGAGATAAAGAGCAATAAATTGAATGAACTTCTTGAAAATCCAATGTATTGTCAATCAAAATATAAAGCCCATAAAAAAAGGATGTGAAACGAGATAATCCAGATAATATTCCCAATATATATGATAGAGGAATTATTGAAACCGAAATCCCAGCAGATAGCGTTCGTAAAGATATATAATGCATACTTGTATATTTTGCATCGTCATTAGTAATAAAATTATTATATTCACCGTTATATGTAGCAAAACTCAAATAATGAAACATTAAAATATTAACCAATTGGCTATTTCGAGATACAAAATATTTCTTACTTTGATACAGCCCAAAGCTTTCAAAGATCATTCCTTCTTCAAAAACAGGGCTTTTAGGTTCTTGCAAAATCCAGAAACGCTTAAATACTCCACAAAAGCACAACAAAATCACAATAAATGCATCTGCTATTCCAAATTCTATCTTTTTTGGGGTCTTTTGTTCCATTTTCCTGGTTCTATAAATATCTCCCAAAGTTCTTAACATGACAATAATTTTTATGGAACAATTTGATGAGAATAAATACAACAGACAAATATATGTCATAGGTGTTGAAGCAATGAACAAATTAACGCGCTCTTCTGTGCTAATTTGTGGATGTGGAGGAGTAGGAATTGAGATCGCCAAAAATCTTCTTCTTGCCGGGGTTCAGACTGTGACAGTTCAAGATACAAAGAAAACAACAATTGAAGATTTAGCATCAAATTTTTATTTGAATGAATCAAATATTGGGAAAAACAGAGCGGAGTCTGTATTTGATAACCTTAGATCTCTAAATAGAAATGCCAATATTAATATCTCAACAGATTCTATTTCTAATTCAATTATTCTTGATCACCAATGTGTAGTAATTACTGAAATTTGGAAACTTTCTGAATTGATATCATTATCTGAGTTTTGCCATAGTAATTCCATTAAATTAATAATAGCAGATGCGAGAGGTCTTTTTGGATTTATATTTACTGATTTTGGGGATAGCCATATCATAACTGATCCATCTGGTGAAGAACCAATTAGGTTTGAAGTTACAAATGTTACCAAGCATAAACTTGGAGTTGTAAGTGTTCCTAAGAAATCCAGACATAATCTTCAAAACGGGGATAGAGTTAGATTTGAAGGAGTCGAAGGAATGGTGGAATTAAATCAAAATGATTTCCCTGTCCGTGTTCATGATGACAGACATATTGTTATTGGTGATACGAGGAAATTCGGAGTTTTTTCGAATAGCAAGAGAACCGCTTTTGGAATTCAAGTTATTCAGCCCAAAACGGAGAGTTATGAATCATTAGAGAAGGCTTTGAAGAATCCCCAACTTATGTGTTTTGATTTTTGTTCACCTGGCAGAGACGAGGAGGTTTTTCTATTGTATCTTACTCTTTGCCATGCTACCGAGAAGTATCCATTTTCATCAATTACTGAAGAAGGATTTCGTTTATCATTGAGCGAAATCAGATCAAAATATGGATATTCATTTTGTATCAATGACCATGTATTGAAAACATTTTTAAACACATATCAATTTGTGATATCCCCAATGTCAAGTGTCATTGGAGGGATCAGTGCTCAAGAAGTTTTAAAGGCTATAACTGGCAAGTTTACACCTCTGAAACAGTTTCTTTGTATAGGATACTATGAATCCGCCCCATTATTCCCACAATATTCTCCTCAAAACGATAGATATGATCCATACAGGAAGATTTTCGGAAATGAGCTTCAAGATAGGATTCAGAAGCTTAAGTATTTTTTAATTGGGGCTGGTGCCCTTGGATGTGAAATTCTTAAGAATTGGGCAATGATGGGTGTTGGAACCAAAGGCCGTCTTACTGTGACTGATATGGACAAAATAGAAAGATCCAATCTCTCAAGACAGTTTCTCTTTCATGATGAAGATATTGGGAAAATGAAATCGATTGCCGCTGCACAATCTGTATTAAAGATGAACCCAAGTTTGAATATTGAAGCTTTGCCTCATCGGATTGGAGAAGATACAACATCAATATTTAATGATAGTTTTTATGAAAACATAGATGGTGTTTGTAACGCTTTGGATAATATTCCAGCTCGAAAGTTTTCTGATCAAATGTGCTTGTTTTACAAAAAGCCAATGCTAGAGAGCGGCACGCTGGGAACAAAAGCAAATTATCAAATGATTATTCCTTATCTTACAGAATCATATAGCTCCACAGCAGATCCTGAAGAAAAAGGGATTCCATTTTGTACGCTCCATTACTTCCACTCCAATATTGACCACTGCACTATGTGGGCAAGGGAAATGTTTTCAAAGGTATTTGAAATTGGTCCAGAATCTGTGAACAAATACATTGGATCTTCCGATTACCTTCAAAGAATTGATAAACAAGATCCTGGTGCCTATATCCCCACAATCAAGACTATAATAGAATATTTATCATTATCAAAACCGAGTTCTTGGCATGATTGTGTTTGCTTGGCTAGAGAAAGATTTGATCAATATTTTAATTTCCAAATTCGTGATATTCTCCATAAGAACCCTCCAAATTCTCTGGAAGATGGAAAGCCTTTTTGGGCAGGAACCAGGAGATGTCCTCATCCAATCGATTTTAATCCTGAAGATCCTTTTCATCTGAACTTTGTTTATGCCACTGCGAGATTATATGCAGATACTTATGGAATTTCTGTTGGAGGTAAAAATATGGAAATTAAATGGTTACATAAGTATAAAGAATGGACACCAAATATGGAACAACCCGAAGAAAATCAAGTAACTGAAGAAATGGAGCAATTCATTAAAGATTTAAGAAATTCTAATCCTCTCTCTGTGTCAATTTTCGAAAAGGATGATGATAATAATGGCCACATCGACTTTATTGCAGCGGCAGCTAATATGAGAGCAATTTGCTTTGATATTTTACCCAATGACAAGCTTCAGATTAAGAAAATAGCTGGAAGAATAATCCCAGCAATATCAACAACAACAGCCATGGTATGCGGTTTTGTTATGCTTGAAATGTATAAAGTACATTTTTTGGCTCCTCTTCCCATTTCTTCATTTAGATCAGGTTTCTTTAATCTAGCAAATAATATCTATGTAACAAGCAACCCTAACCAATCACAAATATATCGGGTATCAACCACAAATGAAGAATTTAGCATGTGGACATCATGGATATTTAGAGGAGACATAACTATGAAAGAATTAATCGATTGTTTGTCAGAGAAGGCACTTGCAAATGTTGAGATGATATCATGCAAAGGAAAGTTACTTTATTTCGGAAATAGAAATGCTGAACAAATTGATACTAAAGTGTCTGAGCTTGTCTCAAAACTTGGTTTGTATGATACAAGTGATCCCAATCATTTTTATATACAAGTCACAGCATTAATATCAAAGGGAGAAGAGTATGTTGAGATACCAAATACAGTTATCAAGTATAAGTAAACCGTCCTTATTCATATGAAGAACTCGCTGGTTTTTAATTCTGGAGACGAACTTCTGAGAAATATATACCTTAAAGATCTCTTGGAACAACAAAAAGAGATTTTAGAGAAGATTCGTAAGGATAAACCAGATATCAAAGTTTTAAAGGAAAAATGTTGTGAATTGGATAAAAATATTAACGAAATTAGCTCTTTAAGATTAGAGACAGTTGACTATATAAATGATTTTTATTATCAGAATAATATTATTGATCAAAGTCAAAAATCTTTAGATCTGCGATTTATCCAGAATAAAATGCTCAAAATATTGGATGAAAGTCTTTCCAATCATGAGACAATAGTTTTAGAAGAACTTATTTCAATTGAAAATGACATGGTCAAGATTATTGATGCACTGCATTAATAATCAATTCTTTATATTAGAATCATAACTATGGAGCGATGAAGTTCATTTTTTTCCATACATCACTAAATCAAATCAAATTTTTAAGTTTAAAGACATTTTTTAATTTAATTATGCTTTATAACCACATTAGATGGAACTTCCTCAACAAAAAATGCTTCTTCCTCTTCATCATAATTGTCATCATAACAATTTTTAATCCCCAGCTCCGTTTTTGCCAAAGAAATTGATCTTTCTAGTTTTTCGCATATATCATTTATATTTCTTTTCTGTTTTGATACAATTGCATCAATATGGTTTAATTCCTGAGCCGAAAGGGCCGTATTCTTCTTTTTTTCCATATTTAAGTATTTTTGAAGTATTTCATTCAAAAGTTTCCGAGAACCTTCCTTCGATTTCCTAATTTCTTGGTATTCCTTAATCTTATTCAAAGTGGGGAAAACAAAAGAGGGAATATTTCGCGCTTCCCCATTCACCTCCATTCCTTTCATTAGTAAAAGTTCTTTCTCAAGCTTATCAAGTTGCATTCTTAAATATAATAAACGTCTTTAGTCTTTTACTAACCCTTTATTTAATATGGCACATGCTTCTTCAATTGCCCCTAGATTCTTTACACTAATATATCCCTTCTGATCAAGGAGTTGCTTAGCATAATCTGCTCTTCCTCCAGATAAACAGTACAATTGAATTGGAGTATCCTTGTTTGGTACAACAGATTCTATCTTCTGCTCTATTTCTCCAACAGACACATGAATTGAGCCCTCAATATGACCTGATCTGAATTCAACGCGGCTTCTACAATCAATGAGAACTGTCATCAGCAAAATGAGGTGATATTTTAACGATAATAATCATTTCAAAAAATATTCGTGAACTGACAATTGAATTGATCTTTGAAAAATTCTTTTGATTTTTTCACATAAAACCAATCAAAATTTGGAAGCATTATTTATTCATCATTCATTTGGGGGTATGTAAACTGTGGAGTAACTGGGTTATTGGTTTGAATTATGATATTCAGACATGGCGAGGATGATGAGGTTTGATCAAGACATGGCGGGAATAAATAAGGATATTGGGCGTTGGGTGTTTGAGGAATCTCATAGAATGTTTTTCGATAAATGTCTGGAGGATTTGGTGGATATTGGTTTTGAGGATAAGGGGATGGTGGATATTGGGTTTGAGGAGGAGGGGATGGTGGATATTGGGTTTGAGGAGGAGGGGATGGTGGATATTGGGGTTGAGGAGAAGGTGATGGTGGATATTGGGTTTGAGGAGGAGGGGATGGTGGATATTGGGTTTGAGGAGGAGGGGATGGTGGATATTGGGTTTGAGGAGGTATAGGTGATGGTGGATATTGGGGTTGAGGAGGAATAGGTGATGGTGTATATTGGGGTGGAGGTTCAAAAAAATCATCATATTCCCTACAATCTCTAAGAATCTCTCTCAATGATTGTCCATTGCATTTTTTAGGATCATGTACCAAACATAAGAATTCGAATTTTTCCCTAAATGTCGGCTTTTCAATCCCAAATAAAAGAGTAATGTTTCTTGGCAAAATTGACCGATCAACATTTTTAGAAGCACTTTTGATAACATTGGAGAGACATACTTTGATTTTGGCATCTGATTCATTATCATTTATGCATTTAACAATATCTATATATCTTTGAAACTCTGGGGATCTGGGTGTTTTTGCAATTGATCCTACTCCCCTATACAATTCATTGTATATACCAATCATTTCATCATAAGCAGCAGCATGAATACCCGCCATTACCAAATTATTAATAGCGTCTTTCATTTTAATTGGTTGCCCAACTGACTGCAAAAATGCTTTTAATTTAATTTCAAGCTGATTTTCCTTTTTTCGCTTTTCGTTCTTCAATAACCCAAACCACATGGTGAGATCGGTGGTGAGCTTTTTCTCCATTTAAAAATTTAAATGAAGATGACATTTTTACTTGGCAAGTTTATAAAATTTGGAATTTTTACAGTAAACAACTCAAATGTTTTGGGTTCTTTTTTGCTTGTTTTTTGAGCTTAAAACATCTTATGGTGTTAATTGGCTGAAAATATTCAGTCAAAACTCAAGTAATGGATCAGTTTTTAGGGATTTCGAACACGTGATGTTTAGCGATGAGAATAATCTATATAGTATTTTCAAATTACTTAATAGTAAATTTCTCATCAATAACTCTTATGAATTTCTTCTTGAATATCCAGAATTCACAGGATATAACAGATGGAGACAGCAACTTCTTCCCTGGAATAACAATGAGACAATTGGGTTCAAGGCACAAGGATATGAAGCAATCAGTATATCATGGAGCGGCCAGAGCTGGGGAGGTCTCGTGAGATCAAACAATCCTTACGAGACAGCAGCTCTTTTAGATGGATCAGCCGGGCACAATAACTGGCACTATGCAATCGGATGTGTGAAGAACTATTATACCCCCAAGATGCCAGGCCCAAATGACCAATTGGCTACACAAGTTAAGTTGTGGATAAGACTTGATAATCTGAATCTTTTATATATTCCAACGAAGGAAAACAGAGTTAACAAGATATCACTAGTATGTTTTGTTTCTCTGATTTCTCTAATAAGTAACGATATGTAAACTAGTACCTTATTGTTTATTTTATCGTTAGAAAAGTGTAATGTTTCCTCACACTGAGATCTCAAGAGTCCTTATAGATATTTATCGAATTCGGTCAAAATACCGCGTTAAATCCATTGAAAGTGACTTTTCTCTTGAAAAACAATTTTTTTTCCAGATTCCATCAATTAAAAAGCGAAATGCTGTGATAGCCATTGATGAAATAGAAAAGAATCCAGATATCCGAGGAACATTTGCCAAAATAGGTATTAGCTACGGGTATTCAGATCAAACTCTGGCAGATTTAGAAATGGTATGTCAAACGAAAAACATTTCGTCTGATTTTTTTGTGATAGTATTATGTGCACAATCTCTTCACTGGATTTTAGGAAATGGATCAAATCCTTCTCTTTTGACTCGAATTTTAAAGCTATTCTCATTGGTTTCATCGACTCAACATGAGTCACTATATACTCATTCGTTTACTCTTTTTTTACAGTATTCCATATCTCCAGGCAAGTTCTGTTGGAACGAGGACCAATTTAATTATACATTCATCATATTTGGTAACATGCTTTCTAATAATTTTGAAGTTTTCACCCAGTTTCTTGATTTCCTCACATTGGCTTTTTTTAGTGGATCTGAGAACATTATTAACCATGGCTCTCACTTATTATATAGCTATTTATCTCAGTCATATGTATCAATTGAGGAAACTCACGTAAAGCGAATTCTTTCATTTTGTCAACTACAAGCACTATGTTATCATGACACATGTTTGAAAATTATCGCAAAGTTGTCAAGCATTGATAATTCTATAAATGAGATGATAGAGTTTTGTAATTGTTTTTCACTTTCTATGATAAACTCAATGAAGTCAATATGCACAATCAACCATGAAATGTGCCCAGATTGTTCTCCTTTGACATTTAAAGAAGAAATGTATCCAGATTCTGCATTTGATTTTCGCAACACAAACTATCAATATTCTTTTTCCTTTGATGACCCATCAGTATCCACTGTTTTTGGTTATGATTGTTTTAAAGATGTTTTAAGAGAGGAAGAAGAGAAAATTTGTGGAATTGCTCTAAATTTTTTGACATATTGCTCTGAACGATTCCGTTCAATGTTTTTTATCTCTTTGATTAAACAAAAGAGTTCAATGAAAGGACAACACCAACAATTAATGCTTTACCATTTGTTTTTTTATCTATCCAAACATTTTATGTCGGCAAGTTTACTTGAGAAGACAATTCCTTATTTTTCATCATTCTTTTTTGATGTTCAGTATACCATTTTCAATCAATGCCAACAATTTAATCATTATTTAGAATTACGAGATTTCGTTTTTAAAAGCATTTCGAATTTTACTCCATCAGCAATTTTGCAAGTTTTAATCAATACTGAGTCATATCCATTATTCATTTGTGAAATTTTTTTAAGGGTTCTCTTTTCTTCGCATATGTTTGAATGGTCAATTTTTACATCCCCTTCATCATTACGCATTATTACCCAAACAGCTTTGAAAATCTTCCAAATTTATACTGATGATCCATCTTCAATGAATCAAACTGCAATGAACTCGGTCACAAGGTTTCTTTTTGAGTTAGTAAGTCGAGAGAGTACTGCTTTTAGTTGTTTTTCTAATACCTCATTTGTTTCATTTTATATTACTTTTATGTTTCAAATCGAATTATCCGATTTACTTCTTTATTATTCATGCAAGGCATTATGCTTTTTTGACCCTAATAAACATTATATAGGTCCATTTATTCAAACCTATTGTCGAATGATTGGATCATGTTCTAACCGTTCTGATGACTCTAAGTATAATTTAATAGCATTCAAAGTTTCTGCAAGCCTATTAGAGATTATTATGATCAATGCTGGTATTATTCATCCGGCATCAAGTCTCATAACTGCTTTGCTTAATTATGTAATTGTATCAAATGATAATCAAACATTTTGGAACGCCATGAAGATTTATCAAATTGTTTTATCTGTTGAAACAGATTATACCTTGCTTTTGTTATATATAAAGTTAGTTTTCAGATGCATATATAATGTGTTCAAAAAAGACCCACCCGAATCATTGCTTTCTCTTTTCTTTACCATTATGTTATCATCAGATCAAGCATCAAATGGGATCATTAGAATTCCATCAATAATTCCATTAATTATATCTTCTTTTTCGGAATCAACATATTTTACCATAGTTTTAAGCAGATTTATTAAATTATGTTCATATTCTCTGATAAATCGAATTGCGATGAGCAAAGGAGAAGTGCCATTTATATTACTATCTGCAATATCTTCAAACCAAGATTTCCCCATTGTTTCTTATGCCGGCTTTTCATTTGAAATGAACTGCTCCAAGAATATGATTACTCAATATTATATACCTCTATTATTATATATTTCATCAAGTACAATTACAATTAGTTTTATTAGACAGATTCTGTATTCTCTAGAGTTTTATAGGAGCACAATATCTGAAGAAATGTTAAATCTGATTGTGAAGTTATTGCACTCAACTCCTCAAAACTCACCTGTTTATTACCTTTATGAGCCATTTCCTGTTGCTACATGCAGCACATTACAATGGTCAGAAATGAAAGAATGTTTCACAATTTGCTTTTTTATTCAATACGATTTTGTATCAAATGCTTTATCACATAACAATTTACTTATTTTTAGGATTACAGATTCAAACAATATCCTTGAGTTATCTTTACTAGATTCATCTTTTTCCATTAGATATTTATCAAACGAAACAATTGTGACATTGAATTTAGGCCATATTAGCTCTTCAGAAGTACCATCCAAAATTAATGTGGATGTAACATTAGTTAAAGGATCCCATCATATCAAAGTTTTACAAGATTCTATATTGGTGTTTGAATCCGATTTTTGTAACATTAGTTTTGATGACCATCCACTTTCTATTTTTATTGGAGAATGCTCTCCTATCAACAGAATTGATTCATATTTCGGACTGTTATATGGGTTTTCTATTCATGGAAAGAAAAATAATTTAATACTCACATTTAATGATCCATTCTTAGAAATTAATGATGTAAATCAATCTCCTAATATAATTGTTCCACATCATCATGCCCCAGTATATCCATCTCTATCGTCATTCTTTGATGATCCATCATTGATTGAGAGGTTTATCATCATAATGTCTTGTTTATCTAGTTATACAGCTGGTTTTGTGAGTGATTTGTTTCATGTTTTTGCACTATTGTTCCAAAATTCCTCACCATTCGAAAATTCTTTTTCTGATCCATCATTTATTTTTGATTCATTAACAAAAAACTACCATCTTCTTACACATCATGTATATGATTCATTATATTCATGTTTCATATCAATAAAACAAGAAGTGATTAAGTTTAAATGGTTTGAAACTATAATTATAAATCCATCATTATGGGCGTTAGCACCTTATGAAACTCTGAAATATGTGATCCTCAACTGGGATACCATAGTTTTATATAACCACAAAGAGTATTTTCTCTCAAAATCATATTTTTGCAACTTTTTTGAAGCATTTTGCTTTTTATTTGTTGACGATAATAGCGCCATGCTTGCTGGACACAAATCACATCTACTTCCAGATGACATTCGGAAAATTCTATTTGAAGAACATTTTGCTCCATTTCTGGAGAAAATTGCATTTTTATGTCCAAAGGAGAAGGACATAAAGATAATAATGGAATATTCTTACTTTATACATAGTGTTGAGCCCTTGTTATTCGTGTTGAGGATAATGCTTAAATTTAGTCATTATATATCCGCCAAGAGTTATATGAAGTCCCATCTTTCATACTTTTATTCCATTATAGAGTCAAAAAATGAGAATCTTATATTAACAGTTATACTATTATTACATCAGTTTGGTGATTCTGAGCTCCATCTGCATATGAATCGGATTTCTTCGATTGTGGAACCATCAATGTTCCTATTCCAGTCACTTTTGATGGAATTTTCTGGAAACTACCAAAATTTGTTTTCTTCTTTATGCACTCTTTCTCTGAGAATGTCTGATGTAGAAAAATCTGTTGTTGCTTCTGTTTTAGGATCATATGCCGAGAGTTTATCTAATATTAATTTATCTGATTCATGGTTTATAACTCCTGTTTTATTAATGCATCATGTTCCTTTTGATAATGCTAAATCTGTGTGTCTTTTCTTATCATTCATGCTTGTTATTTCTCCAAATTTTACAGCAGATTTTTCATCTGTAATATTTTTATTAATGAGTACCGGTTTACAGAGGAGATATGAATACATAGGAGTTATATTACAAACTTTAGGGTCAAGAATAGCCAAGCCCAACCAAAGTGTATATATTCGAATAGCTTTTTATTCTCTATTCTATGACATGAATCCTCCAACACACTCTAAACAACTTCTGGCATTGTTTTCATCTTCTCCTTTCGAAACCAAGTATGATGAATCAAAGAAATCAAGTGAAAGTATTCTAACTCTTGATGATATTATTGGGCTTAAACACAAATCAATATCATTATATTATTCTAACACAAGAGTATCATCTTCTGATTGGGAAGGTATTTTTGTTTCGGATTCAATTTCAAAGGTAGCTGATATCGAAAACGAAGATTCCTCAATCGGACAAATGCACTCTGTTTTTGTTTACATTAACAACCGGATTCGAGGTAAAACTGTATCATCTTCCGATTCATCAACACTCTTTGAAAGCTCAAGAATAAATTGCTGTGAGCTAATACGTCAATATCTAGACAAAATTGTGATTTCTGTGAATCGATTGAACAGTTTTAAGCCAAATAGTAAACCAATTTCCCAGTCGTTGGATGAAAACACGGCCGAAGCCCAAAACCATATTAGCAATAGGAGGAAGAACATTCAAGCTTCCAAATCAGCATCAGATATCAACAAAAAAGAAATGTTTCTCAGAGATTATACATTTTGTTACTGCTTTTCAATACCCAAGGAAAAATGTAGCTTTGGATTTCGTCAGAGAAAGCCCAAATATACAGAATCACCAATTCATGTTTATGAAGCTTTGTTTTTGCGATTTGATCTCGAAGTTGTCTGTTCATTTATAGTATACTCAACATTCTTTGAAATTACATCATCACATTTAATGAAAACAATTAGTTTTTCGACTGTGAGAATGATTTTGCCAAGGTCATTTGATATGATTGAGATATTTACCAAAAGGAAGTCATATTTACTTTTGTTTTCTAAATCTGATATGATTTCTATTAACACAATGCTTTCAAAGCTCTCAATGCCAAAGCCCGTATCGAACACAATTAATATTTCTTCAATTCAAAATAAATGGATGAATAATATGATATCTAATTTCCAGTATCTAATGTATTTGAATATAGCTTCAGGAAGAACATATACACACAGGCATCATTATCATATATTCCCATCAGTTATAAGCAATTTTGATAATTGCACTCTTATTAGGGATATCGGATCTTCATTGCCAACAATTCCTCTTCTTTCAAGGAGCTCCAGTTTCCCTGCTAATGATCACAATACTCTAGAAGCTCATATCGCTTCTAGTTCAACAACAACTCCCGATTTTTATTATAATTCATCATTGATACTTTCTCAAGATCGACTTCCCCCATGGGCACCTGATAAGTTTTCCTTTATATATAAACACAGAAAACTTCTTGAATCGTCTGCCACATCAAATCTCCTTCCTGATTGGATTGATTCGACATTTGGTTATAGAATGAAAGAGAATTTGGCTCATAAACAACTATTTACTGAGCCACACCCTCAAAAAAACATATTCCAACCAAAAAATGATAGAATTCTACAATTATCCTCCGGAGACTCTATATCTACTCTGTCTCACAGTCATATTACCATTATTAACGGATCATACGAAATTGTTTTCTTCACCAAAAATGGTTCAATATTTACTGGAGTTTTGAATCCAACTACTTTTCATATGCCCTTGCAGCTGTATTCAACAGATCATTTTGAATTTGATGGCAAGGAAACTTTTTGCTCTTCAAATGATATAGTGTTTGTATTATCACCATCAGCAAGGAAAATTCTTAAAATAATTAAAGGTAAAATCACTGAGAAAGTGGAGATAAGATATGAATTACCTTCAATAGAGTGTTATGGGTCAAAATTGCTTTTTTGTAACTCCAGGCAGTCAATATCAGTTCTATCTCAGAAAAGCAACGTTTTGTGTAATACAGAGGCATCAATAATATCTTTTGCTGTCAACAAGACTTTTCAGGTACTTGTTTATTCAACTATCACAGGGTTTGTTTGTGTTAGGAGCATGCCAAAAGCCAAAACAGTCAGAAATATTAATATTCAAGATATTATTTTCCATTTCTTGATATCTGATCATTTTGGATATATTCTGGGAATCGCTGAAGACTACTATTATCTAATAAGCGTGAATGGAGAGCTTATCAGAAAGGTTGAGAAGCCATATAGAGTGCTGAACTGGTTTTTAGTACATAATTCTCAAGATTTTGATTATGTGATTATCGAAGATAATCAACATCGAATTGGATATTTCGAAATTTTTTACCCAGAAACTCCAAAATATTTCTATGAATGCAAAGATGGAATCAATAACGCAAAATACATAAGCAGCACATCCCAAATGATCATAATAACAACATGCGGGCAAATCAAGATTGTGCCGATAAATTTGTAAATTTTGTAATTTAATATATTTATGACTGCAATTCGAATTAAGGAAACTCCTGTTTCTATTGGCCAAGACATTGAGGAATCAATCGAACCAGTTGGTTTATATACCGAAGAAACTTTTGGAATGAAATGGAAGCGCAAATTTGGCAAAATTACTGGCACTATTGTTGCAACAGTTTTGATGTTTTTGATAGCTCTATTTTTAGTAGTTTCTTGTTTTATTTACGTAATGCCAACAAAAATGATTATTGCATTGATTATTGTCTCGATATTCTTGTTCATTCCATCAATTTATGTTGGCGTCGTATTGTACAACACATTTATTGACACTCCTGGGTATTCAATCGATCGTCTTCCAAGGTGGGAGGACGCGTTTTAGTACCTATTTAGTAAACCGCTTTCTTGTGATATGATGGATGGTACTGAAGGTTCATTTGGATGTGTATTTGATGTTAAGCATGTTGAAAATCGGAATTTGTTCATTAAATCGGAAATATCAAACATTCAGACGAATATTGTGATCAAATCTAGGCAATATTACCTTCTTATATATAGTTTGCTTAATTGGAATAGTTCAAATCCATGTATCACATTTAATGATTATGTTGATGATATTTTGAGCGAGAGAAAAGAAGAAATCGCGTTTTTAGATCCTTATTCATTACAAATTATATCTAATTCGATTCGAGAATTTATTAATGATCCGGATAAACTGATTCTATCAATATGTAAGACCAAAAAGCACTTTCCGCATCAGTTTTTTGCATTCTCTACCTTCCCTTCATTTTTCGCATATTTTTCTTCTCTTGAGATGTGTGAGCTTGCTACTTTAGCACTTATTAAGATAATTGAGAGTAATGCGAGTGATATTATTGTATATGAGTTAGTGTTATCGTATATGTTATCAGCTCATAGCTTCATTGATATATACTGGACCAATTTTGCATGTCTGTTGATAAGAATGAAGGAGATGGATGCAATTCTGGTTTTTAATTCATTAGTTTCCGCTTTAAAAGTGTCTATTGCCCGATTTCCAATGCAGATATCTATATGTTTGTCTACTCTTAGAAGTATTCGGCAACATTTGCTCAGGAAGACTATCCAGAGTTTTTTAAATTTTTCATATTTAGTTTGGCATAAAAGCACACCATCTGGTCTCTCATTGCCATTAAAAGAAGAATGTTCTACTGTTATTAAGAAGTTCAATGACTCTTCATCAACTTTTGGGATTTTTAGTGATATTATATGTTCACAAAATGCGAAAATATATATTGCACCATCATTTTCTCTGGTTTGCGAACTTTGCTCTGAGTGTTCTTACATTTCTTTAGTCGATGTCTCACTTTTAATTACTATAATGAGAAATACCTCAGCCCCTCTTGGTCAGTTACAACATTTAGAAAATGCGGTATTTACTTATGAGCAATATAGATATATTGGTTTTCCAATTCGATTTTTCGACAACCAATGCATCCATAATCAAAGGCATGTTAGGAATGATGTTATTAGTTTCTTTGGACACTCCTCTAATAAGTATATGAACTCCAGTTTCTTTAACGAGTATGATAGGTTTTTCACTCAAGAAATATCTCTTCGGAATATGGACTCTTTATTTCAAACATTAAATCTAATGATTCATAATTCATTGACCCACTTTATATCCAAGATTATTGAAGGGTTGTTTTTTCAAGTTAGAATGTGTGATTTTGATAGCGTTCTAAATGCTTTACTATTTAATTATGATCTCGCAAATGAAGCAGTTCTTAATTCTGTATTAAATTCTTTAAGAAATAATAATAATGATAAATTCTCAGAGCATATGCAGCTTTTTTCGAAAGAAATGAATACTAGCCTTTTGAGTATTTATTCTCTTGTTCACCAAGCAACGCAAAACAAGATTTTTATAAATATTGTTGCTTTACTGAGCAATAATAGATCCTTCTTTTTTGGTGACTATTATATCAATCTGACTTATTGTTATAGAATTGTTTCCATATTTGTCTCTCATTACCCCTGTTTTTCAATTCAAAACCTAATGCACTTTATTCTAATAACAATGAATCACGAGACAACTCTCCAGTTTTATATTTTTATTAAACATTGGGTTTTTAAATCAAAATATTCATATTTGTTCAACTCCCAATGTGTTCAGTGCTTTGTCATCATTGTAGATTCAATAATTGCAAAAAATAACCAGTTAAAAGATTGGATTAATTATTAGACAATTAGCTATTTACTAAATGGATTAAGTTTTTTGACAAAACCATATACACTATAGCTACCTGATGATGCTGTTTCCTTACTGTAAATCCTATCAATTTCTTTATTAATGAAAGCATATTCATCATTAATCCAATCCAAAGTTGGTACCCTACCATTATTATCAATAAAAGATTCCAAAAACTGACCAAGAGTACCACATATATACATTGACGGAGTATCTAATTCCACTTTGTTCAATTCACTTGCAATTGTTGAAATAGTTATTGATTCCAGTTTGAGTGGTGCGAAATCAGAAAACTTTGTAAGAATCCCAACAAGATCACAATTATTCAATTCGTTTCTTATAGCAACAGGAATATCATCTGATGCGATAAGAGCATCTTTTGATATCCTTGCAGAAACAGAAGTAAGTCCAATTACAATTTCTTTTCGGAATAATTCACTGGCGTAAATATTTGAAGTAAAAATGCGGATGATTTGTTTGGCTGTGGTAATTGGGTTTGTGTATATTTCATCATCAAGTGCGTGTATGTTTTTGTTTATTGACCAATCAAGAAGCTGAAATAGAACTTTAGCTTCTTTTGTGAAAGACAAATGTGATAATAACTCCATTGATACATTAAATTTATGAGGACATAAATCAAGTATCTTCGCTAAAACTTGATTCATAAAGAATGGAATCTTAATATTCATAATTGCTTGAGTCATAAACTCAAAATTCCATTCAGATATGTTAAAAACCACAAAAAGCCCACAGATCATAATACTTGATAGCAATGATAAAAATGAAGATTGTTTGTTAATACAATTCTTTAAAATCACTCGAAGGTAAGGAATAATAACTTGTCCATTAATTATTTGAATTGAAAGTTGCTTAATATCTTCATTTGAGTATGAATCGAAAAAAACTTCAAAAGTAATGGGAGTAACTAATACGTTTCCGATCTTACTTTTAACAACATTAAATATTTTTCTAGAAAAGTCAGGCAGAGGATTGTTAATCGAATTGATTAATGATCGAATTGAATCGATTTCGATTGATTCTGATTCATATTCGATCCCATAAATTCGATAACAGTAATTTGTGAAAGAAATGAACAAAGATGAATGGAATCCAGTTTGAGTAATAAAAAAAGAGAACACAGTGATCATTTGATCGAGAGAAAGTACCGGACAATAATCAGACAAAAGAATGTATCTCAAAATTGGCTCAGAGCTAATGTGTTTGTATGTATACTGCAAAAACTCCTCCAACATCAGCAATGGAAATGACTTAACACATTGATTGATAATCAGTCGAAGTTTTTCTTTCTCTGGTACTCCAATTAAAAAATCTTTAAGGGACCTAAACAAAGAATTACTCGGATTAGAGACATCAACATTCATTATTTGAATATAGGCCAGAATAACAGAATGAAACAAGAATGAGTACTCAGGCCTCTTCATAAAAAGGTCTTGTGCAATAATCAATCCATTTTGTGGGTCAAAATATTTAATTATATTTACAACTTTTTCAAAAATCAAGAGACCTCTAGGATATTTCTCAATTGTGATTTGATATGTATCAATAAAACCTTTCAAGAGGGGTAAAGGAATTTTTGTAAAAAGTTCATTGTTTGTAACACCAAATCTTTTGCATAAATACTTTGCAGATATGGTATAAGAGCGTTGCCGTGCAAATAAGTAAGAAACCAAATGTAAACGAAACTTATTGTCATCATCAAGTTTTGAGAAATCACTCGACTCAAGAACCAAACAAGCGCTTCTATCATCCCCACCAAAAACACTTTGAACTCGCTCATCATCAAGATTTTCGAACATCAAAAAAATGGGCCAGGGCCCTAAATTTTACATAATTAAATTTTGTTTTTGAGACAATTCCATTCCATATTGTTCTCATATGATAAGTGCATTTATGATCATTAAAGAAGATCGTGTTCAAATGGATAGTTGTTTTCATTCAAAAATTAATCAGCATGTTATCAATGGTTTGAGAAGTAACACAAAATAATAAAAATATCGCATTTTAATAAGATATTAAACATATTACCACCATGGAAACCATCCACGAAACATTTGGCAAAGGTTTTTGTAGTCAGTAGCTTGATCAATTAGCTTGGATACCTGTGTTTCAATTGGGAATATTTCATTGAACTCGAAATCATTACCTTTAAGCTTTGATTCAATTCTTGATACACATTCAATTGCATTTGTTCCGCCATTTGTCCATTGTATAAGAGGATCATAAATGAATACCTCCAGCAAACCCAATAACTGGGTTCTTGATTCTCTACAAAGAGAAAGACCAATTTCACTCAAACTTCGAAAAGATCCATCAACACCTGATACTTCCAATGCATTTGTCAACATTCTTGTCAATCTAAACGGAACTTTTTCTGGAAATTCTGCCCTATGCATAGATACTTCAAAACAATCACCAAAATCAATATGAATTAGTTTCGCTGTGGATAAATCAATCATAATGTTCGACATATGACGATCACCAAGACCTAATATGTATCCAGAAACTGATGTCATCGAAAGAGAAGATGTATATGATGCCCTCCTCTCTATCCAATGATTCGAATCATTTGACTGATTATAAAGAATCTTCCTTAAATCATCTCCTGGTGTAGATCTGAGTCCTTTTCGAAATGCTACAACCCTTTCATCAATAGACAAATTATAATAGTCAGGATGGTTCCTTATAGCTTCATTATACTCACATTCGATTGGAATACCATTTCTTTCTCGGTAATTCTTAATCATATCATACAAAGTAGTACAGTTTGGTACCCAACCTATTAAGCCTACCTCTTTGGTAAGTGGTGTTACTTTATATGTGGTGATTCGAAGATATGATTTTTCTGCAAATCTACTTTTTGAAACCAAAGAATTAAGCAGATCAAAAAATTGCATTACCCTTTCATCAAGGCGAGTATCTTCATGGCCTTTAAGCAAAAACATATAGTCGATTCCATCACTCCCACAAAAAGATATTTTCCTTGGTTTTTGTTTTGACTCAATAACTTTCACCAAGCCCTTAACATGAGATATCAATACTTTTGGTGATTGAAAAGAATATGTTCCAGGAATGCACATTTCATCTAACATACTATGACATAGCATAGGAGAGATATCTGTAAGCTGTAGTTCATTAAATTCAGAAGATTTCTTATGTAATCTATCAAACAATGAGCTAAACATTTCCCACATCATAGATATTGATCCAATATCCCTGTTTGATTTGAATTCTTCATACCATGATTTTGCTTTGTAAATATCGCTACCAAACTCTCTAATAAATGAAACTTCATGCAAAGTTTCAGGTCGGGATCCTATACGAACGTATAATGAATCCAATGTTTGGATCATAGAATCATAATCACCTTTCATGTAATCTCGCGAGGCTGAGTCGAGACCAGATGACCAAATTTCAAACCAAGAAACAGCAATACGTATCAATTCATTCGAAAACAATGTCATAGTATTAACCAAGCTCGAATAGAATGATTTGAGCCGAGCTTGAATATCAGTAATTACTGTTGACACCCCTGAAAAATCAGATCGAATAGGTATCATCAAACTATATAAAACAACTTGAGGATGAGAAATACCAACAGATAGAATTAAATCGCATAATATGTTTTTCAGTGTGTCATCACTTGACTGAGCCCTCGCAATTATTTGTGGCAAAACGCTCAGCCAGACATGGTTTGGGATTTCATTCAGTTTTGAAGTGAACAATGTGTAAAGCTCTGTCGATCCTTTTAAAAACAAAATTGACATAATTTGAAGGGTATACTCTAATGAATCATCGGTTGAGAGGGCCAAAGAATTCAATAATCCACTAAATTGCTCGTACAAATATTTGCCATTTCTATGGTTATCATATAAAACCATGTTAATTTGAGACCAGTTCTTCCACACTTCTATTGAGCTAGGTAGAAGATGTATTGATACTCCAAAATGTATGAGAGAATCATCAAATTTTCCCTTTTCAAAATATGCTTCCCCAAGATATGTATGAATTCTAGCTCTGTCAGCATGAGAAAGATCTTTATTATGACTGAAAGCCACTAATTCGTCAAAAGAAGGCTCAATATTTTGTAAAATTTGGTAATATGCACTCAGAAACAGGAATTCAAGGGATTTGGAAAACCCATTGTTATATAAAACGTCTAATATAGATCTCAATATATCTGATCTTTTCGAATGAAATGCGAAATTTGCACATTTAACATAAGATTCAAATAATTCATCAGGTTTTAATACCAAGGAAAAAATACATAAAAACGAATGCATTGTTTGAGGGTCATTAGGTATGTGAGAAAATCGATTCAACCAAATTGAAGAAATCGATTTCAATCTTTCATTTATCCTTAAATCATCTTTTCCATTAGGCGAATTCATATATTCTTGAAGTTTCTTAAATAAAACCACTTCCAAAAGGGTTTCTAAAATTGAAGAACTACATATTTGCCTATATGACGATGAAAAATCATGAGAAATCACAGGAAATACTTGTTGAAGAATTGAAGACTGGGCATTAAGAAATTGAGATTCTACACTTGAATAATCCAAATTAATAATAGATTTAACAATTGAAAGCATTATATCGATCTGATTCCCTGACGATGGTGATATTTTGGTCCTAAGAAACTCATCAATTTTGTTTATATGCCAAAGAGCCCATGGAACAAATGCTGATTCGATAGTCTGAAAATCGTTGTTTACAATTGAATAGTATTGTGACAACTCAGCAAGACATTTGATTTTCCCATTAAGCAATCTTTGATCTTTTCCATTTGAATGCAGTTCTTTATCATACATGATCAAAGCTTCTTCCCATAATCCTAAGTTTTCAGCAAGTGATTTATCTTCAAATAGAATACCGTTTTGTTTTCCATGTTTTAAAAGCCCATTTGCTACCAAAGGAAACCCTATTCTTTGGTTATACACAACCAATTTATTAATTGATTTCATGTTCGCTGCCAAAAACATATTCTCATTAAGTCTTATTGCTAGGGCTATCATATCAACAATTTCAGCATAGTTTGCTAAAACATCATATGAAACTGGAAACTGAATCCCAAGAATATCAAAAAGCTCATAAATTGTTAAGAAATGCCTAATTAAGGATTTCGGCACAGTTCTTGATTCAAATATTGTTCTAATAATTTTGAGGGGCATGTTATCATTTGAGTTTTCGCATCTCAAATAATAAAGAACATATGCTACTGGCAATAGTGCTTCTTTTAATTGGTAATACCTTTCGGAAAAATTGAAGCACGATGAAATTGTTCTGGAAGTAGAATGCATCATTATTAAGTTCATTGTCTCTTCTTCCCATAAAAACCACTGGCTCTCATCGAACGTATTTGATGGGGCTTTGATTGGGGGCATGGATATTGGCACAATGGATGCTGCCTTACTGAGATCAGGCTTATATTTCTTTTTTGGTTCATTCGATGGGGATACAAAGAGCAAAACTTTTTCATCAATCGGTGTATTTGTTTCCAATGATTGTTTTAAAGATATAAATAGAAGATTTGATTCAAAATGGAAGACCTGTCCAAAACTCCTCATATTTAGTAAAAAAAATTTCCCCGTATGAACTGCTATTATTATTAATATTTTCAGCGCTTGATCATGTGACTCGGGATATTCTTGAACAAAAGCCATCAGTGCACGAGTTATTGGAATGAAATATTTTTTTGTATCAATCCTTATAAGGATGGAAAAGAGTCTATCAAGAATATTCGCTTGTTTAGGACCAATTCTATGAAGAAGCCTCAAAATTGATGGAATTATTACAAAATCAACGGATTTGATTGCATCTCCAAAAGTTACAAATGAAGATAATAAAGAAGATATAAGAGATACATCGGAACAATTATCAAGTTCATCCGAATAAATCAGAGCTATTTTTGGTAAAAATGGAAGAAATGTTGATGAATGAGAAATCATAATCCATTCACACATTCGGATTAACAAAACTTTATCCAATGACTTCCAATGCTTGGTGATAAAATCAACACACATTGGTACCAGGGCTGACGAAGAATCACCCAAAACAGTAATAAATGTGGATATGTTTGTTAATACCAAGTTAGCCGTCGAGGGATTTGGTGAGAGTAATAAGTATTGGAATTTTTCAATAATTGCCAATTCTAAATCTTTACCGATTTGTCGATTAAGTTTCAATAAAACTAGAAGAGTTTCAATAGCAACATTATGAAGGGTAGAAATAGTTTCATTTGAAAGAACATCAAGAATCATTGTAATAGAAATGTGATTACAAACTTCCATCAATTTAAACTGAGGGTCTTTTATATTGGATTTTGATATATAGGAAATTGCAGATATTTTAGATACTTTAGTTGATAATTTGAAGTTTTCTGGAATTTTTATGGGGCCAATAAATGACAGTACTTTCAAAATTTTCGTATGGACTGATTCAAAATAATGATTTCCAGATAGTTCAATCAATTGCATGTATAGAAAAAAATGATTTTTGTATATTGTGATCTTAAGATCAGTGAATTGTAATGATGCGTAAAAAAGATCAAGTGCTGCTTCAAGCCTATTGGACGAAACTCTGGAATTCAAAGAATGGGTTAATAAATTGACAAGAAGATTTATATTAATTCTAATATTCGACACTCGAAATAAAATTGAGAGCAATAACATAGTAGTTTTACCTTGAGAATAACTCTCAGAGAGAATACTCTCAATTAAGAAATCAGCATATGGTTTAATCAGACTTAAAATAGAATTATTTTCTTCATTACTTGAATTGTGATAGGCTTCCCTAGTAATCATTAAAATTGTTTTCATTGGCACTCTTGACTGACGAGGAAAGTCTTTCAGAAGCTTAATACAAGAAAATAAATAATTCTTAACCAAAATATATGCATTTGTATCATAAATAACCCTACACAAATAATTAATTGTACCATATAATACTAATGGACAATCGGAATTCAATAAATCTTTAAAAACCAATGATAATGATGAATCAAACTGATAGTGAGCAATTTTTCCAAATAAAGATCTTCTAATATGCGTACTAGTCTCTGAATTAATATAAACTAATATACGAAATAATACTTCAATTGAATGAGATTGATTATAAAACTTTACAATAATGTAAAAAGCCCTATTCCTGATTGAATCAGAGGAACTTGATAGGTGCTCACAATATCTTAAAACCAGCGGAACAGAAAAAAAAGACATTGGAATCCCAATAAGATCGATATAGAATAAACAATCAGAGATGGAATCAATATGAGATGATGGACAAAATATTGTAGAATTTGCTGAAGCCAATACTCTTTCGTAGAGAAGGTTACGATGATCTGGATGAGCAATTTGGTATAATCGTATAGCTCCCATTACATATTCCGTTAATGGTAATACAAATATCCTATTAAAAACTTCATTAAATGGAACACATTGCACTGAAGCTGATGCTAACATGAATACAAAAACACCATCACAATCGATCAAATCTTTGGCATTGTCATAAATTTTTAAGATATATGATTTCATTGACTCTGAATATTTTGATAAGAAAAAGAGAGATTTCCCAAGGGTTAATAATGCAAGATTTCGAAAAGGTTGTTTTTTCTTTGTATGTGGAGTCATTATCTTAAGATAATCCTTAAAATCGTCCTGTGATAACAATGTACTATTTGTCATTAATATAAATGGAATAACTTTCATTCCTGATGTCATAATATCTTTATCTTTGGAACTTAAGAGTTTAATTGGAACATTGGAAAAATGAAAACTATTAATTGATGATGGTGAGAGATCTAAAAGCATTTCCCCAACTTCAATACACCCATCAAAGTATCTCCATATAGTACCATTCAATTGTGCATATATTTTGGAAATAAAATGAGCCACAACCTGGGATTTGATTTTATCCTGTTTCTCAATAAACAACTTTAATATTTGATTGGATATTTTTCTTACTTCATAATCCTGTATTTGTAATGAATATGCAAGTATTGATTGCATATTAGAAGAATATGGTTCCATATTATGATAGAACCCTTCATATAAAGTTAAAAATAAGCGAAAACCAGCTTTGGTTGTATCATTTTCACTGGAAATTGTCCATTTCCAAACAAATCCTAGCAAAGGTTGAATTATTTGTTGCGTCATAGTCCTTAAAATTCTTGAAAGAAACCCCAGAATCTTCTTGAGATAAAAATATATCAATGGATTCGGATCAGGAGGAATATTACTGACATCTCTGGATATTTTATTAGCCTTTATAGTTTTGTCACCAATATTTGCATCAATTAGGGATGAAACTAGGGCACTGTACAATAAATAGTTGTTATGAACCCTGGCAAGCGAAACCGAATCGAAAAGTTCATTAATAAAAAATAGTTCATCACTTTTTTCAGCATATTCAAGATATTTTGATGAAGAAAAAAGGGAAAATTGCTCTAGATTACTATGAAACTCATTCATCAGATTACTTTTTAAAGAATTTTCAATTATATATATATAATATGATATTGTCCCATACTTGGGTTTTGTAATACCACTCTGTGTATCAATATTCTGAGAATTCGTGCGAAATAATTCCATTTACTAATTTGTCTTATCGATTCTGGAGAATTGGAGAAAAGGAAAGGGGCGATTCCAGTTGTGTGAATTAAATCCAAATACAGACATTAAAATTAAAAACCAAACACATTTTTAATCTTCTTCGATATGATAGTACTGTTGATTGCTAGGACAATAATAACAACCAATTGCATCAATGAATACTAATTCAAGTTCTTCTTCTTCTGTCATTTGAATATCTGGCTTGATAGGAGATGGTGGCTCTGAGCTGAAAACTTTCTCATCTAAGCTATCTTCTTCTTCGGGTATAATGATGGGAATCGGTTTTGATGGCCTACTTCTGGTAGGTGTGTTTGGTGTCTTCTTTCGAACAGGTATTTTTGATATTCGGCTCGTTACTTTCTCGGAAAGAAGAATTGTCTGAGAATCAAGACCATTAAATCCAGCGAATGAAGGCAAATCTTTTCCACAGCTCTCCTGTTTCAAAGGAATTGTGGAGCTAAACATCCATCTGAGAAGACATGAGGGTGTTACTTCAATATGCGTCAATGAACTAAACGAGTTATCTGGCCAATTCTTAGACACAACAAAATCCAAATCAAAACATATATTAACCCACTTGTTGGGAGGGATTTCTATAATTTGAATCACCGTTTTTGAGTTAATTTTGGATATACTCCTAGGTGTTGTCGATATAACGAATTTGATCTGGGCATTCTCAGTATTTCTGAGATGCAAAGCTATGGTAAAATTATCTCCGATTTTATGAAAGACTTGAATAACGATGAACTTGTTTACCATATGCAAAGATTCACTAATCTGTAGAGGGTATCGAAAAGATGTGAATTTCGGAGAAGTAATGCTTAATCCGTATGTTTTAGCAAACGAAGAATACTCATATTTGATTCCAGTAGAAAAATTAGGCCCAATTATCTTCTCGTTTGTGTTCATATAAAAACTAAACGTATGACAATTGTCCAAGAATTTGGATAGAATTCTAAAACATGGATTGTTCTTGGTTGAATATCAATTTCGTTATAAAATAATGAATATGAAGGGAATTCTTTACTAATTAATCACCTGATCCATCAGCCCCACCACCCCCTCTTTCTTCTCGATGATTCCTATCATCATAACTATTACTGATCTCATAGTTATCTTCATATCTATGAAATGTATCTCGTCTATGGCCATATTTTTCCCTGTAATTGTAGTTATTTCCAACATAATCATTTCCCATATCATATATTCCTTCTCTCATTATACTATTGTTATCATTTTTACGTGAAGCTGAAAAGAAGAATGATCCAAAACATAACACAACAAGTGCGAAAATTATTAATCCAGCCAAAGTTAATTTAGGTTCTTCTTTGAGATATATACAGTTTTCTGGAATAAAGTGCGATATATCATGTGTATTATTAAATATCTCAAATGAATTTGAGTTGGGAGGAGTAAGTGTAAAATAATAGTTATCAATTACACAACTTTGAAGTGTCACTGCTCCAGATTTTATTTTAAATATATAAATACTCCCTCTGTTTTCATAAATGATGCAATTATAATATGTTGTAATTGCATCATTATAATTATATATGATACTATCACTTCCAATCCTATTCTTCACAATATTACACTTCTCCACATGATTGTTCCTTCCTCCCACCACCATAAATATATAACCATTCTTTGCTTCATTTAAAACAAAGGTACCAAATTTATGAATCATTCTACTTGACTCATAATGTCTCACTCCTGGGCATTCATTCAATGAATTTTTGGAATAATTATTGTATTCAAATCTTTGAATGCCTCTGGATGACTGCAATGATATTGTTCCACTATTTGTTGCCCCACCGACAGTCACATAATAGGCTTCAATCCTTTTGTTCTCGGATGCCCATAAATTAGCGAACTGACTCCAACCTTCTGAACCAGAATTGCATGCTTGGGCGCAGATTTTGTTCAAAACAATTGATCCGAAATTTGTGCCATTGAAGAATATAGCCCCCCCATAATGGTCACTTGTTGAGCATGATAAGAAAATGCATTCCTCGATTAAGCAATTAGTTATATCTTTAGAAATGATCTGAATTGCTCCACCATTGGACCATGAACTCAGTTCATTGAAAACTGAACTTGATACAAAAATATCTCCAGAGCTTTGGATAATCCTTTCATTTGTTACTACTATTGATGCATTCACACCAAAGAAATCAATAAATGCTGAAAGGAGTATAATTTTCATTGTCAACATCAAAAAAATGAAGAAGGTTAACAGTAATCTTATTCAATTTTTGAAAGAGACTTTATTGAAATTTTCAATTATTACCTTGATATTTTTCACAATCTTGTTTCTCAACGGCTTCTCAAAATTCAATAAGAAGATCTCATGTATTGGTTTTCTTTCAATTTGATTGCGATTTTCCTACGGTTCGTCAGAAATGGATCCACATATGGATGAAGCATTAAGGAGTAAAGTCATCCACCAATAGGCTTCGCATTTTTTTTGGTAAAATAATCCATGACTGAGGTATAGGATAATGTTCAATTTTTACATTGTTAGACAAAAGAAACCTAAAGAGACAATAAGAAATATTGTTATTAGGCAAAATGATGGTTTAAACGGAGGAAAATGGCTTCATGCAATTAATTCATTAGATACATGAGGGATTGAAACACCATCATGTGATCTTTTGGATGTATATCTCCTATGTAATGCTAAGAATCCCATAAAAATATCATTGATATTGCGAATCATGGTTTGGGGTCAAACAATAGGATTCAGCAGTACTTAAAAACCCGTAATTGCGCTTGTTATGAAAAGTTGTCATAATATTTGATGTGAAAGTTATAAAGTTTTCAGTGATTCAAGGGATAAAACTCTGACTCTTAAATTGGACTATCATAATCAATGCCATTTTCTGTGGGATACTAACAAAAAGTGTTTTTTTACCTTGATAGAAGGGATACTGTTCCAAATCTATCATCATACCCGGCATTAGCCACGATTCAAGTTGTTTTATAGTCATAATAAATTATTGTTTGTGGTGTGCTCATTATATCTCCTTTCAATAAGGAAGCTTTTGAAACCTGGTAAATTTTTTAAAGGAGGCAGTCATCTTTGAAATGAGGGCATACCTTAGAAAGAATCATGCTTATAAACTTAAAAAGTTAAGAAAGATGCTCCATTTAAGTTGATAATCTTCTGTTATCATGGCCCTACTCGTAAATATTACATTTTTTATTGATATAGGTTTTGAAAAATCAATCCCACTATAAAATCACAGAGAAATCTAAATAATATGGATATCGAACAAAAACCAACAAGTTTACACCAAGTGTCAAAGCACGTTTTGACATTGGTTTTTAGAATCGTTTCAAAAATTGAAAAGTTGGCAACCTAATGAGACAGTTTTGTAAAATATCAAAACCTTTGGCATTCAAATCCCTTTACATTCTCCACTTTTCTCAGATTGGTTTCGATAGAAAATGAGGGATCAGATATCAACTTCAACATCAAACACAATAAGTTCAACTTTTAAAGCGATATCCGATTCAGCAGAATTTCAGGATTTTATTGAAATGTCGATGTTTCAAAAGATGAACAACGGGCTTTTTGCATTATTGGCTTATGTCGATTCATTTTCTTCGTATTTTATTGGAATTCAAAGCATTATTTCCTATGTAAGACTATTTCAATTTTTAGGCCCATCATTTGCAGCCCCGTTTATTAATATTTGGGAGAATGGACAGTTTTCCTCAAAATTAATTGGGTTTATTTCCGTGTTTTTCCATTTATTTACCCCATCATCAAGGTTAGGTATTGCTAGGATTGCTTTGCTCCTATATTTTGCATTTTTTATTGTCTTTTTCATATTACTTCTCTTATCATCAAGAAGATACCGACTAACTGCCAGGATTCCGAGTTCAATATGTATATTAATTGCTCTTTTTATGAATACTTTTGGATATATTTCTCATCCTATTGCTTTGGAATTATTATCTGAAGTGTTTGGAAAAATTCTGAATCCATCTACTGGTGAAAGAATTGGTGCTGAAGTGATTCAAGAATTATTGATCATATTTTTCACTTTTTTTGCATATCAGTATTTAATGACTCGATTCACAAGCTTGTCAGTTGCTTTCCGACCAGATTCTTTAATTACATTGCATCCATCCGCTCATATGAAGCTATTTGCAATAACTCAAGGAATCACTATTTTATTAGGGATAGCTTCTCAATTGTCTAGAGTATATCAAATGGGGATAATTATATTTTGTCTCTTTGGTTATTTGTTTTCCACAAACATTGTGTTTTCAGGCGGAGGACTCATTAACCCTACTCATATTCAATTGTTTCTGGCCTGCTCCTTCTCAGGGATGATAAATTTGGTTGTAGTTTTAGTACATATATATTTTTCTAGAAAAGGATCCGACTTAACATTTTTTTTGTTTATAGCAAGTTTTTTGGTTTCGCTCATGCTTTCAATTTACCTGACAAAAAGAAAGAGCCTCAAACAATTAGAAATTTTGGATGCAATAGAATCAAATCCTGATGCATTTGAGAAGATTAATTCTCCAAAAGAATTACTCAATATTTCAATAACTGGTTTTTCTTATGCCCATTCAACATGTATCTCATGGCAGCTATTCAAGCTCGCTACTGCTAAATGGGGTGATTCTCTCGATGTTTGGATGATATATGGTAAATACATTGCAATATATCCAGAAGAATCACGCCAATTAGAGTGGATTCTAAAGAATATTTCGACACATGAAAGAGGAAATGATACAACACAAATAATTGTTCAAATAAAATCAATATTACGGAGAAGAGAATCTAATTTATCAAATGAATTGAAAAATAGACTAAATCAAACTATGAAATATGTTGAATCTGCAAAACAAAAAATGAGAAATATTTGGGATCTGATTCTTCAAGGGAATATCAATGAAATGGAATCCAATATTGATAGAGCGTATATTGCTGTAGACAGAGCTCAACTTGAACTCAATCGACTTCTGCAACAGTATCCAAACAATAGATTTGTTGGAAGAAGGTATGCTCGTTTTGCTCTTGAAATCAAAGCTGATCATGCAAGATTTTCTGAATGGTCTGAAAAAGTTAGACTTCTTCAGAGAGGAATTCGGATTTCTCAAGATAGTACATATGAATTAGGTCTTAAAGCTTTTCCACTTCTCCCTCAATTCATTAATGTTGAGAAAAATATTCAAATGGATTCCGAATCAATGCTGGATTGTGAAACTGAAATGGATGAAGAGTCTCTGCAAGTTTCAAGTACTGAGCAATCATTAATATTTAGAAAACAGATTCAAAACCTTACTCCCCCTTCAGTCACATGTTTTTGTATGAACACAGTTTTTATTGTACTTTTGTTTATAATTATACCATCAACTGCTTTACTTATTTATGCTTTGACATCGATAAGCGATGTCACGCAACCCTTATCTCCAATATATTCTCTGGCATTAATGAGAAACCTTAATTTTCAACTTCAAGCATTTGGAATAAGGTATATAGGTGAGAACTTATACTCAAAAACAAATTCGAGTGATATTATATTCCCAAAACCTCAATATGACAGCTCAAATAAGTTTACAAATCTTGGATTTTCCAATCGTACAATTGATCACTTAAACTCTCTTCTTGGTGTTGTTGAAGACTCTGTTAATGGAATTTCATCTCTTCGTTCATATATGACCGGAGAAGATAAGGTTGATCAAGTACGAAAAATAATTTTCCAAAACACAATTCCAGGAAGACAGTATTACAATAGTTCCCATTATATCGAAGTGAACTCAAGTGCACAATCAATATTTTTATCAAGTGTTATGTCGATATCACGCTTGACACAAGAAGTTGTTATTAGCGAATCAGTTTTATCATCATCAATTATGTTGAATCCATCAAAAAATATGAACAACCTAGGGGATTCGATAAGCGAAGCTTTATCTCTTTTAATAGACTATCTGAAAGATACTGTTGAGTTTAATCTTAAATGGCTTGATATCGGTATATATGCAGTTGCCTCATTCTTTATTATAGGTGCAATCCCTATTAATATTGCGGAGTTATATCTTCTTTATAGAGATAAAAAAGAGGTCTATAAGTGTTTGGCTGCTATTCCAAAAAATGTTGCAAGCTCTGTTGCAGATAGTTTAAGAAATCTCTCACGGAGAGGTAATGAAGGGACAACAAGCACTAAAACCGATAGTGATCTCAACAAACAAGAAGAAAATATACTTAAAATATTTGCATCAGCAAGTGATACAAAATATCATGTTGGTGAAAGAGTCAAATTCATTATCATATCGATTTTTATAATTTTCTTTGGCATTTTGAGTATTGAGTTTATTATTAATTTTTTACAATCAGAGTTAGAACTTGTTTCTCAGTATGCTCCACACATAGATAATATACTAGGTGCTGTGGCTTATATGAATGGAGGAGTATCCGGAGTAATGTCTATAGCATTATCGATAAATGGATATGATCAAATCGAATCTGATCCAATGGGTCACATTTCTGAAGTGAGTGTTTATTTGAAAAATATGAGTGATTACTATGCAAATGCCAGATTTGGTACACAAGGTAACACTGACAATCCCTATGAGAGTTTTGAAGAGAATATTATTAGTTCATCAAAAACAAACAACTGCGAATCTCCACTATCTATAGTAACCACAAATCAGGGAGCATACAGTTGCATGAATACTGAACAGCAGTTTCATATGTTTGAAAATTTAATCTGGAGCATTGTATATCCATATCAGGAAAATTATTCAACTATTCTGACAAATAATAGTATTTTGACTGAGTTATGGGCTCTAGGACCGGTTTTATCATTTAATAATTTTTTCTCTCCAATCTATACTGATATAATACCAACTCTGACAGAGAAGATCTCCAGTTCAAAATCTTCTATTACTATTCCTGTAACAATATTTTTAACATGTGTTATATTATCCGCCTTATGGATGATAATCGAAATTCAGGCATCTGGAAAGAAAATACGCTTTTCATTAGAGCTCATTCTTCATTGTCCCACTGGAGTTATTTTACAAACACCAAAAATTATGTCTGTTTTATCTGGTAATTTTTCTCAAAGCAATATGGATACAACAAACAGAGATGAAGAATTTTTCGATTCTGTTGTTAAAAATCTTCCTGACTCTGTCTTTTGCATTAACCTTGATGGAAGTATTACTTCTGTAAACAACTCTGTTGAAAGAGCTTTCAAGACAAATAAGAATGATATTATTCACACAGAGGCTAGTGTTTTCTTTGGGGGTAATAATTTTGAATCCGATATTCCATTGGTTTTCGGTAATAATGCTAAAGGAAGATCACAAATTGAGACGTGCCATGCAATATTCAAAAACCCAACTGATCAATCAACCACAAACTATCTCATATCCTTAATAAGAACACCAACATATACAATTGTTACATGTAGAGATGAAAGTCAGATTATTAAACATAATAAATTAATCAAAGAAGAAAGGGCAAAGAGTGATCAACTATTATCTGCAATATTGCCTGCAAGAATTGTGTCAAAAGTACAACAAGGAGAAAAAAATATTACATTTTCTGTTGAATGTGCAACTATTATCTTCATTGATATTGTTGAATTTACCCCTTGGTGTGCCTCAAACACTGCAAACAAAGTCATGTCTGTTTTGAATACAATATTTAGGGAATATGATTCCTTATTGGTAACATTTTCCACCTTGACAAAAATCAAATGCATTGGAGATTGTTATATGGCAGCTGGAGGGATCTTTACAGAAATCAATCAACCTGTTCAACATGCCAAAGAATCCGTTGAGTTTGCACTCGGAGCAATATCAATTATTCAAAAAGTGAATGAAATGATGGGAGAAAAATTGAGAATCAGAATTGGAGTTAATACCGGAGGACCAATCATCGCTGGAGTACTTGGTACAGATAAACCAATGTTTGAAATACTTGGACCTGCCATTAACATGGCTCAACAACTCGAACATCATGGACTACCAATGCAAATACACATATCTAGGTCATTATACGAACTTATCTATGGCAGTAGCTTTAAGGTGAAAGAAAGGGGGCAAATTGAATTCAAACAAGGTCAAGTTTTCACCTACATTGTGGAGCCAAAATAGGTTTTGACTTTATATTCATCCACTCAATTTTGTGAATTTTATATTAATTTCTTCCGTTATTTTTGTAAAACATTCAATCGATAGAAATTTCTACATTTTGAAATATTTTTATGAAACACCCTGAGTCTTCTGCTGCATCAACGATTGGATCGAAATCGATGACTGATGCTGTTAGCGTTGAATATCGAAAGTCATTGCTTCAGGGGTCGTCTACCATTCTTGATTCTATTTTTCCTTTGGTTGATCAGTATACAAAGCAAACCAAATTTCCTGTTATTTTCCCATTTATTGTCATGATTGTTTGTGTTTCTCAGGTATGCATGGTTTCGTTTTGGAGGATAAGCGGGTTTTGGTCAAATACTAATGACAAAATTAGTGTATATGTGAATAAAGTGATTGCTATCGCGATGAATTCTGATGACTCTGTAGACACGTATGATCTATTGTACCGCTTTTTGGTATTATTAGTTGGTTTTGTTGTAATTTTTTCTGTTTTATTGAGTCAAATCATTTACTATCAGAAATCTCATCGATTTATTTCGTGGTCGCTTTTCCCAACACGCTTATTGGTTGATTTTTGTGCTCCAATGCTTATCAACCCTGCCGCTGCTTTTGTTGGGCAATCAATTCGGGCTGTAATTATTACCAAGAATCAGAATTTCTGGTTATTTGCAATATTTGGAGCTATTTTTATGGGAGGCTTCATATTTTCTTTTTTAAGCTCATATATATTGTCTTCCAGGTCAGCTTTTATACAGATTAATTCCATGTCCATGTTTGATACATCCTTTATTCTGTCACTAATGGCATCAACCACTGGGTTTATCTTTTTATCATACATTTTTTCTCTTTTTTCTAAATGGAATATTCTCATTCTACAGGCAACCCATCTTATTCTTTTCGCAAGCCTTATACCAAGTTTATTCGAGCTTCCATTTCACAAGCTTGGATCAAATAGTTTCTTTGCTTCATGTGTTATTTCGTCTGTTTTGCTTGATGCTTTTTTCATTGTTAATTTTTTAAAACCTATCAGTATATACTGGGCTCCAATTGCAATTTTTGTCTTTACATTTATTGTCTCTGTGATTGTTTTTCAATCTTTGTTTAGCAAAAAGTATCAGAAGATTGCTACAGATTTATCCAGTCAACTTGAGTCGGATGATAATGCAAAATTTGATTATTTTAAGAGCCTCGGACTCGAACAAGATGAATCTCTAATAAATTCTTATATGCGAGTTGGTTTTGCAGAAGGATCAAGGTTGTTTATTGATTGGAGTCTGATCAGATATGTTGTCCAACTTCATTTGTCAGACATTACAATGACAAATTGTATTTATTTCTTGTCATTTTTCCCGTCTGAGTCTAGAAAGCTTAATGGAATATTCTCTACATTTATTTCCAGGAGGAATTTGTCATTTACTGAAAGATTTCAAGCTTATCAGGTTTATAGGATTAAAATTCTTAGACAATCATCTGTTTCTTCAGATGCAAACGATAAGATCATTGAACTCAAGTCGAAGAATTCTGAATGTGAATCAATGTGTAGGTCTTTTTGGAAAATGCAACAGATTCCCCTTTCATTTCTAGATGATTATTCAAAATTATGTGCAGATACCAAATCACTTTGGGTTGAAGCAATTAGAGATTTTCCTAATAATATCCGTTTTCATGATGAATATTGCCGATTTTTATCTGAATCATTGTGTGAATTTGAGGAAGCTATTAGAATGAAGAATCGATCAAACTCAATTGAGGTCGGAAAGAATTTTTCCGTTGATTACTCATTTAGATCATTAGTCAGAGCTTATCCTCATTATTTGAAGAAACGAATTGTTGATGTTTCTGGTAATATATTAGTTTTGAAATCCGGACATCATTCGAGTTCTTCAAATGATAGGAGTGACAAAGGTTCTCTAACAAATAGTACTGGTGAACTTGATGCCGAAGTCGAAGAGTCAATAGGGAAACAATTGTTTAGACACTCAAGAATGAGACTTGCCCTTCATCATGCAGTAAGGGATAAGAAAACAACTCCTGCAATATTGATCCCTGTTTTTGCATATATTTCTTTGTTTGCTTCAATTGCTGTATTTGTTGTAATATATATAGTTGTAATTGATATGTTTACTGAAAGGAGATCGAGTTTGCATAAGCTTAGTTATATTAGTTATTCGATCTTTGGTTCAGTTATGTCAAGTACATCTCTACTAATGAATGCCGCTCGTAATTCTGATAGGTTTCCTGATATTAGTGTTATTTCAGAATCCGAATCAGCCGATGGAGCAACTTCTGTTTCTTATATCCCCTTTAACTCAAGTATGATTACTACATCAATGCAGTGGCTTAAGAAATCACGGGATGAATTTAGCAGTTTGCTTTCTGAAATTGCTGAAATTGCCACAAATGGTGAAAATGTTTATTCAATTGCTAGTCCATTAATGAATGAAAATATGACAATTAGGTATTGTATCGACACATATCCCACTCCTGATACAATCAAATCAAACCTGAAAAATTTGATCGTATATATATATTTTCTTCAAGCAAGATTATCAAATAATGCAAATAGTGTGTCTTTTTTCTCAGATGATCGATATTGCGAACTTTTGCTCAATTGGAAAAATGTAATAAGTGCAACATTCTCTCTTTTCGACGCATTTTCTACTGAGCAGAACAGAAAAGCTGCTGAACTTAATTCAACACTTCAACAATATACCATTTATGTTCCAATAATTCTGGGGTTGATATTTGCTTTACCCATCATCGTTTTTGCGTCAATATATGTGATTCAAACCAAGAGAATGCTTAATGCACTTGGAATCCTAGATGACAGCATAAAGAATGATTCTTCTCTTCCTGTACTTAAGGATTGTGATCCTGAAGATATCAAATCAATGGAAACAAAAGCAAAAACCCCCAAGTGTGTTGGAATTTTTATCTTTATGATGGTAATTGCTATTACTGTATCAGGTGCTGCCCTTTTCATTTTGTATTATTCGCAAACAGAGAATACAAATGTTAGGAAATTGAATCAGTGGTACAACTATGCATCTAAGAGATTCACATCCGCAGCAACCGTCCTTCATGATACACTTCTTCTAATTTTACTGAATGGATCGCTTTCTATGCCATTTACTTCATTAACTACAGTATCAACAAGTGCATGGAATGCAATGCTTGAACTTGAAGATATGAATAATGTGTTACTTCACGGAGACAATACATCTGACCCCTGCTATGGATATGACTCTGTTTTGGATGCCATCAATTTAAACGAAACATGTCAAACACAGACAGTAATTGAAAACCAACACGATATATACAAATGTAGGTCTGCCACAGATAATATTGCTGTTTTGAAAGGAATGGTATCTGAAATCGTTAAAATGCCCACAAAATATGGAGGGAGATATACTGATTCGGATGTTTTACATGTTATTCATCTGACAAATTCTCATCTTTTCCCTTATTTAGATGCCGCTGCATCAAGAATATATACTTTGTGTGATGTTACTTGTAACAGACTTGAAAGTACTGTACTTTTAATGGTTATTGCAGGTATGATCGTTTCTGTTGCCTTTATTGTTTTGGGTCATGTTTTTTCATCACATATGATGAGCTCTTTCAAGGTTGTGATGACAATGATTAAAAGGGTTTCCCCAATCAGCTTTATCAACAACAAAGAGCTTGTTGATATATTTTTAAATAGGAGTTCTTCTCGAGAACAACATTCTGAAACATTTTCTGGGAATGTTATTCAGAAGTCACCCGATGCAATCTTTTTCACTGGTTTGAATTCTGTTATTGAAATGGTTAATCCTGCTACCTCTGTTACACTTGGTTATTCTCCTGAACAATTATTGGGAAAGCCAATCTCATCATTTTTTACAAACGATGACTCGGAAAAGCTTAATCAACAACTCAGTCTCATGCGTGCTGGGCAATCTGCAAGTGTATATGAATCAAGAATGATATGCGTTTCGGATAACACTTCCGAGATCCCATGTCATATAACAATTTTGGGAATGAAAGATGGCGGAAGTCAAGTGAGTTCATTTGTATTTATTGTTCGAGATGAAACAGAATTGGTGAAACAACAAGAAGAAGCTGAGAAAGCCAAAGCGAGATCCGAATCCTTGTTATATCAGATTCTTCCACCGGATATTGTTATTAGACTTAACCAAGGAGAAAAGGATATTTCTTTTTCTGTTGCATCTGCCTCAATTATTTTTATTGATATTGTGAAATTTAGTTCATATGCATCAACATTGACTCCTTATGAGACAATGACAAACTTATTCACAATATTCTCAGCTTTTGATCAATTAGCTTCAAAGCATCCACTTATTACCAAGATTAAGTTAATTGGTGATGTATATATGGCTGCTTCAGGTTTGTTTGCTCCTGATATGGCCCCCGAAAGGCACGCAGAAGAGATAGTTAAATTTGGGCTCGATGTTTTATCAGAATTAGAAGAACTTAATATTAAACTCAATTCTAATTTGTCTGTAAGAATTGGAATTAATTCTGGAGGTCCATTGATTGCAGGTGTTCTTGGTACTGATCGACCAGTTTTCGACATAATTGGTGATCCAATCAATGTAGCTGCACGTCTTCAAAGTACAGATATTCCTGGAAGGATTCAAATTTCTCAATCAACATATGATCTCATCAAAGAGCTGAACTTCCAAGTGGAACAAAGGGGGGAGGTTTTCTTGAAAGGCAAAGGACAAACTATGACATACTTTGTGAGTCCCCTAAATAATCTAATGACTTTCCTGTCATCATCAGAATAAGTTGTAATTAAAAATTCTTTTTATAGATCATTGATTTGTAACTCAGATCTTTTAATCCATTTTCCTTGGCCCCCTAATATAATGTCAATTTGCCCCTCTAAATCATCAATACTATTAATTAGGATGAATGAATCCTTTCTAGGATGATATATCCAAACAGAATTAGCTTTGTTCATAAAACTAAATGGAAGGTTCTTATCACCTACAAACCATTGGTATTTATATCTCTGTGTCATTTTCTGAGCGTTCCTAATGTGATCTGTAGTTGTTGGAGAATTAGCAAGAATACATGTTCTCCTTCCGCCAATGCACATATCGATAAACTCACTTGGATCTTGAATATCATCATTCATCTCTACATTTGGATGTATTGTTTTTTCGAAAAATGATTCAACTTTGCTCTTCAAATCATCCAGATCATCTTTTCCAGGATATGAAACCTTATCTGTGCTATTAATAAAAAGGATTGTTGGGGTTTTTGATATATGATATGACGCAATCATTGTTGGATCCGATGAGAATCCAAATCTAATGGATTTTTGAGAATATATTGAAGCTAAAATCTTCCAATTTGTTGGAATACTCTCTTTTTTCGAGAATAGAATCGCTGTTGGCTTAACAATTGCTTCAGTGACCCAAGAAACTTCCACTGGCTGGACGTAATCAAGAATATAATTACAAGCAGTCTTGTATAAGCTTAATGCTTTAATGTTATCCTCAAACTCAAATGATCCCTTTGAGTGATATATCTGAATATGTGGAAACAAATTAATTCCAATCCTTTCAATTATTTCCATATATCTATCCACATCAACTATCCCATATTTCACAATATCATTTCCATATTTTGACGATTTCACAAAATTATCAACGTAAGATTTCGCCTCTTCATTTGTTGATCTAAAAAGGACTACCCACACTTCATTACGAGATCTTTGCTCAATAATTCGCTCAAAAGTATTCCCTTGAATATACTGAAGATACTCTGAAGAGACAAAAAAGCACAAAAACAACAACATTATTATGTTGGGATTTTTATGTTGTTTCTCATGCTCAACTGTTTATAGAGGAGTATCTTATGTGGTAATAGGTAATAGTGCTGATATTAGTGATTGTTATTTTTTAGATTGTTATTCATCTGAAGCAGCAAGTGCGATTCACGCATCAGGAAATGATTTTATCCTTAAGGTTGTTTTTTGTGGTTTTGTGAATTGCTCTTCTGGAATTCAAAGAGGAGGAGCAGTTTGTGCAATGAGTATTAAGAGATTTGACATGATAAGGTGTTGTATGAATAATTGCTTTGCCTCATTTGCTCCGAGCTATTGTTCAATTGGAACATTGGTATCCAATATAAATAGTACCATAGAGGGAGCGCAGTATATCCAAACAAAACTATCTGTTCATGGGTCAGTTCCTGGTGGAAGTACCCTCATTCAAGTATGTGATAATAATGTAACCAAGTTGAACACCCTATCCGAAACTGCGTCATTTTATATAAGTTTGGAGCTTTCTAGCACAGTCAGTGTTAATATAAAGTATAACCACGCATACAGAAATGATGGATATGGTGTTTTTGGTTTATATCGAAGTGTGGTGAATCCGACCTTCACACATTGTTGCATTGTTAATAATACCGTGAGAAATGGTTTTCTTCAGTGCCATACATCTCCAAACAGCAAAATGGATAATATTGTATTTTATAAAAATGGAAAGAAGCCCCTTTATTGGGTGTTTTCTGGCTCATATCAAAGTTTGGATATTAATAACTGCATTTTTGACTTCATCCTTGATGATAATGAGTTTACTATGTATTCTGCTGTTAATTGTCAACATAACATTTCGAATCCATCTCTTCTTTCGATTCAACAATACCCACATGAATGTCATGAATACACAGTAACAAAAACAATGAGAATATACAAGCTGAAGTATGTTGTTTTATTTAATCAGTTAGCACTAATTTGAAATAAAATTAATGATTAAATTGAATGATTTTTGTCGACAGGATTTATAATGTTTCCAGGCAAGAAAGGATTTGGATCAGATCCATTTTCGAATCCATTTATAACCAATATGAGAGAACCTAATTTTGATTTATATTCGCCGAACAAACCAGATCCAAATGGAAAGTATTTAAATTTTCCGAATAATCCTGATATATATGGTGAGTTTCCTCAGCCTCCCAGAAGAACCCCTGAGAATTATGGAGGAGGCCTGCGCGATTTTGCTCCTCCAGGATCGATTCCACCAATTGGAAATCCAAGTTCACCAAACTACGGCCTGGATGGACGTGGAGGCTTGATTGCTACTAATATTCAACCTTCAAAGTTAAAAATGAAGGGTGATTTTGATGAAATGAGGAGTATGGGAATTCTACCTGACACAAAACCAGACGAGTTCGATCCTGCCTTCATCTAATTTTTTTTATAATTAGTAAAAACGGATTCCTATCGTAAAAGACGTTTGATAAAAAAAATGGAACCGAATTATGAGGATTTTAACGAAGAGGAAGGAAATCCAGAAGAGGATGTGTTTCAAGAAGAAGCCCAATCTTTTATTGAGGAGGAAGAATTAGATGATGAAGATTTGCTTCCAGATCACGATCTTTATAAGCCACTTCAAGAAAGTCTCAAGAAACAATTATTACAGCAATATGAAGCGATAGAAATTGAAATTAGAGATAAAATTGCACAAAAATCTAAGCTAACTGAAGATAGAGAACAAATCGGTGTTGAATTGTATTCTATTCAACAGACTCTTGCAAAGCTTCAGACCAGTCTAACAGAAGCAAATGAATTGAGAATTCAATATGAAGCGGATAGGGCTCAAACCGAAGAAGAACTCAAAGAAGTTAAAGGTGTCCTACAACAACATGAAGGTGAGCTTAAAGAAAGGACAAAAGAATACGAATTTCAAAGAGATGAGCTTGACAGGCTGAATGATACTGTTTTAAGGCTCGAAAAGCATAATCAAGAACTATTAAACCAAGTTGCTGTCACAAGAAGAGAGACTTATAAATCTGAACAATCAGCTTCTGAAACAGAAATAAGCAAACAAGAGCAAGACATGTACATTGATAAATTAACTCAGCAACTTCAATCGTTGAATTCGAATCTTTCTGTTGTTGAAGCACAGATTCTTTCTCAGAGAGGAGAAACAAAAACCGCAAGGAATGCTTTGCTTCAAGCATCCCTTGAAATGGAGAAAATAGTTTTTGAAAGAAATCACTTAGTTCAAGAATGGAACTCATCAATAGTAAATGTAAAACGAAGGGCAAAAACACTGTCCGATATTGAAGAAGCAGTCAAAAAACAAAATGAAGAGATTAGAGCTTTACAAAATGAGTATAATGGAATTAAACAACAGATTATTGATCAACAAGAGATTCATGAAAGAAACACTTCACTTTATACAAAAATCAAAAATAGAAATCAATATCTTGAAGGAAAAATTGCAGAATCTGAAAATGAGAGACAAAGATTACAGAATTCTCTTAAGAGTCTTTATGAATCAATATCAAAAGAAGAGCATGTTTTATCTCGTCTTCATATTGATCTTAATCAAGCAATTAGCGAATTCAAATTATCTCAAAAGGGTGCTAACGAGATTAGTAACCAGATTCATGAACTCGAAGATTCTATTATACAACATGTTTCTGAACAAACAAATATGAAGAGAGATGCGGTTGCTGCCCAAACAATGGTTCAAAAGGTCAGGGATTCTATTTCAGCTAAAGATAGAGAACTTAGTAATCTCCAGAATGAAGTAACAAAACTTCAAATAGACAAACTGAATATCACGGGTCAATGCAGTAAATTTGAAAGAGGTCTCAAAGAGATTGTTGAAGAACTGAAACAAAAGGAGTCATTAATATCACAATATGAAATGCAAATTCGAAAAAACAATGTAAATATTGAAAAACTTCAGAGCGATGTGGATAAATTAAATCGGAAATACGAAGAGCTAACTTCTGCTCAAAACGGAGAAGAGTATGGTCCACTTGAAAGGAAAATTCGACAATTAGAAAGTCGAATAGTCCAAAGTGACGAGATTTCTCAAGAAAATCAGGCTGTTTGGCTTAAGAAGCAAACAGAATTGGTTTCTTTAACCCATTCATGCGAAGATGCTGAAGAAGAAAATCAAAAAGTCCAGGCTCATATTGCAGTTTTGTCTCGCAAAAGAGATAGAACGAGAAATAATTTAGAAGCAACAGAAAAAGAGATTGAAAAATTCCAAATTCAAATAAGATTGATGCAAAGAGAGATGTCAAGACTTGGAGAACAGCTATCTCAAAGCTCGGGAGCATCACATTCTTTAGTTGAAGGAAACATCAACTTTGAGGCTGATATTTTAGAACAGCTCAGAAAGAAAGAGATTGAAGCGGCCGAAACTGAATCAAAAATCGAGGAACTAGCCAATAACAGAGAAGAACTTGCAGAAGAATTACTTGAAACGGAGAAAACCATTATGATGTGGGAAAAGAAACTCCAACTGGCTCGAGAAATGAAAGAGGCCCTTGATCCAAATTATGGAGCGAGCGAATTAAAATCTATGAAAAAAGAAGTAGCTCGTATGGAGCTCCGTTTGAAACAAATCAAGAAACAGCAACAAACGATAGTCCAAGAAATGGAATATGCCCTAAGACGAAGAGAAACAATAGCTAATAGAGGAGCTGTACAGAAGAGACTTAATCAGGACAAAACCCGGAGTGATGTATCAAAAGGCATCACAGAGATTAAACGAGAGATAAAGAAGATGAATGAAGACTCTGCCAAAATTGAACGAGAGATACAGGAAACAATAGATTTAGAGCATGAACAGAGTGCGGAACTGGAGCAATTGAACCTAATTATGAGAGAGTTGTCATTGAAGAAATCTGAGGTAGAAGTATCTCTCAGAAACGAAGAAAAAATCAAACTTGTAAGCCAGACAAAATTGGAGAGGCTTCAAACAAAGGCAAGAATGTTTAAAGAATCAAGTGGGAAACCAGTTATCAAAAAACCTGAATCATATGAATCAATGTATGAGAATTTGAAACTACAGGAAAACCAGATTCAACAAATCATTGATATGTTAAGTTTTGAATACCCTCATCTGTCGTACAACTTGAATGACATAAAGGAAAGAATGTTCATGGTGTAATTCTAAAAAAAAATATATAATTGTATTTTTACAGTGTCTCATCTAATGTTGAACTCCGCATTGGATCTACTGATAATGATGACGTACAATCTTCAATCTTAAAAATCCCAACAAGTCTATCAGCCAATTCAAACATATTGTTTCGAAGAGATACCACAATGAACTGAGCATTTGTTGTTCTTTCTTTCAAATAGTTAGCAATAATTGACACATTTCGGAAATCAAGTGCGGCATCGATTTCATCCATGATATAAAATGGCGTGGGTTTGAATTCATGTAAGGCAAAAACTAATGATAATGAGCTCAATGTTTTTTCCCCTCCACTAAGATTAGATATGCTCTTCCAGCTTTTACCCGGAGGCCTTACAGAAAACAGAATACCTTGCGAAAAAGGGTCTAAACTATCAACAAATTCAAGCTCAGCATCACCTCCAATAGTTAATAACTGGTAAGTTCTCTTCAATTGTTGAGCAATAAGCTGGAAACCATCAGTAAACTTGTTAAACCTCTCTTGTTTCAACTCTGTTACTGTTGACAATACTTCATTCCTGTTTTTATCAATTCCAATGAAAGCATCATAATTTGCCTTGTATACTCTATCACGATTATTATATTCCTCAATTGATGACAAGTCTGGATCCATGTTCTTGATCTGGTCTTCAATTGCTGCAATCTGTATTTCAATTTCTTCTGGACTATCCTCACTCTCAATCTCACATTCAGCAATAGATACCCCAGTTTTTTCGAATTTATTTGTATAATGGCTGTATTGTTTTGAAAGATCACTGAGGATACTATTCTCTCGACTAATTTTATGGCTCATTTCATCTAATTCGGTTAAATATCCTGATAAAGTGGTTTTTTGCTGCTTATTCTCATGTATTTTTTCTTGAAGCTCCGAGTCAAGCCTTTCAAGATTTTCACCCATTTCCTTCACATGTAGCTTTTGTTCCTTCGTGGTATCTTTAAGTTTATTATACTTTTCTTTGTTTTCTAATAGTTTTGACCTATTTGATTCTAGAGATTTAGTCATTGTATCTATTAACCCCTCGCATTTATTTATCACTCTATTTGACGAGTTAATTTTAGATTCGGCTTTAATAATTTGCCTCCTTTTATCTTCGAGAACATCCTCTTTTTGTTGGATTTTTTTCTTGAGATCTGATGTCTTACTATGAGTTATATGTTGAATTTCAGCTTCTAATGCTTTCACTTCATCACTAGACTCCTTTACTATTTTCTTCTTTTCAATATATTCTGGAGTTATTTCTTCGATAACTAGATTTAGCTCCTGAATCCTTGATGAGTAATCAATACCTGAATCGTTTTCGATATCAACAATTTGGCTCTTCAACACTTCAATCTGATCATTGACACCCTGTAAATCAATTGAAAGCTTTTGTAATTCCATTTTGAGAATTCCGAGATTATTACTTTTAAGCTTCGCTTTGAGCGAATCGATTTCATTTCTAATGATGGAATATTGTTCATCAATTTCATGGGATCTTCTCCTAATCTCCTCAAACTCCTTTGGATTAATCAAATTCATTCCTCCTTTCTTAACACTATTTCCTCCACCACACATTGTTCCTGATGTATCAAATAATGAACCTGTAAGAGTCACAACTCTGTTCCTTTTGCCACTATAAAATGCCACTCTAGCAGCTGTATCTAAGTCATCAACAACTAAAGTATCATACAAAGCATAATGAAAGGCTGGCATGAACATTTCGTCATTAACTTTAATCTTTTTCAGAAGTACCTCAGCTCCTTGAGGAACTTTATGAGGGAATGAGCTTCTTTCAACTTTATCAAGAATAATAAAGGTAACTTTTCCTAGCCTCCTTCGTTTAACTTCATCAAGGCACTGCTGAGCTGTTGTTGGGGTATCAACAACAATAAAACCAAGCTTGTTCCCAGCAGCTGTGGACACTGCAACATCGTATTTGGGGTCAACTATCCCTAAATCACCCAACCTTCCATAGACTCCATTGAGTCCAAGTGACATTACACACTTCAGGATATCAGACGATGAACTTTGCTTCTGCATCAGTTTGTTAGCATCTCCAAGCTTTAAACCTGCAGATCTTTTTTCAGATGATAACTCTTCAAGAATTCTTTCCTTATTAGATAGTTCATTATTTATGCTATTAAAAGAATCATCAAAATCGTCCAGATCCTTTTGTTTCTGAGTAATTTGATTCACTAATTGCTCTTTCTTAGTTTCAAGCAATGATAGTTGTGTCTTTTTGTTATTAAGTTTTTGAGTCCTTTCGACTGAAGACCTTTCTAATGTCTTAATTTCATCACTTGAGCCTGTGATTTTTGTATCCAAAGATATCAGATCAGCATTCCTAAGTGATAATTCCTCTTGTTTTTTAATCAATTTTTCTTGCAAACTAGACACTTCAGTTTTGCATTCCTCTAAAATTCTTGATAGCTGATTTCGATCATTTTCAAGATCAACATTAATTGAATCCATTTCTTCCTGGTATTTGACTCGGTCACCTTCTGTTTTCTCTATTACAAATTGAGCTGCATTCTTTTCTGTTTCATTTTTCTTGATATCACTCTCGCATTCAACTATTAAGCTCTCTTTATGCTTTATATCCATTTTTAACTTGCATTTTTCATTTTTAGATGTCTGGAATTCCTTTTGCAATTCTTGGTATTTTGTTTTGAGTCCCTGTAATTCTTTTTCTTCCTTCTTCCATTCATTTTGTGAATCACTGATAGAATTTTCTTCTTGCTTGATCATCTCTTTCTTCATTTCAATATCAATCCTTAATTTCTCTATTTCCGATTCTTTTGTAGAAATCATTTCCTGAATCTTAAGCCTGCTTGAGAAAATTGACCTTGCTTCTAACACTTTAACTTTGTTTTGAAGTCTTAAATAGTGTTCAGCCTCTTGTTTAGCAGTAAGGAGCTGGTCTCTGTCTTTTTCCGACATAATTAACCTATCTGCAGCTAAAGACCTGGTAGTATTGATCTCAGCTAATTTTGTTTCAGCTTCTTCAATGGAGGCAATATACTTATCTGAACCAATTATGTCTTCAATGTATTCTAATAAACCTATTTGATGTTTCGAAACAGATTTTGGTTTCATTAAAGATATTTGTTCTACTTCTCCTTGCAAAATAAGAAATCTACTATGATCCAAATCGATTCCCTCATTTTCAAGAATCCTAGTAACTTCTTCAAAAGACGACCTTTCTCCGTTTAAAAAGTAGTTACTCTTTCCCTTATCATCAACATCCCTTGATACACTAAAATCTGTTCCTTCAATAACTTTATCACCGCTTTCTTTGGCAAATAATACTTCGACTCGACAATATTTCACATTTTGATGCTTTGAGCTCTTATGAATCAATTCATTTAATTTAGACTGTCTCATTCTTTTTGCTCTGTACCCAAAAACAAATAAAAGAGCATCAATCAAATTGGATTTTCCAGAACCATTTGGTCCAACAATACTTGAGAATTTTGAATGAAATGGGCCAATATATGTTTTTCCATAAAAGCTCTTGAAATTCTCTAGAACGAGCCCTGTTACAATAAGTCTTTGATCATTATTCATTTATTTTTAAACGGTCGTTTTTAATAAAATAAAAGCCCTAAAAGCATGAATCGAACCTGTGATTTCTGCTCAAAAGACCCTGTTTTCAATGCTTGAATAGTTGCACACTTAGCTGTAGAGTAGAACTTGATAACATTTAGATCAGGTAATATGCCAAAATGATTGTTGCTTTCAGGAATATTCAATGCTGATGAGTATGGTCGATCAACATAAGAATTAAATATAGAATATGTTGTGCTCAAGTATGGAACAGAAACTTGATTATTCACAAAAACAAGATTCGAACCATATATAATGGTAATATCAGCCAAATACTGAGTTATACTATGGCTTGATATTATATTAACATAACTAATATTAACTGAAGCAGCATTCCTCCTAATAACACTCAAACCAGTATTATTTTCGAAATGACAGAATATCATTGTCCCTGTTCCCATTTCTTCGTAATCGAAAGCAGAATACTTGCATCTATTGTATGAACAATTTGTATTTGTTGTATATGCATCTCCCAGCCAAAAATTCATTGAATCGCCTTTGTTGGTGTAATATGGACTCCTAAACCCAGATGTATAATTTGAGTATTTCCTATCGGAAGATTTGAGCAAAAAAAACTCTCCATCTCCTCCAAAGCAATCATATCCGCAACAATAAACAACACTCATGTTTGATCCGATTATAAAAAATGCCCCACCCCAATTAACCGAAGAGCATGAATCAAATAATGAATGCGAAATTAAACACGAAACTGCGCTTGAATAGTATATAGCTCCTCCGTGGCCTAATGATGAGCATCCCAAAAAAGTTGAATGATCAACAATTAAATCTGAGTTAGAAGGGATATTTTGAACACTTGATGAATACAATCCGCTTATCAAATGTACTAAATCATCCCTTTTTATACAAGAATCCAAAAAATAAAGGAAACTTGATTTCACAATTGTCTTTCCACCAGATCCATAAAAAGCAGATGATCCAAAATAAGAAAACCTGCACATATTTGTTCTCATACTCCAAACAGAAGAGAAAAAAGGAGAAATGAAAGATTTTCTCAAGGATAGATAAGAAAATGAATAATTCATAAAAATGTTAAAGAACCTTTATTTCAATTCAATCTGCCATAATCATCCAATTGAGGATTATGAGCTTGAAGAGCAGACAATCAATTCTTCATCAGTATAAATGAAAATCGAATTGTTATATTGAGTAATTGGATGATGTCGGGTGAAAATCCAGCAATTTTCAAACATTTTGTATTATTGTAGGCTATTCAGCCAAAAATTTGTTAATATTATGCTATTAACTTTAAAAACTCTTTTAAAAAGTGTGAATCAAGGAATGAATTATGGAAAGCAATGAAACAAAGCAAATTTAAGAAAACCAATTATAGTTTCTGACCCAATTGTTGAATAAGAGTAGAAATATCATTATATTTGTTGAGATGTACCAAAGAAGTATCTGAGTTTGGATCATGTTTAGATTGTCGCATTTCATTGGATATAAATTAATAACCCAATTCTTGTCGTGTAACAGTATTCAGCTATTGATCCCAATATATAGGAGATATGATCCTGGATTATCAATGCCACATAACACTCAAAAAATCAATGCCACAAATTCTGAAGAGAATAAAAGTTTGAGAGAATCCACGTAAAATAACAGTTTATAAATTTTATATGATTACCAGAACCACAATTAAAGTTCCAATAGAGTATTTACCGGTGAATAAAGAAAGAGTACCATTATTTTTGCCCCCATTATATGAATTTTTAAAATCTAATGTTTGCACTGTTGGGATTTTCAGGGTTCCAGGTGATCATAAAAAAGTGATGATTTTAAACGAAAGCTTATCCCAACATGTGCCTATTCTTCCATCAGATACATCTGTTCACGATGCAGCTTCATTTTTGAAGCTATGGCTCAGAGAATTACCTATACCATTGATTCAGCCACAGCTAATTTCTACATATTTTGTTGGCGATGTGCAGAATTCTATGAGAGATGTTCTGTTTCATATGCCAATTGTTACTAGAAAGACTTTGGCACATGTTTTTTCCCTGCTAAAAGATGTATTAGAGAATCAAGAAGAGAACCAGATGAACTTTTCAAACCTAAGCTCCTGCTTCTTCACATCATTAACTCAGAACCTGAAGGATATACCTGAAGGTTTTCCATTCAAATCATTTTTCAACCATTGCCTCACTATTCTCAACCCCAATGGAACAGATTTCCTCATCAGCACACCATCAGACGTAATTTCCATCATGGCAACCCCAAAAGCTAGACCTGCAAAAACACTCATGACTGCCCTTCAGAGGAAAAACCTTGAAAAAGTCGGTATTTCGGAAGAGTAAATATTTACCATGTATAAAATATTCAGAATTTTTTGTATACATTATGATGCATAATTTGAAAATACCTTTTGAAAGATCAATAAATTGTGAATACTTTTGAATCAAACAAAATGAAGGTTGGTTTTGAGAGCTCAGGGATGATAGGGGAATACAGGTTCATACGGCAGATAGAGAAAGGCTCATCATCTATTGTGATGCTAGTTGAGCATATTATGACCAATGTTCTTTATGCATGTAAAATATTTGATAGGGAGTTTCTTGTTTCCAGCAATCTCACAAAAATGTTTGAAAATGAGCTATGTACTTTGAAAAAGCTTAAGCATCCAAACATTGCGCAATTGATTGATGTTTTATATGATGAATCTCGGATTTATTGTATTATTGAGTATTGCAAGCATGGAGAACTTCTTAAATATATTGTTTCTAGTTCGAAGTTGGATGAAATGGAAGCAAAGCGGCTATTTGTTCAAATTCTGGCCGCTGTCGATTTTTGTCACAGGAATGGTGTTGTTCATCGAGACCTCAAGCCAGAGAACATACTTTTAGGATCAGAAATGGATGTGAAGCTGATTGATTTCGGTTTGTGTCATACATCTGGGCAACTACTGTCAACAGCATGCGGATCAGTATATTATGCTCCTCCAGAAGTCATTCTGGGAATGAAATACGACGGAGAGAAGGGAGATATATGGTCATTAGGGGTTGTTCTGTACATAATGGTTGCTGGGAGAATGCCATGGACCGCTCAAAACCCTAATCAAGTGATGAATCAGATTGTCAATTGTGAATACTCAATCCCTAATGATCTCAGCTTCGAACTTCAGCAGGTTATTATTTCAATGCTGAACCAGGAACCAAACAAAAGACCCTCTATTGAGAACATTATATCAAGCAGCTGGTTCAAAGCCGAAACACTCCCTCCAATCATCAAATCAAAGTCATCTCTTGTGCCCAGAACAAGTGAATACTCGAAAAGATCCCTAGTATTTGCCCCAAAACTCCAGACTCTTATTTCAAGATCAGCTCATCAGCCGAAAGGATCACCTATCAGAATTCCTGTCAAGCACAGGCCTCAATAAATGTTTGTTTTTTATAGGGTAAGTTATTTCTCTATCTGTAACTTGATTATTACGTTTCTCAATTTGACAGTTTTTATTTTACCCTGTCAGAAAGTCAGAATGATGTCAGGATTTGTCAGGATCATTTCTTGCTAATGTTCGCATTACTTGTTTCCATTGTTGCTTCACGCAAATTCATTCATCCAATTAAGGATATGCCACACCCATGGACAATCAAGGATAAGTTTACTGGTCCACACATTCCCCGCCCCCACCCACGCCCACATGTTCCACGCCACCGCCCACAAGTTGAAGATAACGGTTTTGGTTGCGATATCTGCCAAACCCTCTATACTTCTGCTGCTAACGAACTTTCTGAAAAGACAACTGCTCAAATGAAGAAGTTCATCGATCAAAAGTGCAAATCATTCGGTTCATTCAAAGATATGTGCTCAATGATGCTCAGTGGATATGCTGACAGACTTGTTCAACAATTAAAGGACAAAGTTCCAGCCAGCAAGGCTTGCAAATCCATTGGTCTTTGCTAAAATCCAGGCATTTTATTTGCTTTTTTATTTGTCACTTTACGATGTAAACCATCAAAGATGAAGTTCCTCTTCATTAATGAAGAAGTCGATTCCTCATGATACCAGTAAGCAGGTTTAAAGAACTTCAAGGACTTTTAGACAAGAATGGAGATGAAAATCCGCATAGCCCCGAATTTTGTGTACTATTATGGAAAAGCTGAAACTGTTGCAGTGAAAAACCCTATATTTTTCGAGGAAAATTATGATGTGGATTTAACGTTAAGCTAGCTTTCCAAGATATCGGAGCATCTAAAGGTGGAATGATATATGAAGGTTTCAACTCTCAAATTAATATTGTAAATGCTGTTGAATTTGCTGGTTGAATGAAATCGAAATATATCACCCTGTACGACGATTCTTTTTTTTGCTTATGAAAACATAATCAATAATTCCTTTTCATTAGAAAAGAGCATTTCCTTATTGATGCCTGGATATGAATTTGTCGCTTGGATACTTTTTGCAGTTATTTCCATCTTCGTAAGCGGTTCTTTCATTTATGCGATCTCAATACCTACCTATGGAAAGCTCTGGACCTGGACAATGGTTATATTTGTTTCTTTAGTTATTTTGGCTCAATTCAGAAAGAAATGTGGGCATAGCTACCTTCTCCGTAGAAGATCCAAGTCTTTCAATCCATCCCCGCTCCAATGCTCCACTCAACAAGATCCGAATCCACCCGCCAATGCCTGTTATCGACAATATTGTGTAAACCATAATTTCAAAAATTTAATTCTAAACGTATACTAAATTAAATACTTTACAACAATCTCCTCCGACCACATATAAAAAATGGAAATAGAACAAAAACAAGCACAGACATATTGCAGCGCATGGACTGATGAGACTCGTCGTGTAGTGTGGTATATGATATCTAGAGCGCGAAAAACTCTACAAATTGAACTTTCGCCTGTAGTTGCAAAAGCGTTTATTATTTTACAGTACTACTTTAATAATATTAAAGAAGAATGTCCATATAAAATGTTTACATTGATGACTGCTGCGTTGTTTACCTCATGCAAAATAGAAAATTGTTATAGATCGATTGAAGTGGTTCATAATGAGTTGCTAAGGCTTTACAAAGCCTTTCCTTCCCAAAATTTACATAGAATTCTTGGTGCAGATTTGGCTGGGAAAGAAATTGCTAGCATTGTTAAAAAAGCGGAAATTGATCTTTTAGACTCAATTAATTTTAACACAGATTTTGAGCTTCCCTTTATTCATTTTGAAAAATGGAGCGGATTTATAAAGTCTAGGTTTAATAATGAAAGTTTCATTAAGCTTTGTCAGACTGTAATCATCGATATCTGTCTTGCAATTTGTTCTAAGTTCTATCTTCAACTGCCTCCGGAGGTAGCGGCTGCAGCTGCTGCAAAAGACTGTCTAGCAATAAATGGATTGGATCCACAAGTTCTAGAAGAGACCAATAAATGGCTTTTGGATGTACAGAACAGATATGGTGATGCTCTCATTGAATTGGCTACAAACTCGATACAATTCGAAAAGAACAACACTAGGACCGCAAGCAATCAATAATTTGTTTAATAAAGATTTATTTCTTCATTTTTCTTCCTCTTTTTTTCTTCTTCCATTCGTTGGAATTCTTCTCTTGATGCAAAAACTTGTTGTCTCACAGTTAAAAATGATTGCTCATTAGGTACAAAATCAACTGGTGCTATTATTTCAGCAATTTTTTCGTAAGTAACAAGATTTCTGCAGTATCTTGTATTCAAATACTGTTGACTGACAGATACTAATTTCAGTGCAGGATGTTTTGGAAGCTCCTTTACTGCATCGAATTCGTATCCACTTGGCAACCAAAACACAAGCCTTCCTCCGATTTTTAGGATCCTAGACCCTACTTGATAAAGCTGCAACAGTAAAGGTAAAAGGGGAGATATACAATTTGCTACTATCTTTTCTCGGATTCCATAAGGAGGATCTGTTACAATAGCATCAATTTGGGGCATTTTTTCGTACCTCACATTATCGCTTAGAAAATCAAGTCTCATTAAACCTAAGAACTTATTTGTCAATCCATATTGTTCAAAATTTGATGGAAGAGATGCCTTCTTTGTTGGATCCGTGCCTTGTTCAGTCATTGCTTTCATTTCGTAGTCTGATCCATATACACATGCACCAAGAGCTGCGCATGCTACAAGAAGAGATCCTGATCCAACGAATGGATCATAGACAATCTTCCCAGGGCAGCATAATGCCTGAACAGCAGAATGAAATGCTACAGAAGCTTCCATTGATGTCTTATTAATAAAAATTCTTTTCTTCAGATTAAAAGAATCAGGCAGATGGAACCAGCCATCGCAAAAACGAGTACCAAGATACACATTAGTATACTCGATTTCATTCTGATTATCTCCATTAATAGCCAAAAACAAAGAGAGAGTAAGTTCAGGGTTCTCCAAATCCACTTTTGATGTGAGCCTAAGGGCAGATATCAAGCTTTTAATGATGTTAAGCCTGGTTTCATTTTCAATTTTCTTTCCTGAGGACTCTATCCTTATTGCAAAGGAGAAATCATTAAAATTATGATCATATGTGCTACAAAAATCCAACATTTGCTGCATTGTGGTGCATTTGTGGTGCAATTTGGTTACAAACCTTGTCACAATTGATTTTGATGCAAATAAAGAAGCGTCTTCGTCAGATAAAAACCCTAGGACCGCAAAATGGTGAGGCGGAGACTCCCCCATTACTAAACTCTGGTCAAGCTCCATATAAATATCCAAAACCTTAGCAGTAGCTACAAGATCGGCAACAATAAATGTTGGGTTACGAAAAGTAAGGAAAAAGGCGTATTGTTGAACCTTGTTCATGAAAAATTTGATCCTATGAACGATTATTCTGTATTGTATTTAATAGACTCGCCGCAATCAACAACAACCTGTGTCCCTGTAATATCTCTTGATTCTCTTCCTGCAAGAAAACACGCAACATTGGCTACCCCTTCACATGATGCGAGTCTTCCTAATATGGTTGAGTCTTTGCACTCAGAAAAGAACTCATTTAGTTCATCCTCAGAGTTGAAGTAGGGTTCATGGAACTTAGTTGGAACGTATCCTGGGGCGATTGCATTGACTCTGATTCCTTTACTGCCAAGTTGAACTGCCTTTGCTTTGGATAATTCTGTCAGAGCAGCTTTGGAACAGCAATAAGATGTGCCGCACTCCATTGGTATGAATGAATTGGTTGAAGATATGAAAATCACTGAAGACTGGGGAGCAAGAAAGGGCTCAACTGTTTCCAGAGTCTCAAGGGCGGATAGAAAATTGAGCTGCATAACAACATTAACATCTTTTGAAAGGTTTAAAAAAGAAACAGGTGTCATTTCGCCGCACATACCGGGACAATAAACATAAGTGTTGATTTTTTCTATGCTTGTTGATTTAATCTGCTCAAGGAGTATACTTTTATCAACTGTCTTATCCAAATCCATCAGCAACGGAAAACATTCAACATTAATTAATTCCATCTCTTTGCATAAGTTACTAAGAGAATTTTTGTTCCTACCGTGAACTATCAATCTATTGTGTCCGTTTTTAGCCAATTTTCTACAAATTTCCGTACCAATATCAGAAGTTGAACCAAAAATAATTGCATTCATTAACTAGATAAAAGAGATCTTTAAATAGAGATTTGCTGAATATTTTTATATTTTGGAGATTTTTAATTTTTTATTTGGATTAAAAGCAAATTTTCATCTCCATTACCATATATGCGGACGAATATAAGCGAAAAGATCTTTTTAGGCGGATAAATGAATTGTAAAAAGGAAGATTTAGGTAATATCCATTTAGAATATGATATTTGACCTCTTCTTGTTCGATCTATAGTTATTACGATTTATTTCCAGGATAATTTGATCCATTTAATCAGTATATATATGGGGCTTTAATTACGAAGAATTGTTACTAGGATAACATATTCTAAAAAATCTAATGAATGTGGTTTAAATCCCCTTCTGATTTATTTTCCTCCTTTACTCTTTAGGAATTCAACAACTGTCGATTTCCTTATCTTCCTATCTCCTGAATCATTACTTTCAAAAACACTTGCTAATATTAAAGGTGTTTCTCCTTGCTTATTTTTTGCATTTATATCAGCTTCTTGTTGAACCAGATATTTAACAACACTAAGATGACCATTATCTGCAGCATAATGAAAAGGAGTCATATTAAACAAAAAAAAACAACACTATTATTATTTGCATTTATATCTGCTTTTTGATTAACAAGATATTCAACAACACTAAGATGATCATTTTCTGCAGCATAATGAAGAGGAGTCCTACATATATTATCTTTTGCATTAATATCAGCTTTTTGATTAACTAGATATTCAACAACACTAAGATGACCATTATGAGCAGCTAAATGAAGAGGAGTTCCAGATGGATATCCACTCGATTGAGCATTTATATCAGCTTTTTGATAAACTAGATATTCAACAACACTAAGATGACCATATTGAGCAGCCCAATGAAGAGGTGTTGATTTGAACATCAACCATCCATTATATGTATCTAATATTGGAGACCTTTCATTTACATTTGTTCCATTTGCTAAAAGATAAATAATGCTTGTTAGTTTTCCATTTGCAGCTGCTACAATTATATTTTCTTCAAAATCTGGTGCTTTTGTCGATTTCCATTTTCCAAATCGTTCATTTTCTTCTCTCATTTTCCTCTCTTCCTCTTCTCGTTTTCTTTGATCTTCCTTATCTTTTTGAACGAAATAAACCAAAATCTCTTTATGTTTGTTTTGGAATGAAAGCTGGATTGGGGTTTGATTTTTGTTGTTTAAATCATTGAAATCTGCTTTTTGATCAGCAAGAAGCCGAACAACAGATAAATGTCCTTTTTCGCAAGCATGATGAAGAGGTGTTTGAGAATGTCAACCGGGAAAACTCTGTCGTCTTTAGGACCAATCTCACACTTGGCAGAAAGCATAAGTTCCACAATTTGATTATGACCATATCTAGAAGCATAATGCAAAGGAGTCCACTGATGATTTTCTTGGATATTTAATTCAGCTCCTTTTTGGATTAGAATTTGAACTATGCTTTGAAATCCATCTCGGGAAGCAATATGAAGGGGAGTAAGTCCAAAATAATCTGGTGAATTCATTTCGGCCCCATGATTAAGCAAAAATTCTACAACTGTAAAATGGTTTCCTTTTGTAGAATAATGAAGTGGAGTCCATAATTGATATTATGAATCATATTTTTGTCTTTGGAATTTAAATCGACTTTTTTATCAAAAAGAAATGCAATAATACCCAAATGTCCCTTTTCAGCAGCAAAGTGCAATGGATTTTTCCCAAATATTGTAGAATTTCCTTTAAAGACTTAACATTAATATCGGCCTTTTTTTGAACAAGATTTGAAAATATCTTGAGATTTCCCTGTGATGATGAAATATGAAGAGGAAAGTGCGACAGTTTGTTGGGAATTTGCACATTTGCTTCCAAATTCAGAAGATATTGAACAACAGATTCAAATCCGCAATGCCAAGCTAAATGAAGAGGAGTGTCTCCATGAAAAAACCATAAAAGCATATGTTTTGTGCATCCAAATTGGATCCTTGGTTAACCAAAAACTCAACAATTTGAAGTGATCCCTTAAGACATGCAAGATGAAGAGCTGTATTCTCATAATCAGTAACAGATGTGAGACTTGATCCTTGATTTATCAATAACTCAACAAGCGTGAAGTGTTGTGATACTATTGCACAATGAAGGGCAGTATAATTCTTAATATTGACATTGTTATATTTTTCAAGACCATACCTTAATTCTAAATCAGGCTTATTTTCTATAAGAGAAATTGCAGTGTTGACATTTCCTTCCATTGAACTGATATGAAGTTGATATAACTGCTTCCGGAGGCAATCAGAAATTTCGATTGTTCCATTTTGTTCAGCTATGTCAAGGGGAGTGAGGGATTCAATTTGAGAATAATTTCTTGGTTTTTTGCTCTAATATTCGCATTATTCTCCAACAAAAACCGAACAATGTCTAAATGGCCTTTCTTGATAGAAATGTGTAAAGGAGTCTCTAATTGCTTTTTTTCCCGAATTGATCATCAATAGAATTAATATCAGCCTTCATAGAGAATAGAAAAGAAACCACAGATAGATGACCATTCTCTGCTGCAATTGAGAGAGGAGATTTGCCATTAATGTTCTTTTGATTTATATCTGCTTTGTTCTCAACCAGATACTCAACAATATCGAAAAATCCCAGAAAACATGCGAGATGAAGTGAAGACATCATGAATATCACCAAAATAACTTTTCATTTTTCAAATTAATGTTAGTATTTTGTTCAATTAGGTACTCAACAATATCTATATGATTACCTAAAACAGCAAAATGAAGAGGTGATGAACCTCTCATCATCTGATCTTGAAATTTTTCATATGGAAAAAGAATATCAACTTCTTGAAACCTTTGTTTCATTTTTTTCAAAATCTCAAGTTTTCCTTCATATGAAGCAATATGAACAGTGCTCATGTAATCATTAAACTTTTCTATTATCTCAGTATTTCCATAAAACCTGGCTATATCAATAGGAGTTTGAAATAAATTAAACCCGACTTTTCATTATTTCTAACCTCAATCAAACCTTCAAGCCTTAAAAAATAGGAAACAATTCGATATGTTGATAGGAAACAGCTAAATGAAGTGGAGTTGATTTAAACATTCACTATGATGATAATGTTGTTCTCTGAGTTGATGTTAGCATTATGAAGAACTAGATACTCACAGATACTTAGGAAACCGTTATTACTTGCAAAATGTAGTGGAGTCATTAAACAAAAAAATGAAATGATTCTAAATTCTTGCTGTTAAGATCTGCATTATTCTCAACCAGATACTCGACAATATCCAAAAAGCCATAAAAACATGCATGGTGAAGTGGTGTCATCAAGAAAAACCATATGAAACAAAATCATTCTGCTTATTAGTATCAGCCTTCAGTTTTATCAAGAATTCAACAATGCCCATATTGTTTCCTAGAACAGCAAAATGCAAGGGTGTAGAGCCGAACATCATTTTAAAACTGTTGAATGTTTCGTTTAGATAACGAGAATGAATAGAAAAACCTTTTTTAATGAGATGTTTGACCATATCTAGATTTCCTTCATAACATGAATGATGAATCTTAACAACTCTCTTGATTTCGTTTTCCAGTAAAGATGTGATTTCTTGGTGATTTTTCGATCTTGATAAATCAAGTGGTGTCATTAAACCCGAATCACGAATTGATAAATCGGCATCTTGAGATATAAGAATTCCAACTATTTCAATGTTTCCGGTTTCTATTGCTACATGAAGAGGAGTTCTAGAAAAAACACTAATAAAATATGTGAATCAAGGTGATTGATATTTGCCCCTTTCTTAGCTAGATATGTAACAAGATTATCATGTCCATATTGAGATGAATAATGCAAAGGAGTGGAACCTTTAACATGCCAATCACTGCTAAGAAGATCTTCATAATTAACATCAGCTCCATCTTTGATTTGTGCTTCAATACCCGATTTGTTCCCTTCTTTAGATAATTCAAGAATATTTTTAGAGTAGGTTTCGATAATACCTGGAAAGAAAGGTGAGGAAGTATTTTCCTTAATACTTATACCCTTATCTCCAATTTTTGTAATTCCAAAATTGACTTCTTCTCCTGCAATATGAATATTATCATATTCTACCATATTTTGCTTCACATATATGGTATTTTCTCTACTAAACAAATTATCAACTATCTCATTACTTAATAAATCAGAATTATTGACTTCATTTATATCTTGATTGTTAAATACTTGTTCACCAATTTGTCTCTTTTTAGTTTCTATTTGTGGCTCAAATAGATTTTTTGTTATATGTCGATTTGGTTCACTTCCTATCAGAATTTGTTGGGAAACTATTCTTGTCGATTCATTTAAATCAGGAATATTTCCAGGGGGTTTTGGTACTTCATAAATATGAGAGTTTTGTTCAATTATTTGAGAAATTTTATCAAATACATTTGATGCTGTGGGCCTTTGTTTGGGTTCTTGATGCCAACAAAGTTCAATAAGTTCTTTGAACTCAGAAGGACAATGAGTAGGGATATCAAGTCTTTCACCACTTTTTACAGAATCTTTGATTGTGTCAGCATCATATCCTTCATAGGGAACTTGACAAGACGCAATTTCCCAAAAAACCATCCCAAGGGCATAAATATCGGCTTTATCAGTGTAGGGATTCTTAATCGAAAAAGTCTCAGGAGCCTTCCATTACAATGATCCAAAAACATTGTTCTGAACATAAAGATTTGAAGATGTCGTATGGCTTTTTGTCTTGATCTTTGAGAGGCCAAAATCTGATATTTTAGCTCTCATAATTTCATCCAAAAGAATATTCAAGCTTTTCATGTCTCGATGTAAAACACCTTGAGAATGCATCAACATCAAACCTCTGGTGATATCTTGTGCCATCTGATACCTTTTATCCCATGAAAATGAAGATTCGATCTTTCTATTTCTTAGCAACTCGAGGAAATGAAATAGGGTTCCTTTTGCTGCATACTCCATAACAATACACTCACCTTCTTGGTTTTTTGATGTACCAAAAAAACGTATTATATATGGAGAATTCATTCTAGATAGTAATTCTGCTTCATTCAGGAACTCTAGTAAGATTTGTTCTTCTCCTCCTAATAGCGTCATTTTCACAGCCACTTTCCCAAAAGTTCTTGATTCAGCTAAATATACTTCGCCACAGCCTCCTCTCCCTAAAACTCGAATGAATTTCAGGTCTTCTTGATGGATTCGAATCATTGGAATTTTACAAAACTTTGGCAAATTTAACTTGTCGAGGCATTCATGGTTCGTCATCAATTCTAGTGAGAACTTGCGTTTTCTTTTGTGTTCTCACTTGCTATTCGTCTGATTAAATCCTTGGAAGTTAAATCAAATGGGCCTTTTGTTTTATTAGAGATCAACAACACAGTCTTCTTCATTTTTCGAATTGAGAAATGGATTCGATTGTGGTCGTATGTAAAAAGGCAATGAGAAAGAGAATTTGTTTGAATATGAATGTTACTGATGAAAAGATTTCTTAATAATGTGAGTAATAATTGAAGAATGGGAGAGTTTTCTTAAAATAAAAGCTTTAGGATAAGAGTAAAGACATATATATTATAGAGAAGGTGAAGTAACTATCACTGAAGATGTGAATATGATGATATCGAATGTTGTTCAAAAGATGGGGGATTGGTATCAACGGTATATGCTCAAGAATATGAACCGTATTGGCGATTTTATTTGATTCCAGAATGAGGGAGAAATTAATCAACCTCTATATAAATATGACAATGTCCTTTTTCTTCAGAATTGTGTTGAGTACAACAGTGTTATTAAATTACATCATGAAAATTGCCTCTCACTATTTATTCAGATCACTGGATGAATATCAATATAACGAAAAAAGGAGTAATATCATCATTTTGTCATTGTTCAATGAGATTTTTCAGGTAATTATGATGTATTTAGGAGTCACCCAGATCCTATGTTCCAGAATAGCTTTTTGGAATATCTTCATTTTGTATATCACAAATATTTTATATTTACTTAAGTCCAAATTAATTTGTATGTTTTTATCAATTGGCATATTCTTCTTTGGAAACAATCAGATAGCCAAATTATGTATTTTCTTGATATATTCTCTTATATACTCTAGAAAATTACGCAAAATATCGAAACAAACGGGCTTTGGATTTAAAGCTGATACTATTCTAATGATAATTATCCAATTCTTATTCATAATTGCACCTAAATATTATCGAACAATTGATGAGCCAAATGATAAAAGATTAGTATTAACTATCATGCTTTTGGAAAATACCAAATATGTTTCGATTGAGCATTCATTAAATAGTAATGATATTCTTTGGGGTGTTGGTTTGGGGTGTGAAAATAGCACTACAGATCAGGAGAGGTCTTATGTTGATAAAAATATCGATATTTCTCAATGCTTCTTCTCAAGATCATCAAAATTCTCTGGTAGAGGTGGGGTCATATATATTGATGGGGGAACTTACTCAATGAAGGTTTATTGCTCAATGTTCTATTTCTGTTCAGCGATTTTTGGTGGAGCAATACACTTCAATTCTAGAAATACTGATCTCAAAATGATATGCTCAAACAAATGTTCTGCTTCTTATGATCATTTTGCTTATCTAAAATCTTCTCTGATGAATCTGGTGGAGCATCTCTCCATTTCTACTTGTTCACTTACACAATTGGGTAGTCGTTCAATTTGCTTTGCCGGTGGTACTCATAAGGTTGACAACACAAACAGTTCAATGAACAATGCTGCTGAAATATCCGGTATGAGTATCTCTTCTTCTTCATTTACAAGCACACACTGCACCTTTTCTAACAACAAGGTCTCAAATAACGTCTGTATTCAACTACACTCTATCTCAGGGACTATATCAATGGAATATGCTAACATTATCCATAACAACAGTCCATCAGTGGGAATTGTTTGTATATATGGAGTTGGATCAAAAAAGATGTTGTTTTGTGTGTTCCAAAATAATCATGACTATCTATTCTGTGTATGGGAAGGTTCTCTTGAAGTGTCTCACTCTTTTATAAGTCATTCAGCATTATCATTCTCTTCTCAATTAGCAGTTGCAACTGCAACAAATAATTCTAATATTATTAGAATAACATATCAAATCAATTTCTTTCATTCTCTTTATTGTAATGCTGATATACCTATTCCTCAGAGATCATTGGAGAAAACAAATGATAAGACTATATGGAGAACATATAATAGTATTATCGATATGAATATGTTTCCAATCTTCTTTTCATATCTTATTAGTTAATATGTACTAATGAGTGATTGATAACCTATATAATATAAAAGTGATCTAAGGATATGATTTGTTTTCGCTTTGAGTGCTTTATCTTTATAATTACAAATATTATAGTATATCTGACAAAGAAATAATGATGAAAACAGTTTTTATGCTTATAACCACCTATCCTTTTGGTCCACATGCAACCTGGATTCCAGGTTGGAAATAGTAATTCTATATGGAAAATGAAGTTATCCGACCATAAAAAGAATAGGCCTTTTTCTGTTTAATGAACTAATGAATCCTTTTGTTATTGAAGTAAAAAAACCAGCAAAAAATCTAATATTGGAATTATTATTCGAAACACCACAATATGCATCTTGGCAATCATCGATAAAAATGAGAATCTGAATACCGAAAGAAGACAAATCCATCATGTTGGAGGTTCTTTTGTTTGAATATGCAAAAATACTTGGCAAAAAGAGAGACTAAGCGTTTTTGTTCCAATTATGACCATTTATATCTTATTTCATTAAAAGAACCACGTTGGATCCTCTTCTAAAAATAATAATCAGTTAGAGACACATATTTAAGGTTTTTCTCCCAATTAAGTGATTCGGAAAAAAACATTTGTATTCTCAGAAATTTTAAAAATACAATTATGAATTTTTATGCTCTTAGGAGATACCAGAAAATCAATAGTAAAAATTTAAATCATTACTCTTACATAGGTGTTACTTTAATACTTGAACATAGCCTTTTATAGGCAAAAATTCCTGCTCCTATTACCATAATTCCCCCAACAATAACACCCGCATATAAATATTTCTGGGTTTCAGTCTCTTCTTGGGGAATTGTATCAACACATGATACAACTGAAGTGCAAAACTCAGAAACAAATCCTTGATAATTGGAATTATTCAGATCATTAATCCGGGGAGCCAAATTAGTTTTTTGGGACTTACAAATTGTTTCATCTGCAGCTGAACTTAGTGTTATTGAATTGCAGAAACTCTCAAGACATGGAACAAGACCGCTCACCTGTTCGCAGGTCCCAAAAGTAACTCTATTGGCTGGAGTTGCAAAATACTCACCATAGGCATTGAAAATTTTGTTGCAGCGAGAGCAGAGAATGTACTCGGAATGGGTGATCACAACAAAGAAAGCAAACATTATCTAACTGAAGCAGTTTTTTTCAAATTGGGTTTTATGAATTCAATATTGAATTATCTTTACATAATCATACTTACAAATTTGAAATATCATATAAATTTGTTGAACTGTATTATCAAAATTGAAAAGATTATCTTGATTTAATAACGTTGGTAATATTTTGTTAATCAATGCCTTTGGGGTATATATTCAAATGATGGAAGGTTACCACGAGAAATAATATTGAATGGCTGGGGAACAGGAAATCTTGCACTGTTGAAATTCTGGTGGATATGTAGATCTGATGGGGCTTCCTGAGTCTTTATTGGCTGAAGAGGAGGTTTTTCTGGAATTCCCCTTTTTTGAACTGGTTCAGGGGGACGGATGTTCGTTGCAGGACGAGGGATTGGGGGAGGAAGCTGTGTCTGTGGTGGCGGTGGGCGAGGTGCTCCCGCATTTCGAAATATTGGATGTGTTTCCGAAATCTGAGCTGTATAATGATCGCCAGACTCGTGATAATACTGTTCAGGAGGATAAATCGGATAATTATATGATGCTTGTGGTGGAGGTGGAGGTGGTGGTGCCGCAAAATTACCATAACCGCTGTAAGCAACAGGTTGCCCATAATGATTACCCCGAATAATCTGCTGTTGGGGCTGTTGCTGATAATATTGGGCGTGCGATTGCGAATAAACGGGCTCTGCTTGATACCATTTGTTATTATTGAAACCTGGGTCCTGTGGAGGATATGGAGCTGGGCGCCTCATTTATAAGTGGCTCTCAAAAGTACAGATGGGCGTTATTTGAGTCCCCAATTTGAAAACTTTATCAATTAAGAATTATTGAAACAAATAATTTGAAACACTTATGAAAAAATAATGATAACAAATTTTATAAGAAAAGGTCCAAATTCGCGCCCCTAATTGAACCATCAAGTACTTTTGCTGATTGAAAGACTTTGGCCCAATTTGTTTTCCAAGTCAAATTTTTGAATTTTCTTTGTTTCTTCAGGTCTTTTAGATTGTTCATATTTTTTTCGAATTCTTGGTTGTCGATATCAGAAAGTATTTCTAATGCTAGTGTTGCTCCTTCCCTTATATCAGAATGCCAATGTTTTTTTGCGGCATTTAACAAGGGCTCTCCTAAGCATGAATTTGTTATTGGTGGATTTTCAAGGATGAATTTCTCGATCGAGGGGCCAAGAATCACATTTAAAGATCCTTCAGCTAAGTCAATATTTGGCTGTTCAACCAGTTCGGCAAATTTCCTTAATACTTTGATGAGAATACTTGTGGTTATGAGATTGGAGTTTGATAAAAACAGGCTCTCAATAACGCTAATAAAGAGTATCTGCTTCTGAATTGTTGATGAAGGCCAATGTGATAAAAGAAAACCAATAGTTTCTTCAAAAAACAAGGAATTAATAGTGATTAATGAGGTACATGTATTCAAAAGATTAAGACAGTAATTAGGGAAAGAATAAGAAGAAAACAATGGGAGCAGGCCGTTTCTAAACAAAACTTTCGTATCGAATCCTTTCATTTTAATAAAACCTGATATTCCATCCAGAAGCTCCGCAGAGCACTTTTGATTCTGAAAACATGATAGCACTATCCGAAAAACTGTGGGGTGGCTGTATTTATGGCTTTCAATGATTTTTTTTAACACTAAGCTTGATTGAATACGTTCTCTTTCATCAGGAGAATATGAATTAATAATTATTGCAGAAATAACACCGTCAGTAATCGGAGATTCGGAAAAGACATTCTCAGAATATGCAATTAAACTCTTATAGACAAGATTTAAATGAGGCCAAGAATTATCTTTGACTTGTATGGGGATTGATGCTTGGGGAATGGAAGTAAATGGACGAGATATGTTTTTGATCGCCATTTTTTGGAATTTCGATAAACTTTGAGGAACAATATATTTTATAATACTTTTGTTCTGAAGAGCTAATATTATATCATTTAATAATTTGGATTTGATCCTTTTTGGTTCTTTATCCTGTAATTGAAGAGAAAAATCACAAATTTTGGCACATTCTTTGACTTTTTCTAGGAAAATAGCATTATATCTTTTAGCATCAATATCATTGAAACTCGGAGACTCGATAATTTCGATGGTTCCAAATCTAAACAATGTTGAAACACATAATTCACTAAATGGAATATCTTTATCTTCTGCTTTTGGCAATAGTTTCTGGTTTTTCCGGGCTGGAATCAAAGATTTTTTATTTGTCACAACAGAAGGGTTCTTTTTCATCATAAAATTTTAGTATAATGCTGAGCAATGGAAAGGTTTTTAGATATAACAAATGAGTTTTTTGGTATAATAATTATATAAAAATGAATGATAACAGTCAGTATTTTATTCCAGAGCTTTCTATTGAGCAGATAAAAGAAATTACGGCATCTATCCCGTTTACATGCATCCCTTTTGATATTCAAAACGATACTTATGACAAAGAGGTGTTTTGGAGATATTCTCTTGAACCTGAACATTTTACAGCAGAAATCGTTAGTAAAGCGGGAGAAAACCCAACACCTGATAGAATTGCTCAATATTTGTTTTTTTCTCCATTGATTCCCCACTCAATTACTAGGTTGGTTTTTAATTATTATAATAAGTACCCATCTTTTTTGCATTATTATTTTTTAGCTCCAGTAATTGATTTTATGCCAATTATAGATGCTCTTTCTGTTATATTTTCCAGGATATCTTTGCCATATGGGAAAAAGGATCTTATAAGCATTATGGAGAATGCAGGGAGAGTTTTTATTAAACATCCAACTTTCATTCCAGATGATGAATATTGTGTAACACATCTTATTGCTTGTTGTCTTTATTATTCATATACAATATATATTGGAACAGAGATTACCAAGCAAAAATTCTTATCAATATGTAGATCCCATTCTCTATCAAAAAAGGTATCCAAGAGTTTCATAGATGCTGTTTTCAATATGATAACCAAGACTCCCATTGGCCTCACATTCTCGTTCTCTCATCCAAAATTTAATCCAAATTTTAACCACAGTGGAATGCTAATGGCTCCTGTTGGTCTCTTTGGGCAATGCAAAAAAATATTCGCAAAGATCGAACAGTTTTCTCTAAAATTATATAATAATGAAACATGCACATCAGAAATTGGTGGTTTTGCTCTATTGAATGTTCTTTTTATTTCTCCTGCTCCCAATAGTAACAAAAAATACTCTTTTACTCTTTTTTCTGAAGATAATGGATCTGTTGGATATAGAATTGAATTTGGGAAGTATGAAATAATTGATCCAAATCAGTTTTATTTAATTGCCTCTAGTGAAGAAGATCATGAAAAATGGAGAAGTTCAATAATGCATTCAGCATTTCTCAAAACGATGAATAATTTAATGGATATGCCACCATGGAAGGATCCTGAATAAAGGTATTTCGTGTAAACTGGGCTCTACTTTACACAGATATTGAGAGCATAATAATCGATTGTTAAACGAGATAAAACCGAAACGCATCTATTCGTTAATATGAGTGAGATAAAAAAGCCCTCTGTTTATATTCTTTTGCAATATTCCAACGAAACAGTTCTGAAGAATTTTCAAAACATGATTAAAACATATTTTCCTCAGACTCATTTGGTTTGTCCAATGAAAACAGCAATTGAGAATGCTGTACGTAGCAAACCCCCACTTATTAAAATGAATTCCACTGATATGCTGTCTATGACAGGAGATTTAGCCAATGTTGTTGTTAATAACTGGGTTTCTAACCAGCTTAAAAAACCAATTCAAAAAGCAGCGCCTGCCAAAAAGCCTCAAGCCATAAAAAAGCCTGGTAAGCAGGCAGTGATTTCTGCAGTTGACTCTACTCCTAGAATTCCTGAACCAGAAGCATTTGGTCCGACTTTTGTTTATTTGACTGAGTACCCCCGTACACAAGAGCAATTATCGTTGATGATATCCTCTTTTTGTCCTATTATTTGTCATATTACATTAGATATGCCTACAAATGAAAATGATAAAAAGGCCTCACAGCAATCGATCCCAATTATTGATTGGAAAGCACAATTTCCCTCTGATTTCCCGTATTTGAGTTATATGATTAACCCAGCAACTACAAATGAAGAGCTTTCTATTGCAATGATATCTGAAATTCATACTCTATCAAACGCTTTCTCATCATATAAATCTGAAACCACAGATATCCGTTTAATTGATATTCCTCAGTATCCTCCAGCCCCTGTTCATATCCCACAGCTGCAAACAGAAAAGCCACCTTCAAAGGCCTCGATTCAAGCACCAAAGAATCAAGTTATACCACCACCTGAACCACTCTTATTCCAGATTTCTGCCTTAACAAACGCTTATAAATTGAGTATTCTTCAATACTTGAAAGATTACATTATAACTTCAGGAAATCCTTCTTTAGATACAATTTTCGTTCATCATTTTGAAACATTGCCAAAATACCCTCTTCCGTCGTATATCAGGGGGATTTTGTCCAAAAATCAAAACCTAAGATCTCATGAACTTTTTACTTTCAGATCTGTTTCTTTTAAGAACAATATTCCATTTGATCATATTCTGCATGTCCATATTATCAAAGAGTTTGAAAAACTCCTTGGGTATAGCATTGGTGAAAGGAGGTATATTGAACATATTCCTCTTGATTTTGTACCATTTGTTTTGTCTCCTCTATTATCAGACTATACTGATTGCAAATATACTGAGTTTTGCGGATTAACTTTGCTTTCATTTTCACATCCTATACCTTCAAAAATGCCAATAATTTACTCAAAAGAGAAGATGAACCTTCCAATTTATCAAGGCTTTGGGAAATGGGCGAGCTTAAGAAACGATTTTTCGTCAATAATTGAAGAGAGCTTTCCTCAAACAGAAATAGGAGTTAGTGCAGGGTCAATTGATCAGTTCTGTGGAATTTTGTCATCAGAATCCGAATACTCGAAGGAAGTCTATTATTGCGAAAGTGGCCTGAAAGTCCAGTCATATCCATTACAATCTCTTCCAAACGGCCAAACAATCACATTTATTGTATACTATAATAATTTATCGAAAATTTCTTTTACAATGACTCAACAATCAATGTCTGATCAAAATGAAGAAGAAGACAATATTGAAGTTATATCTTCAATTAGGGGAGCATTTAATCCGAAATGTCAGTTCTGTTTTGATTATAGCTCAACAAACAATAAGTTCTCTGTTTTCTCTGATAGCTACAAAGTGGAGTTTGATTCTACAAATAACAAAGTGATACTTTCTGGTAGCAATGATGAATCTCAAAGAATAATCCAAAGTAATGGTAACTTGATTAAATTTGATCCAAATAGTACGATTTACCGTATTGATGGATCTATAACAAAGATTGTTAATAATGAATGGCACCATTGTGATAAAAACGGACAATCATTTATCAAAAAACAAGGACAGTGGTATAGAAATCCATCTCAAGATGCATCAGAAGAGATAATCAAGTCCTATTTTTGTGATAGACAAGTAGTTAAGAGATCAAATGGTGTCACATTGGTTAAAGACACTCTTGATTCATATATTGTATTCCCTGATGGAACAAAATACTCAGTAGGGAATTCGGTTTATTCTCATCCCTGCTATCCCGATATTCAGGTTTCAAATGGCTCATTAATTATTCAAACGAATGAGTACATTGTTACATATGATGAAAACCGGAATTTCACTCTAGAATCCAAAGACGGAGAAGCTTCATTAAGTTATATTCAAGATACCCAACATTTGATTTTTAGTTTTGGTCAATTTAAGAATGTAATGACAATGGTGGATCTTGTCACTGGTACGGTTGCTAATGTTGGTGCAAGAAGAAGTGTGTATTACCTAAATGATGAATGGAAATGGAAAATTGGAAGACAACTATGTTCGAAAAAAGAAATTGTTCAGCATTTTCAGGAAGGAGATTTTGTTGAAAGGCTTCAGCCAATTGATCAAATGGATAATGAAGAGCTTCGTAGCGTTATTTCTCAAGGGCACAAACCAAGGCTTTTCATAATTGAGAAAATTGCTAATGAGCTTAATGTTAGAGAGTTAATATCTTCTAATGATTATCAAAATGCTGCTGAATCGTCTGAAAACAGAGTATCCCAAACAGATGAATCAAAAGTTACCCTATGGTTCGATACCAAACCAAAATCATACAGAGAGATTTCAATATTCCCAAAGATTAGTGATGATGTTATTAGTTCCATTTTTAAACTCACACAAAAAGAAATTGAATATGAAAAAAGTAGAGAATCTATTTTAAATAGTGTTGGAGATCCAAAATGGAGGGATCTCGAAAAGCATCAAATGGTTGAAGAGAATAACATACTGCAGCTTTTATCCAAGTATGGAATATCGATGATGACAAATTAACCGTTTTTATCGTGTTGTAAAAAATTCTTAACAATAAGTTATCAATTTTTTCTGATAATGATTGGTTAGTTTTCTATCGTGCACAGAACTTTTCACAAAATTACAAAATAATCGATTGGCTTGATATGTCACTTTTAAAAAATTGAAATTTTAATGAATATTGATATTGATTTTTCTCAGTTAATAGAATCATTGTCAGGTTGCAAAACATATAAACATTGTCTTTCTCATTGCAGAGATATTTTAAATAAGATTTTTACGAAATATAACGAAAAACAAATTGTTGAAACCCTGGATAACTTACTTAAACTTTCTTTAGATAGTTTAAAAATACCAAAAGTATCAATAAGGATAGCTTCGTTGTCTATAGTTGGATTATTTATGGATTTGGTAAATGATCAAGAGTCGCTAAGGACGATTGCCCAAGGTGTTGAAAGGTTATTTCCTAGTTTTGATATTGAGATCAATGAAGGTGCTACATCCATATATGAACGTATTATAAGAAGATCCAAAGTAACGATCCTTCCGAAACTTTTAGATCGTTTATGGGTATTGCCAATATCAAACACAATAATGACTTTAGTTTTTTTGCTCAAAAAACTTTATTTTCCTTATATACACCTTGCTAATAGATATCGAGTTATTATTGAGAGGACCATATATGCTGGTATTCGAAGTGATATATGCATTGTCTCGACTTTGTCTATTGATCTTTGTATATTTCACCTTGAACACGATTCATCTACTGAAAATTTTACCAATTCTATCATTGATTATTGTACAAGCATATTAATATCATCAGGATCTTCACATGAGGTGCATTGTTCGATTGGTTTATTAGTACGAATTTTTTCTGGGAAGCATAGTATATCTAATGAGAGATTATCGGTTTTTATTGAAGAATTAATAAATTATTTTATTAGAAATCCAAATGAAATACATAGTATTTCATTAGATGATGTTATAAGATATTTTAAAAACGAGATGAAAAGATACATTGAACATTTATATCAGAAAACTGAGTTTAATCAAAATTTTTTTTTAGTATTATTGCAAGAGTATCCAGATTTATTTAAAAAAGAAGCAATTTACATGTTAAATAATTCTTTCAATGATAAATATCTTACAATTTTTTCCTCTTTGATTTGTTTGAAACAAATTAGTGGGGATGAAATTGTATTTGATATTAGCAGAACGCCATCCTTGTGCCTAACCAATATTGGTTTTTTTGGAAACATTGTCAGTTTTTATCAAGGAAGGAATTGTGTTTTAAATCAGTATTTGATTTATGAAATTGATAAAATGGTTTTAGAAATGAGGATAAATGATTTCTCTAAATCAATTATATGTTTCTCGTGTAGGTACTTCCCATATTTTTTTGAACAAATTGAATTTATTATTGCTAATCATAGTAAGATTGACGATGCAACATATGAAATGGTTATTGATTCTACTTTTTCTATGATTGATGACTCTGAAGATAGATTGCAGTTAATACTTTTTAACTCTATTGCATTTAATATCCTCAAATTAAATAATGAAATATATATAGTTCACTTTCTAGATTGCATTCATAAAAAACATAGGAACCTTGTTTTGGATTCCAATGTACTTCCAATAATGAAATCTTTTATGTTGAATCTTTCGATCAGTGTACAAATTTCGTTTATTAAGTCAATGGGAAATGCTGATTTGACTTTTCTCGCATTTGAAGAAGGAGATACTCAGAATCTTATTAATTCTTATTCTTCAACAAACAATCTCAAAGAAAAGAAACGCGTGATTGAAAGTATTAATGCATATATAGAATATGGTTATTCAATTTCTCCTAAAGATTCAAACATTATAATCTCATTTTTATTGAGTGTTTTGGATTCAAGAATGAATTCATCAAATGCCATTTTATATTGCTTCTCGAGAAGAATAGAACATAATGATGACCGAATGATCCGCCGAAGAGCAATCAAATGCTTTCAAAGCATTCTTGGAAAGAATTTGTTTCACCTTAAATCACATATACCACATCTAGTCAATTCTCTTGCTGATCAATTATCAATAAGTACTCATGAAAGCCTACATATCGATGTGATTAAGACCTTATATATGATTTTTTCTATCACTGAAATAGCGATAGATGAATTAGTTAATATAGTGGATATTCATTCAAAATTGATTGTATTTATTAATCAAAATCGAAATGGTGATATACATTTTGAAATTATTAAACTATTAGGGTTAATTGGTCCGTTAGATCCTTTTCAGTTTCCCTCCAATTTAATGCACTCATATAGAAGTCACAGATATTTTTTCCATGATCCTGAAAAAAGGAACCAATCTTATTTAATGTTTGTCATGGATTTTTTGCTTGAAGAACTACACTCAGCTTCCTCAAATTTCCATCCCTCAGTTTTAGTTAATGCTATTATGTACATATTTGATTCGGATCCTCAGTCTTGCTTAAAGTATGCTAGCACAATAATCGATACATTTCATGCTTTTCTTATTCAATTAGTATTCAATCCCCCAGATCAAATATTTATTTTTTTGAGATCAATTATTAAATTAGTTGATATTGATATAATCCCTTATCAGCACAAAATAATGGACATGATAACTCCATATATTGTCCCATTTCCAAATTACTATGCATTGAAAGCTTTATCAACAATGGTGCATACCCTGAAAAGTAGGTTGAATAATATATCTGGCTTATATTCTATTGTATTTTCATTTGGATTTGATTCAAATCTCTCTCATGATATTCAACAATCAATTTTGTACCTTTTAGGATCAATTGCTGTTTATATTCATGTTAATGAAATTGAACTTTTTTCTTTATATCGTAAAGCTATCTTATCAAAAAATAACCTTTCAAATCATGCTATTAATTATCTTCAAATGATTATGAGACAAGGAACATATCCTAATTTAATTGTCCCAATTTTTGAATTATGCCTTTTGCTTACGGATTCCAGCTATAAAAAGTCTGTTCTTAACCTATGGTATTCTTTGATTGATAAGTATTCAGACCAAATTAATGAACTATCTGGACTTTTTGATAAATTTCGTCAACAAAACTCCTCTGATTTAGATCACAATTCTGTATTTGTTTCGGTGTTTGAAATTTTCACGCCTGAAAGTGATTTTGTGAGCTCGATAAAAAAACCAAAGATGACAAGGACGAGTTTGCAATCTCTTCTGAATGAAAACTACTTAGAAAGTTCTCGAAATTCGGGGGATTGGGAGTCTTGGTTTTTACAATTTACTCAAATATGTTGTTTGAATTCACTCCATCCAGCAATACGATCATGTCGTCCCCTTTTAACTATTGGAACGACATTTGAAAAGCTATTGTTTCCTGTTGCCTTGTTTTCTCTTTGGGAAGATCTATCACCATCAGACAAAGACTTTTTGTCAACTTATATTGAATCAACAACAAATAGCAAGTATATTCCATCAGATATTCTGTTTTCTATTATTAATGCATGTGATATTTTTGATAAATCTGGAATTGAAATTGTAAATCCTCACCATTTAGCATTAATATGTGAAAAATGTTTTCTTTTAGTTGATGCTTTAAGGTATTATGAGAAGGATAAGCAATTCATACAGGATTCTTTCAAGAAGCTTTTGCATATTAATTCTAGTATTCAAAAGAAAGAAGATGTTAAAGGGTTAATCAAATTTGCTGAAAATAATCTGTTTTGTGAATCTTTTTTGAGAAGTATATCACACAATAACAATTTTCAGAAGGATTTTAGTTATTCCAGTTTACAGAATAACATCAAACACTTGGTTCGTCTTAGAGATTGGGATTCCATTTGTGCCTATTCAAATCAATTCTTTGAGCTCCCTGATCTGATAAAAACTAAAGCGGCCCCATATTTCATTATTGCTTCTCAAATGAAATCATATGATTACAGCAAGTATATTACATATCTTTCATTTAATAGTGTTATGTCTTGTTATTGGATGGCGTGGATATCAATCATGAGATCCGATCATGAATTTTGTGATATATGGATCAAGAAAGGTCAGAGGCTTATTTGTAATTTATTTTTTAATCAGGTATATACATCATATGAGCAAATGATTCCTCTCGTGTATCACTCAACATTGTTTGAGGAACTAAATGATGTTCTTCAAACAAAAATGAATGGATACGCAGCAAATGTTTTCCAAATATGGAAAAAGAAAGCAATAATTTTCCAAAATGATACAAAAAGATTTTGTAATATTTTTAATACTAGAGTTATTTTTGATTGTCCGAAAGAAGAACTTCTTCAAATTAAGCTTACATTTTTTAATACACTAAGAAGATTACACGAATGGCAAATTATTGATGCATCTTTGGCAGATCTTTTACCAAACGATGATGATCCAAGAGTTGAATTATTGAAGACTAAGATTTCCATTGAAAAAGGGTCTCCTGATGGAATTGAGAAGCTTGAAAAAATAGTCATATCTTTGCAAAACACACAATATAATGAAGCCTTTATCGAATCTGTTTGTTCATATGCCAACAGAGTGACTCCATCAGAAAAATCCATATTATATTTAGATACTGCTTTGAAAATTTATCCTTTGAATGTTGGTGCATGGAAATCATGGTCATATTCAAATTTATTCTTGTCTCATAGAGATGGTTTTGTGAAAGAACCATATGTAGATAATGCTCTTAAAGGTTTTTGGACTCTTTTAGATATATCATCACCAAAAATGCATTATATTAATCAAATATGTTCTATCTTTTTCCAACATGGAACTCTTCTTTCATCATTTGATGAATCCTCAAAAAAAATGCTGTCTTTAAGTATTGATTGTTTGGAAATGGTAATACCCCAAATCATTCTAAATATTGAGCACAAGGAAAACTCTGTTAGGAACATAGTTTTTGAATTGCTCAATAAACTGAGTGATAAATGCTTTCATTTAATTGTTTATCATCTGAGCCTCTTACTAAAAACTAGAGAACTCTCTAGTAGATCATTGCATCATATCCAAAAAATATTAGATCAAAACTCACTTCAATGGAATTGTGTTACAATGTTTGTCAATTTCATGATTGATTCTGCAATTTTGCCTGCTGAGAGAGTAATAAGATTAATCGAAAAAGTTTTATTATATGGTGAAGATTATCCTTTTTCTACAGGTTTTTATACTGATCTTGATTCTATCATTAGAATTGTTAATGAGAATTATATATTATTCCATAGGGAATGGTTTTCTTCTAAAGCTTGTAGATTGTTTTTAAACAAAGCCCAGAAATTGTTAGACAAATCACACCCTCCTTCAAACAGTGAGAGAGTATTTTTCTTTAACTCTATCACTGCCTTCAGAAAGTATCTTATTAGTTCTCTTGATAGTATTAGTCTTTTCGACATTTCTGAAGTTAACCCTGAATTTTTATCTGGCAAATACAAATATACCCCTCTTCCAGGTTGTATCTCATTTTCTCCAGCATATCCAACAATAAACAGCGTTCATCCACTCCTAAGAATCATGCCTGGGGCAAAAAAGCCAAGAAAGGTCCAATTTATTACTAGCACAGGCCAAAAAGCTAAGTATTTGCTGAAAGGAAATGATGACATTCGACTTGATCAGTATATAATGAGGTTTTTTTCACTATTTAATTCTATCTTAAAGGCAGATAGGTTCGATAAAGAGAAACACTTGTCTATCACTCAATATAGAGTTATACCTTTATCTGATAATGTTGGTTTGATTTCGTGGGCTGAACATAGTGAAACAATGTTTTCTGTAATTAAATGGTATCGAAAAATGAGAATGCAAACTGAAAACCGTGAAGATAGCATTATAACAAAGCACATTGATGGTGGAAAGGATAAAGTATCTTTTTTGAATCATATCCAAAAACTAGAACTATTTCGAGATTTATGTTCATCAACTCCTCCTGATGATATCAGAGAAGCTTTGTGGATCCGAAGTCATGGATCTCAAGATTGGATCGACCAACGAACGAGTTTTACTAGGTCTGTTGCATTGATGTCAATGGTTGGTTATATCATTGGATTGGGAGATAGACATACATTAAACATTCTTATCCAAAAAGGAAGAGGCAATATTATACATATTGACCTAAGTGACTGTTTTGAAAAAGCCTCACTTCGGAAATATGTACATGAAACAGTACCTTTCCGGTTAACAAGAATGATTATATCTGCTTTAGGTGCCCCTGGTCCTTATGGGGAATTTTCCCACATTTGCTCATATACTTTATCTGTTTTCAGATGGAACAAACTCATTATTCTATCTTATTTAGAAATTTTCTTAAAAGAGCAAATCATTGAAAAAATATGGTCTCAGAGTGGTATAACAAAAGATCCAAAGCAGGTGGTTCAAAGAATTGAAGATAAACTGAATGGAAACGACTTGGAAAAGAATGACATGAGCATTATTGATCATGTAAATATACTAATAGAAGCTGCAACATCAGAGTATAACCTCTCAAAAATGTATATAGGGTGGGCTGCTTATTGGTAATACTATCTCAGTTTATCTGCAAAAAGGTATTCGTATTGTTTCCTGAGAACATGCATTCTTCCTTTTCCAAATGCATCATCTGGTTCATCATTATCAAAACTATCAAGATTAATTATAACAGCTGATATCTTCTCAAAATTTCTGCAATTATGTTCATCCAACACATGATTGAGCAACGACCGCATTTCTTCAGATGCCGATGTGCTTTCGGTAACATTAGTTATTCCCCTTGATTTCCACAAAGCGATCATTTTCTCAGATGGAATGACGACAGCAGCTGGTGAATCATGATGTGGATCAACATATATGAAAAGGTTTTTCACACCATCGACTCCATTTAGAATCTCTGTAAGATTTGTGACAGAAATATACTCTCCTCTACTTAACTTAATATGATTTGAAATTCGATCAATAATTTGCAAGCATCCATCATCAGTAATTTGACCTATGTCTCCTGTTGCCAGCCACCCATCCTTTGAAATAATCCCTTGAGTGAGAGAATCATCTTTATAATAGCCCTTAAAAATGCAAGGTCCTCTCACAAAGATTTCTCCAGAAACAGGATGACCTCTTGGATTATACATTAATCCTGTTACTGATTTGAGCTTAATTTCTGTTGATGCTGAGACATGTCCTACACTGGACGACTTGGTTGATGGTAATTGTTGAAGAGAAACACACCCGCTTGCTTCAGTTAAGCCATATCCTTGAACTATATTTGGGGTTATTGTGACACGAAGAATGTCATAAACACTTGGCATTAGAGGTGCACCTCCACTCACAATTAACCTCACTCTTCCACCAAGAGCATTTGAAAAATTCCTAAATATAAAATAATCACAAAGAAAACTCGTGTGCATATAAGATCTTAGTGCTTCAGATTTCCACATTATTGCGAAGTTATGAATACTTTTTTGGAATAATGAGTATGAGTTGATTTCCTTTATAATTGCTTCAGTAATTCTATTCCAAAACCTTGGAACACCACATATTATTGTGGGTCTCAAGACTTTGATATCCTCCATTAGCCTTTTTGCTGATCCTGTAAAAAAACCAATTGAAGCTCCTTGAGCTATCATAATGATCTCAATTATGAACTCATAAATGTGGGATAATGGTAAATAAGACACTAATATATCATCATATGTTATTGAACACCCTATATGAGAATATCCAGCCGCGCCTGCAATTAGATTTCCATGAGATAAGACACACCCTTTAGGTAATCCTGATGACCCAGATGTATATATAATTACTGCTGTTGTGTTGGGTTCCGGGTCTTTAAACATATAATGTGTGGTTTCTCCTATCACCATCATATCTTCAATTTTTATTATCCTATGATTTAACATGCCATTTAACAGATCCATATCTGTGCTAATTAAAATAGAAGTCTTAATAGTCGTACAGAAAGTCGAGATCTGAATATATTTTTGTATGAATTCTTTATCAACAACACATATATTGATTTCAGTTTCGTTAATAATGTGCTTTATTGCGTTGTCTCCAATCATGTTAGGTATAGGAATGCAGACAGCGGATATTGACGTTATTGCATAACAAGCGATTTGCCACCAGATGGAATTTGAGCCTATAATTCCGATTTTATCGCCTTCTTTTGCTCCAATAGCAATTAGACTTTTTGAAAAACTTAAAACCCGAGAAAAAAACTCTCTATAACTGATCCATGAGTATTTTCCATAAAAACCATTACTGGATATTGTTCTTTCTCCTAAACATTTTCTATTATCATACAAATCAGATGATCCTTTTAATAATGAATACAGTGTAAACGATTTCGGCTGACATCTAAACGTTTTCATCAAGATACCACCATTCTCTTCAAATATCATTCTGTTTCTATAAATTGGGCTTTCATCTTCCGAATCATTAGGTAGACTAATGATTGGATCCTTCTCAGGCTGAGTGTTCATAATACCCATGTTAATAAATTGTTTTTTATTACAAATGCATATACATTTATACCGCACTCTCTCCAGAGTTCAATATTCTTTCAATGGAATCTGATTTTTCGGATTCTGTTAAATCATCGCTAGGTTCAAATCTCAGATACCCAAATATAGAAGATACAATAAGAACAATAAATCCGATTGTAAATGGTAAATTACCCAAACTTGCCATTAATTCTGCTGCTGAAGAAACATTATTAGTGGGTTCGAGGGTGTTTGTACATATATGTGTTGATTCTGGCGTCATATCGATTGTGTTTGTAGGATTAAAAGTGGATGATATATCGGGAGTGGGATCTGGGATTGTCGATTTGATTTTGAAAGAAAAATTGGCGCCAGATTCACTCATTGAGTAGAGAGCAAAATACCATGTGACATTATTTGGGTCTGGTGCACTCATGCAATCGATTAAATGATTCATGGTGTCATATCTTGATGATTGGTGAATCACATATGTGTCTGTTGGCGATGAGAATGGATAATATGAGTAGGCAATACTGGAAATTGCATTCACGGTCAAATTATAGAACATAATAATGGGAGGATACTGTTGATCGCATTTTCCCAAGTAGATTCTGTACCTTCTAACCTCAGGTGACACCATTTTGAATGTTAATTCTTGGTTCATTTCTATTTGAACAAACGGCAAATTGCACAAAGCTCCTGTGAAAGATGAATTGCATTGACATACCCCATCAATCATCTCTCCATTAATACATTTCATTAAGGACATGTTATTCGGTTTCATAATCGGAGGTACTGGATTTAGTTCATAATCGGTTTGATTAAATGGACCCGTAAAGCTTAATGCATAAGACAAATTCAAATTTGATTCGTAAAAGTGGGAAACGACAATAATCTCGTATTCTCCGTATTGGACAGTTTTTGACTCTATATAGACTCTTTCGACGGTATTAAAGCTATCAGGGTACCCGTTGCCATAATATACATTTCCTTTTGGAGAGATCACAATCAAATCTAAATCACAATGCAATGGTGAAGGATCATCAACGCTTGTTGGTACATCAAGATAAGTTAGGGTTATAACTAATGGTATTGTGGTCTTATTAACAAAAACAGAATATGTATGTCTTTGATTTGTCATAATTTTGGCCCTATCAATAATTCGGATCCCTCCAGAATTGAAAGGAAATATATTAGCCAAATTTGGTATACCAAATCCGGTTTCATAATTTGGCTTCGTTGTGGCCGCATATGCTGGCCTTGCTGCTGTTATAATTAGAGATTTCATTAGATATGAACTTGGAATAATAGGTTGTGAGCTGTTCTCTTCCATATTAGGATACCAACCTGATTCAAAAAATTGTCTTATAATGGCAATTAATCCAGAAGCGGCTGGTGTTGACATAGAAGATCCGCTCTTCCAAGCCATATATTCCCATGATAATGGCCTTGGTGTAAAATCTTTGGGATCACCACTTCGAGAGCTAATAATTGCTGCACCTGGTATAACAATATCAGGCTTTATCATATTGCGAGTGCTTGGACCCATACTACTAAACCATGCCCTCCAAATTTCGGTAACCATTCGAAAAGGATACATGATAATTGACAATGTATTCGATCTTAAGAGAGAAACTAGGTTATCAGCATCTGTTGAATATACAGGAATTGGCACCGAAGAACAGTTATGATCATGAGTGTCAACAATAATAACTGCAGATGCATTCCTGGCAACTGATATACTGATTTTTTCACAAACATCAATTGGTTCATCTATAATAACTATCCTTTTTGTGAGATCATATGTATCCCTACTATCAAAAATATAGCGAGAGATGTTAACAAGTGGATATCCATTCTCTTTCATATGAAAATGAAATGGGGATAGAGAATATCTTGCAAAACGAGCCACTGAACTCCTATTTCTCCCTTCAATAAACGTGGGAACATTTTCATCGAAAATACTGCTCAAACCAATTCCATAAACTCCTCCAACAGATAACACATTTTTAGAATCTGCAGGACAGCTTATATCAACTGCTTTACCAGAATTTCCATTTGCAAAAACATAAAGTAAATTGGGATTATTATACGAAATACTTGTATAAGCCCATCTTAAAGATGTACAGCTGCTTCCGCTTCCCCAACTATTTGAACATATATACGATCCTAATGACTGTAACTCTCTTGATGTTTCATGAGAATCAAACCTTCCTGACATAGAGCCACCTTCTCCAACATAACCAATATCATAAACTACTAGTTTAGCACCAGGAGCCATGCCTTCATACAGAGCAGATCCGCTTGAATGACTCAATACAGAGCCCGCAACTGTTCCACAAACATGAGTTCCATGACCATTAGGGGCATCATACTTATCTGCCTTTGGAATAATCCTTACAATTTTCCTATGACTGTAATTGGCTCTATCAAAAGGAGTGGGAACATTTGGATCATAAAAAAAAGGATGTAATGAATCAACACCACTATCAAATACAGTAACAATTTGCCCCTTACCGTTTAATCCTCGATCGTGAATAGGCCGAGGTATGTTTAATGATCCATTTATTAATTGTGCTTTCTGTGATCCAGTTTGTAAATAACCTGCATTAAACCTATTTTGTTCAGAAAATACTGGCCTTTCGCTGATTTTTATGACTTTTGGATCACTCAAAAGCTCACTCATTCGATAATCTCCTCTAACAAAGAACATGCTTGGTGCAAAAGTTTCAATTACTACTCCTTCTCTAGCATACTTCCATGATTCATGTGCTTCTACTAGTAATTCTGTTCCTCTATCAAAAACCCTTCTCTTTGTTTCTGGCAAAATTCGAAATATCTCAAACCGCTGATCATTTTTAATAAATACAACCTGCTTTTCGTCTAAATAGTCTCTATGCCATCCATAATGCACGAAATTTCTGTGATCCAAACATATATTTTGCTCGGAACATATCTTATCAATCTGGTGTGTAGCCATAAAAGCAAGAAAATGTATATAAAACCATCCAGAATTGGTTTCAAAAGTATTTTGGCTTTGCAAAACACGATTTTTCCCACCGTGAATCTGGAAAAAATCAAAAGAACTGATTGGATTCTTCATTTATGACGATTAAATAAATCAAACTGATGAATGTTTTCCTAAAAAAGGAGACAACTGTGTCTCCATTTGATCCCACACGTTCTCCAAAGAAGCCAAAAGAATCTAATGCTCCAATATCCCCTATTTGCAAAGTATCAAGGTTGGCAAACAAAGAGTCGAATGAATATTTAAACGAATTAAATGATATTTATCATCAAACCGATGATTTGATGAGCAGAGTTGAACGAACATCAATTTTTACCCCCCTTGAGAGTACAAAAGATGGATCAAGACTTGGAAAGAGGCCCCAAAAAAAATAAAAACACTATTTAGGCTTAACGATTGGTACAGGTCTCACATATAGAGCCGAATTTAAACAATCTGTATTAGTTGATTGTTTGTTTCTATATTTGGAGAAGCTTGAGCTTCGAATCACTGAGAGGAATGTTGTTCCCTTATTATACCTCTTGCCGAAATTCGATGGCTGATAATCATTAACTGATTCATGAACAACTTTCAAATGAGGATATCTCACTGTTTTTTCACTCATTGTTCTTATTAATTTATAGCCACTATGAACATTACTATCTTCTGTATTATTGCTTTCTGAGTATTCAGCTTGGCGAACTAATATTGATTGTTCTTGGTTGGGCCTTCTTGGGGTTGAAGGAGTCGAAACTCGATTAAGAAATTCTTGTTCTTTCAGAATGTTAGGTATTGCATTTCGTGGGTGAATCGATAATCCAATAATCCCACTATCTATATCACTGCTCATCCATTTTTCTCTGTTTTTTCCAAGAATGGGAATGAGAAGGGGTTCGAATTCGACCTTCCCTCTTCGGTATTCGTTATATACTGCCTCATAATCAATGATAACATTGGGAGGAGGAGCATTATAAACTTTTGTCGATTTGAATAATGATGGTGTTGAGGCCCTGGTATAATTAAAACGCTTTGTAAGTCGATTTCTTCTGAGTGGTGGTGGAGTAGGTGTTCTGTTTTTTGTATAAATTGGGTTATTATTCAGTCTCATCATTCTTGCTAAAGGAGAATGAAAATTATAATGCTTGACTGGAGATGATGAACTTGATTTATCAGAATCACTATAATTCTCAGATATTAACTGAGCAACATCATTGATAGAAGGGTTCGAATCATCTGATGAATCAGAATATTGTTCAAATAGATCTGTTTTGTGTGGAACCAAAATACTATGTTGGTCAACATTAGTCTGAGTATTGGGTTGATACTCAATACTATTCCAGCTAAAGGCTTTCCTTTTCAAACTCCTTGGGTTGGCATTATCGGAAATTTTGATTGGGGGCTCAATTGTGCGAGATATATTTGGGTTTAAACTCTCTAAATTAGCCTCCTTGGTCTCTGATGAGTATTCTGATATGTCATTTTCTATATCATTCGAAATATTTTGTATTAGTTTGGGGTTTGTGGCAACTTGATTCATATTAACAATGTTGGTATTTTGGCTGTCCATTTTGCACTCAGTTCGGTTATTTTCATTCCAATTATTCTTAAATGTATTCCTATTAAGAAATTTTGGTATTCCACCTTGTTTAGTATGGCTACTAGGAAGTGGGGGTTTTTGTCTAACTTCAATGCTAGTCTTTGTGATAAATGATGTTTCGTCGTTTAATGATATCAATTGTTTGTTAACATTGAATACATCTGATTGGTTGCTATTCATTAAAGCATTTGTTGAGACTGATGATTTCAGGGGTGGTTTGGAAATTTGTTTGGCTTTGGATGAGAATTGGGAACTATTTAAACTTTGATGATTGGGCAAAACACGGTGAATGATTTTTTTGGGAAGTTCTGACTTGGTTTCTGATGCTTTGGTTATAATTACAGTGGGATCCGATAGTATACTTGGTTCTTTAATTATCTCTTTTCTATCGCTATTAATAGATTCAGAACAAAACTCTTTTGGTATCGATTTAGTTGTCAATGATCTTTTCATTCTCCTTCTCACGGTTTGTTCCATGTCTAGTTTCTCTTCAGATTTGGGGGGTTTTGGCTCATTTGGAATTACAATGCTTTTTTCTATTGTTGATATACTCTTAATGGTGTCTTGTTGAGGGGTAATTGATGATAGTCTATCATTAAACTTCTTCATAAGTTCAATAATGTCGACACTCTCCTTTTTAATCTCTTCATTGTTCAATGGTTTTTCTTTTGTTGGATTCTCAGAAACTGATCGCCGTTTCTTTTTCTTTTTATGATCGACCTTTTTTGAAATCTCATTAATAAAAGGCTTATGTTCTTTTTCGTCTCCATTTTGGCTATTAATGGTATTTTGATCAAAATGATCATTCTCCTTTTCGGCTCCTTCACTGGTTTCATGTTTATCCAATGGAAAACTAGTCTGGTTTTCTTTAATGATGTTTTTATTATTGGAAGTAAATGGTGTGGCTTCCAATGTCATTTGGGTCATTTCAGCCAAAATTCTTTTCTTTTCTATATCATCTATAATCTTTTTAGAATCAACATTTTGGACTTCTCCTGCTTTACATTGAACTTTCTTTTCATGAATATCATCATAATTCAAAAACTTGTTAAAAGAGAATGGCAAAGAAACTTTCTTAGCTTCAACAACACTAGTTTTTTCTTTTAAAACATTCTCTGTTTCTTCTTCTTCTTCGAGCAAAAATGGATTTCTTGATATTATTGTTTTATCAATAAGTTGATCAGTAGTGTCCAAATCTTTAATCTCAGCTTCAATAATCCCTTTGGCAAAAACCGACCCTTTGATAATCATTATTTCATTATCTGTTGCCACCAATAGATCTTGTTTCGAATTTTTAACACAACAACAATGAATAGGAACTGGAAGAGCTATTAAAAAAAGAGACATTCCTTCATAATCCCAAAACTGAATGTGACCATCAAGTGATGATGAAATCCAATACTCTAACGAAAATGAAAAGCTGGTGACAGCTAATTTATGAGGCTTTTCATTCTTTACATAATCATGTAAAGAAATATGATCATCACAAATTGCTGCTCTGGCAATATGACCTGTAGAAAATCCCATGTATAAAACAGAATCTTGAAAAGCAGTGATAAGAGGCGTTTTGATGGTTTCTCTGGAAACTGTATAACCTCTGTTATGATTAAACAGAACAATCTCAGTATTAAATATAATTACCATACATCCTGATGATTGATCATAATATGCATTTATTATTGCCTCATTCTTGATAAAAAACTTTTTAATAAGCTTAAAAGAAGAATATGAAAATAAACTGATATCTGAAGATAAGGATATAGAAGCAAATACCCACTTATTATTATACAAGCATGGAACAATATGTCTGGATCCAATTGATTCAAGAATAACGATATCATTTGTTTCAGAAGCAGTATCATAACAACTAACATATCCATCTTCAGTAATTAAGAATAAATGATCCCTTGATATTTGAGTGTCAAAAGATGTATAATCCAAAGCATAATTATTGTCCTTCTCCGATTTCTTTCGATATAAAACAATCCCTCGATCATAAAAAAAATCAACAATCACTTTTCCTGCTGGAGGATTAGGTGATGATATATGGCGAGCCTTCTTTGATGTAAGTACCTTAACAAATGCACTATTTGTGAAAACAACAATTCTTGCGGCTTCATTCTTCTTTGAACATCTTTCTATCTTTCTTGCAGATGGAACACCAAGAGCCCAAACAGACCAAATATTATGAATGTTGAGAAATTTGGCTGTAATTCCAAGACATAAGCAAATTGAAAGTTTTCTGTGTTTGAACAAAAAAACCCTTGATGGTTTATGAGGCAGATTCCAGCAAGGGAATGCTTTTTCGGTTTTCAAATTTAAAATGTATAAGGTTTCGTTAGTATCTAGATAAATCAATGTTTCTGAATCGATGAATGATACCATAATCAATGAAGAATTGGTTATTGTAATTCTCTTTTTTAGGTGCCCAGTTTTAGACCATAATGCTAAACCATCTACTGGATCCCATGTTACAAAACTTATCTTCCTCGAGTTTTCGTCTTCTATTGTAGATAGACAAGATTCTTCAAACCACATACAATATACAACGCTTCTTAAAATCTGTTTCTGGGCCTCGATTGAGGATGACCTGTCTGTTGATAAAGAAGATGCTATGAATGCTACAGATTTTAATGCATTTCCGCTAAGTGTAAAAGGTTGGATACCTTGTAGCGTAGGAAGATAGATTAGCTCAGACACTGGATCAAAACACGGTGGATTGATAATTGATGTCTGAAAATCATCAGCAAAGCTTGATTTCAGCTCTATATTAATAACTGGAGGCATTGCTGAATGGTTTGCATTCCAACGATCTGATTTAAGTGCCCAAACTTTAATCCCTGAACCAATTGTCACAATTGAGTGAGATTTTTGAGAATATAGCATATGAAAAACGCCTACATGTTTAGAATCAACATCTGATAGAAGCAATTTCGATGTTTCTTTACCAAAAACAGAAAACGCGATAAAATTTGATGTATTTGCAGTAATCCCAACGACTATTTCAAGCTCGGGAATATAAACAGAAGTGGATAGCTTGAATGGATACACTTCGATTATCTTGTGCCGGTCAAAACGAAATACTTTGTGATGGGTGAAAGATAAAAACTGGAAATCATTAATGTGATAGATACATGTTGGTTTAGAAGTCCCAAAGGTCATGTCAAAATCCTGAGAGATCCCAAACCGGATATCAGAATATGAATTCATCAGACTGCTCAATCAACTATTGAATAAATTGAAACTGTGATGCCGTTTAGAAAAAATTGAGAGCAAACAAGTTTTATTCTTTGTTAAATTGTGGTTGATTATTCTGATCATCTCCCAGAAGGATCATTTCTTTCGATAGCCAGCTATCTAGATATCCTGAGTGTCTGTGCTGGTAACACGAGCAAGAAATTGCGGCTATTAAGATTACAATAATTATTGTGTATAATATGAATGTATAAAAGATACTAAAATTATGTGGACCGGATGGGCTATTGGTTGTTGGTTCTGGCAAACATAAATATTTGTCACTATGAGAACTATAGACTATGAAAGGAGATCCTGAAACTGCGTATGTAAAGAAATTTGTGGAGACTATATCATTGGGTGAATCTAACATCAGGCAATTATTAAAGGAAATGTTCATAGGCTTTTGGTATGGAGTTTTGTATGTCGTGTTATGTTTATATTTATTATCAGAAAAAGTGCAAGATGTAGCTATGATGATATTAGGGCAGTATGCTTGAGAAATTCGAAAAAGCTCCATTTCATATGTATTATTAATAATTGAACAATGAGAAATGCCAAATGGGCTAAACGAAGCATATACAAAGCCAAATGACACTGAATTATCGTTAAAAGATGTGTATTCAACATGAGATGGTATCACAGAGCGGCATATCATATAACCAGAGCCCTGAGGAACACGGCCTTTAGAAAAATTACTCAGTGATACATAGAAACAGTTTATCTGGATAATCATTGTGGTTGCTTGGCAAGCAATTCCAAAGCCAAACCTCGAGATAATCGTGTTATTTATGATAAGAGAAGAGCGATTATTAAAACTCTTAATATATGCCACTTGTAAGATATTCCATGAAGAAGACCTATCAATGCAACAATGATTAATAACAGAAAAACAAGATGATATATAAAAAGTTCCAGAAGACTTAGCATAACAATTATCAAATGTGCTCAATTCAATTGAAACTTTTGAATCTGGAATCTTATCGGTGTCAATAAGAAGAGCTCCTCCATATCCTACAGAGATACACCGAAAAAATGAGCATTTTTTAATTAGAATCTCGCTATCACTCAACATGATCCGGCGCTTTTCAATATATACCTTATTATCATAATTAATAGCCTTTAATACAATAGCAGATGATAAAATATGTCTAAAAATGCCCCCAAAAAAACTATAAAAAGAATTACCAGTGACAGGTGAATTCAAAAAAGACTGTGTTTTCTTTACAGATAATCCAGAAAAATATATATCGGACTGGGTACTTCTTGCGGAAAAACTGATTGGAGATGAAAAACGAATTCCTTCTAATGCAAGTGCATAATAGGAAAAATTCATTAATATATTTTTATTTGGTTTCAGATCACTTGAATATTTTTTAAATGAAATGATCGTTAATATCACAAAAATTGATTTGAGATGGTATTGAATATTTGATATGAAGTCATTTGACAGCTTTAATCGGCTGAGATCTACCGTTGAAAAATATTGTTTTTGGTTATAGAACCAATAATGAATGACAAAGAGATACGTTCTATTTTTTGCGAAAATACCAAAATCTACTTATACTTGAGTTTTATTTTCTCGGTATGTACCTTTTCAGTATTTTTTGTCTCTTCACTCAGAAGAAAATCCAGTAACAATTTGTGAAATTGAGAGAAAAACGATATTATGTTTACCAATTTTAAGTCAAGGAACTTTAAATGAATAAGGTTGCTTTTGATCATTTTCTATTTGGCGATGGTGAGGAATGTACCATCAATGATGCAGAGTTTTTTGCAGATAGGATTGTAATGTTCCCTCATATTCGTCCTCTTCAAATTGATAAAGCGATTAGATTATGTATTGAATATTGTAAAAAAGAGGAGTTTAGGAATACGCTTCTAAAAAAAGCAATCATGTTTATTGAAAATATAGTATTATGCCAGACTCTTCGTGATAATTATCATAGTCATCATGAAGAAAAAGAGTATTTAGAAAAATATCCATGTCCTGTTTTGGTCTATAGATTATTCAAGAGAGGAGTTTATAGCTTTAGTGAAATTGAGCCTTTCTTAGAAAACAAGGATTCTTTTTTGTTATGGTGTTATTTTAGGAAAGAGATAAGTGATTTTAAAAACATTTTTGAAAAAAAAAAGAAAGAGGATTATTTTAGCTTTATAAGTGATGAAGCCATTGATAAATTGATTGAAAATGAATACAAAATTGATCAATTGATTGAATATGGCTTTCTACCTTCAAGTATTGAGTACTGTCTTAAGTATGATGACATTGAAGCAATTCGATGTCTTGATATAAATGACCAAATAATTCATTGGAATCCATTTGAATGGAGTTGGAAGCCTGATTGTCTTGATTTATTATCTGTCTCGGGTTTTTTTGGATCGGTCAACTGTTTCAAATATTTGTTATTGAATGGACATCAGTTGGATAATAATGTAATGTTATCTGTATCATGTGGAGGTGATAATGATATTTTCCACTTAATTAAAGAACATATAACATTTTCAGAAGATTTCTTGTATCAAGCAGCCAAGTTTTGCCAAGAATCATTGATTAGTTACTTTTATGAAAATCGAGATGACATAAATAGAATGGAAGACAATGGTTTGTTAAGGATTGCCAGCAAATATGGACATCTTTGTATTGTTGATTATCTGATGAATCATGGGATTATTATAAATCCAGAATCATTTTATAATGCCATAGAATTAGCTGCTAAATATGGTCATCTAAGTGTTATAGGATCACTACATATTCATGAATCCAGAATTTCTGAACATGTTAAAAACTATGATATTGGTGAGAATGCCTTGCATTATGCAGCTAGTTCTGGTCTTCTTGGTGTTGTTCATTATCTGGTTAGTTTTGGAATGAGTGTAGATTCCCATTCTATGCTCCATGGGACTCCTCTTCATTTTTCTGCACAAAAAGGTCACCTTAGTATAGTTGAATATCTTGTTAATTATGGAGCTGATGTTTATGTACAAGATTTTTATGGTAGAGATATAAATGGATCGGGATTCGTTTATTTGTTTCTCAGATCAATAAGAGGAGATGAAATTAATAAAGGTTATGAAAGAGAGTATTGTTATTATTCCAATGAATTGAAAGATTGTTTTTTATTTAGTACCTCTGATAGTAAAAGAATTAAGATTCATTTTGACTTAAAAACTAAGATTATTGGAGTTTTTGAGTATTATAATGAAAATCCAGATTTATGTGAATTTGAGAATATTGACTTATGGTATCCTCTTCAGTTTAAATATGAAGATAGCAATCATTATTTAATCAATTATTTATTTGAACATGGAGCAGATCTGAAGGAAAAAGGTTATGGAATGAATACTCTTCTTCATATTTTTGCCTCAATTGGCAATCTTAGTAGTGTTGAATATCTTGTTAATCATGGAGCTGATGTTAATGCAAAGAATAAATATAATCAGACTCCTCTTCAATTATCAGCTCAAAAAGGTCACCTTAGTATTTTTGAATATCTTGTTAATTGTGAAGCCGAGATCAAGGATATCAATAATTATAATTACCAATATCTTCTTTTTTGTTCAGCCCTAAATGGTCATCTTAGTATTGTTGAATATCTTGTTAATCATGGAGCTGATGTAAATTCAAAAAATTATTATAATCAGACTCCTCTTCATTTATCAGCTCTAAAAGGTCACCTTAGTATTGTTGAATATCTTGTTAATCATGAAGCTGATGTAAATGCAAAGAAAGAATATAATCAGACTCCTCTTCATTTATCAGCTCAAGAAGGTCACCTTAGTATTGTTGAATATCTTGTTAATCATGGAGCTGATATCAATGCAAAGGATAAATATGATCAGACTCCTCTTCAATTATCAGCTCAAGAAGGTCACCTTAGTATTGTTGAATATCTTGTTAATCGTGGAGCTGATATCAATGAAAAGAATGAATATTATCAGACTCCTCTTCAATTATCAGCTCTAAAAGGTCACCTTAGTATTTTTGAATGTCTTGTTAATCATGGAGCTGATATCAATGAAAAGAATTATGAAATTCAAACTCCTCTTCATTTATCAGCTCAAAAAGGTCACCTTAGTATTGTTGAATATCTTGTTAATCATGGAGCTGATATAAATGCAAAGAATATGTTTAATTGGACTCCTCTTCATTTTTCGGCCCTATGTAGTCACCTTAGTATTGTTGAATATCTTGTTAATCGTGGAGCTGATGTAAATGCAAAGAATGATTATAATCAGACTTCTCTTCATTTATCAGTCTTAAATGGTGATCTTAGTATTGTTGAATATCTTGTTAATCATGGAGCTGATATAAATGCAAAGAATATGTTTAATCAGACTTCTCTTCATTTATCAGCTCAAAAAGGTCACCTTAGTATTGTTGAATATCTTGTTAATCATGGAGGTGATATAAATGCAAAGAATGATTATAATCAGACTCTTCTTCATTTATCAGCTCAAAAAGGTCACCTTAGTATTGTTGAATATCTTGTTAATCATGGAGGTGATGTAAATGCAAAGAATGATTATAATCAGACTCTTCTTCATTTATCAGCTCAAAAAGGTCACCTTAGTATTGTTGAATATCTTGTTAATCATGGAGCTGATATCAATGCAAAGAATGATTATAATCAGACTTCTCTTCATTTATCAGTCTTAAATGGTGATCTTAGTATTGTTGAATATCTTGTTAATCATGGAGCTGATATAAATGCAAAGAATATGTTTAATCAGACTCCTCTTCATTTTTCGGCCCTATGTAGTCACCTTAGTATTGTTGAATATCTTGTTAATTGTGGAGCTGATGTAAATGCAAAGAATGGTTATAATCAGACTCTTCTTCATTTATCAGTCTTAAATGGTGATCTTAGTATTGTTGAATATCTTGTTAATCATGGAGGTGATATAAATGCAAAGAATGATTATAATCAGACTCTTCTTCATTTATCAGTTCAAAAAGGTCATCTTAGTCTTGTTGAATATCTTGTTAATCATGGAGCTGATGTAAATTCAAAAAATTATTATAATCAGACTCTTCTTTGTTTATCAGCTCAAAAAGGTCACCTTAGTATTGTTGAATATCTTGTTAATCATGAAGCTGATATCAATGCAAAGAATGATTATAATCAGACTCCTCTTCATTTATCAGCTCAAGAAGGTCACCTTAGTATTGTTGAATATCTTGTTAATCATGGAGCTTATATCAATGCAAAGGATAAATATGATCAGACTCCTCTTCATTTATCAGCTCAAGAAGGTCACCTTAGTATTGTTGAATATCTTGTTAATCATGGAGCTGATATAAATGAAAAGAATGATTATAATCAGACTCCTCTTCATTTATCAGCTCAAGAAGGTCACCTTAGTATTGTTGAATATCTTGTTAATCATGGAGCTGATATAAATTCAAAAAATTATTATAATCAGACTCTTCTTTGTTTATCAGCTCAAAAAGGTCACCTTAGTATTGTTGAATATCTTGTTAATCATGAAGCTGATATCAATGCAAAGAATGATTATAATCAGACTCCTCTTCATTTATCAGCTCAAGAAGGTCACCTTAGTATTGTTGAATATCTTGTTAATCATGGAGCTTATATCAATGCAAAGGATAAATATGATCAGACTCCTCTTCATTTATCAGCTCAAGAAGGTCACATTAGTATTGTTGAATATCTTGTTAATCATGGAGCTGATATCAATGCAAAGAATGATCATAATCAGACTCCTCTTCATTTATCAGTCTTAAAATGTGATCACAGTATTGTTGAATATCTTGTTAATCATGGAGCTAATTTGACTGTTAAGAATAACCAATAGCATTTATTTGTTAATTCTTATGTGTTCACTCCAATCCCTGTCCGATATCGTAGGGATTAGCTAAAAACAAAATGTTAAGAATCCCCTGGTATCAAAACACCTGATATTTTTGCATTAATCAAATAAAATTTTGGGGAGCTTTGTGTGAACAACCATATTTTCCGTATATATTCAACTCATTCGAGAAACTAAGAAATAATTGGAAATTACCCAAATTTATTGAAATCTCATAAATTGAGTTAAAATCAATTTAATTGAACTCTGTTCATTAGAAAAAGCTTGAGGAAGGAAGTTTTTACTGTACTCTTGAACAATTTTGACTTTTTAATTTTTAAGTTTAATATAGAATCAGAAATCTGCAATGGTTCAATGATGAATCTCCAATAATAGTAGGTTACTCTTGAAAACGAGCTTCAATATTTTGGCTTAACAACAAAATACCTTCAATGATGAGTGAATCATATTGCTCAAATATCAATGAATTTCATTCAATGAAGATGATTTGCTTTGAGTATTAAAATACCACAGAAAAAATGGTTCATATCACATATTACGAATCCATGGCTTCGCATATTTCTACGAGGTGGGAGATTTGTTTAGCTCCAATTTTTTATAAGGTCCATTTACCCTTCAAGAAGAGTCATAGTCGTAGAATATCATAAAAAGAATGAGCCTATCAATCCATTAAAACCAACCTATGAATCACCATAAAATTAATATTCACAGATTGGAATCGGAACATATAGTTATTTTCCAACTAAGGGACTCCAAATGGATTTGGCTTCATCAGATCTCCTTTTGGAATTCCTCATTCTCTTTTCTCTACCAATAAGAAAAATGGAGACGATTCTCTATATATATAAAAATGATTAATTATCAGGTTTTACATATCCAAAGAATTCTACACGCCACAAAGAAATAAGCTTTGTGCCTTTCCAATTCCCATCGGTGAATATGATTCTAATAACCCTATAGAACTTTTGATTATTATTGTTAACACAAAAATTCTTTTGAGAACTAGGGTGATTTAAATCTCGATTACTATTTTTAAAATGTTCTGAATCTACTACCTCATCAATTGTATCCCATTTTCCTCCAGCCCCTAAACCTTCAACTCTCCATGATTTGGTATTATAATGATCATTCATTGAGTAGGAGGTAATTGATACTTTTCTTTCAACAAATTCAAACTGAATCCAATCATTATTAACCTGAGAATCACTATGCCATATTGTATATTTACTCGTTAGTACATTGGCAGGTCCATTTGAAACAACATTACAAGATGAAGATGTTACAATAATATCTTTTAAATCTACCAAATCTCTACCAAGTTTCTGAGACAAACCATTAAAAATACCCGAAAACAGATCTGATTTAAATGAATACTCAGTGCCAACGGTTAATTCTTTGATTTGAATTACTTTTTCATTAATAACTGCTTCATTGTCTTCGATTAACTTTGTTTTCTCGACTAACATATTAACATTCTCCTGAATCCTATTATTCTGCTCACATATTGTTGCTTTAGCTGAACTTATTTCTGATTTCAATTCTTGTATAATTTTATCTTGATTTTCAAGTCTACTATTCAACTCATTAATAATCTGCAGATTTCTCTCAGAAAAACTCCTAATCTCGTTGAATTCTCTTTGAAATGATGACAAAACATTATTAGTTTTATCATAAATATCATTTGCGTTTTCAATAGACATGATTTGGAGAAATCTGTTCAGTTCAGAGAGGTCTGAAGGTTTATGATATTTGATCTTGTTAAGAATACACTGAGCTCCAGTTCCATGATGTTTCATACATCCAATCAAGAATTGTTCTAAAGAAGATAAAGAGAAAGTCTGATTAGAATCAGCAAAAATGCGACATAATGATGGAAGAGAAACCAAACAGAAGCTTGGATTCTTCAAATATGTTTCAATATTTTGAGTAATTGATCTCTCATATTTGGAGAAATCTATGTTATCATTATGATCTTGGTTCTGAATTAGGAGAGAGAGAACTCTCTCAGATGAATCAACATTAAGAAGTTGACAAAGAGAATCACAATGAAGAGAATTGCAAATATCATAAACATCACCTGCTTTTTCAACACTTGCATAACTGATTCTATTATGAATCAGATCTAGAAACACTTCAAATGATTCTCTAGAATATGAAGAATTAAAGTAAAAAACCATTCCACCACTATTCATGTAGAACTCCCGAAAAACTCCACAATAAAAAATCAAACATCCAATATTCACTTCATACTTTTCTCCATTATAAACAAATATTCCATATTTCTCTTGACAACAAAGACGAAAACGAAAACACTCAACAATTCCAAAATGTGAATCCCATTCTCTCAACAAATTCATTACTCCAATCTGATCGTTTATATCAACAGGAATACGCCCTAAATCTAGAAAATCAATGAAATGACAAAAAACATCAAAATCACATGAATCATTCAAAATAATCTCAAATTGTCCTGTATAATCTCTGCAATATTTTTTCAAACCACATAAAACATCTTTTTTCACCACTTTTGTCTTATCTTGTAATCGAAAAACAATTTCTGTCATTAAAATGTTTTTTTTTCCAATAATTTTTAGCATTTTAGATCCAAAATGGAGGAGAATGAATATCAGCGTAATTTAGCATTTTTATGTTGAATCATCCTGAGGCAACAATTGAAGCACTTTCTATCCTTAGAAAGACTGATAATTTCCAATGGTATGTTATTTTTATGCTTGTTTTAGTGATTTATATATATGGAACTCATCTTAAGAAGAAAGATTATAATTCCATTTGTTCCGGTTTGATGTTGTATGGAATTCATTGGTTTGTTGAAATTATTAATGCACTTATTCAACACTATACTGGTCATGCTTTATGGACAGTTCCTAAAGGTACTTCATTTTTAATTTTGATTGGAGTTGGTGTTGAACTAAGTTTAATGTTTTCGATTGCGGGGATTGCAGCAGCAAATATGCTTTTACCTTCTCCTAAAGATAAAATCCTTGGTATTCCAAATCGACTTTTTGTTGGTGTTTTTAATGCAGGATTGGCTTCAGTTTTGGAAATCTTCCTGGTGATGACACCAACATTTGTTTGGGTTTATCCATGGTGGGGATCAATTACTGTTTTTGTTACCGTGTATATTCCGTTTTTTGTGGGTGCTACATATGCTCATGATTGGAAGCCTGCAAATCAAAGAAGAATAATTGGACTCATTTGGGCAATTGATGTTTTTCTCTTCATATTCTTTGTGAATATTGGGTACATCTAATAATTAAATCCAATTCTACATGTTATTTTTACTCTTCATGATATCATTGAGATTCCATTCTTCTCCCAATCCAAAAACCCAAGAAGAAGTACACTTAAATCTTATGCAGAGCATGTGTAAATATAATTTCAAGAATGTGGAATAAACCAAGAAAATTGTTTAATTTCGTCAATTGATCATTCGCTTCTTACCAATTATATCTCCATTTCGTGAAAATATTAGCTCCATTATTTCATAATCCGGTTCAATTAACAGTTGAAGTGCAATTTTGTTTCTTTTCTTTCTCAAGGAATAATTAGTTTTTGATCATGTTTGTCATTAAAAATAGTGACAACAAACTGAATAAGAAATAAAACATATTTAAGTAACTTCTTTTATAAATGATTCTCATAAAAAGGAAATAATGGAGTATATCTCTTGTTAAAAATCCAAATTATCTTAAGTTTCCTTTTATAATTATTTATTGTTGTTGTATCAGCGTATTATTTTCGAAATCTTTCCTAATTGAGGATTGTTGTCACAATTCTCAGTAAAAATGTGTCAAACAAATACTAATTGTTGTTCAAATTAATTTTACCCAGTTCCGCTTATTATCTGTGGTTAATGTACATTAAATTGGTTTCATATCATAGTAAAATCCATGAGATTCGATATATGAACAATAAAGATGTGTGAAAATGCAAATTTCTGATATAGCCAAAATCCATAAATTTCAAGTAAATATAGTTCCAGAATATTTATTTGTATAGCATCATTGGTCTAGTGGTAGAATTTAACCTTGCCAAGGTTGGGGCCCGGGTTCGATTCCCGGATGATGCAAAAATTTTTTTTAATTTACCAAATTCATCGAATTTGTTTTTATACTAATTGTTCCAAATTGATTAAGTATTCATCATTAATATGGATATGAAGAAATTCTGTATTATTAAATAGAATTTTGGTAAAAGTGACAATTAATGAATAAGTGTTATAATATTGGTAGTAAAATCCTGAATAACAAAGCTAATGATAGGATTTCATTTAATTTTTTGGGGAAAAAGTCTGTTGTGAATATATCGTCTTCTTTTTCCTTTGATAAGCCCCATATTAGTTTTTGTTTTCCTTTTGATCACTTTTCTCTTGAAGGATCTCAAACTAACTTTGATCAATCAAATTTCAATATAATGTTTTTGCCGAAAATTCGTTTAGCTAATACACTAGTTGAAAAGTTTAATTTTGGTGTTTCATTGGGCTCTCCTTTGACTTATCGATTTGAAGAATCCACTAAATTTAGTTTTCTTGGGATTAATTTTCGTAGTGAGTCTATTATCACGAATGAGAACCACCAAAACGACTCAGGTTTTCATTATGATATGAGAATCCCAATTCAAGGAACTGAAATTGGTTTCGTCATTAAAAAGAAGAATGAAGCGGAAGGATTCATATTTTTGCAACATCCTTTGGCTTACTTTTCTTTTTCACTTGTTGATAATCCCTCAAATATCGTGAAAATCGATTTCTCTGTTGGACAGAAACCAATGATGTTATTAGGAAGGTTTTCAATGGGTAATTTTGTTCTCAAAGAGTTTTTAATTGGGCTTCGTGGGAAAATTGAAGATGGAAAATACTCTGTGATAGCAAACTTCAAAGAAAAGGGCATTATTGCCAATATTACCAAGAATCTTAGAGTATTCAAAACAGAAAACTTATTAGCTGCATCTTTATCCACAAATAAAGCCGGATTTGTTTACGGAGCTGGACTTAAAACCAATTACAAAAGCATTTGTTCTCACATGACAATCGACAAGGAGTTTTATTCTCATAAACTTTCCTACAAAGTTTCCGAAACAATCTCAATTGATGGATCTGCAAAAATCCCTCTTCTAGCCCCTAAGAGCACCTCTTTTGGTTTATCATTTACATTCAAAGACTAAACTCGAATTTTATATATGCTTATGAGCTTAAAAAAGAAGTATTCTGTGAGTAGAATCCATCGAATAAAAAAAGGGCAATATCATGATCTCAAAAAAGAGATTGAAACCCATGAGATAATCCTCTCTGAGCTTCAGGAGAAATATAATTGTGTTAGTGTTTTTTCTAAAGCCCTTTCGATAAAAAATATGAATGAAAATGATAGAAATATGATTTTTAATGTTCTTAAAAACCGAATTAAGAAGTACAATTCCGTAATCAAAAATATCAAATTCTTGGTTGACAAATCTTCATATTCAGCAAATATTCCTTCATTTAAGTTATTAGAATTTCCGATTAATGATAAAAGCAAAATTAAAATGATGAGCGAATATCAGATTCTGATTGATAAAGCAAAATTCATAGAAAAGAATCTTGTTATTCAAGATTTGTATAATATAATCAATCAAAAAATGCTTGAAATATATGAAATAGAAACACAGATGGATTTTTTCAGGAAATATGGTAAACTTTATGAATCTCACTTAGATATAGAAATAGAGAGGAACTCTAGGAGCATTTCTCATTTAAAAGAAGAAATTTTGCAAGAAAAAAGTAGAATTATGTTTTTAGAATCCATTGATACTGATGAACATGAAGCAGCAACAATGATACAAAAACACTGGAGGGGATATTCTTTTCGCAATTCATACCAAAATAACCAAAAACAATAACTCAATGTTCCTTACCTAGCTCGTTCGATAAGTGTGGTCTTATCAACTTCTCTTCAAGAGCAATGCCTGGTTTGGTTGGTATCCCCCATAAAATCGGTTGACATGTGATTTGAGAATTTTATAATATATGAATTCTCCAGATCATTCTGCATTATGTAAAAAACTTTTAGTAGATGTTAGTGCTATTTTCTATGATGTAGCACATTTTGATAAAATTTTTTTTGGAGAAATCGTTAAAGGTTTAAGTACTCTAATTAACCAAATCGAAGAAAGCAAGAGTAATAGATTAGGAACAATAAAAATTTTGTGTTCCCTTTTCAAATCGTTTTCAAAGTTAACTACCGATATTATTGATCATGAAGATATGGCCATATGTATTTCTTCGTTTTTAGCAGATATAGTTTCAAATCCTATCATTTCATCATGTTCAATAGAAGCATCTAGCTTTGTATTATCTTTGATATCCAATTTTACTCAGCCTCATCTATACAAAGAACTTTACTTTCCCTTTCTGTCTGATGCTTTCGAAAATGAGCAATTTGTTATCGATTTTGAATCACTTGGTGGTGTTGGAATGCTTATTAATTCTCTTTCGGATAAAAGTAGCACAAACTTGATTCAAATAGTATTTACATCACTAACAAAAACTGCTAATGTACTGACAACATCAAATGGATCTAATACAAATAGTTTTATTGACAATATATCTGTATGTTTATTTTCAATTCTACCAGAAAATGTTCTCGTTTTTTGGCATTTTCTATATTCATATTTCAATTCTCACTCTCAATCAGTATTCTTTCGATTTTTGGATATTAAATGCTTCCAAAACATTAATAGTTTAATTATTAAATACCAGAATCCACAGTTTTTAGCAGTTTATTCCTTTTTCTTAAGTAACTCATTTAAGTATTCTTTTGGAAATGGAAATAATTCAATAATTGACTACATTGTTTTGCTCATCGTATCTCCTCATTTGAATTCTTCAATCCGAGAAGAAATAATGAAAATACTTTCTGATTTTGTAATTTTTTACCAGGGAGATGAACCTCCAATAACAATTTCTGGATTATCTTCCATTGTTTCCATGATCCACCCTGTTGAACAACAATCATTAAGCTCTTTTCTAAAAATATTTGATAAATTGGTCAGCAAGTATCAAATTATAACTGAACCACTTTTTCTTAGCCTATTATCTTTTATCAACTCTAATTCTCTTTTATCCGAAATAACAGATTCGATTCTTTCCATCTTTACATCTGTTCCAAAAAACCTTATAGCTTCAAAACTACTTGTGTTTGATCAAATCATTGAGGCTTCTAACTCCTTTTCATTTTGTGAACTCTTTTTAAAATTTGATACAATGATAACAGCATATGTTCAATCTGTTTCTCTTTTGAAAAATATTGATCAGTATAATTGCTATATTGAGAAGCTTATACAATCTGGTCTGCATCAAAAAGGAAAAATGAAGTTTATTTATATTGTTCAGAAAATTATCGCAGTAAATCGTGTTCCTGAGGTTTTTATTTCTCTACTATCCCGCTATACTACAGATATTGATTTAATAATATCATCTTTATTTGGCTTTTCCAAATTTGTTGAAAAATCTCTCCAAGTTGGATCTGACTTCTTATCGGGGATAGTGTTTCTTCTCCGTTCAGTAACAGTGAGAAATGAGAATGATATAAATGATTTGTTTGATTTGCTTGGAGATTTATCATGCCATGTTTTCCAAGTTCAATTTGACAAAGATGTTTACTCATTGCTTGAGGATTGTGATTACTTTGGAGCCACTTCAGATCAGATACATAAACTAGCTTTCGGTGTTAATCATCTGAAGGAAAATTTTGCAGAATGTCACCTATGTTTTCCTTCAATATTGTATAAATGCCCAATTTTTAAAATTAGGTATCATTATGATATGTGGGTGTGTTCTCAATATGCTATTGATGAATGGATGAAAAAAACATACAAGCAAATCACAGGTTTTCCATGTATTGATATCATTTCTCGAAGGTTTTGCAAACAATCACATGCGTTGCTTCTTTTTGAGCATCCTGATGTATGTATTAATTGTGTCGGGTCTCATTTCAATGAAATTCCATTGTTTGAATTTACCAAAGGTTTTAATGATTCCAAAATTATAATTCCTGGCCCAAAGAAATCATCGGATTCGGTTGGTATTCAGTTTTGGGTGTTTTTTCAAAATGGATGTTCAGAAAAGCAACAAATCTTTAACTATGGCTCTATATCACTGTTTGTTGAGGATTCTATTGTATACTATTCTGATCAAATTATTTATAAAACACTGAAACAAAAGTGGTATTTGATAACGATGAATATTTCGGAGGAGAGTGTATTTTCTATATATATAAATGAAAAATATTGTGGGGATCAATTTGTAGAGCTTTCAGATCGAATTGAAATTGGGGCTTCTGTTCATGTTATTAACTGGTATATTGGTGGATCAATAAGGCTTTATAAAGATAGAATAAGTTCACAAATTATTAACACAGTAATCAGTATTGGACCAAGTGACTCATCATCCGTTTCTACATCAGAATACATGAAGATATCACCAAGTAACTATATTTCCTTTGAAAAAGGTTATTATAATGGTGTGACTATCCCTTCAAAGAGGATTATGCCTGTTCTTTCTCATCCTTTATCTCATTACGTTTTAACGAGATATAATGGTGTAAAAGGATTACTGTTTTTCATCATTGAACACTTATCATCTTTGGATAATTATCAAGCTATCAATTTCATCATTTTTATAATTAGATTGCAAAAGTGTGGTGTAACCAATATCTCCCCACTTGAATTCTCATATTTGATTGGTGCTGTTTTGAGTAGTTCTGAAGGACTCTTAGGAAAGGAATTGGTTGATTCTGTAGTTCAATGTTTTTTTAATGAGAATGATAATCAACTTGATCACAAAGCTTTTCTATCATTCTTTATGAACTTTAGCATTCTTTCATCTCCAATAAAGGAGGATATATTCAAGCTTTTAATTGGAATAATAACCAATTTGCCAAGTAACAATGCTAGTCCTGATTTTTTGGATTTCTGGTTTTTTTTGGTATCTTTGGCATCATTGAATCCGGATGATCCACTTATTCTTGCTTACTGTGCACGATTACTTGATTCTACTGGTGTATCTTTACATTTTTTGGTTCAGTGGGTAATATATTTCCAAGATCATCCTTTTTACCCTTTTTTGTTTGCTTCTCTTATTGATCATATTGATAGTTCATTTTCTTTATCATGTATTTATTATTGCTTAAATTCAAATGACTCAATCATTTTGCTCTATAAGTTTATATCTTCAATAAATAATTTTGAGGCTATTCCTAACCAAACACAATTACTTCTCTTTTGTACAAATAACCCTAATAATATTTTATCATGGAACGTTGCCCTTTCATTACTTCTTTCTAAACATGTTGATATAAGAAACAGTTTATCATTTACCTTTGATGAAGCCAAAACCGATTTGTTGCCGTATTTTTTTATAATGGTTGGATTTATATTATCTATAGAAACTTTTATTGATCCCTATTTTGAATCAATTCGAAATTCTATAGTAGGTTTTATAAAACTTCTCTCATCGGATTTTATTATTAACCATAAATATGTTTTCGGCCTTGTTAATCTACTCTCATTTGGACAGTTCTCTGATGAATGTGTTGTTTTCCCATTTGCTCCTTCTTTTTATGATCCTAATCAAGTTATTGCTTTTGGAAAGAAAAGAGGCCAAAATTTTCCTCAAGAACCAGTTCAGGTTATAGATATGGAATACCCATTTATTTCTTTATCCGAAACTAAAAGATTTGATCCATTAGATTTCTTTGATTTGAATGATGATGAATTAATAAAACCAAACTCTTTTGAGAATATGAGAATTACCTGGAATTCATATCATATGTCTAAGGTCAGAGAATTCGGAACAAAATGGACTGATGTTGATAATATTGAGAAATCGATATTATTCCTTGATATTGTTGAATTTGTTACTGATGTGTTGATTTCTCAATTGAATAACAGTTCTAATTTCTCTTTATTATTATCTCAAATTACATTATATTGTGGTTTTTTTGTTCCAAAGCAGAGTCATTTAATTATGACCAAGCTTGTATTCAATCTATTGACATCATTTGATATTAAGAATTTGTACTCAACACATTTAATAGAATTTGTGTGTTCTAGGGCTTTTGAAGGATGGTTTTGTGATAGTTATTCGCCTGTTATTTCTTATTTGTTATCAATTTTTAGAAAATCTGGAGAACATGATATTCCAGATATATTAATTCGAGCAGTTTTCAATGGATTTGATATTGTCAAACAAAGTCAACTTCCAATATTCATCGAGCTTTTTATTAATTATTTTGATTGTATATTTGATGATTCTATCCTGTTAAAACCCAATTATTGTCTCTTTATCGTTGATAAACTCCTGATATTCTATCAATTACAGAAAGAAAGTATTGGTATTTTGTTTAATAGCTTTTTTGGTAGAATTACTACAAATACCAAGCTGAGATTTGAATGGGAAAAATGTCCATATAGCTTTTTTTCATATGATTCTTTTGTTTCAATTATAAATGCGATATCCACTAATGGAATCAAAGGATTTGAGAAATGGCATATTGAAAACCAAATTGAGTCCTCATTATTTGATCAAGCAAGGCTCTCTGTAATTAAAGGGTTTACTGATACATCAAATATTCAGACACAGGCATTGCTAGAGTCGTTACGGAATAATAGGATGGAGTTCACTTTTGCATTATGGAAAGATGCTAATTTATTTATTACTAGTTGTATGGAATTGCGAAGTTTTCATGATGAAATGAACATAATTCTGAACAGGAAATGTAAAAACGAGATAACTCGTTGTATTAATAATTTCTTTAGAATTAGAGAAATCATGTTAACAGAAAATCTTGCATTTGGCAATGTTGTTGCCACGAGTATTGTTGACTCTCTAATCCCACCTTATAATTTTGGAATTAACCAAATGAACTTACCTGATGATGTGTCTTTTGTGATACATCCTCCCTTGTATCTTCCTAAAACTTTGCTTAGTCAACTTTCTTGCCCAAGTACTTTGAGTGTGAAAAATGAAAGCTATGTAATTAAGTGTTCTTATTCATTTGTTTGTGAAAATACGAATCAGAATTCATTTGACATTTTTGCTAAGTATTTTGAAAACAATAACTTTCAATGGATTCAAGATGTAAGTATTGCATTTTACAATGAACCTATACATGGGTGTTTTTTCGTTAATAATTCTTCCCTTTTTTTTGCATTATTAAGGAATACCGATTTTTCAATCCAGAAGGATGTAGACAAATCCTTGATTGAGGACTATTGGATGGAAATATACCATAATAGATTATGTGATTACTTTTTGTATGAAGGATATCCAATATTGAATATCCAAAATGAAGATATTTTGTCTATTAATAGAAATGGAGCAGATCAGTTTGAGTTTTATATTTCTTTGGTATCAGGATCGAGTTTTATGATCAGATTATCCAATCAACAAACATTAGAGAGCATTACAACTTATATGAAGCTTTTAGTTAATCGCAATTTTGCCCATTTTCCCAATGATAATGTATCTTTTAGCCATTTTAATAATGCAAAAATACTTCTTAGCCAGGAGAGGAGTGTTTATGACAAATGGATGAATTGTAGAATCGATAATTTTACATTATTGTGTTATTTAAATCACCAAAACGGGTATCATTTTTGCATTCCCAATCATTATCCAATAATGCCTTCATCCTCTGATATAGGTTATGAAAAATTCGTACTATCATCATGGGAAGAGCTTGAAAATTTCAATGGTTTCCAATTATGGGCTTCAAAGTCGTTTTCTATTGTCCCTCCACTACAAAAGCCTATTATTGTTCCATTTATTCATATTGCATCAAATCCCATGGGAGTATTCTGGCATAGTATCAGAACCATCCCTTTTTCATATCCGGTTAAAATTAAACTTTGTTCTGATAATGTATTGATTATTGATAATCTCTCTGTATCACTTGATGATAATATTAATTCTGTTTTAATCATTAACAAAGATAAAAGGAGTATTTTCCATCATGACCCAAGATTGCAAACTCACTCCGTTTCAAATGCTCCTCAGCTTCAAAGTCTTATTTGTTCAGCAGTATCTGATGACTACTATTTCTATGCTCTGGGGCATTCATGTAACAGTATTAGCTTGTATAAACTAATTTATAATGAAGGGATTATGTACAAACTAATCCCAATCAAATCTTTTATGCTTAATGATTCTCCAAAAAAAATTTTAATCTCATCATATCAAGGTATTGCTTATTCAATATGTGATAGCTCAATTCATCGTATACATATAAATTCTTTAGCTATTCTCCCATCATTTCAACTGAAATTTAAATTATCAGATTTTTGTATTGATGAGTATGGTTTTACCATTATTATTTCTGGGTCTAATTATTTGTGTGTATTATCATTAAGCGGAGAAGTATTATCTGAAACTTTGTGTGAAGAGCAAATTAATTGCATTTCTTGTTCACTTTTACCGATTCACGTTAAGAACCGGTTTTTTGTAACTGGACATGATCAAGGTTTCTTGTGTTTTTGGCATTATGATAATCAAAGTCGAAAACTTACATGTTTAAAGAAACTTTCTACTGTTCATGACAATATATTGGGTTTATCGATTGAACCTAGATCCCAAAGGATCGCCTTTATAACGGCAGATGCGGCATATTGTGCATCTTACTTCCATAATTCCGCCGTTCCTCTTCAATCATGTTTTGCAGATAGATGCCCATCATGTGGCAATGCACCTCAAAGGTTCAGCATTTATTGCAAAACATGTAAAAGATATTTTTGCAATGAATGTAGCTCGAAAAAAAATCTTATTAAGAAAGAATACGTCTGCAAAGACTGTCTTTCATTCGTTGTTTAATGATATTTAAATGTTGTTTACTTTTTATTTCAAATTTGTTTATTGTTCCAAAATTTTAATTTGTGGATAAATTGTTAAAATTATGGAATCAGTACCTGTCGAAGATATAAGATACATTAAAACACTTGGAAGGGGAAGATTGGGTGATATATTTTTGGCTTTTTCCCAAAGATTTGGAGAAGTTATTGTAAAAAAGACAACATTCGCTGGAAATGAACTGATTTGGGGTAATTTCATTAGAGAGGTGGAATTTATCGGGAATAAAAGTTTTTCTAATATCACAAAGTATTATGGGATAATAAAAACTGATGAAGATTGTTCTATCATCATGGAATATGGTACAAATGGGTTTATGATGGACTTGATCGAAAGTTATAGACTTGATAACCCTCTAGATATGATGTCCTTGGAAAAAAGATACCAAATTGCTCATGATATTACAAAAGGATTATTACAGATGCATTCCCAAGGAGTTTTTCATGGTGATCTTTCAGATTTCAGTATTTGTTTTAATGAACATTGGGAAGCCAAAATCTCAGATTATGGATTATTTATGCTGAAAAATCAATTTCAAACCAATTTAGCAAATAGAAGAGATGATAATAAAATGTTTCATATGAGAGCTCCAGAAACATATTTACCAGATTACAAATTAAATGGTAAATCTGATGTGTTTTCTCTTGGGATGATTTTTTGGGAACTTGCAAATTTTCAAATCCCATATGATGGGTTTGAAGAAAACTCGATTCAGTACTCAATTTGCAATGGTGACAGACCTATTATTCCTCCAAATTGTCATATTGGATTTAGAGTCTTAATTGAATTGTGTTGGAGGCATGATATGAAAACTAGACCTTCTGTTTTAGAATTATATCAAATATTGTCATATATAATACACGAAGCCCCTGAAAATCATTCATTTCTTCAAGATAAGCTATTGTATGGAACCCAAAATGAGAATATGATTTCGGATCTTGAGGATAATATTTTTATGGCAGCTCATAAGGGTAAACTTAATAGTATTGAATTATTGGTTAGTGCTGGAGTAAGTATAAATTCAATTGACAAAAACCAGGGTTATTTAATCAAAGATGGACACCCCTTCATTTTTCAGCATGCAGTCAAAATTCAAGCGTCTTTGAGTATCTTATTGAGCATGGAGCTGAGATCAATGCGAAGAATTGTGGGATTCATGTTTGTTAATTGATATCACTCCATTGCATTTGGCATCGTTAAATGGAAATCTGAAATTTGCTATGCTTCTTGTCCAAAAAGGTGCAGAGATACATGTAAAAGACAATAATTATTTTTATTAATCCCTGATTATACACCTCTTCATGATGCCTCTCTGAATGGAAACATTTCGCTCGTTGAGTATTTAATAGAAAATGGGGCAGATATTCATTCAAAATGTAAGAATGATTCAAAATGATTTGTGGGTTGTCTATACTTCATTGCGCAGCTCAAGGTGGGTGTTGTTCTGTTGTTGAGTATCTTCATAGATATGGAGCAGACATTGATGCCAAATGTCACTTATTTTCCAAATTGTTTATGAAAAAACTCCACTACATATTGCAGCAGATAATAACTCATTGAAAATTGTTGAATACTTGTGTGAACGAGGATCTCACATTAATTCCAGAGATATTGATATTGATTACTCCAAGTTTTAATGACTCCTCTTCATATTGCATCTGAAAATGGTCATTTGAGTATTGTTGAATACCTTATTCATCATGAGGCTGATACCAACTCCAGAAACAAGAACAGCTAATCCTTTGCAATAATGATACGCCCCTCCATAGAGCAGCATTTTATAATCACTTGAATGTTGTTGAATGTTTGGTTTTTCATGGGGCGAATTTATATGCAATTAATAATGATGGGTTATCTCCTCTAGATATTGCCGTTCAGAACAGTTTCACCGATATGGTCGAATATCTCAAATCCAAATATCCAGCAAAAAAATGTAGGATTAATTGACTCTCTACCCAATAAAGATTTATTATTTATTTGTGAGAAATTGTTTACAAAACTATTGTTTTCTGTCTATCTCTTGACTATAACTATTTTGTCATTTTATCAATGTCGTGCATCATTACTCCAGAAGAAATACAAATGATGATTAATTTGGGATTCAAAATTTGTCCTAATTGTAGAAATGCGGTGGAAAGAAATGGTGGTTGTGACCATATGAGCTGTCGATGTGGGAAACAGTTTTGCTATAAGTGCGGAGCAGGACCTTTCAATGACTCAAATGAATATTCGGCGCATAAATCAGCACAGCATCCATAATATTTGTAAATCATAACCGAATAAAAACCATAACCATGAATGTTATTTTGGTTTTCAACATTATGTTCTCGATTTAACTTTTTAGCTTCATTAATCTATTGTTCACTATTTATATGATTCTCTTACGCTTAGATTTGCTTTTAAATCAGATTAATTGAATTGCAATATAAACAAATAACCATATTTTCCAAAATATTGGTAATTATTTCAAATGAATTAGACATTTTCGATGTTCAATATTAAAATTATTGTCCAAATATTTATAATCATTCTTAAAAACTAATTTTTTCAAATTTTTGAACTTAATATTAAAATATATCGTACTTTATCTTTAATATTATGCCATTATAAGCATGATTTTCAATTATATTAATCTAAAAAACTTGTAGAAACACTGAAAAACTCCTTTGTTTAAAACCCGATTATGTTCTAATTTATATATGCCTCTGGATAATATTTTCATGTAGGCGATTTGGCCGAGTGGTTATGGCGACGGATTACTAATCCCTTGGGCTTGCCCGCATGGGTTCGAATCCCATAGTCGTCTCTACTTTTTATTTTTTGTTTGATATAGATATTGTAGTAGAATTGTTTATTGCTAAAGTACTTTAAGCTTGCAATTAAAAATGATCCAAAAGATAAAGAATTCATTTTAGAATTAGATTATTGTTTTAAGTAAATATTTTTGATTTCATTTATGATTTTGGGAATCTTTATGATCAAGCAATTCAATCATAACTTAGGTTATAATCATATTGATTTATCGGAAGAATCCGAGTGGAAGTTTAATCTAATTAATCTATCAATGATATTTTTTAATGCAGAGACACAAAACGTATCATTTCATATCAAATCATCGAAAAGGATAATACCAGACAAAAACAATTATTCATATCAGATATATAATATATTTAGTGACGAAATTATAACTTTTGATGGTGTGAACACAACAAAACCATTTTATGTCTCATTTTGGGTTTTACCTATTAATTTTTGCACTGATTATAGTTTTTTAATGACTATAGATTATTTACTTCGGTTTAGAACCTTAGTGAAAAGTCTTAACCAGCCAATTTGTTTTTTTATTCATCCGCATTCTCAGAGCTCAATGATATCTTTAAAAGGAGAATCTAATGAAGAAAAAAGTAACATTTATTTTTATAATTCTACATTTGCAAATGTTAAACAGTGCAACCTTTCTGAATGTTCTTTTTCATCATCAAACCCGTATTTTCTGAGACTAACTAGCATCCAGAACCAAAGTATCACATTTTCAACCAAAATTATTGTGAATAGAAGGAAGTTCTCCCCTGAAAAATGCCTGGTGGTACCTTTTGGAATGACAAACGAGACAGAAATAAATCATGTCGAATGCATTAGTGCGTTTCAAGATTTACTTTCAATCTCTTTGTTGTGTGTTGGAGCTATAATTGGAGCCCTTACAATTGTGTTATGTATGCATCTCAAAGGTTGTATTAACGTTCTGATTCTTTGTGGTTGCGAAACTAATGAACACAGATTTAAAAATCTAAGGCACAATCCTTATGCTCAGCCGCTCAATAATCCAGCAGATGTCCATTCTTCATGAATAGATTTCCTCTGATATTGCCATAAAGAAGGTTAATTTAATCATTTCCAGTCCAAAATAATAAAACCATATTGATTCATTTGCGAATTCTCCAGTAATTGGTCTCACATGATATTTTTATTATGTTTCGGATATTGTCGAATAAATACCTCTACCATCAAAAATAATAAACATTTATAAAGCGAATACCATGTGAAAACAAAACTATTCCCATCTAAATACGCAAAAAAGGCAATTTTGTAAACACATCATAAACTTAATTGATGTTTAATCATTTTTATGACTTTGCTTTCGGAATGGATCCGGTGTAATAAATGTTTAAGATCATTAGAGAAAAATGAAGGATATTTAACGAGTTGTGGTCATGTTGTTTGCAATAGGGAGAACTGTTCTATATCAATGAATTCAAATGATAGGATAACATGTCCAATTTGTAATCAAATGTGTGTTTTCATTCAACTTAATGAAAACCTTCCTGGAGAAGTAAAAGAATTTTTCGATGAACCTGAAGCCCTTATTCTAAAAGTTAGCAACATCATTAGGTTCCAAAACCAACAGAAGATGATATTTCGAAAAGTTGTGGATAAACAAAAAGAAAGGGTGAATGAACTTGAAAGGGCTATTGATGAATTAAGAAATGAGAATAAGAGATTCACATCAATGATTTGCAATAATGAAATGAAGAGTGACCAAATAAGTCATTCAGATATTATTCCAATAAATTGTCCTGGAGAAAATAAGATTGTAAGAGGAATTGAAAAAGGGACAGATATCTCAAATTCAATTTCTGAAAAAATCCCTGTTCCATCAAAACTATTTACACCCTCAATCACTTATAGGATTAAGGGCTTGGGGGAAAGGAAAATGTACCCAAACTAGTTTATTTCCTTCTTTCAATAATTCCAAAAAAAGGTCGATATTTTTCTCTATTGTATGAATAATGATGTTCAGAATTATTTTTTATTTAATTAGATATGATTCTCTTATAAGTTTAATATCAATAATGAGAAAGTCCAATGAATTGTTCTGAACAAAAAATATTTTGTATTCAAGTTGATATTACAACCTTCGTCCATCAAAAGTACCAGATTGATTGAATTGCTAAATGATGATGGTGTTGTAATGATAATATTGGCACATATATATTTAAAATCAAAATAGCATTCATTAACAGTACATGAACCATCACTTTGTGCAAAAAGATTACAGAGAATATCATTTTGATTAAAAACCCATTGAGAAACTTGAGTTTTTGAGGATATAAAATTAGTGATAAGCCCCCATGAATTTTTTACCCCCTGGCTGTTATTGCAAAAATTCACATGTGTTGACACAGTGTTTGTGTATTTATATAAACAGATAATAACGTGATATAAAGCCGAATTACTACAAACAGAAGAATATGTTAACCTACAGTCTGTGGATTGTTGGAGGCCTAACCCAGTATAATAAGTCAAATAGTTAAAAGAACTGTTGATTCCATTAATCATCTGATTGCCTTTTGAAATATCAATGGCAGAAATTATGCCCAAAGATTTAGAAATTGATAAATACTGTACATCATTCCTCCCAGTGATTGATGTACAAATAAATGCAAATGCAGCAGAATAGTATAAATCCCCAGAAATACATGAACAATTATTTGAACATACACAATATAATACACTGTTTCCATTAATACAATTGAAAAATATTGCACCTGCACCAATTGATCCACAACATGAACGAAAAACAGATTTCTCAATTGTCAAGGAAATGTTATTATTCATTTGGAGAAAAACCACAGAACCTTTTTGGTTAGTATTCATTTTGTCAAAAACGCAATCACTTATATTAACATATCCATTAATATTGTCAATTATTCTTAATGATGGACACTCTGAGAATGTACAGGCCAATAGGATGAATATCATATAAAAAAAAACGGGCCTGTTAAAAAATTGTGAAAATTAGACCCTTTAAAAAATTGAATCTAAATTATCCACTATATCTGTATATGGAAGAATCCTTCAACTTAATCATTAAACAACAAAGAAGAAATTTAAGACTTAGGTTATTTAAAGAATTTACAAAAATTGACATAATGAATCTGTCCATTTTGTCAATCAGTCTTTCTGTTTCTTGTTACTCTGGTCCATATTTTATTGCTAATCATAAGCAAATGCTAATGATACGCGGTTCTTCATTCAAAAAACAATTCCATTCATTGTTATATGCTGGTGTTTTTAGTTTCAAGTTTTCTTTTGTTTCCAGCAAAATTTCATCGCTTTTAAGGACAGCAATTGATTTAAGTGATTATTATAATTATTATTTTACTCAAAGTCGAGAGTTTAATGATGGGGATACTGTTTTTATTGATTCTTGCGTGTTTTACTGCATTTCAACCCCAAAGGGACCAGGAGCACTTAAAATTGTTGGTAATATTCCTAATATATATATTACTAAAACCAATTTTTTGCAATGTAGTTCAGGAGATAATTCAGGAGCAGTTTTAATTAGTGCGAAGTCAAGACTTGATTTTTCTGCGAATTGTTTTAGAAATTGTGTTTCTTTATCAAACCAGCATTCATCTGCTTTTTCTATTGCTTCAGAATACTCATGTTCGATGAATTATACTTCAGTTTTTGGGTCATATGAGGTTTCATCTAAGAATGTGGCATCATTTGCTAAAAATTCTTGCTCAACTTCCGAAATTAATATATCCAACTCTTTTGGAATTCTAAATATTATTGCTATTGATCAAGGAGAAAAATTTTACAATGATTTTTTCATTGTTAATAATTGCACCTCAAAAGGGACAGGAACACTATTTTATTTCCAAAATTCCAATATATACCATTCCTGCTATGTTGAAAACAATTTCGCCGATTCAATTTTTCTGATTGATAATGATGTTAATACATGGGTTAGTGATTCTATCTTCCTACATAACCTAGCACCAAAATGTGTTCAACTTCATACAGGGTCATATATTTCTTTTTCGAAATGCTCTTTTGATGATAATGAGACATTCATTAGTGGAGCTATTTCATCTGGCTGCCAATTTTTTGTAACAAACGCATCAACATTTAAATTATCAAAGGTTTTTTGTATGACTAAATATGTCAGTACTACATTGCCCCCCTCAGCATCTGTTGCTCCCTCAAAGAGTGGTTTTGGTACTCTTCTTTTGTTTGTTTTTGGTATCTTCGTTTTATCATTTCTTTTCTATATATATCATATTAAGAAATCAAAAATCCTCGATGATACCTCTTATCTAAATGTACCTGAATTGAATAATTCTGGTTTTATTTATTCGATAAAGAAATAGAGATTTAGATGTTTATTTCTGAAAATAAAGGGAAGTGAATACCATTAGCGTAAATGAAATTGCTAATATTGATAATATCCAAATTTCAGTTTGGTCACCAAGTTTTTTATAAATAACGCCATCAAAGTATTCCAAATCCACGCAGCCATTAATAGCGTTTATCAAATCATCCTTTGATACAGGGGGCTCAATTTTTTCAATAATTTCATCTATGGTTCGGATATTATCTTCAAAATATAGTCTATGAACTAATTTAGAGAGGGCAATCAAATCAGAGCTGTCATTATGAAATCTTTTATACACATATGATGTTCTCACTACTAAAAATGAAGCAAAAAACACAGAGAGCAACATCACAATAACAAAAAACAAGGTGGAGCCACAACACTTCGCAATGCATGATGTTTTTTCTACTTTTAACAATTTTATACTAGGAGTAAGAAAAGAAAGCGGGGTTTGCACCACTGGTTTTTTATAAAGTGGTGTTTTAATCGGTGATCGAAGTGGAGATACTTTTCGCACCTTAACAGGAGATTGTGCTCTGCTGCTATCAGATTCATCGAAAAAAATCGATGATAATTTCTCTGGAGTCTTATCAGGGATCTTTCTGTTCTGCATATGAAATTGTAAACGGATTTGTTTACATAGAAAAGTGGAGATTTCTTTTTATTTGAAATTATCGATACATTTTTATGGATACAAAGGGTTCATTTGATCTTGTTCATTTTGCTAAAACATGTCTCAAAGTTAATATATTGGGGATATTGTTTTCGGGGCTTGTTTTCCCTGTATTGTCAATGGTAATGTTTCCTCAACCAAAGTGGAATAGTGCCCAAATATTCATTGAACATTTCCACAATGTTCAAACATTGACATTTTTTGCCGGCTATTTTTTGGTTATTAGCTCAACACTCCTCTTTGTTGTTCTATATATGATGGCGAATGAAAGCAAGAAAGTATATGCTCTTTCCGGGTTGGTGATTAATATATTATTCACATCAATTGTTTTTATTAATTATTTAATACAAACAACTTATGTGCCTTATCTTGCTAACAATAATCCTCCTGAGGCCATTTCAATGCTACCCACATTCTCAATGGCTAATCCGGGTTCCTTTGCATGGTCTCTCGAGATGTATGGCTGGGGAGGAATTGGTTTTTCTTATGTTTTTATGGCATCAATATTCAATGAGACAATTATCAAGGTATTGTTTTGGGCCAATGGCATCTGCAGTGTTGCTGGTGCTATAATCACGTCTATTAACATGAATTGGCTGTTCTCACCTTATGGAATTATTGCTCTCGTCGTTTGGAACCTCCTGATGTTACTTATTGATTTAGATCTTCTCTACCTCTTTCGAACCAAATAAACAACTTTATTTTTATAATGCCTAACTCATTCGATCTACTAAAAGAGAAGTCTAAATTCTTTCGATTTGATTTGATATTTGGGGTTGTTTTATATCCATTAACTATCTTTCCCAGTTTTTTGCTTATCAAACAATCATGGGTTAGTGGTTCTCCAAAGGAAGTAACAGAGACCACATTTTCATTCATCACCGATCATCTTGATATCCAAAAGCTTGAGCCATACACATTTCGAGTTATATTACCATTTATTGTTTTACTTATTCATTTATTCGTGTATTTATTGTCTTTTTGGTCGATTAAGATCAGGATGCTTCTTTTCTTTGATAAATGTGGCGAAAAAGAGGCAACAAAAGTTGTATTTTATCCTAAAAAACACAAAGGACAAACTGAGATTGTTGATTTTGTGAGATCCAGTAAACCATATGCAATATATCAGCAAAAAAAGCGAGAATTTATTGATGGACAGTTTGTTTCTATGAAATATCCTACAAACAGAGAAATTAGTCAATACTTGGCTTCAAAAGGCCACACAGATGCTGAAGCTCATCAAGCAAAGGAATATTTTGGCCACAATAATTACGATATACCTGTTCCTTCGTTTATAGAGCTTTTAAAAGAGCATATGCTTGCTCCTTTTTTTGTATTTCAGGTGTTTTCAATCTTATGTTGGATGCTCGATGATTATTTAACATATCCTATAGTTTCTCTTGTGTCCCTCATTCTTATTGAGTCAAATACAGTGAGAACAAGACAATCCAATCTTATTGAGCTTCGTGGTGTGAAGAATACTCCTTTTCAGATCTGGGTAAACAGAGATGAAACATGGAGAATGATCTCAACAGATAAGCTTGTTCCAGGCGATTTAGTTTTACTCGATAAGAATATTTTATGCCCCGCAGATATGTTAGTTTTAGCAGGAAGGGTGGTTGTAAATGAAGCCATGTTGACAGGAGAATCCACTCCTCAAGTTAAAGAGTCTGTCCAGTCTCTTCCTCCTTCACATATTTTAGATATCTCTAAGGATAAAAGACATATTCTTTTTGGAGGAACTCGAATAGAGCAAATTATCGAAGGAGAGAATCATATTTACATTCCGAAACCAGGTGCTCTAGCTTATGTATTATCAACAGGTCTTGGAAGTTCCCAAGGGAGACTTCTAAGAACAATATTGTTTGCTTCTGAGCGCGTGTCAGCCGAATCCAAAGATGCAATGAAATTATTACTCTTTTTGACGATTTTTGCCGTTGCAGCAGCGGGATATGTCATTTATTATGGAATTAATAATACCTCGATCAGCAGTTTTCGTCTTATTGTTGAAGTTATTAAAATTATTACATCTACAATCCCACCTGATTTGCCCATGGAACTGACATTTTCGGTAAATGCTTCATTGCTGGCACTTTCCAAACTCTCTGTTTTTTGTACCGAACCATTCCGCATACCATTTGCTGGGACTGTTAGTGTTTGCTGCTTTGATAAAACAGGAACAATCACAGCAGAAGAATATGTACTTGTTGGAATAGATGAAATGATCCCATCAAAAGAACCAACGATTTGCAAAGATATAAATGGCTATTTAGAAATTGATCAGAGTATACTATCCCAAGAGACACAAACTGTGATTGGTGGGTGTCATTCTTTGGTTAGGGGGACAAACGGTAAATTGGTTGGTGATTCTCTTGAATCTGAGGCATTTTCGAAGCTAGGCTTTTCTATAACCCAATCAAACAACATTAAGAACAAAAGGGTTTCGTTAACAATTCATAAGACTTTTCATTTTTCTGCAGAATTGAGAAGGATGTCTTCAGTAGTTTCAATTTTAGGTACCAAAAATAATTACGTTGTAACTAAAGGAGCACCAGAGATTATTGCTCAGTATTTGTCAACAATTCCTTCTGGATATTATGAGCGCTTTAGATCCTACACATCACAAGGTTGTCGAGTTTTAGCTTTAGCGTATAAAAAGCTTTCAGGTGATGCTCGAATATCTGAGATTGAAAGAGAATCTGCTGAAAAAGAACTTATTTTCGCCGGATTTATTATATTTGCAGCTCCATTTAAGAGAGGATCCGAAGACACAATTGTTGAGCTTCTCAGATCAACTCACAGGGTGATTATTATTACTGGTGATGACCCTCTCACTGCATGCCATGTGGCCAGGAAAGTTCATATTTTAAATTGTGATCCAATTATTTGTGATGAAGAGTATAATGATAAAGCCAATTGCTTTACAGGGAGATCTCTTGACACATTAACTGATACCCAACTTGATGAAGTATGCCATAAATGCAATGTATTCGCGAGAATGTCTCCAAATAACAAGGCCACAATTGTTTCCAGACTCAAGTCCTTTGGATTTAATACGTTGATGTGTGGTGATGGTACCAATGATGTAGGGGCTCTTAAGAAGGCAGATGTTGGTGTTGGATTACTGGAAAAGAGTATTGAAACATCTGTAGACGATGAAGAATATAAACCAAAACTTGGTGCAGCTTCAGTTGCCGCACCTTTTGTATCCAAGAGATCAACCATCTCCGCATGTGTTGATTTAATTAGATTTGGCCGAGCAACATTATCTTCTACAATTGATTTGTTTAAGCTCCTGTCTCTTAATTGTTTAATAAGTGCATATTCATCTAGCGTTTTATTTATTGATAATGTTAAGTTTGGGGATCAACAGATGACAATCTTTGCTCTATTCTTATCAGTATCTTTTATGGCGATTTCCTGGGCAAAACCCGTAAGGAAATTATCTAAGGAAAGGCCTTTTGATTCTCAGTTTAATCCATATTTAGTCACATCTGTTTTATTGCAGTTTGGTGTTCATTTAGTAATTCTTATCTTGACAGAAAAGCTTGTGTTTTCTACAAACTATCAAACCCCAGCATTTGATTTTAAAGTCAAGTTTACTCCTAGTTTAATGAACACAGCAATGTTTATAATTACTAATGAAATGCAAATTGCAACATTCGTTGCAAATTATAGAGGAGCTCCATTTATGCAGTCTTTTCTTCAGAATAAGTTACTATTTTGGAGCATTGCAATCTCAACAGGTTTGATGGTGATCATATTATTTGATGCAGTACCTGAGATTAGGGAGTTATTTGAATTAGTTTCATTCCCTTCATTGCAATTCCGAAATACTTTCGGCTTATATTGCCTTCTCGATTTTATTTTATGCATTTTAATAGAAAAAGTTTCTCTTTTCTTCTTCACATTTGTGCAAAAACGAAAAACCAATAATCTTGTTGATCCAACTGTATTAGAATCAATATCTGATTACAAAATGCAAAACGATGATGTTTTACCAGAAGAGAGCCACAAGTTTAATCTTATTGATATGTTCAAGTCTAACTTCCAATTACAAAAGAGAATGATGGAACAAAGAACTTTGCTCAAGGCCGAAGAATTGAACAAGAATCACGCCCAGAAAAAAGGGACAAAGAAAACAAACAAGAAATAAACATTCACACTATTTAGTTTTACCTTTTTCTGCTAACTTCTGTTTTAAAGTACTTCTGAGAGCTTCGGATTTTACAAGTGCTTCTTCTAGTTTTTTCTTCTCTTGCATTTCAATATCAAGTCTCTTCTGAAGCTTCATTAACTCAGATTTTAAAACAAAGTTATCCTTTCTAAGCTGCACTATCTCAGATATATCCTCTGATGGCGGAGTTTTCAATGAAGATCTAGTATAGTTTGTTTCATTATCCGGAGATTTATCAAGAGGGACTGTGTGTCTTTGTGGTGTTTCATTATTTGGCGTATACACTGGACTAAAATCAACCCTTGGTTTAATTGGAACACGAATCTCGTTATCAACATCCTGCGTTGGTGAGACGCTGTATGGCTTAGTTGGAAGAGGTGATGATGTTTTGTTTGGTGATGAGTTTGAGCTTCCACCTGTTACCGCCTGGATTCGAGAGAACAATGAGTCAATATCTGATTTAATGCTATTTATATCCATATTAACGAGATCATTATGAGGATTTGAAGGCTTTGGAGGCGAGACCTCATTGGGAAATCTTTTACTCTGGGGAGGAGAAACGATCTTTTTCTCTTTCAGCTCAACATACTCTTGTGGCTTAATAGTAGTTTCTTTGATAGGGGAGGGGTTTTTTACATGACTTTTTTTGGTAAAAGTTTCCCAATTCGGCCAAATTTGTTGACATTGGTAATCCAAAGCGCTAAGAGAACTTTGATTATTTTCTACAAAGCTTTTCTCTTCTTCATCAAGAATAGAATGAATAACATCAGATTCTTTTGGGCTGAGATGATGTTTGCTGATATTTGTCTTCATTTTTTAAATCTAAACGTTCGCAAAATATCTTTTATTGTGGGTTGTTCTTTAACTCGTATTGGTTAATGAGGTACTCAACTATTTCTTTATTATCCTTATATGTTGCTAAATTAAGGGGAGTAAACATGAAAAAATGATTTTGACGAATTGATCTTTTGAATCAAAATCGCCACCATGTTGAATTAGTAATTCTAGTACAGATAAATGACCTCTCAGAGCGGCATAGTGAAGAGGAGTTAGAGAAAAAAGGAATTGTTAATATTAAAAAGCACAAATATACATTATCGCATTCATTAGGATTAGCTTGATATGATAATAAGTGATTGGCAATTTGAATATGTCCTTTATATGAAGCCCAATGCAGGAGTGTTCTTCCATAAAAAAGTCTGGGAATTTATAAAAATTGAAGGAATATTATCTTTGCAATTAACATTCTTACCATTACTAATGTATTTAACAATATCGTTAGTATTACCAAAAAATGAGCGGGCAAATATATTAATATTGGATTTATCAGAGTTTTCATTCAATCGCAGATTATAAAAGGAAATTTCTTCTTCTAAAAACATAACATCAAGTGAGTAATGATGTATTTTTTGGTCTTGTTCAATTAGTCTTTTGGTTTTTTCGTCATTTGCTTTGGATTGAGAATCCATAAATTGGGAGTTTCTCTTTTTACACTTTGATATCTCAGAGTTATAATTTTTTTCACTTTCCGATAATAGATCTTCATACCTTTTTATCGTATTTTGATTTTCAATTATTAAAGACGAATTAGCGGCTTCTAAATTCAAGACCTTTTGTGTGAGAATATTCATATTTTTTTCAAGTTCAGCATTCGATTGCTCCAATTTTAAGTTTTTAATTTCAAGATCATTAAGTCTAGAAATAATTATACTATGATATTGATTGACTATTGAATCATTTTTAGGTAATAATTCGATGATCGATTGAGCATTTGAAATAGTCATCGATTCCAAACTTCTCAAAGATACCAGAATGTCATATGCTGATTGCCCATATTCTTGGAAAATATTCTGCAAGTATTTCAACCAAAAATCAACACTATAGTTTGACTTGATCTTTTCAAGGGTCCTAATATGGGTACTTATTGGGAGCTTGTAAAATGAAGGGAAATCAAGAATATATTCAAATTTCTCAGATAAAAAGGATTCAATTTCTTCTATTTGAAGATTTGATCCATCATTGATTCTGTTTAGAATTTTTGGCATCATTAATCCAAAACCATCAGATATGGTATCCGATATCTCATAACATTGCCAATCAAATGCAATTTCAATTATTGATAAAGGCTTATCAGAAAGTGGAAAAAGACTCATGTGATGTATGTGATCGAGAAATTCTTCAAAGTCATGATCATTAAAGGAATCAATAGTTTCAAAAATAATGTTTTGATCGAAATCCACATAATTGGCATACTTTTTGGAAAAAATCTTCATCATTTCATCGTTTATATGATATACTTTGCGGTTTCTCCTAATAATATGATTTTTATTTGTCGTTTTCAAAGACAATTCCAAAGAACTAAGCAAAGCAGGATGGCATCCCCATTTTTTCAACATTTTGTACACATTAATAATACTATCCTTATTCTTAGGGGTTTCGCCATGCTCTAAAAAGCGAACAAGCCGCAAAAAATCTTCAATTGAATAATCATCTTGAATATTGATGATCTTATCATGAAAAAAATACTTACAAAAATATTCAAGGCTGAATAGGCGATTTTTAATGATTTCTGTCTTCTCGTTGTTGTACATCACCTCTATTTTCTCCATGAAAAAAAATAAAGATATCGTTAGATATTTCAAAAACAACAAATTCTCAATTGTTAGAAATTTTTCTAACAAAATGAGATCAAACTTCGGGCTGGAAAAAAATACCAAGTAAGTTAAAATGTTGATACCAGAATTACATGCCCTAATAGATACATTATACATTGTTTTCGGATGATCTTGGTTTCATAACCCCGAATACATATTTGAATATCTAAGAATGTCATTTGAGGGGTTTGTTGTATTGTTTCAGTGAAGCAACTAGCATCGATTACAACAGTACCACTTTTAGAAAATTTATCAATATAACATGAGTACAAAGCTATTTTTTGGGTATAAGCAACAAATAATGTACCAGTGTTTCCATAGATAATGCAGTCCCTGATATTATATGTACCTGATTCAATGTTTCCATATATGATTCCATACCCATGTGAATTTGTATATGTATTATTGAGAATGATGCAATCTCGCATTTCAGCATTAATACTTTGATCACCAATTGACACTGATGCATCGCCTTGGCCATTTGTTGCAAGACAAAACAAATAATTACCAGATGAACATCTTCTCATTTCGAAAAATGATACATACATGTTGTCTTTGTTGTATGATGAGTTCAAACTGGTGACCGATTGAGATCCATATATGAAGTATGAAGCAAATGCTCTTGTTCCATCGTTCAATGGCGAACAAAGACTCATTGAGCATTGTAGAAGAGTTTTATACGAATTTTGCTGGCTAACTAGAAAAAATTGCCCAAAAATTGCGGCGCAGCTGGTAGCGCAGCTATTCTCAATTGAGAAATTGCCTTTTGCATTAGCAAAATAAACAGCACCACCATTATTTGATAAACATTTGCAGTTGGAAAATGAACTGCTGTGAATAAACCCGCTAAAACTTGAAGATTCACAACAAATTACTCCACCATTCCCATTTGAGGAAAAGTCAAAGAATCTACATTTATCGATATTTAAGCATGATTCTGTAATAATTTTCCTAATATTAAAGTCACTAAAAAGACTAATAGGGCATGTGGGAGCAACGAATACTAAAAAAAACTGTATCATTGTATTTAAACAATAAGAAAAGCAATTATTTAGATCTTATTGGTGCTAGGATAACAATACCTTCAATGAGTATTGAGTATAAAGAAGTATCTATTAAGATAGAAGGTGCAAAATCACTCGAAGAAATTCCTGAAGAGAAAGATGATGGCTTTTTTTTCCGAAAATACCTGAAAGCTCTTCGAAGATTTGAGAATGGAGCCCTAACTTGTGATTATTGGCTTCAAGCAAAGGGGCTATCATTTTTATATGAATACAAATATATAATATTCAATGAAAAAAATATATCAACGTTTTTTGAATATCAGATGCCGAGATATTTTGTTGATGTATTAAATATCACGGAAGAAGAGGATTCGGACCAAAGATATATATGTATGGTGTTGGAAATACTCGAAATAGGCTCAGAAATTTCCATTTTAATGTGTAATGAATTGGTTAAGAATGGAATCATAATTCTTTTTTGTTCTAATTTGCATTTGTATTATGAAGAAAGCATAGCAAGGGTGATATCTATAATCAAACATCTGTGCAAAAATTCTAGAAAAAATTTAATTCAGGGTTGTATACAATATATTGTTAGGATTGCCCAGATGCTATATCATGGTGAGTTTCCCTCAATAGTTAATATCGAAGGAATAGAATTACTTTCTGAATGCTGCTTTATTGGGTTCAATGACTCGACGGTTCTTCACGAATCTATGGATTTTATATTTAGTATTCTTGAAGGAAAAGAGCAGATTTGGATTAAACCTGCTTTAAGGTCATTGTATTACATTTTGTTAAAGAGTCCCTTGGTATGGAAATCTGAGAGAGTATGTTTTATTGAAAAATATTTAATAGGATCAATAATTTTTTCTCCCCCAGATAGGCTTTTCTACATATTACATTGTTTAAGATTGTTTATTGAGAATAATCGAACCGATACAATAATTTCATTATTGCCTTACAAAGAGATCACCAATAATTTAGAATCATCAATAGATTACATTCAAGATTCCACGCTCGATCTTTTATTCCAAATGTCCAAGAAGCACGAATTTTTATTTGGATCTTTAACTGATTCAGGATTGATTGAGAAGTGTTTTCATATTCTCGAATCAACTTCATTTCAGTTTCAAGAAAAAGCAATGGCAATTCTTTGTTTATTATTTGTGAATGGTGATCAAAACGTCAAAGAGAGAATTCTCAATGAAGGAATGAATCCTTCATTAGCATTTGATTATTTAGAGAGTTCAAAATTTACAATTGAGATAATTCACTGTATTATTGAGCTGTCTAGGGTATCAGAAGATTTTCAAAATTACATTGCCAATGACCCTGAGTTTTTGAATTCTCTAAATAGCATCGAAGATGAAAAGAACAGGGAAATGGCAATTTCTCTTCTTTTTGGAAATAATGAATGATTTATTTAATCGACTTTGTAAACAAAGGGTAAAATACCCTTTTTCCTAATGGCTTCAAAAATGAATATTCTCCGTGAATGGATATTGAAAAAGATGGATATTGTTGAAAAAGATAACAAATTGTATTGTAACGATGAATTTATTGACTTAGACGAGCGTTCTTATTATTTTCAGAAGCGTGGTAAGGATGAAACAGATTATTCGATGCGAGCAATATATTTCTATATTAGTTCTACCGGAAGCAGTTTTACTGATTATCTAAGTTTTTGTAATAGCAAAAATCTCCCAAAAATCATCTATCTTGATTCGAGACCACTTAAAGATTGGTTTAGTGGAGTCACAAATGAGCTTGAAGGTCTTAAAGAACCCGAATATGCAATTAAGCAAAAGAGCCAACAAATAGAGGCAACACCAGCTCCAGTTGTTGAAAAAGTTATTGAAGAACCCAAAGAGTCAGTTGTTGTAGCCCCAGTACCTGTGTACAAGCAATATCCGGAAGTGGAATATGAAGTACTTAGAGGAATTGATAGTGTTCTTTTAGGCCCTGTTGATTTTTCTCGAATGATGATTGTCAACAGCCAGATAGGCACAAATACCCAACAAGTCAAGGATACAAAAAGCTATAAGTATGCAAATCCAGTTATTATTGTTCCACAAACAGATCAATGCTGCATCAACAACTCAAATATTGAAAGGTTCCTTGATGAAGGAGTGTGGACAAAGCCCAACGACCAACGACTTGATATTGAATTCGAAATACAGCATATTAGCTATACTACCCAAAAGAAAATGAAATTCCAAGTGGTATCAGATCCATCATTGCTCTTTGAAAATGATTGGGATAAAGTTGTTGCAATATTTGTGAGTGGACATCATTGGCAATTCCGTCAATCAATCATTAAAGATATAGCCAAGCTTTTCGCCAGATGCCCAGGTATTTATGTTCAATACGAAGGAGATAATACCCCTCAATTTGTTCAGTCTTATAATATTAAAGTATTCAAGATTGGAAAATTCGCTCGCCATCTTGACAGTCAAGTATCGACAAATATATGGTATGATATCGAAGAACAATACTCTATATATAAAAGAAGAAACAACTAAGAGACTAAACAGGTATAATACTAAATTCCCTTATATTTTTGCAAAATATATTCTAAACCGAAGTTATCATCATACGTTTAACTTTAATAAAAATGAGTTTCGCATCATTCTATATGAATGAAAACATTGATTTCTCAAATTATAACAGTACTTCCAATGATATAAAACAATTCGCCAGATCCAAATCCAATTCAACATTTTCATTATCACCTTATAATACAAGCTTTCCAAAACCAATGATGAATGGTGGTTATTCTGATTCTATTGATGGAGAAATGCTTCAGAGCATAATAGATGAATTACTTTAATAGATAATGTTAAACATGTTTAATAATTACACTTATACATTTTTTTCATGAGAAAATTACCTCATCATATTGATCTGTGCTTGAATCAAAAGAATCCGTTGAGTCAGCGTTCTTTGACCATGATATTGTGTAATTGGAAACAATTGGTTGCTTATGGGGAGAAATCGTCTTGTTTTCTTCATGGTGACTGTTAGGTAATGTTTTCTGAACCAATCCATTATTTTCATCACCGGATTCGGAATCGTTATTATCATCATAAGATCTGACTTTTTTGTTTTTTTCCAAAGCTATCTTATCTCTAAAAGCTATATTAATTTCCAAAATTTTCTGCATTTCATCATTTGGCATTAAACAATCAGGATTGTCATAAATCCTTCCGGGCCATATTGATGGAATTTTAGCATTTATAATCTCATTATTGTAAGTTTCGCTTAGTTTTATATCATCTGGGCTCATTTCAATATCAGGGTTTAATTCGTATACGTTGGCTACCATATCAGTGCTTATGGCACACTCAATAACTCCAGCTTTGATTCTAGTTTCAATAATTTCCATTTTATGATGATCGGTAATATAATCTCGGTATTCACCAATTTTATCAGATATATTTCTCTTTTGTTTCTCATCAGCTAATCTCCATTTGGGAATATATATCTTTGATTCATTTACTTTCTTCTTTTTCTTGACGATTTTCTTCGCAGATTTCTTATTATCATCACTGTCCTCACTTTCTTCTGTGTTCCTCCGCATCACTCCCTTTTAACGATAATATAAATCAAGGTTACAAACGATTATGTAAGAAACCATCTGGTCCAGTTTACAAAACTGATATCTAGCGGTTTGGTCGGCCTTTTTAATGCCGAAGATTGTTGCTACTCCCCGAGCCTTCCTTGAACTCGCCGGTCGTTCAGATGCAAAGTGGGTTAAGATTAAGAAGTGTGCTGATGATAACACCAAGTTCAAGCTTCGTACAACAAAATATCTTTACACATTAGTTGTCAAGCCAAAGTTTGTTGAACTCGTCCAAGGCTCCATCCCAGAAGGTCTTGAAGTTACCCATCTTGATAAGCAATAAATAAACCACTTGAATTTCATTAACACTAATTATATTATTATATTCAGTTTTCAAATGGGACGTGTTACCACATTGTTTTGATGATTATTGTTCCATTGATGCATAAATAACCCCATTATGCGTTTTTTTCTCTCTATTTTTGTCATTAATTGTAAAGTAGCATCATGACTCTTCCTCCAGTCGGCGATTATATAGCTGTTCCTCTTCATTTTGAACAAGGTATAAGCAATCTTCGTGCAATAGCTCAGAAAGATATCAACACTTTGCTTTTTACACTCGAAAGTAGCGAAGTATTTATTCGACCTGTTCAAATCGGAGCAAATTCTGCTGAAATTGCCAAATCTGGGTCAAAAATATCATTTCCTAATATGGATTCTCTTCCTGTAAATATCAAAGTAGTGGAAGGAAGAGTTTTTATTCATTTCCGTAATGAGCTGACCAAGAGGGGAACGTTGCTTAATTATGGCGAATCAAAGGTGCCACAAGTTCTTGGATGCAATGTTGACCATTTTGCAATATCGGAAAAAAGTACCAAGCCAGTCAATATGATTGCTGTCGCTGATAATTCTAACTTGATTGTGTTTGAGTTTAAAGAGGTCGGATATGAAGAAAAATTTAGGAAGAATCTCAATGGGAAAATTTTGACTCTATGTTTCTGCAATCCATATGTTGTTGCAGCCACCAACACAACATTGATTGAGATTGATATAAGTAATGGAAAGACATCCGATGTTGTGTCTTCATATGCAGATCCATATTTAATGGTCAGAGATAGACAATCATGGATTCTTTATAATCAAATGAGTTCTACAATCTTAAAAACAGGACTTCTTACAAACCAACCTCCAATTATGTTCAGCACTAAAGCGATTGATCACACAAGGGCTACACCCGTTGTATTCTCTTTGACTTCAGATAGAGTTGTTGCTTATGATTTTACAAGGACTGAGTCATCAACACGAATATTAGATGGAACAAAAATTTTTTGTTTTGAAGCTGGGAATAATGCAACCATTGATCATCATATTCTTGTAGCATCAAAACATGATATATTCATTCTACGGAACGTTCGTGATGCTTTCGGCCACTTTGTTAAAGATGATCTTGCTGCAGCATTGAAGTATCTTCCGAAGAATGATCCAGATACTTTAATGGCCTTTTTTGAATACACATGGAATTTCAAAGATTCCCATGGAAGACCTGTATACCGAGAAAGAACGCTGAAATATCTTTCATATTCTCAATTTTTCTCATTTATTGTAGATATTTTAAAGCTTTTCGATATATGTGTATTGGATATTGAAGATATGTATGAACAAGAGCCTAATTTTGGCCAAACTCTGGTCAACGCAGAGCACACTTTAGATCATGAAATCACCCAATCATTAGTTTCCATGATTCGTAAGAACATTAGGCAATATAATAATTTAACAATTGAGTATTGCAATGCAGCAATTGCACAGTTTTATTCAAATCAAGGAATGCTTAATGAACTTAGTGAGTTTTTCGAATTTGATATGCTAATACATCATCAATCAATGTCAATGTATTTTGAAAAGAATTCTCAATCAGAAGGATTTCCAATTTATGAATGGTGTTTTGAGAGGGAACATAAAGCAATGGAAGCTTTTTTATCATTATCTAATCCATCCGCAAATATAAAACAATTGATATTCTCATATCTCAGCTCACAAAAAAATGCATGGGAATTTGTTTCACCGTTTGCACAACAACTAATAGACAAGTTTCCAATTGATACTTGCCAATTATTTGTTCAACCCAATTTTGACCTAACACAAGTTCATAAGTTTATTAACCAAAATGCTCCACATTACTACACCAAATTTTTGCTCCTGCTTATCCAATCTAGTAAGGATTTTTCTAATCACTATGCAAATGAAGCTTGCAAAAGGCTGTTAGAATTAATGGTTTCAGCATCATCACCATCTTTTAATAGAAATCAAGCTATGTTTTTAGAATGTGTGATCAAGAACAAAGATGCGCCAATGAAAGAAATTAAAGATGAGTTGTCATTGCTCACAATCAAATTACTCAATGATTACCCTCAATTCATTCAAGCCCAACAATTGACTCATTATGTTCCCCAAATTGATCATCCAAAATTAAAAGAAGCTATATACCAAGCTGAAGGAAAAACTGAAGAAGCAATTCTAATAAGATGGAACTCTGCCCAAACCAAGAAACTGGAGTCGTGTTCAGAATTTTGCCGGGGAACACAAAACCCAGAATTCTCATTTGGTATTATGATAAGGATTATGAAGGATCACCTTCCTACCAATGAATTTATCCCATCTTTAATCCGTTTAGTCCAAGACAATATCGAATATGTTGATATCGATATGGCATTTGATAGTCTTCCCCAAGATATAGCCATTGATTCCATTTTCGGCGAATTGCAAACATTGTATCGTAACACAATTGATCTAAATAATCAAGAGCAGTTCTTTATGCAACAAGCAAAATCTGATGAATTCGAATCTCGATACCAGTTAGCTTTTGAAAAATCCAAACATATATCAATCCAAGATAATACCACGTGCGCTGGATGCGGAAAGGCAATAGGTTTTCAGTATATTCACAGGAAACCAAACGGAAGGCTTTACCACCTGAAATGCCTGAAATAAACTATTCAAACGACATATTTTATGGGGACTATCGTTCGTTCTGATAAGCTATTGCAACATTATTTCATTGTTATTTCTATTATCCTCTTTCTATTTTTGGTTAGCATTTTTATCACTTACAAGAAAATTTTAAGCTCAGCCCCCCCTGCTAAGCCCAGAGATAATGTAAAACCAAATCTTGTTGAAAACTCGGGAAAATAAATGTTTATACACATAAATTCTTTTAAAATGCCCATTTGACATCCATTCGATAACTACTATTCCATACAGAATCAAAGAAGTCGGAGAAGTAATTCGATACATCCTGCGAATGGTAGTATGAATGAAGAGAGAGGTATGTCCTAACTTCTGGGAATGCTTTGAACGATGAGTAAGATAAAACAGCGTTATCTGCAATGATAAAAGTCGGTCCTGACATGCCTGAGTGATACATCCTTAATTGAACCTTCGGCATTGATAGCAAAGCAGCGCATGTTTGTTTTGATTTTAAACAAGCCACATGGGAGACCAAAAAGTCGATTTCTGTTTGATTTGAAAAGAGTAGACCTCTTAATTGAAGATATATGGATGATGGGTTGGTCCCGGATTTCTTATTTAAAGAGAGTTTGGGGAGGGTCTCGACATATACTCTAAGTCGCTTTGGAGTTCGGGTAAATACTTCTTCAGAAACCCGACCGGAAGATATTCTCAGTGGTCTCTGTATAGAGTCAGGAGAATGGAAGAAAAACATCGAAGATGAATCATCAATAATGGTTGGTCTCACAGCAGATGACTTGGCAATAAGTTCTCTAGGGTAAACAGAGACGGGTGTACCCATTTTTTGCTGATACAGGTATAAATTAATAAAACCAATCACATCTTTTTGAGCAGGCTGACAATCAGTGATAAGAGTTCTTTGAAACAATAATGCTGTGCTGTTTGATGAGAAGAAGCCTGGAATGATAAATACTATTTCATCAATGATTATTGCATCAATCGATAATATTTGAGATGTACCTGTTCCTACAGAATAATTGGTAAACCCATAACTCGAAAACATACTAATTATATCTTGTGATGAATAAAATATTGGGTAAACACTAACGCCTCTATCTCTTGCGCTCACAAGAGTGCTCATCAAGTCTCTTCGAAATGTGGTAACATTGACAGATTCCATTGTTATATATATAGACTTGTTTGCAATATTCATTTTTTCTTTGATTTCCGAAAGAACGCTATTGTACCCAATAAAAGATACGTTAGGCATTTTTTTACAGTGATCATGTGAAAGTATTTCGGTGCTTTTATTACTACTAATTATCCTCAAGCAAAATATCAAACTCGATACAAACATCCCTAAAACATATCCAAATTTTTTATAACAAGACATTATATGTCACTTTTATTACACTCTATGGCATTAAGTAGGTTAACCAGGATCCAATGAAAATACCTATGTTCAACCACAATGTTACAGAGAAAACAGCGAGTTCTACTTCGTCTGAATTTAGAGATGGATCCCTGGATGTGTATGTGATACATAAAGTTAAGAAAAACCCACCTGATACTGCTAATATGAAGGTTATGAAGTATATCCAGTAGTCATCATCCAAGATTATGCCTTGTATAGAAAGCATATAGAATGGGAAGAAAAGAAGCCTGAGTAAATGGGGAATTATTAATTTAGGTGGCGATGGCCAAGAATACCAACGGGTGAGGATTCTTCCCAGAAAGTCTCCTATCATATATGATGTCAGCACAATGGTCGTAGACCATTTTTCGAGACCATGTTTGCTTTTCGTTTTCGATGCATATCCCGGGAAAAGGGTTAATGTAATAATCATACATAAAGCAGCTTCGAATATATACCATTTAACTTTCTTAAAAACATCAGTAATTCTTGCCCATCTCTCAAAGAAATCAGATGATATTTTAGAATTCTTAATCCCTTTCTCGGCTGTCTCTGTTTGTTGGAAGTAATAAAATGCAAAAAGAGATACAATATTAATGAGGATGCATATTCCAAAATAAAACCACCCTTCAAAAGAACCCATCAATTTGGAAAGAATTCTAAACATTGCTGCAAATAATCCAGAAAGTGCGAGGCCTGATGTTGCCATCGATGAAGCATTTACACCAAACAACCCGGAATAACCCATTGTAGTCCCACTTAATATTCCAGAAACAATAGCAGATATGGCCACAATGAATAATACTACATTCAAATTTGGATTGCTGGAATTAGAATAAAACATTGTGTAAATGTTTATGATAATAGTTAATATAGAAGATAGGTAAAACCTAAGTTTAACGGAAAATCTTTCAATGAATGGAAGTGATATAAAAAAAGTTGCTGATGCGGCAATATTAAACACACGAGCAATACTTGTAGACACCCCTTTATTCGGAAACAATTTGTCATAAAAATCAATACCATTTAAAAATGTATTATAGGTCATCAAAACGTTTGTTCCAAATAATAAAAACAATATTTCATAAAAAGTCCCAATATCGCTAGAAACTTTGGTGATTTTATCATCTGATGCTTTATTATCTGTCGGTTCATTCCCATGTTCGACTTCAGTTGATGGTTGCCCATCTTGTTGTGAAGCCATCACAAAAAATGAAAATCATCGTTTAGTCCTTTGAAAAGTGGATTCATCCACAGTTAACCACATTTTTAGATTCATGTGATGACATCTAGAACCAGGTAAATTTGAGCTTACAATGATCAGAGATAAGGAAAATTTAGGTAATTCAATTGAAATGGTGTTGTTAACAAGGGAATTTTTCAAGTTATAAACATGTTCTAATAGGAATTTGATTTCGTATTAGCAAATAACCGATGTTATATACTTGAAATAACAATTATGGCTATTCAAAGGGGCCAGAGATTCAATCTTATTTTCATTTTTAGTCTCAAGAGATTAATGTGAAATTTGCTTTTTATATTAAGAATAGCTCAGTTTAAAAAATTCATTACCCTTAAGATAGGGATGTCAAAATGACCCCATTTATCAATTTATTCAATTTTTGGGGTCATATTGGTTGGGGTTTTGGGGTCAAAGAAGTAAAGAAATAATTGAAGAGAATTCGATTATATAAATGACAGTTAACTTTTTTAAGGTTTTAAACTTTTTTTCTAATGTTTATTTGGGGGTCAAATTCAGAATAAAAAAATCGTTTTGGGGTCATGTTCTCAAAAGTTCAGAATTGTTGGGGTCTTGGGGGTCATTATAAGAAGGGTCAAGTAATCGTTTTTTTTGGGCCTAATTCTGAAGAAAACGATAATGAATTGATACATGATCTATCCAAAAAGTATGCAAATCTCCGTGATTATTGGATTTCAAAGATAAAAAATATTACAAAAAATTGTTGTTATTTAATGGTGAGTGGGGAGAGCATTCCAAAAAATCATCTGAAAAAAATTTTTGTTATGTCAGAAACTTGACCCCAATTTTTTAAAAAATGTCCCCCAAATTGATTTTTTATACCCCAATTAACATCCCTACCTTAAGATATCCGATATTAATTCAGAAGTATCAATTTTGTCGTGAATAGCAAAAATATCTGTCCAACTTTTCTTTCGAATTCTCCTCAACATGTACCTAGCTATTATTACAAGCCAATCGAAGTCCAGAATCGTTCATCTTGGACCAAAGATGAAGATACAACTGCATTTTGACTCTTTGGCAAGAAAGCCCACTATTGAGCTTTGAATTGATCATCAGTTTTATTTCAACTTATTGAATTCAGTATCAATTTCAATTCACAAAAATTTCCAAGAGTTCATTCAATCTTTTTCTGTGTATTTTGGGCAAAGAGCACAAAATAGCCATCTTACATGAAAAACACTATTATTGTTTTAAATGATCACTTCACTATTATCATGGAAAATGATATATCTCCTTCTCCTCCCTCAAGGAGAATCCTCTATAATGTTATGATTGGAGCCTTCTTGGCAATGTTTGATGGAGGTGTATTAAATGTTGGCCTTCCTACGTTAAGAAACATTTTCAACGTGGATATTGATACAATTAAATGGGCTACATCTTCATATATGTTAGCTTTGTCATCACTTCTTCCAGTTCTAGGATCAATTGCAGACAAACGAGGCCGAAGAAACATGTATTCGTATGGTTTTCTTGTTATTGCAATTTTTACAATAGCATGCAGTTTCTCACCATCATTTGAATTTCTTGTAGCTTTTCGTGCTCTTCAAGGAATTGGAGGATCAATGTTTATGGCGAATGGTATGGCGATAGCAGTTGAGAACTATCCTCCCGAGGAGAAAGGCCGTAATTTAGGTATTATCTTTGCAGTTCATGCTCTTGGAGGTTTATCAGGTCCACCAATTGGAGGCATTTTAATTGGTCTATTTGGCTGGAAATCAGTTTTCTATATCACATTCATTATTGCATTAATAGGATATATTGTATCAATGAATATTATTCCAAAAGATGAAAAAGAAGGATTCAATTTTTCAGATTTTGATCTTATTGGAGCAATTTCTCTTGTCATCTTTATTTCTTCATTTGTTTTTGGGTTTTCTTCAATAAACAAATATGGTTGGAAGAGTGTTGTTATCATATCAAGTATATCAATATGTGTCATTTCTCTTACTGTTTTCATTGTTACCGAGAAAAATCACGAACATCCGTTAATTGTACTTGGAATCTTTTCAAATTGGACATTTACAGCTTCTATTCTAGCCTCGTTTTTAGCTCATATAACGATGTTCTCTCCAGAAGTTCTTTTACCATTTTATTATCAAGATGTCAAAGGATATAATTCAGTTAAAACGGGTCTTTTAATGATTGCTTTTCCTGTTGCTATTGTAATAGCATCTCCAATTGGTGGCAAACTATCCGACAAATTTGGCCCTATGCCAATAGCATCATCGGGTTTAGTCTTAAATACAGTGTCTCTTTTATTATTGGCTTTTGTTAGACCATCAACATCAGTTTATCTTGTATTTATAATAATGGCATGTATTGGGCTTTCACAAGGTTTGTTTATGTCACCAAATAGTAGTTCAGTCATGGGATCAGTAGAAAAAACTCAATTTGGAGTTGCCACAGGAATCAATCAACTTGCGAAAAATATGGGGACTGTTATTGGGATGACATTTTCTGTAGAATTGTTTTCATCATTTTTGAAATCAGGACCTACTGATACATACCCAACACGTTACTTAGATTCTGTTCGAAATGTATATATTATCTCTGCTATTCTTTCATTTATTGGTATCATTTTGTCAATCAATAGAAATAAGAAAGAAACAACAGAATCAAAATGAGAATACAATAAAAACATAGACGAAAATTAATTAATATTTTTAAGCATTTTCAATTTCGCTAGATTCCTTTTCATCTTTGAAAAACCCTTTTTGTTTGAGATACTTAAGAAAATAAACAAGCGATAGCATTGTAGGTATCTCCCAAAATAACCCCATTGTAGTCCCAAGAGCTTCTTTAGAATTTACACCAGCAATACCAATAGCTGTAGCAATGGCTATTTCAAAGTGTGAAGAAGAACCAATAATTATAGTTGTAGCTGCTTCTTTATACCCAAAACCAAGGATTTTTGTAACAAAAAGATTAATGCTAACAACAATTAAATACCCAACCAGAAGAGGAATAGATACCAAATATAACTCTTTAGGATTATTCAAAAGGGTTTGACCATTCATTGAAAAGAGTAGAACCAAAGTTATCATTAGCGCAAACGCCGATACTTTTGATAATATTGGTTTAAAACTATCATTAAACCACTCATCAGATTTGAGTTTTCGGATGTAATACTTACTTATTAGCCCAACAATCAATGGTACCAGGATAAATACACCAACTGATACTAATAGGGAAACAAAATCAATTCCAACATTTTGCATTCCAGTTAGCAATTTGACAAGAGGAGCATAGAACAATATAATCATTACAGTGTTTAAACTGGTATTAACAATATTTTGCTCTTGGTTTGCTTCACTCATGCTACCCCAAACAACAACCATAGCTGTGCAAGGACTTGATCCCAATAAAATTACTGCTGTAATCAATGATGGATGACCCTTTAAGAATATATTAGACAAAAAAGCAGCAACGGCAGGAGCAAATACCCAATTAGAAATGACAGTTACAATTAATGGTAATGGTTTGACCAATACCTTTTTTAACTCTGAGAGTTCAAGAGACAATAGAGCAGGATACATCATAACAAAGAGACAGATTCCAATTAAAACATTCACTCCAGCTACTTCAATTTTGGCTAAAAACTCACCCAGTCCTTTGATATTTTTTGATAGAATGATGCCTGTTAACATACAAAGACCAATCCAAACAGGAAGAAGCTTCTCAAACCAATTTAATCCTTTGCCCTCAGCCATTGAAACAATAAAACCAAATGAATCTTTTTAACAAAATATAACAAATAATGAATTCATTCCGGCCATTTTGTTGAAAAATGAAGTTTTTAAATAAAATTGAGATAAAATATACAATTCAATAAACTTAGAATTGTTACCGAATAACCAATCAAGAAGACTCAATTATTGTGGCTTTAAGAATGCATATCATATGCCCAAAACAATAATAATTTGAAAATTTAGTTTCATGGGAGATGGAATAATTAATGAAGTGTTAAATTGTGGATGAATGATTTTCATTCTGGCTACTTTTTTTGAATTATTAGAGGGAACATTCTCCATGTTTATTACTTCAATGAATACTTGGGGGGATGATAATAAGGATTTCAAAATATGTTAAGGAAATCCCAAAACCTATAGTTACCTTTCATTTTTTGTGACTGATCAACAAAATATCCAAATTTACTCGGAATACCAATAAAATTCTAGTTAAAACATTAATATCATTGCATTTTTATAAAATTCTTAGAGGAAAATCCAAAATAATTCATCTAGATTAGAGATTTAGGAATTGTTAATACATACTCTCTGATTTGATCCCTTATCTGACGATAGCAGTTCAGTTTATCTTCATCATTATCAAATTGCTCTGCAAGGATTGGCGGGTCATCGAAGCCCATATGAATAACTCTTGTAGCCCCTGAAAAATATGGACAGTTCTCATTTGCATGACCACACAATGTTATTACATAATCAAATTGGATTCCTTTTAGTTCATCAACATGCTTGGATCTATAATGAGATATATCTATTCCAATCTCTTTGAGAACTTGAACGGCAAATGGGTTCAGCCCCTTGGTTTCAATTCCTGCAGAAAACGATTCAAAACAATTACTCATTAGGCTTTTTGATAATCCTTCGGCCATTTGGCTTCTGCAACTATTTCCAGTACATAGAAACAGAATCTTCATTCAATGAAAAAAATGAAACATCGGTACGATAAGTAAAAAAATTGAAATGTGGAATTCATTTTATAGCATGATTATCCATAAATTGAGCAAATGGGAAGCACCAAATTTTTTTCTAGAATGTGATTCATGATATTCACCTTTCATTATGCATATATCGACATTAAACATTGATATGTAATGAAGTTGATTTGTGGTCTCATATTGATTTCCACTAGACATCAAACAATTATTAGATTTCAAAGAGATCTGTGATACATCAAAAATACAATTCTGAAAAACTGTGATTGGGGAGGATATTTGTGTTGATACAACAAGATTCACATCACTGAATCTCGAAAAGATAAATCCATCAATAGTCAATCCAGATGACTTCATGTTGACATCAATTTGACTTGATGACACTGTGTTATTGATGATATTAAAGAGAGAAATAGAGGGACAAATAAATGAAGTGTAGAAAAAGATTGTAGAAACGCCTTTTCCATGTGCAACTTGATTCATGGATATATGTGATGTTTCTTTCGGGTAATTAAAGTAAAACCCACATGAAAAAGAGTTTGCTACAATTGAAAAACTGTTGTTATTATAACAAAAATGCATAGATAAATAGCCTCCAACGTAAGATGGATGATTGCATGACTTCCAATGTCCTATTTTTGACTCATATGTGAAGTTCATCTCCACAATATCACAAGAACCATCATTATCACCTATTATTCCGTATGATTGGCCATGTGGAGAATGACACATCTCAAAACATGACATTATAATATTCAAACCTTTTGATTTGAAGCAAATTATAGAACCAGCACTCGGAACACCTCTTCTAGATGAGCATTGTACAAAACCACACCTCATTATCTCGGCAACACATGCTATGTGGTTAATAATAATGCATGAAGCATAATCTCCAGTTGAAATTTTATGAAAGTAGCAATCTTCGAATACCACATGGGAAGAAGTCGAAATAATATAAGGCCCCGTTGTAATATTTGTGAATTTAATGCCATAACAAATGATTAATAGAGAACTAAACATGTCAAAATGGTATTCAGAAATATGTTCATTTTCTCAATATGTATTTCAATTCTTTATCAGAATTATTTTGACTGGCCTGTATCAATTTCTGATGAACATATTTAACCTGATAGGTTTCTATTAAAAACATTGCTTACATTTAACAGATCACTGAGCAGAACAATAACCATAATTCACAGCAAGAAAAAATTCTTATTGGTTCTTTTTGATTAAACTATTATCCTTTTGTTTTCGAATAAACAAGTACGATATGGTACCGGGAAATAAATTGCATCGTAATTGGCCCATTCATCGTGGTAATATACTATTTGGAATCAATGATGAGTAATGATAATATTAATAATGGTACATAAAAACCTTTTGGCCTAAAATGTGTCATTACTTCAAAGCCTTTCATTAAACATATATTGACATTAAACATTGATATGTAATGCTGTTGATTTGTGGTCTCATATTGATTTCCACTAGACATCAAACAATTATTAGATTTCAAAGAGACTTGTGATACATCAAAAATACAATTCTGAAAAACTGTGATTGGGGAGGATATTTGTGTTGACACAACAAGATTCACATCACTGAATCTCGAAAAGATAAATCCATCAATAGTCAATCCAGATGACTTCATGTTGACATCAATTTGACTTGATGACACTGTGTTATTGATGATATTAAAGAGAGAAATAGAGGGACAAATAAATGAAGTGTAGAAAAAGATTGTAGAAACGCCTTTTCCATGTGCAACTTGATTCATGGATATATGTGATGTTTCTTTTGGGTAATGAAAATAAAACCCGCACGCATATGAGTTACTGACAATCGAGTAGCTATTGTTATTCAAATAAAAATGCAAAGATATATAGCCTCCAATATATGATGGATGGCTACAAGAATTGGTGTACCCAATTTTTGATTCATAGGTTAAGTTCATTTGAACATTATCACATAAACCAGATTCATGGCTGTATATACCATATGATTGACCATGTGGTGAATAGCACATCTCAAAACATGTCATAATAATTATAATGCTCTGAGATTTGAAAAAGACAACTGCACCAGCACTAGGAATACCATGTGAATTCGAACACCTTACAAAACCACAACGAGTTAATTGAACAATACAAGAATTATGATTAACAATTAAACATGATGCAGAATCTGTTGATGTAATCTGATGAAAATAGCAATCTTCAAATGATATTGATGATTCACTTGAGAATATAGAAGGACCTGTAGTGATATTTGAGAATTTAGTAACATAACAAAGAACAAAAATATAACTTAACATTATTGGCGATTCTATTTTATTCTTTATCAACAGTCATCTGTATCATTTCGGAAGAGAGCCCTTTTGCTCTGTAAAGGTCTCTCATTGCAATAGTCGTTTCTTCTTCTATGCTCAATATTGGAATATCTTCAGCTGGGGCTGACACTAGTTCGTCATGGTTGCCCGTTATTGACCTTTGAAGCCTTGGAAAGCCTTTCTTCTGTTTCCCAATAGCCTCAGCTTTGGTTTTATTTTTCTTTGTTGTTTGATTATCCTTTTCATCAAGAACTGGAAGCCATCTTAGCGCAAATGGGGTAAATTTCATTGTTGCACTATTCACACATTGGGATGTTGCGGTATCCCATCTTCTTACTGTGCTATCCAGTGAAGAGCTAAATAAAACACGATCATCATCGCTTATTTGAAGATCTGTAACAGCCATTGTATGACCAACAAATTCAGATTGAGATGAGGCTTCTGTAGATATTTGAACTTGGAATATTCTTCCATCATTTCCTCCACAATATACAATTGACTCATTGTTCGCTAATACTACCGAGGTTAATGCAGTAGGAAACGAAATAGATAAAATCTCACATCCAGCGCAGAAGTCAAAGCATTTCAAGCTCTTATCATTAGAAACAGAGAATACACGACAACCTGTAGATACAGCAATATCATTAACAGGTAATGTATGAATAGACCAAAGTTGATCAGGTTCAGCAGAGTTGAAAAGATCAGGAATGCACCAACCACCGATTCGGCCTGTTGATGAAGCAGCAAAAACAACCCAAAAAGATGTGTTAATAAAAACAGCAGTAATAGGTCCAATATGAAGTTGCTGTTCTGCAACTAATTCACCATCGCTTTCCCTCCAAAGGCGAAGGAGGCCATCAGAAGAGCCAGCAGCAATGTAACCACCAGCCGCAAAAATACACTCAGTTTCAGCAGGAATTGTACATTCTCCTTTAGTAGGCAGGCTTATGTGCTTACTAAGCAAAATTTTTGATCGCACCATATTACAAGTAAGAATGTAATCCGCTGTGATGGTGGTTTGATGCTTAGAAGGAACAGTTCGAATACTATCATATGATGAAATAGTGGCTAAATTATCAGGGCGAATAGAAAGGCTTTCAGATTGATCAGATCCGCCGCAGCTAACAAGCAAATGTCTCTTATGACTCATGACAATGGTTTGGTTTATTCTCTATCGTCCAAAGTAAACTAAAATAAACTAGGGCTTTAGTGATTGTACATATTCTTCATCCAATTGGGCTTGCTCCTCTTCCATTTGTTTTGTTTCCTGTATATCATCCAATGAAATAATTCTTTCATATAATTTTTTGCAGAAATTTCTTGTCAAGTTTGAACTTCTCAGTGGTTTTGTTAGAGTTGCTCTGGATGGAATGGCCTGCATTTGGACTGATGGGGCACCAGGAAGATGTCTAACATTCTCCATCACATGAACCATCAGTGTATGCAAAAATTCATCAGTATTCATATTTTTTGCTTTATCTGGAACGAGGTGCAGTTTGTAGGTAGGTTTAAAATATTCTATATAATCTGTTTCAGGAAGATCATCAGAGATTTCCTGGTTAACAAGCAATGATGTTTCATAAGCCCAGCAACGAGCCACGCTTTGCTTTATATAGCCACCACCGCCAGTAACTAATAATGGAATTCCAAAGCTTCTTACATATTCAACACATTCACCATGACCTTTTGTTGAAAGATTAAAGCAACCTAGGAGATCTCCGACTAAAGAATCAGCACCACACTGCAACAAGATCGCTGTAGGACGATACCATTCTATTAAATGCTTGATGATAGGCTTGAAAATAGATAAGTATGACTCATCAGTAATCCCATCCCTTAAAGGTACATTTACCGAATAGTATTTTCCGGCTCCAGTACCAATATCATATACATGGCCGCTTTCAGGGAAGAAATCTTTACCATATTTGTGGAAAGACACTGTTAAAACACGATCTGTGTCATAGAAAGCTTCTTCAACCCCATCCCCATGATGAATATCTATATCAATGTACATAACTCGTGGATTGAATTTCAATAGTTCCATAATTCCTAAGACACAGTCTGCTATGTAACAAAAACCACTTGCTTGGTCCTTGCGAGCATGATGCAGTCCTCCAGCCCAGTTTATTGATATATCAGCGAGCCCATAATTTAATTTTTGCGCTGCACTAATACTCCCACCAGCAGATATTTGGCATAATTCAAAAATGTTATGAAAAACTGGACAATCAGGCCCAATATTAAAAGGGTTGTTATTCTCCATTAATAATGACGGAAATGAAACAGATTGAGGAGTAACATTTTGCAAGAATTTTATATAACTTGGAGTGTGAAACCTCATCATCTCTTCAGGAGTGGCCCTTCTTGGACGAAATACTTGTAAATGATTATGTAATCCATAGGACAAAACTAAACTATGTGTCATTCTAACCCGAATCGGCTTCATCGGATGGTTCTTAAAATAGTAATAGTTTCCAACTTCTTCGTCATAAAAATAAGCAATTCTCTGCTTGGAAGTCATATGAAAACTGACAATAAAATCTAGCTAAAAATAATGTTTAATCTGATTGGCTCTTGTATGAGTAGGATATGGTAATCTCCCTGTTCCCAGAGTTATAAAAAACAATGTGTTGTATAGCATTCCAAAAAACATTCATTTCTTGAGAAGGCTGATGTGGAAAGAGTTTACATAATGTGAATGTACCATCCCATGACCTAACAATGAGAATTCCAATAAAATCTTCTTCAGAATCTGGTCGCACAGCAAATGAAACATTTGTTATCCATAGAGGTATTCCAGAAGGTTTTGGCCATTCCGACCCAGGAGAGAGGACTTTGAATGAGCTTTTCCACTCAGATGCTGCATAAAAGTCGTCGGTCATTCAAAAGTGCCAAATGGAATACAAAAATCCAGATTTTGGTGATGCAAATGGCCATAAATATGTAAATACGGCCTTTGAAAACTCGATTAATATGTTTATAAGCAGCCACAATGTTGAATATTTGGAAGAGTGTCTTAATGATGAGGAATTTTTTATTGATAAGGATATACTGGAAGAAATAATCAAAATTTTGCTCAATTTAGATAACGAAGCGTTTTCTATTAGAAATATATGTATTTTAACCATCATATTTAAGAGATTAAAGAATTATGCGACGCTTCTTGATGGAGCCAGAATCATTTCATGTATTTTTGAATATGAAAGAAGCCAAAAAGATTCAAATATTGATAATGTAGTGCATATTCTTGATTGTTTATCATATTCGTTCAAATTTTTTGGTACTTCACTTGGTGATTATAACCCCGGTAAGCAAGCCCAAGATTTTTTGTGGAAAATCGGAAAAGAGTCATACAAATACCCACAATTATCGATATGCCGGTTTATTCATCATATTTCGGTATATTGTAATATAGGTGAGTACAGAAATGAGATTTCTGGGTTAATGTTATTATTTTTTCAGTCATTTGATAATGAAAAAATGTTTAAATATGTGATACAGGTACTAGATCTTTTATCTAAAGATGAATATTGGCTTAAAGAAATTTTATCTGAAGGTTACATTGATATTATTATTGTTTATCTCCAAGGAAAGAGCGAAAAGCTCAATCCTCATTCATTAGATCTGCTTTTGAATGTACTTCGAAAGAAAGAAGAGCCATATATTCCATATATTAGAAGTTTATCATTAAAATTATCCACTTTAATCCATAGTATCATTGAATTACTGGACTCAACTGATGAAGAACTCGTTAAATCAGCAATTTGTGTGCTAAATGAGCTGATCTCACTTGGATATATACACATAGATGATGAATGTTTATATAAGATTCTTTTAAAGCTTTTATCATTGGAGATGGTTTCGGTGAGTATATCAACAGTAAGTTTGTTTTTAGTATCAAGACTTACTTCGATCCTTCCATCTTCTTGTTTTGATGAGAATATTGTTAATTCTATATTATTTCGAGCTTCTTTAATGTTAGATTCAGATGTTATTGAAGCATATAGTCACATAACCAGCTTAGTCGAGATATTTCTCAAATATCAGTATAATGAGAGTGTTAACACATTCTTACAAGATTCGAATTTATTGTCCAATTTTGATGGAATAGAGCAAGAAAAATCGCTTTTATACGACATAGTTTTGAATCGCCAAATTGATTAATCCATACACACATGTTATTAACAATGAAAAATATTTAAAAATATCATTCAAATTCAAGCGTTTATTACAACTTCTTTGGAGCTGGCTTAGTTGGGGCCTTTGTTTCTGGCTTTCCTGTGGACTTGGCTCCCGCTTCTGTTGGTTTGGTTGGTTTTCCACTCATAAGAAAAATGAAGTGATTGTTTTATGATTCAACATATATAATTTGTTTCAAAGCACTTCCATCCTCCAGAGGACGATTATTTATTACGATAATGTAATCAATTCTTTATTAAGAGGGAAGTATTTTTATTTCTGTTTTATCAAGAGTTAAAATCATGGAATCATTCATAGTCAGCATGTATTCGAGAGATACTAACAGTCCTCAAACTCAATTTTGGGTCATTTTTAGAATCGGGACAAATACTTAATACAAACCATACAATGGGGAAAATGATGCACTTCTTCATATTTAATAAAGTTTATTATCTGAAATCGATAAGTAAAGTGCCCTTTACATTTGTTTTTTCATGTGACTTTTTATGTAGTTTATTGATTATTTTTATATATCACTTTTCCAAATGTTTTTTTTGTTTTTTGCTCTTTCCAGATCTTCTTTCATTGATTTTTATGGATCAAATGCTGAAATTGTTCCATGTTTCTCATCTCGGGTTGACATAAGTAGCTATCCTAATGTTTACATACAGTTTTGTGGCTTTTTCTCGTTTTCTTCCAATTCTGCAGGAGGTGTAGTTTATGTTGCAAATGTAAATGCTTTAATATTAGTCGAATTTTGTAATATTGATAATTGCAGGTCAACAGCTATAGGAGGAGTATTTTATTTCTCCTGTTTGTCGTTGATTCAGAGCAAGATTTGTGTTCATCAAGCTCATACCAATGATCATTGTACGTATGGCGTATTTTCCGCAACAAACAGGAATGAGATTTACTATGTTACCATTTGCCATTCATCTCCTGAATCATCTGTCACATCAAATCACAACATATTGGCACTGAGTGGGTATCAAAAAATTCAAAATCTGAACTCAACGAAGAATAAAGGAAAAAGGGAAGTTGCATTGACTATCCAGGATTGTATTAATCTAAATGTTCTCCAATGTAATTTTGTTCAAAATACTGCAATTGACGAAAGAATACTATGGTTTAACAGGGGATCTAATGAAAGGAAATTTGTGCAGATCAATGTTGTTGAGAATAATAGCCCAAATGGAGGTGTTATTGTGAATGAAAATGCCGCTTATTCATTCCAATCCTGCTATTTTCATTCTAATAGCCGAATTCTTTTTTATCTTATTTCGGGATCCCTTACGATCTCAACCTCATACATATACCACACAAACACATTAACATATGGAGCAGTCAGCATTCAAAGCTCCGTTTCATCATCAAATCAAAATTCCATAACATTCCTAAAAACTGGAAACTGCAAGGCAGACATTCCATTCATCTATTGGTCTCATGAGTCAATAGGACGCCCAAGAACTTCTGTTATGTACCTGTTTTTAATTCTGTTTTTTTAAACATGAGAGATTCTAAGATTTATTTCGATAGTTTCAACAGTGTTAAATGTTAGTCCTAACAGTCTTTTTCTATTTTGGTTTTAAGGAAAAATGGAAATCCGAGAGTAAATCGACAGAGTATTTCGGATCAGAAAAAATAGAGCATTTTGTTTTTCCTAATTTTAGTGAGATATATGAGTTTTTTGAGTCTTCCAACGAGGAGTCAAGTTCTAATCTAATTCCATCAGAAGATACGAGCGAATCCTATGTTTCATCAGTATCTCAGGAGTCAGATACTGATTCAGAGAGTTTAATTGGATCAAATACTCAAGAAAGTACCGAAGATACCGAAACCGAGATTTTCGAAATTCCCATTAAAACACCAATGCAAAATGATCCATCAGATTCCATTTTATGCCCCTCTCTCAGTCCAACAAATGACATTATTCTTGATCAGCCTTTGGCAAGCAGTGATGATGCTGAAATGTTCTTGGGATTCCCTCTTGAAGTTGTAGCTAGAGTTCTTGTTATATTTGGAGCAGTTGTTGTTTTGATACTGGCGGGTATTGTATTATATATTGGATGTCGAAAAGGCAATATTATAAATCCAAGCAGGTTCTCGGATGATCCTTTGTTAGAGAGGATGGAGACATTATAGAGTGTATATATCATATTTATTAATAAAATTTTAATTCCAAACAGGTTCAAAGAATGAAAACCCGGTTGTTTTAATGTTTTCATCCTCTTCTTTTAAAGTATCTTCAGGAGGAACTTTTTCTGCAAGCCATAAAGCAGTATCACCAAGTTGCTGAATGCTCAAAGTATTCATTATTTTTGGGAATGCATCCATCATTGTTGTTAGTGAAACTTCAGGAAGTAAAGAGAGTTGATCAAACGACCTCATAATTACAGCAGTCACAAAGTATTTCATCCAATGTTCGGGCTTTGGCGAGCTATTTAAAACTAACCACACATCCCATATATTAGCAAATGAGCGCTTGAATAATAGTACAAAATCAGAGTATAACCATAGAAGGCTAGATAGGTTATTTCTCTTAATCCAAATAGATGCTATTGGTGATACTTTCGATAATATCCTAAAAACGTTCTCAGCAAGTTTTTGGCATTCAGCAGTAATGCTTGAGAGAATTTTTATATGATTAGTGTTTCTAAGCATTGCATCGTAACACCAAAATATTTTTGGAATATATTCATCAAAATTAACATGCGAGCCATCATTATTAATAGGAAATCCATTTGAATCCCAATTTGGCATGAAAGACAAGAGTATTGGAACAAAGAGATCATTCATACCTTGCAAGTATCCTATTGGAGGATTGAAAATGCAATATGTTTTCAGTAGTTTTGTGACCATTTTTAGCCCAGGTGCCTTTTTATCTTTAAATGCAGGAAGTTGTCTATCTGTTCTACTAACATCATGTTTTATAACCCTGAATGCCGAAGAGAGTTTCTTGTTGTTTTCAACTTGTTGTTCTTTGAGAGATCTAACTTGTGAAAATAGATACATGAACTCATTTGTTAGAGTGTTATCAATGAGATTTCGATCCTCTTTAGTTGAATCATAGCTATATAATCCAAACAAAAATGGCATAATCAGAGGGATTGTATCATTTTCAACACCACCAGAATATATTTTTTTCCTAATTTGGTCTGGGTTGATAATTCTTCCATCTTCATCAAATAATGATAAGAAATCTTTCATATTCAAAGGGACTCTATCACAATGCATTTTATTAAATGAGTCAATTTCATCAATCACTCTTGCATGTGAAGCTCTTGCAGCCGCTGCTAAAGGATATTGCGGATCTTTGGGTATGTTATCACTTTTATCAATATGAATAATCAGATTCTGGAAAAAAACATGCAACTTATCCCAGAATACAGGGACACTAACAATTGAATCAATGCTAAGTTGGATCTGAGGAGGAGTATATGGATACACTCCTTTATGACATCTTCTATAGAATTCAAGGGAGTATTGCTCTCTTGATGATGGGACAGCAATTCCACAAATAATTAACTGTTCAACCAATTCAGCTAATGAAATAAAATCGCTCTCGGGTAGAGAAAATTTCCTTTTTCCAATTTTATCATTGCGAAATATAGATATAGAAAGTGGAGAACAATGAATTTGCAACATTGATATTGACGAACAATCAACTTTAAACTGAGAATTTGATTTCCAAGAATCTCCTTTGAAAGTAGACGGAGATTGATTAACAGCATTAACATGTTGCGTTGGAGTTCCATCAAAAGGCGTCCAATGCATCTGATAGGCGTCTTCTAACCGAGACAAAACCAAAGTTCCAACCCTCTCGCCGTTTTCATCTGTGATGTCAGTAGTAGGCTCAATAGTGCACAGCTGAAATCGTTTAGAATGTACTTGGTGGGACATAATGAACGTTTAAAATAATTATTTACTGATTTGAATCACTTTTGCTCTTCCAAAGAAGGTAGTTCTCTCGAAGGATACTCAATATCTTAGATGTTTCAGAGTAGGTACCATCACTCATATCATTGATGCAGTCAGCACATTCAGTGTATACTTTTTGAGCCAAATCAAGTGCTTCTTGTCTTCTTTCCATTGTTTCAAATAGAAACACTGAGTAGTTCAATACAAGACCAAGATGTGATGGCGATGAGCGAGGCAATTCGGATTTAGCAATATCTAGAGCAGCTTCGTAGTGATTATTAGCTTTTTCTGCATATTCTGATTTTTCATAATCTTCCCTAAACTCTGCCATATACCTATAATAGTCTGCCTGTAGTTTTTCGTAGTACACACGGAATTCTGGAGATGTTGTAATTGGGAGGAGCTTATTTTCAACCATGGAACATAAATCAAGACAATATTCATCAAGTTCAGCCAACAAAACCTCTTTGAATTCTGTCAACTTATTCAATCGGTATTCGTTTCCTTTGCATTCTTGTATAAAACCATTCAAACTACGCAAAATAACTCTTCGAGAATTAATCAGGTTTTTATAAACAAGGGCTAATAATCCTCTCTCTTCAATTGTTAAGGAAGGATTAATAGTAATAATTCTTTTCATCATTTCTAAATTTTCTTTCTGTTCCTCATACCTTTCGCTATGGTCGGGATTAGAATATGCGATCTTAAGAAGATATATCAGTTGACTTCTCTCGTCTGTCATTGAAAAAGTTAAAGAAACGGCTCTTGTTTACAAAATAATCACATTTACAAAATAATCGTATAAATGTGACAGAAAGAATTTTTTGGAAATTATATGAAATCAGAAGTATTTGGAGGGATATTTAAGAATAAGATTCAAGAATCCATTAGATATTGGGATAAGTGCCCTTCATGCCAAAGAGCTGATGCAATACTTGAAGAAGCGATAATTTCGACATTAATGTCAGCAAGGTCGAATTCCGTTTTTCGTTTATCAACAATATACAATGTCGATGTTTTTAATACCTATTTAGCACTTACAAAAGAAGGCGATGTATCTTCGATAAAACCAATGTTTAATCATCTAACACCAACCATTCTTCAACTTGTTACGCATGGTATTGCCAAATTCTTTGAGGTATTTGACAAGAAAATAGCAGAAATTTTTGATTTTTTTGAAAAAAATTCTAATTCCAGCTCTTTGTTTTCTTGTATGACTTTTCCTGCCTTGAATTTTTATTTTTTCACCACAGAATTCGTTGAGAACGGAGAAAAGCATTTGGCAGCAGCAATACTATACCAAAGAAATAAGTTTACTGTTAATCTAGTGTCATCTTTCTTTGATTCATTTCCACGTTTCATTGAAGTTTTGTGGAGAATGTTTGATGAATTAAGATTTAACCAATCCAAAACGATTCTTTCTGCCTTTTTGGAATCGCTCAAGGCTTCACTGGGTCACCTCACTCCAAGCCACAACAATCTCATAAGGTTAATGGCTCAAACTGATCGTAAGTTTTTGTTGGATTTCTTTTTTAAATATTATTTTCCCATCAGAGCTCGGCAATGGAATTCCCATTCACAAAATGATGAAGAGACTCAATCACTTCATGAATTAATTTTAATTTTCGAGTATGCATCAACAAATCCAGATTCTCCTGTTTCAAGTCATTTTATTGAGGTTCTAACAACTCAAGAATGCATGAAAATGCCATCGATGTCGTATAATGTGGATATAGGGCTGAACACTGTGTCTGCGATCATATCAACATCTGAGTTTACAGTGTTGTATGATTTGTTTTTGCATCTTGGTGTAATTAAGATTAGTAGTTCTAATGTGAGTGATCTTCGTAAGAATATCGAATCAATTAAGGATTTATATCCAACAAAAATGCAGTTTAATCTCCGAAAGTTATTAAACTCGGCAAAAGTTGAACGAGAGCCACTTTTATTCGTCGAGAAACCATCACTGACTAACACAAATAATTCCGATTTCACACGAGCGTGGGAACAATTGAAGTCATATTCAAAAGAGTATGGTCTTAATACACATCATCTTCTTACAAACCCAAATACCCCAAATTTAGCTAAGATTGTTAAACAAATTGGATTAGCAAGCAATAATGAATTTCGAATTTTCATTTCAAATATGCAACACAATGAAGCTGTTACAGCTCAAATCAAGTTTGAAGAATTTATGGTTAAGAAAACAGCAGAGTATGAGCTTTTAAGGCTAAAATCTCAATTTCAATCATCTACTCAGTATTATTTGAGTGTTTCTGCAAGAGATATGGTGTTAGGAATTTGTATTAATAAAGCATGGGTTTCTCAGAGAGGGTATACCAATAGTCCTTCAGAATCTCTATCATATATTACCTCAAAGTATTGCCAAAATTTTAGTTGTGGGGCAGCTTTACATGCAGTTATTCCAAAATACATAACAATGAATGAGTTGGCGTCTAATAATATTGGTGATTTAATTGAAAAAGTTGATTATGATATTGTTTCACAAGATTTCTTGTTTTGCTATACCAACCACCTAATTAATCTCTGGATCAATGATTCTGATAAGATTATTCTACAAAGCTTCCAGGAATTTGCAAACAATTATCGGGGGATATTTGGATTTTCTAAGAATTACTATCTTATTATTAATGATAAGTTTTTAATCAAAACCCTGAAGAAGCTGTTTACTTCATCAGAATCATCAATTTTAACACAGACGTCATCTCTATCTAGGTTTTTCCTTGATTTTGAGACCATATGTTCATACCGTCTCGGAATTATTATTGGAGAGATGGACTTTTATCAACTTCTTGTTGATAGTCTTTTTTTTTCAATGTTTGATTCATTCATCATAGTTTTGATTTGGTTTAAAAGGCTTCACAAGTTTTATCCCAAAACCATATCATCATTTTCTCCTAAAGAAACATGGATAGGAACTACTAATTGTGTATTTGATTTAATAAATCACTACAACCCAACATTATATCATGAATTGATGAAATCTTCTGAGATTATTCCTTCCCTTTCATAGGATTATTTTTACTTTCACCAAAATTAATTTTGCATGATTATTTCAAGCCCATTTTGTGACTCTAGGGCTTTGGCGAAGACTTTATTGGAAGATACTTTCCCCAGCCCTGATTTGATTGAATCAAAATACGGTTCATTAGTGTCTTTTGCCTTTTTTAATATGATACTTGCTGCAATATATATCGGAAAGGGATTATCCGAACTACAATAAGCATCTGTATAAATCGACCTAATAAGAAGAGAAACAGGGATTCTATCACAAAGCCTTTTAACCACTGGTATAATGTTTTGTGCAAACCTCATTTTATCCCTAACATTATTCATAACATCTTGAGAAAACTGTAAAATTGTACCTTCTGTGTTATATAAAGAGTATAGTGCTCGAATTTTTTCATCATCCAATTCACAAATTTTCGATACAATACGAGGGGACACTGTTTCGCATGCTCCCATAGTCCATTGAGCTTGTCTCAGTGCTTGTGAATCATATGGGGGTGTTTCAAGTGCAGATTCTTCTATCCGACCAAAAGAATCATCGCATAAAGAATGGGATACTGTTAAATATGATGAATAAAGCAATTCAAAAAACACAGGTCTCAGCCTCTTAAGCATTCTTTTAGTAATCTTTTCCTCAAGAATGGGGCATTGAGATGAAAGAAGAGTTCTCAGAATATGCCTGGTATATGAAGGAGGAGAGCACCTTATAAACAAAGAAAAATGATCCATTTCGTTAACAATAGTCGGTGAAGAAACTAATACTCGGCAATACAATGGATGAGCAACTCCAAAAACTTTAATCGATGACAAAAAACCTATGTATTGAGATTCTGTCATTGAGACCCTGGATAGAAGGGTTACAAAAATGTCATTTAAATGGTTATGTTCTATTGAGATTGTAATTAATTTGTCAATAATATAAGGAGATAAAAGACTATCCTGCATTTTTTCAATACCAAGGGATGATTTTTCTAAACAATTGAAAAAGGGAATTCCATGAGGAATTGTTATATCTTTGTATAATGAATGAGGCAAAGGAGTGAATAGCATTGATGATATGATTTGAAGAATGATTTCAAATTCTTGAGATGTGAATGAAGAAAAGCTATCGAAAAAAGACTCAAAATTTTCAAAAAACTGGGTTTTGTTCATGAACAAAAACTTGATTGAAGGAAGCATGTCTCCAAAATAAATGGGATCTATATGCATTATCGATTGAGCAATGAGCCTTACAAGACCATTATTACTTAAAAATAATGATAAAACACTTTCTTTGGATACATCTATGTACCCATTCGAGTGCATTACCATTTCAACAAAATCCAAAACAGATTGATTCAAGGTTTCCCAGCGGTCCTGTACATGGTAGAGGTACATAATACTAGTCATTATTGATACTTTTGATTGAAAGTCAAAATCAAGTAGTTTCGACCAAGCAATAATATCTATTTCAAGATTATGTCTGGTACTGTATGCCATGAATGAAAATACTAAATTGTGCTCTTTCCATTGGGATAAACAATAGCTTTCGATCTTAGACCATGTGGAAAGATCAAGAGTTCGATCAGAATGAAACAAAAATAACTTTAATGTAGATAAAGATAGAGGCTCATGCTTGTAAATACATATTTCAATGTTTGGCTGAATTGACTCAATTTTTGCAGGTTCTAGAAAATCATTTTCTATAATATTCATGTCATTGATTTGAGAAATAGGACAAAAACCATCCAGGTTGATATTTTGGGATCCAAAATCAAGTAGATCCTCAGATTCGAGATTAAATATATGAGAACAATTCTGGATAATTGTTTTATGGAGATGAGAAAGTTGCTCACTTGTATCTACATATATTCCTTTTAATCTCGATATGAACTCAATATCACTTTCATAAATAATCCATTGAGAGAAAGGGATATCAATAATACATTTGGAGATATATTCATCATCTTGGGCATTTAGCTCCAAAAAACCCCGAGATATTCCTCTATAGCTTGGAACTATTGAAAGCAATGTTCTGAAGACTTCTCTGTTGCGAAATGCTGCGGATAAAAAGTATGGTTTTAGAATCTCATAAATATCTATTGGTGCCAAACATTTTGAGGCTGAGAATATTATATCAATAGAATAATCAAATGGGAAAGGTTGAGAAAAAAACTTTCTTACATAAGAAACTATCTTTTTTGATTTGCTTTGGGATGATGCAAATTGTGAATGCAAAAAAATGTCCCAAAGTTGGGGTACTAATAATGATAGAGAGCTGGAAAATGCTGATGCAAGCTCACAAGAAAACTCGAAAAGATCTTCAATTAAATCATACTTCAAAGGTATTGATGCGATTGTCTGGTTCAGTAATAAAACCGAAGAATTCATAATTTGTCCAAAGGTAGTATTAATAAGGTTATCATCAATCATTGAAAGCATATCAGAAAACGAATTTGTTAAAAAACCCCAGTGTTTATCTGATGAATCTGATATATGTGATTTACTTGCAAAACCCAGAGATTTTGACCCCTTATATATTATATAGAGTGATCTTCTACATAAAGCACAATTATGGCTTGAGTTTTGATTAATCCCTTTCATAATTACCATTAAAGCAGATGAGAAGGATGAAGGAGAAATTAATTGAGAATCAATGACTTCCATTACAAAGAAAGGATCACAAAGATCAAAAAGGGATATATAGTCTTGAGCATAATCAAACCAGTTCATTTGAGTAAATGGAAGATTAAGGTTAAACTTCCTAATGATTTTTGGTAGTTCTGCAACAACTGAAGGATGAGGATTCTTTAAAAACTCAAAAATGATCCTTTGACAATCAATACGAAATCCAATTCTATTTACATCAATGCTATTGATAAGATTTATCAGGCTTATTTGTTCAACAAAATATTTTGGCAGTGGATTTATCGCTAATTCAAACAATTTTTTCGATTCTTCTGGAATTATCATATATAATTCATTGAAACAATTAGAAAGGCACTCAAGAATTGATTCATAAATTAATGGATCTCTTTCAACAATCCTTAATCGTAAAAAACTAACAAATCCTGTTGGAATTATTGATTTGTTGACAATTTTTCCAGATAGTATCACAATACTCACTAGCATAGGAATTGGAATAATGCTTTCATAAGACAAAAACTTATTGTATTGTTCAATATTAATGGTTGGAAGGCGGGAAACCAAATCTATCATTGCAGCTTTTTGAGATATAGTAATTCGAGGAGAATTCCATAATGATTCGCATTCTTTTAGAATTAGTAACCATTCATGATCATATCTTTCATAGTTTGATTTATCCTTGGAAATAATTATTGATAGTATTTCTATTGAAGTAGAAATCTCTGAAGAATTTGATCCGGAAATTTTAGCAATTAGTCTTGTATAGATCCTTTTAATATTTACATCAGTTGATAATGGCCAGTTTCGTAATACATCCTTCACAAAATCCATGGACCCTTTTTCCATTATAAAGTATAATAAAGGATCTGGAGATTTCTGGCATATAAATGAAACAGCAGATGATAGTGGGGAATTGATTATGATTGGAAGGATTGATAGTATCGATTCTTTTGGAAGGGCCTCTCGAATGATACCCCAAACATCATTGGTAACCTTTGCTAAGTTGCTTGGATTTGATGATATTAATAAAGAGTGAATAATGCCAATGTACTGATATCTTTCGGTGGGTTCAATATACCTCAATGAATTGGCACAAAAAATTAATATAGCTGAATAAGCTTCAGGTTGGAGTGTTGAAGCTTCAATAGTATTAAAATATGATATTAGAACCGAAGGAGAAAAAGCAGAAAGTAATGATGACCAATGATGCAAAATAGTCTGAGCCAAATGACGAAGCCTGATATTTACATGACTGGTAAGTGGTAGACATGTATTAAGAAGTAAAGGCAAAACATCTTTCTTGAATTTCCCATCATTGGGATTAAAATCAATGACACTTAATGAACTGGATATCTCATTCAGTTTTTTCTCCGCTTCTTCATATTTTTCAACAGATATAAGTTTTTGAACATTTTTAAATTGCTGAGAAATCAAGTAATTTGCACCAAAATTCATTAAATATATATCCAAAAAATCAATTTCAGTAATGAAAAGAGCCATTTATTGATAATTTAGTATTTATTCATATAGAATTTTAATTAGTTCTTCAGATGTGAATCTATCTAAAACAGAAATTGGAAAAACCTTTTCAAAGCCTTCATGAAACTTCTGGAGGTATTTCATCATTTCTTTTCCACATGTAAAGCTATTCACATAATACATAAAAGAGTCATTGTTTTCGGAATTAACGGAAGAATTCGCAACGAAAACTACATCAGGATAACCAGGATAATTAAAACTTTGACCAATGAATTTCTTATCCAATATATCTTGATGGAGTTTTGGGTTCACGTTCTGCAATTTCACTTCAATTCCTTTAATTAAATCAAAAAATTCCTTTTTGATCTTATTATTAAGCTTGCATTGTAAAGAAATAATTTTCGCCATTAGTACTCCAAAAAGATATAGTTGATCAGGATCTGGTTTGGGACGAGGGAACAATGAATGTTTATCATCATCATTTATCACATATATAAAACTTCTATTAGGAGATAGCATTTCATTTTCAAATAAATGGAAAAATTCTTGAGTAGAAATATGAACATTGTCCATATATGGACTAATAACAAAAGGGATTGCTCTCAGATAATTCAACACAGAAAGTCCTGCCTTAAAGACCTCTTCTCTATGAAAACGAACATCGAAAGATATATCTGGTTGAATAATGGTTCCTTGTGACAAATTAAACAACGAATTGAAAGTCGAGACAGAAAGACTCCTTGGTGAATACATTATTCGTATAATAGCTAGTCGGAAATTAAAAGAAAAAAGATAAAAATATTTCATAACAATAGAAAATGCAGGGCCTAGACCAGAAAAAGTGTAAGATGGCAATAATAGTAATTGTTTGACTGATTCTTCAAACAAAACAGACTCTATTTGAAGTGATGGAACAAGATCGAATACATTAGAAACAAACATAAGTATCTTATCTACAGATGAAGGAAATGTTAAATCGTCAAATATTATATAATCATTGTTCTTGTTCAAATCTAATTCAATAATTGGCATTTTGGTATTTGGATTATCCAAATTTCCGATTTGTGAAATATATAAATATAAAAATGAGCTTGTTGGGATATAATTTTTGGAATTGCAGCTAAAGAACAACCTTAAGAACCCTGGTTCTCTAGCTAATAAATAATAAATTGATAGCTCTTCCGGGCTCGGATGAAAATCTTCAGAAAAAGATACAGACAGAAATGGTGGCATTTCGAGTTCTTTCACATGATCTTTGTTAGGATTAAAGAAAACAGAACTCAGAGACAGGAGAATTGATAATGGATTACATGAATGTGTATATGTTTTCGCATTATATTTCACTCGAAAAGCAATGTTCTTTCTTAATAATTCATTCAAGCTTCTGCATCCAAATGGATCTTGAAACTCATTTAGTGTTATGCTATCAAGTAAATCTGTACAGAATTTCTTTAATATCGAAATTAGATTGTCTGAAAAAGAATCGCTATTTGGGGATCTCCTAATAATAGTATCTAAAAAATCAATTCCCTTATTTGCATATAAAACATAGAGTAATTTAGGAGATTTGTTAATATATCTATCTAGGGATTCAATGGAGGTTATACTGTCAAAGTCTTGGATTTGGAACCGTGCCCAATTATTAAAATATTGATTCAGTTTTGGTAATGATGATTCATGAAATAATCTCATATACTTATTATAATATAAAGAGCAGAATAAATCTCCGAAACATGCAATTTCAACAGTAATAATTTCTGGAAGTTTAAGAAATACATCACTATTTGTTAAAAAACTTTTAATCATGGATTGTGACACAAGTTCATATAAGGGAGTTTCAGTTGTTTTTGGAATCATGCTAAAATATTGAGCTAATAAATTGTTGTCAAGGCTTTTTGGGTAATTAATGATAAATGATTCAATATTCTTAAAACAACTGTTATAAAAAACTGGAAAAATCTGAGTTTGGGAAACACATGAACAAATTGCGCAGTAGCTAGTAATAAATACATCTCGCGTTCTGATCTCAGAATGAAATAAATTGAATACTTTTGAATGATTTTCAATCCATGTTAATAGAATAGGTTGAATTTTTAGAATCAAATTTATCAACCATTTCATTAGGATAATTATAAGTTTGGGATTCCGAGTATTAAGAATTCTCTCTAAGTGAATCTCTAAGCATCTAGAATATGAAGGAAGTTTTAAAAGGGGACCAATAATTGAAAGAGAGCAGCTTAAAGAGTTTTCTGCAATTTGATAATTTGGATCATTATATAAATTCCCAAGATTAACTGAGATTTGATGAAAAGATTCAAATATAAATTTTTTTAAAAACAGGTTCAATGATTTCAAAAACCTAATTAAAACAATAGTTGGTAAAAGATATAATTTTGACGATATCATTGTGATTCCAGCTGTAGATATGACCGTGTGATGATAGCATAACATATAACTAATGTAGAATTGTGTACAGCTACATATTACCAGTTTATCATCACCTTTCATCAATAAATTATTAATAAATCCGCACGATTTTTGCAAAAAATCCTCATTGTTGATATTTTTCGGTAGATATCGTGTAAGATAAGCAATCGCTAAAAAAAAACGCTCATCTTTGCAATTAACCTCCAATTTGGCATAGTCATCAATAAAATTAGGAGATTTACAACTCTTTCCTTCGGAAATATTAATATATTCATCTATAAGTTCTCCCTTGTCCCATTGGGTCAACATATATATATTATAGCAAATTTAATATTTAGATTTATATAAATTCGTTTTTAATGTTTTCTTTGGGAATTTTAAGATTTTTGTCTTCTTTTGAAGACTTTTTTAATAGATCTGCAACTCCCTATGGTTGCACGGCTCGAATCACATCTATGTCAGGAGATTTTTATATTGTTGATTGCTTGTTTACGGTTTCAAAGTCATATGCAGGTTATGGCGGAATTATGTTTATTGATACCACATCTTCACCTTGTCATCTGTTAATAGAGAGCACAACATTCTCCCAATGCAGCGTGGGGGCTTTTAGTTCAGGAGCTATTTACTATTCCAGCTATTCTGGATCATCTGTACTGAAAAAGGTCTGTGCATATGGATGTTTTACTGGCCACGGAAGGAGTTATCAATTTGGCTATTTTGGACTCGGAAAAGATTATGAATATAAGGCAGAGTCGACTATTAATGAAGTGCATGATACATCAATCTCTCGATGCTCACCAAGTCATAGTGTTGATAGACATGATCCCATCATATTGGTTCACGGAGCTCAAACTGTAGATAATATGAATTCATCATATAATAATGTGAGGCAAAACAGCGGTATTAGAGTTTGGATTCCAAATACCCTTAAAATGACTTACTGCACATTTATGAAGAACAATGCCACACATTCTGTGTGTCTTCACCTTCATAGTGGTTTTGGAAATAGGACAATAGGCTTTATTAATATTGTTGGTAATAATAGTCCAAGCGGATTTGGTGTTGTTTATGCTCAACAAGCTTTGGGTAATTTTTTGATTCATGATTCAATATTCTTTTCTAATGCAAATTGTTTGTTTTATTTAGCAAGAGGGGCTTTACGGGTTGCTAATAGCAGAATTATGCATTCCTCAGGAAGCACCACGATCTCAGGAAGTGTATCACTACAAGGAAATAATGCATCCACCACCTCTACATATGATATGAGCCATTTTTCTACACATCTTTGTTTTACATGGGTATGGATGCCAGCCCAAACACCTTCAATTACAACCTTGCCTCCAGCCACTCCAGTTTCAACCCCGATTCCAACAGCATCTCCTCAAATAACACCTGATAATACAATAACATTATATAAATATGGAGCCTATGCATTATCAGCAGTTATAATAATAAGTATTGGATACTACTTCATTCGTAAGTGTTTTGGCCGAAAGAAATTCCTCAAAGGCAACAAACATCATTTAAACTAATATTCTAAATCCCTTTTTATTCACCTAGATTCGATGATATTAACAATACATCTATTGGAGAGTATTCTTTGGCATCAATGATAATTCCATTTTCAAAAACAGAAATCTTTGATAACTCAACCTTTGGAAACTCAACATCAAAACCGACAGAAAGATCCCCTTTTCTTCGAAGAGATGAGAGCGAAAAGACTTTATTAAACTTAATCACTCTGAATGTAGCATCCTCTAAATGAATTATTTCGTATCTTTCGTTGCTAATATCAAAAAATAGTCGATTAACCTTGAAGAACCCACTGAGAACATTGAACCTGGACAAAATCTGTAGGAACATTTGTGGTTTAAATACTATTCCAACTTCTCCTGTTGAGCTGAATTTAAAACTTGGAACTGCAGCAGATCTCCGAACATATTGTTCCTCTGATACTATTTTGGGCATATCGTCATACATGGAAATAACATAAAAATTAGCTATTCTGAGGGAATATTTTGAAGGTTCTAATTTGTCTTGTGATTTAATACCATTCCTCGTGAATTGAGGAAATACAGAGGGAGAATGATCAATAAGAACATGTAATAAAATCCCTTGAATCGTGAGATCCAGTGGGATATCTATAACTTGTGCCATTTTAGCATACTCTGCCTCACTACAATTTTGTACCTCGAAAAAATTGCGCACTGTGCAAAACCTGCGCCTAGTTGCAGATTTCGATTTTGGATGAATGAACAAAGCTCCACTATGCATTGCTAAAACCACTAAATCGCTATTAGGGGAATAATGTGTCACCCCATAAATAGCCCTTTCAGTATATGGTTTGTGATTCGGAGAAAAATATTTCTGGGGGATGAATATTTGGAAAATATTGCCAACAATAGGCTGGAGAGAATCAATGCTAAAGTCAGGACTATATTCAATAGCAACAAACTGATTCTCATCAGCCAACGAAGTGTCTTTGGTAATCTCACTCATCCTCTTCACTAATGGTAATTTTTTACCCTAGAGAATCGGTTAATTACAACAACAAATTAAGCTGGACTGTAGAGGTTATTTATTCAATACAAATCGATATTTGGTGAGTTTCATCTCAATTTTGATAAAAACATATTTATTAGAAATGTTGTGGGTTTTTGGTTTATGCATGAAGATCAGTTTGAGGTCAGCATATCAGGAATACTTCCCAGGCGTGACACCATATGTTTCAACGGTGTTTAATATTGCGCAAAAAAACTTTCCGGATAATTTCTATGTGGTGAATTGTTTGTTTTATGATATGACTGAGTCAAGCATTTATATGTCGCATTCGACATTACCAAAACATATGGTAGTTGAAGAAACCGGTTTTTACAATTGTTCAAGCAATTCAGATGGAGGTGCAATATTTTTTCAATGTGAAAATGGGAGTATGGTTTTGACAAAAGTATGTGGAAGTAAATGCTACCTAAGGGGATCAAATAATGGGTTATTTTCCTATGTAGATGGGGGCTCTAGCAAAAACATGACTTTGAAATTTATTTCTATTGTTGATATCATCGCAACAATTGGATCTTATTCAATTTACTTTGGTACATCAATTATATATTATGACATGAATAATTTGTCCAATATTAGAGCACATAATTATCCAGGTTTTTATTTTTATCCTATTCAATCCTGTGTTTCACGATTCAACAATTATGTGACTTTGTCATCAAATAGCAATGGGTTTTATTTAAGGCAAAGCTCGTCTCTTTATAACACAACAAATTACGTGAATAATACAATATCAGGAAGTTTATTGTTTTGTCATTCATCAACACAAACCTTTTCAAATTGCATTTGGAAAAATAATACAGGAACACTCTTTTCTAAGGGTTCCGCCACGATTATTGTCAGCTATTCATCAATTGAACATAAAGGCTTATGGATATCTGGAGGTATGACAATTGATCAAATCATAGGAGAGTCGGAAACATATTATTTGACACATTTTCAATCTGATTTTTGTGATTTTGGGCCAAATCTAAATCAGCTTGAATCTTGCTTACCTATGCCAACGCCTCATCAAACTATACCTCCATTACCAACTGCATGTGCCATAATCTCGGATGGATCAAATAATGTAGGTACACTAACATCTATGTTCCATTTATTGTTATTGGGAATATTTACGAACTTCCTTGCTGAGTAAATCATTCATATGCTATTCCTATACTACCAATACTAATACCAGACTCGTTTGCGATGCTTTTAAGTTTGAGTGATCGCTTTTTAACAACTTCAGAAATTGTCCCCTTTTTCATTGCTAATTCTGATCCCAGAATATGGGATATCTCCTTATTAGATGCAAGGAGAGAACTTTCAGTGATAATGTAGTCTTTTATCATTTTGTCTAAAATCTCACGTTTTTCGGGGCCATTGATTCCTGGTTCATATTTTAGAGCCATTTTAAAATCAGAGTATCTTGTATTATAATTTGTTAAAACATTTGTTGCGCTCATAATTGTTTTGAAATGATATGCTCCTAAATTATCATCAACAACAAGCTGACAAAGCTTGCCTGCCATCAGCAATCTAGTATCAGGGTGTAGATCGAGTTGCTCCCAAAGTTGATTTAACTTCTTATGAGCTTCTGGTGTACCACTTCCTGATACAAATAACCCTGTAACATCCAATAATTTCTCAAGAGAGTCATATGTAGGTTTGAAAAGATATGATTGTCCTTCAATTCTGGTTTTTGTATGTTCGATTTTTGGTAATACTAAAGATGCCTTTTGAAGAGTTCCTTCAAATATAGGCTCTTCAATCCTGGTGGTAAACATTTTCATCATATTCTGAACACTTTTATCTTGCTCTGATACTGGAGGTTGAACATCTAAATCACATGTTGCTAAGGTACGAATTTCTGGGGTCATGAATTCGCTAATGTGAATTGGAATTTCCGCTTTTGATTCCTCTTCATTTTCATCAGAATCTCCAATTTTTTCACAATCATTAGTCAATAAAGACTCATTACTAATTAAAATCTCTGGCTTTGAAATGTTTGGTACTGGAGGTATTTTCAAAGGAGAAAGTTTGCAATCATTGACTATAGTCTTTGCTGGTACAATCCTTACCTTATTTGTCATTTCTGTAAACTTCTTTTTGCTAAATACAGGAAGGCTACTATTAGGTACTGGTCGATATTGTGCTGGCAGTAAACTTGATTCTTCGAGATTAGCAGCAAATGTACCTAGGTCTTCTTTTTGCTTTTGTGGTTTCTCTGAATGACTTAGAAAATCGTCTGCAACATTGTTTAGTGTATGAGTATATGATGGTCTAATCTCTCTTGTTTTCTTTTTTCTGGATGTCTCAACTAGAGAACCCCTTTGTTCCAATTCCAGTTGCCGTGAAATGGGTTTAAACAATGACTTTTGAATCTCAACCAGAGCATCGGAAAAACACTGTTTTAATGCTGCTGCCTGCTCCAGAGTGATTTTTTCATCTGAAAGATTACCAATCGATTCGAATTGAGACATCAAATTAACCACTTGAACTGCAAATGTCTTATGTAATGATTCTCTAACTTTAGGATCCAATTTTGTGAATGAATCAATTCTAGTCTGTGCTGCAATTATCTCAGTGGTAGGAATCCAAGTAAATTTCACTTCTTTTTTGCGGCTGGATAATGTTTTCCGAAGTGCAATTATCTCCCTTTCTCTAGTTTTCTTATCTTCTGCATGTACGCTTTCATTTGAATACAATTCATTTCTAAGGCGTTTCTTATATATCTCGTTAACTTTGGCATGAAATGTAAGAGGTGATGGGACTCTACTAGGATCAAATGTCAAATCAAGGCCTTTTTCATATCCATAGCTCTCTTGTACCATTTTAATCCGACTATTCGCCATATCCTGATAATCCCCCATTTCATTAATCTCATTAGCTAATTTTTCAAGCTTTGCTGCTTGCTCAATAATGGAGGTATTTCTTACTCGAAAATCCAGTATTTAATCGTTGAATAATCGTTTTGTAAACAGAGGTTTTGCCATTAATTTATGGAACATGTCATCTATTTGTTCTCTCGAACAATCCTTTTTATTAACTGTATCTTTTATATTGAATGATTTACAAATCAGATAGGTACTGAATATATTTGTGAACTTTACAGATGGTTTTATGGAAGAAAAAACTGATTTTTGGTTTTTAATCAACAAACATATATTTGCATTATATTGATGCTATGGAGTTTGATTTTTTCCCTCAAAAGACTGATTGTTTGGCGTCTGTGGGAAATTGTCTTCATAACATGGTGTTTTTGGCCTAACTATCCTTTTTTGTTGATTAGACTGCCCATTTTGGTCATCCAGATCCCCTGTTATCCTTATTCGATTTGATTTTTTCTCAATTAGAATATTTGGTATTGTACTCATCCCAAAACCTTCTATTTTTGATGGCTCTGTGCTCCTTTCCATAAAGTTATAAACTGCTGCATTCCTACTTGTACATCTGGCTTTTTCCCTGTCCATCATGTCATCTGTCTTCCTCCTATGGGCTCTGAGAATGAAAATATCATCCCCATCATGTATGTTGAAGAATTTGAAGCTAAATGAGGTCATAAGGATGTTCCCTTTGTAATATAAGAATCTTCTTTCTTTCCCAGGTACATTAACATCTAAGACCTGTATCAGGTCATTGGGATTCACAATGACTTCCTGGACATTATTGTTCTGATCATGAAGTCTTACAGTTATGGCTTCTACCATCATGACTTTATGTGTAAATGGACTCTGAAAAAATGAACATTTTCTAACAAAATCTAATAAACAGAATCTATTTTATTTTATCGTATATTTTTTCCCTTAAGGCCAAATTTAAATGAGTTCTTATCGTGTATATGAGGGGTATATTAATGAGTACCTAGATAAAGCAAGTCAGCATTTGAATGAGTCTTCTTTGATGAATGGCCCGCACAAAACGGTAAATGTAAACATTGCAGAGGAATTCTTGAATAAAGCGGCAAGTGGATTAGCTGATTTACAGAATATGATGGTTATAGTTCCAACAAATGAAAAGCAGTATATTTCGAAGCAAATAGCTTCAATGACTAATAGATATAAAGAAATTCAAGGGCAAATTGGAGAAACCAAAAACAGGCAAATTCTGGTTGGAAATCGGAGCAAAAATGAAGGAGAAATTGCGTCAACAGAAAATATAAATCAGACAATTGCATCTCTTCAAGAATCGGAGCAAATTGGGAAAGGAATACTGTCTTCACTTGGATCTCAGAAAGAAAAGCTTCTTTCAACACATAACAATTTGCATGGAATTGAAATAAGCGTTGATGATTCGACAGAGGTTGTGAATAGAATGGGAAAAACGCAGAATTGTAATATGATAGTTATGTGGTCTGTTGTAGCTCTGCTTGTTCTGGCTATATTGCTGGTTATTGTATTATCTTTCTAGGTTCTTTATAAATATTACTCATTTTCAAAACTAATTCTATACTTTCTGTTCTTTTTCATTTGGAAACTCGAAAAAACAGGCTGAGATGCAGAATCCGATCTGAGTATTGAGTTAATATGAATAGCAGGGCCGTGGAAAATCGGATCATCAAGAGCTCTAATTGCTGAGTACCTTTTAGAGTAGTCATTACACATTAATCTTGACAAAAATCTATCTATTTTGGAATCGCTTCGAGCAAGCTTTTCACAGAAGTCGATTTTTTGGTTCTCAAGAGTTGCCAAAGATATTGAATCCCATGGAACCTTACCTTTAACCATGAAATAAAAAACAAGCCCTGCGCTCCAAATATCAGCGGCACATCCATCATACTTTCCAGAAAACACTTCAGGAGCTATATATGACAAAGTGCCACATGTTTCATTAACTAAATTGTGCTGATCCATCATGATTGAGAAGCCAAAGTCACTCAAAACAATGAATGGAAAGTCCTTGATGAGAACATTTGAGGGCTTGAGGTCGCGGTGGCAGATACCATTCTCATGGATTTTTGCAAGAGAAATTAAGATCTGCTTCAAAATATCCAAAGCAACAATCTCAGGGATCCTTCCATGCGCCATTACATAGTTATCAAGATCTGTATCACATAAATCTAAAAACAACAAAAACTCTATTTCATTCTCTTGAAAAGAATGAAATTTTATGATGTTCTGGTGATTCAAAGAGATCATGGTTTGAATCTCTTGATTGATCATATCGAAACGCTTGTTTTTTTGAAGAGTAGATTTCATTATCCTCTTACAGGCAAATCGGTTCCCGCTTTTGTTATGAATCGCTATCCATACATCCCCAAAAGAACCCCTCCCTATGAACTTGCCTATCGTAAAGCCTTTGGCTCTTGGCTTTTGGATCATTTTACAATTGATGTTATAATTGATATTCAAATTAAATTCAAATGAAGAAGAAAAATTTTCATGTATCTCCTGAAATATTTGATTTGGTTGAGAATAATGAATGTAATAGCCTCAATTTCAATTACAAAAAGGTACAGAATAAAATTGAAATGGCAAAAACTGTGGAAACCATTTGTGTAGTAACTGGTGAAAGAGAAGGTGTAACAATAAGTGATAATTGTATATCATATGAGGATGATCAAGATGGTGCGGGGATAGATCATATGTATAAATATGATTATGTCATGATGGGAAGTGAAAGGAACATTAGGAGTCTGATGTTGAGGGAAATTATTAAGTTTTTGCAGAGAAAAGATGTAATGGTGGGTTTTATCGATCCATTTGGAATATTCCCCTGTTTTCTGGATAACATCATTCAGCTTGCACTCAGAAGTAACGAATATATAGGTTTTAAAAGGTTTGATCAGCATGTTGTTTTTGAATTTGGGAAAAATAAAATGTTTGCAATTTATTCCCCCACCTTAGGAAGCATTAAAGATTTGTATTGTTTATATAATAGAAAAAAATCCCCAAATAAGGAAGCTTATAGGGATATTCTAAGGATCTCTATGATTTCCAGTGTTTTTATCACATGCATTGATATTAGCAATTCAAAAATGGGACTATATTCTTCATTCTTTGTCAAAAAAATGAAAACACGAATGGATTTCATTGAAAAACCAAGAGAAGAAAATGACTTTTTTGATGAGATTATTAATTATGAATCATTACCTATAGAACAAGAGAATATATTTCTATTAAGTAAACTTGATTCAATTGTTAGGAAAACTGAAGATTTATCGAATTTAAATAATAACTAAATGATGATTAGAGATACTATTTCAAAAAAACAAAAAAGATTTTTCAATATCTATAAAGATATAAAACAATATAAAAAGGATTCCAAAATTGATTTTACTGAATCAAGTAGAACTTATGGTTGTTCTGGAGGAACTAAAATTGGAGTTAGAATTGAGTCAACATCACATTCAGTAATTATGTTAGCATCTTCTCTCTTTGATATTCTGAAAGCAATAAGTGAAATAATGCCAACTATCGCACAGCCGGAAATCAATATTGTTATAATACTATTTTTGGACCAAAATGTGCTTGAAGTTCCATCGGATGATTGTTCCATTATCATATCCTGATTATGATCATCGTTAAATTGAGAGTCACTTTGGTGGTGTGGTGGTTTTGGACCTCTAGATGGATGTGTTTCATTAGATGGTGGTGGATTTGGGCCTCTAGATGGATGTGTTTCATTGGATGGTGGTGGATTTGGGCCTCTAGATGGACGTGTTTCATTGGATGGTGGTGGATTTGGGCCTCTAGATGGACGTGTTTCATTAGATGGTGGTGGATTTGGGCCTCTAGATGGACGTGTTTCATTAGATGGTGGTGGATTTGGGCCTCTAGATGGATGTGTTTCATTAGATGGTGGTGGATTTG